>MKWU01000114.1_pt1 | contig 141694 bp, 128 predicted proteins | sample 809101 | NCBI WGS metagenome assembly MKWU01 (sample SAMN05860141, study PRJNA318959) | sponge metagenome | host: Aplysina aerophoba | place: Slovenia: Piran, Adriatic Sea, Gulf of Piran | collected 2013-05-07 | reverse complement strand
TAAGTAGGTTGCGAGTGCCATCTCCGCTACATCGAACTCCAGGTTGCGCACCATTCGACGGAAAATCATAGGTACAGGCATTATTTCATGATGCTCCATGTCGAACATCTCGGACGTGATGCTACCGTCCTTCAGGGGGTTAGTGTGACCATAGTTTGCGACCGCGGTTTGCAGCATTGGCTTGCTCAATTGGCTCTCTCCTGATCAATTACATTCATACGGCGAGTAGTTCCAAGATTCTAAGTTGAGAATATCTTTACGGTCTGCAAGGATACATTATTTTGCATCTCGTTCCAATTTCGGTAACTTACCTATATGAGTAGCCTGTCCTCTCGTTACGGGACAGTCCGCCCCCGTAGTTTCTGGCGCTAGGCAGATGAAATCGACCGAGGGTGGCATTCAGGAGAATTTCGCGATGAATTGCGCCCAAAAATGGCTAGCGAAGATCGTTAATTTATGCTGCACTTGTTTTCAAACTGAAGTTTTATAATTGTTAAAGTCAGTTTCTCAAACAGGCATTCGAATTTGGGGGTGCAGGGTGAATACGAGAACCGCAGGCAGTGTCGGATTGACACGCTTGGTTTTGCAAGCTTTGTTTTCGCTGGTCGTAGGAATATTCGTGAGTATCTTCACTCTGGTAGTTCAGGCACTCGTGGTCATCTCCGGCCGTAGGGCGTCTAAGTCCGAAACCCCATACGCCAATGAAGCTGCGCATGAATTCGGATGCTCCATTTGTCAGCGTCAAATTTCCCAGCAACGGGGGGAAGTAACTTCCGATGATGCAATGAGAGTCCCAAAATCTATGGCCTCGTAGATGCTTACTTCATTCGGTTTAGCCCACGGCTCTAATACTCAATGGAATGCTGAAGGAGGCAAGTGCCAATGAGTAGTGGGCGGAGCGGCGAATCCTCAATCGTCGTCGTGGGTGCGGGTATTATTGGCGCAAGCATTGCCTGGCGTCTTGCCGCTCGTGGAAGTCGCGTCACGTTAATCGACAAGGCGACGCCAGGTAGCGGCGCTTCCAGCCACAGCTTTGCCTGGATTAACGCTGGCTCCAAACAGCCGATTGGCTACCATAATTTGAACCGTCGTTCTCTTGAGATGTGGGAGCACTTCGCCTCTGCTATCGCCGACGATGGTGACAGCGCGAGCGTTGGACTACGCTGGGGCGGCAAAGTCTCGTGGGAGATTGAACCCTCCGGCGCAGAGCGTCTCGCCTCGGAAGTCAAACAGCTTCAGTCCTGGGGATACCCGACTCGTATGATTAGTCGCTCAGAACTTTCTGCTCTGGAACCTTCGCTATCGTTAGGAGAAATCGAAGCCGTGGAATTCAGCGAGAACGAAGCCCAGGTCGAACCTCAGATGGTAGTCGATGCCTGTGTACGCCGTTTGGCAGAACTCGAAGCAACGGTCCTTTCTGAGACGGAAGTCATCGGCTTCGGCCTACGACGTGACGGTTCAATCTCAGTTGTTGAGACGAACTCAGGAGAAATCGAGTGCGGCACCGTGGTACTGGCAGCGGGAACAGGGGTGACTTCACTCGCATCGCTCGCCAATGTAAGTGTCCCGCAGGAGAGAAGTCCGGGTGTTGTGATTCGCACTAATCCATTGCCGCCCGTGCTAAAGAATGTGCCAGTCGTTTATGCGCCTCCATTGGAGGACGGAGGGCAAGAGGTTCATATTCGACAGTGCGCCGACAGCAGAATGATGATTGGCGAAGGAAGCCAAGAGAGCCTCGCCGAAGACGACAGCCAGGCCCATGCCGACGACCTGCTTGAGCGCGCTGCGGCTTTTCTGCCTCAACTTTCGAGTGCCCAGGCGGTACCTGTGCCGGTAGGGTGGAGACCCATGCCTCTAGACGGCTATCCGATAATGGGATTCGCGAACGAAGCACCCAATATGTACATCGCACTCACCCACAGTGGAGTTACTCTGGCGCCACTTCTTAGCCAATTGGCAATGTTGGAGATCTGCGATGGCGCAACCGTTGACTCTGTGCTGTCACCATACCGTCTCGATCGATTCGATTCACTACACTCGCATTAGTCGCTGGCCGATAATGGCACTTGTCGTATAGCCGACTTTCAGTCGAATCGAGCTAGTTTGAACATGCCTATATCGTGTCTTGTCGTGCCGTCGACCGCAAGGTCCGCGAGCACTTCACCGACGATACTGGAAAATTTGAACCCATGCCCCGAGAAACCTGCTGCAACAATCACCTGTGGACAATCGGGAAGCCGGTCAATGATGAAATGCTCGTCTGGACTGTTCGTAAACATGCAGACCTTCATTGAAGAGGTTGCACCGGCGGCGTCTCGGAAGTACTTTTCTGTGAAGTCGCGCAGTACGGCCTCGTCGCCGGAGTTCGGCTCGCGGTCTATTGTGTCCGGGTCCACGTTCTCCTCAAGATGGTGGTACTTGCCTAACTTAAACCCGGTTACACCGAATTCCGGGAAGCCATAGAACTGGCCCTCGTCCACTACCAGATTGAAGACAGGGAACACCTCGGGCGTAAAGAGTTCGGGGCGTAGTGTCTCAAACCAAGCCAGCACCTGGCGCTCTGGAACTGCGACTGGGCTTAGCCCTGGCAAGAGCTTTGATGCCCACGCTCCCGCGGATATGACGAGTGTTTCGGCCTCATAGGTACCGGTCTCTGTGCGCACTGTGACACCGTTCGAGGTTGGTTGACAATCTCGCGTACGCTCGCCCGTATGTACGGTTGCTCCCAATGCGCGCGCCTTATCGACGAACAAGGATATACAACGTTCAGGCAGCAGAAATCCGCCCTCCCCCTGAAAAACCGCCATCGTCTCGGGAGGCAATCGATAGCCGGGGAAACGCTCAGTAAGCTCCGAGCTTGTGAGCACGTCATGCGGTAGATCGTGCTGCTCGCAGGAAAGGAGTGAGCCATTGAAATTGGAGCCATCCGGCGGACCAGCGTCGATGGAACCAGTAATGTGCAGTAACTGCTCGCCAGCAGAGGCTTCCAGCTCGCGCCACAGTTCGTATGCGCGACGCATCAGAGGCACATAGGATGGGTGCTCATGATATGCGAGGCGAATGATGCGTGTTACTCCGTGAGATGAACCCATTTCGTGCGCGATGTCGAACTGCTCGATGCCGAGCACTCGCTTGCCACGTTGAGCGAGTTGATAGAGCGCGGCACTTCCCATGCCGCCAAGTCCGATTACGATAGCGTCATAGTGCTGTTCTGTTGTCATTGCGCCACCTTAGGAACAGTCCGAGTCTGCTCTATATTCGACCGGCTATGACGCCTCCCATTTCGGTTGTCCCGTAAACTTCGTCACCATCTCCTGCGATGTCTGGAGTACGGTAACCTTCCGCGAGGACCCCCTCGACCGACTGCTCAACAGCCTCTGCTTCGTCATCAAGACCTAGTGAGTACCTAAGCATGGAGGCCATGCTCAGGATCGTACCGATGGGGTTTGCGATGCCCTGTCCTGCGATGTCGGGAGCGCTGCCATGGATTGGCTCATATAGACTTACCGGCCGTCGGCCCCTACCATTGGACTTGGGTAGCCCCGATAGGCTTGCAGATGGGAGCATTCCCATCGAACCCGCGAGTACTGATGCTTCGTCCGTAAGGATGTCGCCGAAAGTGTTCTCGGCGACGATTACATCGAAGTGGGCCGGGTTATTGATGAGCTGCATGGATGCCGCGTCAACGAGGACATGCTCGAGTTCGACGTCCGGGTAATCTTCGGCGACTTCGGTTGCGATCTCTCGCCACAGCCTGCCGGTCTCGAGTACATTCGCCTTGTCCACTGATGTTAGGCGCTTGCGGCGTGCCTGCGCGAGTTCGAATCCGACCCTCACGATGCGCTCTATTTCCTGCTCAGTGTATTTGAGCGTATCCACGCCACGCCGCCCTCGGGACGTATCCCATCGCTTCTTGGGCTTGGCGAAGTACAGCCCGCCTGTCAACTCCCGAACAATGATCATATCTACGCCTTCCAGGAGATGCGGCTTGATGGGGCTAGAGTTTACGAGCTGTGGATAGACCTTGACCGGGCGCAGGTTTGCGAACAGACCCAGGCTCTTGCGAATGGCGAGGATGCCGTCTTCAGGGCGAGTTGGTGCGCGTGGATCGTCCCATTTGGGGCCGCCGACCGCACCAAACAATATGCCGTCTGTTTCGCCACACATTTCGACTGTTTCTTCCGGCAATGGCGTGCCGAATTCGTCAATAGCGTTGCCGCCGACTCTGCCGTAGCTCGCGTCGAAGGTATGGCCAAAGCGATTACCGACAGCGTTCAGGACCTTGACCGCTTCGGCTACCACTTCGGGACCTATGCCGTCACCCGGCAGAACCGTAATTGAATAGTTCATTGATTACTCCCAAGGGTTTGGTTTAGGCGCACAATATCGCACGGGATATTATATGCCTTTGTATCCCGTTTGGGTATTTTTCACATGCTCCGTGGATGGGGTCAGTGGTGGTCTGCCTGATGTGAGGGTCGCGGCAATGGAATGAAGAGTAAAATCAGCGCACCAATCAGGAAGAGGACAGCGACATAAGTGAATGTGGCTTGGGGACCGTTGAGGTCGATGCCGCCGAATGCGAAGCCATTGTCGTAGAGCGCGCCCGCGATGAGTGGGGATGCGAAACTAAGCAAAAAGCGTTCGAGAGACAGGATTCCCAGGACTGTGGTGGGGACTTCGTCACCGGCAACATCTAGAGCCAAGGCGGTGAGGATAGGCTGGTCGCCGTACAGGAATGTGCCCATCAGAGCGATTATGACAATCAGACCAAGACCGGGGACGGAGTTACCAAGCAGGTACGAGAGGACGGCAAGCAACAGCAAGCCAGGCACTAGCACAGCCTTCCTGCCGAATATGTCAGAGAGCCATCCTACTACGGGCGTAGACACAATCCCAACCGCGAGCAGCAATCCAAAGTGCAGGTTTCGGACGAATGTGGTCATTTCGAATTCTCCAAGTGATATGGAGAAGAGCGACGGAATAGTTAATTCTACTGCGAATGGCTTGCCGTCCAGAGCAAGACCAAGGTCGTTCAAGAAGATAATGAAGAAGGTTATAAGTCCGATGAAAGCCATGCCCCTTATTCCGCCAACAAATGCGACAATCCATAGAATCGGGTTCCGGAGAACACGCTTGGTTGCCTGCATCTGGAGGCCCTGCCTTTCGGCGCCATCGTCTCCTCCAGTCCTGCCAATGTTCTTGAATGCCCAGTAGACGAGTAATGCGAGTAATATGGGTATCACAGCGTAGATGCTGATGATGCCCCTCCAGGCAAGGAAGGCGAGCAGAAATCCGGTCACGGGAGGGGCGAGGACATCGCCTAATTGGCCGCCAACGCCATGGAATGAGAGGGCTGTGCCCTTGCGGTGCGAGAAGTGGTGCGACAGGGACGCCATTGCGGGCAGGTGCCAGATGGATGCTGCAAGAGCCACTACCGCCATGCCAAGCAGCAAAATGTAGTAGTTGGGTGCGACGCCAATTATCAACCAGCCAACACCGAAGACTGCCATACACAAGGCAAGGACGAGACCCCAATACTTTCGCAGTGCATCGGCTATAATGCCGCCGGGTAGCGTTACGATACCGGAGACAAGTTCTCTAATGGAGGTGATGCCGCCGACTCCAACGCCACTTAGCGCGAAGGCAGCCTGGACTTCAGGCAGCATTGCGATGAAGCTCTGCGTGAACCAGTGGAAGACGCCGTGCCCTCCGGTAAGACCTGAGATAATGAAGCCGCCCCTGCCTCGCAACCCTTGGTGATTTCCGTGGCTATCGTCCTGCTCGTCATTGTGAGCGTGTTCGTGTTCCCCGCTGGGGTGGTGCTGATGTTGCATGACAGGGGACCCTTTGCAAAGTGGCAATAACTTGTGACGCAAGTGTGAGCGCCAGATTCAGTGCGATGGTGTCATTACAGGAACCGTATGTCAAGACGACATCGAAGTGGAGGCACTCAGCGGGGAGGCATTTGGCGCACCCTTTGAAACTTAGATGTTGATTCCAGCTCTATCCTCCGTTGAGGTACTCGTCCTCGGGGAATCTGGTCCACGAATTGAATATGGGGAATGGTGTAGGCAAAACACTGTTCGGGTCGTTCACCTTGAATGCGATCTTGTCATGTCGGAACAGATCTCTAATGGAAATGGAAACGCCAACGGTTGGTATACAGTCTTCGCAGTCGCTGGGTAGAATGCGCCTGGTATAGGCTCCTTCCAGGTGTATGATGACCTCCGAAAAGTCGTCGTTCCTTTCTATACGATAGTCGTGGGCGACAATCTCCCACTCGTCAATGGCATGATCGCCAACGGCATATTGCGCCCACATCCTCACTGGACCGAAGAAATCAAGGATAACGCTCTTTCTCATCTCCGAGTCCACGGATGGCTTGAACATACGGAAGGATCGATCTTGGAGCGTCGTCAGAATCTCGAGTCTGTCAGCATGGGTTGCCTGTCCTAGTGGCGTACCTGGGATGCAGGCGGATACGGTGAGCAGTACGACGGAGGAAAGCGAAATTAATGGTTTCATCGGCTCTATCACTTCATTCTTCGACCTTCATGCGGAGATCGCGCCTGTATCGCTGAGCCCCACGACTCTGTCTTTGCCTGGCGGTAATCAAGGCTTGCTGCAGCCGGAGTCGACGTCAGTCCTGGTCGCCTAGTGCGAGAATAATGTCCCATTCCGGCTTGGTGACAGGCTGGACCGAAAGGCGTGAGTTCTTGACGAGGGGCATTTCTTCCAATCCAGGTGTCGCTTTGATCTCTCTCAGCGGGACGAGACGCTTGAATTCGTCAACTGCCTTGATGTCCACCATATACCAGATCGGATTGTCGGGCGTGCTCTTTGGATCCGGATGTTCGGAGTCGGGATCCCATGCGGTAAAGTCGGGATAGCCTTCACGAACTATCTCGGCTGTGCCAACCGCCCCTGGTGGCTTTGCGTTGGAATGGTAGAAAATCACGCCATCGCCAGTCTTCATGTCGTCACGCATCGTGTTGCGCGCCTGGTAATTACGCACTCCGTCCCATTCTGCTGTGCTGCCCTCTTCATTCATGAGGTCGGAGAAGGAGTAGGCGTTGGGTTCGGACTTCATGAGCCAGTAGCGCTTTTCTGACATGGCTTATCCTCCATTGTTGTATGCTATCGGGTGGAAACCGGGCCGATTGGAATTATCTAACAGGATAGTCAGAAAATTATGGAGAAATCAATACCGACACCTGCTGAGCATCTTGGATTCGAGGTTGGAGAAGACAGAAAGCTTGGAGGATGGGAGGCGATAGTCGCCTATTTCAAGATACTTGGAGAGCAATCAGAACGGGTTCAGACTATTGAAATTGGGCGTAGTACGAAGGACAATCCATTCCTGATGGCGATCATCTCTTCTCCGCGGAATTTGGGCCGCTTAGACGAGTACAAGACGATACAAGGGAGATTAGCAGATCCTCGTACCATTGAGGACAATGCCGAGGCAGCGGAGTTGATTGCAAGCGGGAAGGTGGTGGTCGCCATCACATGCAGCATTCATGCCACAGAGGTCGGGGCTACCCAGATGTCACTACTTCTCGCGCACCGGTTGGCAACATCCAAGTCTCAATGGGTTCATAGTATTCTGGACAACGTGATACTGCTGCTGGTGCCGAGCGCCAATCCGGACGGTCTCATCGATGTAAAGGAATGGTATGAGAGCACTCTTGGAGAGTCCTACGAAGGCGTAATGCCGCCATTCCTCTACCAGCACTACACAGGCCACGATAATAATCGCGACTGGTTCATGTTTACGCAGCAGGAAACACGCAATGTGACTGAGCACTGCTTCAATGCGTGGCGTCCGCATGTCGTCCTTGACATGCATCAGACGCGCTCCAACGGCGTCAGGATGATGGTGCCGCCTTTTGTTGACCCTATGGGGCCGAATGTCGATGCGATTCTGAACGCCGAAAGCGCAATGCTCGGAGCAGCGATTGCAGCTGACCTTACCGCCCAGGGCAAAGCTGGGGTCGCGATGAATGTGGTTTACGACGCGTACAGCCCCAATCGCTCATACCAGCAGTATCATGGCGGGATACGTATGCTTACGGAGGCAGCCGGTGTACGCATCGCCACCCCTGTCAAGGTGCCGGAACGTGACCTGCAGTCCGACAGGGGAGAGAATCCCACAGAAGTAACCTGGAACCATCCTCTGCCGTGGAAGGGTGGCACCTGGCGACTAGAGGACATTGTTGAATACGATCTGGCGGCCGCAATGTCGTGCTTGAGCCATTCGGCCCGCCTCCGAGAGACACTGGTAGGGAACTTCTACCAGGTAGGCAAGAACGCGACCGAGCAAAGTGGGCCACCGTTTGCCTTCGTCATTCCGACACAACAGCATGACCATGGCGCGGCTGCAGAGCTATTGGATGCGCTGCGGATGGGAATGGTGGAGGTGCATGAAGCGACGGAGTCTTTCAGCGCTGATGGTCACCCGTTCGCAGCCGGTTCGCGAGTTATACTCAGAGGTCAACCATACTGGTCGTTTGCGAAGACGCTGCTGGAGCAGCAAGAATATCCTCAATTGCTTACCCATTCAGGCGGGCCCCCCAAGGCCCCGTACGATGTTACCGCGCATTGCATGCCAATAAATATGGGCGTGAACACATACGAGATCAGGGGACGGTTCGCGGCACGGACCAGATTGCTCAAAGAGGGCGACTCTTCGATGCCGCTTGATAAGTCACGCACAGGAGTCTCTGTTGCTAAGCAATGCTCTGGTGGGCGATTGCAATCACAGTACTGTGTAATTCCTCCAGAGTCGAATGCGAGCGCACACTTGGTCAATGCGGCGCTGTCTTCAGGTGCGGCTGTTTCACGCCTTTGGGAGCCGACAACGATTGATGGCGTGTCAATTGGGCAAGGAGCGTTCGTCGTTGAAAATACCGGAAGAGTGGACGATCTGTTTTCCGGCACGGCTGCAGGGCTTTTTCACGCGCTGGATGAGATGCCCGATGTTCCAAATCGAGAAATGAAGAAGCCACGCATCGGCGTTTACAAGAGCTACATCGCTTCCGTTGAGGAGGGGTGGACGCGCTATGTTTTGGACGAATACGGCTTCGACTACGACTCGGTCGTGAACGAGCAAATGAGAGAGGGTAGCCTACGGGAACGATTTGATGCGATCCTTCTGCCCCATCAGCAGGTGCGGCACATTCACTGGGGTCATAGAGAATCGTACTACCACCCCGATTATTCAGGTGGTTTAGGGGAGCAGGGCGCGGAAAGACTGCGAGAATTCGTGGAGCAAGGGGGAACCCTCGTTACCTGGGACGGATCAGCCAGATATGCGATACGACACCTTGATTTGCCCGTGAGGAATGTATTGGCTGACCTGAAACGGTCGGACTTTTATTGTCCCGGAAGCCTGCTGGCGGTTCTGCTGGACGCGGGGCATCCGATGGCTTTCGGAATGCCAAGACTCGCCGCGGTGATGTTCTATGACGGGCCCGCGTTTGACATCCGGAGAGGAAGGGTGGTCGCAAAATACCCGCTCCGTAATCCCCTCTTCAGCGGGATGCTCATAGGTCCGGAGAAGCTGTACAACAGGACAGCGCTCGCGAGCGTGCCTCTTGGCGAAGGGGAGGTCGTGTTATTCGGGTTCAGGCCCCACTTCAGGGCGCAGGCGCGAGGGACCTATAAGCTCCTTTTCAATGCACTGTTTGGAAGTGCCTACGCTTAGGATGGCACGGCAGATAACAGATAAGATGTGGTTTCTCAGATTTCTGGTTCTATGGTTTCTGGTCAGTACCGGTATCGACTGCGTGCGAGGTGAAGACATCATGTCCGTCCCCAGTGGCTATAACGATGAAGTGACGCCGCTAGGTTGGATAAAAGTTAGCACTGCTGCCGTTCTGACAGTAATTCTGGAGATGGTGTTAAGGCGCGAGAGACGCGGAAAAGGGTAGGGAAGGCGGATCGTAGGACCGCCTTCCGTGGTTCCGCTAAGTCGCAACTTATGCCATGTCGAGCGATTCTGTGAGGCCATATTCGTCTGCCAGGGCTCTGAGAGCGTCCCAAGTGGCGTCTTCTATGGAGATGCCTTCGCTGAGAAGAGCCTTCTCTCTGATGTGTTCGAGTTCGCCGGGGTAGAAGACTTCGGAGAAGCCGGCCGCTGTGGGTGTGCTCTTGAGATATTGAGCAAACTCGGTTACTTCCTGCTTGAAGTCTTCAACAGGCCGGAAGGCGTCCACATTGAATGCGGCAAGGAAGCAACCGTCGTTGTGCCGGCCTGAAGGGTCGTGGCCAAAGCCCAACCCCGTGAGTATTCCGGAGAGTATCTCGACCATTACTGACAGGCCGTAGCCCTTGTGCCCTTCGGGGCCGCCAAGCGGGAGGACCGCGCCCCCGTTTCGGAGGTCAGTAGGGTCGGTTGAAGGGTTTCCGTCTTTGTCGATTATCCAGCCTTCCGGGACAGATGCGCCCCGCGCAACGGCGACACCCAGCTTGCCTGCGGCTACTGCGCTAGTAGCCATGTCGATGAACATCGTGCCTTCGAGGTTGCTGGGCATTGCTATGCAGATAGGATTCGTGCCCAATCGCGGCTCGCGTCCGCCGAATGGAACGACGCCTTTGGACGACCTGCCCGAGTCGGCGGTCATTACTCCGATCAGATCCTCGCCAGCCGCCATGATGGGGTAGTCGGCGACTCTTCCGACGTGGCTCTGGCGATAGACGGTGGCAGCGGCGACGCCGTGCTGCTTTGCCTTGTGAATGGTAATTTCCATGGCGCGCTCGGAAACGACATAGCCGAATCCCCAGTTGCCGTCAATTACTGTTGTGGTTGATGACTCGCGGATGATGTCGAAGGGTGCGCCGGGAACGATGTGACCGCGCTTAACCCGGTCGATGTATGTGGGGATCTGGATTATGCCATGCGAGTCGTGGCCCGCAAGGTTGGCGCCGATTGAATGGCGGGAGACGATGGCGGCTTCCTCTTCGCTCGCACCCGCTCCCATCAGAAGTTTCGCAGCGATGTTTTGTAGTCGGTCAGACTGGATTGTGGGCATTTTCGCTCTCCTAAAATCAAACTTCATGCATCGATCATATAGGATTAGGATTGTTGCCAATTCTTGGAGCGGCCTACGGCGCGCTGCCAGTCGTCGTAAAGACGTGTGCGCTGGCTATCACCCATAGATGGAATGTATTGTCTATCGCTCTCCCAGTTGGCCGCGATTTCATCTGTGTCTTTCCAGAAGCCGGTGGCGAGGCCGGCGAGATAGGCAGCGCCGAGTGCGGTAGTTTCGGCAATGGCATGACGCTCGATGGGAATGCCAAGGATGTCCGCCTGGAACTGCATCATGAGATCGTTGGCTGTGCCGCCACCATCTACTCGTAGGAGAGGAATCTCCAAGCCAGTGTCACTCTGCATGGCATCAACCGCATCCCTCGTCTGGTAAGCGGTTGACTCAAGTGCCGCACGAGCAATGTGACCACGCTCTGTGCCGCATGTTATACCTACTATAGTGCCGCGAGCGTACATATCCCAGTGTGGTGCCGCCAATCCGGTGAAGGCGGGCACAAGATAGACACCTCCGTTGTCCTCAACGGACGCAGCTAGTCCTTCAACATCGGAGGACTCTTCGATGATCTGCAAGCCGTCGCGAAGCCACTGTACAGTCGCGCCGGTGGAGAAGATGCTGCCCTCCAAGCCGTAGGTCACACCGTCCCCTAGATCCCAGGCGATGATGGACATGAGGCCGTGTTCGGAGCGTACTCGGTCAGGTCCTGTGTTGATTAGAATGAACGAGCCGGTGCCATAGGTATTCTTCGACATACCCGGTTTGAAGCAAGCTTGCCCAAAGAGTGCAGCCTGCTGATCACCTACCATGCTAGCTATCGGGATCGCCTGTCCGGCGAAGAAGTTGCCGCCGGTGTAGCCGTAGGTGGTGCTGGAGGGCAACACCGAAGGAAGAGTGGTGGCCGGAATGTTGAGTTCATTGAGCAGGTCGGTGTCCCATTCCAGGGTGTTGATGTTGTATAGCATAGAGCAAGATGCGTTGCTGACATCCGTAGCATGGACTGTGCCGTTGGTGAGATTCCAGAGCAGCCACGTATCAACGGTGCCAAATGCGAGCTCGCCGCGTTCCGCTCTCAGCTGTCCGTTAGGGATATTATCAAGAATCCAACGGATTTTAGTTGCGGGGAAGTAAGCGTCAATTGGTAAGCCAGTCTTGCCCGCTACTACGGCTTCGAGTCCACGAGCTTTCAGGGAATCGCAAAGTGGAGCGGTCCTGCGGCACTGCCATACGATTGCATTGGAGACAGGCTTCCCGGTGCTCCGTTCCCAGATGATCGTTGTTTCACGCTGGTTAGTTATGCCAATAGAGTTAAGCTGGCGAGGGCTGATCTCAGTGGCATCCAGAAGGTCGTCAACGGTGTCAATTACGGAGTTGAAAATCTCGCTTGGGTCGTGTTCAACCCAGCCCGCCTGAGGATAAATCTGCGTGATTTCCTGGTAGGACTGCCAGATGACCTTACCCCCGCCGTCCACCAACAGGGCGGTGGTGCCTGTCGTTCCCTGGTCAATTGCAAGTATGTAACCCGGTGAGGTCATAGTTCCAATCTCGGTGAGGACTTAGGGCATCCTCCCTGGCTCTCGACTTGACGGTGCACCGATCCGTGATTATTTCGATGGGAACATAGTGAACGTCAGATCATCGACGGGCGCGGGATGGATGTCGATTTTTGGTTTATAATGCCGCCGTGAGTATATGACGGACAGTGATCAATTGTGAAGGGGTTCAAGTAAATGGCAGAAAGAATGATCAGCATTTCGGCCGGCGACGTGACAGTAACCGCCGTGCTGAATGACAGCCAGACGTCTGACTTGCTGTGGGAAGCGCTTCCGCTGGAGGCGTCCGCAAACACATGGGGCGATGACATTTATTTCCGAATTACCGTCCAAGCGGAAGAGGATTATGATGCAGGCGATGTCGTACCGATGGGCGCGGTGGCATACTGGCCGCCAGGTCAGGCATTGTGCCTGTTCTTCGGGCGCACTCCGGCGAGCCGAGGCGACGAGATACGGGCCGCGAGCGCGGTGAATATGTTGGGCGCTATTGAGGGGGATGCGGCGGTGCTTAAGCAGGTGAGGTCTGGGACGAAAATTGTAGTGGGCAGGGCAGGGAACTGACAAAACTAACGGCGTGAAGCAGATAATTTGAGAGGGAGAGATGGGATTTTCGGAAGAAATGCGGCGTCAATGCGCCGAGATTTGGGATACGGAGCACAACCATCCCCTCGTGTCCGGCATTGGCGACGGCACGCTGGAACTGGACAAGTTCCGATACTACATGCGGCAGGACTATATCTACCTAATCGACTTTTGCCGCGTGATTGCGCTTGCGGCGGCGAAAACGCAGGATGTCGAAGACATGGGGTGGTTTGCTAGCCTGCTGGACGAGACGCTGAACACGGAGATGGCGCTGCATGTGTGCTTCTGCGAGGACTTCGGGATCAGCGAGGCCGAACTTCTGGCAACGCAGCCTTCTCCCACGACGCAGGCGTATACTCGCTTCCTTCTGCAGACTGCGTACCGGGGGAGTATCGGCGAGATTTCATGCGCGATTCTGCCGTGCATGTGGGGATACAGCGAGATAGGGCAGATGCTGTACGACAGGGGACTACCTGAGGACGCGCCACTGTACACTCGCTGGATCGAGATGTACAACTCGCAGGAGTTCGCAGAATTGGCTGCGCGGATGCGCCAATTTCTGGATCGAATTGCCGCAGAGTGCGGTGAGAACGAGCTGGAGCGAATGCGCGAGGCATTTGTGACGGGCAGCCGGTATGAGTACATGTTCTGGGACGCGGCGTGGCGGATGGAGGAGTGGTCGGTCTAGGTGCAGGCTGTGCGGGTCGGCCCGCGGCAGATATTAACGAAACATGTCCTTCGAGCGCTCGCGGATGAGTGGGGCGATTGTGGCGTCCTCAATGGGCTCGTAATCGTAGCCGCGTATCAGGGCGACGGGCACCTGAATTGCCTTGGCCGTAACAAGCTCAGCAGCGGCAGCCAGTTCGTCGGCAGCGGCGATGGTGGTTACCTTGAGAACCATACCATTCACATCCAAGGTGCCCCGGTAGTCCTTTACGGGATTCATGCCGGCGACGCCAATTGCTATGTTGGCGTGGCCATCCCGCCAGGCGCGACCAAAGGTATCGGAGATAACAATTGCTACGTCTGTACCGCCGGTGACGTGCTTGATTTCTTCACGGATTGTGCGCGCCGAGCGGTCGGAGTCCTCGGGAAGCAGGCAGACGATGTCGTCACCCGGCACATTGGAGTTGTCAATGCCAGCATTGGCGCAGACGAATCCATGCCTTGTCTCGCTTATGATTATGCCCCGCTCGGAGTCCATACGCACGACGGACTTGCTTTCTCGCAGGACAAGCTCTACCAGGCGCGGGTCCTTTTGCGTTTCATCTGCGAAGTTGACGGCTAGTGGAGAAGGCTCGATGGAGCTGAGGTCAACTAGCCTAAATTCCGCCTTGGATACTATCTTCTGGGTTACAACCAGCACATCGCCATCCTGCAGAGGTGTTCCCTGAGCCTGCGCTGCATCGGCAATTAGGCTGCCGAGGGACTCTCCGCCAGTCAACTCGGGAATGCCAGTGATGCCAATTACCTCGAGGCGTGGAACTGATGACATGCTTGCGTTCTCCGCGATGAAGGCTAACATGGATTCGCCGTACTGATTTAACTACTGATTTTGCAGTATATCAGCAAGTCTTGCTGCGAGCATATCGCTCCGGGAGGAAACTAAATGACTATAATGAGAAGCCTGCTATTTGTGCCGGGCAATCAGGAACGAATGCTGGAGAGGGCGTCGGGTCTGAAACCAGATGCGTTCATTCCTGACATGGAGGACTCAGTGCCTCTGGACGAGAAGGCCAATGCCCGGGCCGTCACGGCTTCTTACCTATCTCGGCTTGGGAAAGAGGGGACACCCGTGATTCCGCGCGTGAACTCGCTGGAAACGGGATTGCTAGACGACGACCTCGAAGCAGTGGTAGGCGAGCATATCTTCGGAGTGTCTGTGGGGAAGATTTACACGCCCGGCGACATCGCTGAGATATGTGGAAAACTGGAAGCTCTGGAGCGCAAGGCGGGGATTGAAGTTGGCAGCGTGGGTCTGCTTCCGTGGATAGAAACCGCGATGGCCATCGTGAATCTGTACGAGATTTGCAGCGCTTCTCCCCGTATAGTGGGCGTAGCGTTCGGTGCGGAGGACTTCACGAACGACATGGGAATCGAAAGAACGGAATCGGAGTCGGAGACATACTTCGCCCGCAACAGCATTGCGGTAGCGGCGCGCGCGGCGGATGTATTGGCCCTGGATACGCCTTATTTCAGCTTCCGTGACCCCGATGGGCTACGCGAGAATGCGAGCGTGGCCCGCCAGTATGGTTTCAAGGGCAAGTTCGCAATTCACCCAGCTCAGATCGACATCATCAACGAAACGTTCTCTCCATCAGACTCGGAACTGGAACACGCGCGTAGAGTGGTTGAGGCGTTCGAAGAGGCCGAACGCCGAGGGCGTGGATCAACTTCACTTGATGGCAAGGTGGTGGATGTTCCTGTGGTGAAGAGGGCGCAGGCGCTATTGGAACTGGCGAAATCGATTGAGGACGGAAGATGACGAGATTCTAACTGTGGAAGAAGTGAGGTATTGGAAATGTCGCCTAGTGAACACTCCGACAAGGTAATGCTGAAGGGACTCGCCTTCTACGGATACCATGGGGTGAGCCCGCACGAGAAGGCACAGGGGCAGCGATTCATCGTGGATATCACACTTGAATGCGACGCACGCGCTGCCGGGTTATCGGACGATCTGGCCGACGCAGTGGACTATATTCCGGCATACGAGATTGCCAAGGAAATTGTAGAAGGCGAAAGCAAAGACCTGATAGAGAGCGTCGCGGGAGAAATCGCGGGTCGGATACTCTCTGAGCTAAATGTTGTCGGCGTGACCGTTGCCATCAAGAAGCCGGAAGTGGCAATCAAGGGAAGCATCCTGACATATGCGGGACTGGAAATACACAGGCGGCGGGAGTAAATCTGAAGTAAGACTTACGTTTGTAAGTCTCCCCGAATGTGCTCAACATATCGCGCGGCAGAACGGCGTATGGCGTCCTTAGCACCCTGCATAACATTCCGTCCCCACCAGCCGCCGTATATGCGGTCGAATTCATATGGCTCCACAGCGGTGACAATGCGGTCAATTTCAGGCGCGGACAGAGGAATCAGGTTAGGGTAGCTGGTCATGAAGCTGACGAAGCGGCGGTCTGGGACCACGGTGATGGAGTCGCCGACAAAGAGTGCGCCCTCGCCATCCGCGCCTCCCGCCCAATGCAGGACGGCGCTGCCCTCGAAGTGCCCACCGCACTGGATCAAGGTAGCGCCGGGCATGACCTCAAGTGGCTCGCCATCCCAGTATTGGATATTTGGATGCGGCCGCATCACATGTTCACGGTCTGCCTCTGGGACAATGATGGCCGCGTTGTCGAATGTCAGGCTCCAACTGACCATGCTGTCGTAGAAGTGCGGGTGCGAGAAGCAGATTGCCTGTATCCCGCCCAAAGCATTGATTGCGGCTACTGCATCGTCGTCCAGCAGACTAATGCAATCATAGAGCACATTTCCTCCCGGCGTCTGCAATAGCAGCGCGCGCTGCCCAATCGAAAAAGAAGGCGCGATGCCTATTCCCGTCAGGCCGGGTTCGATCTCGCGAACTTCGTTGGAGTATCCCTGCTCCTTTAGCCCATCCATCGTGGTCCACTGTTGTCCGTCCCAACCCACATATTGACGTGGGTCGTCGCAGATGGGGCAATTTGGCGGTGGAGTCTCGCTCTCGGTGAATTCCACCCCGCAAGTTCTGCAAATGTAGTTTTCCATGCCGACCGTCCGTATATCGCATCTCAGGCTTGTCAAAGTGTCAGTAACCTAGGATGTCTGCTATTATTGCTTTGTGCATTGTACACGTAATTTAGGCGAAGTTGGCGCGAAATGGCAGGTCGCGCCGCACACCCTGAAAGCATGGGGATGGGAGAGCGAATATGCCGGACAAGGCTACGACACTTGGGGAATTGAGAGCGAGCGGCTACACCCCCCTGACCATACGCGAGGAGATACGCAATAACCTCATCAACAAGATTCAGAAGGGCGAAGACCTCTTTCCCGGCATAATAGGCTTCGACGACTCGGTCATACCGCAGCTTGAGAACGCGATTCTGGCTGGGCAGGACATAATTCTGCTCGGCGAGCGAGGACAGGCAAAGTCTCGGCTTATCCGCCACATGATTTCATTGCTGGACGAAGAGATTCCCGTGATGCATAGGTGTGAGCTCAACTGCAATCCATTGCAGCCAATATGCGCTGAGTGCAAGGCAACGCTGGCGGCAGATGGCGACGACACCGAGGTAGCCTGGCTGCACAGGGATGAGCGGTACAGCGAAAAGCTTGCTACGCCCGACATCACGGTCGCAGACCTAATAGGGGAGGTCGATCCGATTAAAGTCGCCGAGGGTCGTTACCTGTCGGACGAACTGACGATTCACTATGGATTGATTCCGCGCACAAACAGGGGGATTTTCTGCATCAACGAGTTGCCGGACTTATCTGAGCGCATACAGGTCAGCTTATTCAACCTAATGCAGGAGCGCGACATTCAGATTAAGGGCTACCGGATAATGCTGCCCCTGGACGTGTTCCTTGTGTCAACAGCGAACCCTGAAGACTACACAAATCGCGGGCGCATAATCACCCCGCTGAAGGACCGGTACGGGGCGCAGATCCGGACACACTACCCACGCTCGCTTGACGATGAGATGGGCATTGTGGAGCAGGAATATTCCCATTTCGACGACACTCAAAGCCGTGTTCGAGTGCCCGAATATATGAAGGAAGTTATCGCGGAAGTAACTGCGCTGGCACGACGCAGCCCCGACATCAACCAGCGTTCGGGTGTAAGCCTGCGTGTTTCCATTGCAAACTATGAAACTATACTGAGCGCAGCGTTCAAGCGCAGCCTGAGGCATAACGAGCCCGCGTCTCCGAGGGTTAGCGACCTGCCTGCAATCGTAGCATCCACCACAGGTAAGATTGAGATGGAGAGCGTAGAGGAAGGTCGAGAGTATAAGGTCATCGACGACTTGGTCAAGAAGGCTGTGCTGAATACTTTCGGACGGTATTATCAGGCGCGGCAGTTTGCTGATCTGACGGAACGCTTTGAAGACGGCCTGCTGATAGAAACCGGAAACGACAAGCCCTCGTCGGACTACATGAGCGGATTTGCCGGCATGGGCGAGGCGTGCGAGCTCATCAAAGAGATAGAACAGTCGGATGATCCGGCGGCTATCGCATCAGCCGTTGAGTTCATACTGGAAGGACTGCACTTGAACCGGCGTCTGAATTGCGACAGGGTCGGAGGGCAATACATCTACAGTGGCTAGGAAAGGGCAAATGTCGATTAGCGGGACGGGCGATATCAGTCCGCCCTTAACCGAGGACCGGAACCAATGACACAGAGAAAGAGTCTGAGCGAAATTCCACGAGCATACGAGCCACAGAGCGTCGAAAGGCGCATCTATGACTTCTGGTCGAATGGCGGGTACTTTACGCCAGAGATCGACCACGATCGAGAGCCTTTCACCGTCATCATGCCGCCGCCAAATGTTACAGGTGAACTTCACATGGGGCACGCGCTGACGATTGCGCTTGAGGACCTGATGGTACGCTGGCATCGGATGAAAGGAGAGCCGGCGCTATATCTGCCGGGATCGGACCACGCGGGCATTGCGACTCAGGTGGTTGTGGAGCGGATGCTTGCAGGCGAAGGGGTTACACGTCACGACCTTGGGCGCGACCAGTTCAACGAGAGCGTGTGGCAGTGGGTGGACAGATACGGCAGCAGGATTTATGAGCAGACGAAGCGCATAGGCGCATCCTGCGACTGGACCCGCACAGCATTCACACTTGACGAGGGCCCAAGCGCGGCTGTGAGGGCCACATTCGTAAAACTCTACAAGAAGGGTCTCATTTATCGGGGCGAGCGCATTACTAACTGGTGTCCGCGATGTCGCACTGCGCTTTCCGACCTCGAGGTTAAGTACCGCGAAGAGAGCGGCAACCTCTATCACATCCGCTATGACCTTGAAGATGGCAGTGGTGCCTTGGTTGTGGCTACCACTCGTCCGGAGACGCTTCTTGGAGACACCGCCGTTGCGGTCAATCCAGAGGATGAGCGATATGTCAAGTACGTTGGCAGTAGTGTCATACTGCCAGTGCTTGGTCGGAAACTGCCTGTAGTTGGAGATGATGCGGTAGAACTCGGATTCGGCACGGGTGCGTTGAAGGTCACGCCGGGACATGACCCGACGGACTTCGAGATTGGCCAGCGCAACAGACTTCCGACAGTCAACGTAATGAACCTTGACGGCACGCTGAATGACAATGCAGGGCCCTATGAAGGGCAGGGCATGAATGAGGCGCGCAGGAACATTGTGGTGCAGTTGGAAGACGAAGGACTGCTTGAGCAGGTGGAGCCGTATCAACATTCTGTCGGTCACTGTGATCGGTGTGACAGCATCGTCGAGCCGATTGTCACCAGCCAATGGTACGTCAAGATGGAGCCTCTCGCTAAGCCGGCGCGAGACGCCGTGACAAACGGCGACACAAAGATCATTCCTGATCGCTTCACCAAGGTTTATTTCAACTGGATGGACAACATTCGCGATTGGTGCATAAGTCGGCAATTGTGGTGGGGCCATCGCATTCCGGTCTGGTACTGCGACGACTGTGGCGATGTAATAGTAGAACTAGAAGATCCAACGCTCTGCAGTGCTTGCGGTTCAAGCTCGCTCACGCAGGACGAAGATGTGCTGGATACTTGGTTCAGCTCTGGACTGTGGACGCACTCCACATTAGGCTGGCCGGGAGAGGACGAGGACCTCGAGTACTTCTACCCGACGAGCGTGATGGAAACCGGGTACGACATCCTGTTCTTCTGGGTGGCGCGGATGATGATGATGGGCATCGAGAACATGGGTAAACCGCCGTTCCACACCGTGTATTTGCACGGGCTTGTGCTGGACCCTGAAGGCGTGAAGATGAGCAAGACGCGCGGAAATGTGCTTGATCCTCTGCAGCTCATTGAGATGTACGGAGCTGACGCTCTGCGATTCGCGCTGACTATTGGGAACTCGCCCGGCAACGACCAGCGGCTCAACGAGCAGAAGCTGGAATCCAGTCGAAACTTCGCCAATAAGTTGTGGAACGCCGCTCGATTCGTGATGGGTAATCTTGAGGATGCAGGCGATGTGTTAAGCGGATGGCACAGTCCCAGCGTGCCCGACCACAGGCAGGACCGCTGGATAATGAGCCGCCTTAACCGCGTGGCTGATCAAGTTGAGCACTTGATGCAGGACTACCAATTCGGTGAGGCTCAGCGCACTATTCACGATTTCTTCTGGCACGAATATGCGGACTGGTACATCGAGATGGCGAAAATCCGGCTGCGATCCGAGACCGACGGTCCATCGCCACTACCATACCTGGCTTATGTACTTGAGAGAGTGCTGCGGCTGCTGCACCCGTTTATGCCCTTCGTGACAGAAGAGATCTGGCAGACTCTGGGTGAGCGCGTGCCGGCTGATCCGGATGCTCCAGATGCGCTGATAGTCGCGGACTATCCTTCGGCCGACGCAGCGTTCTACAGTGACGATGCGGAAGAGGACATATCGCTAGTGATGGAGACTGTGCGGTCAATTCGCAACCTGCGTGCGGAATTCCGTATCCAGCAGCATCAGCGTATTGAAGCCGTGTTGGACCTGCCTGAGTTCAGCGCTGTTGCCGAAGCTGAAGCTGATGCGATCAAAATGCTCGCCAGAGTGGACCCGCTTAAGGTTGGCGCCTCCAGCAATGGAGCGAAATCAGGTGATAGTGTATCTCTCGTTCTGTCCAAGGGCATCGTAACGATTCCATTGGGTGGGCTGGTGGACTTGGAAAAAGAGCGCGAGCGACTTCGCGACGAGATCAGCGAAATTGACGGTAATCGGGAACGGCTCGCGGCCAGGCTGAGCGACGACAGATTCCTCTCCAGAGCGCCTGCCGAGGTAGTAGAGCGTGAGCGTGAACGCCTAACGAGCATTGAGGAGCGCAAGAGCAGGGCGGAGGATGTATTGTCGCGGATAGGCGGCTAAAATGTGCGTTCATTTGTGCCTGGGGCTTCGACGATATCCTCAAGATGCTGGCCCTCCTCTTTTCCGAGGGAGTCAGATGTCTCCCGCTTAATTGGTACTTTCACGCATTCTGCCTAAAGTGGGACGGGACGGCAATATAATCATTGCCGCCGCCGCGCTGCGGACACTCGACTACGGCTTCATCAGCGTATTCCTCGGGGTCTATCTGACTCTGCTCGAGTTCAGCGTTGTGCAGGCAGGCCTGGTGTTCAGCGCGATTATGGCAGGTAGCGCGCTCTCAAACACGCTTGCGAGTTGGAAGGGCGATACCATAGGGCGCAGGCGGATGTTCATCGCCATGTCTGTACTGATGGTTGCGGGCGGTGTTGCTTTTTCGCTTTCCACGGACTTCATCGTATTGCTGCTGATTGGCTTGTTCGCCGTGACCACTTCCGGTGGTGGCGACCGCACTGCGTTCATATCCCTGGACACGGCGGTGTTAGCAGAAAACACCTCATCCACCCAGCGCACAATTGCCTTCAGTTGGTACAACCTCGTCACGATCTTTACACGATCTCTTGGCGCGCTCCTCATTGCCTTGCCCGCGCTGTTACAGCGCTGGTCGGACATTGGAGAACTGGATTCCTACAAGCTGATGTTTGCGGTGTACGCCGCAATTGCCGCGGTGGGCATACTGCTGTACTCACGCCTGTCGCCCAATGTGGAAGTGAGAAAGGGGAGACAGGGTCAAGGCGACCTAACGGCCAGATCAGAGGCGACGTCGGCGCGCAATGTCATCTTGAAAATGACCGGACTTTCGGCATTAGACGCTCTGGGTGGAGGATTCGCCGTCCGCAGTTTTGTGTCTTTCTGGTTCGTGAACCAATTCGGTGTTGACCTGTTCGGCATTTCCGGCATATTCTTCGCAGCCCAGCTGTTGAATGTTGTGTCGGTCGCGCTTGCAGCGCCGGTGGCGAAACGCATTGGTCTAGTAAACACTATGGCGTTCACTCAGATTGCTGCCAACATGATGTTTATCGGGATGGCTTTTTCGTTCAACGTGTGGCTGGCGGTAGCATTCTTTTTACTGCACGAGATCTGCAACGACATGGATGTGCCCACTCGCCAGTCCTACACGATGGCAATCGTCCCTCCTGAATCGAGGACGGCCATGGCAAGTCTGAATAATCTAGGGCGCAATGTCGCCCAGACCGTTAGCCCGACACTGGCAGGTGTGATTGCGCAGGTGGCATATTTAAGTGCGCCATTCTTGGTGGGCGCGGTAACAAAGTTGATTTACAATGCCCTGTTGCTGCAGATGTTCCGAGGAATAAGGCCGCCAGAGGAAGTTAGGGAGGAAGGTTAGGCCTTTGCTATCCTTATGTTCGTGGATGTGCTATGGCTGGTCAGGTGCAAATCCCAGGGCATTGGAATCGGGATGGGCGAGGGCGATTTCCCTGAGCTGTGCTATGCCCTTGCGCGTATCGCTTGCAACTTTTGCCTTGTCGGAGATTCGCATGCGGTACTTGAACAGCCAGTATAGGAACTCTTTGCACTGGCTCAGAGAGATCACTCCCTCATTGATATATCCTACATCCGTGCAGAACTCTCGTAAGAGGTCGGACTTGCTGCGGCGGTAAATCCTGAAGAACGCCTCTTCAGAGAAGTCGTCCTGATACTGGTTACCATTGCTGACCGCCCGCTTATGCACCTCTCGCTCAACTGCTAACTGCAACGCCTCTTCAACGACAACTCCGTAGTAGTAATTGAGGTATCCGCTGTGTTTCTGGACACCGAGCAATTCCTTAAAGCGCTCTGCCTCGAAGCTCTCAGGAAATCGCCCCGTGAAAAGCAAGGTCTCCCGTTCTTCGCTAGGGATGAGTTCACCGGCTGCGTCAATCAGTCGCTCAGCCATCAGCATCCAGTCAAACGCTTCTCCTCCAACGAAGTAATTGTTACGCCTGTCATCGATTGTCTCTGTAGCGGTGCGCCACATCGACATCGACTCAAGCAGTGCTGTCGGCCAGTCCACACCGCGTCCTAACGCACCAATTAGGTACGCTATTGCCTCGACATCTTCTCCGTCCACATGAGCGGCTGGAGCGACATCCAATACGTCAGGCTCTTGCAAGTCTTGCAAACGCTTCAGTCCTGTGTGTCTTGGGCATATTGAGATATTCGTGAAACCTGTCGTAGGTAAGGGTATTAAGGATGTGGGATGGCCCGCACCACGCGCGTCTGGCAACACCAACGCCGAAACGGGTGTTGTTCAGCCCTTCAGTGGTGTGCGCATCGGTGCTGATAACCAAAGGAACTCCGAGCTCCCGGGCGCGGGCGGCATGGCTGTCCCTGAGATCGAGTCGCTCCGGGGAGGCATTGATTTCAAGGGCAGTACCGGTCTCCTTCGCAGCTCGGAAAATAGCCTCGAAATCGGCCTCAATTGGCTGACGTTCGCCTACGAGACGTGTACTAAGGTGGCCGATGACATCCACGTGCGGGCTGTGCATCGCTTTGATGATCCGCTCGGTCATGGTCGCAGCATCCTGTCCCATCGCGGAATGCACTGACGCTACCACCCAGTCGAGTTGCTCAAGAACATCGTCCTCGTAGTCGAGCGTGCCGTCTGCGCGAATGTCCATCTCTGTTCCACAAAGCAGGCGTATGCCATCGATGTCCTGATCCAGCCGACGTACTGCTGCCTTATGTCTTTCGAGCCGCTCGACGCTTAGGCCATTTGCGATGCCTCTGCCGACGGAATGGTCCGTCATAGCGAAATACTCGAGCCCTCGTTCTCTCGCGGCGAGCACCATCATTTCCATAGGGTCACGGCCGTCGCTCCAGTCGCTGTGGTCATGTAAGTCGCCCCGAATGTCGGACACGTTCACCAGCGTTGGGATTCGATGTTCGAGGGCAGCCTTGACCTCGCCGACGCCCTGACGTAATTCCGGTGGGATGTATTGCAGTCCCAACCTGTTATACAGCGTTGCTTCGTCGGAGAACTCTTCGATGGCACCCGTTTCCTTGTCGGTAAGGCCGTATTCGTTGAGGGACTGATTCAATGAACTTGCCCTGTCTCGAAGCAGAATGTTGTGCTGTAAGTTGCCTGAGAAATATTGAAGCAGTGCGCCGAAGTGACGCTCATGCACGACTCGCAGGTCAACTTGAATGCCGTCGCTGAGATAGACTGATGCCTTCGTGTCACCGTGGCGAAGCACATCGGCGACATTCGGCATATTTACTAAAGTGCCGAGCACCTGCTGCGGGTCGTCCGCCGTACACACGATGTCTATGTCGCCAATCGTTTCTTCGTACCTTCGCATGCTTCCGGCCGGTTCAAGCCTGTGGATTCCCGGGCATTGGTCCAACAGGGAGGCGATTAGCCTGTCACATATCGGCTGCGCCCTGGCAATTGGCATTCGCTTGCTCTGGCTGCGCTGGAACTGGATCTGGCGGGCTATGTTCTCGGCAGTCTTCTTGCCTAACCGGGGCAATGTGGCAAGGCTGCCGTCGTCGATGGCCGCTTGCAGGCCGGAGACATCGGTAACGCCGAGTTCTTGCCAGAGCCGACGCACAGTCTTAGGGCCAAGGCCTGGTATCTGCATCACATCAAGGATACCGTCCGGGAACTCGGCCTTTAGGCGATCATAATATTTCAGCTCGTCGGTATGGACCATCTCAGCGATCTTTTCCGAGATTGCCTTGCCAATGCCAGGAATTTCTCTGAGGTCTTGCTCCTCACGCAGCATATCGCCGACTTCCATCGGTAGCCGCTCAATGGTGCGTGCAGCCCGCTGATAGGCGCGAATCGTGAACACCTTCTCGCCCTTCATTTCAAGAAGGCCTGCAATGTTCTCGAATGTCTCGGCAATCTGCGCGTTGTTCATCGCATTATCCAGAAGTGTTTCACAGTAAATTCATAAGCACGACGACAGGCTAGGCACCGTGGCAACGCTTGTATTTCTTTCCGCTTCCACAAGGGCAGCGCGAGTTGCGGCCGACCTTCTGGATACCCGCGGGCACTGCTTCACGTTCGCTGGGGACAACTTTGGTCATGACACTGGGTCCGACAGCCGCGCGGCCTCTACTGCGAGTCCCATTTGTCCCTCTTGCCGCGTGGGCATGCGCCTGCGCTCCTATCTGCGCGAGGTTGCGGATGGAGTGAAGAGTGAAATTATTCTTGGCTCCTACCTGACCATCATAGTAGTCGCCACGTCTGATTTGGTCCTGTAATTCTTGAAATTTTCTATGCCCCTCGTGCCTGTACATTACAAGAGGGTCCCGCTGCCCAAACGCCTCCAGGCCGATACTCTGACGCAATCGCTCCATTGAAGTAAGGTGTTCTACCCAGTTGTCATCAATGACCTTTTGCATTATGAATCGTTCGAGAGCCCGAAGGTTCTCCGCGCCATATTCATCCTCAATCTCATCGTACAGAGACCTGGCGTGTGAAGTCAGGATGTCGTGAATTTCTTCGAAGTCGTACTCCCGCAGCTCTTCGGGATCGTTGAATTCGGCTGGCAAGTCGATGACTGCCCGGAGTTCCTGACCAACCATCATGAGTGTTGTTTCGTCCCAATTACCGGGGTGAGTATCCTTCAGGTACTGGTCCAATACATCCGAAATATTTGCCTCTATCATGCCAACAACATTGGCTTTTAGGTTGGCGCCGGCGAGAACCTTTTCTCGCTCCTTGTAAATGACATCACGGTGAGCATTTGCCACGTCATCGTAATCCACAAGATGCTTGCGAATGTCGAAGTGAAAGGCCTCGGTCTTGACCTGCGCCGACTCGATAGATTTGCTGACCGCTTTGCTCTCGATGTGTCCTTCTTCCTCCATTGCCCAGTTCATGAAGCGCTTGATGGTGTCGCCGCCAAAACGCCGCATCAGGTCATCATCAAGAGCGACATAAAAACGAGTCTGGCCTGGATCGCCCTGCCTGCCTGAGCGACCGCGTAGCTGGTTATCTATGCGGCGCGCTTCATGGCGTTCGGTACCCAGAATGAACAGTCCCCCAAGCGCGATGACTTTGTCGTGATCCGCTTGCCATTCGTTGTCAGAAAGATCGAGCGCATCCGGATTGCCGCCTAGTATAATGTCCGTGCCTCGCCCCGCCATGTTCGTTGCTACAGTTACTGCGCCAGGGCGTCCTGCCTGTGCGACAATCTGGGCTTCCCGTTCATGCTGCTTTGCGTTGAGAACCTCATGCTTGATGCCCGCCTTGCGCATTAGACCGCTAAGCAACTCTGACTTGTCGATGTCTGTCGTGCCTACAAGGACAGGTTGACCCCGCTGACTGCGCTCTTTGATTTCCCTTACAACAGCGCGATATTTTGCGTCTTGATTAGGGTAAATCAGGTCTGAGTCATCTTGCCGCGTCATCGGCATGTTTGTCGGAATCTCTACTACTTCGAGCTTGTATATCTTCCAGAATTCCTCGCCTTCAGTGGAGGCAGTTCCTGTCATTCCGGACAATTTGCTGTACAGCTTGAAGTAGTTCTGAAGCGTAATTGTGGCGTAGGTTACGGACTCCTGCTGCACTTTCACGTTTTCTTTAGCTTCAATGGCTTGGTGCAGACCCTCGGAGTAGCGGCGTCCGTTCATAAGACGCCCGGTGAACTCATCGACTATTATCACCTGGCCATCCTGAACAACATAATCCCGGTCGCGCTCGAATACGGCTTGCGCTTTCAGTGCGTTTTCGGCAAATCCCACGAGATAGTTGTTCCTGTGGTGGTACAGGTCGTCTATGCCAAGCATTCCTTCGAGATTGGCGATGCCGTCTACCGTCAGAGAGGCGGTGCGATGCTTTTCATCTACGGTAAAGTCATCCTCGGCACTCAGGTTTCTTGCGATTCGTGCGAAGCGCCTGTATTCGTTGTCATTCGACTGCTGAGATGGGCCGCTGATGATAAGCGGGGTGCGTGCCTCGTCGATGAGTATGTTGTCAACCTCGTCAACGATGGAGAAGTCTCGCTTGCCCTGCACCCGCAGCTCGATATCCATCACCATGTTGTCACGCAAGTAGTCGAAGCCGAACTCGTTGTTTGTGCCGTAGGTGATGTCGGCAGCGTAAGCCTCCCGGCGCTCCACGCGGCGTAAACTGTCCATGCCCCGCTCTGTGGTTTCAGCTTCAGGATCGAAAAGGTACGCGGCATCGTGTTGCAGCACACCAACTGATGCGCCTAGAAAGTGATAGATCTTTCCCATCCACTGGGCATCTCTGCGAGCGAGGTAGTCGTTGACAGTAACGACATGGACGCTGCCTACGAGAGAGTTCAGATAGGCGGGCAGTGTGGCGACGAGCGTCTTACCTTCACCAGTGCGCATTTCGGCAATCTTGCCCTGGTGCAGCACCATGCCGCCGATAAGCTGCACATCGAAGTGGCGCATGCTAAGCACTCGCTTTGAGGCTTCCCGCACAGCAGCAAATGCTTCAGGTAGAATATCGTCCAGTTCCTCGCCACTTTCGAGGCGCTGGAGGAATTTGTAGCGCATCGTTGCAAGTTCGGCGTCCGATTTGCGCTGGAACTCACTTTCGAGATCGTTGATGTCGTCAACAGTATGGCGCAGCTTTTTCAGCGCTCCTTCGTTGGAGCCGCCAAGAAGCCTGGTTAGAGATTTAAGCATGAGAGATATGCCCCCGTTGTAAAGAGATGCGCTATCGCATCCGAGAGATTTGCTCCCGCGACTGGCAAACGCTTAACGTCATTGCAACTGGCAGGTAAGCGCACAGCGTGCCTTTAATGCCTATTATAACTCAAATGGAATTTTGAGTTTGGCGACTGCTTATACTGCCATTGGGAAGGGGAGAATGACGCTGCTTAAAGAGGTACATGCACGGGGACCCGGGGCATCAGGCCTATGCGCTTCCGCCGTTGAACATCGCGCCGACTGATGTGCCGCTATGTATACGCTGTATAGCTTCGCCAAGCAACGGGGCAACGGAAATCAAGCTGGTCTTTTTGCCCATCTTCTCCGCTGGTATGGGCAGCGAGTCTGTAACGACAAGTTCCTTAATGATGCTATTTTCTAGCACTCGGGCTGCTTCACCTGATAGAACCGGATGAGCGGCGTAGCAGTAGATATCGCGCGCGCCCCGGCTGCGAATTGTATTCGCAGTGGCGATGACGGTGCCTCCAGTGCCAATCTCATCGTCGACGATTATCGCAGACTTGTCCCGCACATCGCCGATGAGCGTTGTCGATTCTACACGCTCCTGATTACCCAAACGGACCTTCTCGACGATGGCGAGTGGCGCATCAAGCCGTTGAGCCATATTTCGGGCGCGCTTGGCGTCGCCGGCATCTGTGGCCACGACGACGATGTCATTGCCGACATCCCGATTCTTAAAGTCCTGCGCAAGTCGCGGGATAGCGCTAAGTTCGTCGAGCGGGATGTTGAAAAATCCCTGAATCTGGCCTGCGTGCAGCTCAAGTGTGAGCACACGGTCTGCTCCTGCCGTCTCAATGAGGTTTGCGACAAGGCGCGCCGTTATTGGAACGCGAGGCTGATCTTTCTTGTCGCTCCGGGCATACGCAAAGTAGGGCACCACGGCGGTAATTCTTCCTGCTGACGCTCGCTTGGCGGCATCGATCATGATCAGGAGTTCCATGAGGTGGTCGTTCACCGGATAGGCGATGGGCTGAACGAGGAAGACATCCTGCTCGCGAATGTTCTCAAGAATCCTGACAAAGGTATTGTCATTGCTGAACTTGAACACCTCACAATTTCCTAGAGGAATGTCGAGGTATGAGCAGATGTCCATCGCAAGCTTGCGGTGGGCATTTCCGGTAAAAACCTTCAAGTCTTCATAAAAAGGCATTGCTACCCTCTGAGAGCGTCATCGCATGTCATTTGCCGCACTTGGACCGCTCCATTGACCCGGTCATGTTGCATCTAATGAGCATATTGGAAAACCATGTCGGACGGCAATTATAGCATAGGGGATCTCTCCGCTTTCTATGCGACAATGTGCGAGTTTTCGCCAATATTGAGCTGCTAAATGAATTCTGCCAATGATAGCCATACCCCGGTTTCTGGTCTATAATCAGCGCGTCATCAAGGCAGAACCGAATTGGTGAATGGGAATAGCGGAGGTTACCAGCGTTGGCAAGTGATTCGGTGCGTGGGCTTCCGAGCCGTCCAAAACTCAGGCTTCTGGAGCCACAGTTGGTGGACTACCAGGGGCAGCAGATGATCTATCTGCACGACAGCCTCGGCATAGCCAAGGACGGGGCGCTCATTCCGCAGCCTCTTGCGCCTCTGCTGTCGCTGTGTGACGGAACACGCGATGTGACAGGCCTTCGCTCAGGACTGCTTATGCGAACCGGCGACACACTGCCGGCGCATATTATCGTCCAGATTCTCCAGCAGCTAGACGACGCGCTGCTGATTGAGAATGGCGCTTACCAGGATGCAGCGGCGGAGGTTGTGCTCCGCTATCGTGCTGCCAGACATCGCCCGCCGTCCCATGCCGGTCCAGTCTATCCCGTTGATGTAGCGGGCCTTACGCAATTGATTGACGATTACTGCGCAGAGACCACGGTTGAGCAGGGAATTGACGCTCCCCAAGGTTCGCTTGTGGGTATGCTATGCCCACACATCGACTACGCCCGCGGGAACAGAACATATTCCGAGCTGTGGCAGCGGGCAAAGCCGTCTCTAGACGATGTCGAACTTGTCATAGTGTTCGGCACCGACCATTCGGGCGGGCTGGGCATGATCACTCCCACGCGACAGAATTACTTCACTCCCCACGGTGAGCTTCCAACCGATATGGAAATTGTTGATGGACTCGCTGATGTTCTTGGAGAAAGCAGGGCATTCCGAGAAGAAATACACCACATCGGAGAGCATTCAATTGAGTTGGCGTCCGTATGGCTGCATCACTTCCTGAACGGGCGAGCATGCAGCGTAGTGCCTATTCTATGCGGTTCCTTACATCACTTTGTGGCCGGCGAAGGATACCCGTCGGAAGACCAAGGTATCGCCTCCGCGCTCAACTACCTTAGGGATGCAACAGCAGGGCGTAAAACTCTTGTCATAGCCGCAGGAGACCTGGCGCACATGGGACCGGCGTTTGGCGACAGCGCTCCGATGGACGCGGTAGCGCGCGCGAAGCTCGCGGCGGAGGACAGCTCATCTATGACGGACATCTGTAACGGCGATGCTGCGGGGTTCTTTGAGCGCTCCAGAGCTGAATCTGACTCTCGGCGCATTTGCGGCATCTCACCGATTTACCTGATGCTGGAATTTCTGAATAATATGGAACTGTTTGGTGAATCAATGGGGTATGATCAGTGCCCTGCGGACGCACAAGGAGGTTCCGTGGTTTCGATCGCGGGAGCATTGCTGTACGAATCGGACTCGATGGCGCAGTCAAAATGAATGCGAAGTCAAATCTGGCCTATCTGGAGGTACGAGAATGCTTGGTGTAGTGTTCACGGGCGAAAGCAAGTTGGAAATTAGGGAATTTGGTGACCCGTCGCCGGGAGTTGGGCAGGTTGTTGTGGAAATGAAGTCGTCAGGATTGTGCGGTAGCGATCTGCGACCCTACCGTTCTTCGGCTGAAGAGCTTGGTCCACGCACAGAAATTATTAGCGGACATGAGCCATGCGGCATTGTAGCGGAGGTTGGCGCAGGTGTGAGGAATGTGAGGGTGGGAGATCGTGTGATGGTGCATCATTATAGCGGCTGCCAGCGATGCGAATTCTGCCAGACCGGATGGACGCAGCTGTGCCAGAGCGAATATCAGAAGGTCTATGGATCAGGGGCTCACGGCGGAAATGCCGACTATGAACTCATAGAAGATTACATGTGCGTTCCCATGCCGGAAGGTCTCAGCTACGAAGAAGGAGCGGCGATAGCCTGCGGCACTGGAACGGCATACCAGGCGTTGCGACGGCTTGATGTATCGGGACGCGATGTTCTCGCGGTATTCGGGCAAGGCCCTGTTGGACTGAGCGGTACTTTCCTTGGCGCGCAAATGGGGGCGAGGGTAATTGCCGTTGATCCGGTGGCAGAACGCCGCGAACTCGCAGTGGCATCGGGCGCGTGGAAGAGTATTGACCCGATGCAAGACGATCCCGTGAGCGCAATCTACGAGTTGACAGGCGGAAGGGGAGCGGACTGCACCCTGGATGCGACCGGTATTGGCGAGGTTCGTGCCAATGCAATCCGCAGCACGCGCATTTGGGGCCGCGCCTGCCTAGTTGGTGAAGGTGGTACGATGACCGTCGAACCGTCCCCAGACATTATCCACAGACAGCTCAATCTTTACGGTTCGTGGACATTCAGCAAGACTGTGCTGGAAGAACTTTCGAACTGGGTAGTCGAGCGGGGAATCCCGCTGAGCGACATCATCACCCACCGGTTCACCCTTGACAAGGCCGAAGAGGCGTTCACCCTGTTCAACGGTGCTACCACCGGCAAGGTGGTGTTCAACTGGGACTAGGCTCTTAACTGTGGACGATGAACCGGATAGCCTGGGGCACCGGATGTGCTAAAATGCGGGTGCATAGCACTGGAAATTTCGAGCTGGGTCAAATAACTGATTAATTGAATTCCCAAAATAGGAGCATAGAGACATGCGTCCAATAATGGATGTTGCGGCGGAGCTAGGGCTGGACACGCAGACTCTCATCCCGCAGGGACAATTCAAGGCGAAAATTCCGCTGAGCGCCGAACGTAAAGACGGTAAGCGCGGCAAACTGATTGTAGTAACGGGGATTACACCTACTCCTGCGGGAGAGGGCAAGACAACCACGACCGTGGGCATGGCGCAGGGTTTCGGCAGGTTGGGGAAAAAGGTCGTTGCCACGTTGCGAGAACCGTCGCTGGGTCCAATATTCGGTATCAAGGGCGGCGGTACAGGCGGCGGTCTGTCCCTTGTTGAGCCGCAAGATGAGGTGAATATCCACTTCACAGGCGATGCGCATGCAGTCGGCTCGGCACACAACCTTCTCGCTGCATTGACGGACAATGTAGCGCAACGTGGACAGATTCCTGGCTTCAGTCCTAAGGGCATCACCTGGCGGCGTGTTACAGATGTTGAGGACAGGGCGCTACGCACCATTGTCTCCGGGATCGGCGGCTCACCGAATGCGCCAATGCGGGAATCAGGCTTCGACATCGTAACGGCGTCCGAAATTATGGCTGTCCTTGCCCTGTCATCCAGCCTTGAAAACCTGCGTGAGCGCCTGAGCCGAATAGTCGTGGGGCTCACAGATTCCGGCGACCCGGTGACTGCTGAAGATGTAAACGCAGTCGGTTCGATGATGTCGCTGCTCCGGTATGCGATTCAGCCAAACATTGTGCAGACGACAGAGGGGCAGGCGGTGATTGTGCATGCCGGACCCTTTGGGAATATTGCACATGGTTGCAGTTCGGTAATGGGCGACAGAATTGCACTTGGATATGCCGACTATGTTCTTACCGAGGCTGGATTCGGCGCAGACCTCGGCTTCGAAAAGTTCATGCACATTAAGGCGCGGTTCAACGGCCTCGAGCCGAGCGGCGCTGTGATCGTGGCGACGGTACGAGCTTTGAGATCGCACGGAGGTGCGCTGAGACGTCAGTTGGATGACTCCGATGAGGACCGAGTTCGCAGGGGAATGTCGAATCTGGAACATCTCATTGGCGCGATCCGCTCATTCGGATTGCCGGTCGTGGTCGCGCTGAACAGGTTCCCGTCCGACACCGAAGGCGAAATCGCCATAGTCAAACAAGGCTGCAAAGAGGCAGGCGCTTTCGATGCGGTGGATACGCGCGTATTCACCGAAGGAGGGGCAGGCGGGGTTGACCTGGCCGAAGCGGTGATCGAAGCGACAGCAGGGGATGATCCCGAAATTTCTTATATGTACCCCGAGGACGCTTCCATTCGAGACAAAGTTCTTGCGCTAGCGCAGAAGATGTACGGCGCGGAAGATGTCTCCTGGGCGCCATCCACTCGTCGGCCACTGCGGCGCTACACGGAATTGGGCTGGGACAGCCTTCCCGTTTGCATGGCCAAGACGCATCTTTCCGTTTCGCATAACCCGCGTCTGAAGGGAAGGCCGTCAGGGTACACCTTCGAGGTGAATGATGTGCGCGCTTCAGTTGGAGCAGGTTTTATCTACCCGATCGCAGGTAGCATTATGACAATGCCGGGCCTTCCGGGTTCACCTCGCGCGCTGGATGTGGATGCTGAGGGGAACATTCTGGGGCTGTAGTTCACGCATTCGGGTGCCGAAGGCGCTCAATTGTGTCCCAAAAATTATCCAGCAGAGGTTACTAGTCATTGGGACCTCAACCCAATGTCTGTGGCGCACTGACTAGGCGCGAGTGATATGCCCGAATTCTTCAATGTGCTTGCTCCTGATGTAGCATTTGAGGCGCTGAAGCCGATGCTGACTCCTCTTGACGACAGAGATGTCGTGCTCACAAGCAGTGCCCTCGGGCGTGTCACGGCAGACTATATCTGCTCTCCGGAAGACCTGCCTGCCTTTAAGCGTTCAACCATGGACGGATATTCGGTCCGGTCGCGCGACACATTTGGCGCTAGCGAAGGCCTACCCGCGTATCTTGAAGTGGTTGGCGAAGTGCGAATGGGCGAAGCGGCGGACTTCCGCCTCGCTGTGGGCCAAGCTGCGAAGGCGTACACAGGTGGGATGCTTGCCAGGGACGCTGACGCAGTTGTGATGGTTGAACGCACTCAGATGCTTGATGAGACAGCAATTGAAGTACTGCGAGCCGTCGCTCCCGGCGAGAATGTCGTGCAGGTCGGAGAGGACGTACGCACGGGCGACACAATATTGGAAAAGGGAAGCATTGTCAGAGCGCAGGACATTGGCGGACTGCTTGCCCAGGGTGTTACAAGCATTACCGTTTGCCGTAAGCCCAGGGTTGGAATAATCTCAACTGGCGACGAACTTGTGCCGCCAGATGCACAAGTGGGCCCGGGACAGATTCGCGATATCAACACATACACCATTTCAGCGCTTGTAGAACAATGCGGGGGCGAACCGATAACTCTGGCATTGGCGCCCGACGAATTCGAGGAGCAACGAATTGCAGCACTTAACGGTCTGCTATCCTGTGACGCGCTGGTATTCTCCGCCGGGAGCTCTGTAAGCAGCCGTGATCTCACGGCCGAAGTTATAGATAGCCTAGGCGAGCCTGGCGTCATAGCGCATGGCATATCAATTAAGCCAGGAAAGCCGACCGTGATGGGAATTGTGGACGGCAAGCCAGTATTCGGATTGCCCGGCAACCCAGTGTCGGCAATGGTGGTATTCGATCTGTTAGTCCGACCCGCAATATTTCACCTGGGCGGCTGCTTGAGAATTCCGTCACTCCCCACTATTCAGGCAACACTCGAGCGCGACATTCCTTCAGTGGCGGGGCGGGAGGATTACATTCCGGTAAGCCTCGATCAGACTGGAGAATGTGCAAGGGCGATGCCGATATTCGGCAAGTCGAACCTGATTTACACACTCATTCGATCAGAGGGTATCGTGAAAGTGCCGCTCGACAAATCAGGTCTGTATGCGGGAGAAGCAGTGCGTGTGCGGCTATACTGAACTGGGACACGATACTCCATCTGAATGTTGGCAAACAGTTACAGATATATCAGGGAAATCGTGAATTGACCACTCATTCCCACCGGCAGGGCAGAAGATATTATCTTAGCGATATTCCGCTAGAGGATGCGCTGGGAAGCTATTTCGACGCACTGAACAGTGAAGAGGCGCTATCACTCTCGGACGTCGAGGTCGTTCCACTTACGGAGGCAAGGGGTCGTGTAACGGCAGAACCAATTTGGGCGCGCATTTCTTCTCCTCATTATGATTCTGCAGCAATGGACGGGATCGCGGTACACTCCTCGGATACGATTGGAGCGACTGAGACGTCGCCGATCCGACTCGAAATCGGGAGACAGGCAGCATGGGTTGATACCGGTGATCCCGTGCCCGAAGGGTTCAATGCCGTAATCATGGTGGAGGTTGTGCATGAAGTTGCCGAAGATGCCGTCGAGATTCAGTCGCCTGCCGCTCCCTACCAGCATGTGCGTCCTCTAGGAGAAGACATCGTCGCCACTGAGCTTGTACTACCCGAAAGTCACACGCTGCGCCCGGTTGACTTGGGAGCGTGTGCGGCCGCGGGGCTGTCCGAGCTGCCCGTGCGCCGAAAGCCGAGTGTAGCCGTTATACCGACTGGGAGCGAACTCGTCCAGGTGGGCAGCGACGTCAATCCTGGCGATATAATCGAGTTCAATTCGCTCGTTCTTGCGGGCATGGTTGATGAGTGGGGAGGCGAAGCAGAGACCCTTCAAGCAATATCGGACGACCATGATGCCTTGCTTAATGGAGTGAAAGACGCGGTTCAAAGATACGATATTGTGCTAGTAAATGCAGGCTCCTCCGCAGGAAGCGAAGACTATACGGCACGAGTCATTGAAGACTTGGGTAAGCTAGTTGTACACGGAACTGCAATCCGTCCCGGACATCCAGTTGGGCTTGGCGTAGTGCGTGGGAAGCCGGTGCTCGGGATTCCGGGTTATCCTGTCTCGGCTGCGCTGACTTGCGAACTGTTTGTGAAACCCCTCATTGAGCGGAAGTTGGGAATCTCACAATCCGCCCGCGACAGTGTTAAAGCAACGATCACCCGTAAGACGCTTTCGCCGATGGGCGAGGACGAATTCTTGCGAGTGCGTCTGGGTAGAGTTGGAGAGAAACTGGTCGCCTCCCCTGTTGAACGCGGCGCCGGCGTCATAATGTCGTTGGTCCGGGCAGACGGCATCGTGAGGATTCCCCGCTTTTCAGAGGGGTTGGATGCCGGCTCAGAGGTGAGCGTCGATCTAATTCGTACAATGGAGGCAATTGAGGACACCGTAGTCGCAATCGGTAGTCACGATATGACGTTGGACTTGCTGGCAAGCCATGTCCGACGCACTAGACCACGCATGACTCTCGCGTCGACAAACGTTGGCAGCATGGGCGGCCTGGCGGCCCTGTCGAGAGGAGAGGCACATTTTGCCGGATCGCACCTCCTGGACGAGTCCACGGGGGAGTACAATCTCTCCTATATTCACCGCTTTCTAAGGGGTCGCAGTGTTGTGCTGGTAAACCTGGTGAAGCGAATACAGGGTCTGATTTTGCCGGAAGCAAATCCCAAGGCCGTAAAGACGCTTGAAGATCTGACTAGTGAAGAAATGACCTTTATAAATCGGCAGCGTGGCTCCGGGACCAGGCTGCTCCTCGACTACAAGCTGCGGGAATACGGCATCGACCCCGAAGATATACGTGGCTACGACCGAGAAGAATACACGCATCTTGCGGTGGCGGCTGCAGTCGCGGGAGGTCGTGCGGACGTAGGTCTTGGCATTCTCTCTGCAGCGAAAGCAATGAGATTGCACTTCGTACCGCTATTGTCGGAGCAATATGACCTCGTTATACCAACTGAGTACTACGAGAGCGAGCGGGTGCAATACACTCTGTCGATTATTCGCAGCAATGCGTTCAGGAAAGATGTGGACTCTTTAGGCGGATACGATACTTCGATGATGGGACAGGTTGTGGCTGAGATTTCGTGAGGCGTTGGATGCGCAGAGAGGTGTACCGGTTGGGAGTATGGGAGTATCAGCAATCGTCCTTGCTGGCGGACTGAGCCGCAGGCTTGGAAGGGATAAGGCGTTAGAGCCATTCGAAGGTGAGCCACTCATCCAGCGTGTCATCGGGCGTCTTAGCCGGTTTACCGACGAAACTGTGGTCGTAGTCAACAGCGAAGCTCGCGGCAAAGAGCTTCCGCTTCCCCATGACGCCGTAATTGCCGTTGACATATTTCCGGACTCAGGTTCGCTCGGAGGTATCTTTACGGGTCTTACCGCCGCAAGGAATGAGTGGGGATTTGTTGTTGCCTGTGACATGCCCTTCTTGAATACTGACTTGATTCTGCACATGCTCGCATTGCGCTCTGACTACGACGCTGTGGTTCCTTTGCTCAATGGATACCCAGAACCCACGCACGCCGTTTATTCTAGTGCATGCCTTCCCGACATACAGCGCCGATTGGAGGCAAGGGAACTCAAGATAGCAGGCTTCTTCGATGATGTGCGTGTCAGGACACTTTCTGAAGTGGAGGTTGATGATCTCGACCCGGAGCGTCTTAGCTTCTTCAATGTGAACACACCGGAGGACCTCGCACGTGCTGTGACGCTCGCTGAAGAAGGAAGGTAGGGGTGACGTGGGCGCTACTGCCAGTATCACAGTGGAACTATTCGGCACTGCCCGCATTGCATGTGGAAAAAGGGTGCTTGATCTGCTCCTTCCCGTGCCTGCCTCAGCCGCTCTGGTAGCTGTTGAACTTGCGAAAATCTGCCCTGATCTCGTCGGGGTTGCACTGCGCGATGACCTGAGCGGATTGCTTGAGAGCTACACGCTTAACCTAAATGCCGCCGAATTTGTTGATGAGGGCGAACTGACATTAAGTGACGGCGATATATTACTGCTCTTTTCCAGTCAGGCGGGTGGGTGAAGTCCTGCATTCCTCACATGGTACAATGTTCGCAAGTTGGGTACATTCTTGCCCGATTGCTCGGCAAATTTAAGGTGGGGAATTTAGCTTGCTTTACGGCTATAACGGTAGGGTGTTGGTCGTTGACCTTACACACCAGGAAAGCCACTGGCGGCCCCTCGATACGGATGTGTTACGCCGTTTCATCGGTGGCACAGGCCTTGGCACATATCTTCTGTACACTTTCTGCCCGCCTGGGATTGATCCTTACGACCCTTCCAACCCCCTGATATTCGTTACGAGCCCGCTCGTCGGCAGCAGACTGACTACATCGAGCAAGTTCGCAGTTCTCACAAAATCGCCACTCACCGGATATATTGGCGACTCCTTATCGTCAAGCTTTATGGCAACCGAGTTGAAGAAGACAGGATGCGATGCGCTCATTATTATGGGCAAGAGCGAACACCCTTGCCTGTTGTCGATTGATGACGGTGAAGTCGCCTTTCTCGATGGCAATGACTTGTTGGGCCTAGGCACGCTAGACACCGAAGTCGCCGTGAAGCAGCGCCTGGGGCATCGCACACGCGTTGCCTGCATAGGGCCTGCCGGGGAGAACCTGGTGCGCTTTGCCAGTATTACGAACGATGGCGGCAGGCAGGCAGCGCGGACCGGACCGGGCGCTGTGATGGGTTCAAAGAACCTGAAAGCAATCGCCGTAAGGGGCACTCAATCTGTTCCCGTATATGACGGTGATGCTCTGAATGCAATTGGTAACGACCTTACGCGCAGAAGCTTGGGTCCCGCGACCGAAAAGTACAGAACGCTCGGCACGATGGCGAATGTTTCGGTTTTCAATAGCCTCGGCACACTTCCAACTAGAAACTTCCAACAATCAACTTTCGACGGTGCTGAGGGCGTGAGTGCGGAGCAGTTCCACGAGTCGAACTTTGTAAAGAACGCGCACTGTGCCAACTGCACCATCGGATGTGAAAAAATCCTCATCACAAGCGACAAGGGCAAGAAGGCGCAAGGTCGCATGGAGTACGAGAGTGCATTTGCGCTTGGGCCGCTGGTAGGCGTGGCTGATGGAAACACCGTGATACGCGCATCCACGCTTTGCGACGAGCTCGGCATGGATACCATTAGTGTAGGTGCTACGATCGCATGGGCAATGGAGTGCTTTGAGCGTGGCATAATCTCTCTCGAAGATACTGACGGCATTGACCTCAGGTTCGGCAGCAGCGAAGAACTGCTTCAGTGCATTAGGCTCATAGCGGAGCGTGAAGGAATTGGCAATCTGCTCGCCGAAGGCAGTCTGCGCGCGTCACGGATCGTCGGACGGGATAGCGACGCATGGGCGATGCAGGTCAAGGGTCTGGAGATGCCGGGTTACGAACCCCGAAGTCTGAAGACAATGGCGCTCGGCCTCGCCGTCAGCACGCGTGGCGCATGCCACAACAGATCTTCAGCCTACGAAGCCGATTTCTCAGCACGCGTAAACAGGCTTGAAGTGGATGATGAACGTGGTCGCATCACAGCTGAAGGTGAAGACTTCTCCGCTGTACTGGACTCGCTAATTTGGTGCAAGTTCCTGCGCAAGGCTTTCACCGACCTCTATGAAGAATCGGCCGAGATATATCGCCACATCACCGGATGGGATATGACTTCAGACGAACTTCGGGTAGCGGGCGAACGCATCAATAACCTGAAGAAGGCGTTCAACATCCGCGAGGGATGGGCACATGAGGACGACTCACTGCCTGGGCGAATATTCGACGAGGTGCTGCCAACAGGAGTCGTCAAAGGCGTAGGTCTGAGCCGGTTGGAGTTGGATGCGATGGTCCAGAGCTACTACCGCGCACGAGGATGGGAAGAGGATGGGACAATTTCAAGCGCGAAGTTCCGGGAACTAGATCTGGAAGAAGTCGTTGAAACCCCGGTCCTTTCCAAATAGGCGTCGGATTAACAGGCACATGTGAGGGAAGATTGAATAGGGAAAGAAACGAACTGCGCTCCATTCTACGGCAGAAATTCCCGCGCAGCCGTGGGCAACTCCTGCCAGCATTGCACTTTCTACATCACGAATTCGGATATCTACCGGACTGGGCTATGGAAGTCGTGGGTTGGCACCTCGGCATACCTTCGAGCGAAGTCTATGGAGCGGCGACAAGCTACACCGAACTGCGCATTAACCAGCCTGCCGAACATTCCGTAAGGGTATGCACCGGTTTGAGCTGCTGGCTTAACGGAGGCAACCGCCTTATGGCAGAAGCGCATGCCGCCCTCTCAGACGGCAAATCGAGCGACAAGGTTACCCTGGAAGAAACCCCTTGCGCGTATATGTGTGGAGTGGCACCCGTGGTGGAGGTAGATGGCGAGTGGCGGGGCAGAGTTGATGAAGGGATTGTCAGCGCGATAATTGGGGAGGTGTCGTCTTGACTGACACCATTTCGGACGCCCTGAATTCGATTCGCGAGTCCGCTGTCGAAATACAGAAGGCGCGAATGGACAAGACGCGTGTTGTGGTACAAGTTGGGCATTGTTCACAAGCGGTCGGTGCTGCCAATATCGTGGAGGCAGTCGCTCTCGCGCTGCCTGAAAATGCCTACCTGACAACCGCTGGCTGCGACGGTGCGTGCTTTGCCGCCCCCAAAGTGTCAATTGCTGCGCCGAACGGTCAGTCAGACGAATACTGGAACATAACAGCCGAAACAGTGAGAAAGGGCTTTGTCTTCCAGAGGCCCGCAGACTCGCCTGAGACCTCTCACTCCAGCGGCGCGGACTTCATAAGGGAGCGGCACCGCCTGACACTTGCTGGCTGTGGGATGCTGGACGCGCTTGGAATCGAAGAGTACATAGTAAGTGGGGGATACGGAGGCTTGGCACGCGCGCTGTCAATGACACCGGAAGAGGTTATCGAAGAGGTGTTGGCATCGGGACTGCGCGGACGTGGCGGCGCTTACTTCCCGGCGGCACTCAAGTGGCGGGGAGCGCGAGCCGTGAAGAATGCTCCACGTTATCTGGTAGTTAATTGCGAAGAGGGCGAACCGGGCATATTCAAGGACCGTCACCTGATGGAAGGCGTGCCGCATCGCCTGATCGAGGGAGCAATCATTGCTGCCTACGCGGCGGATGTACACGAGGCATACGTTTACATCAATGCGGAAGCGAACTTGTCAGCGGAGCGCATGCAGCTTGCTGTTGAGCAGGCGTATGAAGCCGGGCTCCTTGGGTCTGACATTCTTTCATCAGGATTTTCGCTGGAGGTTCAGATCATGCGTGGCGCCGGCGGCTACGTGTGCGGTGACGAAACGACACTCCTGAACACGATGGAAGGTCAGCGCCGTGAGCCGCGCCAACGCCCGCCATTTCCCACAGAGGCGGGCCTGTGGGGCAAGCCAACCGTCATCAATAATGCGGAGACGCTTTCCAGCGTGCCGTTTATTCTCGCCAACGGATCCGACGCCTTTTCCCAGATCGGCACGGAAGAAGACAAGGGCACTAAGATAATCAGCCTCAGTGGTTCGGTGAAAAATGCGGGGCTGGTCGAGGTGCCATTTGGAACGACTCTCCGAGAATTGATATTCGAAATTGGCGGCGGAGTGCCAGAGGGTAGGGAATTGACCGCTATTGCTGTGGGGGGCCCTTCAAGCGGCATATTCCCGGTGTCTATGTTGGATGCGGCCATCAAGCCGGGATTCATCCACGAATCGGGTGTGATGCTTGGTGCAGGCGGTGTTATCGCGCTTGATGATAGTGTCAGCGTGGTTGACATGATGCGCAAACTTGCCGCGTACAATGCTGACGAGTCGTGCGGGAAGTGTACACCATGTCGCGAAGGCACCCCGCGAATGGTGGAATTGGTAGACAGCCTGATTGCGGGAGAGGCTAAGACATCCGACCTGAGTGAACTGAGTCACCTTGCTGAACTGGTGAATGCGGCATCATTGTGCGGACTGGGGCAGGCTGCTGGCAATCCGGTACTGAGCGTGCTGCATTTCTTTGGTGATGAGTTGGCGATGATGGCTGATGCTACATAGCGACCCGTATGCCAAACAAGATACCGTGACGATTCTGAACTGCGACAATTTGGAAGGCGCGAAATGAGCATCTCTCTTAGTATCAACGGTTATCAGGTCGATGTCAGCGATGGCGCGACTGTGCTGGACGCCATTAATCAGTCTGGCACTTACATTTCGCAGCTCTGCAAAGATCCCGACATGAAACCCATCGGCGCCTGCCGCACCTGCCTCGTGCAGATCGAAGGCTCCCGTGGCTATCCGGCTTCATGCGCCGTGCCCGCCAATGAAGGTATGAGCGTATGGACGGATTCTCCCGAGGTTCAAGCGATGCGTAAGGGAGTGCTCGAGCTTACGCTCGCAATGTTCCCTTCAAACGGCGCCAGTGGCAATGGGAATTACAAGGAACTCTCCATCGCTGCTGACAGGCACGGGATCAAGGAGTCTCGCTGGCAGGGGAGGGAGCGCGAAGTTGTTGACAACAGCAACCCGGTTTTCAACATAGCGATGGAGAGCTGCATCCTGTGTCAGCGCTGCGTGCAGGCTTGTCAGGACGGCCACCAGTTCATTGGCGCTATCGATCTGCTCGGTACCGGAACTCAGGGCAGGATCGGCACATTCGCCGAGCGACCGCTTGTAGAATCCGTATGTACGACCTGCGGCCAGTGCCTTTCGGTCTGCCCGACAGGAGCCATCGAGGTAAAGGAACCGCCGCTTCAAGTCTCCAAGGAGATTACTACCACCTGCCCGTACTGTGGCGTAGGTTGCGGTATCAAGGCGCAGGTGGACGACACCGACCGCATCGTTGCGATGCTCGACGATCCCGAAAACGAGTCCAGTGTAGGCATGCTCTGCGTCAAGGGTCGCTTCGGCTACTCCTTCGTAAACCACGAGGACAGGCTTACTTCGCCTCTTATCCGTAAGAACGGCATCCTGACGGAATCAAGTTGGGAAGAGACATTGGAATACGTTGCGACAAATCTCGCAAAATACCGCGGCGATGAATTCGCCACTCTCTGCTCGGCGAAGGCGACGAATGAAGATGGCTATGTGCAGCAGAAGTTTGCACGCCTTGTAATGCAAAGCAACCACATCGACCACTGTACACGCCTATGTCACTCGCCGTCCGTTGAGGCAATGTTGACTTCGCTCGGAAGCGGCGCAACCAGCAATTCCTATCAGGACTATGAAGAAGCGGGCTGCCTTGTCATCATCGGCTCCGACGCCAATTCTAACCATCCGGTCGCCGCATCGCGCATGAGGCGTGCGGTAATCGAGCGCGGCGCGAAGCTGATCGTAATCAATCCGCGGCGCATCGAGATGTGCGACTTCGCGGAATTGTGGCTGAGGCCCCGCCCCGGCACGGATGTCGCTCTGCTAAACGCTATGGCGAAGGTCATTCTGGATGAAGACCTTGTTGACTGGGAATTCGTGAGCGGAAGAACGGAGGAATTCGAGGAGTGGCGCGAGGTAGTGGACAGGTACACCCTCGAATATGCTGAGGGCATTACGGGTGTCCCTGCAGAGGACATTGCGAAGGCAGCTAGAGTCTATGCCAAGCCTCCGTTCAGCGGGTCTTGCCTCATCTGGGGGATGGGCATCACACAGCACATGATGGGCACTGCCAACGCCCATAGTTTGCTTAACCTATCGTTCGTCGCAGGACAGCTAGGAAAACCCGGCTCAGGTATTTCGCCCCTCAGAGGGCAGAACAATGTGCAGGGTTGCGGCGATGCGGGATGTCTGCCAAATGCTTTCCCCGGCTACCAGATCATTTCCGAAGATACGGTAACCAAGTTCCAGCAGGCGTGGGGAAATCATTCGCTGCCGGACAAGGAGGGCCTCGTAATCACGGAGATGATGGTAGACATGGACCTTGGGCGCATTAAGGCGATGTATGTTACCGGCGAGAATCCGCTCCTGAGCGAGCCGAACCTCAGTCACGCCGAAGAGACTTTCCAGAAGCTGGAGTTTCTCGTGGTACAGGACATCTTCCTGCACGAGACTGCCCAGATTGCCGATGTCGTACTGCCTGCAACATCATTCGCAGAGAAGGATGGAACATTCACGAACAGCGAGCGGCGAGTGCAGCGCGTCCGCAAAGCAGTGGAGCCAATCGGCGAGAGCCGTCCTGACTGGGAAATAATATGCGACCTGGCGCAGAGAATGAGTGCGAACCTGGGACTTGGCGTAGAAGAGCAGTTCGCTTTCAGCCATCCTTCGGAAATTTGGCAGGAAATGGCTGACAATACGCCAATAATTGCCGGCATTTCATACGACCGTCTAGAGAATGAAGGCGGCATCCAATGGCCGTGCCCAACGCCTGAACATCCCGGAACCAGATTTCTATATGAAACTGACTTCCCACGTGGCTCCAGGGCGAAATTCGTCGGATTCAATCAGGGTCCTCAGGCGGAGGAGATGCCGAGCAAGCGATTCCCATTGATCCTGAACACCGGTCGAGTCCTGTACCACTGGCACGGTGGTACGATAACCCGTCGGGCGTCCAACCTTCTGGCGCGCGCTCCGGAGCTTCAGATAAACATGAGCGTTGAAGATGGAGAGAAGTACGGTGTGGCAGACGGCGAGTGGATTAGCTTGAAATCAAGGCGTGGCGTGATGGAGGGTAGGGTGCTCTACACGGAGAAGATGCGAGCTGGTGAAGTATTCGTGCCCTTCGTCAAGTTGCAGGAGCACGCTGCTAACTTCCTGACCAGCGATGCGCTCGATCCGTTCTCTGGCATACCTGAATATAAGGTCTGCGCAGTGCGAATCGAGAAGGTGGCAGAGCCGGTTCATTCTGCTGACTGAGGCACGTAAATCCAACCTTCGAGTTCAGCCGCGGCGAACTCATCATCGCTGGGATGTTGGAAGGCGGATTGATTCTGCGACCAGGATGCGGCTGCGACCGCGGCAACCACGGCGTCAAGACAGTCGTCATTGGCGACACATTCCTCTCGAAAGTTCGACAGGTTAGGTAGTTCAACGCCGGACCTGTCCTTTAAAGCATCCAGTACAGTGTTGCGGCGCTCGTCTCGCAACATTTGAGACTTGGGCTTCTTGTAACCCTTGTAAATTGTGCCTATGGACTTGAGAAATGCCCCTGGCATAGTCTCCAAGAGCGTAACCGAGCCACCCAAATCGTTGCGATTTGGTTTCAAAGGAGGCACCGCCCATCTATTGGATTGATTTTCGTGCAGTTCGTTTAGCATCCTGATTCCGTAATAGGTCATTGGGAGCATGTTCGGGTTCACCTTATGCAATGGAGAGTAACTTTCCGGAAAATGAGTTGCGTCTCCCGCGCGCTTGGGGTTCGCCGAACCTACCAACGAACGCGTCTCGTGCGGCAATGAAGTCTTCGAGGTTCAGATCTGCGACGACACGCCAAGAATCAAGCATTGATTCCAGTGTGCCAACACTTATGAACTCCGCGAATGCGCGCGGTATGCCAAACGGGAAATCAATCGCCGCAACTGTGGGCGGCTGTGCAGTCAATAGAACTTGCAGGACTGCGCTTCTGGGTGTCATTTCGACACGCTGCAGTTGGAGCGCCCCGTCTCCAGTCATGATTCCATGAGCAACCCAGGTGCTGCGGTCATGTTTGGCTCCGCTGAAATCGATACCAATAATGGCTGTCATCATTGCTCCTGGAAGAATCTGGGTCGTTTAGTTGAGCCGACGCATTGTAGCACCTCCATTCACTAGTCGCACCGCACCACGTTCCATTTCTGGTATCATTCCCCTGTAATTTTAACATTGGAAGGGACGCCCCATGACGACGCCACTTACGCAGATGCCAAAGCCGGAGGCAGCGCAATTTTCCGGGCAACGTAAGCTCTTTCTCGTACCCATCTTCCTGTTCCCGCCTGACTCACCCGATGACGCGACTCAACTGTTGGAACGGTATTGGACCGAGGTGCGTGACCAGATTCAGAACCTTGAACGATCGCTCGGCGCCGTCAGATATGTTTTTCATGAGACGATCTACGCTGGGAGCGAAGACGGCTTGAAAATGGTGGAAGTGATGAATCCGTTTGGCTGCTCGTTCATCCAAGCATTGTGTGGCGCAGGCGCAATGCTAGAAGCTACGGAGGATCAGGCAGTTGTGGAAGAACATAGCGACTGGCAGCGGTGCCTCTCCATCGGCCTGATGAGCGAGAAGGTGATGAATCTCGCGATCACCGGTATTCAGGAGACGACGCAGCAACGATTTGACTATATCGGCCAGCGAATCTCTGAGACACTGCAGGAAAACGAAGTGGGCGTACTGTTTATCAGCGAAGGACATCGTGTGCAGTTCCCCACTGATGTTCAGGTCTTCTTCGTGGCGCCACCTGCTCTGGATGCCCTAAGGCGCTGGATTGGCGACCAGATGCGCGCCGTCTCGCAGCCATAGCATTTATTTCGAAAGAGCCCTCCGCGAATCGTTCTAGGCACAATAAGGAGTAAACCCATAATGACAACCAACGGTAGCCCATTGCGAAGTCGCGAGTGGTTTGACACACCGGAACTCTATGGCTGGTTGAGGCAAGCAGCGTTTAAGGCGGAGGGCTTTGGCGAACCCGCCTACCAGAACAAGCCTATAATCGGCATCTGCAACACCTGGAGCGAGTTGACCCACTGCAACGCGCACCTTCGACAGCTCGCCGAGGCGGTCAAGCGCGGTGTATGGCAAGCAGGCGGCTTCCCGATGGAATTCCCGGTTATGTCGCTGGGTGAGTACAACATGCGCCCGACGACTATGCTCTTCCGAAATCTAATGAGTATGGATGTGGAGGAGTCTATCAGGGCAAATCCACTTGACGGTGTTGTGCTGCTTGCCGGCTGTGACAAGACGACGCCTGCTGTCCTGATGGGCGCGGCAAGCGCGGATGTCCCGGCTATCCTTGTTACGGGTGGTCCTCAGCTCAAGGGGAACTGGCGCGGTGAGGAGCTTGGTTCATGCACAGACTGCCGCCGTTACCATACCGAGCTGCGTGCCGGAAGCATCACCGAAGAGCAATGGGCAGAGCTACAGAACTCGATCGTGCGTAGCCCCGGTCACTGCATGGTGATGGGCACAGCCTCCACTATGGCATCCATGGGTGAGGCGCTAGGCATTGCGCTGCCAGGTAACGCCGCCATACCGGCCGTTGACTCGCGGCGAATACAACTCGCCGAAGCCTCCGGTCGTCAAATAATGAAACTTGTCGAGCAGGACCTGCGACCATCCAAAATCATGACCCACGAGGCATTTGAGAATGCTATCCGGACGCTGCACGCTCTTGGAGGTTCGACAAACGCGATAATCCACCTCACGGCAATCGCGGGAAGATTGGGCATCGAGCTGCCATTAAAGCTCTTCGACGAGCTCTCCCGAACTACTCCGTTCATCCTGAACCTGAAGCCGTCAGGCGAATTCTTGATGGAGGACTTCTTCTACGCAGGAGGGCTACCTGCGCTGCTGAACGAACTGCGTCCGCTGTTGCATACCGGGCAGATGACCGTCACCGGCAGAACAATCGGTGACAATGTGAAGGGTACGATCAACCACAACCCTGACCTGATTCGGAGCCTTAGCGAGCCACTTAACGCAGAGGGCGGCCTGGCGGTGCTGTACGGCTCACTAGCTCCCGATGGGGGCGTCATAAAGCCCACGGCTGCCTCTCCGGACCTGCTAACGCACCGCGGACGAGCGCTGGTCTTCGAGGACCATGATGACATGGAACACCGAATCGATGACCCGGACCTCGACGTGAATCCCGACGACGTGCTGGTGATGCGTAACGCGGGACCTTTAGGCGGACCCGGTATGCCTGAGTGGGGGTTCCTGCCGCTGCCGAGGAAGCTGCTGCAGCGCGGTATACGCGACATGGTGCGGCTCAGCGACGCTCGCATGAGCGGCACGGCGTTTGGAACAGTCGTCGTGCATGTAACACCGGAGTCCGCGTCAGGCAGCCCGCTTGCAGCCGTGCAGAACGGTGACATCATCGAGCTGGATGTGCCCAACCGCAGGCTCGACCTCCTCGTGGAGGAGAGGGAAGTGCAGCGGCGACTTGCTGAGATTCCAGTCCCAAAGCCGCACTTTGGTAGGGGCTACGGCGTGATGTACTCTCAGCATGTCACCCAGGCCGATCAAGGCTGCGACTTTGACTTCCTGCGCGCCGAGAGCCTGTGATGCGTTCCTAATTCTCGCAACAGAATCGAATACCTTCAGAATCTTGCATGGCGCTAGGCCGGTATGTTGAACTCGCTCGACAGAGGGGACCTCGTTTTGAGAGGGCGCGTGGTTTAGGCAGGAATCCAATCTCTGCTGTTACCCAGCGACTACTGCGCGGATGTCCTCGCGTTCTTGGTCGCTCATGACCCAGTCGGCGGCAATAGCATTCTCTTCCATTTCTGCGGCTCTGCGCGTACCTACCAGTGCCACACTGACAGCGCGGTTTGAGACTACCCACGCCAGCGCCAGTTGAGCGACCGTCATTCCCTTTTCCGAGGCGATTGCCTTTAAGGCTTCTACTTTCTTTAGGTTCTGAAGGAAAGTGGCGCCCTTGAAAATGGGCTGGCCGAAAGCCATCAGACTGCGCCGCCAGTCGTCTTCCTCGAAAGTTGTGTCAGGCGTCATTGTTCCTGTCAGAAGTCCGTGAGCGAGCGAGCCGTATGCCATCGCGCCCATGCCACGTTGCGTGCAGAAGGGAAACACGCTCTCTTCAGGCCGAAAATCGAAAAGGTGATAGCCGACCTGGTTTGTGACAATTGGGAAGGTGTCGCGACAGTCCGACATCTGGTGCACACTGAAGTTACTCACGCCCCCGTATCTAATCTTCCCCTGCCGTTGGAACTCGGCGAATGCCTCCATAGGCTCGGACATGGGGCGAGACTCGTCAGGCCAATGAATAAGGTAAAGGTCGAGGTAGTCGGTCTGAAGACGTTCAAGGCTCTCGTCAAGCCCCTTGGTCAGCGCCTCATTCGAGCTGTCTCTCAACTGGGGATTGTCCGGGTCATGCCACTGGCGTCCGCCCTTACTGACCAGCACTACCTTGTCGCGCCTGCCCTGGAGCGCCCTGCCCAGAAGTCTCTCACCCTCGCCCCAACCATAGACGGCTGCTGTATCGAACAGAGTCACGCCCAGGTCAATCGAGGCGTCAATTGCGCGCAGAACTTCGGCATCATCGAATGAGCCATAGTGCCCCCTGCCCATTGGCCAGCCGCCAAATCCGATGACTGAGGTTTCCAGGTCAGAGTCTCCAAAAGTACGATACTGCAACGCTATACCCCCTGGTGAATTTGCACCTTCACGGAGCCGGTCGTCTTGTCGTAGGCGGTAGCAAAGCCCTCCTGAATGTCGTCCAGGGTGTAGATGTGTGTCACCATAGGACTTAAGTCAACTGTGCCCGACGCCATAAGGTCGATTGCGACCTCGTAGTCGTGCCTGCCGTTGATGATGCCGTAACATGAAGAGAAGTATATCGTCTGTTCCTTGAGCATTGGCGTCAGCCAGTCAACGGTGATCGGATTGCGATAGCCGCCGATTACAACAAAGCGCCCCTGTTCACGGGTGACCTCGATTGCCTGTGTGATCGGGTCCGGACTCCAGCCGCCAACCGTTTCTACCGTGAGGTCTGCGCCAAGTCCCTGTGTTGCATCCAAGATAGCCTCGTTCAGAGCAGGGTCGTCGGGCGCGAATGCGTGGTCGGCACCAAGCTGCTTGGCGAGCGATGCCTGCTGCTCATGGCGTGCCGTGACAAATATTGTGCCAGCGCCCAAAGCTCGCGCTGCAGCGACTGCAGTCAGTCCGATATTTCCGGCTCCAAGCACAACCACCGTCTCGCCGCCAATCAGATTGCCTCGCCTCACACCGTGAATCGAAACGGCAAATGGTTCCACGAGCGCCGCCTCTTCCCAAGACATGCTGTCCGGAAGGGCGTAGCATCCCCAAGCCTTTCGCTTGATGTATTCGGCGAATCCACCACCCTCCGGAGGCGCCATTTCCATGCACTGCTTGTACTGACCCATACGGCAGTACCAACACCGCAGGCATGCCCGCCCATGCCCGATGGTCTCAATCGCCACGCGCGTGCCCACCAAGTCTGAGTCGATGCCGTCACCCACGGCAATGATTTCCCCGGCAACTTCGTGTCCCACGGGAGACTCATCCGCCTCCTTCTGATCAGCTTTGACCTGGAGGTCGGAGCCACAGATGCCGGTAGAGCGTATTCGCACGATCGCGTCACCGGGCCCAACTTCAGGCTGCGGATACTCACCTAGGGTCATAGTGCCGTTGCCGTCGTAGAAAGCCGCTTTCATCATTGCCATTTTGCAACCTCCCCAAGTTTATTGTGGTTCATTATAGGTAGTTGCGGCCAGACTATCTACGAATTAGCTGAGAGGAACTCGCGCGAACCATTCAGAATAAGGTCATTGAGTGCAATCGCCGTGTGAATGTCGGATGACAGATGCCTGCCTGCAGCATGGATGCGCTCACCTATCGCATTCTGTGCTTCTTGCACGACTGGATGCTCCGGCTTTCCGGGATAGCCCATCGACTGCGCCAGGTCGTTGGTTCCCCACGCAAAGGCGTCGATTCCCTCCACTGCAAGAATGGCGTCGAGATTATCGAATGCGGTTGCAGATTCAAGCTGCGCCATCACAAGCATCTCTTTGTTTGTAAGCTCCATGTACTCGCTGCGGTCGAGGCCTGGCTGGTCGATCAAGCCGCTGTCATTGTAGAAAGTTCCTCTGCCGCCGCCCCAACTGCGCTCACCTTCGGGAGTGAACCTGCAGGCATCTACGAGCGCCTTCGCTTCATCCGCAGTCTCCACATGGGGCCCCAGAACGCCCATCACGCCCCTGTCGAGGTAGAGGTTAATGAAATTCGCAGATTTATCAGGCACGCGCATTATCGTGGTCAGGCCATAGCCATCGGCTACGCGCACCATCGCATCTACGGACTCCTGCGTGAACAGGCCATGCTCTGCGTCAAGGTTGACGAAATCGAACCCGCCCAGCATGCCGACTAGCTCGATTGCCTCCGCGCTGGGGAATACAAGGCTTAGTCCCAGTCCCTTCTTACCTTCACGGTTTCTTGCGAGGATGTTGTTCTCTCTTATTCGTACCACTCTACTGCCTCCTTCGGCACTTTTCGGCTTCAAATTGCCTGTTAGATTCCCACTACTTCTGATCTAATGCCTTCACACCTGCATTCTCACAGGTGGAAGAGTCTGTCGTATCCACTGCGCGAGGTCCGTGAGCGTCTGCTGACTGATTTCGTGCGCCATCGGGTATTCATGATATTCGGGTGCGTACCCTTCCGCTTCCAGAAAATCCCGCGCGTCTCGCGCTGACTGTACGGTAACCACCATATCGCCTGTGCCGTGCCCTACAAATATGGGCTGAGAACGTTCCTTGGGCAGAGTGTCCCTCATCGTACCTGAATCCGGCACGACTGCGCTCAATACAACAAGCCCCTTGAACAACCCAGGATTGGGCAATCCGTAACGGTAGGTCATCATGCCGCCCTGCGAGAAGCCCCCGAGGATAGCCTGTCCCTGCTCAATGGCGTAACTCTCGGTTACCTCATCAACCAGCACAGCAAGCATTTCCACCACGGAATCTACATCGTCGGCGCGGCGCAGTTCCTGGGGAATGTGTCTGGGATATGTCCAGCCGAATCCCGTGGCGCCTGGCCCGATCTCGAATGGAATGGGTGCATTCGGGAAGATATATACGTAGCTTTCCGCGTCGATTGCCGGTGCGAGGCTCGCCAGATCTCCCATGTGGGCTCCGAATCCGTGCAGCAAGATAATCATCGGATAGGTTCGGTCGGGGTCGTATCCGTCCGGCTCTACGGCGATGTAGTGGAGGGTTTTGCCCTCAAGCTGTCTCGCCTGCAACTTAGCCCTCCTCGCCGTCATACTGCGGGCGCACCATCTCGTAAACTTCATGGGTGCTGCAGTACATGTTGCCGGCGAGCCTTCCCACGGGCTGCAGCCGTTGGTGGTTGATACGGTGTCCGCTGATGATGTCGTCTCGGACGTGCATCAGCAGAATCTCGCCGATGACGATGGCATGATTGGTGCCGTCCCCAATCTCCACGACTTGGCTTAGTTTGCACTCCATGTTGACGGGCGATTCGGCGACACGAGGCGCGCGCACTTTTTTAGACGGCTTAGCGGTGAGGCCGGCTATCTCGAATTCGTCCACATCGGCAGGGAACTCAGCGGCGGTCCTGTTCATCGCCTCCGAAATGTCATCCACGACCACATTCACCACAAATTCCCCGGTCGCCTCGATGTTCGAGAGTGTGTCCTTCTCTTTCCAGCCTGCGCTGCGAGATATACCCATTACAATCGTCGCCGGGTCGTACGCCATCGCGTTAAAGAAGGAGAAAGGCGCGAGATTTACGATCCCTTCCGAGGAAACCGATGATACAAACGCGATGGGCCGTGGGACGATTACTCCCGTCAGTACGCGGTTAAAGCCTTCGTAGTTGCTTGGGTCTATAATCAAGTGCATTCTCCCTTGTGACAAGTCGGTCAAAGGGTAATACCGTGTGGCTGCAATAGCAAGTGCGTTGACTTGAACTCGGTTGCAACCATAAACTTAGAGCCGTTGTTATCACACAATGCGAATTGGGTGTCGGATTGAGTCGTATTGGCAGTCCGTATGCCCTCTCAGAGGTAAATGAATGAGCAGACTTACAGATCTATTGGACAAGACGCAGACAGCCTCGCCGGGCATTGGATTCGCGGCATCGAGGCAATCCGCCGGCATTCCTGCCATCGCGTTGATCGGTCGAGTTACAGCCGCCGAGCTAGCGGAGAATTCCGGTCTTGCGGATTCACCGACCGACGCCCTGCTGGTGACCCTGGATCCGTCCGACTCCAGCGCCGTCAGCCGTGCCGGTGAAGCCCTGCAGGACAAGCTTTGGGGCGCGCGAGTGGGCATAGCGAGCGCAGAAGTTGCGAGCTCGCTGAAAGAAGCAGGATGCGATTTCATTGTATTCGATCCGGAGGATACTTCCGCCGCGCTGCTTAACGACGACGATCTCGGCAGCGTCATCGCGGTTGACTTTGAGGATCCAGAGTTCGCCGAAGATGAGGCGAAAGCAATTCGTACACTGGACATAGACGGCGCTCTTCTGACGCCTCAGGACGGACTTCTACCACTCACGGTGAAGAAACTGCTTGGAGTACAGGCAATGCGCGCTACTGTCCGAAAGCGTACCATTCTTACTGCTCCGGCTGAACTTGGCAAGTCGGAACTTGAAACACTGCGCAACGTCGGAGTCACAGGAATCGCTGTGAATATCGCAGACGCCGGCAGTGAAATTCAGCGAATCAAGGATGACATCGCAAATTTGCCACGCCGCAGGTCCCAGAGCGGCAGAGGGACGTCATCGCCCAGCGTTGGATTCGGAAGCGGATCATCATCCGCCGATGAGGACTACGATGACGAGTAGGGGATGCTAGTACTGAACGCGTGGACTACCTGCCTGCCGCAAGTCGGTCAATCAGGTAATCAGGAAGAGAATTCAACCGCATCTTCTCCTGTGTGGCAGCAAAGTCGTAGACAACCCGATGATGCTGAATCGTCTGTGCCTCGTCGTCATAGAGGACATAACTCGCCCTTGGATCGCCGTCACGCGGCTGACCTACAGAGCCCGGGTTGACGATCAGCGCGCCTTCGTCTAGCTGAATTGATCTGCCCTCCGGGAATGCCATGAATGATGCGCCGTCAGCGCGAGGAATGCACAGAAATGGCATGTGGGAGTGTCCCACGAGGCACCAATATGTCTCAATATGCGTGAAGCAGGCAATTGCGGCTTCTTCCGTGATCAGATACTCCCAGATTGGGTCACGCGGGCTGCCGTGGGCAAGCGTGAACTCATCGATTTCCAGTGTAAGCGGTAGTTCTCCAAGGAATTCTGCCTGGTCCACTGTCAACTGCGCGGCAGTCCAGCGGTTTGCAGCTGCAGCGTAGGGATTGAATCGATCCAGCGACAGGTTGCCGGTCGCGGCAAGGTCGTGGTTGCCCGCGACTGCGCTGTGTGGATAGGAGCACAGCAGCTCAATGCAGGCTGATGGCTCCGGTCCATAGCCCACAAGGTCTCCAAGCGACCATATCTCTTCGAAGCCGCCGTGAAGTTGCGCGTTCTCGATTACTGCCTGGAACGCATCCTTGTTGCTGTGGATATCCGAGACTATTAGCGCCTTCATCCTGTCCTAGGCAACCTCCTGAACGCAAATTTACTTACCTGCACGAGCCGCGTTCTGTTATCCTGTCTTGGGCGAATTGCGCGGCCGATAACCCGCGCGAGTGCGACTTGAAATTACATGATACACCGCTGATTGCCCTTAGGCGGGCCTGACCGAAATCCTGTGAACTCCGAAAATCAACAGACCGTCACCCTCACGACCTCCGGCCCCGAACAGACCCAGGACATCGGCAGGTTGCTTGGCGAATATGCCGATGCAGGCGATGTTTTCCTTCTGACCGGCGATCTTGGTGCTGGAAAGACATGCCTCACGCAAGGAATCCTTTGGGGTCTTGGAGGAGTCGAGTATGCCCGTAGCCCGACTTTCGTCCTTATATGCGAGTATCCAGCACGACTGACGCTCTACCACATGGATCTGTACCGTCTGGACAGCTTAGACGAAGTTGTCGACCTCGGACTTGATGACTACTTTCTGGGAGATGGCGTGTGCGTGGTCGAGTGGGCCGACAAGGGAACCGAAGCATTTGTCGGCGATCACATCAGCGTCCATATTGAACACATTGGAGACCAAAGCCGCGTCCTCAAAGTCAGCGCGGAATCATCTCGATATTCTAGCGTTATCGATGCACTGACCAAGCGATTCAGTCGGCTCGCAGACGCGAATGAATTCGAATCAACCCAAGGCGAGGCAAATTGATGGAACTCGCTATTGACACATCCACACGCTTCGCCTCGATTGGCATGTCCAATAATGGAGAACTAGCGGCTGAACTGACCTGGCGCTCGGACAGAAATCACTCAGTCGAATTGACCCCCAGCATTATCAGCCTGCTGAGACGATTGGACATCTCTGTCAGTGACCTTGAAGCTATCTGCATCGCATCAGGTCCAGGGGGATTCAGCGCGCTGCGGGTCGGGATGAGTACGGCAAAGTCAATGGCGATGTCCCTTGAGATTCCCCTGGTATCGGTTGGAACTCTCAATATCGAAGCACAGCCATATCTCGGACTTGGCAGTACCGTCTGCGCGCTCATCGGCGCGGGAAGGACGAGAGTCTATCTCGGTGAATTCAAGGATTCGTCAGAGCCCGCCTACAGGGTGGTCGCGCATGAAGAACTGCTTGCTTCAGTATCCCCAGACTCGATTTTCTGTGGGGAAGGTGTGTCACAGGTAGCTGAGTTGCTGGACAGTGAACCCGGAGTCGTGGTAGCGGAAACTCAGGGACCGACTCGGCGTGCTGGCGTGCTGGCATCGCTGGGTTATGAGCAGTTGCAGCAAGGGAAGATCGCCGACGCGATGACGCTCGAACCACTCTACCTACGGAGCTCGCAAGTTAACATGGCCAATCGCACTTGGCGAAACAGATGAAACAGGAGCGTTCAGTAAAGATGCAGAGAACCTTGGTACTAATAAAGCCGGACGCCGTGCAGCGCGGCCTCAGTGGAGATATTATTGCTCGGCTTGAAAGGCGCGGTTTGAAACTTGTCGGCTTGAAGATGATTCATGTCACGCAGGAACTCGCGCACCGACACTATGGTGCACACGTGGACAAGCCGTTTTTCGAGGGATTGGTCGATTTCATCACATCGTCCCCCCTGATAGCCATTGCCGTTGAAGGGGAGAACGCTGTGGACGTGGTGCGGTCCACGATGGGTGCGACCAATCCCGTCGAGGCATCGCCGGGCACGATCCGCGGCGACTTCGGGCTAACGATCAGCATGAATCTCATACATGGATCCGATTCGCCTGAATCGGCCGAAACAGAGCTTGCTCTGTTCTTTGGCAAAGGCGAGATCATCGACTACGAGCGAGGCGTGGACGACTGGATTATAGAATCCTAACCAGCTCAGCGGCTTCTGCCCATGCAGATTCCAGATCATAGAACTGCCGCTCTTCGGTACCGAAAACGTGGATAACGACATCGCCAAAATCGAGCAGCATCCACCCGGATTCAGGCGTACCCTCTCGATGGTGCCGCACGCCTCCCTTTTCCTCGAGCGCGTGCTCCAAGTCTTCAACAATCGCGCGCATCTGTCGCGTTGACTCGACGCTGAGGATCACGAAGTAGTCGGCGAAGTCGCTTATTTCGCCAATATCCAGCATTACTATGTCTGACGCCAGTTTGTCCGAGGCGACATCCGCGGCATAGCGGGCGCAATCAAGCGGCGCCATTTTTGTATGTTGTGTCATAACCTGTATTATAGAATTGAGTCATTTCAAGGTCAACGAGAGGGAAGGTCGCCCTCCAGCAAATCCCATTTAGGCCTTGAAAGGGATGCAGGGAATGCGATCCTTGACTCCAGATCTCAGCGACTGCGTTAGAATTCATTGAACGCCCCAACACCGTATGTTACGCTCTTTTCATGAGCAATAAGCGTGTCGTAGTCGCCATGAGCGGGGGAGTGGACTCCTCCGTGGCAGCCCTGCTTCTGAAGCAGCAGGGGTATGATGTCGTTGGGGTGACGATGCGCCTCTGGTCCGTCGAGGACGAATCCTCCGCCCCGCTGAATAAGCGGTGCTGCTCGGTGGAGGATGTGCAGGACGCGCGCCGCGTGTGCGATGCAATTGGCGCGCGCCATTACTACATAAACTTCGAGCGCGAGTTCCAGCAGTATGTAATTGACTACTTCGTGCGCGAGTATGACCGTGGACGAACGCCACATCCCTGCCTCGCTTGCAACGATAAGATCAAGTTCGACTTCTTGCTTCGTCGCGCGCTCTTCATGGACGCCGATTACATCGCCACCGGTCACTACGCTCGCGTGTGCAGAGATGGCGAGCGCGCTAGGCTGCTAAAGGGCATCGACGCAAGCAAGGATCAGTCGTATGTTCTCTTCACCCTACGCCAGCCTGAGCTAAAGAGACTGCTGCTGCCGGTTGGCGAATTTCCGAAGAGCGACATCCGCCGAATCGCTGCCGATGCCGGCCTGCCCGTAGCAGACAAACCTGATAGCCAGGAGATCTGCTTCATTCCGGATGGCGACTACCGTAAGTTCGTTGGCGAGCGGGTGACACCCAAGCCAGGCGAGTTGGTTGACGCAAGTGGCAAGGTACTCGGGACACATCCTGGCATCCAGTACTTCACCATCGGGCAGCGTAGGGGCTTGGGTTTACAGGGCAACACGGGTGAGCCAATGTATGTTACATCCATCGACGCAGTATCAAACCGTGTAGTGCTCGGAAGCCACGACGATCTGATGCGTACTCATCTCTGGGCATCTCGAATCAACTACTTGGCGGGCGAACCACCGGACGAGCCGACTGAGATCACGGCAAAGATTCGATACAAGGCGAGCGAGGCGCTCGCAACCCTGACACCACGCGGCGATTGGGCAGAATTGAACTTTCTAGAGCCGCAGAGGGCCGTTACTCCGGGTCAAGCAGTTACATTCTACCGGGGAGAGGAAATAATCGGTGGAGGCATTATTGAAATCGAAGAGCCGGCCCCGCTCGAAGTGCTCACTGGAAGGCGATAGATGGACTTCAGAGACATTCTTAAATCCCAGATGACCGAATATTCGGAAGCGTTAGGAAACGCGTTAGAAGGTCTCACACCACAGGAGAGGCGCTATCAGCCTTCGCCTGAAGCCAATCACATCGACTTCATTGTCTGGCACATGGCTCGCGTAGAAGATACGCTGCTAAACCGCGCCATCCTGCGACGCCAGGAAATCTGGGAGCGCGGCGGCTGGGGTGAGAGGCTTGGCATCGCCGAAAGCGAAAACGGCTATCGTTTCAGTGCGGAGCAGGTGACGAATCTTCCAGAATTCTCAGTTGAGGTTTTGATGGAATATTACCGCGCAGTCCGTGTCGAGTTGTTCGAATTCATAGATTCACTCTCGGAGGAAGATCTTACAAGCCTTCCCAATCCGAGGCGGCCTGAATACCCAATGGGCGACACTCTCAAGCACATCGTGGTAGAGGAAGCGCAGCATGCGGGGCAGGTAGCCTACATTCGCGGGCTTCAGCGCGGCTTCGAGAGCTAACCACGATGCCTGTGGACGCAGCACCGACCTACGAAGAAGAAGCCGCACTGCTTGAACAGGGATACGGCATAGTTGCCGGAGTGGACGAAGCCGGACGCGGAAGCCTTGCCGGTCCCGTCGTTGCAGGTGCGGCGATATTGCCCGTTCATCCCAGTGGCGAGTGGTTGCTTGGAGTACGGGATAGCAAACGTCTCACACCCCGCCAGCGCGAACTCTCGTTGCAGCGCATGCAGGATGCGCCTGTCCTGATGGCGACCGGAGTGGCAAGTCCAGGGGAAATCGACGCACTTGGCATCATCGAAGCGACGCGGACAGCTATGGCCAGGGCGATAGACGCATTGCCAATCCGACCGCAGTTCCTGCTGCTGGATGCAATCTTTTTGCCCGATGTTGATATTCCCCAGCGTTCAATCATCAAGGGCGATGCCAAGTGCCTGTCGATTGCCGCAGCGTCCATCGTCGCCAAGGTGACCCGCGACTCGCTGATGCGCGATCTCGATGTGGAATACCCCGGCTACGGCTTTGCTCAGCACAAAGGTTACGGTACTCGCCAGCACTTGAAGGGCCTTGAAAATATTGGCCCTTGCGAGGTACATCGCTTCACATTTGCTCCTGTCAGGCGGCTGACTGGGACACTCCTGTGAATTCCCGCAATGAGACGGGCAAGTTGGGAGAATTGGCAGCTCGCCGGCATCTGGTGTCAATTGGATATTCCGTCCTCGGCTCGAATGTTCGCTGTGGCAGGAATGAAATCGACATCGTTGCCGAACATGAGGGTACGCTTGTATTCGTGGAAGTTCGCACGCGGCGAGGCAAAGGCATGGGAATACCTGAAGAGTCCATTACATCGAAGAAGCGGCACGGAATGCTCGCTGCAGCGCACGCCTACCTCGATGCATCCGGCAAGTGGGAACGCCACTGGCGCATTGATATTGTAGCTGTCGAGATTGACCGCAATGACGGTGTTTCGAGACTGGATGTGATCCCCAATGCAGTTGAGATGTAAGATCCGACGTCCTGTCCTTCATGCTACAATTTCGACTGTCAACTGGTAACTATATGCCTTTATCTGAATCCACTGAGGAACTATGAGCTCATCTAACGAATCGTACCGTAAGCGCATCGAGAAGATCCGTGGCTTGTATGTGATCGTTGATCCCGAAGCCACGAGAGGCAGAGATGTAATCGAGATTGCGAAGGCATCGCTCCTTGGGGGAGCCAGCGTAATTCAGCTTCGCGACAAGACACGGGACAAGGGCGAAATTCTGGATGTCGCCCGCCGGATTAGGGAGCTCTGTGACCGGCATGACGCGCTCTTCATAGTCAATGATGATGCGGACATTGCGCTTCTTTCGGAGGCACATGGCTTGCATGTCGGACAGACTGATTTGCCCGTAGGTGAGGCTCGGCGCGTACTATCCCCCGAACAGATAATTGGACGCTCGAACAACGGCACCGCAGAAGCCCTCGAATCGGAAGGGCAGGGCGCCGACTACCTTGCCGTCGGAGCCGTGTTTTCGACCACTACGATGGGCAAGAGCGGTCGGACTGCGGTCGGCGCAGAAATGATTCGCAATGTGAAACAGGCCGTCACTGCCCCAGTTGTAGCAATAGGCGGCATAAATGCGGCAAACATTGCTGAAGTTGCCAGCGCTGGCGCGGATTGCATCTGTGTAGTCAGCGCCGTCACATTCGCCGATGACCCTGCGAGGGCGGCATCCGAGCTTGTAGAACTTATCGAGGGCGCCCGTTAGCCCACCTTGGATTCTGGGGAGAAGTCATTGACCGAAGCATTGGAAGTACACACGGAACACATACGCCGGCTCCGAGGCACCGCCGACTCCACACGTCAGTCGCTCGCGGACACGGACAGGGCGCGGGAGAGGGCGCTGCGCCTGTCCCGCGAAATGATCCGTCACTCGGCCGACTCTATACGTGCAATCCATCGTGGGGAGTTTGACGGGGCGTCCGAGCTCATAGAGAGTGCGTCCTCCCTCGTGCAAGAGTCGAGGATACTGCTAAGCGAGCATCCAGAAGTCTATTTTACCGGGTATGTGCAGGACGCCCTGAAAGAATACGTGGAGGCGAATGCGGTGCTCGCCCTAATCGAGAATAGGCCATTGCCGACGGCCGATGAACTGCAGGTCGGAGCGGCAGCCTATCTCGGCGGCCTCTCGGACACTGTGGGAGAGCTACGGCGCTTCATCCTAGACAGGCTGCGTCGAGACGACTTCAGTCGCTGTGAGCAGACTTTGGAATTGATGGACGAGATTTATACAATACTTGTGACGATGGACTTCCCTGACGCCGTTACGCGAGGTCTGCGACGAAGCACGGACATGGTGCGGGGCATCCTTGAGCGCACCAGGGGAGACCTCACTGTTGCCCTGCGCCAGCAGCGCCTTGAAGCCCTGCTTTCAGAGCGCGGTGATGTAGGCTAAGAGCACACCAAACTTGACCTTGACATTTGCGCTGTGATACTTTTTTTACATCTTTGAAACATAGAACGATTCAATAAGAGATGTGGTCTTCCCAGAATGGGGAGACCATTTTTGTGGAGGTAACTGTGGAGATAATACTTCTCGCCGTGGTGGCTGGTATCGTCGCCCTTGTGTTCGCGCTGATCCTAGCGATGAATGTTACGCGTCAAGACCCTGGCAGCGAGGAAATCCAGTTCATTGGGCGCGCCATACAAGAGGGCGCAAATGCGTTCCTGCGCCGAGAATACACGCTCTTGGCAGTATTCGTCGTGGTGATTGCCATCATTCTCGCGGTCTTCATCGACTTCGATGTGACGGGCAGAGTTGGAGGGGGCGGAGGCTTTCCCGGCACGGCGCTCTCCTACCTCGTGGGCGCGATTGGCTCAGGCTTAGCGGGTTACATAGGCATGAGCATCGCAGTCCGCGCCAACACGCGAACAGCCGTCAAGGCAATGCAGGGACTGAACCCGGCGCTTCGAGTGGCATTCAACAGCGGCACTGTGATGGGCATATCGGTCGTTGGAATCGGCCTGTTGGGCGTATCCATTCTGTATTTCATCTTTAGGGACATAACCGTGGTGGCTGGTTTCGGATTCGGTGCATCGTCCATTGCACTATTCGCCAGGGTGGGTGGCGGCATCTACACCAAGGCTGCTGATGTGGGCGCGGACCTTGTAGGCAAGGTTGAGCAAGGTATTCCCGAGGACGATCCTCGCAATCCCGCCACCGTCGCAGACAATGTCGGCGACAATGTCGGGGACGTAGCTGGCATGGGCGCGGACCTGTTCGAGAGCTATGTAGGCTCGATCATCGCCACGATTGCGCTTGGCGTAGCAGCGCTTGGGCTTGCGAGTTCTGTTGAAGGCTGGAATGACCCTAAGTTGCTTCTACCGATTCTTGTAGCCACAATAGGTATCGGAGCCGCAATTCTGGGGACATTCCTGGTACGAACCGGCGAAGACGCTGACATGGGCAAACTGCTGTGGTCGCTGCGAACCGGCATTCTGGCAGCGGGGGCGCTAGTACTGATTGGCACTGGCATTGCGATCTACATGCTGGGACTGGACTTCAGTCTGTTCTGGGTAGTCCTCATTGGTCTGGTTGCAGGCCAGATCATAGGCACATCCTCTGAATATTACACATCCTTCGAGTTCAGCCCGACAAAGCGACTCGCCGAACAGGCGGAAACAGGCCCGGCGACGATTATGATCGGTGGCTTGGGGCTTGGAATGCTAAGCACGGTCATCCCCGGCATAGTAATTGTCGCCGCGATGGGCCTGACCTATTGGTTCGCAGGCACTTATGGAGTAGCGCTCGCAGCCGTAGGGATGCTCTCCACGCTCGGGATCACGCTTGCTACCGACGCTTACGGACCCGTTGCCGACAACGCAGGCGGCATCGCCGAGCAAGCGCACCTTGACCCGGCCGTGCGTGAACGCACAGACGCGCTGGATTCTCTGGGCAACACCACTGCCGCAACAGGCAAGGGCTTTGCTATTGGCTCTGCAGTCCTAACCGCACTGGGTCTGATGGCGGCGTACGCGGTTGCCGTTGGAATCGACAGGGCGGATTTCAGCTTGCTGGAAGTAAAAGTGCTGATGGGGCTCATAATTGGCGCCATGATGCCCTTCCTCTTTGCTGCGCTTACGATGCAGGCTGTGGGTAGGGCGGCAGGCGCGATGGTCGAGGAGGTGCGCCGACAGTTCCGCGAGATTACCGGACTGCTGGAAGGCACCGCAGAGGCGGACTACGCGCGGGCGGTCGCCATCAGCACGAACGGCGCGATGAAGGAGATGGTCGTCCCGGGTCTCCTCGCAGTTATCGTGCCTGTACTGGTCGGCATAATTCTGGGTGCGGCAGCGTTGGGTGGGCTGCTCATCGGCGCAATTGCCACTGGCTTCCTGCTTGCCATCATGATGGCGAACGCAGGCGGCGCATGGGACAATGCCAAGAAGTATATTGAGGCTGGCAACCTCGGCGGCAAGGGATCAGTTCAGCACGACGCGGCTGTCGTGGGTGACACCGTAGGCGATCCGTTCAAGGACACGTCCGGCCCTGCGCTGAACATCCTCATTAAGTTGATGTCAATAGTCGCGCTGGTGTTTGCCCCGCTCTTCCTGTAAATCTCACGAACTCGCTTAACGCGATCCGGCGGCGGTATTTGGCACTGCCGTCGGATCATTTCGTATCCGATCCATCGTTGTAATTCTCATTGCCCATCTATGTCTGTGCTACAATTTATCTGCGAGGGGTATAGTCGCGGACTCAATTGCCCCTCATTGCCGAGGTGGCGAAATGGCAGACGCGGCGGACTTAAAATCCGCTTCTCGCAAGAGAGTGGGGGTTCGAGTCCCTTCCTCGGCACCACGACAACATCAATCCAAAGGGCTTGGCAATTGCCAAGCCCTTCAGTTTCTATTCCTGTCGCTCTCGCCGCTCCTACGCCATGCTCATTACCTGATCCACTATATTCACGCCAACCGTCTCACTCCATGCTGCGAGGAGTTGCTGCGTAATCTCTCCCGGCTTGCCGTCCGCGACCATGCGATTATCAACCTTCGTTACCGGTAGTATGCACGGTCCGGTGCGCGAGAAAAACACTTCCCTCGAAGTGTAAAGGTCGTAGGGCTGCAACTCCTCCTGCGCGACTGGAATCCCTAGCTGCTTCGCAAGATCAAGTACCATGTTCCGCGATCCGCCCTGAAGTATTGTGCTGTCGCCCGGCGTCCGTATCACGCCATCCGTCACAATGAACACATTGTTCGATGTACCCTCAGTGATATTGCCGTTTAAGTCCAGTAGCAGCGGCCACGCCTCGGGGTCCACATCACCCGCCTCTATCTCCGCCAGTTCGAAGTTCATTCGGCTCTGGTGCTTGATCTTCGAATCCAGCGACTCCGGCGAGTAGCTGCGTGTGCGTGCTATCACCGCATGCAGACCATCTGAGTACGCTGGGGCGTAACGTCCCAGATCAATCGGGCTCACGCGGACGCAAACTGAAGGCGGACCTGCGCTGTGCGCCCAGATGCCCTTGCCCCGCGTCACGAACTGTCGGATGTAGTAGTCTCCCACCTCAGCCCTTGTGTCTTCGTTGCGCGTCACCACCTCTTCACTGATGGCATGCATCTCATCTGGCGACAGGCCTGGATCCATTCGAGCGTACTGGAGCGAACGATACAATCTGGCGATGTGATAGTTCATACGGAAAGTCTTGCCATCGAAGGTGCGCTCCACATCAAACACCACATCACCTGTGGTAAATCCTCTGTCGTCTGGATCTATCCGAACCTGGCTTAGAGGCACCCACTCGCCGTTGAAATAAGAAATGTAGTCAGCCATACTTACCTCCTCTATATTTTGCTCGTTAGTTAATCACAACCACAACTGGTGAAGCTATGAACCGTATGTATGAAGACTTTGCAAACCTCTGGCCGTTGATCAGCCACCACTCAGACTACGAGGAAGAAGCTGTCCACTGGCGCAACGCCCTCACTGCCGAGTTGGGTTAGGGCAGGTTGCGCATCCTTGAGCTGGGTGTGGGCGGCGGAAACAACTTGCACCACATACTATACCCCGAATGTGACGGGCGCATTTCCGCCGATGCCGCTTGCAACGGTGAGCACATGCTGCACGACCGCCCGGCCCATGACGCTGTCGTTGTTGATCCCTCCCGTAAGATGCTTGCCAACTGCAAGCTGCTAAATCCAACAGTGACGCAATACATTGGTGACATGCGTGCGGTGAGATTGAACGACACGTTCGACGCGATGCTGATTCACGACGCAGTCTGCTACCTGACGAGCGAAGATGACATCAGCGCGACCCTTGCCACCGCGCGGGCGCATCTTCGTCAAGGTGGAGTTCTCATTATGGCGCCTGACTGGTACACCGAGACATACCCCGGCACTAAACTGGATGCGGGCATAAGGCGAGATGTAACGCCCGAATTTGCCTCCATTGAGTATGACCATGACCCGGACCCGCACGACAGCACTCTAGAGTCTGTCTTCATCTACATCATCAAGAACACCGACGGCAGCGTCAGAGTGGAAGAAGACCGTCACATTACAGGGATCTTCTCTATCCATACCTGGCTCAACCTTATACAGCAGGCAGGATTCCTAGCGAAGCGGCTGCCTTATCCCGTGCATGAGGATGGCAGGGATGGATTCCTGCTTGTTGGCGTCTTAGTTGGTGAAGGCGGTCCCTAGCGCGCGATAAACCCGCCGTCAATCACCAACTCAGTCCCTGTTACGAATGACGCGTCGTCAGAAGCCAGGAACAGCACGCCATTGGCAACCTCGATAGTCTCACCAGTCCGGCGAAGTGGGGTCAGGCGAATCAGCTCCTCCCGGGAGTCCGGATCTGGTGTTGCAGTCCTCATTGGAGGCATGAAACCCGGATGTACCGAATTTACTCGAATACCCTCAGGTCCGTATTGCACAGCCATCGCCTTGGTGAATATCCGTACCGCGCCCTTGGATGCATGATACGCGGGGTGACCACCCTCACCGCCGACAAAGCCCATAATCGAGGATATATTGACGATTGAGCCTCCACCAGTCTGGCGCATCCGCTCGACAGCATATTTCGTGCCCAGGAACACGCCCGTCGCGTTCACATCCATAATCCGTTTCCAGCCGTCGAAGCCTAGCTTGTCATCCTCCGATCCACTGCTAACTCCTGCGTTATTCACCAGGATGTCAAGCTTGCCGTAGAGCGCTATAGTCTCAGTAATCAGGCGCTCCCAGCTATGATCACTGGTGACATTCGTACGCACGTAAGTCGCCTCTCCACCGGCTTCAGCTATCTGCGCCTCCACCTGCTTGCCTTCCTCGTCTAGTACATCGGCGATTACGACCTTCGCCCCCTCTCGCGCGAACAGCCGGGCCTCTTCGGCGCCCATGCCGCCGGCACCGCCTGTGATGATTGCTACCTTGCCTTCCAGTCGCATGGCGTCACCTCCTGCGATTTCCAAGTGCCTACCTGCCAGATAGGACGCATTGTGCGCCAAGAAGTTCCCATTGTCCAGTACGGGAGCACACGAAATCAAAGGCTGCTGTCACCAGGATAGGACCAATTGCTGATCAATTGACCGGACAGGTGCTCTCATCTTGACGCCGATACACCCTGACAGCCCCCCTGTTTGCGCCGTGACGCACTTGGCGTTATAATCCGCCCAACAAACAGAATCCTCGAAAAGGAGGTGTCGCAATGGCACGAGAGCGAGGCGATGTAATAATCGGTGACGGAAGTATCAAGTTTGGACTGGAGTACCGCGACCTGCTCAACGATCAGGGCGTCTGCCTCCATGCATTGGGCGATGTTGACGGCGAAGAAGTCGAGCTTCTGCGCTTTGACTGCTTTGACCATGAGCCGCATTACCACTATGGACCGGAGAAGCGCAACACGCGCCTGATGCTCGATAAGACGACTGAAGGCGACCCGCTCGATTGGACACTCAAGCAGCTGAATGAGCGCCTTCCGGATATGGTGCGTCGAGCTGGATACGAAGACCTTGCCGATAGCATCGATATGGACGGCCTGAAGGATGCGCTTGCCGAGACTGAGTCCACGGCGAAGCAGATGGCGGTGGACGGGCGACGCACAGTAATGCACGACCGAGGCGATGTAATAGTCGAGGCCGGTCCAGTGCGATTCGGCGTTGAGTTCCGCGAACTCGCCAATGACAGAGGAGTGGCTATCCACGTCCTCGGTGACTTGGGCAGCGAAGAGTACGAGCTTCTCACATTCGACTGCTTTGAGCGCGCACCACATTATCACTATGGCCCTCGCGCGAAGAACCAGCGCCTCTATCTGGATATGACGGCAACGCCTGATCCGCTGGACTGGGCGCTCAACCTCTTCAAAGGTGGGAAGTTGGCGGCAATGCTCGACCGTGCAGGTTACACGGACCACGCGGCACGACTCAATCCGGCAGTGCTTGCGGAGAGCGTGGCTGAAGTAGAAAAGGTCGCAACCGAGATGCAGGCGGCAAACGCCAAGTAGTCATTAGGATCCAAAACGAACGAGCTCAGATGTTGCAGCCTCGCGACGGCACACGTTGCGGGGCTGTGCCATTAAGAAGCACCAAAATCAATTGTTTATTGCATGGAAACCTGCTACGGTATTCTGGTGTTTTCCTTCGCTATTCGTGTGTTACTCCGCAGTCTGAAGTAGGACGGGCGGCGAGGATATCGGATACTTCAGTTTATGAGAGTGAATGAATGAAGCGAACTCTGCTGATTGCGGCCCTGGCGATGATTGGACTTATGGCATGTCTGCCCGATGTATCCACCGAACTTTCCGAACCGGAAGCACGCGCCCTTATTGAGCGTGAGGTGCTAAACGTATGCAAAGGGAAAAGCACCACCATAATTGCCAATTTGCTTAACAGCGTTCAGGACGCCGAGCCGCTTGCGACGAGGGATAACTGGATATTCTCTCTGAACGTCGCAGACACGCAGGACGAGCTTGAAACCTACGTCTTTCCCTCAAAGATAGTCTCGGGGCCCTTCGTTGTTCACCTCCAGACGGATACCTGCAAGTAAACTCACTATCACGCCATATCGCGTAGTCGCTTCTGCGTAACAAGTATGAATGCGGTCACCGCCAGCAATAGCACTGCGAGTATCCCGATCACGGCTTGACCGCCTATGTATTCTGCTGCTGTGCCGGCTGGCAGCACACCCAGCGGCATCAGGCCAAAATTGAGCATGAACACGCTCATTACGCGACCGCGATACCTGTCCTCTACCTCCTCCATTATCAGCGACTGATTTAGCGTGCGCCTTCCCGCGTCTCCAAGTCCAAGCGGCAGCATCAAAAATGCGGCAACCATATAGATCGGTATGGACGCTACGAGGAGCAAGGTTACGCCTGAGATGAAACTTCCTACGATCAGCAGTTTGCCGCGCCCGCTCCTGCCGAGGGAGGCGATGAACAGGGATCCAACCAGAGAACCGCCGCCCATTATCGTAACAAGCAGCCCCATTGCCTCCGGGCCCAGCCGGTAAACATCCACGACGAAAATCGGCATGAGAAAGCGGAACGGCATCGCCAGAAGTGCTGTCGCCAGTCCCATCAGGAGCAGGACCAGCACCAGCGGACTGCGCCGAATGTAAACCAGTCCTTCTATAATATCGCCTATCATTGGGGCAGGGCGGCGACCGGCACCCGATCCCGACTTTGGAATTAGCCCGCTCAACAGGAAGGAAATTGCGGCAAGGCCGGCAATTATGTAATAGACGTTGTAGGGTCCGAGATATGCGTATGCCCATCCCGCTAGGGCAGGTGCCGCGAGCGTCATCGCACTCATAGCTGATGCATTTAGCGCCATGGCGTTGGAAAGTCGCTCCTGGCCCACCAACTGCGGAATTATCGCCTGACGGGCCGGCATTACAAAGGAGAACAGCGCTCCCTGAATGATGGACGCCAACCAAAGGTGGAACCACGAGACAATGTCAAAATGAATGGCGATCCCGATGAATATGGCCAAAACTGCGGACAGACCCTGACCGGCCTGAATGATGTACTTGCGTTCCAGCCTGTCCGCGAATGCGCCTCCGAATAGGGAGAGACCCAGAAGTGGGACGGCAAAACCGGAATTCACCACACCAAGCAGAAACGGTGAAGAAGTTAACTCGTATGCAAGGTAGCCACGAGCAATCATCTGCATCTGCATTCCTGCCATCAGGAACAGCATGCCGAGCCACAGATATAGGAAATCGCGATTTCCCAAGGAACTGAATGTGCTGCGCCAATCTGCCTGCGGAGACGTTCTGCGCTCTCGCCGAGGCGGCGGCGTAGCGGCTGATCTGGATGATGGGGAAGGAGTTGTTGCGGTCTGTGTCGCCGCGCTAGACTCCCGTCTCGCGGGAATGTCGGGGGAATCTGACATGCACGCAAGTCTATACCTGCGGACGGGAAGGCGCAAGCGAGCGAGATTGGAGCCTGCTCCGGTGCAGTCAAATGGCTTGCACAAGGCCTGCTGCCAAAGAAAAGGGGCCTGGGCTGCAAGTAGCGCTCTTCCGACTAGCGGTAGGCACTCACAGGTGTTCAACCCAGACCCGTTCTCAAAGCTTGTGGACGGCAATTCTACCACAATGTTGCCTGCGAATGATAGGATGTATTGGCTTGGCGCGTACCCGGACGAATGCCTGACTACTCGGATTTAGCAGGGCACCACACGTACTGAAAAGCCAAGCGCAATTAAGAGACCTGAAGGAAACGCGATATGGCTAACACATTTGGGCACCTATTCAGAATAACAACCTGGGGGGAGTCACATGGCGACGCGATCGGAGTGGCAGTAGATGGCTGCCCACCTCGCCTACCACTTGAAGTAGAGGAAATTCAGAAAGAACTCGACCGCAGACGCCCCGGTCAGAGCGAGATCTCCACGCAACGCCGCGAAGGTGATCGCGCCGAGATTCTGTCTGGCGTGTTTGAAGGCGAAACTCTCGGCACTCCTATCCTCATTGGGGTGTGGAACAGCGACGCGCGCAGCAAGGACTATGACCACATGCGCCGGGTTTATCGTCCATCCCACGCCGATTATAGCTACGACGCCAAGTACGGCATCCGTAACTGGAAGGGTGGTGGTCGTGCCAGCGCAAGGGAGACGATAGGCCGCGTCGCAGCGGGTGCGATCGCCAAGAAAATACTCGCGCGCGAATTCGGGGTTGAGATTGTGGGATATGTTAAACAGGTGTGGCAGCTTCACGCCGATGTCGATCCGTCAAGCGTGACACAGGAGGATGTCGAATCCAACATCGCGCGCTGCCCGGACCAGGACATGGCAGTGCAGATCATAGAGCGCATCAAGGAGGCACGCAAGGACGGCGACTCACTTGGTGGTGTCGTTGAATGCGTTGCGCGCGGCGTTCCCGTCGGCTTGGGCGAGCCTGTATTTGACAAGCTGGAAGCCGATCTTGCCAAGTCCGTCCTGTCCATGCCGGCTTGCAAGGGATTCGAAGTCGGCTCCGGCTTCGGCGGCACGACGCTCACAGGCTCACAGCATAACGATCCCTTCTACAGCGAGGGCGCGCGAATCCGTACGCGCACCAACAATTCCGGAGGAATCCAAGGCGGTATCAGCAACGGGGAGGACATCATCATTCGAGCCGCGTTCAAACCCACCGCGACGATCATGCGTGAACAGGATACGGTAGATGTTGACGGCAACCATGTGAAGTTGCAGGGCAGGGGCCGGCACGATCCCTGCGTACTCCCGCGCGCGGTGCCCATCGTGGAGTCGATGATGGCGCTAGTACTCGCGGACCACGCTTTGCGCCAGCGAGGCCAGCGTGGGAGCGTGTAAATTGCTGACCATGGTCCGGCCACAGGGATGAATCCTGGCAAGGTCGAATTTCGCAAGAGCTTGTAAGAAAGAGGGGCACCAATTCAGGTGCCCCTTCTAGATTTAGCTCTTGTTGTTGGAAGCTTAAACGACCGGCGATGTGCCGCCGTCTATGTTGACGGCTACACCGGTGATGTAAGCGGCGCGGTCGGACACCAAGAAAGTAACCAGGTCGCCTGCCTCACGAGCCTCGCCCACACGTCCTATTGGCACTCGCTTGCCCATCTCATCGTAGTAGGCGTCCAGGGTCAGTTCAGGATTACCATCGCGCGCAGATTCCCAGCGCCTCTCGTGCTGCCCGGCCTTGATGAGACCTATGCACACGGTGTTCACCAGGATATTATCGCCCGCGTAATCCTTCGACATTTCCTTTGTCAGCGCGATTCCTGCCGCACGGCTAACCGATGTCGGCACCGAACCCGCCGTAGGCGCCTTGCCACCTGGGGTCGTGATGTTTACTATGCGACCGCCGCCATTTGCCTTCATCAGCGGGATCGCCTTGTTCGAGCAGCGGATTGCCCCGAAAAGCTTCAGTTCCAGATCGTACCGCCAGACCTCATCGCTAACCGTCTCGAATAGGCCGGCCGCGGATGTACCCGCATTGTTTACGAGGATATCCAGCCTTCCGTACTTTTCAACGATGGCGTCAAATAGTGCATCTACAGCCTCGTCGCTGGTAACGTCCGCTTGTATTGGAGTAACTTCGCCACCCGTTTCTGCTCGAATCTCTTCGGCTGCAGCGTCGAGCACCTCTTGACGGCGCGCGCAGATGACTACACTTGCGCCCTCAGCGCACAGTGATGTCGCCGTGCCTTTGCCAATGCCATCGCTGCCACCCGTTACGAGTGCAACCTTGCCATTAAGTCCCATATCCATTGAGTCAAATCTCCTTTGTTCTGATCTATTGTGGCGTACCGGATGCGCCATTCGATTCCTTGCTATATGATTCGTCAAGCAGGTCCGTGATGTATTTGACCTGCACGGGCATTCCGTCGCGCTGCGCGCCGTATTGTAGCTGCATCAGGCAGCCCGGATTCGCGGTTGCGATCACGTTGGCTTGAGTCTGTCGCACGGCGCGCATCTTCGTGTCCAGAATGCGCATGGAGAAATCGCGTTCGGTGATTGTGTATGTACCACCGGCGCCACAGCACTTGTCCGCGTTCGACAATTCGACAAATTCAATGCCCGGAATCGAACCAAGTAGCTGGCGAGGCGCAGCCGTTATCCGTTGCGCGTTAGATAGGTGGCAGGAGTCCTGGTATGTGACCCGGTAGGGTAGATGTCCTTTAGGAGGCTCAATCGGAAGCGATGCTAGCAGCTCATGAATGTCCTGCACCTTAGCGCTCAGAGCCTCCGCCTTCTCGGCATACGCAGCGTCGTCTCTCAACAGATGGCCGTACTCCTTCATCCTTGAACCGCATCCCGCCGACGCCACTACAACATAATCTACTTCCTCAGCAAGAAATGCATCGACATTGCGCCTTGCCAATTCGCGCGTCATATCAAGATCACCTACATGAGAGTTGATCGCGCCGCAGCAGCCTTGCTCTTTGGTGACAACCACCTCGCACCCATTGCGCGTTAGCACACGCACCACGGCATTCATCTCAGGGCCGTGGATCAGAGGCATCACGCAACCTGATAGAAGTGCTACCTTCGCCTTCACCTCGCCTCTGGCTCTATACACCTGTCCGCTTGCCTTGAACACTTCAGTCGGAAGCGTAGGCATAGAATCTTCCAGTTCACCCATGTTGCCCGGCAGCAACTTCAGCAACCCGCTCTTGCGCATCACCTTTTGCACGCCGAACCGCTGATACATACGCATGCCGCCTATAACCATAGACAGAAGAGTCTGGTTAGGAAGAAGCTTATTCAAGGCGAGCGTAGCTATCTTGCCGTTTACATAGCCAGGACTTCGGCGATCGGCGACCTGCTGCATCGTCGCCTCGATGAGATTGCCGTATGGCACTCCGGAAGGGCAAGCTACCTCGCACGCTCGGCACTGAATGCAGAGGTCCCAATGGCGCATCACCGAATCAGTAATGCCGATTCGCCCCTCATTGACCGCCTTCATCAGGGCAATGCGACCACGTGGCGACTCTGCCTCCAGCCCAGTCTCGACATAAGTGGGGCAGGCCTGCAGGCAGAACCCGCAATGAACGCACTTGTACAGTTCCGACTCTTGCGGTGCATCCGGACCTGCGAAGATATTCAGGCCGTCGTCCGTGCGCGGCTTTTCCGGGGCTGTTGCCATTCAGATTCCTCCGGTGAACCTGTTCGGGTTAAGAATGCCATTTGGGTCGTACTGCGCCTTCAGGTTCCTCATTATTTCAATTGACTCTCCCGTGTAGTCCCAAACATCAAGAGTGTCCTTTAATTCGAGGGGAGCGCGCTCAACATCCAAGGTACCGCCAAGGCCGTGGATGGCATCGCGGGAGCTGCGAATAGCCGCCTCCGGTTCGCCATCCACATCGAACCAGTGAGCGCTCATCATACCATACCCGGGCTGAGCCACTAATGCTGGCTCCTCGCGTTCAGTTAGTGCCTCGATTGCTCGCGCAATGTTGCTTGGTAGCACACCGATGCGCGCAGAGACGACAGGCTCTTCGCCCTCGGAATGACCAAAATCCGCAAGTCCTGTCCAGAGATTCGAAGCCTCATCCTCCAGCCTTTCAACCCGCGCCGTCTGGCCTCGTATCACGAAAAACGCCTCATTCTCCATTCTACGCAGGGTTCGTGGCCTCCCACCCAGCCTCACCGCAAGCGCGTATTCCCCTTGTTCGACACCGTCCTGCCCGATCCGAGCTGCAACACCGGAACTGAAGGCAGTCAATGCCATCGGCATCACACCGCCATTGAAAATACCGAGCGCGGCGCTCAGGCACTCGTCCGCCGAGTCGAACATTGCCAGAAGAGTCGTCTCATGTCGGGGCATCGGCGTAAGCTTAAACGACACTTCTGTTATGATGCCCAGTGTACCAAGCCCGCCCACATGCAGCCGTGCCATGTCGTAACCGCTCACATTCTTTACAACATTGCCACCACTCTGCGTGATTCTCCCGTCTGCCTGTGCCACCTTCATTCCAATGACGAGGTCGCGTGCGCTGCCGTACTGCCACTTAAGCGGCCCACTTACTCCCGCTGCGAGCGTGCCGCCAATCGTAGCGCGGTCAGGAAGGGGTGCATCCAGCGCTAGAAACTGCCCCTCTGCGGCTAGTGTCTCTCGCAATGAATTCAGGGAAATTCCAGCTTCCACGACAAGAGTTAAGTCCGCGGCATTGTGCTGAACAACCCGATTTAAGCCGGATATGTCCGCAACAATATCAAGCCTACTTAATCGATTCCCGAGGGCGAGCTGCGTACCGCCACCACGAGGTGCGACTGCTAGTCCTTCACGGTCGGCGACGGACAGCAGCTTGCAAAGCTCCTCAGTATTCTGAGGCGAGACAACGGTGCTCGGTTCAACGCCGTCTATCGCATCTCTTGCTCCACCCGACAAGATGAGATCGGGGCCAATTGAATCTGCGAGACGCTGCAGAGGTGGTGTTAAGTCTTCACTCATTGAAACTGCACTACTGTCTAACTGTTACCTGAATTACGACGTCCGACTGCACGGCATCATTCACTATTATCAGGTGAGAACTGAGGTCGTCTGGCGAGCGGTATCTGAACAAGGGAAACTAGATCCAAGCGTCAGCACCTGCACGGGAAATTGCGCCGGCGAACGCGACCTCATTACAGGATGCGCCGGTGGGGAATATCTTTGCCGGATTGAGCATGTCGCGCGTGTCGAATGCTGGCTTAAGCCGCGCCATTGCTTCTAGGTCGTCGTCATTGAACATGAAGTGCATGTATTCCTGCTTTTCCAAGCCTATACCATGCTCGCCTGATAGCACGCCGCCTGCATCCACGCACATCTTCAGAATCTCGCCGCCCAGAGCCAATGCCTTCTGTGTATCTCCCGGCTTGCGCTCGTCGAATAGCACCGACGGGTGCAAGTTCCCGTCACCTGCATGCAACAGATTGGCGATCGGAAATCCGCTGTCACGGGAAAGCTGGCGAATTTGCGAAAGCACTTCCACAAGTTTCGTGCGAGGCACTGTTCCGTCCACAAGCAAGTAGTTGGGGGCAAGTCGCCCCAATGCGCCCAGCACACCCTTCCGTCCTGCCCACAACCTGTCGCGGGCTTCCTGGTCCGTTGCGGTGCGTATCTCTATCGGGTTGAACTCGTTGCAGACATTCTCGATCTCCTCCACCTCTTCCTCCACCGACTCCGCAAGTCCTTCGACTTCCACTAACAGCACCGCGCCCGCATCCGCCGGATAGCCCGCGTTCACCGCAGGCTCCACTGCCTGAATGCACAGGTCGTCCATCATCTCGATTGCCGCGGGCACGATACCGGCGGCGATAATGCCGGATACAGCCGCGCTTGCCTGATCGAGCTCCCGGAATACGGCCAACAGAGTCTTAACGGCCTCAGGCTGACGCAGCAGCCGCACAATCACTTTCGTAACGATTGCAAGCGTGCCTTCTGAGCCGATGATGATCCCGCGCAGGTCGTAGCCTGGTGTCTCCCTAGTTCTGCCTCCGACCCATTGTAGGGACCCATCGGCCATTACCACTTCCATTCCAAGCACATGGTTTGTAGTAACACCATAAGCGAGACAGTGGGGACCACCTGAGTTTTCAGCAACATTTCCGCCGATAGTGCAAGCCTTCTGGCTGGAAGGGTCGGGCGCGTAGCAAAGCCCATATTGAGATACATGCTCGGTCAGGTGCAGGTTAATGACGCCCGGCTCCACGACCGCGATGCGGTTTTCCACATCAACTTCGAGAATGCGAGTCATGCGCGTCAGCGCTACGACAATACCACCCATCTGCGCGACCGCGCCACCACTCAAGCCTGTGCCCGCGCCGCGCGCCACAATCGGTACATCATTCCTACGCGCCAGCTTGACGATCTCGGCAACCTGCTCTGCCGTGTCTGGTATGACCACGATCGCGGGCATTGCCTTGTCCGCGGATCCGTCATACTCATACACAATCAGGTCTTCTTGCCTATAGACGACGTAATCTTCGCCTACAATGCCTTGCAATTCCCTGATTAGATCGAGCTTCACACTTCCGTCCTTTGCAAGTCGCACCTCCAGAATGCGTGAGATTATGATAGTGGATAAAGGTAGGCGTTGCAAACGAGGAGACCCCTTGGGGAGGTTCTACCTGAAGCGGAACGTTCGTATCGCGGCGACCGCAGACAGGAGAATCCACCCGCAAATTATCGCGAGCTGCAGGGGAAATTCCCATATTGCATTTGAGTGCAAAGTTATTCCCCGAACAATTTCCAGTATTGGAGCGAGTGGCAGATACTCGACGATGAGACGCAGCGCTGTCGGCAGATTCTCAATAGGGAAGAAAACTCCGGACATAAACATTAGGGGCAACCCAACTGCGTTGCCCTGTCCGCTTGCGGCAGCCACAGTCTTGGAGAACGAGCCCACGATAAAACCCAGGCTTAGAAACACCAGGTTGCCCAGCACCACCAGCAGCGCGATATGCAGCAAATTTCCTTCTATTGCCACACCAAACAGCAGCCAGCCAGCCGCCAGAATCATTGCCGCCTGCAACACCGAAAGAATTAAGGCGGACAAGACTCTTGCGGCGAAGAATACTCGAACCTTCAGCGGCGTTGCCTGGAGTCGAATAAGAATCCGCTTCTCTCTATATGCTGCCATCGATGTAGCGATCCCGATTATGGAGAAGTTCATAACTCCCCAGATAGCAAGGCCAGGTATCAGGAAGTCGAGGTAGCTGATATTTCGCCTGGAAACGCCCTCAGGAACGAGTTCAAGGCGGGTAGGGGCTTGCGCCATCTGAAGATTCGCTCTGTCCACAAAGCTCCATATCATACCTAACACAATGCCACTGAGCGGGTCGGCGTCATCGTATAGAAGGATTATTTTCGCTGGCGGATTATCAGAAACTGATGCCTCAAGCCCTTCAGGAATTATCAGCAGGTGACTCAAATCGCCGTTGTTCAGTTCCTTCCGCGCCTGTCCCTCATCCGCGCGCAAATTGACATTGAGATCGTCAACCTGTCCTAGATTCTCAATGAGCTGTGCCGAAACGGAATCTTCCGCGTAGTCAATCACCGCGAGTGTCCGTGGCGATTCAGTCTCCCTGAAGAACAGTCCGAAAACCACCACAAAGATAAGCGGAAAGACCAACGCCCAGAACAGCGCCTGTCTGTCTCGTGCGAGCATCTTCAAATTGGCGATGGTGAGGTGGAACAAAAGCATTGAGAAAATGCGCTACTCTCTAAGCGCGTGTCCGGTAATGGACAGAAATACATCCTCAAGATTGGAAGGCACCACTTCGAGGTGTGAGAAGTCTCTACCCGAAGCCCTTGCCCATTCCATTAGCGCAGGCACAGTGATTGATGCGTCGGCCGAAAGCAGTCGTACTCCGGTATCCTCTGAGATTGCTTCCTTAACGGCCGCCAACACCCGCAGTTCATCAACGGCATCCAAGCACTCAGGCCCAACCTTGATTTGGTATGGAACGGGAAGCGAGCGCACCAAGTTTACGGGCGTATCGAGTGCAACTATCCTGCCCTGATCCATAATGGCAATTCGGTCACACAGGTACTCTGCCTCTTCCATGTAATGCGTGGTCAATACCACCGTTCGCCCTGCGCCATTTATCCCCTGCACAAAACTCCAGAGGCTTCGTCTCGCCTGGGGGTCGAGGCCAGTCGTCGGCTCGTCGAGGAACACCACTTCTGGATCGTTTACGAGTGTCGCGGCAATAGTGAACCGCTGCTGCTGTCCGCCTGACAGCTTGTTAACGGTAGTGTCCGCTCTGTCAGCAAGATTGACCTGTTCCAGCAGTTCGATTGGATCCACTCTCCGATCGTAAAACATGCCAAACAGGTCGAGAATTTCCCTCAATGTGAGGTGGTCGAAGTAGGCTGATGCCTGAAGTTGCACCCCAATCCGTTGCTTGACCTTCTGTGGCTCTCGTTGAGTGTCAAAGCCTAAAACGGTGGTCCTACCCTTTGTGGGCTCGACAAGTCCTTCTATGCACTCCAGTGTGGTGGTCTTGCCCGCCCCATTCGGTCCTAGGATGCCGAAAACCTCGCCGCGCTCTACGGCAAAGGTAATGCCATCTACCGCCCTCAAATCCTCATAGCGCTTGGATAAATCATCCACTTGGATGATTATGTCGGGGGCGTCAAGTGGGTCCGTCATGCATTTCCTTGAAATTGCCAATTGTAGTGCTTCGGGTCAACCGACATGATAGCAGGATGGACCATCTGAACGCCAAGAAAATGCGCAGGATGCGGATCAGGACGCCGCCGGAATCAGTCTACCAATTGGCGAGCGAGAGCTCTTGCGTCGGTCACGGGAAGCTGGCAGACATAATTTTCGCACACGTAGGCCGTCGCTCGACCGTCAATGCGGCGACGATCTGCAAGCAGGGGAAGCCCTTCGGTAGTGCCGTCATCGCCTTCAACGCCAACAAGCACGCGATTCGGCAGGTAGTTCTTGTGTACCTCTGCCAGTAGCGTATTTGTATCCGCATCGCCACGCTCACCAACGACTACAATTTCCTTCGGACTCGAAAGGTAGAAGTCGAGTGCACCCAGCCAGTGTCCTGCAGCCGTCGGGAAAGTCATCATCAATTGCCGCACAGCACGCAGCGCCCCGCTTGCCCTTCGTTCCATGTCTCCGTCACCAGTTATGACTGCGAGTCTGAGAAGCACATCCACCGCCATCGAACTTCCGCAAGGGATAGCGTTGTCCGTTACATCCTTGGGGCGCACGACCAACTCTTCATGATCATGTCCGGTATCAAAGAACTGGCCCGTCGCCGGATCCCAGAACAACTCCACCATTTGATTTCCCAGTGTAATGGCTGCGTCCAGTGTCTTGCGACTAAAGTTAACCTCGTGCAGTATCAGTAGGGCGTCAATCAGGAAGGCGTAGTCCTCCAGGTAACCGTTCAGTTTGGATTCTCCGTCCTTGTATGTGCGTAGCAACCTGCCGTCCCTGACCATGTGCTTCAGCAAGAAAGCGGCATTGCGTTCCGCGACCTCGGCATAGTCTGATCGTCCGAGCACCGTGGCCGCCTCCGCGAATGCCGCAAGCATCAACCCGTTCCAGGATGTCAGCACTTTATCGTCAAGGCCGGGGGCGATGCGCCGATTCCTGACTGCTAGTAGCTTTTCCTTCGAGCGCGTCAGCAGTTCTCCGAATTCGTTGGCTTCCATGCCCTCTTCACGCGCCAGATTCGCAGCGTCTATCGCCACACGCAGTATGTTTCGCCCCTCGAAATTGCCGTGTGGTGTTACGCCGAAGTAACGGCAGATTATCTCGCCGTCCTCGTCGCCTAGCGCATCAGTTATCTCGTGTGGCAGCCAGATGAAGAACTTGCCCTCGACGCCTTCGCTGTCGGCGTCCTGCGCAGAGTAGAACCCGCCCTCAGGCGATGTCATCTCGCGTGTAACGTATTCAAGCGTCTCTTCCACGATACGCCTGTACAGTGGGTTGCCCGTAATCTGGAAGGCATGGAGGTACAGCCGAACCAGAAGCGCATTGTCATAGAGCATCTTCTCGAAGTGAGGCACCATCCAGAAGGCATCGGTGGAATACCGGTGAAAGCCGCCTCCAATCTGATCATAGATGCCCGCCAGTGCCATTCGTTGTAGTGTCAACTCGACCATGTGAAGCGCATCCGAGTCTTCGGTCCGCAGGTAGTGGCGCAGAAGAAACTCGTAGGTCATCGGCTGCGGAAACTTGGGCTGTAGCCCGAATCCGCCGTGTCTGTCGTCGAAGTCTTCGGCTGACTTTCGCATCGCCAGCCGCATGACTTCATCAGTCAGTGGCTCGAAACCCTGCTGGCCTACAGCCGACATCTGCCGCATCCGGTCCAACAGATGCTCGGTAGTCGTCAGCACATCGCCACGATTGTTCTGGTAAGCATCTGAAATTGCCTCCAGAACACGTGGGAAACTCGGCATTCCGCCTCTGTCCTCAGGTGGGAAGTACGTGCCGCCATAGAAGGGCTTACCGTCCGGCGTAAGAAATACCGTCATCGGCCAGCCGCCATGACCGGTCATCGCCTGCACCGCAGTCATGTATATGGAATCGATGTCCGGGCGTTCCTCGCGGTCAACTTTTACGCTCACGAAGCTCTGGTTCATTTGCGCCGCGATATCCGGGTTCTCGAACGATTCCCTCTCCATAACATGGCACCAGTGGCACGCCGAATAGCCAACACTCAATAGGATGGGCTTGTCTTCAGCCCGTGCACGTTCCAACGCCTCATCGCCCCACGGATACCAGTCCACAGGATTATTCGCATGCTGCAGCAGATATGGACTGGTCTCGTCAATTAGGCGATTCGGCATTCTGACTCCAATTGGGCGCGCCTCGGCGCGGATAGGTGCTTACAGTCCGACAATCTCCAGCGTACTAACCTCACCCGTCTCCAGATTCGCGACCCTGACTGCGTGGTTATTCGTGTCGGCGATGTACAGCCTGCCGCGTGCGATGCTTAGCCCTGCCGGCTCGTGGAATTGTGCGAACACGCCTGCTCCGTCTTCGTGTCCGGGCGTTCCAATCCCCAAGAATGACGATGCACCGCGCGTCTTCGGGTAAATGCGCTTTATCTTATTGTTGTAGGTATCTGCGATGTACAGCACGCCATCGTACAACTCTATGCCTATTGGATGTTGCAGGCGCACTTCATCACCGACTCCGTCCACATCTCCAAACTCGAACAGGTGCAGGCCCACGATGGTTTCGACGAGGCCTTTTCCGTTTAAGTCTGCTGACCGGACAGCGCTTGTTTCACTATCAGTGAAGTAGAGCTTCTCGCCATCACTCACAATGCCGCTGGGCTGTGCCAATTCCGCATTGAAAAGCACTCCGTCCGTGATGCGTTCACGCCCGTTGCCAGCGTACGGGTTTGCCTCCTTTGTGAGCAGATCGTAGCGCCAGATCTGGTGGAAGCCCGCCATCGCTATGTAAAGGTTCATTCCTTCGAGAACTAAATCCCAGGGTGAGTTTAGCTGCACGAAGCGAGCGTTACCGCCCCTGTGAAACATTCGAGCCTGCTCTCCGGTACCGGCGACTGTCTTTACGCTTTGGTTTGCTAAGTCAACCTCACGAATCGCATGGTTCTTTGTGTCAGCTACATACAATGTGTCGCCGCCAAGGGCCATTCCCTGTGGATCATAGAATTCTGCGTTGTCAAAGCCGCCATCCCGGAGCCCACGATCGCCACTTCCTATCACACTTACAAGATTCCCGCGCAGGTCGGTAACTACAATACGATTGTGATTTGAGTCAGCGATGAATAGGCGGTCAGACGCCTCATCGGCAAGCACCTTGCCTGGGAACGAAAAAGCACGCTCCCACTCTTTATCCTTTTCTAGGCTCAGAGTTATAGGCGTTCGGTTTACGAGCTGATTATTGTCATACTCGTCAATCATTTTGGACAGAAGGCCGTCCAGATCTGAAACCGCGAACTCGCCTTCGTGCTTGCCCAACACCTTGCCTTCGGGGTCGATGAACATCAGCGTGGGCCATGCGCGGGCGCCATATTGCTGCCATACCTGAAAGTCCTTGTCGTTGACGACCGGATGCTCAATTTCCAGCCGCAGTACGGCCTTTCGAACATTCTCATAGTCCTTTTCGGCTGAGAATTTCGCAGAGTGTACTCCCACGACGACTAGGGAGTCTGAGTATTTCTCTTCCAGTTTCCGCAACTGCGGAAATACATGCATGCAGTTGATTCAACAGTATGTCCAGAAGTCCAGAACCACCACCTTGCCGCGCAAATCTGACATGGTCAGCGGTCTGTCTGTGTTCATCCATTCCAAACCATCAGGAAATTCAGGCGCGTTGACCTGTCCCTGGTACATTCTTGGACTCATGCCGACCTCCTTATTCTGCTGGTCTGCATTTCTTCTCTCGCCTCGGCCCTTCCTAAGGAGCATTTGTAACTGAATGGGCAGTGTCGGGGGGAGCCATGGGATCCTAGTTCTGCCAGCTCGCCGTTAGACAGGCCACCTCTCCATGTTGTACGCCATCGACCAGAACATAAACTCATAGCGCGAGCTGGTGATGAACGCACTTCGCATTGCCTCTCGCACAGCCGGTCCACCGTTCGCCGCAAACTCATCAACAAGTTCACGCCACGCTGCCGTGCTCTCCTCCAGTAAGCCATCCCGGTAAGGTTCCGCCCAGTAGCTGTAAATCGGGTGCTCCGGAACCGAGATCTTTGAGCCAATCTCATGATAGGTCCACGGGCAGGGCAGAAGTGCGGCGGCGGCTTCACCCACGCCGCCCACGGAGGCAGCAGTCTGCATATGATTGATATATGCAGCGTTTGTAGGGGAGAGCGCTACTTCTTCCACATCTTCTTCATTCATCGCGAGCAGTTCGAACATCTTGCCATGCAGTGGACGTTCTACTGGTGCGGTGATTCGCCGGGTGAGCCTTCGAAGTGTCCGGGAGTCCGGCGCCTTAGAAAGTGCCGTTGCTACTACTTGGCCGAAACCTGCAAGATAGTGGTAGTCCTGCTCGACATAATAGCGGAACTTCTCCACCGGCAGTGACGCCGCTTGGATCTCCTCAAGAAATGGGTGCGCGAAGATGCTCTCCCAGATTGGCAGTGCCTCTTGTCGCAAAACTTCGGAAAAACTCTCTGTCATTTATGTCCTACCTTATTTGATTGCGCTCTACCGCCGGAGCCCACAATGATGCGACAAATATAACACAGTGGACGAGGTCTCGCCGATTTCGTCCAACTCCACAGGCCCAAGCATTCGCACGGTTTGGGAAGTGTCTCTGGAAATCCAGCACAGTTGGCAGGGCATAGATAAGAGTATTCCTAGGAATTCGCTTCGAAAAGTTTAAGAAAGTGGATAGACAAAGGACAAAGCAGGGTAGGGGAGGGGTTTGGCTGAGCATGTCGCCGATTTTCATTCATTCGGTGAGTGGACAAGAGATCATAGTGTGAATCGGGAATGTAGGAGTTACCTATTCAAATCGGCTATCGCCAGTGAATTCTACCGTTCAGCGCATGTAGGACAGGCATGCACTTGCAGCCGTTAGGTTAATCACCACATCAATGGCGCGAATTGATGAAAGTGCGCTGATTCCCAACCAATACGCATAAATTAGTACTTGAAAGCGCTTGACTCTGAAATCTCCTTTCGACTCAGGGGACACAGATCTCTGAGATGACCTTGTTCAGAGAGTATGTTCCGCCCTAAGCTATTACATCGTCTTGACCGAAAATTAGTGGTTAGTAACTGCTTTCACTAGTATCTTGACCCTCATGCGTCAAAAAAATGCGCTCTCCGAGCATTCTGCGGGGAATTCACTTTTTCTGAGCCAATGTACCGGCATTATTAGCCGAATCCGATGAAGTTACTGCAAACGGAGCACAGTTCACCCATATCAGCCAGATTAGGAGGTGACGGCAATGCTAGGTGAGGTGGATACTAAGAAACCGACTCAATAGGAGCTTAGAGAGCAATAACAATATTAACATATGCCGACCCGCTATCAGACAGCTATCCTGCTAAATTGCGAGATTACATATGTTAATATGCAATGGGGTCACTCAGCAGCTTGACTCAGGAAAGAAAGGCAAGTTGGCGGAAGAAGGCGGTGGTGTGGGGATTGGCGTCCCTGGCAGGATTTGAACCCGCGACCCGCTGCTTAGAAGGCAGCCGCTCTATCCAACTGAGCTACAGGGACGCAACTGGACTGTCTATTAGAAAGTGTAGCAACGCCCGAAAGCTCGGTCAAGCAATGGGGCAGGGAAGACGTCGCTATGGCATCCGAGTCCTTACGCGATGAAGGCGCGGTTCGTCTCCCGGCCATATCTTCTGTATGCTGATGATTTCCAGCCCATCCATCTCGGACAAGGTGGTAAAACGTTTCTGGATTGCATTGCCGACGGGCCTACTAAGTACCGCTCCTACCACAACGGCGGCGAGCACCAGCGGTAGCCTCTTCCATCTACCACGCCTCTCTCTCCCCAGCACCAGCCTAGTCAAGACACCGGAGAATAGCGCAGCTACGGCCATATTGGTACCGCAGTGAGGTGATATAGCCAGTTCACTCCGCCCCTCGCTGAGGCTTTCGAGCGCATTGTCAACTATGCGAGCCAGCTGTTCTGCGGAGAGTCTTCCGGCGATGATGAACCCCCACGGAGTCGAGTATCCGCCAAGTGGTCCTTGCACGCCTTCGTCCAGCATGAATGTGACCGTAGCATGCTCTAGCGCATGGTTGCGTCGCACACGCCTCAATGTTTCTCGGATCACCTGCATACACCTCCCCAGATCTGTTGCCTTCTGCCTGTAGATGAGCATTTTACACTACATTTCTTGCCACGAGGTAAAATGAGCTAGAAATAAATTGAAAACCGTTGAATAGGTTTGAACGACCTGGAAACCATCAGAAAATTAAAGAAAAGTGTTGAAAAAGGCATTGACCCATTATATGGAGCAACGCTAATATGTGTTCAATAGGTTAAACCAAAGTCTAATTTAACTCCAAGGAGGGAGACATATGAGGCGCAAGACCAAGAAGATGCTGGCAGTTGAAGAGAAGTTCAATCAGCCGCTTGAGAAGCTCCTGCCTGAGATGGTCACGGAGAACGGCCTGTCCGCTACCGCAGACTACCTCGGAGTCAGCAAGGCCACCCTCGGCTACTGGCTGCTGAAGCTGGACATCATCGTCAGGCGAGTTGCCCTCGCTCCCGGTGAGACTCTGGAAGTAAAGCGTATGGGCTAAATCTTACCGAACCGGTCCACAGGAAGAAGTGAAAGCAAGAGCGCCGATTCGATATCGAATCGGCGCTCTCTTCATTTGCTCAATTCGCCTATTCTATAAGTCCGGGTGAGTTGACACCCGGTAATAGATCAGCACATCTGCAAATTGCAACGTCCGCAGATACCGAGCGATAGTCGGGTAGGGCGCCACATCCTTATCGCCGAACTGCCTGCATCGCCTCCCGCTCCCTCTCCCGGTCAATCATCGCACGGCGCTTGTCAAACAACTTCCGACCACGTGCGACCGCAATCTCTACCTTCGCCCTGTGACGCCGGATATACAGTCGCATCGGGACCAGGGTCAGCCCTCTTTCGGACACCTGGCGCGACAGTCTGACTATCTCATCCTTATGAAGCAGAAGTTTACGCGGGCGGGTTGGCTCATGGTTATTGCGAGACCCAGCTGAATACTGCGCGATGTGCATGTTGACCAGCCACAATTCGCCGCCTTCTGGCTTTCCGTAGGCGTCGCTGAGGTTTACACGCCCTTCTCTTATTGCCTTTATCTCGGTTCCAGTGAGGACCAGTCCCGCCTCGACGGTGTCGAGAACGTCGTAATTCCTCCGCGCCCTGCGGTTATTGACGATGGTGCCGCTCTGCTTTTGCTTGGCGCCTGACTCTTTCTTTTTCTTCATGCCGCCGGCCTTACAGCTGATGGAGCGCTCTGATGGAGTTCGTCTTCAAGCGTCTCGACCGCCCTTTCCAGTTGCCTGATGTCTTCTTGCTGCGGGTCTCCGTGGGTAACTTCGATATCCGGTTCAAGCCCATTACGGTCGATTAGGCGACCGTCCGGTGTGAACCAGCGCGCAAATGTGATAAAAAGTCCGCCGCCATTGTCCAGCTGACGCAGAATGTTCACGCTTCCTTTGCCGAATGTCTTCTTGCCCACAACCGTTGCGCGGTCGTGGTCTTGCAGTGCCCCCACAAGGATTTCGCTTGCGCTTGCGCTGAACTGGTTCGCAAGTATGACGAGTGGAACCTCCTCCAGCACATCGTCGTTCTTCCTGACTACCCAGTCTCTGCGATTTCCCTCGCCGTCCATCTCATATAAGATCAGCCCCTCTTCTAAGAATAGGCTTGTTACATCTACGACTGAATTCAAGAGTCCGCCAGGATTGTCCCTTAGATCAAGCACCACGCCCTCAGATCCGGCATCCAGTGCCTCACGAATTTCCTCCGCGAGTCTGTCGGCCGTGTCCTCGTAGAAGTTCGTGAGTCTGATGTGCGCTATGCGGTGCCCGGGTTCGCTGCGCAGCAAGACGCTTTGCAACGGTATGACTCCTCTTTCCACCTCGATTACAACCTTGTCCACACTTCCCACATGCTGAACGAGAAGTAACACCTTACTGCCACGTGGACCTCGGATCTTTGAGACAGCCTCGATCAGGCTCGATCCCACAATACTTTCACCGTCCACCTCCAGGATGATATCTCCGGGGCGGATGCCAGCCTTCTCCGCCGGACTGTCAGCGATCGGCGCGACGACCACAAGCCGCCCGTCCGCGTTCATTGACACATGAGCCCCGATACCCTCGAATCGCCCGCGTATGTCTTCATTCTCAATATTGAACACATCGGGTCTGACGTAGTTAGTGTGAGGATCATCGAGTGCGACCAACATCCCTCTGATGGACGCTTCGGTGAATATCTCCGGGTCGAACGTGCCACGGTCCACATGCTCGGAAGCAAGCATCGACCATACCTGCCACACAACGGCAAGCTCCTCGGGCACACCTTCGGGCACCTCGAGAGGCATTTCCTGTGTAATCAGCTCGGGGAGTAGGGGAGCGTCTGGGGAAATAGTTTCGCTTGGTGTCCTGGTCGGCAGTTCCTTGACAGCCGAAGTCCCGCCGTCATTGGAGGCAAAAGAAGTTGGTGTTTCAGACGGAACGCTTGCCGGTGCGGGTGCTGCGGCAACAGTGGACTCTGCCGATACCGCGGTTTCTGCTGCGGAGGTTGGAGCCTGCTGGGGCTCAACGCCTGATTCCATCTGGCAGGCTGCCGCTACTAGCAATGTGAGACCGGCCGCAGCAATACTCCAACGTCTGAAACTTGATAAGTAAGGCAATTTTATTTCACCTGGGATCCTAGTCTGCGCTAAATTGCGCCTCTGCACCCATTCTAACACGCGCCCACCTAGACAACACCGAGTGGCAGAGATCCCGAACTGAGTGGGAGCGATCCGCTTTGCGCAAGATTGTCGAAATTGCCAAGAAATGGAGGTGCTCCAATAGCAGCGGCAACTCAGTGAAGAATTACCGATAAAAGGTAGATATTCTTTTTCAGCGCTCAGAATGAAATAGCTTAGGTGCCTACATAGACTAGGAAAGATATTCTGAAGCGCTGAAAAGCGAACTTGACAGGAAAATCAACCTCACCTATATTCATTCATGTAGTCGTTCCTCCGAGAGCGGCGATCTGGTGGTATATATCAGGGTCACTCTTGATCGGCTGTGGGGAAGGAGAGCTTCGATGGTGCAAGCTACTGATGTCGGTAGGCGGACCAGAATTACAAGACCTTATCCTTCGTACACGTTGGAGGACGCGCTGAGTGTTGCGCAAACCATTTATCGGGAAAACGCCGGCCTTCCATTCGACAGAGAACTGCTTGCACGCGCGCTTGGCACAACCCCAAAAAGCAGCGCGTTCACCATCCGTCTGAACGCCTCGGCCGCGTATGGTCTCACAGAAGGCGGCTACAATGACCCCGACATTAGCCTTACAGAACTAGGAGGGATTGCTGTCTCATCCGAAAATCACATCGAACGCGTGTCGGCATTAATCCAGGCTGCGAAGTACCCCGACACATTCGGCAGATTCTACGACATGCTCGACGGCAAGCGCCTTCCTCGGAACGCCAATCTGCGAAGTATTCTCCAACGAGATCTGGGTGTGCGCGAGGACTTGACTGAGGAATGTCTCCGCATCCTCCGCGATAACGGGGAATTTGCGGGAATCATTTCAGAGGCTGATGGCGAATATCTGGTCAAACTCCCAGAGGTGGACAATTTGCCAGACGCACCGGAAGCTGCGTGGAGCTCTACTCAGGAGGAGACTGGAACTCGGATTGAACCGCGCCCAAATCCTGAGTCACCAGTCTATTTGGATCCGGCAGTCGAGTCTACAAGGACTATTTTTATTGGCCATATCGGAGAATCTGATGCTGCGAAATACGTGGCTACAATGCTGGATGAATTCGGAATCCATTGTGCCAGCCCGCAGATACCGGAGGAGGATACCGGATTCCTAGTATCCGAAGAAGTTTCTGTGGCGATGAGGGAATCAAGTGCGGCTGTTCTCGTATTCCGCAGTGGCGATAATGCCTGGTCGTCTCGCGACAAGATGATAGGCATGCTCGGTGCCGCCTCGGTGCTCTTCGAAGATCGCGTTGTATTGTTGCACGAAGGCGGTGCCAGTCTGAGCATCAACCTCGACGGGCTCAGTCACTTGGACTTCGACCACGACCGTCCCGGCGAATCCGGCATGGGATTACTGATTGCATTGCACAGAGCGGGTGTCATCAGCGTTTCGGCATAAAGGCGGCGAATCCGGCCGATTTCAACTCCGGCACGAATCTCCAATTTTCCGGTGTCCGAGAACATAGACACCAGAGTCACGAAAACGATGGCTCTACGGCGAATCTGGAGCGATGAGTTTTTCAATCCATACACATCAGATGAAACAAGCCGTGCCAGCCCATAATTCTGAACCTACCATTGGAGAAATCACGGCCAGCCGGGGTTGGGGCAATAGTCTCCCCCTATAGCACTGGTCTATTATGTAAAGCAGAGTAAGATATGTCAATTATGCAGTCGAGATTCAATGCCATACTTTACATAAGATTTATAGTGCGAACATACGCATAGTGAACGTTAATCGGCCACCTAACCCGAAATCACATCTGCACCCCTTCCCTACAAGGCCACCTGTCCTTTGATTGGCATTCCGTCAGGCGAAAGAAATGGGATACTTCTATTTGAAGCATCCCACTTATCCAAAGGGTTCGACTCTGCGTTTCTATCCCTAGCGCCGTCGCGACCCGTAAGTTCCATCAAGCAGCTCGGGCAATTCTCCGAATTCTTCCTGGGAATCCAGGGCTGCGTCTATTTCACGAACGAGTTCTTCGAGACCAACTCCAGTCTCCGCTGAAGTAAATACCTTACCCTGCTCCCCTTCCGCAAGCTGGAGTACCCTGCCGAGCGATTCTTCGTCCACATCCTCTTCCATCAGGTCAACTTTGTTCAGTGCCATCAGTCGTGGCTTCTCAGAGACGCCCAGCTCGGCGAGTATGTTGTCAACCACATCCACCATCTGCGCCGCGTTCGGATGCGTGACGTCTACGACATGCAGCACCAGCGAGGACTCTTGCACCTCTTCGAGCGTCGCCCTGAATGCGGCAACAACAGCAGTGGGCAGTTTCTGGATGAAGCCCACCGTATCTGTAAGCAGCACATCCCGTCCTGCCGGAGTGTGAATGCGCCGGGTAACAGGATCGAGCGTGGAGAACAGTAGGTTCTCAGCCATAACATTGGCCTTGGTTAGCCTATTGAGCAGCGAGCTCTTCCCCGCGTTCGTGTAGCCAACTAAAGACACAACGGGCACTTCCATCTCAATGCGCCGCGCTCTGTACTGCGCGCGGTGCCGCCGCACGTCCTCGAGGTCCCGCTTCAGTTTCTGTATGCGCGTCCGCACCAGCCTCCGGTCCGTCTCGATCTGCGTCTCACCCGGCCCCCGCGTGCCAATTCCGCCGCCCAGCCGTTCCAGGTGCGTCCACTGCCCGGCGAGCCTCGGCAGCAGGTATTCGTGCTGTGCAAGCTCCACCTGCAGACGTCCTTCCTTCGTGCGCGCCCGCTGAGCGAACACGTCAAGGATGAGAGCCGTGCGGTCTATGACCTTGACCGACTCGCCTAGCGCATTCTCAAGGTTGCGCTGTTGTGTGGGCGTCAGTTCGTCGTCGCAGATGACCGTGCTTGCGCGCTTGGCATAGATCAGCCCCTTCAGCTCTTCCAGCTTGCCCTTGCCTAGATAGACCTGCGTGGGCCTGTCCATCCGCTGCGATACCGTACCCACTACTATGGCACGCGCACTTCTGGCAAGCTCTCCAAGCTCCGCAAGTGAGTCCTTTAGCCTCCACGGTCCTCGCCGTCGCCTTAATTCCACGCCAACAGTGATTGCGCGCTCAAGCCTAGGCCGCGTAGATTTCATTCGTCGTTTAGCGATAGTGCCCCTCGCTTTCCTATCTTGCCCATCTTGTACGCCAATGACAGCCTGGTCAGCCCTTAGACGGAATCCGCCACTCCGACAGCTTCGCCAGCCCCTTCTCCATGTCCTCGTCACTGATTGTCAACGACAGCCGGATGTACCCCTCGCCATACTCCCCGTACCCGTTCCCCGGCGTCACAACGATGTCCGCCTCGTCCAGCAGTAGCGCCGTAAACTCAGCCGATGTGAAGCCCTCCGGAATGCGCGTCCACACATACAGGCTAGCCTTCGGAGGAATCGCGTCCAGCCCGATCTCCTGCAGAGTCTGCACCACTCGGTCGCGCCGTCGCTCGTATATCGCGTTGCGCTCGTCGATCGCCTCCTGCGACAGCTCCATCGCCTCCATGCCCATGTACTGGATGGCGTTCGGTACACCCGAGTCCAAGTTCGACTTGATGACCATCAGCGCGCTGATTATGTCCTCATTGCCCACAGCCATGCCCAGCCGCCAGCCTGTCATATTGTAGCTCTTAGACAGCGAGTGGAACTCCACGCCCACATCGATAGCGCCCGGCGTCTCCAAGAAGCTCACCGGCCTATAGCCGTCGAACGCCACCTCAGAGTAGGACGCGTCGTGCATCACCGCGATATCATGCTCCTTTGCGAACTCCACCACCTTCTCGAAGTAGCCGGCCTCCGCAATAGCCCCCGTCGGGTTATTCGGGTAGTTCAGCCAGATCACCCTCGCCCTGTCCGCCACTTCGTCCGGAATCGCGTCAAGGTCCGGCATCCAGCCGTTCTCCCCCAGCAGCGGCATCCAGTGGCACTCGCCGCCCGTAAACCACGTGCCCACAGAATAGACCGGGTAGCCCGGATCCGGCACCAGCGCGATGTCACCTGGCTCGATGAAGCACAGCGCCGCGTGTCCAATGCCCTCTTTCGCCCCGATCAGTGGCAGCGTCTCCTTGTCCGGATGCACCGAGATGCCGAACCGCCTCTGGTACCAGTCCGCCACCGCCTGCCGGAACTCAGGCAATCCGTCCGTCTCAGGATAACGGTGATTCGGTCCGTCGAGCGCAGTCTCCCGCAGCTTTTCGATAACATTGTCCGGCGTCGGAATGTCAGGGTCGCCGATGCCAAAACTAATGACATCTATCCCCTGCTCCCTCTTCGCCGCAATCTTCCTGCTGATCTCCACGAACAGGTACGGCGGCACCTTCTCTATACGGCTGGCAAATTTCATCTCATCTCCACTTAGATTACGCAAAACTCTTCGTTACTGGGCCGTCCCTGCGAAGGCAGGAATCCATCCCTAGCCCATTGTGCATTCCGCGCCATGTTAAGACAAATGCAGGCAGACGTAAAGGATACACACCTTAGTCGGGTTGTCCGCAAAAGAAACGCCCGCTGCTAAATCGGCAGCGGGCGCACCATAAGATCCAACTATCCTGTATATCCGTCAGTCCTACCTTATACCTCCCACTCGCCCTCGAACACGGACGCCACGGGCCCCTCCATAACCACCTCGCCCTCACCAGGCCACTCCACCGTCAGTTCGCCGCCCGGTAGCGCGATCGTTGCACGGTCGCCCGCAAGCCCGTTCAGCCGCGCAGCCACCTGCACCGCGCAAGCACCAGTACCGCACGCCATCGTGATCCCGGACCCACGCTCCCACACCCGAGTTTTGAGCACCTTCCCACCGTCCAGCACATTCACGATCTCGAAGTTCACCCGCGCTGGAAACAGCGGATGATGCTCCACCTTAGGGCCCAGTTCTGTCAGCGGGAATTCGTCTACCGGCTCGTCCATGAACACCACCGCGTGCGGGTTCCCCATCGACACGCATGTCATCCGAAATGAATGCCCGGCAACTTCCAGCGGCTCGTCTATCACCACATCCATGCCATCCAGCGCAACCGGAATCTCCGCCGGAATCAGCCGAGGCTCGCCCATCAACACGCGCGCACCGGACATGCCGTCACCCTCATCACCCAGCGGCGTAACATCCAGCACCCCCGCCATCGTCTCCACGCGCACCGGCGACACCTCCGCCGGCACGATCCCGTTGTCGAACGCAAACCGCACCAGGCAGCGGATCCCGTTGCCGCACATCTCCCCCTCTGACCCGTCCGCGTTGAACATCCGCATCCGAAGGTCCGCCTTCTCCGACGGCAGCGCAAGGATCAGCCCATCCGATCCCACTCCCAGGTGCCTGTCGCTCATCGCCACCGACAGCGCCGGCCAGTCCCGGTCTTGCCCCCGCGCGTCAACATAAACATAGTCGTTGCCTGCACCGTGCATCTTTGTGAATTGCAATTCTATCGTCTCCGTAAATTTCTTTGTCACAGGTAAAATCGCCTAGTTTTTCTAGATTTCCGACATCATATCAGGATACTATCTTGCGCGACGGAGATTTCGCTTTCTTCTTCTGGCTGTGCTGCTTGTACCAGTCCCAAATCTTATTCATTCCTTCATCGTTTACAGAATTATGGATAACTGGCAAGACTTTCTGGGAGTATCGCTTGTGCAGGGACCTGCCAATTCTGATTTCTTTATAGTAATCGGGGTTGCTACGAATACCCAAGTACTCGACAACAGCGACGACTTTGTTTGTTGACAAGCCTAGATTCTCTCCCACCTGCTTCGCGCCTAAATTGTAGAAGTCCAACTCATTGACGCGTCTAGTTGCTACCAAGGTGGCGCCAGGTGTGCCCTCAGGGACATACTGGAAAGGAACCCCGTCCTTCTTTGAGATTGTCAAGGACAAATTAGGTCCCTCACTGCTAGACGAAAGTTCTACCACTGCAGCGCCAACAAATATTTCCTGCCAGTCCTTCCCCTTTTCGATGTCATCTGCATAGCGTTGCAATTGATGGTTGCTAAGTTGAAATTCTTGACCACGTAATGTTCTATCCAATACTACTAAGGGACGCAATTTGGCCAGAGCATCAATTCCAATTGGTTGCCTTGGATGCAAGAGTCTTTTAATCTCTTCGATTTCGGCTATAAACAATGCTTCGATAGTTGTAGGCGGTGATGTTGAGATGGGCAGAACTCTGGTAGGCAGATAACTTCCAAGTTCTTGGCCAAACACTCCCATCAGCAACTTACGAAAGAGTGTCACCCTCGACTGCACGTGGATGTAGAGTTGGTGTTCCGATATATCCAAGAGATGGTGTTGAGCGAAGTCTCGAAGCGCATTTATTGCCCTGAGTGTTGACGCTTGTTCTTCGGTCAAGTATTTCACCCTACCATTGTTTAGAGATACCCTTATGCAATTGTCGAACCCAATTGTCATATCGGCCCTCTTCCTATCGACGATCGTACCTCCTCGTGTCAATATGGCCGCCTTCAAAAACATTTCAAAGCAATGATCCAGATGTATCAAGGTGGCGTTAATGCGTCCTCTATTGCTTGGACGGTTGAAGAGTTCCACGCTAATACCAATTCGCTTTACTTACGTCACAAAACAGGTGGCTTGAAGCATAGGTAATTCGAACGCTTTTTGGGGCATTTGCTTCAGCAATGGACGAGACAGGTAGTCGTCATCCGGGGTGCAGATGTGATTCAGGGCAAGCGCCTTATGAGACTCCCATCCGCATCAGAATCAGAGATGGTGAAGAAAGTCTATCCGCGTATTCGGACCTGTGTCAATCTCGCAAATGCGGGTAGACGGCTTGCGCTCCTACTCTGTGGATATGGAGCGCGCTTTTGTGAGACAAATGACGCACAGACAGCCGGAAATCGGTCGTGTAGGGATAACTGCGGCGGTCTGGCCGCATGGAACAGCGGCGGTTGAAAGTTATAACAGTGCGAGAGGCATCAAGTGGGCAAGTCGCGCACGGCTTTCTTGATCCACTCGAAGCCGCATAATGATTGCACTCGCTTGGGATCCGAAGCGAGTCCGCGCAGGAAGTCGTCAGCCACAGACATCTTTTCTTCGATGCTTTCGTAAACTCTACCATCCGTCCACCGGCGCACTTCTTGAAAAAGCCTCTCGACGGGATTGAGTTCTGGGCTGAATGGCGGTTGGGTGATAGAATCAATGCCTTCAATGCTTCGAACATCGTGGCTCCGATGGCTGCCTGCTCCGTCCCAGACCAGTGTCCGAATATCGCTTCGCTCTCGAATTTTAGAGAGCGCTTCGACCGTGTTCTCCTTGGACATCGAATCGATCCAATTCCAATAAAGTGCTCCCGTAATTGGGTTGACCGCCGCGAAGAGATATTTCCACTGCCTCCGAATCTGCGTGAGTTGTATAACCTTGATGCCACGCACGCCCCAGACTCTCCTATTTGAGCCGTACAGCCCGACGCGGGCTTCGTCGGAGAAGAACAAGGGATCGCCGGACAACATTCCGCTTTCGACGAGAGCTTCTCTCAGCCCTTCCGCCTTCCAATGCTTCTGCGCTTCGACATCGGCTTTTTCGTGGCGCGGTCTGGGGATCTTGGACACGCCGCCCAGCCTCTTTAATAAGCCATACACGCTCTGTTGAGCGTAATCGACGCTAAAGCGCTCTGTAATCCACTCGCGGATTTCCCCTGCGGTCACGAAGAAGCCTGACGCGACCTTCGCCAACAACGTCCCCTGCTGCCTCGCATCGAGAAGACAGGGCCTGCCGCCGCCGATACCCTGCCTGTGCGCCCGAATCTCTTCTATTCCACCATTCCGATACCACGAAATCCAGCGACGAACGGATCGCTCGGTAACGCGAAGAATATGAACGACTTTGGCTACAGCAAAGCCTTGTCGCAGCAACGCCAATGCGTGTAACCGAGTGCGAATACTGGTATCCTTTTCCGACTTGTATCGGTCAATCAGACTTTCTTCGGTATCGCCCGCGCGCCAATTTATGACGAGCGGGCGGCTCATGACGAGCCTCCACTATCCGAACCGCATGTTGTGCTCGGCGCCAGTTCACCGGAAAGTTGCGGGAGCGGCTTCCGTGCTATAATATCGTTGACGACCATCAACTTGTCTCCTGTTGCAAGCTAGGGATTATCTGGTGGTTAGAGGCCGTCAGGGGTGCAACCCTGATGGCCTCGCTCTTTAATTTCTAGTCGGCCTATCGCCAATTACTGGTCTGGTTTCTACTGCCTCCGGTTCTCTTTCCCGTTGGAAATGTCCTTGAGTTCCACGTCCATATTATCGCATATTAGGATACATGTTCGCAACATGTGCAAGGGATGATTTACCGCATGTTTAAGGCATTCCCGCCTATTCGGTCGCCAGAGATTCTGTGGTATTTCGGCAACTGATGATACACGCACTTTCATATTCGGACAGACTTGCCATTTCGCTCCGCCTGGACCATCTCTTCACCGGTCGTCAACTCGGGGTCGTCGCCTGATCTGAGCCTGAAAAAACTGGGCGAGGTCCACTCGAAATCTGGATTGTTGGACATAAAATTATGCAGTGTTGCACTTACTGTACGCACGTTAGTCTTTGACATTCCCGCCGCCACCACGAGTGCAGCAGCTTGATTTAGATCAACAATGCCACCGTTCATCTCGCCGACGATATACATCGCCCTTCTCTGGGAGGGGCAACCAGCGAGGTCTTTGAGCCTCGTATTGCCGCAGACGACTTCCTCTTCAGCGACATTCTCCTTGGATTTGACATGCCCATTCACCCTCTCGTCCGAAAACATAGGAACCTCCGTCATGTCCATCATTTGCTCTCCATTGAGCAGAGAAATCCATAATTCAGTCTTCTCCCTCTCCGCCCTGATGGGAGTGAGCTGTGAAAGAAGCTCGTCCTCTTTTGATTCCAGTTTCGCGAGCTTAGCCATCAGGGAAGCGATGGCTTCCTTGTCATATTTCTTCCAGGAAGCCTTATCCTCTTCCGAAACGAAATTGGCTCTCTCATTCACGGTACGCTCCCTTCTTCAAATACTTCTTTTCGCTTTCTAGTAAAGCAGCCCCGCCGGTGGTACTATCAGAGTCATAAGGAGCGACAGAACGCGGCGCATGAAATGCCACGAACCGTTACTCCGTTGTGATGTCGGGAAGGTTGAGTCCGTCAAAACTAAGACCTTCCCGGCTAGTCTTTCACAGAATCGTTGAGAGTGCCAAGAGGAAAATTGACATTCGCGGGACGAAATTTGTCGTTTCGCATTGAGTTATTGTAATCCTCCAGCTACCTCACTCCATCTGATTCCTGCCTCTCCCCTTTCTCTGATCCGCAACTGCCGCTGTTGTAAGCGGTGACAGTGCGCCGACCAACGGAGGGGACGCCGCATCCAGTAGCCTATTTAGTATGCTCAGGGCGGAAGTCTTCCTGATTCGTAGCCCGCATTCAGTTATTGACAACTCCTGTCAGCCTTCTGAGCATCCCTGCTAAACCTTTGGCTTGCGAAGAGGCTTCTTCGGTGGCGGCGGCGCTACTTGAGAGGGCGTTGCATTCGCACAAGTTCTGCTTTAACCTCGCTGAAACACTGGATGCAGGAGAAAGTGATAGAATCGGAGCGACGGTGAACCCGTCCACGGTACCGTAGCCAGTGCATTCAGCGGGAAATCAATGACTGAGCGGTTCTACTCCGAATACAAACGCATATTCGCCACCGTAGAGAGCCACATCGTGGGCTTCGCGGACGAGAGCGAACGGGAACTGTTCACGCAGGCGCTCCTCAATCGAATGATGTTCGTGCATTTCATCTCGCGTAAAGGTTGGCTGACATACGACGGCAACAAAGACTACCTGACCGCGATGTGGAGCGACCACTGGTCTCAGGCATTGCAGTCCAACTTCTATACAACCCGCCTGAAACCCCTCTTCTTCTCCGGGCTGAATAACCCTCAGTCCTCTAGCCTTAGCGGAGATGGTCCCGCGCTTCACGCTGCCATTGGGGATGCGCCATCTCTCAGAGGAGACCTATTCGAGGAAAACGAACTTGACCGACGTGAAGACGTTCACGTACCCGACGAGGCCATTGAGCCTGTCATCACTGAGCTGTTCGGTCGCTTCGACTTCACGATCACCGAATCCTCTCCCGACAACCCCAGTGTCGCGGTTGACTCTGAACTACTGGGGATGGTGTTCGAGGAACTGGTGAACGAGCGACACCGCCTCAGTGGAAGCTACACACCGGGTCCGGTCGTATCGTTCATGTGCCGCGAGGCGCTCAAGGGGTTTTTGTCCGGGGAACGCACCGGATTGAGCAATGAGGTGATTGCCGAACTTGTGGACGAGCGTAGAACTCGAAAGATTTCGGTTGAGGAAGCCCGCTCTGTAGCGCGAGCGCTGGAGTGCGTCACGGTGGTTGACCCGGCCTGCGGCTCCGGCGCGTACTTGCTGGGAATGATGCGCGAGCTTGTGGGCTTGCGAACGGCACTCATTGACCTGGGTGCGGAGACCAAATCCACTTACGACCTCAAGCTGCAAATCATCAGGAACAACCTATATGGAGCCGACCTCGACGAATTCGCCGTGAACCTCGCGAAGTTTCTCCTCTGGCTTTCGCTCGTCATTGAAGACGAAGGCGACAGGCCCAAGTCCCTTCCAAATCTCGACTTCAAGATAGCCTCCGGCGACAGCCTCCTGTCCCGGGACCCCCAGGAAAATAGCGCCTTCCTTGCCCAGTTGGCGCGCGATAGTGGAATCGCAGACCTGACAGCGAAGTTCATGGAAGCATGGACACGAGCCGATAGAGACAGACTGCGTGTCGAAATAGCCGAGACGCAGGCGAACATCCGAAGTGCGCTTGATGGAACCACCCTAAGCGATAAAGCGATTGACTGGCAAGTGGAGTTCGCCGTGATAATGGGCGACGGCGGCTTCGACATCGTGATCTCAAGCCCTCCCCACCAGAGGCATCAAGATATTGAGGACAAGCCTGATCTTCTCCACCTTTATCAAGATGCGGTTACCGCGCGCTCCGACCTCTACTGCTATTTCTACGCCCGCGGGTTGCAACTGCTGCGAGAAGGAGGCATGCACGTCTTCGCGTGTTCAAGCGGCTGGCTCGATACGGATTACGGCGCGAAGCTTCGGGGGCACCTTCTGAAGACGGCAAGCATTGAGGCGATATACGAGAGCGCGGTCGACCGACAGTTATCGACCACCCCAACCAAGACCCTCATCAGCCTTATCAGGAAGGGAGTCAATGACTGTGGTCACGGAACTCGTTTCATATACCTGATGGCTGAATTCGAGCGCGCGGTCTCCGATGCGAATCTACGTCGGGAAAGGACATTGAATCGTGCTCAGCTGGTGGAATCCGGCGTTGACACTGACGGTCGCGGTCGTGAGAATTATATCGGTGATAAGTGGGGCGCGAAGTTCCTGAGGGCCCCCGACATATACCACTGCATCCTGAACCGTTACGGTAGCGAGTTGGTCCGTCTTGGAGATCTGGCGGATGTCAAGAGTGGCATCTTGACCGGCGCGAAGAACTTCTTCTACCTGACGGAGGAGACGATCAACAAGTGGAACATAGAGTCGGCGTATGCGTGGCTTGTAATGACCAGTCCGATGGAGTCGCGGAGCATCGCGGTTGATCAGCAGTTCCTGCCGAACCAGCTTTTCATGTGCCACGATGAAATCAGCGACTTGTCAGGCACGGGTGCGCTGGATTACATACGCTGGGGGGAGGATCAAGGTTACCACCTGAAGCCCAGCGTGAAGTCGCGTCCCCGGTGGTACGACTTGGGCAGGAAGGACTTGGTTCACCTGGCTATGGGCAAGTTAGCCGATAAAGTCGCCAGAATCTATTTCTCTCCGTCAGGCCTGCACTTCACCGACAATTTTCAGGTATTGACTGTTCGAGGCAACGTGTCAGCCATTTCCCTCTGTGCCGCACTTAACTCGACCCTGTTCCAGTTGATGTTCTTCACTGAGGCGAGAGCGAACTATAGTGACGGCGTTCGGTCAATCCAGACTCGCGACGCCTCTAACCTGCTGGTAGTGGACCCATCTCTCTTGAGGGAATTGGATACCGAGTTATACGCTTCGGTCGATTGGGGCGTTCTGAAGCCGTCAGCGGAGCGACGAGAGATTGACAATGCGGTATTCGATGCGCTTGGGATGACAACGGACGAACGCGATGGCGTGTATGAGGGCTTATCTGAATTGACGGTAATGTCTCTTATGACATAACCGGAGACTAAACATCCCGATTCTGGGTTTGGAGTGGACCCCACTTATCTTTCTTCATCGAAGCTTACTTATACCGATTCGAACTACTCTGAGCCTCATGCCCTCGTCGCCAATCTGGGGTCTCCGATCATTCTTTGCATCCCGAATATAGGTAGGTCCATAGTCAGACGATGCGGGACTCGGCACGTCCATTTAGGTGAAAGCAAAGTAAAGAGCGATTACTCCTATTGCACAACAGAGGAGTCCACCTAGGAAAATCGGCACACCAAATTGACCGACATCATTCTTCAGCAGGAAGGCGCCACCAAGTACAGCTATAATGCCTACGACCAAGAGAAGAAACGGCATTGTTGCTAACAACTCCGGAATAGTTTCCGATTTAAAGAGATAGCATTTGCAGTGTCCACCCAACTCAATTGAATATCTCCTCTAAAGTCTCTTCAATCTCGGACTTTGAACAGAGTATTATATGATTGTCTTGGGCGAACTCCTTTACACTCTGCGGCGTACGTATCAGGGATTCGTCCGGAACACAGAGCACAACGCCCGCATTATAATGGTCGGCGTAATTGCGGGCTTTAATTACGCTTCCAAGTAGTACAGGGCCTACTTTAGTCTCGACCAAAACGAATTTATCGCCCTGTTGAACCAAAATGTCCGGCCGGTACTTCGGACCGCCGATCATGCCGAGCCAGCCCCTGCTGCTAGGAATTTTTCGTGGGTCCTGAGTTGCGTCATAGCCAAAGTCTTTGATTTCTGCAACTAGTTCCGGCGTAAATTGCATTTCCAGCGTCTTTGTCATGGCAGTGCGCCTTTCGTTGATAACCATGCAATCGCGAGACCAGCCAGTCCACTCAGCACCACGCCAAATAGGAGGAAAACGGCACTCTCAAGATATCCTGCGATGCGTTCCATTCTTTCCTGTCGTTCAAGAGCTAGGTCTAACGGGAGCCCATCATCATGCACTCTTTCGAGTATCTGTATCGATATCCGTGCATCTCTTGATGCCATTTCCTCACCCAAGCTATTCAGCAGCACTGCCATTGCTGAAACACATTGACGTAACTTATGTGCATGTATGGACACGACCCATTGTTCATCAATGATAACTGCTGCCTCCTGTACTTGAAGGACAAGAGAGCCACTTCCGATATTTATGTTCTTAAGAAACTTAGCCTGGGCATTATGAGATAAAGGTTCAAAGACTCGAATATCATTGACGATTTTTCGGGTGTCGGAGTCTAGTAAAGGGTGGTCTGATACACGCAACTGCAAGTCTAAGCTTTCCATATCTCGTCTTCGAGTCACGGCCTCTCTGATTCTCGCCGATGCGCAGAAAGTTCTTATACCATCCCAGACCATTGGACAAGTGCCATTCTATTTTCGAGGACATCATCTGTCAAACACACTTCACACATGCTAGGCGGTGGCGTCGAAGTCGGTCGTCAGAGGTTTGTCGCTGGATAGTCCGGCGGTTGCTCCCTGCCGGCTTTAGGGTTTGAAAGGGCCTCTCCTCACCGCTGCCGGAGGCTTGCCAGCGGAATACCAGAAGCACCATCTACCCCAAATCTGTCCTAACGATCTCATGCCAGGTCCTCCTGTTCGCTTACGGTGCAGCCACAACGCGCTTCGGTGGATTCGGGCTAATGATGACATCGTGGCTCTACTTACTCCGCTCCACCTTCTCTCCGCACAATATCTTGGGACTCTGCCACTCCAGAGAGTCCTTGCCACGATTTATCGCGAACTGATTGAGCATTATAGTTCCAAGGACAAGCGACAGCCATTCGCAGCACACACTCAGTTTATTCAAGCACCTGCATATTTGGTCCAACCCGCTAGTTCAAGGGAACTAGCGGGTTGACGCCTATGTCATGTAACATTACGATTGTTGCCGTTTAGAGTCTTTATACAGAATTTGCGTGAGCAATCGGAGCGTAGTATGCAGGATGACACCACCAATTCTCAGTCGAACTCACTCCTCGGTTCTCTGGTCAAAGGTGCGGGATCTGCTACACAGGACCCTATGGCCTTTCGTGAGAGGGCTGTCAGGGTAGGCAGCGTCTATACGATTTCCTACAGTTCGGCCATTGTCGCCATCTACGACCACGACCGAGAAGACGCAGGTGGCCTGCCCAAGAGTATATTCCTTATGGCCGCCAAGTCGGAGGGTGACGGCACATTTATCTTGCTGAGGGTGCAGAAGGAAGCCAGACTACCAAGTGCTGCAGCCAATGATATTGCACGTCAACAGGGAGTCGAAGCCTCGGGAAATGAGGAGTCTTGGGGCGACAGACTGGATCCCTGGATGCGTGACCAACTTTCCCTACATGCATTAGAATGCAGCGTGCTAGGCACGTTTATGGACCAGGGGGACGGCACGTACATATATGCCGAGGACATCGACAATTATTACGCCGTCCATGAGCTTATGGTCTGGAAACCTGACCCGCAGAGCCTAAACTTAATTGTCAACTACAGGAATCGGTCAAATGGCATTCCAATAGAGGTTACGATTCCGATAGGAGAGACTCGATTTGCGGCAGCCGAAAGGCCATCCGCGGCTAAGGTGCCATTTCAACTCAACCCAACTGACATTATGAAACGCCGGACAGCATATTTTGGCATGTCGCGCTCTGGCAAGTCAAACGGTTTGAAAGTAGTCGCATCCTCTGTCTACAAGCTACGCGAGGGAGACCCAACACAGAACCGTGTCGGACAACTAATATTTGATATCAGCGGAGAGTACGCGCAGGACAATCAGCAGGATGGCAAGGCACTGCATCGAATTCACGAAGTGCTGGGACTTGACAGAGGTCCGGAGGTGGCAACTTACGGTCTTATCGAGGTGGATTGGGATAAGCCGCGAAAGATAATGAAGCTGAATTTCCTTGGAGAGCGATTTCCGCAACAATGGAGTACTCAGGCAGTCGAAGGCGCCCTTGGCCAGTTGCTCGCCGGACGGCAGATTATTCAGAGTATTTTAGCTGACCAGTCCTCGCTATACATCAGGTCATTCCGGGACGCGGATATATCCGTTCCTACAGGTCTGACAGGCGATGATGGCGGGCAAGTGAGATACAGGCTATCTATACTTGCCTATCAAACCGCCCTTGTTGCCGCAGGGTTGACACCACCAGTCTGGTCTCCTTCCATAGCTGGCTTGTTCGGCGACAAGACCATCATCAAAGCGATGTCCGTGGCGATGAACCCCCTCACTGAGAAAAAGGACGATTATCATCAGGCTAGCATTATCCTGAAGAACGCAAAGAAGAACCGGACCATCTCCTGGGCGCAGCTTGCAACTGTATTTACTGCTCTCGACACATTTGTGACCGACCCCAAGAGTAACTACAACAATTTCGAGCAGGAATACATAACATCCTCCAGTTCTGAGAGTGAATGGGCAGACCCGAGATTGAAGGCTATCATCAGCATATTTAGGTATCCAAACGGACCCAGAACATTCCAGGTCGCCCAAGAACAACACAGTCCGAAGACAAAGGTCGATTTTGCCGAGGATGTCGTGAATGATCTGAGGCAGGGTAAGCTGGTCATCATCGACCAGTCAGGTGGCGAGCCTGAACAGAACCGGGCTGCGGCTGAGAGAGTAATGTGGCGCATTTTCAGAACCCAGGAGGACCTGTTTAAGCAGCGATTCGCAATCAACCCCGGGCAAACTGAGACAACAAAAGACCACATCATTGTGTATGTAGAAGAAGCTCACAACCTTTTACCAAGGGCAAACGCAGCCGACAACCTAGGCACAGTCTGGGCACGTTCCGCGAAGGAAGGCAGCAAGTTGAACCTGGGCATGGTCCTGGCGACTCAGGCTCCGAGTTCCATTATGCCTGAAATACTCAGCGAGACGGACAATTGGATCATTTCCTACCTGAACTCCGAGAATGAGCGCCGCGTAGTTGCAGGCTATATGGATTTCTCGGACTTCCTGGAGCAAATAGGCAAGGTCAGTGAACAGGGCTTCGTGCGTATACGCACGCTTTCACAGGCGTATACGGTTCCAGTCCAGCTTGAGAAATTCTTCATCGGTGAATTGTCCACCGCCCCACCGGCTACGGGCGGCACACCCTCTGACGGGAACGGTTACATCGAACACCTGGATGGTAATGTGTCGGATAGTATTCTGGACTAGGTGGAGGGTAATTGCCGATGCCTTACGAGGACGAGAGAGCCGGTCTTGCGGCATTGCGCTCAATAGTCGAGCGCGGTGTCGTTGATGACTTCCGCTCTCAGATGAGGGACAGGCACACGGGAGTGCCTCTTCCGCTCCCGAACTTTAAGCCCTGTCCGGCGGGCACTCCCCGCTCTCACATTCTCGCGATTGACGGTTCAAACGTTTATGACGCTATACCTGGGGCACTTCCTTGCACAGAAGCCGGGATCGTTTCACTTGGACTTGTCGTTATCGATGTCAAGAAACTGACCTCACTTAGAACTCTGCCCGATAGTGGAGCAGTTAACCCGCGCCATCTGCGCGCCACCGAAGAAGGGGATAGCCTGGGGTTCATGTTGCCTGGGCAAAATGCGGAGAAAGATGATGGGACTTCCCCTAGAACTTGGTTCCGGCAAATCTTAAACGACGAACTTCACAGTACACATTTCGGCGGCGAAACGCTGGCCGTTACATTACACAATCTCATCGGCCCCAACCGTGTGATCCCGCATTGCCCAAACCCTGACTGCAATGAGAATAACGTGACCACTCCCGGCCCTGGCCAGTGCTACACTTGCAAGTCCTGCGGTGAGTCCATTCTCTTATCTGATGGACTTCGCATCCATACTCAATTCGAAGACAACGCATCGCCAGTTCAATGTCACCATCGGGTCAGGGATGCCCTCGAACTACTAACCTTGGTCAATGCGCTCCGCTATCTTAATACAACCAAGCAAGGTCGTGCAGCGATAGCCAACACAGCATTTGTGTTGGACGGTCCCTTAGCAGCGTTCGGCACGATCGCCGTGTTGACCGCTGCGGTTCACAAGGAACTCAGGAAGATACAGGACTCTGTTAGACAGGATTATCCTGGCGCAAATCTTCTAGTTATGTCGGGTGTGAAATCCGGAGAATTCGTGCGACATGCCGAGGATCTCGACCGAGCACCTGCTCCCGACGAGCGACTTCCCCGTGACCATTTCTGGCTACCCGACAACGAATATATTCGCGACCATATCGTGGCGCGTCACGCAAATAGCCCAACCGCATGGGGGGAGTTGACCTACTTCGGGCGCCCAGTAATCTTGAAGACCTCCAACGGTCAGAGACTCATTCTCAATCTTGCTCAGCCGGAAGCGGATCCACCACTCACCGCAGCCCCTCAACCCGAGGCGCTCAGGGATGCGATAGCAACTGCTAGTCCACTCGGTGTGGGAACGAATCAATTTCTTGCACTCCGCCGCGCCCACCAGCAGGCAGCAATTCCTTTGCGGGCCGGTACAGACCTCATCAAGAGCCTAGCGCCATGACCTCTCAGGATACTTCCCCGAAGCCAGTGGATGCCTATCCTTGGAAAAGGAACACGTCCATTCATCGATGGTATGCCCTAGGGCGCTACTACGCGATGTTTCCTTCCTCATTTGCATACAATGCGGTTAGTGGGCTAACTCGTCACGGCGAACATGTCCTGGACCCGTTCTGCGGTAGAGGGAATGGCCCGTTTTCCGCGACGGTGCTAAATCGCCCAGCCACAGGCATAGATATCAATCCCATTGCATGGCTTTACACTGCCGCCAAACTTCGCCCCGCAACAAAGATGGAGCAGGTCCTAGAGAGGCTCAAGCAGATTGATGAGGCAAGTAGGCCACAGGACAGAAAGAGCCAGAGTCCGTTCGAAACAATGCTCTGGTCGCCTGATGTGCGCGCCTTCCTGCGTTCTGCCCGCCGGCATCTGAAATGGGAGCCCGACGGGTGTGAGATCGACCGGACTCTTATGGCATTTGTTGCTCTCCATATGCAGGACAAAGAGGGGGCGGGCCTCTCAAACGTACTTTGGCCTACAATCGCATGCTCACCTAACTATGCAATGAAGTGGTGGACGAGGCAAAAGAAATTCGATCCTCCCAAAGTCAATCCTGCAGCGTTACTTGAAGACAAGATTCGCCGCCGGTACGAATACGGTGTGCCCCAACAATCGCCCGGAAACGCCATTCTCGGAGATTCCAGGACAGAGCTTGATAAACTGTCGCCGCTCAATGCGGGACTCCTCATCACTTCCCCTCCCTACTGTGGTGTTACAGATTATTGGAACGATCACTGGCTTCGCTTGTGGGTGCTGGGTTACAGACAGAGGAAGGATTGGCGAAAAGCCGCGAAATTCTCAAACAAAGCCGACTATCAAGCTTTGATAAATGAGGTCTTTCTTAGGTGTAAGAAGCATCTCGCCCAGGATGCGGCAATCCTTGTAAGGAGTGATCAGCGTCGTCAGACATCTGAGATGTGTATAAAGGCATTGCAGCTCGTCTGGCCAGGCCAAGACATCTACGTCAGATCCTCGAAGGCACCCAATAACGGGGTGTCGAATCACCACGGTCGAGGCGGACACAAAGCTAAGGAAATTGACCTCTTGATTCCTGGGAGTCGGGGGAAGGTGTGGCAACAGGAACATGGCTTTCAGCGCCTTAATTCAACTGCGTTCGCCCCTTCGTCCACCACTCAGTAGAAAAACGTTCTCTGGAAACTATTTTCTTACAATCATCTAACTGGAGATATATCCGAATGAAAGCATTCCTAAGCCACTCTTCCGTCGATAAGGATTTCGTGGTTCAAGTCTATGACGCTCTGGAGCCAGAGAGTCTGTGGCTCGACAGAGCTGAACTTGAATGGGGCAATATATTTCTCGAAAAGATCGAGGCAGGCATCAAGGCTGCTACCGACTTTGTATTATTCTGGAGCAGACATTCGGCCAAATCTCCGTGGGTGGATGTAGAGTTGAATATGGCTTTTATGGAACTGGTGTTGCGGCGTGCCATCCGACTGAGAATCGTTCGATTGGATACGACAGAGCTGCCGCTCCGGCTGGAGCCGTATCATCACCTGTCAGTTGTCAATTCTCAGAACCCAGTCGCTGATGTCGTTGCTGCATTGCGAGAAGCCTTAGCCCAACCCACCCAGGGAGTACGGAACAGATTTCTCAATAGAAATGCCGAGTTGGGACGTGTAGAAGATATGATCCTCGACTCGGAAACCAAAGCAATTATATTGCGTGGCTTCCAAGGCATTGGGAAGGGTGCTTTGGCAAAGGAGGCCCTGCGCCGCTTCTTCGAGGGCGCTTCCGTCGTTGATGTAGAAGTGAGCCGTGGCATAGGTCCTGTGGAAATAGCGCTTCAGCTGCACCATGAAGTATCAGGCGCACTTCTTCCAGAAATGACTCAAACTGAAGCCTTGGCGGCAATCGAGTTGTCAGTAAGAAGTATCGTCTCGCGGGGACAATTCCTTATTTTCCGCAATGTGCAGCACTGGCTGGATGGTGAGGGAGCATTGGAAGAACCGCTTCCGACGATTATTCGTCAATCTGCGGCTCTTTCCGAGACAGTTCAGCGCCCCATTTTCATAACATCGACTCGATTCCCACGGATTCCGCCAGACCTATTAAAGCCCGTATCCCCTTTGCGAGTAGAAGGGCTCGAGGAATCTCATGTTGCATCCTTGCTTGCAATGTGGTTGGACCTGTCTACTGGATCGACACCTGACAGGGTCAAGTTGTCTGAAGTTGCATCACAACTGCATGGGCATCCACTCGCCGCCAAACTAGCAAGTAATCTTGTGGAGCAATTTGGAGTGGAGTACCTCTTGGAATATCCACGGGAAATGGTAACTCTTCGTAGGGACCTAGCGAAGACAATGATAGGAGACCTGTCATTGAAACAGGTTACATATGATCTAATGGAACTCCTCGCTGTTGTCGGGGTTCCAGTGCTCTCTGGAGTGGTGGTGGAGGCCTTAAGAACGGATCCCGACCATTTCCATGAAGCGGTGTCAGAGGCCACAGCTGCTGGTATCGTCGAAACTACAGATTCTGGGCACTTGACTCTACACCCTTTGTTCAGTGAACACTTCTGGCGCACCCACCTCGACCACGGAGATTACAGAGAACGAGCAAGCATTGCAGCAGAAGCTGTCAATAGATACTTTAGTGGTTTGTCCAAGAACTCTGGGTCATATGTGCCGTTGTTGCGTGCCATATTCCGCCTCTATGCATTGTCTAACAGACTCGAAGAGGCCTTCAAGATAAGACGCGATTTGACAGGAGAGCTAGCTCAGGCAGCGATTACGCATTATAACCGTCGTCAGTTTGCACTTGCTGAATCATTCATTAACGAGCTCTTAGAGGTAGATTCACAGAACTGGAGAATGCGGCTATATCTAGCTCGCATACGCATCCGTCAGCGCCGATGGCAAGAAGCGGACCGATTAATTGCAGACTTGCTGCACGAACGCCCCCGCGACACAGGTGCTTTGCATGCCAGTGGCTGGAGACTGCTCAGAGAGGACCGATATGAAGAAGCTCTAGATATCTTCACTCGTGTTTTGGCAGTAAGAAACGACCACTCCGCTTCCTTTAGAGACGCGGCTGACTGCCTATACCGCCTGAATAGAATCCCGGAGGCGTTGGAGCTATTGCAACGCGCTAAGGGCATTGAGTCCGACAATCCCTTCATCCTGGATCTTGAAGCTCGCATCTATCAAGAAGAAGGTGAGTACGAAAAGGCGCTCAGAGCGGCGAACTTGGCGGTCGTTCGCAATCCGAGGTCTTGGAGCCTGCGCCGCAGGCTAGCCCAAATCCTTAGCGCCTTAGGACGAAAGGACGTTGCTGTAGACGAAGCACGCGAAGCAGTCAGCCTCAATCCTGAAGACTTCACAGCGCAACACACCCTAGTGTCTCTGCTCCTTGACGCCGGACGACAGGACAATGCTATGCCTCACGTCCGATCATTAGAGAAGTTGGCAATCAACGGTCACCAAAGGCAAATTGCTGCTCACTCGCTAGCACATGCATTTTATCTCTCTGGCGACCTATCTAAAGCTATTGACATTCTAGAGAGTCAGATCCACCGTAGAGCTAATCTAGCGGCAAACTACGGACTCCTTGCCCAGATAAGATTGGCAGAGCATTCATTTATCGGTGACCATTCATTGGCTTCGGCACAGATTTTGCTTCAACAGGCGAAGACTGCAGTCGCCAATTGCGAGGCACAAAGCGACCACGACACCGAAATTGTTAGGGAACTCAAGAACAGGATTGAAAGATTGGAAACGGGTATAAGTCAATAAGTTCAATTTACTTCCGAGGTTACCTCCTGACGAACGGTAGCGTTTCCTTGCAGATGGATTGCTTGCGGATTCCATCCTTTGACAAGCTCAGAACGAACGGATTTTGCTAATTCGACCATCCCAATAGAAACGCTAACTGACGAACAGTGAGGTTGACATCTACATATGCTGTAGGCATAATGACTTTCGTCAAGAGATTCGTTAATCAAATAGGGAGGACAGTATGACAACCGAAGTGATGGAAGGAATTCCATTTGCATTGCAGTTTGGTGAGAATCCGCAAGATTGGGATATCCCGTTGATTGTAGACGACAGCAGCTACAGCTTGGAGCTACAACTTCGAGTGAATCCTGGCACTGATCAGCCAACTTATCAAGTTACTGAAAGACCTGATGGCAGGCTGACATTCATGTATCCTGATAATCGTCACACCCGGAGGAGTACGAAGAATTACCTTGACGGCAAGGTCTCTTATGACATAAGGGGAGACTAAGTCTCCCGTTTCTGGATTAGCCCTAACTAAGTACACCCTTTAGCCTTCTTGTCGTGGGTTCGTTTCACATTTCGAGAAGCTGGAGGGTGTATCTCTTTGCCGCATCTACAAGTCAAACGATGTCTATCCACTAATGCCAATTTAACACTGTTGCAATTTCTAACTGTAGGTAGACTGGTCAGTGGTCAATACAGTCCTTATCCTCACAAATGAAGACGATCCTGATGCCGATATTATGACGCAGCTTCTGATTCGGCGAGGTGTGAACGTCGTTCGGTTTGATCCTGGTGACTTTCCACAAGGGTCAACCATCTCTATGCGCGGAAACGAGTTTCGCTGGCAGTACATTTTGTCAGCACAGGAACATGTTGTTGATCTTCAGCAAGTGAGTAGTGTCTGGCTAAGGCGTCCCACTAAATGGCAGCCGCCTGAATCTTATGAACTAGGGATAGGCAATTTCATAGGTGCAGAGAGAAATCATGCAATTGAAGGGCTGTGGGAGATTTTACCTGCCTTATGGGTAAACCATCCGACGCTTGACAGATTGGCAGGACTCAAACCCTATCAGCTACAAATTGCATCCAGATTAGGCTTTGTAATCCCTAGGACATTAATAACAAATGACCCTTCCGAAGTAAGGGACTTTTACAACGAATGTGGTGGAAATACAATTTACAAACCTTTAAGCGCCTCGGACTTTGTCCACCTCGGTCGCTTAATTTACACTTCTCCTGTGTCACTTTCCCATCTCGAAAGAGTGAATCAAGTGAGTGCGGCTCCTTGTCTCTTCCAGGAATACATTCCGAAAAGTTTTGAAGTCAGAACTACGGTTGTTGGCAAACGTATTTTCAGTGCCGCCATATATTCGCAGCAGTTCGAAAATACAAAACATGACTGGAGAAGAGAGACAGATTTGAGCTTGAAGTATGAACCATATTGTCTTCCCTCCGACATTGAAAGTAAGATTTTGGAATTGACCTCTGAGCTTAATTTAGCCTATGGAGCGATAGATTTTGTTGTAACGCCGAGTAATGAGCACGTCTTCCTGGAAATCAATCCTGGTGGGCAATTCGGCTTCGTGGAACAGAGGACCGGATTGCCGATATTTGCGGCTCTGGCGGATTTTCTGTCAAGTGGAGGAGCAGAGTGAACGACTTATGGTATAAACCACATGCTGAAGACCTACTATCGGCAGTGGAAGCCTCTGGTGGGCAACTTTCGAAATCAACTGCGGATGCGATTCTGAGAGTGCCGAGGCACGCATTCTTAAGGACGGTCTTCGTTAAGAGCAATGAAGAGGGTACTGATTGGCTTCCGTATAACTTGGATTACAGGAGGGAACATGACCGTCGTCTTGCATACAGAGATGAATCTTTTGTTGTTCAAGCTAGGAACGGTGTGCCGTCAATTACCTGTACAGCCCCTGGGGTGATAGTGGTTTCATTGGAAGCCCTTCAGATGAGGAAGGGAATGAAGGTGCTTGAAATAGGTGCTGGAACCGGTTATTCTGCCGCGCTAATGTCAGAGATAGCCGAAGACCCTTCGCTTATAACATCGGTCGAGATTGACCATTCATTTGCTAACCAGGCGAAAGATAATCTCCGCGCCATTGGCCTGGACGAGATAAGAATTGTTGAAGGAGACGGCAGACTTGGATATGAACCAGGTGGCCCCTACGAAAAAATTCTGGTAAATAGCACTTGTCGGCACATACCGACGAACTGGCTACATCAGTTGACTTCGGGAGGAACTCTGCTCTCTATTAGAAAGGATTCGCACACTCAACAACTATTGCGTCTGGAGCACAAGGATGGCCTGCTTTCCGGACCATCTCTGGGATTCGCAGCTTATCCGGAATTAAACCGCACTAAAGATGAACCAGTGGCGCTTTTTGATTTTCCCGATCCAGTAGTCAATATACCCTTAAACGCCTATATGGAGGTATCGAGAGAGCAAAAAGCTGGCTTCGATTTACTAAATGACGATGATTTTCGTTTTTATCTGCAATTGGCTCGACCAAACTTTCATATCTTAGATATGATAATTGAGGGTTCTAAGGCCGGAGATGGTTGGCGACCGGTAATCGTCGATGCTGCGACGAATGAGACCATTTTTTTTGGACCAATATATGGTGATGGAGAACACTCCTGCGAAAGCTACGGAGACTATGAGGCTCTGGAGCACTTTCTGTCCGTTTGCACGGAATGGATTGATTTGGGCCGTCCACAATTAAATGAGTTCTACTTCACTGCTATATCACCAGACAGTAGAGAATTGCCGTTTCGGGGCCAGACGCAGAACTTTGGGTCGAGTTGGCACATACCTAGTCAGGACCCGGACTACCTAGATTGGATTATTGAGTTGAAAGGGTAAGAGATTGCATTCCGCTAAATCAGTATGGCTATGGAAAAGGTCGTGTACGGTCATTCAGAACTAGACCCGACAGGACAAGTTAAGCCCGCGTTTCGTCCCATAATCCCAAAAGTTATCAAGGTTGTTGCTGTTCATTGGCGCATTCTGATGATAGCGTCATCCATGTCCGCAGTCTTGAGTTTCCTATTGATGGCTCCCCCTATATTGATTGGAGTTATCATTGACAGAGCAATTCTGGGAGAAAACAGACATCTTCTAATTCTCTTGTCTTGGGGACTGATTGGTTCGGCAGTGGCGATATGTCTCGTAAGCCTCGTTCAAGGATACTTTCTTACACTTCTCGCTGAGCGTATTGTTAACTCAGTGAGAGTTATGTTATTTGAGGCACTTCAGCGCCAGTCGTACCGCTTCTACTTGAACACTAACTCTGGGGCCGTGGAATCACGTAACCGGAATACAGTCGGCAGTTACATCTGGGTTGTCCGAAGTGTTCGGCGCCTTGATCCTATTAGCTGTCGCTCTTACTGTCATGTTCATTTGGAACTGGACATTGGCTCTGATAGCTGTATCGCTTCTACCTGTTATATTCCTCGTCAGTCTATTCATGGGCCACGTTAATGAATCAACAAATAACAGACTGTTCAGGAAACTGGAGGAAATGACCTCGTTCACCTACGAAAGGCTCAACATAAGTGGGTTTATCTTGCTCTCCGGCTTCGGTTATGACAGGTCTAGAGATTCCGTTCGATTTACGCAAGATACGAATGAACTGATCTCGCTTTCCGTTAGGCAGGATATGGCTGTCAGAGTCGTTTCACTTACTCTAGGGTTGATTACGACTTTGGTGTCCGCCCTAATTTACATATACGGTGGGTTTCAAGTCATTGGTGGCGAACTTAGCCTTGGCACACTTGCAGCTTTCATCGTCATAACTATGATGATTGCGACTCCAGTATCTGACTTGGCGAATCTTCATGTCAATTTCGTAGGCTCACTCGCCCCATTCCGTCGCGTATTTGACTGGATTGACTTAACCCCTGAGATTAATGATGCAGAGTGCGCCCTAGATCTACCCGTTATACAAGGAAGATTGACATTTAATAATGTTTCTTTTGAGTACGAACCGGCAATGCCTGTGATCGAGCGGCTGTCCTTTGAGATTCAGCCCGGTCAGCTTGTTGCTCTGGTGGGACCCAGTGGTGCGGGCAAGACCACAATAGCATATCTCATATTGCGATTTTATGACCCGACGTCTGGCCATATAGAAATTGACGGAAACGACCTCCGGTATATCAGTTTGTCTTCTTTGCGAAGACACACAAGTGTCGTCCCGCAGGAGGGTATCGTATTTAATACCACCATCCGAGAAAATTTGCTCATTGCAAAACCTGACGCGACCCTGAATGAGATGAACGACGCTTGTGATATCGTTCAATTAGGCGATCTGATCCGGAGCCTACCTGACAAGTACGACACTGTAGTGGGTGAATTCGGATATAGACTGTCTGGAGGGGAGCGCCAGCGCCTCGCAATTGCTAGAGCCATACTCAAACGTCCGTCTCTACTCATTATGGATGAACCTACATCGTCTCTAGATTCTATTACGGCACGGGCAGTGAGAGACGCTCTCGGCAATGTGCTTAGTCAATCAACGACGGTCGTGATCGCCCATAGACTTTCAACTATACTCTCGGCAGACAGGATCTTGGTTATAGACAAAGGGCAGTGTGTAGACTTCGGTCGGCACGACGAACTCCTGGCTAGATCGAACCTATACAGGCACCTCTACAAAGACCAGTTTGCGGCACAAAATGAAGTGCCCCTGAAAGAAGTACGAGATCCCCTGTCAGCGTAAATCTTACAGGCCGCCTGCTACATAGGTAATTGTCTCTTCATCATCGCTCTGCTGAGGTAGCCCTAGCAGGTGTGCAAATGGAGAAGGCGGTGAACCCTCTCTAATGTCAAAGACGGGTCAGATTCCAAGGGAGCAGAGACTTGACTGTTACCATATACCTCGTGTCGTGCGTAAGCCAGAAGCAGCCGAATCCGGCAGCCGCCAAGGACTTGTACATTTCCCCTTGGTTTAAGAAGGCGCGCAGATTTGTGGACGCCACAGGCTTGCCCTGGTTCGTTCTGTCGGCCAAGTATGGTCTCAGCCATCCGGACCGTCTCGTGGATCCATACGAACTCACTTTGAACAACATGCCTGTCAAGAACCGCCGCCTGTGGGCTGACAGAGTTCTCGTGCAGTTGAGGCCGCATCTTGATGGTGTCGATATTGTCGTGTTCATGGCAGGGCTGCGCTATCGTGAGTTCTTGGCGCCGGCGTTGCGGCACTACGGCCTGAAAGTCTCTGTCCCTATGGAAGGATTGCGAATGGGCCAACAGTTGCAATGGCTGACCGGGGAGCGATATGGCGTCAGCTAATTTTCGAATTCACGTTTCTGGTAGGCGCAGGAGGAAGTTCACGCAGGGGCGTCCCCGGCACGACATGGGTGCAGGACGACAGGGCGATCTATGATTCGTGCCTTGACCCTGAGAGACTTCAGGCCGAGTATAAGAACGTAAACTGGCACTTGGCGCAGAGGGTAGAGTGACTGCTTCGGAGTGGGACTGGTCCACCGGCACGATCGTCAATGTTGGGGGATCGGCAACGCGACTCACAACCCCCCGGATATCCTAGCCAGTAGTGACACTTCTCAAGGTCAGAGCGATGAGAGCGTCCGGCGGGAATACCGGCCCATCTATTGAGACCGGCTTGCTTTCACTTTTTCTTGTTTCTTTGAACTGAAGCATGTTGCTTTGTGAATTATGCCCGACCCTAATTGTAGCGTTAATATTTCGCTACTCTTTTGTGACATAAGTAAAGTGAATTGGTATAAGAACTAGCGAGTCACAAGCCTTTTCCAATAGGAGATTCGCTTCATTTTTCATGGCATTTTCCTTGGTCAACCCACTCAGTAAAAGCTCCGCATTCTATCCATCCAGTCAATTCACCCCATATCGCGCCGCATACAGTCGCCCGGATATCTACATCGCGTCGTGATACGCCTCCGCCAAGTTGATGAATTCGCTTATAGTTTTTACCATCATCCCTCCTGCGTCCGCTTTATCCTTGTGACAGTCCGACACAGGTGCGCCCGCTGGTTGTGTTTTCACCTGTTTTGATACGGGCACAGCACAGTAGAATATTATCTGCGGATGAGTCAATGATCAGTCTAAGAACAAGTGTATCACATCCACCACCATTCACATCCTGTCCATCCCGTTAACACCCGTCGACAAGCCACTCCCGCACATCCCCCACCAGCCCGGCATACTCCGCATCCCCGACCGGTACCTCGATCCACCGTATCCGCTCGTCGCCCAGCCGGAACCAGTTGTACTGCTGTCGCGCGTACCTGTGCGTCCGGTACTTGATCCGCTCAACCGCCTCTTCCAGCGCCATCTCCCCGTCAAGGTGTCGCATCAACTCCCCGTACCCCAGACCCGACAGCGCCGCGTGTTCCATGCCGTACCCGCGCGACCTCAGATCTCGCACCTCCTCCAACCATCCCTCCGTCATCTGCGCGTCCACCCTTGCGTCGATCTGAGCGTACAAAGCCGTCCGCTCCATAGTCAGCCCTATTACTTTCGAATCATAGTCAGGCGGAATCTTGCGAGGCTTTTGAGCAATCCCGCCCCTCTCTGAAGTCTCTCCACCCCGCGATAACGTAACCTCTAGCGCCCTCACCACCCTCCGAGGATTCCGCCCGTCCACCCGATCCGCTGCATCTGGGTCCACATGCCGCAGCTCCTCGAACAGCCCCTCCACCCCCTCGGATTCTACCCGCGATTGCAGCTCTTCACGCAATTTTGCGTTTGGATTTACTTCCGGAACCTGCCATCCTTCTAGTAGCCCCCAGACATACTGCCCGGTCCCCCCTACCACCAGGGGCAGGCGTCCACGCACTTCTTTTGCGTTAAGTATGCTTTGCCTGGCGTCTCTCAGGAACAGCGCGAGCGAGTACCGCTCGTCGGGATCGATGATGTCAACAAGATGATGGGGGATCTCGGCGCGATCGGCGTCAGAGGGCTTCGCCGTACCGATGCTCATGTGCCGGTACACCTGCCGGCTGTCCGCACCGATGATCTCTCCTTCGAAATCTCGCGCCAGTCGCATCGCCAGCGCGCTCTTTCCCACACCCGTAGGCCCGACGATTACTAGGAGTTTCGTCGCCATCCCCTACCCCGTACCTGCGGCAACCCTCACGATCTCCACGAACGATTCAGCATTCAGGCTCGCTCCGCCAACCAGTGCGCCATTGATGTCCGCCTGCTCCATGTACCCACCGACATTTCCTGCGTTTACGCTCCCACCATATAGCAGCGACACTTCTGCGGCAGCTTCCTCGCCACCAATTGCCACGAGGGTCTGCCGGATATGGGCCATCATCGCCTGAGCAATCTCCGGTGAAGCCGATCGGCCGGTCCCAATAGCCCACACAGGCTCATACGCAACCACGATGCCTGCTCCGGCTTCCACACCTTCTAGCCCCAATCGCAGTTGTGATTCAACAACAGCTTCTGCACTTCCACCTTCACGCTCTTCAAGACTCTCGCCAATGCAAAGTATTGGAGTCATCCCCGCTGTCAGCACAGCCTTTACCTTCAGATTCACCGCCGCATCCGATTCCCTGAAAATAGATCGCCGCTCCGAATGCCCAACAATTACATATTGACATATGTTTACAAGCATATTAGTGGACACTGCCCCGGTGAAGGCTCCGCTCACCTCGTGATGCACATCCTGCGCACCTAGCGATATACCACTATTTTTCAATGTTGATTGCACAGCTACAAGAGATATGAACGGAGGACAGACAACAACTCCAACATTCGAATCGTCTGAGACGCCGCAGGCAATTTGCGTAGCCAGAGCTTCAGCCTCATCTACCGTCGTGTTCATCTTCCAGTTGCCGACAATCATAGATATAGTCATATGTTGTGCTCGTTCCGTTGCAAAACACCTGAAGCAAGTGTTTTAATATGTCAATATGTTATGGTTGTGTCTTCTATAAAAGGTAGGCAGAGGTAGATTCTCAAGGGCCATATTTCAATAGTTTGCCCGCATGCGCCATCGCAAGCATCATCACCTCAGTAGCAGGCAGGCTCCCTAGGGATCCCACCGAGCAAGCCCGTTCCGTGAATTCTTCGATCCCTTCACCTGCCGTCCACTTTGATTGTACTAGCAGCGGGACCGGGTGCCAGCTGTGCGCCCCTAGAATAGCGGGAGTAGAGTGATCGCCTGCAACCACAAGTACGTCTTGGTCCATCTCCATGAGACGCCCAACTCCCGCGTCAAGGGCTTCCAGTGCCTGCACTTTCGCAGCAAAATCGCCATCCTCCCCTGCTGCATCAGCCGGCTTGTAATGAAGAAAGAAAAAATCGTGCTCATCGAAGTGCTCTTCCAGTGTGTCGAGCTCATCTTCGAACGTCATGCCCGTCGGTATGACATTCATCCCGACGACCTTCGCCAAGCCTCGATACATCGGATATGCAGCCACTGCTCCCGGATTGAGGCTGTACCGCTCGCCAAAGTCTGGCAATTCCGGCAGCAACGAGAATCCGCGCAGCATCGCCATGTTCGCGTTCTCTCGCTCTCGCAGAACTTCAGCCGCCGCAGTGACGAATGTCCTCACATGGGCTGCCGCCTCCTCAGATGCCTCGTCCAGCGCCTTGGCTTCCAGCGGCATAACCCCGACCATCTGCGGGTCCGTCTCGCTGATCCTGTCGTCAAGGCCCTCACCGTGCATAACCAGCACAAAACGATAATCCTGCACAGGATACACCTTGACATCCACTCCGGAGATATCAATACCGTTGAGCATGTCTACGAGCGGCGCACTCTCGGATGTCGGTATCCGCCCTGCCCTCCTGTCCACGATATTGTTGTCGTTGTCCACCGTGCAAAGATTGCCCCTCGCTGCCAGATCTCCCGGCCCGAGCTCCACGTCGATCCCCAGGGCCTCCAGTACACCGCGCCCCATGAGGTACTTGACTGGATCGTATCCGAAGAGCGCCATGTGTCCAGGCCCGCTTCCGGGCGGTATTCCGTGCATGACAGGTGTTGTTGCGCCCGCCGCGTTCCGGGGCTTTTTCCCGGCGAGCGCGGGTGTTTTGCCCCCCGCCGCGCTGCGACTGGCGAGCCTGTCCAAATTGGGAATCCGTGCCGTCTCCAATTCCGATCTTTTCGTTTCAGGATGTGGCGCGCCCCCGAGGCCATCCACGACGAGCAAAACTATCTTTGAGTCCGTTGGACGGCATATATCGGCAAGAAATGGAAGATCAATCATAGACCCAATCCAAACGCAAGGTGTATTTCGGTTAACATTTCGCTTAATTTAGAGATTATCCTAGGAGTTAATGGAACACATTGACCTGCGTCTATGCAGGAAACAACTCTACCTCACATAAATGGATGCGTAAAGGGCACAGGTCAGTGCTTCGGAGTCGGGGATATGCTGTCGGAGGCCGAATAATGAGCCAATCCGAAGAGCAGTAATTCAGACCTACCGGTTAGGCAGTGCCTCCACGCCGGGCAGTCCCCTGCCCTCCAAGAACTCGAGAGACGCTCCGCCGCCGGAAGACACATGCGTCATCTTGTCCGTAAGCCCAAGAACTGCAACTGCCTCTGCCGTGGATCCCCCACCAAGCACAGTCGTTGCATCGTCCAGCGACGCCAACGTTTCAGCAATTACCTGCGTGCCGTGCGAAAAAGCCTCCCACTCGAACACGCCCATCGGTCCGTTCCACATCACCGTCTTGCAAGCTTTAATCGCCTCGCAATATTGCCTTTCAGTGTTCGGCCCAATATCCATAATGCGAAAGCCACCTGGAATTGAACCTACCGGCACCGTCCGCGAGTCTGCATCGGCATTAAACCGGTCCGCCACCACAACATCATCCGGTAGCAGTAATCTGACCTCGCCACTCTCTGACCGGTAGATGAGACTTTTCGCAAAGGCGATCCTGTCATCTTCGACCGGCGACTCACCAACGTTAAAGCCCAACGCCTTTATGAATGTCGCCGCCATTCCCCCACCAATCAGCAGCAGGTCCGCCTTGTCCGCTAGATTGTCGAGCACGCCGATCTTGTCTGACACTTTTGCGCCGCCCAAGATCGAGGCAAACGGTTTATGTGGATCTTCCAGTGCATCCCCAAGGAATCGCAACTCCCTCTCCAGGAGCAGACCGGCAGCAGAAGGAAGCCAGTGCGCCACACCCTCCGTGGACGCATGCGCACGGTGTGCCGCGCCAAATGCGTCATTTATATAGAAAGTTGCCAGCGATGCTAGTTCGCGCGAGAATTCAGCGTCATTGGCCTCTTCGCCAGGTTGGAAGCGCGTGTTTTCGAGCATCATCACGTCGCCTCCCATAAGGCAACCTGCCAGCGCACTTACGTCCCGGCCAATCGTTTCGTTACACTGCAAGACCCGTAAGCCCAGGAGTTCGGCAAGCCGCTGAGACACGGGAGCCATACGGACCGATTCGTCAATTCGACCTTTAGGGCGACCAAGGTGCGAGCAAACAATCAGGGCGCAGTTTTGCTCCAGAAGATAACGGAGCGTAGGCAATGATGCGCGGATCCGACCGTCGTCGGAAATCTCAGACGTACCTGGCTTGAAAGGTACATTGAAGTCCACTCTGACCAGTACGGTCTGTCCGCGCACATCCACATCGCGGACGCTTCTCTTATCAGACATTGTCCTATCGCATTACCTTGCTCTAACGAGAGCTTCGACGCATTCCCTCATACGTCGCTTGCCATCGCTACCGATGCCGCTGGAATCAATTGCAGCCATCGCCTCTGCGATCAGAATGTCAGCCATGTCCTCGCAGGCAGCCCTTGCTCCTAGTCCCTCGATGACGTCCCGCAACTTAACAGCGTCTTCCGCGTCCAGTACGCGCTTGAAGTAGATTTCTCCCATTGCACGCTTCTCACTGATGGAAGCCTGTTCCAGCGCGTAAACCACAGGAATCAGCTTCTTTTTGTTCAGGACCTCCACGTTGGGTTGCGAATTCGGACCACCTCCCCAAAGTGCCTCCATGTCAGAGCGCACCTGCAGAGCGACCCCTAGCTTCTCACCGCATTCCGCAAGCGTCTCTCCGATTCCATTATCTGCGCCGCCGATAAGCGCGCCGACCTGCAACGCGCATCCCATCAGCGCCCCCGACTTGTCCGCTGCCATCTCCAAGTACGCCGATACGCTCAGATCGATTCTCTCCTGCGCCTCCAAGTCTCGAAAGCGTCCCTCGCAGACCCGCAAGCTAGCCCTGTCCACTATTCGAACTATCTCAAATACACGCTCATCCGGCACACCGCGCTCAGCAAGTCGTAGTAGCGCAAGCCGCCCAAGGGCATGCATGCCGTCCCCCGCATTGATCGCCTGCGCCGGCCCCCAAACCCACCAGACGGCATCGCGTTCATTTCGCTGCGGATTGCCCTCTTGCACGTCGTCGTGTATTTCCGAGAACTTGTCGACCAACTCAAGCGCAGCGGCGGCGGGCAGGCACGGCTCTATATCCCCGCCGACTGACTCGCAGGCAAGTACTGTCAGAAGGCCATGCGTTCGCTCCTGCCGCCGCGGGAAGTCATCTGTATGGCCCGGTGCGCCCCTCCAGCCAAGATGGTAGCCCATCATGTCATACAGCGGAAATCCTCGCTCGTTCACAATCGTCTCGAGCTCTGCGTCAACTCGCGTGGTCAACTCATCAAAGTAATTTGAAGTACTCAATCGCTCTCCAGACGCTGTTGGGGATATGGAATGAAATGTTATTGAACCTTAGCTCGGCAGAGAAACGAGCTAGCTAAACGTATTAACAAAGTTGGGAAATTACTGTGATGCAGTCCTTAAGACTTCTTCGATCTCGCCTAGACTTATTGCCCCCTCCCGCAACACACGCATTTCAGCGCCACTGACATCCACGATGGTAGATGCAACACCACCCGGCGCGTCGACGCCATCTAGCACGAAATCGACTGCATCGCCGAACTCACGCCTTACATCGGACGCGCTCGTCAGTCCTGGCCTGCCACTCAGGTTCGCGCTCGTACCCGTTAATGGCGCACCAAGTGCCTCAGCAATCGCTCTGGGAACGGCATGGTCCGGCACCCGAAGCGCCACCGTGTCCAGCCCCCCGGTTACAATGTCCGGAATCTCCGCGCTCTTGCGCACGACGAGCGTCAAAGCCCCTGGCCAGAAGCGTTCCATTAGTGACCAGGCCTCCTCAGGCACTTCAGCAGCGCACTTGTCAACGTCTCCTGAGTTAGACAGCAGCAATGGTAGTGCCATACCGTCGGGACGTCCTTTGAGTTCATACACCTTCAGCACCGCCCGCTCGTCGAACGCACACGCGGCAAGCCCGTAAAGCGTGTCAGTTGGAATGGCGGCAACGCCGCTGTCCCTGAGCACTGCTACAGCGGTTTTGATTTGCCCACGCATCGCATCATCTAGCGGTAAATCACCCATCGTCTACCCACCCTAAAGTTGAATTAGTATATCATAGATGGTAAATTTTAAGCAGTTCGTACTAGGTTCATCAGCCCTAAAGCGATGGGAATATGCTGAAAGAAACTGGCCCCGTGCGAGAGAGCCAAGGCAACAGCGTTGAGGAAAGTGCCCGCATTCAACGCGAGACTGTCGTTGTAATAGACTTCGGTTCGCAATACAGCATGCTCATTGCTCGCCGGGTGCGGGAGAGCAGCGTCTACTGCGAGATAATACCGCACACCGCCGACTGGAGTTCGGTCTCACGTCTAAACCCTAAAGGCGTCATTCTCTCAGGGGGACCAGCTAGCGTGTACGAACCGGGCGCTCCTCTTGCTCCAGACTGGGTGTACGAATCGGGCCTGCCTGTGCTCGGAATCTGCTATGGAATGCAGGCAATGGCGCACCAGTTAGGCGGTAAGGTCGCCCCCACCGCTCGAAAAGAGTACGGTCATGCCGAAATGACCCGCAGTTCTGAGGAAGATCCCATTTTCAAGGGCTTGCCCCAGTCTACGCCAGTCTGGATGAGCCATGGTGACCAGATCACAGAGACGCCTCCTGGTTTCAAATCCTTGGCGCATTCCGAGAATTCGCCGATAGTGGTTATGGGCAACAGCACAGGTATGATCGGCCTGCAGTTCCATCCTGAGGTTGTCCACACTCCGCAGGGCAAGACAATCATCGAAAACTTCCTGTACGAAATTTGCGGCTGTGAAGCTCTCTGGACCCCTGGAAACTTCGTGAATGACAGCGTTGAACGCGTACGCCAACAAGTCGGTGAGGGCAAAGTTATCTGCGCTCTGTCCGGCGGTGTCGATTCGGCCGTTGCGGCTGCTCTCATTCAGCGAGCCATCGGCAGCCGTCTAACCTGCATCTTCGTGAACAACGGAATGATGCGAAAGGGCGAACCGCAGGCCGTAAGCGATACCTTCCAGCGCCATTTTCAGGCGAATTTCATCTACGCCGAAGCCACGGAGAACTTCCTGGGCGCGCTTAGTGGAGTTATTGACCCTGAGCAGAAGCGCAAGATCATCGGCGAAGAGTTCATCCGCGTCTTTGACGAGCAGGCAACAGGCATCGGAGAAGTGGATTTTCTTGCGCAGGGTACGCTCTACCCTGATGTCATTGAGAGCGAGACCACTGACAATTCCGTTTCCGCAAAGATTAAGTCGCACCACAATGTCGGTGGACTGCCGGAGCACATGAAGCTTAGCCTTGTCGAACCGCTGCGCTACCTGTTCAAGGACGAAGTCCGCGGAGTCGGCTTGGAGCTTGGCCTGCCCGAAGAGATAGTTTATCGTCAGCCGTTCCCTGGCCCCGGACTCGCCATACGAATAATCGGCGAGGTAACACACGACAAACTGGAGATTCTACGGGAAGCAGACTCTATCGTGATGGACGAGGTCCGAAGCAATAAACTGTACCGAGAGATCTGGCAGAGTTTCGCCGTTCTCACAGACACCCGCAGCGTGGGCGTCACCGGTGATTTCCGCACCTACGGACATGTCATCGCCATCCGCGCAGTCAGCAGCGAAGACGCCATGACCGCAGACTGGGCGCGCATCCCGTACGATGTTCTCGGACGCATCTCCACCCGAATCGCCAACGAAGTCCCTGGCGTCAACCGCGTGGTGTACGATATCACCAGTAAGCCTCCGGGCACAATTGAGTGGGAGTAAAACTGGCAATGACCGCATCGCAGAACGCAGTCTCCAGGGAAGAGTTCGTTTCAGCGGTTTCCCGCCTCGCCGAAAGTGTGTATGACTTCCATGCCCGCTTTGACATACCGAATCTAAACGGCAAGAATTCACTCGACGATCCATTTCCTCGCCTCTGCACGCGCCTCGCCTTTCTAATGGAAGAGACTGGCGAACACGCTCGAGAGCTTAATCAAGGCGTTCTTGACCGTGCAGCAGACGAAATGGCGGACGTCGCATTCGTCGCAATGGGCACTCTTCTTGAACTGGACTCAGTCGGTGCAAATGCCTGTCAGGAGGTGGCAATCAAAAACGACAAAAAGACATTGCAGACGCACATGGTTGAGCCATCATCCGGCAAACTTGTCAGAAGGAACCGGCCACAATGAATGTCCTTGTCGTTGGCAGCGGCGCTCGCGAACACGCCATCACTTGGAAGCTCTCGCAGAGCCCATCTGTCGGGCAGCTATACGTAGCTCCTGGTAATGCAGGCACGCAAGCAATAGCCCGCAACATCCCTATCGGCTCGGAAGACATCCCTACCCTGATCGACTTTGTTTCAAGCAACCAAATCGACCTCACGGTAGTGGGTCCGGAAGCTCCGCTGGCAATGGGTATTGTAGACTCATTTACCGACGCCGGCCTCCTCGTGTTCGGTCCCTCTATGGCAGCAGCTCGAATGGAAAGCAGCAAGGCTTTCGCCAAGACACTGATGGCCGACTGCTCCGTTCCAACAGCAGCATCCGAGACATTCGCAGATTACGAAGACGCGCGCGCATTTCTCGACACATGCCCCCTTCCAATAGTTGTGAAGGCAGACGGCCTTGCAGCAGGCAAGGGCGTTACCGTCGCCCAGACTCGCGAACAGGCGCAGGAAGCCATACGCGCGTCAATGCTCGACCGACAGTTCGGCGACGCAGGCGACTCCGTTGTAATTGAAGAGTGCATGGTGGGTCAGGAAGTCAGCGTGTTCGCTTTCGTTGACGGCGATTACATCTCTCCCATGGTCGCGGCATGCGACTATAAGCGAGTGGGCGATGGAGACTCCGGTCCCAACACTGGCGGTATGGGCAGCTTTAGCCCTCCCTTGCCGCAGCATTGGAACGCCGAAATGGAATCTCATGTCCGAGCGAACATCATGGAGCCTGTCGTCAGTGGATTGCTTGAAATGGGATGTCCCTATCGAGGCGTTCTTTACCTAGGCATGATGCTGACTTCTGAAGGTCCCAAGGTTTTGGAGTTCAATTGCAGGCTTGGCGATCCTGAAACACAGGTAATCCTGCCCCGCCTGAAGTCCGACCTAGCCGAAGTCATGCTTGCAACAGCCCGTGGCGAACTCCATAGCACGGAAATCGAATGGGACGACCGCGCCTGCGTTGGCGTTGTCGCTGCGTCGGGCGGCTATCCCGCTGCCTACTGCACCGGCTATCCCATCAAAGGCATCACTAAGGTGGACTACGATGCGATAGTATTTCATGCTGGCACTAAGCTCCTTGACGGCGCGGTTGTATCCGATGGCGGGCGTGTCCTAACCGTGGCCGCCATGGGTGAATCCCTAGATGAAGCACGCAATCACGCATACGAAGGAATCAGGCACATCACATTCAAAGACGCCTTCTACCGCACAGATATAGCTTCATTCGAGCACAGCTCGTCCTGAGACTGTCGAAGGATTATTATGAAAGCAAATTTGCGAACCAAGAATGACAACTCACTACTGAAGATTACATCCGAAAGGAGACACAAGATATGCCACTCGTAGGCGTGATAATGGGTAGCAGTTCCGACGAGGCAGTCGTGGCCGAAACGGTCAGCGTGCTCGACCAGATGGGTATCGAGAATGAGGTCACGGTCGCATCCGCGCACCGCACACCTGAGAAGGTCATGGAATATGTGACAGGCGCGCGTGATAGGGGCATCGAGGTCCTTATCGCAGCGGCGGGCGGCTCCGCAGGCTTGCCCGGCGTTGCAGCATCTTGGACTACTCTCCCTGTCATTGGCATTCCCCTACCCAGCAGCGACCTCAATGGCGTTGACGCACTTTACGCCATAGCCCAAATGCCTCCAGGCATTCCCGTGGCATGCGTAGCGGTCGGTTCCTGGGGCGCACGCAACGCAGCATTCCTCGCTGCGCAGATTCTCGGCATCAAGCACGACAGCATCCGCGCCGCCTATGACGACTACCGCCAGTCTCTCAAGAACCGCTAGAATCGTTCTATCAGTGATTCGGTCTTCCATGAATGTAGAGCGTTCGAAGGTTTTTGCGATCGCTGTCGGCTTAGAGAAATAGTGACCACAATCCGGGAGACCACCTCACCCAATCGTATATATCTTAGGCCAAGATCCGCGATATCTATGACCTCGGCGACAGCCTCCTGCTCATGGTCGCTACCGGTCGCATTTCCGCGTTCGAAGTGGTGCTGTCAACTAGCATCTTTAAAAGGGGCACGGTGCTCTGCCAGATTTCAGCGTTCTGGTTCGACAAGACAAGAGGCATCGTCTCCAAATCAGAAATGCCCCTAAATCGCGCACTTGACTTTTAGGAATATATCTTCCTATAATATGTTCATGCGAAGAAAAGCCAACACTCTTCTGCCAATCGAAGTTTCCATCCTTGACGCGGGTATCCGTATGAGAACCGACGGACTGCCCAGTTTTCACGGCTTCCTCATAGCTAAGCAAATCAAGGAAAAAGAGGGCGCACGCCTGCTGACGGCGCACGGCACTTTGTACAAGGCGCTTGGAAGGCTGGAAAGAGCCAAATTGCTCCAGAGTAGTTGGGAAGACCCTCTCATGGCCGCCGAAGAAAGGCGCCCCAGACGCCGCCTTTACACCGTAACGCCCGCCGGCGAAGCGGCCCTCGCAAAGGCAGTCCACGCGAGTGTCGGCGCTTGCGGCGAAACAAAAGGGGGACTCTCGTTCGCATGATTGAAAAATCAGTCGGAATAGTTCCCAGCCTGGTGAGAAACTGGGCGCGCGTGTACACATTCGGGCTTAATTCTGAAATCCGCGAAGCAAGGCGAGCCGAGATTGAATCCGACCTCTGGGAGCACGCACACGACTCAGAGTTGGGCAGAGACGCCCGCTCTCCGTTTTGCGCTCTGCACGCCGTCATTCGCCTGCTGGCGGGAGTGCCCGACGACCTGCTATGGCGCATCGAACATGTCAAAAGCCAATCCATGGAAGAGAACAGCCACATTCTATCCATCAATGTAAGTTCGGAGGTAAGAGAAATGACCACAATCCGAGAAACGACCCTGCCCAATCGCCTGTACCAGGGCAAGGTGCGCGACACATACGATCTTGGCGAAGGCCAGCTCCTTATGGTCGCCACCGACCGCATTTCCGCATTCGACGTTGTGTTACCCACAGGGATCCCTGAGAAGGGCGCCGTACTCTGCCAGATTTCCGCATTCTGGTTCGACAAGACTGAGGACATCATCCCCAACCACTTCGTCTCGCTTGCCACCGATCGCAGCGACCTAGATCTGTCCGACGACCTGGCCCGCCGATCGATGATCGTAAAGCGCGCCGACCGTATTGATGTCGAGTGCATCGTGCGCGGCTTCATCACGGGTTCTGCCTGGGGTGAGTACCGTCGGACCGGAACAGTCGCCGGTCAGCCGATGCCGGAAGGCCTGCAGGACGGCGACATGTTCCCTGAGCCGCTGTTCACCCCCAGCACCAAGGCCGAAGAAGGACACGACGAGAACATCACCGTCGCACAGATGGAAGACCTAGTCGGCAAGGAACTCACCGAGCGCCTGTCGAAGGCATCCATCGAGGTATATTCGACTGCCCGCGATTACGCTAGGGAAAAGGGCATCATCATCGCCGACACCAAGTTCGAGTTTGGCATCATCGACGGCGAAATTTCGCTCATCGACGAGGTGCTCACACCCGACTCAAGCCGATTCTGGGACGTGGATGGATACGCTCCCGGCAAGTCGCAGCCCAGCTACGACAAGCAGTACGTCCGCGACTGGCTCGACGAAGCCGGCTGGAACCACGAGCCGCCTGCGCCCGAACTGCCCGACGATGTGGTCGCCAGCACTGCCGAGCGCTATCTTGAAGCATACCGCATGTTGACGGGTAACTCCCTATCCTAGACAATTGGATGTGTGCCTTGTCGGCACATAAAGTCGCTGGTAACGACCCAAGAGCGGGGTCTGAAGTTTTACGACCACTCGGTGAGAATTAATGACAACCAGAGCAAAGCGTCCAACCCCAACTCAGGCGCGAGCCGCCCGTAGGCGACGACATGCACGCCGCAAGAAGATGCTCGCCATTGGCGGACTTAGTGCAGCAAGCCTTGTAGCCTTCCTGCTCATCCTCGGCCTCATCCTGCCAGGCCTGCCATTCGACGCCCTCTTCCGCGGAGGAAGCGGCGATATCTTCGAGACGGGAGCAGCGCAGGCGCAGGCGTTTGATGTTGAGGTCACTGATGTTCGAGTAGTGACGCCCGACGAAGAGTCACCAGCGGACGAGGCTGTCGCTCCTCCGTCACCGCCAAACCCTATCCTCGGGGGAGTGGACATCTTTTACAATTGCCCCGACGGGTGCGATGATCTTGTGTCGCAACTCTCCACAATTGCCGGAGAATTCGATGCGGCAGACTCCCCCATCGGCGTCACTCCCAAGACCGATATGGAAGCCAGGATTCTGCTTGTCGGCGCCGACGCCAATCAGACACTAAGCGATTTCGATGAAGCCGCCATCCGGTTCTTCATAGAAGCCAACACCAATCAATAACGATCGTTCGCGGTGAGCCTACCGGTTTACCCGTCCAATCCTTCTTATCCTGCACATCCTGTTAGGATTTCCATGTACCTCGCCAAAATTTATATACAGCTTCGCCCCACAGTCAGCGATCCCCAGGGCCAGACCATCCGTGGCGGCCTCCTCCAGCTCGGATTTGAAAGTGTAACCAGCGTCCGCGCCGGCAAGTACATGGAAATCGGCCTCCAGGCCGACACCGAGGCCGCTGCCTCTGAGCAAGTCCGCGACATGTGCGACAAGCTCCTCGCCAACCCCGTCATCGAAGACTACCGCTTCGAGTTAGAAACTATTTCAGGGTAATTTCCGACGTCAGCGTCAGCAGATACCTTGGCTGAAATGTTTTCGGCTCAACCTCTGTTAGGACGAACGGGGTGAAAGTTGACAGATGCTTTCGGGCAACAACCCTACGACCAACATCGCGGCCTCATATCTCCCAACCATCGTGAAGTCGGGGAGCGCGACGACGGTTACATTAGAGTTTACGACCATCCTCGCTGGTACTTCACAACATGTGACGAATGGGAGCCACATTTGCAGAAGGCCATTGAATACGTTCAAGGCCGAACTCTTGATATGGGCTGCGGTGCTGGATGTGTGACACTCTACTTACAGCAGCGTGGCTTGGGTGTCGTTGGAATTGACTCTTCGCCTCTCGACATTCAGATCTGCAATGAGCGTGGAATCCAAGATGCAAGGCTACTCTCTGTCACACAAATTAACGTCAAGAAACTGGGGATATTTGACAGTATAGTGTTAACAGGTAACAACTTTGGACTCTTCGGCAACCCGGTGAGGGCAAAACGCCTCCTACGACGCCTCAGTAAGATGACCACAGACAACGCGAGAAGAATCATTGCCGAAACTACGGATCCTTACACTACCGTTAACCCGGTTGACCTCTCGTATCAGGAGCGGAATCGAGCCGAAGGTAGAATGAGCGGACAATACCGTCATCGTGAACGCTACCTTAATCTCAAAGGAGCATGGTTCGACTGGCTCTTCGTTTCAAGAGATGAGATGCGTAGTATGGTTGACGATACGGGTTGGACAATAAACAAGTTCATCGAACCTGAAGGTTCTCAGTACGCAGCCGTCTTAGGGAAGGTCACGAGTCGGGAAATTGACACTTGACGATACTGTCCCTATTTCCTGTACATCGATATAAGGTACTATCCCCTACCCAATACTCCCCTTCGTGCTCGCAACCTCGCCGCCCAACCGCTCATCCACCTCCAGCGCAGCCCGCATCGACCGCGCTAGGCTCTTGAACAGCGCCTCTGCCTTGTGGTGATTGCTGCTCCCCGCCATGATCCGTACATGCAGGTTGAATGCGCCCTCGCGCGCCATTGTCTCCAGGAAATGCGGAATCAGCTCTGCCGGCAGCGCGCCAAGGTCACTGTCCGACATACCCGCGTCGATCACAGCATACCCGCGCCCGCCAAAGTCCACCACCGTCAGCGCCAGAGCTTCGTCCAACGGCACATACGAGTGAGCCATACGCCGAATCCCGCTGCCGTCCCCCACCGCGTCCTTCAGCGCCCTACCCATCACGATGCCCGTATCCTCGACAAGGTGGTGCCACCCCACATGCGAATCTCCTCGGGCGTGGACCTTCAAGTCGATTAGCCCGTGCCGAGACAACTGCGCCAGCAGGTGATCGAACATCCCGTTACCCGTGTCGATCTCGTACTCGCCCTTGCCGTCCAGGTTCACCTCGACGCTGATCTGCGTCTCCCGCGTCTCCCTGCTGAGCTTCCCTATCCTATCCATCCTGCATATCCTGTTATGTCAATTCTCCGTTAGTGGTGAGCATGTCGCACTACTCACCCATTTCTAAATCACTTCTCTCAGCGCCGCTACAAACTTGTCCGTCTCCTCCGGTGTCCCCACTGCAACCCGGAAGAAGTCCTGCAACCGCTCAGAGCTGAACATACGCACCACAATCCCTCGCTGCGCCAGCGCCTCGAAGGTCTCCTTCGCCTTCTCCGCAGACTCAAGCCTGCATAGAACGAAGTTCCCCGACGACGGCCACGGCGTCACGCCCCCGATCTCCTCCAGCAGCCCAATCATCCGCTCCCGTTCGTCAACGATCTTGCCCACATTGTCCAGCAGCAGCGGCGCGTCCTCCAGCGACGCCAGCAGCGCAGCTTCCGCAGCTACGCTAATGTTGTACGGCTGCTTGATGTCTATGACATGCTGCACCAGTTCCTCGTTCATAATGCCATAGCCGATGCGCAGTCCCGCGAGGCCTGCCCACTTGCTCAACGTCCTCAGCACCACCAAGTTCTCGTGGTCCGACACCATATCCGCGACCGTCGAATCGCAAAATTCATAATACGCCTCGTCTACTACCACGATCCGCCCTGTGTCCAGCAGTTCGCCCACATGCTCACGCGGAGTCAGGTTGCCCGTCGGATTGTTCGGCGACGCCAGAAAGATAATCTTGGTCCTGTCGTCAAGCGCATCCTTCGCAGCCGACACATCAATGTCAAACACCTCGTTCCGCTGCACCATTGCGGTCTCGCCGCCGGCTATTCGCGCCAAAAAGCCGTACATCGCGAAGGTGGGGTCGAAGTCCAGAACCTTGTCTCCCGGCTCCATGAACAGCCTGAACATCAAGTCAATAAGCTCATCACTTCCCGCTCCCGCGACAATCTCTTCCGGCGCCGCGCCTGTATAGTCGCTCAGCGCGCTCCGAACCTTACGCTGCAGCGGGTCAGGGTAGATGTGAACAGGCGCGTTAGCCACTGCATCGGCAACCTTCGGCGATCCCCCGTATGGATTCTCGTTCCCGTTGAGTTTCACGATCTCGCTCTCGGGAATGCCTGCGCGCCGCGCAATCAACTCTGGAGGGTCCACCGCTTCATAAGTCTGTACATCAGCCAGATGCGCTCGCAGCAGTCGCTTAATTTCCCCAGCCATTAGAGACTCCTCTAAATTCATCGCTTCCTCGAAAGAGAAAGGCCAGGATGGAGGCTAAACACCTTCCTCATCCTGTTTTCCACATAAGCAATTTCGCGTTCAGAAAAGCTCTTCACGAATCTCCGCTGCTTCCGCATGTGCAGTCAACCCCTCCGCCCTTCCAAGCACCGACGCTACCTTCGAAATCGCCGCCGACGTTTCCTGACTCAGCGCCACCACAGGGCTAATCTTAACAAACGAATGCACACCCAGCCCCGAGTTGAACCGTGCCGTTCCGGCAGTCGGCATCACATGGCTCGGACCAGCTACATAATCTCCAAGCACCTCGTGCGAGAAATCTCCGATGAATATAGCACCAGCATTCCGTACTTTACCGAGATGCTCCCAAGCATCCTGCACCGTCAGGCAAAGGTGCTCCGGCGCGAATTCATTCGCCAGTTCTATCGCTTCGTCCATGTCTCCCACCACAGCAATACATCCCTGCTCCTGGGTAGATGCTCGGGCAATAGCGCCCCTGTCCAACCGTTCCAACCGCGCCGTAACCTCTGCGTCCACCGCATTGGCAAGACTTTCGGAGGTCGTAATCAGCACCGGTCTCGCTAGTGCATCGTGCTCAGCCTGTGCCAGTATATCCACTGCGCACAGCGTAGGGTTCGATGCACCGTCTCCGATCACCACCGTCTCAGTCGGCCCGTACAGCCCGTCTATGCCCACATCACCGTACACCAATTTCTTGGCAAGCGTGACGAAGATATTTCCCGGCCCACAGATTATGTCAACACGTGGCACGCTCTCAGTGCCATAAGCCATCGCCGCGACAGCCTGCGCCCCACCAATGCAGAAGATCCTATCCACGCCCGCTATTTCAGCCGCTGCCAGCACCGCGGGATGGGGCAACTCACCATCCTTTGTCGGCGTACACATCACTACCTGCGGGACGCCCGCAACTTTCGCCGGAATCGCTGTCATCAGCACGGTCGAAGGATACAGCGCAGTGCCCCCTGGGATATAGGCCCCGGCGCTCCCCACTGCATTTACAATTTGCCCATATCCGGCGATGTAGTCCGTCCAACCCCTGTTCAGACAAGCCTCGTGAAATAAGCGAATGCGCTCTGCCGCAGCCTCCAATGCCTCCACTACTTCGGCTGAAGTCTGCTCACGGGCAGCCGTTATTGCCGACCGTGGCACCTCAAGACTGTCTGGCACAGCTCCGTCAATTAACTCCGTGAATTCGCGCACGGCTGCATCGCCATCAGATCGCACTCCATGAACGATGCGCTCCACCACCTGCATCGGAGTCAAACGCTCGCCGAATATGCCTTCAATGCCGTCCAGCAGCGACTTCGGTACAACGTCTAGTCCCAGCCCCCTGCCCTCGCACAGCAGCTGCCTTGCCTCTTCAAGTCCCCGAACTATCCTCACGGCAGATAGTCCTCAAGCGCTTTCGTCAGCGAAGCAACCACGGCTTCTTGGTACTCTAGCTCGCTGCCCCGCGGTATGTACTCGTACATGCGCTCAAGCCCGTCCGACGAGTTGTTAACGAAGGCATCCGCGAGTTCATGCGCCGGATGCCTCTCCTCACCGGAAGCTATCCGCCTCGCCATGAACCGAAGCCGCTCCCAGGAAAACCCGCGGTCGAAATTTGTCGTCACCCACTGCACCCAGTCCGCAAGAGTTTCATCCGGGATAAACTCCACACGCACCTGCTCGGCCGATATGTCGAGCAGACTTCGCATTGGAACGATTTCCTGCCAGCAACGCCTGTCGAGCTCAAGTTGCATCGCCCTGTCCATTACCAGCCCGAGCACACCATCCTCGAACACATCCTGATTGCCGAAGTATGGCCGGAACATGCTGGCAATCCACGTCTCGTCAGCAAGCAGATGCGTAAGATACCCTGCCATAAACGCTTGCGTCGCTCCGCTATGCGCCTCAGCATCTCCAAGACTTGGGTGCTGATGAAACAGGCCATTGATGCCGGTGCCAATCTCTTCGAAGTCGAGCTGCGCGAAATGATATACCGACCGGTCCTTGCGGGTGATCACGCGAATATCGGGCGATGTCGAACCCATCAGGTAATATCCCATATTAGCGTCGATAGTGTCGTGGCGAAGAAGGTCCGCAGCCCTGCGCGCAAGGCTCATATGCACAGGCGGATTCGGCATCGTCCCTCCTGATTCGTGTGAATGGTCTGTCCTGAGCTTGTCGCAGGACGCACCGGTTAGCTCCTTCTCCCTCGCAGAGAAGGTCAGGGTGAGGGCATAAGAGCCCCTTATCCTGACCGTCGATTTCAGCTACCTGTCAGCCTAGCTTGCGCCTCACAAGCAGAATTGAAAACATAATTAAGGTCTGTCACGGTGACACTAGTGCCGCCGGCTTGCCGCAACCTGTTCACTGCGTCCGTCAGGCTGCGTTTCCTGATTATAACGGTCGCCGCGTACCAGCCGACTCCGTCCTGCGAATACACTTTTGCGATCGTGGGCCCACGAAGACCGCTGATTGCGGTATGCTCGAGTACTTGGTGCGCCACATCTTCTGGCGTCTCGCCTCGCATATTGGCAGTCACGCTGTAATATGCCCTTGAACGCAGGTGGCCTTCCATCACATCCACAAGCGTCTTGGCCTTTTCTAGCTTGGTGGTGTCCTCAGCAAGCAGTCGCTGATTGCTGATCAGGCACGCCTGCGAGGAAATAATAGTCCCTCCGCTAATAGTCTTCAGACGGTTTTCACGCATCGTAGTGCCGCTCTCTGACACATCAGCGATCATGTCTGCGAAGCCCATCGCGACTGCCGCCTCCAGCGTGCCGCTCGAATGGACTAGTGAAAAAAGGTTGATCCCACTCCGCAGCAGGAACCTCTCCACAAGGCGCGGGTACTTGGTCACGATTCGCAGGTCCCTGCCCTGCTGCCGAAACTCCATCGAAAGGTCAGCCAGGTCAGCAAGAGAAACTACATCGACCCATGAGTCAGGCACGCCTAGCACCAGGCCGCACCTGCCAAAATCCAGGTCGTCTATGACAACTCCCGAATCGCTCCCCTCGCTCCGCAACTCCAGGTAGCGGTCAAGCCCCACGATACCCAGGTCCGCGCTACCTTCTTCGACTTTCGGCGTTATGTCGGCTCCTCGCTGGAACATTACCGTAACGCCCGGAAGAGCCGGAATCTCTGCGATGTATCGGCGCGGATTGCTCCTCGACACGCCAATCCCACACGCGCGTAAAAATGCCTGAGTAGGCTCGAACAGCGCGCCGTCACTGGATATGGCAAGCCGCAGACTGCCGTTAAGCTCCATTGTTACGCGCTCCGTTTGCGTTTAACGTGTCAAGTACAGCATCGACATTGTACGCGAATCCCATCGCTGGAACGCTCTCGCTGCCGCCGAGGGCTTGCACGAGGTCGTCGTACCGGCCGCCGCCGCCAAGCGCCACGCTGTCGCCCTGCACAATTTCGAATATCACTCCAGTATAGTAAGATATGCCGCGCGCCATTCCCATGTCCAGAGAAATCTGTGCCTCGGCAATTCCCATCTGGGAAATGCGCTCTAGCAACGATTCCGCTTCATCCAGCGGTGCCGCATCCACTCCACACTCCGCCGCAGCTTCACGCGCGGAACGAATAGTGGATTGAGGCTCTCCATTCATTCGGGAGAGCAATTGAGCCAACTTGAGCGCGCACTCGAAAGACTCTGGACAGTTAGCCTGGCGTACCTTGCTTAACAGACGCGCGATTATCTGGTCTGTAGATCGCCTACCGAGCGGTTCAGGCATTGATTCTTTCAGCACACCCAAGATGAACTGCTCGGCAGCTTCTGCGCTCATGCTCTCCAGCGCAGTCTCCAAACCCAGACCCAGGGCCACGCTTCCGCTTACCAACCCAACATCCCTGGCGTGCTCCATCAGACCTTGCACATCAACTTCGCCAGTCCTCAGCGAGTTCATATTGCTGATGATGAACAGCTTGGCGGGGTCCGATAACGTGAATGACTCAAGCAGATTGTGCAGCACTCCAAGGTGCCCGACGCGAAGATGAAAATCGCCAAATCCCAGTTTCTGAAGCCCGGAACACGCCAGTGAAATAATCTCAATGTCCGCGTCAATTCCGGACGGCCCCACGAGTTCCGCGCCCGATTGGGTAAACTGTCGGTAGCTGCCCTGCTCCGCAGGCGAGTATCTGAATACAGGCCCACTATATTGCCACCTCACAGGCAGTTCAAGCGAATGTTCATTGTCTATGAAGTGACGAATAACGGACGACGTGAACTCCGGACGAAGGCTTACGGGCGTGCCCCCGGGATCGGTAAAATTATACAGCCGTCCTGCGAGATCGCCGCCCGCCTTCCGCACGAACAGTTCGGTCTCTTCCAGCAATGGAGTTTCGATGGGTTGGTACCCTCGATCACCCATATGTGAGCGCAAGCAAGTTAACGCATCGTCGCTCTGCTGCCACCTCATCGAGTCGAGGTCTTTCATCCCGAAAAGGCTGCCGATTTGCTTACTTGCGCTTCGTTCCTGCAATTGGCTCACGTAGTCTGCCCGTGCTGTAAATCTTGAAATATTGTCGCTGCTGATACGCAGTTTAACGCCTGATTAGCAGGCGGAGCGGGCATCCAAAGACTAGCCCATGTCACGCCGCCATGTTCGCACTTTCACATTTTAGTGTCAACCAAAACCGCGCCGATTCATCCATGCTAAACTTAGCTACCATCCCATCAGCATCTTCCGAATTGACTATGCCACTTGCTCAGAGAACAGTCGCCATCGTTGTCGACAGCGCCGCCTCTCTGCCTCCCGGTTTCTCCCAGCAGAGGGGCATCTTCATTGCCCCAATGACCGTTACCCTCGACGGGTATTCATATCGAGACGGCATCGACATAACCACAAACGAGTTTTACCGTCGCCTCCGCACGGCATCAACCTCTCCGACGACATCTGCCCCCTCGACCGCAGCATATATGGAGGCATTTCACCTAGCCTCAAAGGAACACGAAGCAATTCTCTGCGTCAGCGCTGGTGAACGCTTCAGTGCCTCCTTCGATGCTGCCGCTCTAGCCGCTGTGGAGGCGCGTCATTTGCTGCCATCCACTGAAATACGCCTACTGGATTCGCAGGCGGCAGCCGGTTCCCAGGCATTGGCAACGCTTGAAGCCTGGCGAGCAGCCCAGGAAGGCGCAACTCTTGCAAGAGCAGAAATGCTGGCAACCCGAGTCGTCGACCGGGTTAGCCTACTTGCATTCGTTGACACTCTGCGATACCTCCGGCGCAGTGGTCGCGTGCCTCTGGTTGCACATTTGGGAGCTTCATTGCTGCGAATCAAGCCACTCTTCAAGTTGGAGAAATCGGAAATAACCACTATGGCAAGGCTGCGGACACGTAGAGCCGGGATAAGACGCATGCTCGACCTGATGCGAGAGAGAGTGAGCACCGACAAACTCCACGCCGCTGTAATGCACGCCGATGCGCACGAAGACGCAGAGTCCATGATGCGTTCAATTGAAACAGAATTCGACTGCACCGAGCTATACATCAGCGAATTCACCCCGGCCATGGGAGCTCACATAGGTCCAGGCCTGCTAGGCATTGCCTTTTGGTCTGAATCCACCTAGCCCTGACGTCACTAACCCGTACATCCAAGATATTCCGCGATATTCCGCCAGTTTGACACCTGCCCGCCTCTGCTATACATTCCCAGAAATCACTTGGAGGTAACGCAATGGCAGGTCCCTATTCCATAAAAGCCGACTTCGATGTACCTATCCAGATGCGTGACGGCACAACCACCTACGCCGACATCTTCCGCCCCGATGCGCCCGGCGAAAAGTTCCCTGTGCTGCTCACCCGAACCCCGTACGACAAGAGTAGTCCACAGAACCGCACTGGAACTCTCGACATAGTACGCGCTGCGTCGAGCGGCTATGCTGCCGTTGTTCAGGACGTACGCGGTCGATTCACTTCCGAAGGCGAGTTCTACACCTTCATCAACGAAATCAATGACGGATACGATTCCGTAGAGTGGCTCGCCTCGCAGCCCTGGTCCACTGGAAAAGTAGGCACTTTCGGCATATCCTATGTCGGCGCAACGCAGTGGCTCGCCGCAAAATCTCTACCACCATCACTCACCGCAATCGCCCCAGGATTCACCGCCCACGACTACCACGAGGGATGGGCCTGGCAGGGAGGCGCATTCGAGCTGGGATTCAACCTCTCATGGTCAATCGGCGCACTGTCCAGTGCTAATTGGGCGAACCTGTCACAGCGAATTAACAAGGACATCAGCGAGCTAAACGCCCTAATCACATCTAAAGACTCACTGGAAGGCGGCTTCTCGCACCTGCCCATGCAGGATATGCCCGACCTCAAAGAAGGCGTCGCCCCCTATTACTACGACTGGCTCACCCACGCCGACTACGATGACTACTGGAAGCAAGTCTGTATCGCAGAGTCCCACTCCGAAATCGCCATCCCTGCATTCAACGTTGGCGGCTGGTACGACATCTTCCTCGGCGGCACGATCGCCAACTACCTCGGAATGCGGGCCAATGGCGCATCTGATCTCGCCCGCAGCGGCCAGCGCCTGCTAATCGGCCCGTGGATTCATTCCGGTTCCGCCCCTGCCGTTTCCGGAGAGTACAACTTCGGCACGCGCGCTGCAGCCGCTGCAATCGACCTCCCAGGCGAGTTCCTCCGGTACTACGACCACCATCTCAAGGGTGAAGACAACGGCGTCCCCGGCGATCAGCCAGTCAGAATCTTCGTCATGGGCATCAACGAGTGGCGATATGAAGACGCCTGGCCCCTCGAGCGCGCCCAGAATGTCCGCTATTACTTGCACAGCGGCGGAGGGGCCAACACAACAAACGGTGATGGAGGCCTCAGTCCCGAATCGCCCGGAGATGAGCCGCCTGATGTCTTCGTGTACAATCCCATCAATCCTGTACCTACCGGCGGAGGCGGGCTCTGCTGCGACCCCGCCTTCATGGCGCCCGGTGCCTTTGACCAGCGCCCCATAGAGGCTCGTGCGGACGTCCTAGTTTATACAACGCCGCCGATGGAGCAGGACACCGAGGTCACAGGCCCCATAACAGTCACCCTCTACGCATCCACATCGGCCGTAGACACCGACTTCACCGCCAAGCTCGTCGACGTCGAACCCAGCGGCTACGCACGCAACCTCACAGACGGCATCATCCGCGCCCGATATCGCACTCCTCGCGCTGAAGCTTCATTCGTAACCCCAGGCGACATCGTTGAGTACACAATCGACCTGTGGGCGACAGCCAATGTATTCAAGAAGGGACACAGCATCCGAGTGGAAATTTCCTCCAGCAATTTCCCACGATTCGACCGTAACATGAACTCAGGCGGAACCATCGGCGAAGAAGGCTCGTTTGTCTCCGCCCTTCAGACGGTCCACCACTCCGCCGCCCATCCATCCCACATCACCCTCCCCATAGTCCGAGGCAACTAAGCCGAAACAGTAGGGGCAGGCCGAAATAGCCTGCCCTTACTGTGTCCGACCTGAGGCTTCACAACTAACTGCAAGCGATGCCATAATCGCTCATTTGAATACCTGTGCCACCACTCGAAAACAAAATGTCACGCAATATCTTCGACGTCCCAGACCCACTCCCAGACAATGAAGTATTCACCGAATTGCTTGGCTCGGCCGATGTGAGAATCGAGCGCATCGTCTCAACAGGTCAGGCCACGCCCCCTGGACAGTGGTATGACCAGCGTGAAGACGAGTGGGTCGTTCTAATTCAGGGCGAAGCCGTCCTCCAATACGAATCTGGCGAGAAGCACCGCATGTCCGCCGGGGACCACATCCTGCTGCCAGCACGCTGTCGGCACCGGGTCGTATACACAAGCACGCAGCCACCGTGCATCTGGATGGCCGTCTTCGGCAATCTGCAATGAAAAAGGCAGGCAACGCATGCCTGCCAGTTATAGGGATGCTAAACCTAATGAAAAATCTACCAACTCTTCTGGCGCGCCTGAAGGGATTCGAACCCCCAACCCTCGGTTCCGAAGACCGATGCTCTGTCCATTGAGCTACAGGCGCGCATCGGAAAACAACCCACTGACGACCCCGCCGCCATTTACCAGTTTAGCATATTCTTGCCATCGTTATGGCAAGTCAATCGAGTCGGCCACCAAGAAATACTGCTCACACTCCAGGACCCGTTTACACCTTGTCAGCCCAGCCCCGCAATCACATCCCGGTAATTCTCCCTACCCGTAGTCCGCAGCCGCATATCGTCTCCCACCTCCAAGTCCCCTGCATCTTCTAGCAACTCAATATGCGCCACGATCTCTGACAACGCCATGTAGAGATTCCCACCGATCAGCTTGCGCCGCTCGAATACCCCTCGCGTGATACGCTCCAATGATGTCGGCTCCGTACCCATCCTGTGCAAAATTCGCCTGAGTCTCACCACATGATGCTGCAGTATATCCTCAGCCCTCTCAGTCGTCTCGAAGTTAAACTTCCCTTTACTGAATAGCCTGTGCGCCGGAAGCACCGAAACGTCATTACCAAGGTTAGCTATCATCCTTAGCGACCGTAGATAAGTCTCCAGACCATAGATCTTATCCTCACAGTGGTAGTGCTCCGGAACCTTTTTCCTTATCTCCGGACTGAACCGCGCCTTTGTCGTCGGATGGGGCGTAATCTCCGGCAGCACGTGATCGCCCGTGAACACAAGCCCGTCTAGCGTCACGCATATCTCGTCAGGCGAATGCCCCGGCGCATGAATGAAGCACAAGTCCCCCGACCTATCGTCGGCTTCCAGGCTGCGGCTCACATTGAACTTACGCCGGACTTCCACATACCGCTTCTGACGGTCTGCGTATCCGTCGGACTGCCTCGCCGCCTCCTCTGCATTGCTCACCCTGTCTGCAATCATCACACGGTGCATCGCTCTCTGCAGCGGTGACGAGGGATTGCGCTGAATGTCCCAAGGATTGTAGTTCAGCAGCCGCGCATAGATGTCGTGTGCCCATATTTCCGCGCCAGCTTGCTGCGCCAACTGCCCTGCTGCTCCGTCGTGGTCCTGATGTCCGTGCGTAATAATTACCCGCTCGATGTCCCGCACCTGGTAACCCGTCGCGGCTACTCCGTCTGCAAGATGCTGGTACGAGCCCGTCGCCCCTGCGTCAATCAGAGTCATCCCGTCGTTCTCGAACAGGTAAGCCCACGTGGGTCCTGTTCTAGAGTTATTGTCTTGCGGCACTCCGACGGCGTGAATCCGCCTGCCTTGCTCAGTGTCGAGGCGGACAACCATTCGATTGCCGTCCGCATCGCCCTCTCGCACTGTAACCACTTCCTTGAACTGCGACATAAGGGCATCTCCGTTCTCGGTCAAAGTCGCGCAAACAGGCACGGCAGTCGAAATCTTGGGGTGAAGTAAGTGGGGTGGGTGAGGAGATTTGAACTCCCGATCTCCAGGGCCACAACCTGGCGCCTTAACCGCTGGGCCACACCCACCGCATAAGCCGATTTTAGCAGTCACCCAACTCGTCGGTCAACCATTCTCGGTGCCAGCCCTATCCGGAATCCGAGTAGATTCAGTCTTCTGCGCTGGCGGGCGATCAAGACCAGCAAGTAGCGGCAGGCAACCATTCGGCACAACGCGGACATAGCAAAAAAGTGAAAACGGGCAAGCCTTGCGGCTGCCCGTCCGTTCTAAGATTAATATCCCTTAGCCTGCTATGCATTCACACCTATTCGGAGAGCGCTTCAGCCCCATTTTTTGTCGTCAGTGCTTCTAGCAGTTCGTCTACCATTACATCTTGCTTAGTATGGTGGCGCAGTGGCAGCGTCGGGTTAACCCGGTACACATTGCGCCTGCCCTCCTTGCGTCTTTCGATGTATCCCGCAACCTCCAGGTCCGAAATTATCTTATGCGTCGTTCGCTCCGTCACCCCGATGTAATTCGCAATCTCACGCGCGGTGCTTCGCGGGTTGTGAAATATAAACGAAAGGACAAGGCCATGGTTGGTTATGAAGGTCCATCGAGGAGCTGTAGTCACAATACATCCTCTCAAGTCACGGAACGCTGAGAACAAATCTTAACACAGCACACATACCCATACAACAACGCAAAATCACGGGAAGAGTCATCAGACGCCACCTCGCACCCTCCCCTGTCAATAACGTGGATGGGATAAAGGACAGTGCAAGAATCCATGAGCACTTCATCGCCGCTTAGCAACTAGTCGAGCTTGGCTTCCTGGCTGTGAGCATTCCGAGTGAGTGTATGAGGTCGTTCATACCCTCCCGATCTGAATGGACAAGATGAGGATGGCTAATCGACTCTTTCTATCACAGACCAATTCGCCAGAGGGCTGACAGTTGACGCCCGACGACTGATTACTATCCCGCCAGATCACACACAAGCTGCACCAGCGTTCGAACCGGCACACCGGTTGCGCCCTTTACCGTTGCGCCCTTACTGCTTCGCGCCCGCGCGGTTCCAGCAATATCGAGGTGTACCCACGGAGCGCCATCATTGAACTCACCAATTATCAGCGCTCCCGTAATGGATCCGGCTCCGCGTCCGCCGGTGTTCTTTATGTCTGCGATGTCGCTGCTGTACTGCGACTTGTACTCGTCGAACATCGGAAGCGGCCACGCCCTCTCCCCCACCGCATTCCCAGCGTCAACAACCTTCTGCGTGAATTCATCGTCATTCCCGAACGCCCCCATGCACTGGTCTCCCAGCGCGACTGACATCGCGCCCGTGAGCGTCGCCACATCCACCAGCCGACTCAAGCCCACTGACCGTGCGTATGACATCGCGTCCGCGAGCACCAGCCGTCCCTCAGCATCTGTGTTGTCGATCTCGATCGTCTTCCCATTCATCGCCCGCACTACGTCACCAGGGCGCTGCGCGGTTCCGCTCGGCATGTTCTCCGTCGCCGGCACTATCACTGTAACGTTGACCTTCGGCTTCAGCTGAGCGATTGCCTGCATCGCCGCAATCACCGATGCGCCGCCTGCCATGTCCCCCTTCATCGTTGACATGCCAGCCGCATTCTTGATATCCAGTCCACCGCTGTCAAACGTGATGCCCTTCCCCAGCAGGCCGATATTGTTCTCTTCATTCTCCGGGTCGCCGCTGTACCGCATTATGATAAATTTCGGTGGCTCTTCGCTCCCCTGTGCCACGCCTAGCAGCGCTCCCATGCCCATCTCGGCCATCCAGGGCCGCTCCTTGACTTCCAGTTCCACACCGTGCGCCTGGGCCACCTCCAGCGCCCTCTCAGCCATTTCCGATGGCGTCATATTGTTCGCCGGTTCGTTCGCCATGTCCCTGCAGAAGTTCACTGCCTCCCCAATCACGCGCCCTGCTTTCGCCCCTTGCCGAAGAGTCTCCACCTTCGACTGGTCAAACTCCACGACCGTCACTTCGGACAGACTACTATCCCCGGCATTGGACTTGTACTTATCGAAACGGTACAGTCCCATCACGACACCCTCCGCCAGTGCCTGCGCGCTTGCGTGATCGTCCAGTCCCGCAATGCCTGCTCCATGCACGATGGTCGTCGCGGACTCCACGCCAATACCATTCAAGTGGCGCGCAGTCTCCGCCGCAACGCTTCGCACCCCATCAAGCGTAAATGAATCAGCCTTGCCCAGCCCCGCTACAAGCACCCTCTTCGGGGCAATGCTCCCAAGCGTGTGTATCAAGGTGAGTTCACCGCGCTTCCCCTTTATCTCCCCATCAGCTATAAGGGCAGAAATCGCTCCTCCCATAGCCTTGTCCACGGCGCCAGTCGCCCCGCCCGGCTCTTTGACTCCTTCGAAAAGGTTCACCACCACCGCGCTCGTGTTTTGTTCGGCTATATTTCCTGCGACCACCTTGATGTTCATCTTCAGTCCTCCATTCATTGCAAATAACGCGCCCATTATATGCCAGCCCGCTCAGGTTCTGCTATCCTTGCTTTTGTCCAGTCACGTTCATTCCTAGTACGAACTTAAAGGAGCAGCCAAGTGGCAGAGCGCAAGACATCCCAGGCGGAAACCGAACTGATTCAGAGGGCGCACAACGTATTGCCCGGCGGCAGCCTCGGCAACATCGGTAGAGACATCGTAATCGCCGAAGGCAAGGAAGGCAGGGTACGCGACGTCAGCGGCAATGAATATGTTGACTTCCTGCTCGGCTCGGGCCCCATGCTCATTGGACATGCCCACCCCGAAGTAAACGAAGCAGTCCGCAAGCAGTTAGAAAAAGGCACCACATTCTTTGCCAATAACGATCAGGCAATCATGCTTGCGGAGGAGCTTGTCAACGCTGTGGCTTGCGCCGACAAGGTCCGCTTCACCAGCAGCGGTACAGAAGCGACATTCTACGCCCTGCGCACCGCCAGGGCGTATCGTCAGCGGGATAGGATTCTTAAGTTCGAGGGCGGCTACCATGGCATGCACGACTACGCGCTCATGAGCATGTCGCCCGTGAATCCGCACGACTTCCCCCGTCCAACCCCAGACTCTGCCGGGATTCCTCGAGCCATAGAAGACGAAGTGCTCATTGCGCCCTTCAACGATGTGGAGATGGCAACGGCTATTATCGAGCAGCATCACGACGAGCTTGGTGCAGTTATTGTCGAGCCGTTTCAGCGCCTGCTGCCTCCCAAGCCGGGCTTTCTGCAGGGTCTGCGAGATGTAACCGCACAGTACGGTATCCCGTTGATATTCGACGAAGTCGTCACCGGATTCC
>MKWU01000107.1_pt1 | contig 144735 bp, 119 predicted proteins | sample 809101 | NCBI WGS metagenome assembly MKWU01 (sample SAMN05860141, study PRJNA318959) | sponge metagenome | host: Aplysina aerophoba | place: Slovenia: Piran, Adriatic Sea, Gulf of Piran | collected 2013-05-07 | reverse complement strand
CGGCGGCGGCGGCGGCGGCGGTCGAGGGGGACCCGGGGGAGGCGGCGCCATGCCGCGGGGCGGCATGGGGGCGTCGCTGGCGGCGGCGCTCGGGGGAGCCCCGCAGGGCGACTCGTCGTGGGACGCGCTGTTCGAATCGGGCGGCACCATGGTCGAGGACGGCTGGACGGCCGAGATGGCGATCCCGTTCAAGAGCCTTCGCTACCCGCAGCGGGGACCGGACGAGATCCACCGCTGGGGGGTTCAGATCGTCCGCGCCATCCCGGGCAAGACGGAAACCGACGTCTGGGCGCCGATCTCGCGCGACATCGCCGGCTTCCTGCCGCAGATGGGCCTGCTCGACGGGCTGACGAACCTCTCGACCAGCCGCAACCTCGAGTTCCTGCCCACGTTCACCGGCATCCAGTACGGGGAGCTCGACACCGATTCGGGAAATTTCGGCAACGACCCGGTGGCCCCCGAGGCCGGGGTCAACGTCAAGTACGGCATCACCCCGAACCTGACCGCCGACTTCACCTACAACCCGGACTTCTCGCAGATCGAGTCCGACATCCCGCAGATCGAGGTCAACCAGCGCTTCCCGCTCTTCTACCCCGAGCTGCGTCCGTTCTTCCTCGAAGGGCAGGAGATCTTCCAGGTGCCGGGTCAGGTCACCCTGCTCCACACCCGGACCATCGTCGACCCCCGCTACGGCGGGAAGCTCACCGGCAAGGTGGGCGACATGACGCTCGGCGTCCTGGTGGCCGACGACGAGGCCCCCGGGCGCCTCGACGACGGGTCGGCCCCGGGATTCGGCCGGACCGCGCAGGTGATGGTCGGACGGGCGCGCTACGACCTCTACTCCGAGTCCTACATCGGGGTCATCGCCACCGACCGCACCTTCTTCGACGGCTTCAGCCAGGTGGGGGGCATCGACGGGCGGTTCCGCCTCGGACGCACGTCGGCGGTCAACTTCCAGTACGCCGGCTCCAACCACCGCGATGACGAGCTGAACGACAGAACCGGCGCGGCATGGCACCTCTCGCTCAACAACAACTCGCGGAACGTCAGCTACTCGGTGAACCTCGACAGCGTCAGCCCCGACTTCCGGACCGACACCGGGTTCGTGCGGCGCGAGGACATGCGGCAGGCGCAGCTCGAGGGCTCCTATCGCTGGTGGCCCCAGAACTGGGTGATCAACTGGGGTCCGCGGGGCAGCTACATGCGCAACTACGACTTCCAGGGGTTGCTGCAGGACGAGCAGTCGAGCGTCGGCCTTATGGCGGTGACGGCCAGCAACCTGATCGCCATGCTCATGCTGAACCAGGACATGGAGCGGTACGAGGGGATCGAGTTCCGGAAGACCACCGTCAACATCGGATCCGGATTGAGCGCCAGCCGCCGGTACTCGCTCGGCGGGTTCGTGAGCTGGGGCGATCAGATCCGCTACGGAGACGATCCGTTCCTCGGGTACGGGGTGACCTCGACGCTCTTCGCGACGTTGCGTCCGATGTCGCGGCTCAACGCCGACCTCGCGCTCATCACGAGCCGGCTGCACGACCCCCGCACCGACGAGCAGGTCTTCAACGTCCGCATCCTGCGCTCGCTCGCGACGTTCCAGTTCACCAACCGGCTGCTGCTCCGCAGCATCATCGAGCACAACAACTTCAGCGGGACGTTCGCGAACAACCTGCTCCTCACGTACCGCGTGAACTCCGGCACCGTCTTCTACGTCGGCTACGACGACCACTACCAGCGGGGCAACCTGATCGACGACCTGCGCTTCCCCACCGCCCGCTTCGAGCAGACGAACCGCGCCTTCTTCACGAAGCTCTCGTACCTGTTCCGGTACTAGGAGTCTGCGCCGTAGAACGGTGCAGACTCCTAGCAGGGTTGGTTGGGCACCAGGCGGAGCCGTCAGGCGACGAATGGTGGGCGAGCCCGGGCCCCGACACCGGCGTCATTCCCGGCCTCGGCGACGCCGCGCCGGCACAGGGAGCCGGACGGGGCCGCAGGTGACGGGCCCTCGGGCACCGGGCCGCGGACATCCTTCCTCGGGTTTGTCCGTAACTCGCTGCAGCAGCGGCATTTGTGCAGGCGTTGGGCCTCGGCGGGGGCCCTGTGATTTCCGTTGAAATGGCTTGTCCGGGCTGGTATAGTGCGGGTTTGTTCAGAGAGTGGAAAGTCGCGGGACGTTGGGTCGGGGTGCCGGCGGTCGACGCGATCCAGCGCCGCCGCGGTCCGAAAACCAGGGAGTGAGTTGATGACCATCACGCACGTCGGCCGGACGTTCGCCGTACTCAGCGGGGTGCTCGCGGTGGCGGTGGCCGCGGCGGTCATGGCGGCGCCCGCGGCAGCCCAGTCCGCCGAGCCCGCGGGGCACGACGAGGTGACCTTCACCAAGGACATCGCGCCGATCCTGCAGCGGAGCTGCCAGAAGTGCCATCGGCCCGACTCGCTGGCCCCGATGTCGCTGATCGACTACGACGAGGTGCGGCCGTGGGCGCGCGCCATCAAGTACCGCACCGGCCTCCGCGACCAGATGGGCGTGATGCCGCCGTGGTTCATCGAGAAGGACGTCGGCATCCAGGACTTCAAGGACGACCCGTCCCTGACCGAGGAGGAGATCCTCAAGATCGCCGCCTGGGCGGACAACGGCGCGCCGATGGGCAACCCGGAGGACATGCCGCCGCCGGTGGCGTTCATCGACGTCGACGAGTGGGAGATCGGCCAGCCGGACCTCATCGTCCGCACGCCGAGCGTCGAGGTGAAGGCGGACGCGCCCGACTGGTGGGGCGCGCTGGCGGACACCCCGACCAACCTGCCGGAGGATCGCTACGTCGCGGCGGTCGAGTTCAAGGAGGTCACCGAGTCGCGCGTCGGCGAGGGCCGCAACACCGTCGGCGGCAACTTCGTGTTCCACCACGCCGGGCTCGGCGTGGTCGGTCCGGATTTCGACCCCGAGGACGAGCTGGCTCGGGCGGGCCTGAGCAGCTGGCCGGTGCACGAGGTCGGGCGCAACGCCGACTTCTTCGTTCCGGAGGCCGGCAAGCTGATAGAGGCCGACTCGAAGGTCACCTTCAGCTCGATCCACCTGCACGCGAACGGCGCCGACACCACGGCGCGCCTGGACGTCGGCTTCAAGTTCCACCCGAAGGGCTACGAGCCGTCCCTGCGGCAGGAGCTGATCGCGTTCGGCAACGGCGTCGACCTCGACATCGAGGGGAACGACCCGAACGTGGAGGTGGAGGCCTACTTCACGCTGCCGAAGCACCTCAAGATGGCCGTCTACGAGCCCCACATGCACGCCCCCGGCGTGCGGATGTGCCTGGAGGCCATCTGGGGCAGCACGATCGAGACGCTCAACTGCTCAGGCTACGACCATAGCTGGGTGCGGGTCTACAACTACGAGGACCACGCGGCGCCGCTGCTGCCGAAGGGCACCATCCTGCGCATCACCGGCTACTTCAACAACTCGGCGTCGAACCCGAACGTGCCCGATCCCCGCAACTGGTCCGGCTCCGGCCACCGCTCCGTGGACCAGATGTTCATCAACATCATGCAGGGCAGCTACCTCGATGACGACCAGTTCACCGAGGCGGTCATCGAGCGTCGCCAGACCCTCGGCCTGGCACCGGGCGAGACCGCCATCGGCTGCCTGCTGTGCGGCTCGGACGACCCGCTGGCGGGGACCGACGTGGCAGCCGCCGACGGTGCGGGCCAGAACTAGCGGGCGGAAGTGAGGTCGACGATGAGCGGATCACGCAGTCGAAGGCCGATGTGGCAGGCGGCCGGCGTCCTCCTTCTCGGGATGGCGCTGGTCGCCGCGACCGCCGGGGACAGCGGCGCCCAGACCCGGGCGCGGGGCGAGCGCGAGGTCGTTCCCGCCTACGAGGGCTGGGAGCAGAACCCGGACGGGTCGTTCAACCTCGTGTTCGGCTACTTCAACCGGAACTGGGACCGGGAGATCGACATCCCGGTGGGGCCCGACAACATCGTCGAGCCGGGCCCTGCCGACCAGGGTCAGCCGACGCGGTTCCTTCCGCGGCGCAACCGGTTCCTGTTCCGGGTGCCGGTCCCGGCCGACTTCGGCGACGGGGAGATGATCTGGACGCTGAAGAGCCCCAACGGCGAGACCAAGCGGGCCTACGCGACGCTCCACCCCGACTACTACATGGACAACAACGTGATCACCGCCAACAACGGCGGTGGCATCTCCGGCGAGGTCTACGAGAACATCGCGCCGGAGCTCGTGGTCCAGGTCGCGGAGAAGACGCGCAAGGTCCGGGTCGGGGAGGCGGTGAGCCTCGTGGCCTTCGCCAGCGACGACGGGATACCCGAGCCGCGGCCGATGCCGCGGTTCGATCCGTCGCGTCCGGTCAACGTCATTCCCAACGCGGCGACCGGTCTGCGGCTCTCGTGGTTCGTCCTCCGGGGCACGGGGCAGGTCGAGTTCGACCCGCCGCAGTCCAAGACCTGGGAAGACACCCGGGACCGCGCGGACTCGCCGTTCGCGCCCGGCTGGAAGACGCCCGACCCGCCGCCGATGGGCCGCTGGGAGGTGCAAGCCAGCTTCAGCGAGCCCGGCACCTACGTGCTCCGCTGCCTGGCCCACGACGGAGGCCTGATGACGTCGGAGGACGTGACCTTCACTGTCACGCCCTGACCAGGCTGACTAGGCGGCCGTATCGCGGCATCGTTCCAGGCCCCGGGTCTGCGCTTCGCGCGTGGGCTCGGGGCTCTCTTCTTCGGCAACAGCGATGCCATTCATACCGAAGGAAGAACGCCCGTCGCTCGCCCTCCTCGCCCGACTCGCCGACGACCAAGCCTCTGAATTGTCGGCTGCCCTGAATGCGGCCTCGGCTGAACTCGACGGTGACGACCTCGTCCAGTACGTGATCAACCAAACGCGTACGATAGAGGCTGACGACGTCAAGAAGATCCTGAATGCAGTCCGCCAGGTCGCCAGCGCAAAGGAGATTCTGGAGGTTCCGACGGATGTCTTCCTGAACGATGTCGCTGAGGGCATGGGCAAGGTTGAAGAGCAGGAGCATCGACTTGATGCGTCAGTGCAGATCCAGTTGCGAGAGCGCCTCGCCAAGCTCACCCAGTCTCAGGCAATGGAGTTTCACGCGAAGGCCCGCTCTCTGCAACAGGATCGAGAGAACACCTACTGTCGTGCTCGCATCATCACCGACCTGCGGCCGGTATTCGGTTCGGACGTGCGTCAATCGCCCAAGGCAGTTCTGGTAACGCACATGCTTCGCATTACTTACCACCACGGCGGTCACGGCAGACTCCGTGACCTGTTCTTGACCTTGCGGACGGAAGACCTCGACCGCCTCAGTGAGCTCATCGAGCGGGCGCGGCAGAAGGCGGGCTCACTCCATGCGTTCACGGCAGCGACCGACCTTCGAGAAGTCGACTGAGGGGGCGCCGTGCCAATCTCGTACGTTTCCGAGCACTGTGATCATCGACTAGGCGAGTGGACTCCACCCGCCGAGGAATCTTCAAGTCTCGCTCGCAACTACCGCATGCGTGAGCCCACCGTCGGCAGTGCGTACTTCCTCTATACGGTTCGCCTGCGGAGAAGAACGGACTACGCAGCAGAGGCGCGGCGGCGCTTCGACATGTACGCTGAAGAGTGGACAGCCCAGACGTCACACCTCTCCGTGCTCAGCAGGAGAGTGATGCACCCCAGCTATCAGAGAATCATCGGGCTGGGGCGTGACGCGCTTCCATTGATTCTCGATCGACTCTTGTCCCGGCCAGATCACTGGTTCTGGGCGCTTCGGTCCATCTCCGGCGAAGATCCGGTCAGGCCTGAAGACGTCGGGACGTTCGATGCGATGCGGGATGCCTGGGTCAGTTGGGGCCGGCGGCATGGTCTTATCAAGTGACATCAAGATGCCTGGTGACCTGCGGGCTCTTTTCCCCAAGCTCAACGCGCAGAATCACCGCATTACCAGCCCGGAGACCCCGCGCTACAACTGCGTCGCTTGGGCCGCCAGCGATTCGGGCCGATGGTGGGACCACTTCTACGGATACTGGCCTGACGGCCTGGCGCGAGATCCGTCGATCGAGGCATACGTGGAACTGTTCCGACGGCTGGGCTTCGAGTTGTGCAACACCTCGGAGACTGAACCCGGTTTCGAGAAGGTCGCCCTGTTCGGCAAGGCGGGCGAGTTCACGCATGTAGCGCGAGCGCTGGAATCAGGAGGCTGGACGAGCAAACTGGGCCGCCTCGAGGACATCGAACACGACAGCCTCGACTCGCTGGCTGACGATTCCGACGATTCGTATGGCCAGCCTCTCGTGTTTCTCCGCAGGGCGCAGGCGAATCGACCCCCGAGCGCCTGACCGAGGGTTCGCCTAACGCTGGAAGGCGGACGGTTACCCCTCGCGAGGTGTCGGCTCGCACGAACAGGCATGGTCAGAAAGACACGGTCGCCGTGATCGAGACCGTGCGCGGGGCGCCGAGCCAGGCGGCGTTCTCGGTGATGGCGGAGAGATACGCCTTGTCGAGCAGGTTGTTGGCCACGATCGTGAACTCCGTCGAGCGGAGCAGATCGCTCAGCGACTCGCCCGAGAAGCTGATGTACGCATCGACCAGCCAGTAGGGGTCCGTGTACCAGTCCGAGATCAGGCTGACACGCCGGGGCGAGGTGTACTTCGCGGTCAGCCCGGCGCCGAGCGGGCCGCTGCGGTCGAGCGAGACGACCCACAGCCGGGCCGGCACGCCGGTGACGTCCGTCCCCGCCACTACGCCCTGGTTCACGTCGATCAGCGGATCGCCGCTCCCGATGTAGTCCGAGTCGTTGAAGGTGAAGGCGGTGTAGAACGACGTCTGCCGCGGCATCTCGACCGTGGCCGACAGCTCCACGCCGCGTGTGTCGATACCGCCCGCGTTGAAGTAGGCGCCGCCGCCGGGGATGAGGTAGTTGGGGCCGGCGGGCGTCTGCGGTCCGAGGTAGAAGATCCGGTTCTGGAAGTCGATGTCGTACCAGGTGGCGCTCAGCGCGACCCGCTCCCCCGCGTACTGCAGCCCCACGTCGACGTTCGAGGCGGTCTCGGGCTCCAGGAGGTCCAGGCTCCGGCCCGGCACCTCGAGCAGCGTGGCGCTGATCGCCTTGAAGTTCTCCGAGTAGCCCGCGAACAGATCGAGGCCCTCGACCGGCGTCTCGTACGTCACGCCACCCGAGAAGAGCAGGTCCGAATCGGAATCGACCCCCAGATCCTGGTCGACACCGAACAGGTCCTGGCGCGACACGCCGACCAGGAACTGCTTGACGCCGCCGCTCAGGGCGAACGGCCCGGCGAAGATCGTCTCCTCCACGTACCACTTGAAGACGTGCTGCGGGAAGTCCCACTCGTACTGGTGCCAGTAGGCTCGCTCGTCCCACTGGAAGCTCAGCGTCGGATCGAGCATCCGGTGCCAGTCCCGGCCGAGGTCGCGGCTCGAGTCCTCGAACCAGATGCCGGCGCGCAACGTGCTCCCGGCCGCGCCGAGGGTGGCGAACCACTCCTCGTCGAGCGTCACGCCGACGCGGTCCTTCCCGTAGTGGCTGTGGCGGTACGACTGCACCGCGGTGGCGCCGGGGTGGCACGCCGGATCGACCGCCGGCCCGCCCGAGCCGTAGTAGTTGAAGACGTAGGACGACGTGCAGCCGGCCATCGGCCCCACGGCCGCCCCGGCCCGGTCCACGAAGCGGATCAGGCCGAGCTGCGCGCCGCCGCGCACCGGAGCCAGACCCGCCAGCTCCGATTCCGGTCCGCCGCCGTCGTCGGTGACGTCCACGATGTAGGGCGGCAGCCAGTCGCCGCGGCCCCGGTTGCGGTGGAAGTAGCCGCCCAGGCTCAGCGAGGTGACGTCGCTGAACGACCAGTCCGCCTTGAGGTAGCCGAACGTGTTGTTCCGCCGCGTCTGCCACCCGGGGCGGTAGAACTGGTTCAGGTACGGCACGCCGGGCCAGTCGCCGACCAGGCGGTCCCAGCGCGGGTTGGCCCGGAAGTCGGCCTCGCTGTAGAGGCGCTGGTAGGTATCCTCGTGGATGCTGTCGTAGGAAAGGTAGCCGGTGAGGTCGAGGCGCCCGTGCGACGAGACGAGCTTCCCCGCGACGTGCTCCCGCTCGTTCCGCGCGGAGCCCTGCACCCAGTCGGTCGCCTCCTGGCGGACGGCGGCGATCCAGGCGCGCGTGTCGCGGCCGAACAGCGGTCCCGTGTCGACGCGCATCGAGAACCGTTGGCCGTCGTTCTCGCCGATCGTGGTCGACGCGGTGTAGGTGCGCTCCGCCGCCGGATCGTCCGTCAGGTAGTTGAACGTGCCGCCGAGCGCCTCGACCGAGCGCGAGGCGATGTCGGCCGTCCCCTGCGACACCTCGACTCCGCCGAGGTTCATCGGGTCGATGAAGCGGTTCGCCTTGGCGCCGCTGAAGTAGTCGGACGTGCCGTTCGGGAAGCCGTCGATCGTGGTCCCGATCTGCGCTTCGCTGATCGTCACCTGAAAGCCGCGCACGGCCACGTTGCTCGACCAGTCGTCGAAGCCGTACGCATCGCCCTCCTGAACGGATACGCCGGGGAGATTGTCGACCACCGCGGCCACGCTGGTGATGTTCGACTGCTGCAGCATCATCGGCTCGGCGACGAGGTTGCGCGCGAAGATGCGGGGCTCCTCGGCCACGACGCTTACCGTCTCGAGCCGCCGCTCGACCTGCAGGACGATCGGGTCCGCCTGCGCAGCCTCCGCTTCGACGACGACGGCGAGCTCCACCGTCTCGAAGCCGGGCAGGATGGCGTTCACGAGATAGTCGGCGGCCGCCAGACCCGCAACCGAGTAGCGGCCGTCGGCGCCGGTCACGAGCTCCTCGCGCACGCCGGGACCGGTCACGGTCACGACGACGCCCGGGAGCGGGTCGCCGTTCGCGTCGACGATCGAGCCTTCGAGGGAGCCCGTCGGCTGGGCGGCGGCCAATGCCGTCGCCGCCAGCGACGGCGGCAGCGCCAGGGACAGCAGCGCCACAGCAAGGGCGAGTCGGATTCGGGTGCAGCCAGGGGCGGTCATCGATGGGATCTCCAGAAGCCGAAGCCGGTGCGACGTCTCTTGCGGATGGTGGGGATCCTACCGCCTTGCGGGCGGAAACGACCGCGGCACCGGGGGGAGAACACGAGGGTGCACGACAAGAAAGTTGAGGGTCTTGCCGTACGGGAGGTATCGAGCGATCGCTGATCGACCGATTCCTCGGGTGGGGGGGACTCTGACCATGCCCGAGGCGCGGATGACGGAACCGATTGCTGACGCGGTCGAAAGGGGGGCCAGGAGGAGATGCTGGCCGCACTGAAGTCGGCGGTCGAAGCCGACGTCGACGCGTTCCTGAGCCGGAGGAGCGGGAATCCGCAGGACTTCGAGACGCTCCTGCAGACGGTTCACCGCCGCGCGCTCGCCACGGCGGCCCGGATCGTGGAAGCGGCTGGGGCGCAGCGCTCGTAGCCGCCATCGAAGCCGAAGTCGATGCGCTCCTCGGTCCCGGGCGCGCCGACGCGGTGGACTTCGAGGCCCTCGAACAGGCAGTCCGTCGCCAAGCCCTCGACATTGTTGCCGCTCTTGTAAAATCGAACGAATCTGACCTCGGGTCGACCACAAGATGTTGTGGCCTGCGGTGGCATCGTCAGACCACCAGCGTGTGCGTGTGCTCACCGTCGTCAAGGCGCCTCGCTACGCTCGGCCCCCGCTTCGCGGGGCTGACAGCCTTGACGACGGCTCCGCGCACGCTCGTCCGGACTGGAACTTGTCTGTCGATGCCCAATCCCCGACCCCAAGATGTTGCGGTCGACGATCTGTTCAGGGTCGTTCAGTTTCGGATGACCGTTGACAACATCGCCGCGCAGTGGATGGCGCAGCGATTCAACGCGGACGATTCCGACCATTCGGGTCCGACCACCGCGTGCGCCTGCGGCCGGCGGGCGCGCTACGCAGGCCGTCGCCCGAAGACCTTCACCACGCTGCTGGGGCCGCTGACACTGCAACGCGCCTACTACCACTGCGACGCCTGCCGCGTGGGAAGCTGTCCGCGCGACGAGGCCCTGGGTCTGCAAGGCACCTCGCTGTCACCGGCCACCACTCGGATGGTGGGCTTGACGGCGTCCGAGGTCAGCTTTGCCAAGACGAGCGAGTTGTTGGCGGGCGGTCCTGGCCGGGGTAGGAGTCGAGACCCGGCAGGTCGAGCGCTGTGCCGAGGCGCTCGGGCGTGAGGTCGCTGCCGACGAGCGCTCGGTTATCGAGCAGACCGCAGCGGTGCCCGCGCCCACGCTATACCTCGGGCTGGACGGCACCGGTGTGCCGGTGCGCCCCGCCGAGGTCGCAGGCCGCCGCGGCAAGCAGCCGACCCGTGCGCGACCGCGGGTCGGTCAGCTACAACGCCGCGGTCGAGAGCGCGGCCAGCCGCGACACCGACCCGCAGCCGGCCGCCTTCGCACAACGGGTCTATCGCGAGGCAATACGGCGCGGTTTCGACACCGCAGCCCAGCGCGTCGTCCTTGGCGACGGCGCCGCGTGGATCTGGAACCTGGCCGCCGAGCAGTTCCCGGCGCCATCGAGATCGTCGACATCTACCACGCCCAGCACCTGTGCGACGTCGCCAAGGCCCTCTACGGCCCCGGGACCGACTTGGCCGACCGGTGGGCCAGGGACCGTCATGCCGAACTCGACGCCGGCGGCTCCGCGCTGTCGTCGCCGCGTTGCGCGTCCATGTCGAGACCACGCCCGAGGCGCGAACGTGCATTCAGTACGTGTTCGGGAACCGCCACCGGATGCGCAATCCGCAGTTCCGCGCCAGGGGTTTGTGCGTCTCGTCGGGTGTCGTCGAGGCCGGATGCAAGCAAGATCGGCGCCCGGCTCAAGCGCGCCGGCATGCGCTGGACCGTCGCCGGGGCCAACGCCATCATCGCCCTGCGCTGCTGCATCTTCAGCGGTCGCTTCGAGGACTTCTGGGAGCGACGAGCCGCAACTGCCGCCTGACGCTCATCTCATAATAATGATGCCGTGCACCCCTGGGGGCCAGGAGAACAGGCCTCCGGCGGACCCGCCGGGGCCCGGGGGAGGGACGAGGGCGTCTCCGAGAGAGCAGAAGAGCGCCCGGCGTGGCTCACCGTCCACGAGAAGAAACCGACCGGGACATCGAGGCGCCAGAACGCGTCACGCCGGCGTCGACCGTTCCGCGTCGACCCAGCACGTCGGCGCCGAGCCGCTCCATCGTCGTCGTCTTGGCGGCAGGATGGAGCGCGTCCGACGGCCAGACCTCAATGAACCTGCAGAGATGAGGGCGACGCGCCCCGCGGCCCGACGAGTGACATTCCACCCGACCGCTCAGTCCACTTCGGCACCGTCGCGAAGCGCACGCTCGCAGAGCCTGCGGCGCTCGTGTAGCCACTCCGCCATCCGGTCCCAATTGGTGCGGTCGCGGGAGTCGATCTTCAGGAACGATAAACCCCCAGCGTCTCCCGACATCTCCGCGCCCTTGGTCTTGTCCCGCAGCCACTTCACGCTCGGTGCGACAGCTGCCAGATACTCTTCCTCCGACTCGCGTTCCCGCGTGATGTACACCCCCACACCATGCACGGCGACGTACTGGCACACGCGCCGCCCAGCTTCCTCGACGCGGCGATAGACATCGCTGCGGGCCCATCCAGCCGGTGCTTCACCCTTATGCCGCTTCGAGACGTGAGCCCAAAAGTCTCGTCGAAACTGGCCGAGCTCCGTTAGCTCGCCGTGTTGCACGGTCTCCTGCACCCGCCGGTCCCAGTCGTTCGGTCGCTCCAGCACCTCAAACACCGGCGCCAGCGGCGAATCGCCGATCCGCACCACCCTGACCCGGACCGCGAAGAACGCGAACGACTCGCCCGTGTGCTCGTTCAGCCAGCGGAGGGCAGACAGGTGCGGCTCGTCGAAGCCCTTCGCGACCCAGACGACGGCCTTAGCCTCCAGGCCCGCGAGGTAGGCCAGGACCTGGCCGAGATGATGGAGGTCTGCGTGCTCCAACTGGTTCTCGATGAGTACCCGGCTGTCGTCCCGCGGGTTGCGGGCCACGATGTCCGCACGCAGAGGGCCGACGGGCATCTCGGTTCTCTCATGCTCCAACTCGATGCCGATCTCCTTCGCGAGACGGTCCAGGTTGTCGGCGAGCCACGGCGTGAAGTCGTGCGCCTCGTGGTCCCACGCCTCACGCGGATCAACCGAGTCCAGCGCGCCCAACGGTCGCGTAGTCATGGTTTCGGGCTCCCTGCGCATTCGCGAGCGGAATTGTATCGGACGGCGAGACCGGGCGGGTCCCGGAGCGGTCGAGGTCAACTTCACGCTGAGCATCAAGAATCCGGGGAGCGACATCGACGTGCAGCTCGCGGGGCCGGACCTGGGCCGGCTGCGGGTGGCGGCGGACGAAAGGTCAAGGGTCGGCTCCGGGAGGGGTGCACGACTAGAAAGTGAGGATTGCCGTCAGGGCTGTTGATCGAGGGCTGTTCGGTTGGTACCTCCCGATAGGCGGAGAATCCCGACCAATGCCCGAGGTGCAGTTGACGGACCGGACCGAGCACGCGGCCGAAAATGGGGGCTTCAGAGAGGTGCTGGCGGCGGTCGAGAGGGCAGTCCGGGCCGATGTCGAAGCACTCCTGGGGTGGAGCACCGTCGATGCGCAGGATCTCGAGACGCTCACACAGGCGGTTCGCCGTAAAGCTCTCGCCACGGCGGCCCGGGTCGTGAAGACAGCGGCCGAGCAGCGTTCGCGGCCGTGATCGAGGCCCTGGAGCGGGCAGTCCGTCACCAAGCCCTTGCCATCGCCGTCCGGGCGCTGGCGCAGCGACTTGAACGATGACCATTCCGACCATCTGGGTTCGACGACCGCGTGCACCTGCGGACAGGCGGCGCGCTACGCGGGCCGCCGCCTCAAGATGTTCACCGCGGTGCTGAGGCCGCTGCCCCTGGAACGCGCCTACTACCACTGCGAACGCCTGCCGTAGCGGGAGTTGTCCGCGCGACCAGGCCCTGGGACTGGTCGCCGCCTCGCTGTCACCCGGCGCCGCCCGGATGTTGGGACTCGCGGCGGCCGAGGTCAGCTTCGCCAAGGCGAGCGAGCTGCTGGCGGCCTTGGCCGGGGTGTTCGTCGAGACCCGCCAGGTCGAGCGCTGTGCCGACCGGCTGGGGCGCGAGGTCGCCGCCGACGAGCGAGCGTACCACGGGAGCTCAGAACCACCCCGCAGGATGGAGGGTCGGGAAGCGGTGGCCGCAGCGCGCCCGTTCACCGCGTGTTCCGGATCCGTCGTCGACGTCGGTTGTCGCGCGGCGCGCCAGACACTCGCTGACCGGCCCTACCGGGTTTGCGTCCTAGACGATATGGAATGACCGGCTCGCAATCGTGACGTCGTCGTGCGCGAGCACGCGACACGGTGGCCGAGGCCGCCTACGATTCGCGGGTTGACACCGAGCGCGGCGTCAGAGCCGCAGACGAAAGGAGCCGGTCATGAGCGAGACTATCACCTACGTGGGGATCGATGCGCACAAGGTGGATCTGCAGGTGGCGATGCTGCGCCGGATGCAACCGAGCCGGTTGCCTGGACGGTGGCGAACGAGGCTCGAGCGGTAGACCGGCTGCGCCGGAAGCTGGAAAGGACCGCTCCGGGCCCCATCGCTTGCTGCTACGAGGCAGGGCCGTGCGGCTATGCGTTGCAGCGGCAACTGGACCGGGGCCGGGTCCGCTGCGAGGTGATCGCGCCGGCGCTGGTGCCGCGGAAGCCGGGCGAGCGAATCAAGACGGACCGACGAGATGCACGGAAGCTGGCGGAACTGCACCGGGCGGGGCTGTTGACGGTGGTGCGGGCGCCGACGCCGGCGGAGGAAGCGGTGCGCGACCTGTGCCGCGCCCGCGATGACGCGCGGGTGGACCGACAACGGTGTCGGCATCGCCTGGGCAAGCTCTTGCTTCGCCGCGGGCTGCACTATCCGGGCCGCGCGTGGACCCAGGGGCACCGGCGCTGGGTCGATGGTCTGTCGTGGCCGCATCCGGCCGAGCGGGTGGTCGTGGAGGACTACCGGCTGGCGATCGACCAACTCGTTGACGCACACCACCGGATGGTCGCCGGCCTGCGCGAATCCCGGTGACACCCGCAACACCGAGCCAGAGCCCGCGGCGGCGTTGAAGACCCAGCACTCGATACGGACCGCGCCGCGTCCGGCTCCCGCGGCGCCCGAGGCGGATCCACAGCTGCGTGAACTCCGTCAGCCCCGCATCGAGCGTCGTCGTCACCTCGAAGCCCAGCCGCCCGAGCGCCGCCGAGACGTCGGCCGCGTCGTTCTCCGGGTTCGGCAGCCGCCCGATGTGGGCGGACGGGCTGTTGCCCCCGCCCAGCGCCACGCGCCCGTCAGCCAGCACGACGGACGTCGACCCGAACACGACCAGCGCCAGCAGAACCGCGACGAGCGACGGCCTCGCAACCGGCATCTCGATCACCACCCTTCTCTCGCTGGAATCGCAAGCCCCCGGCACCGACAGCGGAGGGACCCTTCCTCTGCTCATCCACACCCTCTCTACTTGCTCTTGGCGTCGCGTCGTACGGAACCGAACACGCCGGGGCAACCTTTCTTCGCAAGGGCCGGGGCAGGTGGGTTCCCCCGCGTCTCGATCTTGCGGTTCGAAACGCGCAAGACCGTCACCGACCTGATCCCGAGTTCGCGGCCACAGCGCAGACACCGACGTGTCGCGGCGGGCCCTACGCGGCGTGGGGCCAGCCAGATCGCCGGACAGTCCCAGCGGGGCAGTTCGAGATCCGGACCGGGCTCGACCTGTCCGGAGCGTGCACGCGGGAGGGGGCGGAACTGCCTGTGCTTGGGAGCCCGCGCGGCCTGTGAGCCCCGCCCTGGGCGCCGCGCGGCCGCATCGCTCTGCGCTGCTGCATCCTCAGCGGACGCTTCGAGGACTTCTGGGAGCGACGAGCCGCAAACGCCGCCTGACGCTCATCCCACAATGTTGTCGTGCACCCAGAACACGACACCGCCTTGCGGCATCGCGGCGCGTGTGCTATGAGCTACGGATGCTGATTGGCCCTGTCGCGGGGACACGCCGGGCGACGGCGGACGATGCCTTGGAGGCATGCCGTCGACGCCCACATCGCAGCGCGCGGGGGCGCGGGCCGCGAAACGCGTGGAGGCGCGGGCCGCGCGACGCGTGGTGGCGCGCTCCGCACAACGCGGGGAGGCATGGGCCACAGTGGCGGGGCCGGGACGGGGGCCGAGCCCGGTTGTTCGGCCGCCCACTCGCCGGCGCGCTCCGCACAACGCGGGGAGGCATGGGCCACGTTGGGGGGGCGCGGCCGGCGCCGTTGCCCTGGTGCTGGCCCTCGCAGTCCCGGCCGCGCTCGGGGCAGCCGGCTCGCAGCTCGCCGAATCCAGCGCGGTGGAGCCGGCGTTCTCCCCGCGTGCGCTCCTCGACCGTTACTGCGTCGCCTGCCACAACCAGCAACTGCGAACCGCTGGCCTGACCCTGGACACGATGGACGTCGGGGCCGTGGCGGCCCGGCCCGACGTGTGGGAGAAGGTGGTGCGCAAGCTGCGGGGCGGCCTGATGCCGCCGGCCGGGCGCCCTCGTCCCGACACGCGCGCGTACGACGAGCTCGCGAACTGGCTCGAGGTCCGGCTCGACCGTGCCGCGGCCGTCGATCCGCATCCGGGCCGCTCGGACGTGCTCCATCGCCTGAACCGCACGGAATACGTGAACGCGATTCGCGACCTGCTCGCCCTGGAGATCGACGGGGCGGAGCTGCTGCCGTCCGACGACGCGAGCTACGGTTTCGACAACATCGCGTCGTCCCTGCGGATCTCGCCCACGCACCTGGACCGCTACCTGGCTGCCGCGCGCAAGATCAGCCGCGCCGCCGTGGGGAGAGCGGCGGCGCCGCCCACGACCCGGGTCTACACCGTGCCCGCCGACCTCTCGCAGGAACGCCACCTGGAAGGTCTGCCGCTGGGCACGCGCGGCGGCATCCTCGTGCGCCACCACTTCCCGCGCGACGGCGAGTACGAGTTCCGGGCCAAGCTGGCCCTGGACGTGCTGGACAACATCCCGCGCTACGACGAGACCCACCACCTCGACATCCTGATCGACGGCGACCCGGTCGAGCGGTTCACGTTCGCGGGCGAGCCGGACCCCGAGGACCTCGAGCCGGCACCCATCAGCGACGTCGACCTGGCCGGCCACCGGCGCAACATGGACGCGCACTGGCGCGTGCGGGTCGCCGTGCCGGCGGGCGTGCGCGACCTGGCCGCCACGTTCGTCGGGTCGGCGGAAGTCCTGACGGAGGCGTCGCGGACCGGCGCGCTCCAGCCCCTGCGACTGGCCCTGAAGGAGCCGCTCGTGCGGCCCTACGCCGGCGGGTTCTTCAACGACGAGGCGCGGACGGGCCCCTACCTGGCGAACCTCACCGTCACGGGGCCGTTCGCCCCCGGCGGGCCGGGCGATACGCCGAGCCGAGGGCGGATCTTCACCTGCACCCCGGCCGCGTCCGCGGAGGAGGAGGCCTGCGCGGAGCGGATCCTCTCGAAGCTGGCACGCCGCGCCTACCGGCGGCCGCCGTCCGTAGCCGAGCTGGACCGCCTGCTGGACCGCTACCGCGACGGCCGGCAGGGGGCGGACTTCGAGGCCGGGATCGAGCGCGCCCTGCGGCACGTGCTCGCCCATCCCGCGTTCCTGTTCCGCGTCGAGCGAGAGCCGCACGGCATTGCGCCCGACAGCACCTACCCGATCCCCGACCTGGAGCTGGCCTCGCGGCTGTCGTTCTTCCTCTGGAGCAGCATCCCGGACGACGAGCTGCTCGACCTCGCCGAACGCGGCCGGCTGCGCGACCCCGCGGTGCTGGACGGGCAGGTGCGGCGAATGGTGGCCGACCCACGGTCGCACGCCTTCGTCGCCAATTTCGCGGGCCAGTGGCTGTACCTGCGGAACTTGCCGGAAGTGAAGCCGGACGAGAAGAGCTATCCCGAGTTCGACGAGGGCCTGCGCCGCGCCATGCGGCGGGAGGCGGAGCTCTTCTTCGAGACCGTCCTCCGGGAGGGCCGCAGCGCGCTGGAGCTGCTGACCGCCGACTACACGTTCGTGAACGAGCGGCTGGCCGCGCACTACGGGATTCCCGGCATCAAGGGGAGCCACTTCCGGCGGGTGACGCTCGGCGAGACGAGCCGGCGGGGCCTGCTCGGCAAGGGTGCCGTGCTGGCCGCCACCTCGTATGCCCACCGGACGTCGCCCGTGCTCCGCGGCAAGTGGATTCTCGAGAACCTGCTCGGCACACCGCCGCCTCCCCCGCCGCCCGACGTGCCGGATCTGAAGGACGATGACGCCGACGGCCACGTGCTGTCGATGCGGGACCGCATGGTCCAGCACCGCGCCAATCCCGCGTGCGCGAGCTGCCACGCCATGATGGACCCGCTCGGCTTGGCGCTGGAGAACTTCGACGCGGTGGGGCGCTGGCGGACGCGGAGCGAAGCGTGGACGCCGATCGACGCGTCGGGCACGATGCTCGACGGGACGGCCTTCGAAGGCGTGGACGGGCTACGGGAGGCGCTGCTGCGCCGCTCCGACCTGTTTCTCACGACGGTGACCGAGAAGCTGCTGACCTATGCGCTGGGGCGGGGCCTGACCCATTCCGACGCGCCCGCGGTCCGCGGGATCGTGCGGGCGGCAGCGGCCGAGGACTACCGCTTCGACGCCCTGTTGACCAGCATCGTGAAGAGCCTCCCCTTCCAGGCCCGCCGATCGGCACAAGGAGAACGGCCGTGATCATCACGAAGAAGACGCTCTCGCGGCGGACGGTTCTGCGGGGGCTGGGGGCGACGGTGGCGCTGCCGCTGCTGGATGCAATGGTGCCGCCGCTCACGGCGCTGGCGCGGACGCCAGCCACGCCCGCCCGGCGGCTCGGGTTCGTCTACATCCCGAACGGGGTGTCGATGAACCCGGATGTGAACAACTGGAAGCCCGTCGGCACCGGCCGGGACTTCGAGTTCTCCCCCATCCTGTCGCCGCTCGCGCCGCACCGCGACCACGTCACGGTCGTGAGCGGTCTCGCCCAGCGGCAGGCGGAGGCGTTCAACGACGGCGGCGGCGACCACTCGCGCGCGAGCGCAGGCTATCTGAGCGGGGTCCATGCCGTGCAGGCGCAAGGGGTGAACGTGCGCGCCGGGACGACGGCCGATCAGGTCGCGGCCGTCACGCTGGGAAAGGACACGCCGCTTCCGTCGCTGGAGCTGGCCGTCGACAGCGGCGACATGGTCGGCAACTGCGACAACGGCTACGACTGCGCCTACCTCAACACCATCTCCTGGCGGACGCCGACGACCCCGCTGCCGACCGAGCGGAACCCGGCCGTGGTCTTCGAGCGGCTCTTCGGCGACGGCGGCACCGCGACCGAGCGGCGCGCGCAGATGCACACGGACCGCAGCATCCTCGACGACGTGACCGCCGACATCGCCGCGCTGCAGCAGGCGGTGGGGCCGACCGACCGCGCCCGCGTCGACGAGTACCTGGAGGCCGTGCGCGAGATCGAGCGCCGGCTGCAGACGGCGGGCCGGGCCGCGGCCCGCGAGCTGCCGCCGTTCGAGCGCCCCACGGGGATTCCGGAGGACTTCGCCGAGCACGCGGCCCTGATGTTCGACCTGCAGTGGCTGGCGTACCAGGCCGACGTCACGCGCGTGACCACCTTCATGCTCGGCCGCGAGCTCGGGGGCCGATCGTACCCCGAGCTCGGCATCCCGATGAACCACCACGGCCTCTCCCACCACCGGGACGACCCGGAGAACCTCGCGAACCTGGCGAAGATCAACACGTACCACATGGAGCTGTTCGCCGCGTTCGTCGACAAGCTCGGGTCGACGCCGGACGGCGACGGCAGCCTGCTGGACCACGTGCGGCTGCTCTACGGCGGAGGCATCAGCAACCCGAACCGGCACGAGCACTTCGACCTCCCCATCGCGCTCGTGGGAGGTGCCGGGCGGTCGGGAGGGCGGCATCTCGAAATCGCCGAGACGCCGCTGGCGAACCTCCTGATGGCGATGCTGGACTGGGCCGCCGTCCCCGTGGATCGGCTCGGCGACCGCACGGGCCGGCTCGCCGTCGCGCCCCTGGCGGGGGCCTGCGGGGAGCGGGGGGGCAAACCGGGGCGGGGGCCCCGGTGGATGGGCTCGGCGCCAGCACGGGACGGCTCGCCGTCGAGCCTCTGGCGGGCGTCTGAGGAGAGCGATGGTGCACCCAGGGTCGGGGCGGCCGGATCGAGCGGCGGGTCGCCGGCGGGCGTTCGCACGTTCCGCGGCGGCGGTTGACCCTCACCGCCTCGCACCGCAGCTCGCGCAGCGCGAACGCCGCGTGACCGGGTCGGGGCGGCGGACGAGGAGGACGCAGCGTCTGCGCCTGTGGGCGGCGCCGCTCGTGGCCGTCGTCTGCCTGGGCGCTGCCCCGCGCGAGCTGCCGCTGGTCGACGCCGTCAAGGCGGGCTCCGCGGAGTCCGTCCGCGCGCTGCTGGACCGGCAGGTCGACGTCAACGCCGCGGCGGCGGACGGCACCACCGCCCTCCACTGGGCGGTGCGGGGGGAACAGGCCGGTGTCGTCGGCATGCTGATCGCCGCGGGCGCCGACGTCACGGCTCCCAACCGCTACGGGGCGACGCCGCTCTCGCTCGCCGCGCGTACCGGGAACGCCGGCGTCATCGCCAGGCTGCTCGAGGCGGGCGCCGACGCCAACGAGGCCACCGTGGGCGGCCGGACCGCGCTGATGACGGCTGCGCGGACCGGGAACGTCGACGCTGTCCGGGCCCTGCTGGCCCACGGCGCGGAAGCCGACGCCACGGACGACACGCACGGCCAGACGGCGCTGATGTGGGCGGCAGCCGAGGGCAACGCGGGCGGCGTGCAGGCGCGGAGCGAGGCGGGGGCCGCCGTCACCGCGCGGCCCGGCTGGCCCACGGCGCGGAAGCCGACGCCACGGACGACACGCACGGCCAGACGGCGCTGATGTGGGCGGCAGCCGAGGGCAACGCGGGCGTCGTGCAGGCGCTGATCGAGGCCGGGGCCGACATCCACGCGCGCACCGGGCGCGGCTTCACGGCCTTCCTGTTCGCGTCGCGGGCGGGCAGCATCGCGGCGGCCCGGGTCCTGCTGGCGGGCGGGGGCGGGGGGGGCGGGGCGCGGCGGCGGGGGGGAGCCGCTGCCGAACGGCGTCACGCCGCTGCTGCTCGCGATCACGAACATGAACTACGAGCTGGCGGCGCTCCTGCTGCGCGCGGGCGCCGACCCGCAGTCGGACGCGGTCGGGTGGTCGGCGCTGCACCAACTGTCGTGGAGCCGCCGGCCCGCGATTGGATTCAACAACCCCGAGCGGCTGCACCGGGACGACGTGTCCGCGCTGCATCTCGCCCGGCTGCTCCTGGCCGCCGGCGCAGACCCGAACGCCCGCGTCCGGAAGGAGCTGCAGGACGTCCCGAGGCAGCGGAACACCGGAGGCGCCGGCGCGACGCCGCTGTTCCTGGCCGCCCGGACCGGCGACGCCGACCTGATGCGCGTGCTGCTGGAGTTCGGGGCCGATCCGTTCCTGCCGACGGCCGTGTGCCGGACGCCGCTGATGGCCGCGGCCGGCGTCGGCGTCTCTCCCGGCGCCGATCCGGGCACCGACGAGCAGCTGCTCGAGGCGTTCAGGCTGCTGCTCGACCTCGGCGGCGACATCCACTCCGCGGATGCCGGAGGCGAGACCCCCCTCCACGGCGCCGCGGAGCGGGGCGCCAACGAGGTCGTGGAACTGCTCGTGGATCGGGGCGCCGACCTCGAAGCGGTCAACGACCGGGGCTGGACGCCGCTGACGATCGCGGACGGGGTCGTGCGGGGCGTGGTCTTCAAGCAGCAACCCCACACCGCAGCCCTGCTGCGCCGCCTGATGGAGGCCCGCGGGATCGGCACGACGCCAGCCACGGACGCCTGCCCCACCTGCGACGAAGACGACTTCGACCCGTACAACCCGCCGGTGCGGGAGCCCTGCGCCATCGGGTGCGGGGCCCCGCGGCCAGGGGGGGGGGGGGGGCGGGCCCGCCCGCGGCCGCTAGTGGCCGAGCGCCTCAGCCGCCGACCGCACGAAGCTCTGGGCGCGCCCTGCAGCATGCGGCCCCGCGCGCCCGACGAACTGCGTTCCTCAGGCGGCGGCCGCCGCCTCCCGCTCCCGCCGGTCGATGTCGCGCAGCGCGTGGTAGGCCGACTGGATGGCGCCTTCCTGCCAGCCGGCGTGGTGCGTGACCTGATCGCCGACCAGGTAGTGCCGTCCGGCGGGCTCCTGCAGCGTCGGGAGATGGTTCCGCAACGCCTCTTCCGTCCAGAGGGTCGAGCAGCCGAGCACGTGGTTCATCCGGGACCAGGCCACGCTGAGGCCCCGCTCGACGTGCTGCCGGTAGCCGGGATGAACCTTCTCGCCCTGGACCAGCGCCACCTCGACGCGCTCGGCCGGCGACATCCGGGCGAGCCGGAGGCCGCGTTCGTCGTCGAAGGTGTAGGCCCCGAGAATGACGCCGTTGGGGCCGTGGATGCCGTGCGGGGGATACCAGATCTGGGTGATGTCCTGGTTGGTCCAGGAGATGCCCCCGTAGATCTGCTCGTCTTCCCAGAAGCGGCGCCGCGCCTGGAACGCCACCTTGACGTTCTGGCTCAGCGTGGGGGCGGCGAGCGCGCGCACGTAGCGCGGGGGCAGGTTGTGGCGCAGGCCCGGCACCAGATGAGCCGGCATGCTGTTGAGGCAGTAGTCGCCCCGGACCGAGCGCACGTCGCCCCGGGCGTCGGCGTACGCCACCTCCACGCCGCTCTCGCCCAGCCGGATCTCGCGCACGACCGCCCGGAGCTCGACCGCGTCTCCCACCCGGCCCAGGAAGGCGTCGACGATGCGGTCCATGCCGCCCACGGGCTGCATCATGGGCGCGGCCTGGTCCACCATCTCACCCCAGTGCATGTACTCGCGCCAGAAGTCGGCGTCGAGGAGCTCCGAGAAGCCGCGCACCGGCTTCTGGACGCCGGGTGACATCATGCCGCCGCTGGCGTACCCGGCGCGCTCCGAACCGCGGTAGGCGAGCGTCTCGTCGAGGTCGCCGTACACGCGCAGGAAGGCTCGCAACCGCTCCTGGTCGCCGGCGTCGAGACGGGCGTCGAGGTCGCGCGGGTGGACGGCCTTCGCCAGCAGCTCGGCCACGAAGCCGCGGGCGTCCGTCATGTACTCCCGGCTGCGGATGGGCCGCCCGCCGAAGGCGGCATCGTCCTGGACCCAGGCGTTGCGGTTGTCGTTGACGAAGACCTCGAGGCGGACGCCGAGCTCGCGGCAATAGCGCAGCAGGCTCGTGTGGCTGCCGGGAATCCGCGCGGGGCCGGCGTTGAAATAGAGGTCGGGGTCGTCGTCGAACTCGCACACCTGCCGGGCCCCCACCTCGTCGATGACGTCGCCGCACCGCAGGGTCAGGTTGCGACCTCCCGCACGATGGGAGGCTTCCAGGACCGTGCAGCGATGGCCCGCCCTACGCAGCTCGTACGCCGCCGTCAGCCCGGCGATGCCCGCGCCGATGATGACGATGTGGCGCGGCCGCCCCTCGGCGGGGCGAAGGGCGATCTGGCCCGCCCGGGCCACCGGCGGCAGGAGCCCCAGGGCGGTAGCTGCGGCGTGCACGGCGGCCGCCCCGCCGGCCGCGCCGACGGCGTGCAGCAACTGGCGGCGGGAGATGCGTCCGTCCATCGATGGGTGCTCCGCGGATAAACGGCGGCCGGACCCCAGGCCCCGGGCCGGCTCTCGGCCGTGAACCGACGTCCGGGGCCTCCCGGCCCCCGTCCCGGTTCACGCGGCGAAGCCGCACTCTATCAGACGACGGACGCCGCCCTGCTACAGTTCGAGGGAGCCGAAGGCGTCGCAAGCTGGTGAAGGCATGACGATCAGTGAGAACCTGCTGCCGGATTTCGAGGAAGAGATCGCGCGGACGCGCACGACGCTGGAGCGTGTTCCTGTCGACAAGTTCGATTGGAAGCCGCATCCGAAGTCCGGATCCATGCTCTGGCTGGCCAGACACGTGGCGGACCTGCCGTCGCTGGGCGCGCTAATCGTCACCCAGGACGAGTTGGACGCCGCGCCCGGCCGCAGGCCGGTGGAACCCCCGCCCTCGGACACGGCCGCCATCGTCGCCGTGCTCGACAGCAACGCCCGCCGGATGCGTGCCGCTCTCGCCGGCGCCAGCGACGAGGATCTGCGGAAGCCCTGGTCGCTGCTGAGCAATGGCACGGTGCTCTTCACGCGTCCGAAGGCGGCCCTGCTTCGGAGCTTCGTCATGAATCACCTGATCCACCACCGGGCGCAACTCGGGGTCTACCTCCGCCTCAACGATGTCCCCGTGCCGTCGCTCTACGGGCCGTCCGCTGACGAACCGTCGCCCGGACTCTGAACACGACGCCCTGTGCGAAGGGCGCGTCCTCTACGATGCCCGCGCGGACTGACGATGACACCATCCGAAACCTGATCCAGTCGGCAGAGGCACGGCTGGAACGCGCCGAGACCTACGTTTCGAAGGTGCGGCACGACCAGCTCGATCGAATATCAACAGGTCGCGTGGCAGGCGGTGCTGGTCTTCAGGAAGAAGGTCACTCCGTGGCGGACGAGCACTTCGAAGGCTCCGCCAGCGGCAGCCGCAGGCGACTGCGGCTTCGTCGCCGTCGCCTGGCGGCCACCGCTGTACAGGTCGAGCACCGGCGCGTTGATCCGTCCGTAGTCGGACTCCGGCGTTGGAGCATCGCCGTGGAAGACCACCAGCGCATCCAACTCGGGCTGATCGACCGGGTAGGCGAAACCAGCCGACCCGCCCCAACCGAACCCGACCACGCCGACCGGTCCGCCAGCAGCCGGCAGGTCTGGCGCCTGGGCTCGAAGCGCCCTGAGCCAGCCCGTGCGTGCGTGCGACCGGGGCCATGCGGAGGCAGACGAGGCATATCCGATCCCCTCGCGTGTCACGCCCGCCAAGAGGTCCGGGGCAACGGCGATGAACCCCTCCGTCGCAAGGGCGCCGGCGAGGCTGCGCACCCAATCGGACAGCCCGTGGAGATCCGGCGCGGATGCACGGCGCGATGGACGCCCTGAGAGCGCTTCGGGAGCGACGGGGACGATCATCACGATCCCACGCGACCGTTCGGGATACTCGGGATACACCACCCGGGTGCGGTTCGGCGCGCTTCCAGGGAAAGGAGCATCTACGAACTCGCTGGGAAGGAGCACCGCATCGAGGTCACGTCGCGCCGGCGCTCCGCTCGGCGGCGGCAGATGCGCGGCGGCGGCCGGAGCCTTGGCACGGACAATCGAACCTACCGCCGCCGACAAGGTACCCATCTGGAGCGCTGCAAGTGCCAAGAGAGCAACGGGAACAACTCGTCGCATTTTCGACCCCCCTCTATTCTTGAGACGTGTCGGAGACGGCGCCTCGTTCCCCGGGGGAGGAAGGTCGCGGCTCCGAAGCCGACCCGAGTGCGCCGAGCGAGCGCTGCCCGGGTCAACGATCCGCGATCAGGAAGACGCGATAGGCTGAGACGACGGCTATGCGGGAGGTCGAGCATCGCATGCGATTCGTGGGTTACGCCGACGCCGCGTCCGAGCCCAACGTCATCGTTGACGGCAAGCCGAACGACGGCACGCTCATGACGCTCTCCCACTGGCCGCGGAGCGGCACTCCCGCGGACCTCATGGCGGACACGTCGACCGCCATCGTGTTCAACTATCTCGACCGCCCCGACCTGCACGTTCCAGCCGACGTCGTCTCCAACAACCACTTCGACGAGGACGGGCTTGTCGGCATCTACGCGTTGCTGGAGCCCGGCGCCGCGGCGTCTCGGCGCGACCTCCTGATCGACGTCGCCCAGGCCGGCGACTTCGGCGTGTTCACGAGCCGGCGCGCGGCCCGAGTCGCGTTCGCCATCTCGGCCCATGCGGACCCGAGGACGTCGCCGCTCCCGCGGTCACTGTTCGACCGCCCCGCGGCGCCGGCCGACGAGGGGTTGTATCGGGCGTTGCTCGATGTTCTGCCTCGGCTGCTCGCCGACGTCGACGAGTACCGATCTCTCTGGGGTCCGGAGGACGCGGCGCTCACGCGCACGGAGCGCCTCTTCGAGGACGGCCGGATCACGCTCGACGAGCAGTCGGAGCTGGACTTGGCCGTCGTGCGGGGGCCGGCGGCTGGCGAGTGGCATCCGATGGCGGTCCACACCCGCACGGCGGCCACCCGGCTGCTGCTGGTCCACGGTCCGCGCGTGGAGTTCCGCTACCGGTACGAGAGCTGGGTCCAGATGGCTTCGCGACGACCGGCGCTCCGCGTCGACCTGACCGCACTGGCCGACGAGCTGACCCGCGAGGACGGGGCCGACGGCCGCTGGCGCTTCGAGGGGGTCGAGCACATCGCCCCGCGGATGTTCCGTGAGGGCAGCCCGTCCACGCTGACGCCCGAGGACATCCGCCGACGGCTGGAGGCGGCGCTGCGGGCCGGCACACCGGCGTGGAGTCCCTACGAGTGATGGGGTCGTCCAGGTTTGCTTCCGGCGTGACTCCCCGGGGCCAGCAGGCTCAGGATCGGCTCCACCGACAGCCGCATGTCCCGAATGATCGGCTTGCCCCCAAACACGTCCGGTCGCACGGTGATGCAGTTCAGCAGGTCGGCATGGCTCATGGGAGTTGTCCCTCCGCCCAGCGGACGACGGCGGCGGCGAGCTCCACCGCTTCTGTGTACTCCACTTCGGTGACCGGTCTCAGGGTTCCGGGATAGCGGGTGACAGTGGCGTACTTGGTCAGTTCGCTGGCTCGCCGGATGGTGCCCGGTATGGCTCCTCCCCTTTCTTCCAGCAGCGACAGCAGATGGTCCACGTCATGCACGTAGGGAAACTCGATGCCGCGCGCGATCATCAGGGCCTTGATCGCCTTCTCTGCCGCCTGCTGGGCGTCGAAGCACAGGTCTTCGAGGTACACCCCGGATGCGGGGTTCCGAGCCCGCGTGAGGTTGCTCCGGGCCCGGTTCAGCCACTCGCGAGGGTCATCGTGCGGAAAGCGCTCGAGTCGCTTCATGGACGACCTTGTTCATAGACGACCCTGCCCTCCCGCAGCGCCGGCTTGATCACGAGCGCGTGGCTGTCCCCGTACCGCTCAACGTCCTGGGGAGAGACGACGATCACGTCTACGGCGGCACCGACCCGGGACAGCTTTCTGTAGATCTGTCCCATCAGATCCAGCCCGTCCGCGTCCTTCTTGATCACCAGCAGGTCCACGTCGCTATGGCGCGTCATCTCGCCGCGCGCGGCGGACCCGAACAGGATGATCTTCTCCGGATCGGCGACCTCGACGATGCGCCGGACGATGGCGTCCAGGATGCGTGGATCGAGCGCGCCGGTCAGGGTCTGACCTTCGCACGGGATCGCTGAAGGAGTCATTGGAACGTCAGATCCGCGCCGTTCTCCGTGACCTGTACTGTAGCACCGGGTCGCCTTCCCGCTGGCCGTCCAGGCAGAACACGCCCGATACGCGCCGCGTGTCTGCGGATTCCCGAGCGCCATCCGTGTCGGCGGCTTCAGTTCGCCCCCAGACGCTCCGCGTGCGTGACGACGAGAACGTCAACCGGGCCGAGCCGACCAGCGATCAGCCGCAACCGGAAGCGCTCCCAGAGGAGCCTCTGCAGCATGCGTCGCACCCGCGATTCGTCTGTTGCCGCGTGGGAATCTGGTTCGAAGGTGGCCACGATGTCGAACCGCTCGTCGTCGATCCAGTCCGGTCCGCCCAGGACCTGCTGAACTTCCAGTCCGTACGCTTCGCTAATCAACCGAACGAGCGAGTGGTTCCGTACGTCGCAGTTGCCACCCGGCCGCACACGGAAGGACATCTCCTGGCGTTCGGAGCCGGTCGGCTCGAGGGACGCAACCGTGAACGCGGGTCCGTCGCCTGGTTGAGCGGGCCCCTCGACCGGCTGCGCCGTGAGCGTTGGTGCGGCGGCGAGCACGGCCCAGACCGCTCCCGTGGCCAGGGCGCGGCGCGCCAGCTCCTGGGCCCGGCGGCGCGGCCGGGCGCGCAGCCGGTACTTCGCGTCGTCCGTCACGCTGCTCTCCCGCGGAACGACCAGGTCGGTTCGCCCGTGCCCGGTTCGCTGTCGGGCTGCGCGTTCTGTGCCCGGAAAGGTGTCGTGGCCCGTCTCACCGCCCAACGGCCGCAGGCCAGCGAAGGCCGACGTCGCTTCTTGCCAGGTCATCTCCAGCTTCCTCCTCCCCGCGACGCGGGGACCGGACGTCCCGGTCGAGCAACGGGCACCGGACCGCCTCCACAAGGGGCGGCACGGCGGGCGGGCGGTCTTGACCGCTCGTCGAATTTTCACCCCCTTTTCTTTAGACGTGCTGGAGACAGCGCCTCGTTCCCCGGGGAGGAAACTAGCTGCTCCGATGCTGCCCCGAGGACAGCTGGAGCACGAGACCTACGATGCTCCGCGCAGATGCGAATGGCCTTGCGGTCGTCGATGAGGGCGATGGCAGACCGCTCGACGGCGCAGGCGATCGTCGCGGCTTCGCCGTCATCGAGGGTGTCGGCAGCCGCACCGCCGACGAGGCCCGCGAAGTGGGACATGCCCACGTCTCCGAGTCGAGCGGGCTCGAAGAGGTGTTGCTCGACCAGCGCGGCGAGCGCGGCTGCGTCTCCTCGGCCCGTCCGGCGACCGGCCTGGAATTCCAACGAGACGTCCTCCGGGACGACACACCGGTTGGGCAGGGCTCCCAGGATCGCCTCGGAGCAACCGGTGGCGTTCAGATTGATGACGACGCTCGTATCCGCGACGACCGGCGCGGGGCGTTCATCGAGGCAACTTCGGAGGGCCATCCGCGTCGTCTTCGTCCCTGCCGGCAGCGTCCAGGATCCTGCGCAGCTCGACGCGATCCAGGCACAGCAACCGCGCGAGCTGCCCTTCGCTCAGCAGTTCCCGGCGCTCGGCTTCGGCGGCCAGCAGGCCGAGGCGAAGGGACACGGGACGCTGTGCGTCACCGCCGCCGTAGTCGACGGTGGCCGTCCGGCCCAGCACCGGCGTCTGCCGGCAAGACGTCAGGTGTCCGAGTTCATGCACCGCGGTCTGCGCCTGCCGCGCCGGGCGATGGCTGGCATTCAGCAGGATGCACGCACCAACGCCGTCGTCATAGGCGAACAACCCGGACACCGGACTGTCGAGCGGGCGCACGTAGAGGCGCACCCCGAGGTCCAGCTCCAGGAGGCTCATGACATCGCGGACTAGTCTCGACGAAGAGCCTAACAATGTCCAAGCCTTGCCAGCGCCGCGCATCGTGCTGACGCACCGCTGGCTGCGCGCGGAGGTGCGGGACGGGGCGGTCTGTGGTTGCGGCCGGGTAGTGCGAGTGGCCGACGCGGAGGCAGTGTCATAGCCCGGCGCGCTCCTTGCCGACGCGGTGGTAGGATGGCTGTGGGCCGCAGGAATCAAGCAGGGGATGACCGAGAATCGGCACCCGGGCTACGAGCCGGACAGCCCGCTCTGGTGGGGCATCGATCCCAACGGTCGTCCGAACGCGGCAAAGCTCCGCGCGATCGTCAAGTCGACCATAGCGATCGCACACCCGGAGCGCATCATCCTTTTCGGCTCTGCCGCACGCGGCGACATGAACGAGGACAGCGACATCGACCTGCTGGTAGTCGCCGACACCCTCGATCGGCGCGCAACGGCACGCCGGATCCGGCGTGCGCGGCCGCGGCGCAGCGCACCGCTCGACGTCATCGTCGCGACCGCCGCCGAGGTCGAAGCCAACCGGCACGATCCGTGCTGCTTCATCCACGACGCCCTGCGCGAAGGGCGCGTCCTCTACGATGCCCGCGCCGACTGACGATGACACCATCCGAAACCTGGTCCAGTCGGCAGAGGCACGGCTGGAGCGCGCCGAGACCTACGTGTCGAAGACGCGGCCGGAGTTGACATGCGAAGACGCGCAGCAGACCGCTGAGCTCGCGCTCAAAGCGCTCATCAAGGCGAACGGCGGCGTCTACAAGCGAACGCACGAGATCGAGCACCTTCTCGAAGCGCTCGAGGATCTCGGCGAGACAGTCCTCCCGGCCGTCGAGGCGGCCCGGGAACTGACCGACTACGGCGGTGCCGAGCGTTACGAGTTCATCACAGGCGCCGCCGAGGCGCCAGCGATCGAGTCCATCGCCGACGCGGTGAGGGCGGCGCGCGAAACGTTGACGTGGTGCCGGTCGCGCATCCGCGCGCTCAAGCCGGGCTTGTCACTCGACACCCGCAGATAGGTCAGCCGGCCCGCGAACCGTCGCCGACCGTCACGCATCCCTGACGCCGGCCGACGGCGGCAACTCCTCCCGTCGACCGGAGCGCTGCGGCAGGGGACGTGGTTCGTGAACGGCACGATCGACTGGTTCGCGCGCAACAGCGTCGCCGCCAACCTGATGATGGCGTTCATCGTCGTCAGCGGCCTCCTCGGCGCGACGAGCACCCGGGAAGGGGCGTTTCCGGAGATGGAGCTCGACCGCATCCAGGTCGAGGTCCCGTACCTGGGGCGCCGCCCTCGAGGAGGTCGAGGAGGGCGTGAACGTCCGGATCGAGGAGGCGATTCAGGGCATCGACGGCATCAGGCGCATCCAGTCGACGGCGTCCGAGGGGATGGGCTCGGTGATGATCGAGCTCGACCTGGGCGCCGATGCGCGCCGGGTGGTCGACGAGGTCAAGAGCAACGTCGACGGCATCACCACGTTCCCGCTCCAGACCGAGAAGCCGATCGTCCGCGAGCTCACGAGCCGGCAGCAGGCCGTCGACATCGCGGTCTCCGGCGACGTCGACCCGTTCACCCTGAAGCAGGTCACCGAACGGGTGCGCGACGAGCTCACCGCCATCCCGGAGATCCTGCTGCGGACGATCGGGCAGGCCTACCGCGGGGCGGAGTTCGAGGACCTGGGGAGGAGCACGGCGACGGCCTGCGCGGCGCGATCGAGGGCGCCCGCGAGATCGCCCGGCCGGTCACCTTCGCGGTCCTGACGACGGTGGCCGCCTTCAGCCCGCTGCTGTTCGTGGACGGCATGATGGGCAAGGTGCTGCGGGTCATCCCGCTCGTCGTCATCCCGTGCCTGCTGTTCTCGCTGCTCGAGTCGCTGAACATCCTCCCGGCGCACCTGTCGCACATCCCGAGGCGCGCCCGCCGGGGGCCGTGGCGCCGGTTCCAGTCCCGGTTCGCGAGCGCCCTGAAGCGCTTCGTGCAGCGCGTCTACTGCCCCGTGCTCGACGCCGCGCTCCGCTGGCGCTACCTGACGGCCTCGGTCGGCCTCGGCGTCATGATCGTGACCGTCGGCCTGGTGCTCTCGGGACGGCCCGGCTTCCGCTTCGTGCCCGCCCTCGAGATCGACGTCATATCGGCCTCGATGACGCTGCCGCAGGGAACGCCGGTCGCGGCCACCGGGGAGGCGGTCGCGAAGCTCGAGGCGGGGGCGGGGCGGCTCCGCCGGCGCCTGCTCGAGGAGTCCGGCCAGGACCATTTCGTGCACGTGCTGGCGGTGGTCGGCGACCAGCCCCTGGCCGCGCGGGGCGGCGGGCCCATAACGCCGGTCGTCGGTAGGGCGTCGTCGAACGTCGGCGAGGTCGCGATCGAGCTCGCGGCGCCGGAGCAGCGCACCTACAGCAGCGAGCAGCTCGGACTCCTGTGGCGCGACGCGACGGGGCCCATCCCGGAAGCCGTGGCGGTGGACTTCTCGCTGACCCGGTGGAGCGGGGGAAGCGACGTCGACGTGCAGCTCGCCGGGCCCGACCTCGACCGCCTGCGGGCGGCGGCCGACGACGTCAAGCGGCGGCTCCGCGAGTACGCCGGCGTCTACGAGGTGACCGACACCTTCCGCGCCGGCAAGGAGGAGATGAAGCTCGGCATCAAACCCGCCGCCGAGGCCCTCGGCCTCACGCTCCAGGATCTCGGCCGCCAGGTGCGCCAAGCCTTCTACGGCGAGGAGGCGCAGCGCATCCAGCGTGGCCGCGACGACATCCGCGTCATGGTTCGCTACCCGCGCGACGAGCGCCGCTCGCTCGGCGACCTCGAGAACATGCGCATCCGCACCCCCGACGGCGCCGAGGTGCCCTTCGGCCAGGTCGCCGTCGTCGAGCCGGGGCGCGGCTTCGCCTCCATCCGCCGCGTCGACCGCAACCGCGCCGTCAACGTCACCGCCTCGGTCGATCCCACCGTGACGTCGGCCGGCGACGTCATCGCCGACCTCAACGCCCGCATCCTGCCCGAGGTGCTCGCCCGCCACCCGGGCGTGTTCTACACGTTCGAGGGAATGATGGCCGAGCAGCGGGACGTGCTCGGCGACCTGCAGCGGGGCTTCGTGCTGGCGCTGCTGCTGATCTTCGCGCTGCTAGCGGTGCCGCTCCGATCCTACGTCCAGCCGCTCATCATCATGAGCGCCATCCCGTTCGGCCTCATCGGAGCGGTCTGGGGCTACCTCTTCCTGGGCCTCGACGTGTCGATGATGTCGATGTTCGGGCTCGTCGCCGTGACCGGCGTCGTCGTCAACGACAGCCTGATCATGGTCGACTTCATCAACCGCGCCCGGGCCGTCCACGCCGGCGTCGGGCGGATGGCCCGGCAGGCGGGCGGCCGGCCGACGGACCGGCGGGGGGTGTGGCGCGGCGGGCGGCCGGCGGGCGGACGGACCGGCGGGCGTTCGAGTCGGCGGGCCTCGCGCTCGCGGTCCGCGAGGCGGGCGTCCAGCGCTTCCGGCCGATCCTGCTGACGTCGCTGACCACCTTCTTCGGCCTCGCGCCGCTGATGTGGAACCAGAGCTTCGACGCCGCGTTCATGGTGCCGATGGCGGTGTCGCTCGGTTTCGGGGTGCTCTTCGCGACGTTCATCACCCTGATCCTGGTGCCGACGTCGTACATGATCCTCGACGACGTCGGCCGGGGGATGCGCGGGGTGCCCGGCGGGGCCGTCGGGGACGGGTGAGCCGTTCGTGTCGCAGCGGCTTCGCCTTGAGGCTGCCCGAGCTGTCGGGACGCCTCGGCGCATCGCGTCGGATCAGTTGGGCCAGCTCCATGTCGGAACGGGCCAAGGGTTCGCGCCGCGCGCGCCTGCATGCCGCGGAAGGCGACCAGACGAGGGTCCGGCCTCGAGTGGCCTGCCGCTCAAGCCGCTCCAGGTCAGCCGTAGCAGCCTCGTAGACGTTGGACACTCTCTCCGTCACCGGTTTCGTAAGTAGCTGCAACGTATAGCCTAAGCCGGCAACGAGAGCCCGCGCGCCCGCATTCTGCCCCATCTCCGCTCGCTTGGCGCGGCCGCTCGCTTCCTCCGCCCCAGGCTTGCCCCGGACGTACAGGGCCGGCGGATGCGCGGGCATCGCCCGCAGGTGCTGCCACTCCTGCGCCCAGGCTCGTCCACGACGCGGCCGTGGTCCGGTCACGGCGTCACGAGGTTGGCCTCCAGCTCCGTGAATTGCCGCGTTGAGCGCCGTGCAGCCCTCCACCGCGGCAACCGCCGGCATCCTCCTCACCGCCACCTGTCGGCCCTCCCGCGACCACCGCTCGATCTGCTCCCGCCACGCCTTCAGGCGGCTCCCGCGCAGCGGTGACTCGGCAACGCCGGCGTCGTCCGCCCCCGCGCGACGCACCGTCTTGACGTTCAACTGCATCCGCCAGGCCCCGTCCGGCCCACGACCGGCGGGGCACCCCAGGCCACAAGATCTTGATCCCGAAGCAGGTGTCAGTCCTTGCCGCGCACCGCCCGTCTCGGGCGGTCCTCAGGTCGCGCGGGCAGGCGCGAGCCCACTGGCCGGTGACCGGCCGCGACCGCGTGTACTCCCTGACGACCTCGCCATCGTGAGACCGAGGCTCTGTCGCCCGTCGAAGTCAACCACGCTCCGCCCCCGATCTCACCATTGGACCATGCATGGTGCTTGCCGTAGAATCGGTAGAGCATACTGATGGTTACTGCTGCTGCGTCCCAACGGCCCCGACCCGACTTCAGTGACCCGCCGGTAATCGAAGTTGCCCTATCCGTCGGTTTCCCGGCGCTCGAGCGCTATACCAGCGCGCATGCCGGTCTCTTCTGGCAACGTGCGAAAGGGACATTCTCGACCACCGAGGAGCATCCACCCTTCGACATACCGGCGGTCACCGAGGCGACGGAATCCGCACGACCAAAGATGCGCGTCGTTGATGGCGCACCGCCGCTCCGCACATGGCTGGTCACCCCCGATGGTGGTGAACTCCTACAACTACAACGGGACGTCTTTGCTCACAACTGGCGCAAGACAGCACCGGCGCAGCCGTATCCCCGGTACGAGGCGGTGCGTGCTCGATTCGAGAATCACTTTCGAGCGTTTCAGGCCTTTGCTCAAGAGGAGAATCTGGGGACTGTAGAACCACAACGATGTGACGTGACATACGTTAATCACGTCCCCGTTGGCGATCTCCTGCGCACGGCTGGCGACCTTCAGGAGCTGGTAGTGCCTTGGTCATGGCCGCATGCGGCATTCTTGCCGAAACCTGATCGTGTGCTGTTCTCTTCCGAATTCGTCATCCGTGACGAGAGTGGGAAGTTCGGAGGACGCCTGACCGTGGACGCCAAGCCAGCATACCGGCGTTCCGACCGAAGTGGCATCATTGTGCTGTCGTTGACGGCCCGCGGGATACCACTTGGTGCCGGAATTGATGGCGCCTTGGCGTTCTTTGATCTAGGTCGAGAATGGATAGTTCGAGGGTTCGCTGATCTGACGACACCCAAGATGCACGCACTGTGGGGACGGAGCAGATGATGACCACCGTGGCGACCTTAGCGGAGGGTGACACTTCACTTCCCATGGGGCGTTCGGGTATCGCCAGCGTCTTCCGCGATCTCGCATTGATATCCGTGCTGACGTCGACGCCTGCCTCGGCGGTGGAGACGATGGACGTACGGGATACGGGCAGCGTGCAGAGGGGGATCGGAACGTCGGATGACGAGTTCCTACCGTTCGACGCGGCTCCACGGTCAGCAACTGTTCTCTATCAGGTCGCGACTCGAAGCGCCGCGCTGTCTGACTGGATCCAGGACCTGGATCGGATCCGCGAGGGTGCGACTTCGTCAAACTGGGACGGCGAGGGCGCGTTGCCGGTCCAGTCGAGCGCGCGCCGGTATGCTATCGCTCTCGTTGAGGAACTTGCGGAAGGCACGCGCCTTCCCGAGGTTGCGATAGATCCGGACGGGGAGATAGCCCTTGGATGGCATGCTGGCAACGACGTATTCTCAATTAGCATAAGCGGCGCCGGCCGGTTTTCGTACGCCGGCCTGCTCGGAACGAGCGACTGTCATGGCACAGAGTGGATGGTGGACCAGGTTCCTGTCGAGATTGCGCGGCAACTGGATCGATTTCTATTGGCGCTCTGAACGTCGAGTCGGACCGACTGAGACGACTTGTCGCTTCCTCCGACACCGGTCCGACTACAGAGTTGAGCCCACTGTGATTGCAAAAGAGCGAGCGTTCCTTCCTCACGGCGGCCGCGGCGGCACATCATACGCGACCTCCGCCTTCATGATCGGTAAGCTGCGCGCCGGCGACATATGGCTTCTGGGTAGGCATAAGCTCGCCGGAGTGGAGGTGCGTGGGCGGGCGGATCTATCTGCCGAGCGAGTTACGGGTGTTGGCCTCCGGTTGAACGCCGATAGCAGATTCCGTCGTCACGTCGACATAGTCGGATGGGCGGATGACAAAGCCGGACGGAAACTGCAGGCGCAGAAGCTGGCCCACCTGAGTCGTGTTCACCTCGCACCCCAGGCGTAGCCGGCGGATCGGCCTGCGACGACAGCTCGAACTCGCGAGCCAGGTCCTCCGGCGTGCGCCCGCCCCCCCCCCCCCCCCCCCCCCCCCCGGCGCCCCCGCCCCGACCCCGCGGCCCAGGCCCCCCGGCGTCCCCCCCCCCGCCCGCCCGCCCGCCCCAACCAGGTCGACCATCTGCTGCCGGAACTCCGTTGCGTACGGCGGTCTCGACTTCGCCATCGTGCACGCTCATCCTCTCCAAGAGAATAGGTGTCCACGAAACCGGGCAACTTCAAGCGAATGCTGTCCCCCCCGTACGGCGCACCCAAGAGGGAGCGCCCGCGAGCGAAACGCCCATGAACAGCGAGGAAAACGTTCTACGAAGAAGAGCCGCACCCAACCCAGAAACGTCAGGTCTCTACGTCAGTGGCGCCGTTCTGCAGTGCTTTCTGCCTATACTTCCGCAGCAACGTCAGAGCCTCTTTCTTATCGCTGCTCGGCATGACCCGATGGAGTGCGTCGCCCTCGAATATCCAAGCCTCGAATATGCCCCCAATCTGCGTTACGCATCCCCGGGTAGTGGTCACATGGCGTCGGCGAGTTGCAACCGCAAATTCCGTGTCGGAGCTAAACGGCAACGCCGGTGTGTCGGTTGGTGGATCTGGATCTACTTCCCTCAGCCGCAACGCGGCCTGAATTACAAAGTCGATTGCGAACAGAGTATCGCGGTCTGTTGGCGATTCGCGCCGATTGCTGAGCAAGATGCGAGCACCGCTTATCGCGGATTCAGGCCGCGGCGTGACTGTAGTGAATCTGGCGAAGCGCCTGTACTCAATGCCCAAAGCCAGCATAAGCAAGACCGGTTCGATGTCAGCGAGCGCTGCGCTGAGCCTTTCCAAATGTGACGACAATTCACGATTGTCCTCGGTCCACTCGTAGCCCAAGTCAGACCAACCGTACCGTGCGGCGCGGTTCAACCTCGGGAACGGCGAATAAGGCCACGCATCGCTGCTCTTATCGAGGAAGAGACGGAGGATCTCATCGAATGCCAAGGCGCACATTTCGGCGGATCTGGCGAATGAACCGCCGCTTGCCAGATGCTCCGCGTGGCGCAAGCGACTCATCGTTGGCTCATAGCCAACCAAGCGTGTCGATGAGAGTTCGCTGAATGCGACGCCAAACACCTGCTGACTCGCCTCTTCCAGAAAAGCCACCGCCTCTTGTGCGAGTCCGTCAACGTCGTCGGCAGCAGGACGTATGCCCGAGTGCTTCAGCCCAACGCGGGCTTGGTTCAGGCGCTTCATTGCCTGCTGCTTAGGTAAAGAGCGCCCGAGTGCTTTCGCCAGTGCTGGCCAGTATTCCAGGAAATCCGCCTTCTTCGACATCGTAGCACCGACATGCTCGGCTGCAAGTTGAAGGAAGAACTCGACGGCGTCGTGCAGACCGAGAATGGCCTGGGAGCAGAAGGGCTCCGGTAATCGAGTGTGGTCAAGAGCAGTGGCCAGCACATGCTTGACGAGGGGCACGCGATGCGACGGTTCAGCGGCGAGTGCTGTCATCGTTTCACAAGGAACGTCGGTCAAAAGGCGGCGTCGGTGCCTGCGCAACGACCGGGAGCGCTTCGGCGCGATCGACAGGCGTCCTTCCGGGTATCCGTCGTGTTGCGTCCCGATACAAAATCACTCACGGAACCGAGCGCAAGCCCTGAGCCGAGAATAGCACGAGGTTTCGGTCACCCAACGTCATCGGCGCCGCGCCTCGCGTACGTTGAAGTCCCGGGGAAGCCCTCGATAGTGGATCGTGGCGCCTTCCTCAGCCGGGGGGTGTGGCGCCGATCATGGGACCGTATACGTGGGAGTGGATCAGAGCCGAGCCGGTGAACGGAGGAGATCCGCACACGGCGCCCGCGACGTCGCGGCGCATGCCCACACGAATCAGGGCGGGTGCGTGCGGACGCTACGCCGACCGACGCTGCGGCGACGACGGCGCGCACAGTCTCAGCCGATGCCCGGCCAGGATTCCGATCGCCGACCATCCGACACCCGAGGGGCGCCTACAGGATCACTGTCCCCTTCCAGCAGCCAGCGCTACTCCGGCAACGCAAACGCCACCAACCGCGGCCCACCCCCGACCGTCAGCGCGATGTACTGCCGCCCGTCGACCAGGTACGTCATCGGCGTCCCAATCCCCCCCGACGGCAGGTCGACCGACGCCAGCTCGGTGCCATCGGTCTTGTCGTAGGCCACTAGGCGGGGACCGTTGTTGGTGCCGCCGGCGGTCAGGCAGTAGATGAGGAGCGTCTTCGTCAGGAGCGGGCCGTTGCTGCCGTTGTCGCCGCCGAGGGGCGGCAGGTTCAGGTGGCGCAGGCGCGGGTGGTTGCGGTAGCGGTCGCCGTTGCCGGTCGGCACCCACCACAGGTGCTCGCCGGTGTTGAGGTCGATGGCGGTCATGCGCGAGTAGGGCGGCTTGAGCAGCGGCAGGCCCTGCGGCATGCGCGGCTCGGGGCGGATGGCGCCGCGCAGGGCGAGGCGCGTGTCCTCCGGGGCGCCGTGCGTGTAGCCGACGGTGGCGCCGAGGGCCGGGTCGGGCGCGTAGAGCGGGATGACCGTCGCCTGGTTGCGGGACGGGATGTAGAGAATGCCGGTCTCGGGATCGACGGCCGCACCGGCCCAGCCGGCCGTCCCGCCGTCGGGCGGCCGCATCAGGGTGCCCTGCGTGGCGCCCTCGATGGGCCGGGTGGGCGGCGTGAAGAGCGGTCCGATCACGAAGTCGCTCACCGCCTCGACCGCCATGGCGCGGACCTCCGGCGTGAAGTCGACGAGGTCGTCGATGGTCACGCCCTGGTAGTCGAACGGGGCCGGCTTCGTGGGGAACGGCTGCGTGGGCGAGAGGACCTCGCCGGGCATGTTCGTCTCCTGCGGCACGGGTCGCTCCTCGATCGGCCAGATGGGATCGCCGGTCGCCCGGTCGAAGACGTAGACGAAGCCCTGCTTGCTCACCTGCGCGATGGCCTTGATGGGACGCCCGTCCACCTCCACGTCCACCAGGTTGGGGTGGGTCGGGAAGTCGTAGTCCCACAGGCCGTGGTGCACGGCCTGGAAGTGCCAGACGCGCTGCCCGGTCTCGACGTCCACCGCGACGAGCGTCTCCGAGAAGAGGTTGTCGCCGGGGCGATCCACCCCGTAGTAGTCGTTGGTCGCGGTGCCGGTCGGCAGGTACACGTGGCCCAGCTCGTCGTCCCCGGCCAGCATCGACCAGACGTTGGCGTTCCCCGAGTAGCGCCACGACTCGTTCAGCCACGTGTCGACGCCGAACTCGTCGGCGCTGTTCGGCACCGTGTGGAAGTCCCAGGCGTGCTCGCCGGTGCGCACGTCCCAGGCGCGCACCCAGCCCGGCACGGCCTCCTTGGTGATGCGCCGGTCGGCGATCTGCGAGCCGTGGATCACCTTGTCGCGGACGACGATGGGCGGCGAGTGGATGCCGTAGAGCAGCGCGTTCAGGTAGTCGCGATCCTCGCGGGCGGCCCGCGGCAGCCCGACCATGGCGTCCACCATGCCGCTGCCGTCGGGGCCGAAGTCGGCGCACGGCCGGCCGCTTGCGGCCTCGACGCAGACGACGTAGCCGTTGCCGGTGCCCCAGAAGATGCGCTCGTCGCCCTCGCCGTCGGTCCAGTAGGCGACGCCGCGCTGGCGGAACGTCCCCGTCATCGGGGTCGTGCCTTCTTCGTAGGACTTCGGGTTGAAGACCCACAGCGTCTCGCCGGTCGTCGCGTCGACGGCCACGCCCTGCGAGAGCGGCGTGTTGAAGTAGAGGACGCCGCCCACCATGAGCGGCGTCGACTGGAAGCCGGTCGCGCTCGGGCGGTGGCCGGTGCGGTACAGGTTGGGGGTCGCCTCCTCGAGGGCGTCGACGATGGTCGCGAGCGGCGCCGACCACTCGCCCCCGCCGGGCGTCGACAGGCTGACCTGCCGGTCGACGGAGGTCCACTCCCAAGCCAGCTCCAGGTCGGCGAAGTTGCCGGCGTCTATCTGGTCCAGCGGCGAGTACTTCTTCCCGCCGATGTCGCCCGCGTAGCTCCGCCACTCGCCGTTCGACGTATCGTAGGTCTGCCAGGGGCCGCCGGCGGCGCCGGTCTGGGCGTTTGCGGCGGGCGCCGCCCAAGGCAGCACGGCGAGCAACAGCATCAGGACAATCGAGCGCAAGTAGTACATCGCGAACCTCTCCCCGGAAGTGTCGTGGCGGCCGGTTGGCGGGCCGGACCGCAGTCTCGTGCCGCGATCGTACACTGGCTTGCCGGAAGGGCGGCTCCTGCCGAGCGCGAGGCCACGGGCACCGCGGCTCGGTCCGGTCGCGATCGCTCGACGACGACGCCGATCGGCCAACGGAGACCGGGGAGGAGCCCCCGGATGCCGCGGACCCAGACGCCGTCGTCGCGCTTGAGAGCGGCGCCGGGGAGCTCTTGCCGCTTCGGGTAGTATCTACCCCGCTGGTCGTGCGACAGACGGCACGGGCCGGGTTCCTCGTCACACAAGCGCCGGGTGAGACCCGCGAGCGCAGAGCATCGCCATGACGCGTTTGTCCGTCAACGTCAACAAGATCGCGCTGCTGCGCAACTCGCGCGAGGGCGCGCGGCCGGACGTCCTCGGGGCGGCGCGGACGGCCATCGCCGCCGGGGCGCAGGGCATCACCGTGCACCCCCGCCCCGATCAGCGCCACATCCGCCCCGGCGACGTCCACGCCCTGGCGGAGATGCTGCGGGCGGACCACGCCGGGATCGAGTTCAACATCGAGGGCAATCCGGCCGCCGGGCCGCGCGACAACGGCTACCCGGGCTTCGACCGGCTCGTCGCGGCGGCGCGGCCCGACCAGGCGACGCTCGTCCCGGACGCCGACGCGCAACTCACGTCCGACCACGGGTGGGACTTGTCGGATCCGGCCACCGCGCGGCGGGTAGCGGACGTGGCGGGGCGCTACCGCGAGCGGGGCGTCCGCGTCAGCCTGTTCATGGACCCCGAACCCGAGCAGATCGCCCGCGCGCACGCTTGCGGCGTCGACCGCATCGAGCTCTACACGGGGCCCTACGCCGAAGCCCCCGACCCCCCCCGGGCCCCCCCCCCGGGGCCCGCGCCCCGCCACGGGCTCGACCATCCGGAGAGCCGCGCGCGGCTGGAGACCTACGCCCGCGCAGTCCGGCACGCGGCCGGTCTCGGCCTGGGCGTCAATGCCGGGCACGACCTCGACCTGGACAATCTCGCCGCCTTCATCGCCATCGGCGGCATCGCCGAGGTCTCCATCGGCCACGCCCTGATCGCGGACGCCCTGGAGATCGGCCTCACGGCGGCGGTCCGGAAGTACCTCGACGCCATCGCGGCCGGCGCGGGCGCCAGCGCCGGGAGGCAGGAGAACCGCAATCGATGACCGACCCCATCGCTGCCGGCGACCCGGTCGTGGCGGTCGACGGCCTGACGTTCAGCTACGGTAGCGGCGAGGTGCTGCACGGCATCTCGTTCGCGGTGCGGCCCGGCGAGGTGGTCGGGCTGCTCGGCCCGAACGGCGCCGGCAAGAGCACGACCATCAAGATCCTGACCGGCATCCTGGCGCCGGGCGGCGGTTCGGTCCGCGTGGCCGGCTGCGCGATGCCCGAGCAGGCCACCGAGGCGAAGAAGCGCATCGGCTACGTGCCGGAGGCGGCGGGGCTCTTCGAGAGCCTCACGGGAGAGGAGTACCTGGAGCTCGTCGGCCGCCTGCAAGAGGTGCCCGAGGACCGGCTGCAGGCGCGCATCGACCGCTTCCTGGAGCAGTTCGGGCTCGCCGAGGACCGGGTCGCCTCGCTCGACACCTACTCGAAGGGGATGCGGCAGAAGGTGCTGCTGAGCGCGGCCCTGCTCCACAACCCCGATCTGCTGCTGCTCGACGAGCCGCTCTCGGGCCTGGACGTGAACGCCAGCATCATGGTCCGGGACCTCGTCGCGGCGCTCGCCGCGGAGGGCAAGGCGGTCGTCTACAGCTCGCACGTCCTCGACGTCGTGGAGCGCGTCTGCGACCGCGCGCTGATCATCCACGAGGGGCAGGTCATCGCGGACGGCTCGCTCGACGCGCTGCGGGCCTCGGCCCAGCGAGGCAGTCTCGAGGACGTCTTCCGGCAGTTGACCGGCACGGAGGGGGCGGCGAGCGGGGCGGCCGAGATCGTGGCGGGGCTCCGTTCGTGAACGCCGTCGCCGCCTTCGGACGCCGGCTCGTCCGCGGCCCCGCCGCCACGCGGGTCCTCGCGCGGCTGGGCATCGATCCGCACCGCTACTGGCTCGTGTACGACCTGTTCGGGACGCTGAGCGCGCGGCAGGAAGTGACGATGCTCGGCGCGGACTACTCCCTGCGGTCGGCGGCCCTGCTCTGGTTCCTCCTCTCCGGCTTCGTGAGCCTGGTCGCCTACGTGACCGGGGCCTCTCCCACCGGCTACCTGCTCTTCCTCCTCGGCATCACCGCGTTCCTGCTCGGCGTGCACCTGGTCTCCGAGGTGGCGGAGAACCTGGTGAACCCGGTGGCGGAGCTGACGCTGGCGCACCAGCCGGTCACCGCCGCCACCTGGTCAGCCGCCAAGCTCAGCCATCTGGTCAAGGTGGTCGTCTTCCTCGTCGGCGGCATGAACGTTCTGCCGGCGCTCGTCGGCGCCTTCCTCGCCCACGCGGGGTGGGCACCCCGGCTTGCGTACCCCGTCTTGCACCTGCTGGCCGCGCTCGGCGTCGGTCTGGTCGTGGCCCTGCTCTGCTGCAGCCTGTTCGGCTGGCTGGTGCGCTTCGTGCCCGTCGGTCGGCTGAAGGCGGTCGCGGCGGTTGCGCAGGTGCTCCCCCTCGTGGCCTTCTGGCTGTACTACTTCGCGCGCAATCAACCGGGCCAGGCCCCCGAAGCCGGGACGACGTCGCTGGAGATGCCGGCCGCGCTCCGGACCGCCGTGGAGGCGACGCCGGGGGGAATCCGCGGGCTGCTCGCGGCGGCGGGGGCGATCGTCGCGGTCGGCGCGGTCGGGTTCGGCCTCCGTGCGCTGTCGAGCGCCCACCTCCTGCGGATCGCCGGCTCGATGCGCTCCGGCGTCCGCACACCCCGGCGGCGGAGGCGGAGGCTGCCGGGGGCGGGTCCATGGGTGGCCCGACTCGCCGGCGGTCCGGCGGCCCGCGCCGGGTACGAGTACGTGCGCGCCCTGCTCCTCCGCGACTGGCAGTTCCTGCGCAACACGGGCATGAACGCCGCCGGGATCCTCGCGATGGTCCTCGTGGTGCCGGTCGTCGGTCGCGAGATCTCCCCCTTCCGCCCCGGCGACGACTTCGCCCTGGCGCACATGCTGCCCCACGCGGCCGGTTTCGCGACCCTCTTCGCCTGCCGCTTCCTGGCGTTCGGCAACGACCACAAGGGCGCATGGACCTTCTCGGCCGCGCCGGAATCCTCCCTGCGTCCGTTCGCGGCCGGGGTCTACGCGGCGCTCTGGGTCGTGCTGGTCGCCGCGCCGCATCTCGTCTGGCTGCTGTTCTTCGGTTGGCACTGGGGCGTCCCGGATGCCGCCGGGTTCGTGATCTACAGCGTCGCCGTCGCCTCCCTCTACCTGGCGGGGGCCCTGCGGCTGACCGACGGGCTCCCTTTCGGCCGGCCGTCACCCGGCACGCGCACGAGCCTGCCGATCTCGCTCGGGCTTGGGGTGTTCCTCGTCGGAGGCATCGCGGTCGGGATCCAGCTCCTGCTCTTCCGCTCCGTCGTCGCCGTCGCTGCCGCCACGCTCGTCGTCGCCGCGGGCGCGTACCTGCTGGCGCGCCTGACGCTCCACGGCCTGGCATCCCGCATCGCATCGAGCCTCCATCGCGCACCGGCGGGGTCGATGTTCCGCTTCGTGGGCGAGCACGAGGATTGAGGGCGGAACCGCGGCCGGCCCGCGCCCGTCAACACGCAAGTACCGTCAGGGCCGGGAGGGCCGGGTGGCGATTCCGCAGAGCCTCGACGATCTCGGCCGCGACGTGCGCGACGGCGTCCGGTCGCTCGCCCGGCGGCCGGCGTTCACGGCGGTCGCCGTCGTCTCGCTCGCGATCGGCATCGGGGCCAACACGGCCATCTTCAGCCTGGTCAACGCCGTCATCCTCCGCGACTCGCCGATCGAGCGGCCGGAGGAGGTCGTCAACCTCTACCTCCACCAGGCGTCGTTCGCCTACAGCTCGTTCTCCTACCCCGACTTCGAGGACGTCCGGGACGGCACCACAGAGGCGTTCAGCGACGTCGCGGCCACCCAGTTCGCGCCGGCGCACATCGACCGCGCCGAGGGCGGAGGGGTGGGCATCGTGCCGGCGGAGGCGGTGACCGGCAACTACTTCCCGATGCTGGGCGTCGAGGCCGCGCTCGGACGCACCCTGCTGCCGAGCGACGACGTCTCGCGCGGCGGGCACCCGGTGGTGATGCTCGACCACCGGTACTGGCAGACCGCCTTCGGCGGCGATCCGGACGTCGTGGGGCGGGAGATGCGCGTCGGCGGCCGGGCGTACACGGTGGTCGGGGTGGGGCCGCCCGACTTCCTGGGCACGGTGCGCGGCTTCACGCCGGCGTTCTACGCGCCCTACATGATGGTCGAGGAGATGGTCGGCTTCCGCACCTTCGACAACCGCGGAAACCACGCGCTGTTCGTCAAGGCACGGCTCCGGCCGGGCGTCGCGCTGCCGCAGGCGGAGGCGGCCGTCGGGGCGGTGGCCGCGCAGCTCACCCGGGACCGCATCGAGAACTGGGACCCGGCCGGGGAGTTCGTGGTGCTGCCCCTCACCGACGTGCTGTTCTTCCCGCCCATGGACGTCTTCATCCGGGCCGCGGCGTGGATGTTGACGGCGGTGGTCGCGCTCGTGCTGCTGCTCGCGTGCACCAACCTCGCCAGCTTCCTGCTGGCGCGGGCGCTCGACCGGCGCAAGGAGATCGCCGTGCGCCTGGCGCTCGGCGCCTCGCGCGCGTCCCTGGTGCGGCGGCTGCTGACCGAAACCACGCTGCTCGGCCTGCTGGCCGGCGGTGCGGGCACCGGGATCGCGGTCTGGCTGCTCCGCCTGCTGGCCACCGTGGAGCTGCCGCTGCCGATTCCCGTGACGCTCGATCTACGTCTCAACGGGCGTGTCCTCGCGTTCACACTCGGCGTCTCGCTCGTGGCCGGCGCCCTGCTGGGCCTGGTGCCGGCCCTCCAGAGCACCCGGCCGGACGTCTCCGGCGCCCTCCGCAGCGAGAGCGCGGGGGGCGGGCAGCCCGGGCAGCTTCGCTGGCGCAACGCTCTGGTCGTCGCACAGCTCACGATCTCGCTGGTGCTGCTCGTCGGGGCCGGCCTCTTCCTGCGCAGCTTCCAGCAGGTGCAGTCGGTCGACCCCGGCTTCGGCCGCGAGCCGACCGCCATCCTGACCTTCCTGACGCCGGCCACCCGCTTCGCGCCCGACGAGGCCCGCGTCTACACCCGGCGCCTGCTCGACCGCTTCCGCGAGCTGCCCGGCGTCGAGGCGGTCGGTGCGGTCAGCCGCCTGCACCTGAATCCGATGAGCACCCAGATGAGCGACTTCAACGTGGCCGGCTTCGAGCCGCCGGGCGACCACGGCGCCTTCATCGCGGACCGGGCCGAGGTCGACCCCGGGTTCTTCGAGGCGGCCGGCATCGAGATCGTCCGCGGCCGCAACTTCAGCGCTGCCGACCGGCCGGACACGCAGCCCGTCGTCATCATCAGCGAGGCGATGGCCCGCCGCTTCTGGACGGACGGCGACGCGGTCGGCCGCCTCGTCCGCCGGCGCGACGCCGACGATCCCCCCTGGCCCGTCGTCGGCGTGGCCGCGGACGCGAAGGTGCGGACCCTCGGCGAGGCGCCGCGCAACATGGTCTATCTCCCCTACTCGCAGCGGCTCGCGCGCTCCCTGACGGTCGTGGCCAGGACGTCGACCGACCCGGAGCGGACGGCGCTCGCGCTCCTGACCGCGGGCCGCGAAGTCGACCCCGACCTGTGGGTGTTCGAGACGAAGACGATGGACGGCCACCTCGCGCTGATGCGGCTGCCGCAGCAGCTCTCCGCCTTCGTGCTGTCCGCGTTCGGGGTGCTGGCGCTGGCGCTGGCCGCCATCGGCCTCTACGGCGTCGTCAGCCACGGCGTCTCGCAGCGGACGCACGAGATCGGCATCCGCATGGCGCTCGGCGCCGACGGGCCCCGCGTCGTGCGGCTGCTCGTCGCGGGCGGCCTCAGACTGGTGCTCGCCGGCGGCGTGCTCGGGCTGGTGCTCGCGCTCGTCGCGGCACGCCTGCTCGGAGGGCTGCTGTTCGAAGTCGACACGCTCGATCCGCTGACGTTCGTCGGCGTGCCGCTCGTCCTCGCTGCCGCCGCCCTCCTCGCCGCGTGGCTCCCCGCCCGCCGCGCCAGCCGCGTCCATCCCGTTACCGCGCTGCGGACCGACTGACCCGTGGGGGAGCGCAAGAAGCCGATCTCGCCGTCTCGGCCGCCCCGGGGTAGAGCAGTCGTAGCCCTGGCCTGAATACCAGACGATGTACTGCGGCACCCAACCCAGCAGGCCAAGGCTGCAGACGGTCCGCGCCGAACGGTCCGACGGCGCACCAGAGAACGGGATGGACCTGTAGAGCCGAGAGCGTCAGAATCGGAGGACGATGACGATGGGCGAGATTCGAGTGGGAGTGACGCTGGAGAACACCTGGGACCGGGAGAACGTAGAGCGCGGACTCGGGGTCGAGAGCGACGTCCGGCAGACGACGGTGGAAGGGATCGTCGACACCGGCGCGGTGGACCTCGTGATTCCGGAGGAAGTCGCGCAGGAGCTGGGTCTCCGGCATCACCGAACGAGAACCGTCATCTACGCAGACGAGCGACGGGAAGAACGACCGATGACGAACGTCACGATCGAGATCAGGAACCTCGCAACCGAGGTTCCAGCGATCGTGGGAGTGGCCGGCAGCCAAGTGCTGATCGGACAAGTCGTGCTCGAATTACTCGACCTCATCGCCGACTGCAAGAACCGGACGCTAACACCGCGCCATCCCGAAGGGCCAGTCCTGGCCGTGCGGTGAGAGCCAGGTCCCGCTCCGTAGGGTTGCCCCCAACCAAAGCAGTCCGGATCATGCGTCGGAGCTCCCTGTCGACCCGTGGCCGTGAATGATGCGCCACAGCTTCTCGGGCCGCAGCATCATGTCGAGGTGCCGTACCCCGAACTCGCTCAGCGCGTCGACCGTGGCGGCGACGATGCAGGGTGTCGAGCCGATGGTCCCCGCCTCCCCCACCCCCTTGGCCCCGAGCGGATTGACGGGCGTGGGGGTCACGGTGTTGTCGAGCTCGAAGCGCGGGAAGTCGCTGGCGCGCGGCAGTGCGTAGTCCATGAACGACGCGGTCAGCGGCTGGCCGTCGGTGCCGTAGGCGACCTCCTCGATCAGGGCCTGTCCGATGCCCTGCGCCAGCCCCCCGTGAATCTGCCCCTCGACGATGAGCGGATTGATGAGATGGCCGGCGTCGTCGACCGCCACCATCTTCAGCAGGCGCGGCTCGCCGGTCTCCCGGTCGATCTCCAGCATCGCGATGTGGCAGCCGAACGGATAGGTGAGGTTCTTCGGCTCGAAGAACGCCTCGTCGCTCAGCCCCGGCGTCAGCCCCTCGGGCAACCGGGTCGGCCTGTACGCGTAGGCGGCCACCTCGGCGAACGACCTCGCCGATGCCGGCGTGCCCTTGACGGCGATGGCCCCGTTCTCGAAGACGAGATCGCTCTCATGCGCCTCGAGCAGCACCGCCCCGAACTTCGCCATCTTGGTCTTCACCTTCGCGCCGGCAGCCTGCAGCGCCGCTCCGCCAACCGCCTGCGAGCGGCTGCCGAAGGTCCCGATGCCCTGCTTCACCACCGCCGTATCGCCGTGGTGGATCGTGACGTGGGCGAGCGGCACACCGAATTGATCGGCCAGCATCTGCGCGAAGGTGGTCTCGTTGCCCTGCCCGTGCGGCGACGCGCCCGTCGTTGCGCTGATCCGGCCGTCCCGCTCGACGGTGACCTGCGAATGCTCCCAACCCCCGGGCGGCAGCGTGGAGGACGGTCCCAGGCCGCAGCTCTCGACGTACATCGACAGCCCCAGGCCCACCAGCCGGCCATCGGCGCGCGCCGCATCCCGTTCGCGCGTGAGCTCCTCCCAGCCGGCGACGCCGAGGGCGCGATCCAGAGCCTTCTCGTAATCGCCCGAGTCGTAGACCGCTCCCATCTGGGTCTGGTAGGGGAACTGATCGGGCTGGATGAAGTTCCTCCGTCGTAACGACGCCGGGTCCATGCCGAGTTCGCGGGCCAGCATGTCCATCGCCCGCTCGACGAAGTACGTGGCCTCCGGGCGACCGGCGCCACGATACGCGTCGGTCGGGGTCTTGTTGGTGAAGACCTCGGTCAGCGTCGCGCGGATGGCGGGGAACGCGTAGGTCGCGTTGGCCATGGTCATGCTGTGGGTCGGCACGCGCGCGGTGAGCAGCATGTTGTAGGCGCCGATGTCGGCGATGATCCGCATCCGCAGCCCGAGCACCTTGCCGTCCCGTGTGGCCGCCAGCTCGACGTAGGCGATCAGATCGCGCCCGTGCACGGTGGCGAGAAACGCCTCCGAGCGGTCCTCGATCCACTTGACCGGTAGCCCGAGCCGCCTCGACAGCGCGACCGCGACGTACTCCTCGCCGTAGATGTTGATCTTGGCGCCGAAGCCGCCGCCCACCTCCGGAGCGATGGCCCGCACGCAGTTCTCGCCCATGCCGAGTGTCTGCGCCACGAAGGTGCGCAGGATGTGGGGGTTCTGGGTCGACGACCAGATGGTCAGCGCCTCGCGGCCCGGCTCGTAGTGCGCCACCACCCCCCGCGCTTCGATGGAGCACGGCGCCAACCGCTGATTGACCATCCGCTGCGTGATCACCACGTCCGCCGCCTCGAAGGCCGCGTCGACGGCGGTGTCGTCGATGTCCCCCTGGCGACCGACGCCGGTCCCGCTCGGCAAGGGGCCGAGGGCGACGTTGGCCGGGAACTCGGCGTGCAGCACGGCCGGCTTCCCGGTTATCGCCGTCTCCGGATCGACCACGACCGGCAGGGGCTCGTAGTCGACGACGATGGCGTCGGCCGCGTCGCGCGCCACGTAGCGATCGCACGCCACCACCACCGCGACCGGGTCGCCAACGAAACGGACCGTGTCGACCGCAACCGCGCGGTGCTCGGGCGACGGGTACGGCGTCCCGATCGGCATCGGGGCGAGAAACCCGGCGACCTGCGCCCCGGTGAAGACCGCCTCCACCCCGTCCATCGCCCCCGCGGCGCGCGTATCGATGGACCGGATCCGGCCGTGCGCGATGTCGCTGCGCTTGAACGCGAGGTGCTGCATGCCGGGGATCTTGACGTCGTCGACGTAGGTGCCGCGCCCCTGGATCAGGCGCGGGTCCTCGCGCCGCTTGACGCGCTGGCCGACGAGCTTCGGCAGGACGGACGCTGCGGCCATGGTCTGTCGCCGGTCCGCGTCGTCCGCGGCGCGGCCGTGCATCGCACCGTAGGGCCTCCGGTGCTCGGGATTACGAGCGCGGACTCAGGGCCCGGGCGACCTCTCCCCCAAGAAACAGGTCTCTCGGCCGACGTGCAGCTCCACGTCTGCGACCGCTCAAGACCATCACGGTTGGGGCTTCTCCTCTTGGATCTGGATCAGGTTGCCGCACGTATCGTCGAATACCGCCGCGATGACGGGCCCGAGGTCTGTCGGCGGCTGTACGAACCGCACACCCTTTGCCACGAGACGCTCGTGTTCGGCCTTGACGTCGTCGACCGCGAAAGAGGTGTAGGGGATACCGTCCTCGACAAGCGCCTTCTTGAACGGACGTACCGCGGGATGGCCATCAGGCTCGAGGACGAACTGCGTCCCCTCCGGAGCTTCCTCGGATACAACGGTGATCCAGGCGTACTCTCCCAGGGGGATGTTGTGCTTCAAGCGGAAGCCGAGCGTTTCCGTGTAGAAACGAAGCGCCTTCTGTTGGTCGTCCACGAAGACGCCGGCCAGGTGGATTCTCATCTTTCGAATGCCCTTTCATCTGTTCAGGATCGGCCAACGCTCCGCGATGGCCTTCAGCGGGCCGCCCTCGAACCAGTGGAGCTTCGACCGCCCCTCGCGCCTCGTGCGAATCAGCCCGGCGGCCTCCAGGACGTCGAGGGGTTGCGCGATCGCCTGCCGTGAGGAGTTGATGCCGTGCTTCATGGTCAGGCGCCCGCAGAGTTCGAAGAGCGATTGGCCTGACCGATCGACGAGTTCATCCAGGATGGCTCGCCTGGTCGGGTCGGCGATCGCGCGATACACGTCCACTAGTCCGGTCTGAGGCAAGCGTTCGCTTGCATGTCAGCCGCCATAATAGGCAAGCACATGCTTGCATGTCAACCTGCCCCTCCTGGAGCGACCGGCCCGCGCCAGCCGCATTTCCGGTCACCGCGCCGCGGACCGACTGACGGTTCCCCTCGCGGAGGTCTGTGGCCGGTCGCGGCGTTGCCGAAGTCGGCCGGCCGACCCTGCGCGCGGCGTTGCCGCACTTCGTCGCGCTACTTGTGGCGGAGCGCCGCCATCGGGTCGATGCGGGATGCCCGGTGCGCCGGCACCAGGCCGCCGCCCAGGGCGACGGCGGCCAGCGCCAGCACGGTGGCGGCAACGACCGCCGGCGTCGGACCCTCGATCTCGTAGAGCAGCGACCGCGCCAGGCGGGCGACGCCGAACGCCGCGGCGAGCCCGACCACACCGGCGATCAGCGTCATGCGCCCGACCTGGCGGAGGACCATCGCCCGCACGCTCGTCGCATCCGCGCCGAGCGCCATCCGCAGGCCGAACTCGCGCGTGCGCAGGGCCACCGTGTAGGCCAGCACTCCATAGAGACCCATTGCCGCCAGGAGGGTGGCCAGTCCGGCGAAGGCAGCCGACAGCACCGTGATCACGCGATCCTCGAACGCGGCTTCCTCCACCAGTTGGGGAAGGGTCATCAGTTGGGAGACCGGCAGGTTGGGATCCAGTGCGCCCACCAGCGGGCGGACCGTGCGGAGCGCGGTCTCCGGGGGCAGGGTGCTCCGCGCATAGAACGCGAGCGAGCCGACCATGTCGGCCTGCCGGTACGGCACGTAGAGGAGTGGCGGGGCCGGGGTCTTGACGCTGTTGTACCGGGTGTCCGCGACGAGGCCCACGATCTCGGTGTCCAGCTCGACGCCGAGCCCGCCGCGACCCAGGCGCCTGCCCACGGCGTCGCGTCCCAGATCGAACTTGCGCGCGAACGCCTCGTTGACGATCGCCACGGGGGGCGCCGCCCTCACGTCCGCCTCCGTGAAGGTGCGACCCGCCAGCACCGGGATCCCGAGAGTCCGGAAGTAGTCGGTGCCGACCTGGTTGAACCGCGTGCTGCGATCCGCATCGGGCCCCGCCTCGAAGCCCTCCACCCTCACGTCGGTGGCCCAACTGTCTCCGACGAACACCGGGATCGAGGCCGCAGTCGCCCCCGTCATGCCGGGCTGCGCGGCCAGGTCCGCCTCGACGCGCTCGAAGAAGGCACGCGCCTGCTCGTCCCCGTAGCCGTTCAGACCGGGCCACAGGCGGAAGGTGACGACGTCGTGCGTCCTGATGCCGAGGTCCGCGCCGCTGACGTTGCGCAGGCTCTGGACGAAGAGCCCGGTCACGACCAGCAGCATCGCCGCCAGCGCGAACTGCGCCATGACCAGCCCGCTCCGGAAGCCGGCCGCCGAGCGAGCGCCGTCCGGCTGGCCGGCGTCGTGCTTGAGGGCGGTGACCAGCGCGGCCCGCGTTCCGTGGAAGGCCGGGAAGATCCCGAAGAGCACACCGGTCGCGAGCGCGACCGCCCCGGTGAACGGTAGCGCGTAGGGATCCAGCGTCAACTGCAGGACCTCCGCAACCCGGGGTGGCAGCAACGCCGCGATGAAGCGCAGCGTCCACGGCGCCGCGAACAGCCCGGCCACGCCGCCGAGGATGGCCAGGAGGCACGACTCGGTCAGCAGTTGCGTCACGAGTTGCCGCCGCGTCGCGCCGAGCGAGAGCCGCACCGCCATCTCGGAGGCGCGAGCGGCCGAGCGCGCCAGCAGCAGGTTCGCGATGTTGGCGCACGCGATCAGCAGGACCACGCCCGTGATGCCGAGGAGCAGCAGCAGCGGCACGGCGAAGCTGTCGTGCGCCCCGCTCTGTCCTCGCCGTCCGTCCACGATCGGCAGCGGCTTGGCGATGAACCGCGCCAGGGTCTCGTCGCTCATCTCCGTCTGGAGCGGCGCCTCGACGTCGGTCAGGATGCTCCGGTACAGGAGCTCCATCCCGGCCCGGGCCTGCTCGATGGAGACGTCCGGCTTCAGGCGGGCGAAGAGGTAGAGCCAGTAGTTCCGGCGGTCCTCGAAGCGGCCCGCGCCGAAGCCGCCGCCCAGCCTCGCATGCATCGTGAGCGGCACGAACACCATGGACGGCATGTTGAACGCCGTCCCGCGGAAATCGGCCGGGGCCACCCCGACGATGGTCAGCGGCTCGCCGTTGACCAGCAACACGTCTCCGATCACGTCGCGCGCCCCGCCCAGTTGGGAGTGCCAGAACTCGTGGCCCAGCACGGCGACCGGATGCCCGCCGATCGGCTCGTCGACCTCCGGTCCGAACAGGCGTCCGAGCGCCGGCACGAGGCCCAGCGTCGGGAAGTACGAGCCGGAGACCTGCATGCCCTGCACGATGTCGATGGTGCGCCCCTCGTGGGCGACGCTGGCGCCGAAGCCGCGGTGCGCCACGAGGTCCGCGAACACGGCCTGCTCCCGCTGCAGGTCACGGAACATCGGGTAGCTGAACACCTCGTCGCAGCCGCCCTGGCCCGTGCAACTATCCGAGCCCGGCTTCGGCCCCGGCGCCTCGAGATTCACCAGCCGTTGGGGCTCGACGACCGGCAGCGGGCGCAGCAGGAACTGGCTGTAGAGCGAGAAGATGGCGGCGTTCGACCCGATGCCGAGGGCCAGCGACACGATCGCCACGCTCGTGACCACCGGGGTCTTGACGAGCATGCGCAGCGCCAGTCGGACGTTGGTCATCTGGTGGCGCCTGCCACGGCGACCCCGCTCTACTCGATGGTCAGGACTTCGGCGATTGCGCGCCGCATCCAGTCCGTCCGCGCAAGCTCGAGGCGCTGCAGGTTGAGCGGAGCGAGATAGTCGCCGGGGCGCTGGTTCTTCATATCGAGGAAGGGGTAGAAGGTCTCGAAGCCCTCCGACGCCGTGGCCTCTGCGATCTCCTGCATCGCACGGTCCTTCGTCTCCTTGGGGAGCGCCTTGAGGATCTCGTAGCTGCTCCGGCTCTGCTGCAGCGTCATCAACAGTCGGTCGCGGATCGCCGCCATGCGCTCCCGGAGCAGACGCCGATACTCGGTACCGTCGAAGCCGTCCGGCGCCATCTCCGTGAGGTTCTGTGGGTGGAGGAGGTAGCTTTCGATCGAGTAGTACCCGAGCACGAAGAGACGCGGCTGTTCGCGTCGCAGCGCCTCTATCTCCTCGGCCCCGATGTAGTCGCGATCGATGAGACCGCGAAGCTCCTCGTTGGCTCGGACCTGGAGTCCGACGGCGTTCTTGTCTCGAGCGGCCACGAACAGAAAGTCCGGCAGATCGATCGCATTGTAGAGCACGACGTCCCGGTTCTCGCAGAGGACCAGCGTCTTGTTCGGAAAGACCTTCAGCGCAGCGTCCCTGGGAACGGCGATGTCGAAGACGTCGGCGGACTTCGGTGATGGCGTCAGCACCTGCGGGCGGTCGAAGTCCAGGTCGTCGAAGTCGACGATGACCGCGTCCGCCGCCTCGCTCGCGTATTCGATGAAGCCGAGCGAATGGCTGGCCGTCCAGAGCTGCGAGCAGTCCGGGATCCAGTGCTCGACGACTTCCCGCAGCAGAGCGTGCTGGAGCCGCGTGTGCAGATGTACGTCGAGCTCGTCGATGAAGTAGACGGCGTTCGGGAAGTGCTCGCGGCGAGCGAACAGGTTGAGAAGGACGTTGAGAACTTCCTTCTCGCCGCTGCTCAGCAGGTCGTAGTGGATCTCCGACGTCCCCTTCCGGAAGCGGATGTCCGGCGGGCGATCTTCCAGCGCCGGGCTGATTCGCGTCAGGTGCAGACGCGCCGGGGAACCGTCGTCGAAGATCCGTGTGAGGGCCGCATTGACGGGATCGACGAATCTCGCCCTGAGTTGATCGGAATCGAACTCCGATTCCCACACCTCGTCCTGGATGCGTTTCGCCATTTCCGAGACGTCGGTCTCGAACCGCGTGTCTGGATCGATGTAGCGGCGCGGGCGATCGCGGTCGGCTCCGACGGGCTCGGCGGCCCCGCGCCCGCGGCGCAGTTCGGGAATGGTCCGCAGCGAGCTGCGACCGTAGAACGCGGACTTCACGTCCCAGTTCAGCGGCGAGGTGACGGCCGGCGACGCATCGGATCGACGGACCTCGAAGCCACCGCCGAAGGAGCACGAGACCGACATGCCGGCGCTGAGATCCTTCTTGCGGTAGCCCGTGAACCTCGCGTGCTCCTCGCCCTTGTAGAATCCGTCGCTGAACCCGTCGCCGAACCGCCCCGCCGGCGGCGCCGTGTCGCCCTTGTGCTGCGCGGACAGGTACTCGAACGCGTCGAACACCGACGACTTCCCGCTGCCGTTCGCCCCAATCAGCAGCACGAGCTTCGGTGCGCCGGCGCACGACGTGAGGTCGATCGTCAGCTCGGTGAAGCGCTTGCAGTTCGCCAGGTGCAACCGGGTGACATTCATCGGCTCGGTCGGCGGACGTAGCGGGCCGTGCGCGCGCTACTCCGGCAAGGCAAAGGCGATGAGGCGCGGCCCTCCGCCGACGGTGAGCGCGATGTACTGCCGGCCGTCGGCCACGTAGGTCATCGGCGTCCCGATGGCGCCGGACGGCAGGTCCACCGACGCCAGTTCCGTACCGTCGGTCTTGTCGTAGGCGACCATGCGCGGGCCGCGATCGGTCCCGCCGGCGGTCAGGCAGTAGATGAGGAGCGTCTTCGTCAGCAGCGGCCCGTTGATGGCGTTGTCGCCGCCCAGCGGCGGCAGGTCGAGGTCGCGCAGCAGCGGGTGGTTGCGGTAGCGGTCTCCGTTGCCGGTCGGCACCCACCAGGCGTGGTCGCCGGTGTTGAGGTCGATGGCCGTCATGCGCGAGTAGGGCGGCTTGACCAGCGGCAGTCCCTGCGGCATCTGCGGCTCGCGGCGGATGTTGCCGGCGCGGGCGAGGCGCTGCGCCTCGGGGGCGCCGTGGGTGTAGGTGAGCGTCGCCCCGAGCTCCGGATCGGGCTGGTAGAGGGAGACCACCGCCGTCCGATTGCGGGATGGGATGTAGAGCATCCCGGTCTCCGGGTCGACGGCGGCCCCGGACCAGCCGGCGGTGCCGCCGGGGGGCGGGCGCATGAGGGTGCCGTTCGTGACGCCCTCGATCGCACGGTCGAGCGGTGTGAAGAGCGGTCCGAGGCGGAAGCCCTCCACCGCCTCGAGCGCCATCCGGCGAATCTCCGGCGTGAAGTCGACCAGGTCGTCGATGGTGACGCCCTGGTAGTCGAAGGGAGCCGGCCTGGTCGGGAACGGCTGCGTCGGCGACAGCACCTCGCCCGGCATGTTCGACCCCTGCGGGACGGGGCGCTCCTCGATCGGCCAGATCGGGTCGCCGGTGACGCGATCGAATACATAGACGAAGCCCTGCTTGCTCACCTGCGCGATTGCCTTGACGGGACGGCCGTCGACGGTGACGTCCACCAGGTTGGGGTGGGTGGCGAAGTCGTAGTCCCACAGCCCGTGGTGCACGGCCTGGAAGTGCCAGACGCGCTGCCCCGTCTCGACGTCGACCGCGATCAGCGTCTCCGAGAAGAGGTTGTCCCCCAGCCGGTCGACGCCGTAGTAGTCGTTCGTCGTCGTCCCGGTGGGCAGGTACACGTGGCCGAGCTCGTTGTCGCCGGCCAGCATCGACCAGACGTTGGCGTTCCCCGAGTAGCGCCACGAGTCGTTCAGCCACGTGTCGACGCCGAACTCGTCTGTGCCGTTCGGCACGGTGTGGAAGTCCCACGCATGCTCGCCGGTCCGCACGTCCCAGGCGCGGACCCAGCCCGGCACCGCCTCCTTCGTGATGCGCCGGTCGGCGACGGCCGAGCCGTGGATGACGCGATCACGGACGACGATGGGCGGCGAGTGGATGCCGAACAGCAGGGCGTTCAGGTAGTCGCGCTCCTCGCGGTTCGCCCGCGGCAGCCCGACCATCGCGTCCGTCATGCCGCTGCCGTCGGGGCCGAAATCGGCGCACGGCCGGCCGCTCTTCGCCTCGGCGCAGACGAGGTAGCCGTTGCCGGTCCCCCAGAAGATCCGCTCGTCCCCGGCCCCGTCGGTCCAGTAGGCGACGCCCCGCTGCGACCACGGGTTGCTCATCGTCGGCGTGCCTTCCTCGTAGGACTTCGGGTTGAAGACCCACAGCGTCTCGCCCGTGGTGGCGTCGACGGCGACGCCCTGCGAGAGCGGCGTGTTGAAGTAGAGGATGCCGTCCACCATCAGCGGCGTTGTCTGCAACCGCGACAGGATCGGCCGGTGGCCGGTCCGGTAGAGGTCGGGGGTCTCCTCCACGAGCGCGTCGACAACGGTGTCGAGCGGCGCGGTCCACTCGCCACCCCCGGGCGTGGTCAGGCTGATGTGCCGGTCGACGGTCACCCACTCCCAGGCGATCTCCAGGTCCGCGAAGTTGCCCGCGTCGATCTGGTCGAGAGGCGAGTACTTCTGCCCCCCGATGCTCCCGGCGTAGCTGCGCCACTCGCCGCCCGAGGTGTCGTAGGTCTGCCACGGTCCGGTCTCGCCGGACGGCTGGGCGTTCACGGCGGCGGACCCGCAAAGGGCGAGCGCAAGCATCACGACGAGCGAGAGCGACTGGCGCATGGCATGACCTCCGTCCGGGTAGCCGGTTTCCCCTCGGCGCCGGCAATGCTACACCCGTTGCCCCGCGGATCGGAGGCTGCCGCGCCATCGCGCAGGTCAGACCGGCGCACGCCACGTGTCGCGGCCGCCACCGTGCCGTGTCATCCAACGCCTCAGCGCGGCCGGCAGTGGTACAGGGTTCGCGTGCCGGACGACATCGTCTCGTGCTCCAGCGCGCCGAAGCGCTTCGCAAGCTCCGCGCGGGCGGCCGCATCGGAGTAGTGGACGGTCTGTCCGCGCCGGTTGTGGAGCAGCCGCTCGACCATCGGATCTCCGCGATCGACGATCTCGACGATCACGTCCGCTCCGAATGCCGCCAGCCAGTCGACGAAGTCGGCGAGCGGCACGTTGCGGCCGATCACGACGTGGTGGGCCAGCGCGAGGCAGAGGACGAGATCCGGAGCACCGCGCTCCGGCAGCGGCCTGCGTTCCCGCCCGCGCCAGCCCAGCCCGGGCGACGGATCGGCGACGTCGACGACGAGCGGGAGGATCGATCTCCGGCCCTCCTTCCGGAGGGCGTCGTACAGGCGGTCGACGACCAGGTGGTCGGCGTCCAGCGCGAGGACGTAGTCCGCGTGGTCGGCCGCCATCCGCGAGTAGACCCCCGTGTTGCACCCGACGTCCCACACCAGGGGCCAGCGGCGTGCTTCCAGAACGCGCTGCACGAACGCCGACTTCCGCTCCAGGTCCACGTCGTCGTAGGTCAGCATCCGCTGGTAGTCGGACCAGGTCGAACGCGCCGGCGTCCAGCGCAGCCGCTCCACGGTCCGGCGCAGGCGGGCGACGTTGTTTCGGATGAGGGTCGCGTGGAAGCCCGCCGCCCGGAGGTCTGCCCCGACGTCGCTCGCCGCTCCCTCGTACCGGGCCTGGGCGGCGGCCTGCAGGTAGACGTGGGTCAGCACGCCCGCGCGCAGGCAGTCGCGTCCGGAGAGCAGGGACCGGCACTCCGCCGCGGTGATGCCGTCGAGGCGGCCCCGCAGCCAGGGATGGAACGGAACGTTCCGGTAGGCCTGGAGCAGGAGTGGGTAGAGGAACGTCTCGCAGAACTGGCGGTAGCCGGTCCACGGGGAGCCGGGCTCGTAGGCGGTGAACGAACCGACGTCGATGAACGTCGGCCGCGCCCCGATCCACTGGACGTTGAAGGGGGTGGCGTCCTTGAGCGTCAGGCCCTCGTCGAGCGCCCCCAGCGTGAGATCGAGCTGCAGCAGGGCGGCGTCCCTGAGCATGCCGAAGGACCATTCGTACGGGTACGACACGACCGGCAATCGGGGATGCTCGAGGACCGCCGCCCACTCCGGCCCCAGGCGCGGGAAGCCCGCGCGGGGCACTTCCCGCGCGCCGATCAGGCGGCCCTCGCGCGAGAAGCGCTCGAAGAGGTTGGTGCGGGCAAGCCGCTCCCAGTCTGCGAGCGCCCGCTCGGTCAGTGCGCGGTAGATGCCGCCGTCGTGGTGGAAGACGCGCGTGTCGGGGTCGCGGAAGGAACCTGGCTCGAAGCGGGGCGCGCCGCTCGACGCCACGGAGCGGCTACTCTCTTCCGTGGTCGACATCGCTGCGGCGGAATACTGCCGCCAAGCGATGCCAGAACAGCCTCGCCATGACGCCGACCGCCGCGAAGCCGCCGAGCAGAACCTGCAGCAGCACGCTCCCGCTGCCAGGGTCGAGATAGGCGAGCACGGGCCGCTCGAAGGCGAGCAGGCACACGAGGACGGGCAGCGCGACCCACTTGGGCTGCCTGATTGTTCGCATGTTCTTCAAATCCCCAGCCATCCTGTAACGGAACTGTAACGGACGCGCGGACCACTGTCCACGCGGGCCACGCGCGCGCGGCGGTGCGGGAAGGGCGTTGCTGCGTCGCGCGCCCTCGCGGGCCGCGGCAACGCGAGGTGTTGCCCGGCCCCTCGTCGCGGGGTACGATGCTTCGCTCGGGGCGTTCGTCCCGCGATCGGAGCGCAACCGCTAAAGGAGCGTCGGATGGTGCGACCGCACAGCGGCACTCGGCGCCGGGCACTCGGGTCGTTGATGGCCGCCGCATTCGTGATGGCTGGCGCGGCCATCCCGGCGAGCGCCTCGCCGGGCGAGACGTTGTCGGCGCGGCCTGCTGCGGGTCGGCAACCGGCGCGCCCGCCGGCCGCGCAGGCGCCCGCTCCCGCCGCCGGGATCGCCATCAGCGGGCAGACCGGGGGAGCCGCAGCCGTCACTCCCCGCGCGATCCTCGACCGCTACTGCATCGCCTGCCACAGCGAGCGGCTGCGGACGGGCGGCCTCAACCTCGAGGCCGGCGCGGTCGATGCCGCCGATCCAAGCCGCCACGCCGACGTCTGGGAGAAGGTCATCGTCAAGCTGCGGACCGGCGCCATGCCGCCGCCCGGGCGGCCGCGCCCGGAGGAGGCGACCTACGACACGGTGGCGAGCCGCCTCGAAGCGGACATCGACCGGGCCGCCGCGGCGAATCCGAACCCGGGCCGCACCAGCACGGTCCACCGCCTCAACCGCACCGAGTACCGCAACGCGATCCGCGACCTGCTGGCGCTCGACCTCGACGTGACGCCGCTCCTGCCGGGCGACGAGACGTCGGACACCGGCTTCGACAACAACGCCGACGTCCTGTCGATCTCCACCGCGCAGCTCGAGCGCTACCTCTCGGCGGCGCGCACCATCACCCGGCTGGCGACCGGGCTGACGCCGACCGGCCCCGGGTTCGAGACCTTCGACGTACCGCTGCTCCTGCTGCAGGACGAGCGCCAGAGCGAGGATCTGCCCCTCGGCTCGCGGGGCGGCGTCGCGGTCCCCTACCACTTCCCTGTCGACGGCGACTACCTCATCAAGATCGAGTTGCGCGCCAACTGGCAGGACTACATCCTCGGCATGGGCAGCGCCCATCAGCTCGACGTCCGGATCGACGGCCGGCTGGTGAAGCGCTTCACCGTCGGCGGCGAGGACCGTGGGCGGCCCGCGCCGGTGACGTTCACCATCGCCGAGCGGGGCGCCCCGGAGTGGGAGGCGTACCTGCAGACGGCGGACGAGCGGCTGGAGGTCCGCGTGCCGGTCGAGGCGGGGCCGCGCACGGTCGGGGTGTCGTTCGTGCGCAACATGTGGGAGCCGGAGGGGATCCTCAAGCCGCGGCAGGCGGGCGAGGTGCTGTCGAACGACGAGTCGTACCACGGCAACGCCGCGGTCAGCGCCGTCGCCATCGGCGGGCCGTACACAGTGACCGGTCCGGGCGACACGCCGAGCCGGCGCGCCATCTTCACCTGCCGGCCGGAGGCGGGGGCCCCGGGGTCACCGAGCGAGGCGGTGGCGACCGCGGGCGAGCAGGCCTGCGCCACCGAGATCGTCTCGCGGCTCGCCCGGCTGGCCTACCGCCGGCCGCTGACGCCCGGGGACATGGATACGCTGCTCGGGTTCTTCGAGAGCGGCCGGGAGAGCGGCGGCGGCTTCGACGCGGGCATCCAGCTCGCTCTCGAGCGGATGCTGGTCGACCCGGACTTCCTGCTCCGCATCGAGCGCGACCCGGCCGGGGCGGCGCCCGGCGCGCCGTACCGCTTGAGCGACGTGGAGGTCGCCTCGCGCCTGTCGTTCTTCCTCTGGGGCAGCATCCCCGACGAGGCGCTGCTCGACGCGGCGGAGCGCGGCGAACTCACCGATCCGGCGGTGCTCGAAGCCGAGGTCCGGCGCATGCTGGCCGATTCCCGCGCCCGCTCCCTGGTCGACGATTTCGCCGTCCAGTGGCTGCACCTGCGCAACCTGGAGGACGTGACCGGCGACCCCGTGCCGTTCCCCGACTTCGACGACAACCTGGTCGAGGCGTTCCGGCAGGAGACCACGCTCTTCCTCGCCAGCGCGTTCCGCGAGGACCGGAGCGTCGTCGACCTCCTGGACGCCGACTACACCTTCGTCAACGAGCGGCTCGCCAACCACTACGGCATCCCGGGCATCTACGGGTCCCGGTTCCGCCGTGTCACGCTCCCGGACCGCCAGCAGCGCGGCGGCCTCCTGGGCCACGGCGGCCTGCTGGCGCTGACCTCCTATCCGACCCGTACCTCGCCGGTGCTGCGCGGCAAGTGGCTGCTCGACACGATCCTCGGCGCACCCCCGCCGTCGCCCCCGGCCGACGTCCCGGCCCTGCCCGAGCGGGGCGAGGGAGGCCGCACGACCTCCGTGCGCGAGCGGCTGGAGCGCCACCGGCAGGCGCCGGCCTGCGCCACCTGTCACGCGTCGATCGACCCGCCGGGCTTCGCGCTCGAGCAGTTCGACGGCCTCGGCGCGTGGCGCACGGCGGATGAGTTCGGCAACCCGATCGACGCTACCGCCACCATGCCGAACGGCCGGACGGTGGCGGGGATGGCCGGCCTGCGGGCGCTCCTGCTGGAACGGCCCGAGCGCTTCGCCGGCACGGTCACCGAGAAGCTCCTCGCCTACGCCCTCGGGCGCGGCCTGAAGCACAGCGACGCGCCAACCGTGCGCGCCGTCGTCCGCGACGCCGCGGCCGACGACTACCGCTGGTCGGCGCTCATCGGCGGCATCGTGAAGAGCCCGGCGTTCCTGATGCGCAACACCGCGGGGGACTGATCGTGGTAACCAGCGTGACGCCCGCTCGCGCTTCGGGAGTGTGTCGAGGATTGCCAAGGACATCAGGACCGGCGCGTTTCGCGAAGGGCTGTACGTCGTCTGGGCGTTGGCTCGCTCCAAGGAGAAAGCCGAGGACGCGCAGGACGCACTGATCTGTCTCTTCAGACGAGAGTTCGGAGAGCGACCGAAGTACAACCGGACGGCGAGGGATCCTCGCTGCCCGGACCACTACTCATTGCTGTACGACAACCTCAAGTCACTGGTCGGAAGCCGGCCGGCGGTCGCTACTGCAACCGCAACTCGGGCACGACATGCCGGGACGCACGTTGCCGATCCTCCGAAGGCGAGTCAACGCCGGCAGGAAGCCGTGGACTTCATCGTGCGAGAACTCGGGCAACTCTCCACCGCGCACCTCGACGAAGTGAAGGAATTCGTCGACTCATTGAGTCATCGACACCCTGAACGAGAACTGACACAACTGGCGATGGCGGCTTCGAGACCCGTACTCGACGCTGTCTGGGACAACCCCGACGACGCCGAGTATGACGCGCTATGAGTTCGGCGATGTCGTGCTGGTGCGTGTACCATTTACTGATCAGCAGGGAGCGAAACAGAGGCCGGCCGTCGTCATCAGTCGATCTGCGTACAGCAGGGCCAGACCGGACGTGATCGTGATGGCGGTGACCGGTCGCATCCTATTGGGTCGGTTGAGCGTGGGCGACCAGGCAGCCATCAGGCAGGGCCTTCGGAACCTCGTCGGCTAGGTGGGACAGGAAGACATCATCATGACCATCAGCAAGAAGTCGCTGCCGCGCCGGACCGTGTTGCGCGGCCTCGGCGTGACGTTGAGCCTCCCGCTCCTCGACGCGATGTCCCCCGCGCTGACCGCGCTGGCGAAGACCGCGGCGAAGCCGGTCCATCGCTTCCAGGCGATCTACGTGCCGAACGGCATGGCGATGCAGTACTGGTCGCCGGAGAAGACCGGCCGGGACTTCGAGTTTACGCCGATCCTGGCTCCGTTCGAGCCGTTCCGCGACCAGCTCCTCGTCGTCTCGGGCCTGCGGGCGTCGTGGGCCTACGTCCACGCCGGGGCCTCGGCGTCGTTCCTGACCGGGACGCCGCGCGGCGGGCAGAACGAGACCGACGTCCTGGCCAGCACCTCGATGGACCAGATCCTGGCCCGCGAGCTGGGCAAGACGACACAGCTCGGATCGCTCGAGGTGTCGCTGGACAAGTTCGCCAACGCCGGGCAGTGCACGGCCGGGCTGAGCTGCGCGTACACGCAGACCATCTCGTGGCGCACGCCGACCCAGCCGCTGCCGATGGAGAACAATCCGCGCGCGGTCTTCGAGCGCCTGTTCGGCGACAGCGGCTCGGCCGACCCGGCCGTCCGGCGGGCGCGCCGGCACCAGAAGCAGAGCATCCTCGACTCGGTGACCGACAAGCTGAGCGACCTCAAGGTGGCGGTGGGCCCGCGCGACCGGGCGAAGCTCGACGAGTACACGGAGGCGGTGCGCGACGTCGAGCGGCGCATCCGCATCGCCGAGCAGCAGCGCGATGTCGAGCCGTCGTTCACCGAGCAGCCCTCGGCCCCGCCCCGCGTCTTCGAGGAGCACCTGGGGCTGATGTTCGATCTGCAGTTCCTGGCCCTGCAGGCCGACCTGACGCGGGTCGTGACGTTCATGATGGGCCGCGAGCAGAGCACCCGCTCCTATCCGCAGATCGGGGTGCCCGACGCCCACCATCCGCTCTCCCACCACGAGGACGATCCGGAACGGATCGCCGTCATGTCGAAGATCAACGCCTACCACGCCAAGCTTACGGCCGACTACCTGGCGCGGCTGCGGGCGGCGGAGGACGGCGACGGCTCGCTGCTCGACAACATGACCATCCTCTACGGCGCCGGCATCTCCAACAGCACGCGGCATCTCGGCAGCAACCTGCCGCTCGTCGTCCTCGGCGGCGGCGCCGGGAGGCTCCAGGGCGGCCGACACCTGCGCTACTCGGCCGACACGTCGAACGCCGATCTCCTCATGACGCTGATGGACAAGCTGGACATGCCGCTCGACCGGCTGGGCGCCAGCACCACGAAGCTGCCGATCGACACGCTGTCGGAGGTGTGACGAAAGCGGTGTTGGCGGCGTCGTCGAATCGTGCAGAAGCTGCTGCGTGCCGGATGCAGCGAGATTCGCCGTACTCAAGGGGTGCTTGACGAGCGGCGCCAAGTGAGGGATCACGCTGCGTCGAACACGTCTGCCACGTCCACGGCGAAGCCGGCCAGAGACGCCGAATCGGCTTGCTGCCCCCTGCCGAATACGCCGCGTTCGGTGTATGCATCGCCGGCCAGGGTCAGCACGGTAATCGTCTCGTCCACGGGATTCACGATCCAGTACTCGGGGATGCGCGCCTCCGCATAGTCTCGTCGCTTCACACGCGTGTCCCGCTCCGGGTCGTCGGGGCTGACGATCTCCATGACCAGGTCGGCGCCCCGCCAGTAGTCGTTCCGGCGCCGCGGATCGTTCGCGTCGCGCACGAGCAGCATGTCGGGCTCGCGGAACTTGCCTTCGCGGATGCGCAGGCGCAGGGGAGCGTAGCGCACCTTGCCGCCGAGGGCCTGGACGAAGGGCGACAGGGCCAGGAACAGGAACTGCGAGATGGCCTGGTGGCGGTCCGTGGGCATGGGCGGGACCTCCAGGCGGCCGTCCGTGAACTCGATCAGCAGGCGGGCCTGATCCGTCAACTGGAGGTACTGCGCCTGCGTCCACAGTCCCTGCAGCGGTTCGATGTCGATGTCCGCGTGGTGATCCGCGGTGACGATCCGCAATCCGAGCCGGGTGGCGGCAACGGTCATGCTCGTCCTGCACCGAGACCAGCCGGCAGCGCGCGGCGCGGACGAGCGCTGCGGATCGGCCCGACCTCTCCTCTCGTCACCCTGCATCATAACCATCGGGCGTGCCGGGGAGTGCGCGGCAGCATCGTCTGCAGCCATCGACGTGACCGGATCGCGTGCATTACACTGACCCACGCAGCAAGAAGGGGGCCATGATGCTGGTTCGACGGTTCGCGGTCGCAGCGGTGCTGGTCTGCACGACCCTGCCCCACTCGTACGCCGCGGATCAGCCCCTGGCCGACGCGGCCCGGCGCGCCGACTGGGGCGTGGTTCGGGCGCTGGTCGAGCGGGGCGCCGACATCACCGCGCGGCAGGGAGACGGCGCGACGGCGCTGCACTGGGCCGCCTACTGGAACGAAGTCGAGCTGGCCGGGCTGCTGATCGACGCCGGGGCGGACATGAGCGCCGCGAACGACCTCGGCGTGACGCCGCTCTGGGCCGCGGCCGAGAACGGCAGCGCGGCGATGGCGCGGCGGCTACTCGACGCAGGGGCCGACCCCAACGTCCCCCTGCTCTCCGGCGAGACGCCGCTGATGACCGCGGCACGCGTGGGCGCAGCGGACGTCGCCGGCCTGCTGCTCGATGCCGGCGCTGACGCCGACGCGACCGCCGGACGCAGCCAGACTGCGTTGATGTGGGCGGTCTCGCAGGGGCACCCCGCCGTGGTCGACGCGCTGCTGGCGCACGGGGCCGCCGTCGACGCGCGGACGGACGTCTGGACCGAGGTGGTGAAGACGACCCCCGAGCCCTGGAATCCCGAGTATGTCGCCGAGATTCCGCAGGGGGGCTACACGCCGCTCCTGTTCGCGGCGCGCGTGGGAGATCTCGCTTCCGCGAAGCTGCTCGTTGCGGCCGGGGCCGACGTGAACGACCAGCCGCCCTACGGGACGAGCGCGACGGTCGTCGCCGCGCACAGCGGACACGGCGACGTTGCCGCCTTCCTGCTCGAGCGGGGCGCCGACCCGAACGCCGCCGACGCCGGTTACACGGCGCTTCACGCCGCGATCCTGCACAAGGACGCGGCGCTCGCGCGGGCGCTGCTCGACCACGGGGCCGACCCCGGCGCCCCGGTCCGAAAGTCCACGCCGGTCCGTCGCGACGCGGTCGACTTCTATCTGCATCCGTCCTACGTCGGGGCGACGCCCTTCTGGCTCGCGGCGCGCTTCAACGCCCCGGACATCATGCGGCTGCTCCTCGAACGCGGCGCCGACCCGCTCGACGCACACCATCCGACGTACTGGCCCGGCTCGCTCTCGATCCGGGACGAGCGCGGGCAGGGACGGGAGGGCGCGGCGACGGGGCCCCTGGCGGCGGGCGGGCCCGGGGGGCGGGGGGGTACGGGAGGGCGCGACGACGGCGCTCATGGCGGCGGCCGGCCTCGGGGGACGGGAACCGCTGGTCTCCGTGGATCGCCTGAGCCGCATCGCGGAGAGCGCGCCCGTCCTGAGCACGCGGCGCGAGCCCGATCCGGCGGCACGCGAGGCCGCGATGCTCGCAGCGGTCCGGCTCGCGGCGGCGCAGGGGATCGACGTCAACGCCGCGAACGGCGAGGGGAACACCGCCCTCCACGGGGCCGCCCGCGCCGGCCACGACCGCGTGGTCCGGTTCCTCGTCGCGCACGGCGCCCACGTCGACGCTACGAACGGCGTCGGGCAGACGCCGCTGGCGCTGGCCCAGCGCGGGCGGGGCCGCACCCCGAATCACAGCACGGTGGAGTTGCTGCGGCAACTGGGCGCCGGCGAATAGGCCCGTACCCGGACTGCCGCCGGGAGCGGCGGCCCTGCGACTGCGCCTACTCCCAGCCGCGGCTCCTCCCGATCGCCCCTCCCGCCCCGTCCGACTCCGCCGTGACTCGACGCGCCGCTCCCAACCTCGATGCGGCGGGCGCCCCGAGGGGCAGCGGGGGTTTGGGGGGGCGCGAATCACGCCCGCCTCCCCGCCGGCGGGCGGGCTACACCCCCTCGCGGCCCCGGGGCGGGCGCCCCGAGGGGCAGCGGTGATTCGGGGGCGCGCGAATCACGCCTGCCTCCCGGCCGGCGGCCGGTCTACACTCCGTCGTGACCCTGTGGCCGGCACTTCCGTGCCCGGCCCAACCGAGGAGGAGAGCATGAACGCAGGCATAGAACAGCTCGTCAAGCGGTTCGAGGGCGGGGCCATGACGCGCCGCGAGCTGGTGCTCGCCCTGTCGGCGCTGGTCGTCGGCTCGCGCGCCGCCTCGGGCGCCGGCACCGGCGCCGCCGCCCGAGGCGGCGCTGCCGCGGGCACCGCGCAGCCGGCCGCCGCCCCGATTCGGGTGACCACGATGAACCACGTCACGCTCACCGTCGCGGACGTGCAGCGGTCGGTCGAGTTCTACCAGCGCGTGCTCGGCCTGCCGCTCGTCACCACGCAGGGCAACGAACGCGACTGGAACGCGGCGGCGGTCCCGGTGCTCGGCATCGGGGAGGGCCCGCAGTTCATCGCCTTCTCGCAGGGCGACCGGCCGCACATCAACCACTACTGCCTCGGCATGGAAGACTTCGACGCGGCCGAGGTCGTGGAGCGCCTCGCGGAGCACGGCATCGAGGCGCGCGTCCGGATGCGCGCCGACTCCGACCCGCCCGCCGAGGAGCTGATGTTCAGCGACCCGGACGGCATTCCCGTGCAGCTCCAGGACGCGAGCTACTGTGGGGGATCGGGGAAGCTCGGCGATCTCTGCGATCCCGACGATCGACCGCGCACGCGCTGAGGCGCGCGGCGCCGAACCGGGAAGGCGGCGGCGGCGGCCCGGCAGGGCGATGCCGCGGGATGGCTGCGACAGGCGATGACGTTCGACGGCTACGACACCGACGGCCTGTACGACGAGATGTTCCTGCCGGACGGGACGCCCCGGCCGGAGGCGCACCTGCTGGTGGAACGGATCGGTGCGCTGCCCGAGGGGGAGCTGATCCGCCTGCACCAGGCGGCGGAGCGGGCCCTGCTCAACACCGGCATCACGTTCACCGTTTACGGCGACGATCAGGGCACGGAACGGATCTTCCCGTTCGACATCGTGCCGCGGATCGTGCCGGGCGCGGCATGGGACCCGTTCGAGCGCGGACTGAAGCAGCGCATCGAGGCGCTGAATCTCTTCCTCGACGACGTGTACCACGACCAGCGCATCGTGCGCGACGGCGTCGTGCCGCGCTCCGTCATCGAGTCGTCCCAGGGGTTCCGGCCGCAGTGCGTCGGTCTCGACCCGCCCGGCGGCGTCTGGTGCCACATCACCGGCACCGACCTGGTGCGCCACCGGGACGGGACGGTCTACGTCCTGGAGGACAACCTGCGGTGTCCGTCCGGCGTCTCCTACGTGCTCGAGAACCGCGCCGTCATGCAGGAGACGTTCCCCGCCGTCTTCGAGGGACTGCGCGTCCGGCCCGTGAACGACTATCCGAGCCGGCTGCTGACGATGCTCGAGGAGGTCGCGCCGCAGGCGGCGGCGCGGCCGAGCGTCGCCGTCCTCACCCCCGGCGTCTACAACTCCGCCTATTTCGAGCACTCGTTCCTGGCCCAGCAGATGGGGGTCGAGCTCGTCGAGGGGCGCGATCTCACGGTGGCCAACGACCGGCTGCAGATGCGCACGACGCGGGGGCTGCAGCCGATCGACGTCCTCTACCGCCGGATCGACGACGACTTCCTCGACCCCACCTGCTTCCGCTCGGACTCGCTGCTCGGGGTGCCGGGCATCATGGAGCTCTACCAGCGCGGGCGGGTGGCGCTGGTCAACGCGCCCGGAACGGGAGTGGCCGACGACAAGGTCGTCTACGCGTACGTCCCCGACATGATCCGCTACTACCTGGACCAGGACGCCGTCCTGCCCAACGTCCCCACCTGGCTCTGCTGGCGCGACGCGGATCGGCGCTACGTCCTCGACCACCTGCCGGAGCTGGTGGTCAAGTCCGCCAACGAGGCGGGCGGCTACGGCATGCTCGTCGGGCCGGAGTCGACCGAGGCCCAGCGCAGCGAGTTCGCGGCCCGGATCGAGGCGGCGCCGCGCAACTACATCGCCCAGCCGACGCTCTCGCTCTCGCGCGTGCCGACGCGCGTCGACCGGCGGTTCGAGGGCCGGCACGTCGACCTCCGCCCCTACATCCTGTACGGGAGGGAGATCTACGTCCTCCCGGGCGGTCTGACGCGGGTGGCGCTGCGGAAGGGAACGCTGGTCGTCAACTCGTCGCAGGGCGGCGGGAGCAAGGACACCTGGGTGCTCGCCCCGTCCGCTTCGTGAGGCGCGACCATGTTGAGCCGCGTGGCCGAGGCGATCTACTGGATGAGCCGCTACATCGAGCGGGCCGAGAACGTGGCCCGCGTCGTCGGCGTCAACAACCGGTTGCGGCTCGACCTGCCCGAGCAGGCGGCCGAGCAGTGGGATCCGATGGTGCAGGTGAGCGGCGACGAGCCGGCGTTCCGGGCCCGCTACGATCGGCCGACCCGCACGAGCGTCATCCGCTTCCTCGCCTTCGATCCCCTGAACCCCAACTCCATCGTCTCTTGCGTGACGCGGGCCCGCGAGAACGCCCGATCCGTCCGCGAGGTCATCTCGTCCGAGATGTGGGAGGAGGTCAACCGCTTCTACCTCTTCCTGAGCGCGCCGGGCGCGCGGGACCGGGCGCTGGCCAACGCGCACGCGTTCTTCCAGGAGATCCGACGGTCGAGCCACCTGATCGAAGGCACCCGGAACGAGACCATGGAGCACGGCGAGGGCTGGCACTTCGGCGAGATCGGCCGCCAGATCGAGCGGGCCGATCAGACGACGCGCATCCTCGATCTGAAGTACTACCTGCTGCTGCCGTCGGCGGCCGCCGTCGGCGCGCCGATCGACGATCTGCAGTGGGGGGCGCTGCTCCGCTCGGCGAGCGCCATGGAGGCGTACCGCAGGGCCCACGGACGAATCGCGGCGGCCGCGGTCGCCGGGTTCCTGCTGCTCGACCGGGAGTTCCCGCGCTCCGTGCACCACTGCACGACGGCGGCGCAGAGCTCGCTGCACGCGGTGACGGGAACGCCGTTCCGCCGGTTCGTCAACCCGGCGGAGCGTTCGCTCGGGCGGCTGGTGGCGGAGCTCGACTATACTGACGTGACCGACGTGATCCGCGCCGGACTGCACGGATTCCTGGACTCCCTCCAGGATCGCCTCAACGACATCGGCGACGAGATCACGCGCACCTTCTTCTTCGCGCCCCCGGTGGCGCCCGGAGGGCGCGGATGACCTACTGCGTCGCGATTAACGTGGAGGAGGGTCTGGTCGGGCTCGCCGACTCGCTGGTCACCTCGGGACGCGAGAAGACGACCCAGCGCAAGGTCTCCGTCTACTCGCCGCCCGAGGGCGGCACCTTCTTCGTGATGACGTCCGGGCTCCGGTCGGTCCGCGACAAGACGCTCACCTATCTCGAGGAAGCGCTCGCCGACCACGACCCGCCCCTCGAACGGCTGTACCAGGCGGTGAACCTGCTCGCCGTGCAGGTCCGGCGCGTGGCGCAGGAGGACAAGGCGTCGCTCGCGGAGAGCGGCATGCCGTTCAACATCCACGCCCTCGTCGGCGGGCAGATGACGCGCGACCCACGGCACAAGCTCTACCTCCTCTATCCGGAGGGGAACTGGGTGGACACCGGCGACCCCACGCCGTACCACACCATCGGATCGACGGGCTACGGGAAGCCGATCCTGGACCGGGTCCTCAAGTCCGAGGACTCGATGCGCCACGCCTTCAAGGTGGCGTGCGTGTCGTTCGACTCGACCCGCATCAGCGCCGCCGACGTCGACTTCCCGATCGACGTGGTCCTGTACCGCCGGGGCTCGTTCCGCATCGTGGAGCGCCGCTTCGAGAAACAGGACCTCGAACGGCTGTCGCAGTGGTGGGATGACCGCGTCCGACGCGCGATCGAGGAGACGCCCGGCGAGTGGTTCGACCGGGCGTTCGACGAGATCTACGAGCCCCCGCGCCCGAAGGCCGCCGCGCCTGCGCCGTGACCATCACCATCCGCCACCACACGACGTACCGCTTCGACGCCCCGGTGTTTCTGGAACCGCACGTCATCCGCCTGCATCCCCGCACCGGCGCGGCCGCGCGCCTGGTCGACTTCGCGCTCGACATCGAGCCCGCCCCGGCGGTGCGGGCGGAGAACCTCGACCTCGACGGCAACGCGGTGACGCACGCGTGGTTCGAGGGGTGGACCGACAAGCTGGAGGTTCGATCGCGCGCCACCGTCGAGACGTTGATCGTCGATCCGTTCCGCTTTCTGGCCGTCGGCGGCGACCGGTCGTTGCCGTACGCCTATCCCCCCGACCTCGCGCACCGGCTGCGGCCCTGCCGGTCGGCGCCCGACGCGGCGCACCGGTCCGTGCGGGAGCTGGCGGCGGACGTCGCCCGCGAGTCGGCGCACAGCCCACTCGCCTTCCCGCTCGACCTGGCGCGGCGCCTGCACGAGGAGTTCACGCTCCATCGGCGGCCGGACGGTCCACCCCTGCCACCCCACGAGACGGCGGCACACCGGCGAGGCGCCTGCCGGGACCTCGCTGTGCTGTTCATCGAGTGCTGCCGCGCGATGGGGCTCGCCGCGCGCTTCGCCAGCGGCTATGCGCATACGGACAGCGGAACGCCCAACGAGCTCCACGCGTGGGCCGAGGTCTACCTGATCGGCGGCGGCTGGCGGGCGTTCGATCCCAGCTACGGCGTGGCGGTCGCGGATCGACACGTGACGGTGGCCGCGGCCCCCGAGGCGCGGGACGCCGCCCCGATCACCGGCACCTTCCGCGGCGATGCAGCCTCGCGGCTCCGCGTAGCGGTCGACGTGCGGGACGCACCCACCACGGCCACCACCAGAGCAGGGCGAGAGTCTCGCCGGCCCCGGCAGTGAGTCGAGAACGGCAGCCGGGTTCCAGGACGGCGCCGCCCGGGCGGCACCCGACCGCCACCATGCGTCGCCCCGCAGTCGGACGGGTAGCCACGATTCCGGCCGGCACGGGGTTAGACTGCCCCATGCCGAAGAGGGGCTTCGCGGCGTCGCTCGTCGGCGTCGGCGTCCTGACCTGCGTGCTGGCCGCCGTGCCGGCCGGCCCCGCGCTCGCGCAACCGCCCGACCGGGACGAGCATCCCGACATTCGCTGGTTCCTGGAGGCCGGCTCGGCCGACGGCGCGCAGGCCGAGTTCGCCCTGCGCCAGATCGCCGACCGCTGGCGGGACGGGTACGCCGGCATCCTGTGGGACGTCGCGTGGCTGGTGCGCCCGCCGAGCCAGCGCTTCCTCCACTTCTTCACGATGGTGAACTTCCTCGGGGCGCAGACGGGTCAGCGCTTCGGCCCCGACCTGGCGAGCTGGCACGACTGGATCTGGGATCAGCCCTACGACCCGCACCCGGACTACGGGTACTTCAAGGGCCAGTGGTACGCGCAGATCGATCCGCGCTTCGCCGACTTCTTCCCGCGCGGGGTCCGGTCCGACATCCGGCTCGACGAGATCGAGTGGGGCGGCGTGGCCGTGAACGGGATCCCCCCGCTGACGTATCCCGCCCACCTCGAGGCCGGGGCCGCCGACTACCTGGCCGACGACCACGTCGTGTTCGGCATCGCCGTCGGCGACGAGGCCCGCGCCTACCCCAAGCGCATCCTGGCGTGGCACGAGATGGCCCTCGACCGCGTGGGCGGGGTGGAGCTGACCGTCGTCTACTGCACGCTGTGCGGCACCGTGATCCCGTTCGAGAGCGTCGTCGACGGCCGGCACCTGACGTTCGGCACCAGCGGGCTTCTCTACCGCTCGAACAAGCTGATGTTCGACGCCGAGTCGCGCAGCCTGTGGAACACCTTCGAGGGCGTGCCGGTGGTCGGTGCGCTCGCGGGCAGCGGGCTCCGGTTGACCCCGCGCGCGGTGGTCACCGCCACGTGGGGCGAGTGGCGCCGGCGCCACCCGGCGACGACGGTGCTCTCGCTCGACACCGGCCACCGTCGGGACTACTCGGAGGGCGCGGCGTACCGCGGCTACTTCGGGACCGACGAGCTGATGTTCCGCGTCTCGAACGTCGACCGCCGCCTGGCCAACAAGGCGGAGGTGCTGGTCCTGCGCCTGGCCGATCCCGCCGCGGACGGCCGGCTGCGGCCGCTCGCCGTCGCCGCGGAACGGCTCGCCCCCGCGCGCGCGCTCCCCCTCCCCGTCGCCGGCCGCCGCCGCGCAGCGGCTGGCCCGCGAGCGCGTCTCCCACCTCGCGTTCGCCGGCCGCAGCCTCGTGATCGTCACGAGCCCCCGCGGCGCCAACCGCGTGTACGACGCCGGGGACGTGCGCTTCGTGCGGCACCTCGACGGCGAGCACATCGCCGACGAGTCGGGCCGCGCGTGGCGGGTGACGGAGGACGCCCTCGTGATCGACGGCGACCCGCCGGCGCAGCGGGCGCGCGTCGCCGCCCAGCGCGCCTTCTGGTTCGGCTGGTACGCGCAGTTCCCCGACACCGAGCTCGTCGACTGAGCCTGCGACGCAGGAACTCCGCGCACACGTGCTCCCGGCGCGCCCGTCTCGGTGCGCGCCGGCTCTGGCCTTAGCGCCGCGCGTCGGGGGGAGCGGTGGTGAACTGCAGGATCGTCGCGAAGGCCGGCGGGTCGGCGCCGGGCAGAGGGTTCGGGTAGCCGGGGGACCCGTTCCAGGTGTAGTCCTTGACGGTCACGCTCGGCCGGAAGGTCATCTCGCGCTCCCGGAACCTCGCGGTATCGAACTGGTGGGTCGCGGGGACCTCGAACACCTCGTCGCCACGGTCGCGGAGGATGACCCGGTAGTAGCGCACCATGTTGGCGAAGGTGGCGTTGGTCCCGAACAGGTGGAACTCCTGGCCGCGGCCGGCGTCGAACGAGGCCAGATAGGTCGAGTTCGGGTAGATCGTGACCCCGAGCTCGTCCTCCGTGGGTGCGGCGCGGCCGGCCGCCGGCAGCGGCGGCAGCAGGTCGCGGGGCGGCGGCTCCGGCAGGGCGACCGGGCCCGGTCCGCGCGCCGGCTCCGATTCCACCGGCTCCGCGGGTTCCGGCGGCGGGAACGACCGCGGCGCGAGCCGCCGCTGCGCGAAGGCCGGCGACGGCGCAGCGAGAAGCGTCGCCGCGGCGAGCACCGCCGCCAGAGGGAGCGCGGCCCAGCGATTCGGCCTCACCCAAGTATTATGCCGCATGCGGACCCTGCTGGAGTTCTGTGAGCGCGAACGAGACTGGCTGATCGACACCGCGACGGCCCTCGTGCAGCACGAATCCCCCACCCCCGACAAGGGGGCCGTCGACCGTTGCGGCCGCGTGCTGCGGCGCCGGCTCGAGGCCATCGGCGCCACCGTGGAGATGGCGGCGAGCGCCGACACCGGCGACCACCTGCTGGCGACCATCGGCAACGGCCCGACACGCGTCATGCTGCTCGGTCACTTCGACACCGTCTGGCCGCTCGGGCAGCTCGACCGGATGCCGCTTCGCGAAGAGGACGGCCGCCTGTACGGACCCGGCATCTTCGACATGAAGGCCGGCATCGCCATCGGGATGCTCGCGGCCCGCGCCCTGCTCACCGCGGGCCGCCTCGGGGACCGGACCCTGGCCATGCTCTTCACCGGAGACGAGGAGCGCGGGAGCGCGTCGTCGCGGGAGCTGATCGAGAAGGAGGGGCGCCGCGCGGACGCGGTGTTCGTGCTCGAGCCCTCGCTGCCGGGCGGCGCAGTGAAGACCGCCCGCAAGGGGTGCGGGGAGTTCGAGCTGCGCATCCGCGGCGTTCCGGCGCACGCGGGGGTGGAGCCCGGCCGTGGAGCCAGCGCGATCGACGAGATGGCCGCGCAGATAACGGCCCTGGGCGCCATCCGGGGCATCCGCGACGGCGTCTCGCTGAACGTCGGCGTCGTCGAGGGCGGCGGACGTCCCAACGTGGTCGCCGAGCACGCGCGCGCCGTCATCGACACGCGCGTGGCGCGCCAGGAGGACGTCCACGCCGTCGAGGACGCGATCCGGGGGCTGCGCCCGACGCTCGATCGCACCGCCATAGAGGTGGTCGGCGGGTTCTCGCGCCCGCCGCTGGTCCGCACGCCGGCCGTGGTCCGGCTCTACGAACGCGCCCGCGAGGTGGCGGGCGAACTCGGGCGCCCCCTCGCGGAAGGGGGCACCGGAGGCGGCTCGGACGGGAACTTCACCGCGGCGCTCGGCGTCCCGACCCTCGATGGGCTGGGAGCGGTCGGAGACGGAGCCCACGCCCTCAACGAGCACGTCGAGACCGGGGAGCTGCCGTGGCGCGCCGCGCTGCTCGCCGGATTGATAGAGCGTTTCGACGCCCGCTAAGATGGAGGGTGCGGGCCTCGCACGAAGGCGCCCGGGAAGGACACGATGGCGAACACGTTCAAGACGGCGCTGCTGCTCGGGTTGCTGAGCGCGCTCCTGCTGGTGATCGGCGAGATGCTGGGCGGCTCGAACGGCCTGCTGCTGGCGTTCGGGCTGGCGGTCGTAATGAACTTCGGCTCCTACTGGTTCTCCGACAAGGTCGTGCTGCGGATGTACCGCGCGCGACCCGTCGGCCCCGAGCACCCGCTCCACCAGATGACCGAGCGCCTGGCCCGCCAGGCCTCGCTGCCGACGCCGCGCGTCTACGTGATTCCCGACGACTCGCCCAACGCGTTCGCGACCGGCCGAAATCCGCGGCACGCCGCCGTGGCCGCGACGGAGGGCATCCTGCGGCTGCTGGCGCCGCACGAGCTCGAGGGCGTGATCGCGCACGAGCTGGCGCACGTCAAGCACCGCGACATCCTCATCAGCTCCGTGGCCGCGACCGTCGCCGCGACGATCATGATGGTGGCCCGGATGGCCCAGTTCGCGGCCATCTTCGGCGGGTTCGGCGGGCGCGACGACCGCGACGGGGGCAGCCCGCTCGCGCTGCTGGCGACGATCATCGTCGGCCCCCTGGCGGCGATGCTGATCCAGGCCGCCATCTCCCGCTCCCGCGAGTTCGCGGCGGACCGCGGCGCCGCGCAAATCGTCGGCAGCCCCTACGGGCTCGCCGATGCGTTGCGCAAGATCGACGCCGGGGCGAAGCGCCGGCCCCTGGATGCCAACCCGGCGACCGCCCACATGTTCATCATGAAGCCCTTCTCGGGCCGCGGCGTGCTCTCCCTCTTCAGCACCCACCCGCCGACGGAGCAGCGGATCCGCGCCCTCCTCGGCACGCACTAGGGCCGCCGCATCGGTCAGAGTCGGAAGCGCGGCTGGGCCGGCCCTGGTTCCGGGCGGGAGGCTTCGCGGGGGCGCGCCGCGGGGGCGCGCCCCCGTTCGACCTGCCCGCCGTGGCGCGCCGTCAGGGCGGACATCACGGCTCGGAAGCGCCGTCCGTAGTCCGGATCCGCGTGCTTCCCCGCGTAGAGCCGACCGTAACCCTCCACGAGGTGCGGGTACTCGCGCCTGAGGAAGCCGAGGAAGTGCTGGCGCGTGCCCCCCTCGAGGTGCATCAGCATCGTTCCCACGCAGGTGGCTCCGTGGGCCGCGATCTCGCGCACGGTCCGTTCGAGCTTGGCCGGATGCGAGGTGATCCCGGGCACGATGGGCGCCATCAGCACGCCGGTGTCGACCCCGGCATCGTTCAGTGTTCGGACCGCACGCAGGCGCTGCCGCGGGGGCGCGGTGCCGGGCTCGAGACGCTCCCAGGCCTCCTCGTCGACGGTCGGGATGCTGAAGGTGACGGTCGAGCGGCTGCGCCGCGTCAGGTCCGCGAGGACGTCGGCGTCGCGGACCGCGAGCGGCCCCCGGGTGAGCAGCCCGACCGGCGTAGCGCGTGCCGCGAGGATCTCGAGCGAGCGCCGCGTCAGACGGTAGCGCCCCTCGATCGGCTGGTAGGGATCGGTCGCCGTGCCGAAGGCGACCAGCTCGTCGTCCCAGGTCCGCCTCGCGAGCTCGGTGCGGAGCACGTCGGGGAAGTTGACCTTCACGAGCACGACGGACGAGAACTCGTCCCCCGAGTCCATCTCGAGCTGCGGCTGGTAGCGCCTGGCGAAGCAGTAGTGGCAACCGTGGGTGCAGCCCCGGTAGGGGTTCAACGTCCAGCCGAAGGGCATCCCCTCCACGCGGTTGAGGGCGGTCCGGCACACGACATCCTGGTACCGTGCGCCGTCCCCGCGCCTGACCGCATCGGGGAGACCGTCGACACCGGCCGCCCGCACCCGCTCGGCCACCCCGCGCGTCGTCGGCCGCGCGCCGAGATCGAAGAGCGGCGGCTGCTCCCGGTCTATATTCGCCATTTGTTCGCCATTCTCGCGGACGAGACGCGGCGTGTCAACGGGCAGTGGCAGGAGCGAGCCTGCCCCGGATGCGGCGGCGCCCTCCTCGGCGTCGGCCGCGACGTGTCGAGGGGAGCGGCCGGGAGCGAGTTCTGCCCTCGAGCGCGGACCGTCAGCCCGCGGGTCGGTCGTTCCCGGCCGCGACCGCGCCCCGCCAGTGGTCCAGCAGATCGCGGAGCGTCTCGTCGAGGGGAATGCGCGGCGCCCAGCCGGTCTCGGCGCCGATCCGTCCGGGGTCGCCGCGCAGGAGAGGATGGTCGCTCGGGCGGAGGCGCTCCGGGTCGACCTCGACCGAGATCGGCGTCCGCGCCAGCCGTCGGAGCCGGTCGACTACGTCCTGCATCCGGTGCGCCCGGCCCGTGCAGACGTTGTACAGCCGGCCGGGCACGCCGGTCGCGAGCAGGACCCGGTAGGCCCGCACGGTGTCGCGGACATCCATGAGATCGCGCCGCGCGTCGAGCGCGCCGACGCGCAGCACCCGTTCCGCCGCGCCGGCCTCGATCCGCGCAATCTGGTGCGCGAAGCTCGACGCGGCGTACGCGCGGTCCTGCCCGGGCCCGAGGTGGGTGAACGAACGGGTGAGGAGGACCGGCAGCCCGTCGCCGGCAAGCTGCTGCGCCAGCATCTCCTGGGCCAGCTTGCTGAGGCCGTAGGGCGTGACCGGACCGACGGGATGGTCCTCCGTGAGGCTCTCGTCGCACGGCCGGTAGACGAGGGCCGAGCCGGGAACGAGCACGCGGACGGTCGGATGCGTCCGGTGCAGCGCCTGCAGCAGGTTGTCGGTGCCGATGACGTTGGTCTCGAGCGTCTCGACGACCCGCCCCCACGAGCCGGCGAGCGCCCCCGCAGTGGTAGACGTGCGTGGGTGCGGCCTCGGCCACCGCCTGCTCGACGGCGGTCCGGTCGAGGAGGTCGACCTCCCGCCAGGTCGCCGCCTTCGCCGCGGCCGGTAGCCGCCCCCCCGGACGCCGCCACGCGACGACGAGGGGCGCGGCCGGGTCCTCCGCGAGCGCCGCCAGGAGATGGCCGCCGACGAACCCGGCGGCACCGGTGACGAGCACGCGCTCCCCCACGACCCGCGTCACCGCTGCGCGCCACCGCCGAACGCGCCGAGGACGTTGGCGAAGGTACCCAGTCCGGCCAGGGTGAAGCTGAGGTTGAAGCGCCGATCCTGCGGGATTACCGCCCGGTGACCGAGCCCCGCGAAGTTGAAGAACTGGTACTCGCCGCGCACGCCGCAGCACTGCGCGTGGTACTCGATCATGATCCGCTGCTGCAGGTACTGCCCGGTCTTGATGTCGTAGTTGAACTCGTAGAGACCCCGAACTGTTCCGCCCCGCGTCCGCGCCGTGACGATCCCGTTGATGTAGTCGTCCAGGTAGCGGGGATCGTTGAAACCGGGGAGCCGCTCGATCAGGAAGCGCTTGCTCCACCCGCCGCGGGCCTCCAGCCAGTCGCCCCTCCGGTAGGTGCCCTCGGCGCCGATGGTGCGGAGCTCCTTGTAGCGGGAGTCGATCTCCGCCCGCAGCGTGCCGCCGATCGCCTGCGAGGGGGACGCGCGCACGAAGATGGAGACCGGCGAGTAGTTGTTGGGCGGGGTGTTGTTGAAGCTCGTCCGGAAGCTGCGGTCGTACTGCGACGCCCGATCGTCGCTGTAGTAGCTCTGCATGATCGAGGCGCTCAGGATCTCGCGGGGCACGGATTCCGGGCCGCCTTCGTAGACCCTGGCGTAGAGCCGCGTATCGATGCCGTAGCCGAACCGCGTGACGCTGCCGCGGATGGCGTCGATGCCCTCGAGCTGCACGATGCGGTCGAAGTTGTCGACGGCGCCGACCCGCCCGACCGAGGTCCACGGCTCGATGACGTGCTTCATGCGCTCGGAGTAGCCGCTGCCGGGGGTGTCCCAGATCTTGACGAACGACGGGCCCGTGGCCCGCGACTGGACCTCGATGAACGACCGGCCGATGCCTTCGTCGAGCTGTCTCAGGGCCGGGTCCATGTCCCGGGTCCAGTTCGGGTTGACGCTCTCGGTCCAGTAGGTCCCGCGCCACTGCGCCGTCGAGTCGATCGTCAGGAAGGGCCAGCGCGTGAACGGGATCTGCAGCGTCGGATTGAGGTCCATCCGCCGCAGTCCCGAGTCGAGGCTGACGCTCCGGGCCGCGTCCCCCCTCCCCTGGGTGGAGCGGTCGATGCGCATCAGCTCCGCGAACTCGCTGGTGAACGAGTAGTACATCGGCAGTCCGGGCACCTCGGACTTCCCCTGGGTGAGCGAGATCCGGGGCCCGGCGCCCCAGAGGCTGGAGCTTCGCTCGCCGAAGAACGTCTCGTTCAGGTCGAACGTCCCGCTGAGCTGATACGCGCCGAGCTGGCCGGAGACGTTGCCCGACATGGCGCGCTGCGTGTTGGAGGCCTGGTAGATGTCGGCGTGATACGTCTGCTGCACCGTGACGTCGGAGAAGTAGTCGACCTGCCCGCGCGCGTTCCAGCCCTCCGCCACCTCCTGCGTCGCCTGGCCTCGCAACTGATAGCTCCGGCGCTGGGGCAGCTCCTGCGCGGCGCCGCGGTAGGTCGTCTCGCCTCCGGGCTCGTCGAGGAAGTAGTAGCGGCCGAACCCGCTCGACGCGCCGCCCCGGGTGTAGCGGTACTCCCCGCCAAGGCCCTGCCCGCCGGACGACATGAAGTAGTCGTGGAGCGCGGTCGCGTCCTGGCTGCGGCCGATGGCCCAGAAGAAGGCGTTGCTGATGCTCGAGCCGCGGTACGTCGAGGCCCCGTAGGTCGGCATCAGGACGCCCGTGGCCCGACCGTCCTCCTGGATCGGGTAGTACATCCACGGCAGGTACAGCACGGGCACGCCCTTGACCTCGATGACCGCGTTGCGCAGCAGCAGGTGCTCGTCGAGGTTGATGTCGATCGTCGAAGAGACGACCTCCCAGCGCGGAGTCGGCTGCACGCAACTCGTGAACGCGCCGCGCGTGAGCCGGTAGCTGCGCGGGCCCGTCCGCTCGATCTGCTCGCCGAAGAAGAACATCTCGGGCTCCTGGGCCCCGAACATGCTCTGGTCCACCTCGCCGCGCATGTTCACCGACCCGTGCGCGTCGTGGAAGACTGCGGAGCGGTCGGCCATGTCGAACTCGACCCGCTCGGCCGCGATGCGCACCTCGGCCGTAACGAAGACGATGTTCCCGCTGGCCGTGATCAGCGAGTCCGCCGGCTGGAGGTAGGCCTCCTCGGCGAAGAGCTGCCAGCCCTCGTCCTCGCTGCCGAGCTGGACGTCGTCGACGAGGCGCATCGATCCGTCGGCCTGAAACTGGGCCTGCGCCTGCCAGTCGATGTCGGCGAAGACCGAGGCGATCGACGTCACCGCGGCCCCCACGGAGTCCGAGCCGTCCTCGGGCTCGGCCTGGGCGCGCACGATGCTCGGGAGCAGGATGAGCGTGGCCGCAAGCAGGTAGGAACGGGCCATGCGGGGCATCCGAGACTCCATGGTAGCAGCCTGCGCGGGCCCGTAGCGGGACGCGCGCTGTCCGGCGCCCGTGTCCGCCGGCGGCCGCCCCTCAGTCGCTCACGGCAAACTCGCCGGGGACGATGGGACGCGTTCGGGGGAGCCGGCCGCGATACGCCAGCCAGCCGACGAAGGCGAGCACGACGACGAAGACGGCCAGCTTGAGGACGTCGCCGGCGCGGCCCGCCGGGACCACCGCCCAGAGCAGCCAGACCGTCGGCTGCGCGAGGCAAACGGCCCACGCCGCACCGTAGAAGTAGCGCCGCTCGTGCCCTTCGCCGCGGGTCGAGGGCTTCACCCGCGGCAGGCGTCCGGCCGCGCCGAGCACCCAGATGACCGCCGCCGCCGGCAGGTACGCCGCTACGTAGAGCTCGCGAAGCATCCAGCGTCCGGTGACGATCGCGATCGCGAGACCGGCGAGGTTCAGCAGCGCGAACGTCAGGATGGCGCTCCAGGCGAACGTGTAGCAGACGCGCCGGTAGAGCGGGTTCGGCCGGTCCTCGGTGAAGCGGAGGATGTACGGGCGCGGCTCCACGCCGGGGAGCCGCCCGCGCAGGCCGGCCACGCCGGTGCCGGCGAGCACGACCCCGAGCCAGGCCGCGATCCGCCCGTCGAAGCCGCTCTCGAACAGGTCGAACGTCAGCGGCGCGGGGACGAGAAAGAACACCCAGATCCAGATCGGCCAGTGCGCCAGCCGGTAGTAGACGGTGTTGCGGGACCGAATGGGTCGCTCGCCCGCGAGCTCGACCGGAATGCCCGTCACGCTCGAATGCTCCAGGTTGGCCGCCGGGTGGGTTGCGGATCTCGGCGCGGCGGCGGACCGGATGCCGCTGCCGCGCCGATCTTACCTGACGGGGACGCAGACGCCGACGGAGACGCAGACGCCGACACCGGCCATCCCATCCCTTCGGTCTCCCGGCGCCGCGACCCGAACTCCGGCGCACAGCGGCGGTAGAATGACCGCATGTCATCAGTTGCGCGCTGGACAGCGGTCGTGGTCGCAGCCGTCCTCGTCTCCGGCGCCTCGCACCAGGGCAGCGTCCCGCCCGCGAGGGCCGCCGGCCAGGAGGCGGGCGCCGCGCTCTTCGACCGCCATTTCGTCGACCGGACGATGCGCGTCGACTACTTCCACAGCGGCGGGCTGGGGACGGAGATCGTCGCGCTCGACCAGGTGGTGTCCGACGGGCCCTGGGCGGGCAGCCGCACCCGCCTCGTCGACGACCTCAACCTGGGCAAGTACCTCTTCGAGGTGATCGACCGCCGGACGAACCGCGTGATCTACTCGCGCGGCTTCGCCTCGATCTACGGCGAGTGGGAGACGACGCCCGAATACCGCGAGCTGCACCGCACGTTCCACGAATCGCTCCGCTTCCCGTGGCCGCGGCACCCGGTGCAGGTCGTCCTCAAGGTGCGCGACGCCGAGCAGAGCTTCCACGAGATCTGGTCGACGGTCATCGATCCCGAATCCCGCTTCGTCAACCCCGCGGCGCGCCCGCCGCTGGGCGAGGTCTGGCCGCTGCTCGAGAACGGTCCGCCGTCCGAGAAGGTCGACCTCCTCGTTCTCGGCGAGGGCTACACGGCCGGCGAGCTCGACAAGTTCCACCGCGACGCCCGGCGGCTGACCGACGCGCTCTTCGAGGAGGAGCCGTTCCGCAGCCGGCGCGGCGACTTCAACGTCTGGGGCCTCGATCTGCCGGCGGCCGAGTCCGGCGTCTCGCGCCCGCGCGCCGGCCAGTTCCGGCGCACGCCGCTCTCGGCGGAATACAATATCTTCGACTCTGAGCGCTACCTCCTGACGTACGACAACCGCACCCTGCGCGACGCGGCGTCGGCCGCTCCCTACGAGTTCATCGAGATCCTCGTCAACGAGGCGCAGTACGGCGGCGGAGGCATCTTCAACTTCCAGGCGACGGCGGCGGCCGACACCGGCTTCGCCGAGTACGTGTTCATCCACGAGTTCGGCCACCACTTCGCGGGGCTGGCCGACGAGTACTACACGTCGGACGTGGCGTACGAGACGGGCGCCGCGTACCTCCCGGAGCCGTGGGAGCCGAACGTCACCGCGCTGCACGACCCGGCGCGGCTCAAGTGGGGGGACCTCGTCGAGGAGGGAACGCCGCTGCCCACCCCGTGGGACAAGGCGGCGTTCGAGGCCGGGAGCACGGCGGCGCAACGGCAGCGGGGCGAGCTGCGGGCGGCGGGGGCGCCGGAGACCCGCATGGACGAGCTCTTCACCGCACAGATGGAGCGCGAGACGGCGCTGCTCGGCGGCATGGCCCACGCGGGCCGGGTGGGAGCGTTCGAGGGGGCCTCGTACGAGCCGACCGGCCTCTACCGCCCCGAGGTCGACTGCATCATGTTCACGCGCAACCCGGTGGGATTCTGCCGTGTCTGTCAGCGGGCCATCTCGCGCGTGATCGACCAGTACTCCCGGCCGTGAGCGGCGCCCGACCGGGGCAGCCGAGGAAGCAGAATCCGGTGGACGCACAGATACTCGTCGCGCTCGAGCGCATCGTCGGCTCCGACGGCATCGTCCGCGACGAGGGCGAGCTGCTCACCTACGAGACCGACGGCCTCGTGAAGCTGCGCTCGAAGCCCGGGGTCGCGGTGCTGCCGACCTCCGCCGACCAGGTGCAGCGCGTGGTGCGCCTCTGCCACGCGCACGGCGTGCCGTTCGTGGCGCGCGGGCAGGGAACGGGGCTCTCCGGCGGCGCGATGCCGCATCCCGACGGCGTGCTCATCGTGATGACGCGCATGAACCGCATCCTCGACGTCGACATCCCCAACCGCCGCATCACGGTCGAGCCGGGGGTCATGAACCTCGACGTCAGCAAGGCGGTGGCGGCGGCCGGCTACTACTACGCCCCGGACCCGTCGAGCCAGGTCATCTGCTCGATCGGCGGCAATCTCGCGGAGAACTCCGGCGGCGCGCACTGCCTGAAGTACGGCTTCACGGTGCACCACGTGCTCGGCGCGGATGTCGTGCTGCCCGACGGCGAGCTGGTCCACCTCGGCGGGCCTGCGCTCGACGCGCCGGGGCTCGACCTGCTCGGCGTCCTCGTCGGGTCGGAAGGGACGCTGGCCGTGGTGACGCGGGTGACGCTGAACCTGCTGCGCAAGCCGGCCGCGGTCAAGACGCTCCTCGCGGCGTTCGACTCGACGGAGGCGGCGGGCAACGCCGTATCGGGCATCATCGGCGCCGGCATCATCCCGGCCGCGGTCGAGATGATGGACCGGGTGACGATCGAGGCGGCCGAGGCCGCCGTCCACCCCAACTTCCCGAAGACCGAGGCGATCCTGATCGTGGAGCTCGACGGCGCCGAGGCCGACGTAGCGGCGCTCTTCAGCCGCGTCGAGGAGGTCTGCACCGAGACCGGGGCGCAGGAGATCCAGGTGGCGCGCACTGACGAGCAGCGGGCGCGGTTCTGGCAGGGCCGCAAGGCGGCGTTCGCGGCAATGGGACGCGTGTCGCCGAGCTACTACGTCCAGGACGGCGTGATCCCGCGCACCCGCCTGCCCGAGGTGCTCAGCCGCATTCGGGGCCTGTCGGAGCGATCGGGCCTGAAGATCGGCAACGTCTTCCACGCCGGCGACGGCAACCTCCACCCGCTGGTCTGCTACGACGAGCGAATCGACGGCCAGGCCGACCTGGCCCAGGAGGTCGCGTCGGAAATCCTGACCTACTGCCTCGACGCCGGCGGCTCCATCACCGGGGAGCACGGCGTCGGGGCCGACAAGGCCGAACACCTGCCGAAGATGTTCAGCGAGAGCGATCTCGACACGATGCAGCTCGTCCGCTGCGCCTTCGATCCCGGGTACATCTGCAACCCCGGCAAGGTCTTCCCGACACCGCGCCTCTGCGGCGAGGTGCCCGGTCCCTACCGCAGGCATCCGGCCGAGGCGGCCGGGCTGGCGGAGCGACTCTGAGAATGGTGGCGACAACGATTACGGCCCCCGCGGACTCCACGCCGGCCCTCGTCAGGGCGCTCCTGGCGCGCGTGACAGGCGGCACGGCGTGCGCGGGTGGCAGCCGGGACGTAACGGACGACGTGCAGCCGCGGCTCGTGGCACAACCGGCAACCCCGGAGGAGGTAGCGGCCACCCTCGCCTGGGCGACGTCCGAGCAGTTGCGGGTGCAGGCCGCGGGCGGCCGGACCAAGCTCGACTGGGGCGGAGCGAGCGGCCCCATCGACCTGTTGCTCTCCACGGCGCGCCTCAACCGGGTCGTCGAGCACCGCCACGGCGACCTGACCACCACGGTGGAGGCCGGCGCCACGCTGTCCGCGGTCAACGCGGCCCTGGCCGCGCACGGTCAGCGGCTGCCCTGGGATCCGCCCTGGGCGGACCGCGCCACCATCGGCGGCATCGTGGCGACGAACGACAGCGGCCCGCGCCGCCACGGCCACGGTGCGCCGCGCGACTCGATCATCGGCGTCACCGTCGCCCGCAGCGACGGCCGCGTGGCCCGCGCCGGCGGCATCGTCGTCAAGAACGTCGCCGGCTACGACCTCTCCCGCCTGCTGACCGGATCGTTCGGCTGCCTCGGGGTCGTCCTGACCGCGACCTTCAAGCTGGCCCCGGCGCCGCCCGCCTCCCGCACGCTGGAGGTGACGGTCGACTCGCTGGAGGCGGCGGCGCCGATCGCGGCGGACCTTGCCGCTGCGCCGCTCACGCCGACCGCCATCGAGATCGCCTCGCCGCCCGTGCGGCTGCTGGCGCGGTTCGAGTCGGTCGACGTCTCGGTCACGCAGCAGGCCGAGGCGGCCCGCGCCCTCGTCGGCCCCCGCGGCGCGACGGCGATTCATGCCGGCGCCGAAGAGCAGTCGGCCTGGGAAGGCCACGCCGCGCACTGGGCCGCGAGCGGGACGCTCGTGAAGCTGGCCACGGTCCCCGCGGAGCTCTTTCCGACCCTGGTCTGGTTGCGAGACCGGGCCGCGGGCGCAGGCGTGGAACTGGCCACCGCGGGACGGGCCGGCCTGGGGGTCGTAGACCTCCGGCTCGAAGGCCCGCTCGACGCGCAGGCGCAGATCGTCTCGGAGCTGCGCGCGCGGCTGCCGGTCGGCCGGGGATCGGCCGTGATACGGCGCGGGGCACCGGACCTGCGCCGGAGGGTCGGCGCCTGGGGCATGATCGGCGACGCGCTACCGGTGATGCAGGCGATCAAGCGCCAGTTCGACCCCGCCGGAATCCTCAACCCCGGCCGCGGACCCGGCGGCTTGTAGCCCGAAGCTGGCGCGCGGGAGCCTCGCTGCCAGCGAACACCCAACGCGCCGGCGGGCGCGAGGAGTGCGGCCGCCAGTTCAGCCCTCTCGGGCCCGAACTGGCGCCTGCGGCACTTGCGCTTGCAGGATCTGCGGCGCCCGCTTTCGGGCTCGCTCGTACACCTGGACTGCGATCTCGCAGAACCGGGTTGCATCGGCCTCCGTGGTCTCTCCGGCCCATCCCGGGTACTGGGCCGCCCCGGCATACTCGGCCAACCGCGTCAGTTCCTCTGCGGTCGCGACCGCAGGCAGGACCTCGCCTTGCGCCCGCAGCTCGTCCGCGAAGCCCTCCAGGTCGTGCTCGGCTCGCACGGGCTGACCATGGGCTACCAGCAGCGCCTTGAGCGACTTCTCCGTTGCAGCTTGTGCGCTGTAGCACCGGGCCTCGGGGTCGATCTCCGCATCCTTGCTGCGCACTACGGTCAGGTCCTTGCGGGCCTTGTCCAACCAGTCGAGCGTCTCGTCCCGCTGGTACCGGAAGACCCTGACCATTCTCTGCTCCCGCGACTCCTCCGTCGCGATCCTGTCCCACGCCCGCTCGCTGCCGCCGGTGTGGTCTCGGCCGCGCTCGTACGCGACGATCCCGTCCGCCATGGCCGGTCCGTACACCCAGCTCAACGACTCGCGGTGGTTGCTGAGCAACGCCCTTGTCGCCGGCAGTATGTCGACCGGCGGGTGAGGCCTTGGCAGGCACTCGCGCGTGCGCCTCCCGAGTTCCCGCAGGTTGGTGACGTCCTTCACCACCACGAGGTCGACATCGCTCGCGCGGGTCATCGTCGCTCGCGCGGCCGATCCGAACACGATGACCAGATCCGGGTCGATCGTCCTGACGATTGGAGAGATGATTCCGGCCAACTGGTCCGAGTCCGGCCTGCCGCCGATCACGGTCCATTCCCTCCGCGGGCCTTCGTGCGTCCTGGCCATCGGTGTCCCTTTCGCCAGTATATCGCCGGGCGTAACCGCCGCGACCCGGCGGCGATCCGGTCCGGCGTGCACGCGACAGGCCCGCGCCGGTCGGCCAGCAACGCGACCTGCGGCACCAGCAGTCGCGCCGCCGGCGCAGGTGTGACGGTAACGCACTCTGCGCCGCGGACCGTGCGATGGAGTGGTTCGGGCCAGCGCAGGGCTCCCTACGCCGTCGGGGGAGCGCGAGGATCCTTCGCCCGTCAGCGAGCGCGCTGGCCCCGGATCGACGCGTCGACGAGCTCGATCAGGTGCATGGCCGGCAGCGTTCGCCCCCCCGCACCCTCCATCGTGCTCGCGAGCTGGAGGAGACAGCCGGGGTTGGAAGAGACCACCGCGTCGGCGCCCGTCGCGAGCACGTTGCGGGCCTTGCGGCGACCCAGCTCCCCCGCCGCCTCGGGCTCGACGAGGTTGTAGATCCCGGCCGACCCGCAGCAGAGCCCGCCCTCCGGGACCTCGCGTACGTCGAGCTCCGGAATCGCGGCCAGGACGCGTCGCGGCTCGGCGCGGACGCCCTGCGCATGCTGCAGGTGGCAGGCGTCGTGATAGGCCACCCGGAGCGGCACGGGATGCCGCGGGGCGCGCGGCTCGAGGTCGGCCAGCACCTCGGAGATGTCGCGGCACTTGGCGGCGAGGGCCGCCGCGCGCTCCGCGTACGCGGCGTCGTCGCGCAGCAGGTGCCCGTACTCCTTGAGGGTCGACCCGCAGCCGGCCGCGTTGATGACGACCGCATCGACGTCGGCGAGGGCCGGCTCGAAAGCGTCGATGAAGCGCCGGGCCATCTCCGCGGCGTCGTCCTCGAGGCCCGAGTGGAGCATCAGGGCGCCGCAGCACCCCTGGGCCTGCGGAATCACCACCTCGCAACCCTCGGCAGCGAGCACGCGCGCCGTGGCGCGATTGACCTCGCTGAAGAAGACGCGCTGCACGCAGCCGAGCAGCAGCGCGACGCGCTGCCGCCGCTCGCCCTGGGCCGGAACCACGGCGGGCATCGAGGACCAGGCGCCCCCGAGCGAGATGCGCGGCGCCACCGCCTCCATGGCGCGCAGGCGCGCCGGGAGGAGCCGCAGCAACCCGCTGGCGCGCACCAGCCACTGGATGCCGAGCCGCTGGTAGGCCCACAGCTTGAGCGCGATCCAGCGCAGGCGCCCCGGATACGGGAACAGGCTGAAGATCAGCCGCCGAAACAGGCGGTCGCCCAGCGGGCGCTCGACGTGACGCTCGATCTGCGGCCGGGCCGCCTCGATCAGCTTGTCGTACTGCACGCCCGAGGGGCAGGCGGTGACGCACGCCATGCATCCCAGGCACGTATCGAAGTGCCGGGCGAACTCGGGCGTGATCGCGGCCTTCCCCTCGACCGCCACCTTCATCAGGTGGATGCGCCCGCGCGGCGAGTCGGTCTCGCGGCTCCAGAGCGCGTAGGTCGGGCACGGCGGCAGGCAGAAGCCGCAGTGCACGCAGTCGGCGAGCAGATCGGACGACGGAGGGTGGTGCGCGTCGAACGCGCCTGCGGTCGCGGCCATCGGTCGCCTATCGTAGCCCGGAAACCGTCGCCTGCGGCTCCGATCCCCGCCAGCCGGCCTGCAGGGGGTCCGCAGCGTGGAACGGCGCGTACCCCTGGCGCAACGCCCTGCGGCCTGCGGCGCGGTCCCGGAGCGGCCACGGCGCGGAGGCGCAGGAGAGCGAGGGGAGCGCCCCCGCGGTAAGATCTCCGCATGTCGCGCCGCTCCTCCCGGCGGCGCAGATCGGAGCCATCGACGATGACACACGCGGTGCGCATTCACGAGACCGGCGGCCCGGAGGTCCTGCGCTGGGACGCGATTGACGTGCCGGATCCGGGACCGGGCGAGGCGCTGATCCGCCAGACCGCGGCCGGGCTCAACTTCATCGACGTCTACTTCCGGACCGGCCTCTATCCGGCGCCGTCGTTCCCGGCCACCATCGGCAACGAGGGCGCGGGCGTGGTCGAGGCGGTCGGCGACGGCGTCACCGAGGTGGCGGTGGGCGACCGGGTGGCCTACTGCATGAACCTCGGAAGCTACACCCAGCGCCGCGTCATCCCCGCCAACCAGCTCGTGCGCATCCCGGACGTCATCAGCGACGAGCAGGCGGCGGCGGTCCTGCTCAAGGGCAGCACGGTGCAGTATCTCGTCCGCCGCACCTACGCGGTGCAGCGCGGCGACACGGTCCTCTTCCACGCGGCGGCCGGAGGCTGCGGCCTCATCGCCTGCCAGTGGCTGAAGCACCTCGGCGCCACCGTGATCGGCACCGTCGGCACGCGGGAGAAGGCGGAGCTGGCGCGGGCGCACGGCTGCGACCACGCGATCGTCTACACCGAGGAGAGCTTCGTCGACCGCGTGAAGGAGCTGACCGGCGGCGCCGGCGTCCCGGTCGTGTACGACTCCGTGGGCAAGGACACGTTCGACGACTCGCTGCGCTGCCTGCGGCCGCGCGGGCTGATGGTGAGCTTCGGCAACGCGTCGGGTGCCGTCGAGCCGTTCCGCCCCGCGGTGCTGGCCGCGAAGGGCTCACTCTACCTCACACGGCCGACGCTGGCGACCTACACGGCGACCCGCGAGGATCTGGTGGCGACCACGTCGGAGGTGTTCGACGTGGTCGGTCAGGGCGTCGTGAAGATTGAGATCAACCAGACCTATCCGCTGCGCGACGCCGCGCAGGCGCACCGCGACCTCGAGGCGCGCCGGACGACGGGCTCTACGGTCCTGCTGTCGGGGTCGTGAGCGGCGAGATGGAGCTCGAAGCGGTCAACGGAACGACAGCGGCAAGGGCTGCGCGGTTCGAAGGAGCCCTGGCGAGAAGGAGCCCTGAAATGAAGATGACGAGACTCGGAAGCGGCTTTCTGGTGGGTGTCCTCGTCGGCGTGGCGGGCGGGGTGCTGCTGTCCGGCGGAGTCCCGGCCGTCGGCGCCGCGCAGGAGGAGTCGTCTGCGCCACGCGCGATCAACCTTCCGGGACGCACGACGACGGCGCCGTTCAGCGACGCCGTTCTGGCCGGCGACACGCTCTACGTCGCGGGGCGCCTCGGGATGGACCCGGAGACCGGCCGGCCTCCGGCGACCGCCGAGCAGGAGGCGCGCAACGTCCTCGACGGCATCCAGGCGGTGCTCGCCGAAGCGGACATGACGATGGACGACCTGGTCAGCGTGCAGGTCTTCTGCTCGGACGTCACGCTCTACGGCGCCTTCAACCAGGTGTATCGCGAGTACTTCAACGACGACCCGCCGGCGCGCGCGTTCCTCGGCTCGGGCACGCTGCTGTTCGGTGCGCGCTTCGAGGTGGCGGGCGTCGCGGTCAAGGGGTGATGCGGCGGATGCGGCCGGAAGCCGGCGCACGCCGGGCATCGTCCATCGCCGCCGCCGGGGGCCGGAGGGACCGCCGCATCCCTCCGGCCGTGGCGGCGTCCATCGTCTGGTTGGCGCTGACCACCTCGCCGGCCCCCGCCCAGCGGATCGAGCTGCCTTGGGTGACGGTGCCGTCCGGTTCGTTCCAGATGGGGTGCGTGCCCGGCGACGCCGCCTGCCTCGGGAGCGAGCAGCCGCGCCATGAGGTGACGCTCTCGGCGTTCGACCTGATGGCAACCGAGGTGACGGTAGCCCAGCTCGCCGAGTTCGCGGCCGCCGTCGGCGCCGGGCCGCCGCCCCAGCCCGACTTTCCGCAGGCTCCCGACCATCCCGCCGTCCACCTGACCTGGCACGCCGCCGCCGCTTTCTGCGACTGGGCCGGCGGGCGCCCGCCCCCCCCCCCCCCCCCCCCCCCCGCCCTGGCCCGCCGCGGCCCCTTTCTGCGACGGGGCCGGCGGGCCCCTGCCGACCGAGGCGGAGTGGGAGTACGCGGCGCGGGCCGGGCACGACGGACGCCTCTACTGGTGGGGCGACGAGCTGACGCGCGACTACGCCAACTTCGGCGACGTCGAGTGCTGCCGCGGCGCCACCGGCGGCGCCGACACGTGGCTCAACACCGCCCCGGTCGGCTCCTTCCCCGCGAACGATTTCGGCCTGCACGACATGACCGGCAACGTCTGGGAATGGGTCGACGGCTGGATCACCATCGCATACCCGGAAGGGCCGCGTGCCGACCCGCAGCCCGCCGACGACGGCTACCTCCGCGTGATGCGGGGCGGCTCGTGGCTGAACTTCCCCGGCGTCCTGCGGCTCTCCGTCCGGCTCCCGTTCTCCGCCGACGGCCACACAAGCAACGTCGGGGCGCGGTGCGCGCGCGACGTGAGAGATCTGCTCGTCACCGATTGAGTCGCCGAAGGACCACGACATGAGCGTCGACCGGACCCTGGGGGATGCACCGGTCTCGGGAGGCCCTTGCGATGGACTGGCCACAAGTGGAAGCATCGGCTCGTGCGGCCGGCTGGGTTCAGATCGGCAGGGCATGGGTCGGGGTGTGTCCGGTGACCGGCATCGGTCATACGTCAGTGGAGTTCGGCTCTCGCGCCCACGATGGCGTTCTCATGCGGTGTTCGAATCCAACGTGTGTCTCGCCCAGACCAGGGAAACCGGCGGTCAAGCTCGGAAAGCTTGGGTGATTGGTAACCGAATTACATGGATCTGCGGCGAGTGCGAGCGGGGTAGGGAGCTACGGATGCGACGACTGACGATAACGGTATTCCTGCTGCTGCTGGTGGCGGCGCGGGGTGTCGGGATGGCTCAGGAGCAGTTGCTGTGCACGAGGGCGGTGGACGCGGCCGACGAGACCACGACGATGACATGTCGGCCTTACGTGCAGGAGGAACCGGATATCCGCGTCGACGCGGTTCGCTGGACCTCCTACTCTGTGGAAGCGGACGTAACGGCGGTCCGGCGGTCCTACAACGACCTGACCCTGCGCTTCATCATCCAGTGCCAAAACGGCAACACGGAGCGAAACACGGATCAAGCCTTCGAGGATGTCGCGGTTGGGGCGTTCGTCACCGTTACGTCCCTGCACTCTTGCGAGGGAGACGTGGACCAAGCCGACGTTCAGCCCAAGTTCGCCGACTGGGTGTGCGAGGGCTGTGGCGTATGGCGGTAGGCGGTCTTCGGCAACCTCGGGTAGTCCGGTTGCTAGTTGCCTTCGCAAGCGCCGCGTAGGCTGACCGCTCGCCGGTCGCGCCGCCCGACTCCCGTCAACGCGTTTTGACACGTCCCGGATGGGGCGACTAGCATGCGGGCGTCGGCGCCGGATCCGCGCGGCTACCTGCCGGGCATCGTCGGCGGACCGAGCGTCTGGAGGCTCCGATGAAGAAGACGACGAGGACGAAGGCGGCGACCGAATCGCGTCGCGCGTTCATGCGGCAGGCGGCGCTCGGCGGCGCCGGCGTCACGGCGGCAGCCCTGGGCACGGGACGCGTGGCGGCCGCGGCCGAGGGGGACGTGAAGCCGATCACGGTCCCCGTGGAGTTCGAGAGAGCCAAGTCGGCACCGCTCCCCGAGGTCGACTTCCCGATGACCGGCGCGCAGGTGTTCGCGCGGGCATGCAAGGAGGAGGGCGTCCGGGCGCTCTTCTGCTGCCCTGGAAACTACGGCGTCGTCCACGCGATCGGCGACACCGGCATCCCTACCTACTCGGGGCGCCATGAAGGGTCGATGTGCCACGCGGCGGACGCCTTCTGCCGCGCGACGGGCGAGGTGGCGGCAACCTCCGGCACGGAGGGGCCGGGCTTCACCGACATGATCGGCGCGATCTCGGCCGCCAACTCGGCCCGCTCGCCGGTGCTGGTCCTGGCGAGCAACAAGACGATCTTCTCCGAGGACACCGAGCAGGGCATCCAGGACCAGTACCAGCAACCGCTGACCGAGGGCATCAAGAAGTACGGTAAGCGGCTCATCAACCCGTCGCGCACCTGGGAGTACGCCGGCTACGCCTTCCGGCAGCTCAGGAGCGGCGTCCCGAAGCCGGTGCACCTCGACTTCCCGGCCGAGGTCGCCCGCGCCCGCTTCGCCGACGCGACCGAGGTCGAGTACTTCTACGACAAGACGCGCTACCGCACGGACGCGCGGCCGCATCCGGACCCCGCCGCGATCGACCGGGCGGTCGACCTGCTGCGGAACGCGGAGCGCCCGATCATCGTGTCGAGCAACGGCGTCTTCTACAGCCGGGCGTGGGACGCGTTGCGCCAGCTCGCCGAGCGCGCCCACATTCCCGTCGTCGAGTCGGGGGCGACGAAGGGGCAGTTTCCGGCCGAGCACGAGCTCTCGGCCGACGCCGCGCCGCAGGCGCTGATGAGCGCCGACGTGGTGCTGCTGGTCGGTCAGTACTGCATGCCGACCCTCGGGGAGTTCGCGTTCGGGCCCGACGCCCGCTACATCCGCGTCGATCCGGCGGCGGAGGACGTCGGCCGCAACCTGCCGATCGACGTCGGCATCGTCAGCGACGAGCGGGCCGCGCTCGAGGCGCTGGCCGCCGCCATGCCGCGCCAGCGCCACGAGGCCTGGGTGGCCGAGGTGGCCGCGGCGCGGCAGGCGTTCGAGGCCGAGAACGAGGAGTACTACCGCATCGGCAGCGGCTACACGGACGCGGTCCATCCCGCCGTCATCGGGAAGGCGCTGGCCGACTTCCTGCACCACGGCGACCTGCCGGCGGACCGCACCACGATCCTGCAGGGCGGCTACGGCATCGCCCGCTACACGCGCCGCTACCTGCGCGCGCACCGGCCGGGGCAGATCATCAACGGCGCCTACCAGTACGGCGCCATCGGGCCGGACGTCGGCTACACGGTCGGCGTGGCGGCAGCGGTCCGGGACGGCGCCGGCGCGCAGGCCGGCTTCGAGGGGCACCCGGTCATCGGGATCACCGGCGACGGCGGCTTCGGGTACACGGGGATGGAGATCGAGACGCTCTCCAAGTACCGCTTGCCGGCCGTGATCGTCGTCTACAACAACAACGCGTGGGGCACGTGGACGGGGCAGCGCAACAACGCGGTGGGACTCCCCGTGCACCTGTTCCAGGAGAACCTGCGCTACGACAAGCTGGGCGAGGCACTCGGCGCCCACGGCGAGTACGTCACGCGGCCCGACGAGATGCGCCCGGCGCTCGAGCGCGCCTACCAGGCGGCGCGCGACGGAAGCCGCCCCGCGGTAGTCAACGTGCAGGCGAAGAAGGAGTTCTGGCTGCGCGACCAGTACGCCCCCGGATTCCTCGGCAAGATCGAGCCGGGCCTCATGTCGTACTACCACTGAGCCGCGGGAGAGTTCAGCAGCCGACGCCGTCGGGCGAGTCATCGTCATCTGGCCCATGGTCGCGCGTGCGAAGTCCGATCGGATCCCGGAGCGCCGGGGCGGCGCTCCGGCACCGGCGGTGGAGGGCGCGCCGGTTCCATCGTTGGGATCGCCGGCGGAGGAAGGCCCGGCCGCAGTGCGCGCGCGGCTCCAGGCGTACGCCGACCGAGGCGTCTTCCGCGGCTTCGCGGAGCAGCCGGCCCGCGGCGGGCGGCGCCGTTTCACATTCCTGTGGCTCGCGCCGTCGCCGTTCAAGCTGACCTACGACGCGGCGTCGGGCGCCCTGGCGTTCCGCGACCTCCTTCCCAACGTCCCCGCCCGCTCGCCGCTCGCCGGCGCGTTGCGGAGCTTCATTCGCGGGCGCGCGTCGACGGAGCTGCCCGAGCACCGGCGCGTCGATCCGGACCGCGCCGCCGTCGGCTGCTCCATCCGCCGCGGAGCCTTGTCGGTCCAGGTCGTGGCCCGGCCCGGACACCACGGCTACGGCGTGAACCGGGCCGTCAATCTCGTGCATGAGATCTTCGTGCACCTCCAGGTCCACTTTCCGGAGTACATGTGGGAGAACTTCGATGCGCCCCAGGAATGACGATCCGGTAACCGCGCGCCGTCCCGCCCGTGGGATGCGCGCGTTCCAGCACCCCCGCCGGGCGGCCGTCGCCGCAGTCGGGCTGGCGGCGGCCTGCCTGCTGCCGGCCGCGGCCCCCGGCGCGCAGGCCGAGCAAACCGCCGAGCCTCAGGAGCACTCCGAGCAGCAGGCGATCGCGAACCCGATCGAATCCACCGCCGAGTCGCGAGCCATCGGCCGCCAGCGCTACGTGTTCATGTGCCGCGAATGCCACGGGAACCGGGGCCGCGGCGACGGCGACATGGCCCACGCCGGCGGCGTGCCGTCCGACTTCACGGACGACGTGTGGGATCACGGCGAAAGCGACGGCGAGATCTTCGCGGTGATCAAGGAGGGCGTGTCGGCGGACATGCAGGGCTACGCAAACCGCCTCAGCGACGAGGAGATCTGGCATGTCGTCAACTACGTCAAGAGCCTGTCCCGCTAGGAGTCGGCGCCGTGGAACGGCGCGGATGCCCGCAGGCTTCGCCGGGCGCCAGACGGAGCCGTCCGGCGACGATCGGCGGCCGGGGGCTCGGGAGCCGTCATGAGCGCAGCGGTGGACTACCGCGCGATGCGGCCCGGCGAGGCAGAGGCGGTGTCGGCCCTGATCATCGCCTCGTTCGACGAGTTCATCGGCCCGGATTACGACGCCGAGGGCATCGCGGAGTTCCACGGCTTCGCGGCGCCGGAGGCGCTGGCGGCGCGCGCGGCCGGCGACCATCTCGTCCGGGTGGCGACCGTCGACGGTACGCTCGCGGGCATGATCGAGATCCGCGACCACAACCACGTCGCGCTCCTCTTCATCGACAAGGCCTACCAGCGCCGGGGCATCGCGAGGGGCCTGCTCGACACGGCGCTCGCCGCTGCGCGGGCCGCCGACCCGGACGTCGAGCGGGTGACCCTCAACTCGTCGCGCTACGGCGTAGCGGCGTACGAGAGGCTGGGCTTCCGCCAGACGGGGCCCGAGCGGACGGTGAACGGCATCGTGTTCATCCCGATGGCGATGCGGCTCGGCGACTGACGGTGCGCGTCCCGTTCCTCGATCTGACGGCCCAGCTCGAGACGACCGGGCCCGCCGGGGAGCGGGCGATCCTCGACGTCGTCCGGTCCGGACGCTACGTCGGCGGCCCGACGGTCGACGCCTTCGAGGCGGCGATGGCCGACTACCTGGAGGTCGACCACGCCGTCGCGGTCTCCTCGGGCACCGACGCGTTGCTCGTCGCCCTCATGGCACTCGAGGTCGGCCGCGGCGACCTCGTGCTCACCACGCCCTACTCGTTCTTCGCCACGGCCGGTGTCGTGGCGCGCCTCGGCGCAACGCCGGTCTTCGTCGACATCGATCCGCGAACGTTCAACCTCGACCCGCGCGCCCTGACCGAATGGTGGGACCGTCACCGCGAGGAGCGTGAGCGCGTCAAGGCGATCATCCCGGTCCACCTGTTCGGGCAGTGCGCCGAACTGGATGCAATCCTGGCGCTCGCCGCGGCGCACGGCATCCCGGTCGTCGAGGACGCCGCGCAGGCGCTCGGCGCCCGGTGCGGCGCCAACGATGGTGCGGGGCGGCGGGCGGGCACGGCGGGCGCCTTCGGGTGCTACTCGTTCTACCCGACCAAGAACCTGGGCGCGATGGGCCACGCCGGCCTCGTGGTAACGGGGGACGCCGGCCGGGCCGCCGCCGTGCGTCAGCTCCGCGACCACGGCGCCCATCCCCCGTACCACCACGCGCGAATCGGCGGGAACTTCCAGCTCGACGCGCTGCAGGCGGCCGTGCTCCGCGCCAAGCTCCCCCTCCTGGACGGCTGGCACGAGGCCCGCCGGGCGCGCGCCGCGTACTACGACCGGCGCCTGCAGGTGGAAGGCGTAACGCCGCCGGCTCCGGCGCGCCTTCCGGATGGCCACGTCTACAACCAGTACGTGGTCCGCGTGCCCGACCGGCGCGACACGCTGCGCGCACGCCTCGCGGCGCAGGGGATCGACACGATGGTCTACTATCCCGTGCCCCTCCACCGTCAGGCATGCTTCCGGCATCTCGGCCACGCTCCGGGCGCGTTTCCCCACAGCGAGGCCGCCGCCGCCACGTCCGTCGCGTTGCCCGTCTACCCGGAGTTGACGCCGGCGATGCAGGATCGGGTGATCGAGGCGATCGCTGCCTTCTACGGGGCAGGGGGGTGACGGCGACCGCGCCAATGATCTCCGCGATTCCACGCAAGCTTGCCATTCCCACGGGAGTCGCGTGCGCCTCACGGGCCGGCTGCGGCTCGCCAGGAGACCCGATGCGTCAATCCGCTCTTCGCCGTTGTCGTTCGTTCCTCCCCTGCGCCGTGCTGATCGCGCTGACGGTCGGCGTGGTGCCCGCCGACGCCCAGGGACCCGACGGCGACGCCCTGTTCGAGACCCACTGCGCCGCCTGCCATCTCGCCGACGTGATCCCGCGCGCCCTGGCCATCGACAACATGCGCGCGCTGCCCCCGGCGGCGATCGTCGGCGCCCTGACCGACGGGGCGATGCGCGAGCAGGGCGAGGAGCTGAGCCCCGCGGAGCGAAGTGCGATCGCCGAGTTCATCACGGGGCGCCGTGTCACGGCGGGGGCCGAAGCTTCCGAACAGGACGGCGGCTGCACCCCGCCGGCGGCCGGGGTCTGGCCCGGGCCGAACGACGGACCGCAGTGGAACGGCTGGGGCGCCGGGGTGACGAACACCCGCTTCCAGCCGGCCGCGCACGCGCGGCTCGCGGCGGCGAACGTCCCGCGGCTGCGGCTCCGATGGGCGTTCGGGTATCCGAACTCCGCGACCGCGCAGTCGCAGCCGACCGTGATCGGAGAGCGCCTGTTCGTCGCCAGCGAGCGCGGCGTCGTCTATGCCCTCGACGCGCGGACCGGGTGCACGCACTGGTCCTTCCAGGCGCAGAGCGGCGTCCGGAGCGCGATGACGGTCAGCCGCCTCGCGGACGGCCGTCACGCGGTCTTCTTCGGCGACTTCAACGCCAACGTCTACGCCATTGATGCAGCGACCGGCACCGAGATCTGGCGGCGGGACGTGGAGACCCACGTCGCGGCGCGCATCACGGGCGCCCCCGTCCTCCACGACGGAACGCTGTATGTGCCGGTCTCGTCCCTGGAGGAGCTGCTGGCGGCCGACCCGGAGTACCCCTGCTGCACGTTCCGCGGCAGCCTCGCGGCGCTCGACGCCGCGACCGGCGACGTCGTCTGGCAGGCGTTCACCATCCCCGAGGCGCCGGCGCCGCGCGGGCGCAATCCCGACGGCTACTTCCTCATGGGACCGGCCGGCGGCGCGGTCTGGTCGGCTCCGACCATAGACGCCGACCGCGGGCTCGTCTACGCCGGGACCGGGAACGCCTACACCGAGCCGGCTGCCCCGACCAGCGACGCCATCGTCGCCTTCGACCTCGCCAACGGCGCCATCCGCTGGACGCAGCAACTGACGCCGGGCGACGCGTTCATCCTCGGCTGCGGCGGCGGCAACCCGAACTGCCCGGACGACGACGGCCCGGACTTCGACTTCGGATCGTCGCCCGCGCTGATCACGACGACCGACGGTCGCGACCTGCTGGTCGCGGGCCAGAAGTCGGGCGTCGCCTACGGACTCGACCCGGATCGCGAGGGCGCCGTCGTGTGGCAGTACCGCGTCGGGGCCGGGAGCGAGCTCGGGGGCATCGAGTGGGGCTTCGCGGTCGACGCCGAGAAGGCCTACTTCGCGAACTCCGACTACCTGACGCCCGAACCCGGCGGCCTGGCGTCGGTGCGACTCCGCACGGGCGAGCTCGTCTGGTACGCGGAGCCGCACGAGCCGGTCTGCGAGGCGTGCAGCCCCGCCCTGCTTGCGGCGGTCACGGCGATCCCGGGCGTCGTCTTCTCCGGCGCCTACGACGGCCTGTTCCGCGCCTACGACGCGGCGAACGGTGCGCTCCTCTGGGAGTACGACACCAACGGGGACTACGAGACCGTCAACGGCGTCACCGGCCAGGGGGGATCGATCAACGGCCCCGGCCCGGTGGTCGTCGACGGGATGGTCTACGTCAACTCCGGCTACGCCGCGTTCGGAGGCCGGCCCGGCAACGTCCTGCTGGCCTTCGGCGTCGATTGACGCTGGGTCCAGATCCGGGCGCGTGATGCTTTGATGTCCCGATGGTAGATGATAAGATGAACAGCGTGGAGAGGCCATGCGAACCACCCTGACCATCGAGGACGGCATCGTGGCGCAACTCCGGGAAATCGTTCATCGGTCAGGGAAGTCCTTCAAGGCGGTCGTGAACGACGCCCTGCGCGCCGGTATCGCGAACAACCGGATCGCCGCCCCTCGCAGGCCGTACCGCCTGAAACCGGTTGCCATGGGGGAGGTCGTCGGACCCTACGACCTCGACAAGGCGCTGCAGCTCGCGGACCGCCTTGAAGACGAGGAACTCACCCGCAAGCTGCAGCTCCGCAAATGATCCTCGTCGACGCCAATCTGCTCATCTACGCGGTCAACCTGGACGCCCCGCATCACGAGCGCGCAAGGCGGTGGCTGCAGGACACTCTGTCCAGCACCACTGCAGTGGGATTGCCCTGGATAAGCCTGCTGGCGTTCGTTCGAATCACGACGCGGCCGGGTATTCTCGCGAGTCCCGTAGCGGTGGAGGAAGCGATTCGCTTCGTGGACACCTGGCTGGATCAGCCGTTCGTCGAAGTGGTCCTGCCCGGCAATGGCCATTGGGCGATCCTGCAACATCTGCTCCGTGACAGCGGCGCGGCCGGCAATCTGACCTCGGACGCGCACCTCGCAGCGTTGGCCATCGAGCACGGCGCGACCATCTGTTCTGCCGACTACGACTTCCAGCGCTTCCCGCGAGTCGAACACATCAACCCGTTGAATTGATCGCGCACCTCGGCCGCGGTAGGTGCGGCTGTCGGACAGGCTGCACGGCAACCCGTCCGCTCGCGCCCCGTCTGGCGGCAACGTCAGTCGAAGCCGAGGGCGAACAGGAGCGCCGCGCGCACCCGTTCCAGGACGTCCGGGGGAACGGAACCGACGAAGCGGCGCAGGCCGTCCTTCGGGATGGTGACGACGTGGTGCAGGTTGATCGCCGAAGGTCCCTTCAGGCGCACCTCCGGACCGACCACGACTTCCGACGGAACGCCCCGGATGGTGCGCGTGAGCGGAGCGACGGTGACGCTGTTCAGGACCGGGATCAGGTCCGAGCGCGTGAGCAACAGCACCGGCCGCCGCTTGTCGGGACGCGCGAACTGGAACATCCAGATCTCGCCACGCCTCACCAGTCGTCCCCGCCTTCCTCGTTCGGAAGGTCGGGTCCGTCGACCACCTGCGCCCCAATCAATCCGCCGAACTCGTCCGGACGCACCGGGTGCGCCTCGTAGCCGGCCCGATCCTCGGCGACCAACTGACGCCGGCGCCGGTCGTCCAGCCATTCCTGAAGGGCGAGACGAAACAGCTCCGACCGTGTCCTGCGGGCTGCCTCGGCGGCGCGGTCGAGGCGACGGAGCAATGGCTCGTCTATTGTGATTGATATTGTTCTCATATTGCCCGAGTACTGTAGATCGCACGCCTCCGCGACGACAAGAAGCCGCATCACCGCCCGGCTCCTGGCCGAATCGAGCCAGCGCCCGAGCCTGCGGTGCGTGCGTTGTACAATGTGATGATCGTTCCACCACGCAAGCCATGGACAGCCCTTGACCACATCCACCTCGACAGCGCTCAAGCCCACCCTCGAAGAACCCCAGGATTCGCTTCCGGAAGTCTCGATAGATCAGCTTCCCGATCGGCTGCGGGAAGCCGTCGACCGCCCCGGCTGGACGTCGCTGATGCCGGTCCAGAGCCAGGCGATGCCGTACCTCCTCGCCGGGCGCGACCTCGTCATCCAGGCGCGCACCGGGAGCGGCAAGACGGCGGCGTTCCTGCTGCCGATGCTCGAGCGGCTCGACGCGACCGTGGACCGGACGCAAGCCCTCGTCCTGGTACCGACGCGGGAGCTCGCCCGGCAGGTGCAGCGCGACGCGGAGATGCTGTGGGGCGACAGCGGCCTGCGCACCGTCGCCGTCTACGGCGGCGTCGGCTACGGACCGCAGATCGACGCGCTCAAGGCCGGCGCGCACCTCGTGGTCGCCACGCCGGGCCGGGCCCTCGACCTCCTGCTGCGCCGCACGTTCACGCTCGACGACCTCGACATGCTGGTGTTCGACGAAGCGGACCGGATGCTGTCGATGGGCTTCTACCCCGACATGAAGCAGGTGCAGGCCTACCTGCCGAACCGGGCGATCCAGACGACGATGTTCTCGGCGACGTTCCCGGCGTCGGTCATGCGGACCGCGCGCGAGTTCATTCCCGAGCCGGAGTTCCTCACCCTCAGCCGCGACCACGTCCACGTCACCGACACCGAGCACATCTCCTACCGCGTGCCGCCGATGGAGAAGGACCGGGCGCTGGTGCGCATCATCGAGGTGGAGAACCCGTCGTCGGCGTTCATCTTCTGCAACACGAAGACGAACGTGCACTACGTCACCGTGGTGCTGCAGCGCTTCGGCTACGACGCGGACGAGCTGAGCGCCGACCGCTCGCAGGCCGACCGCGAGCGGATCCTGAAGCGCGTACGCGCGGGAACGCTCCGCTTCCTCGTCGCGACCGACGTCGCGAGCCGCGGGCTCGACATCCCCGAGCTGTCGCACGTCATCCAGTACGAGCCGCCCGAGGACGCCGAGGACTACATCCATCGGGCCGGGCGGACGGGGCGCGCGGGCGCTCTCGGCGTAGCACTGTCGCTCGTGAGCGAGGCCGAGACGCTCAACCTGGACCAGATCGCCAAGCGGTACGGCGTGGAGTTCCAGCAACGGTCCGTGCCGACCGACGACGACGTGGCCGCCGTCGTGGCGGAGCGCCTGACGGGGCTGCTCGAGGCCCGGCTGCGGGACCGCGACGCGCTGAAGGCCGAGCGGAGCCGCCGCTTCATCCCCCTGGCCCGGGAGCTCGCGCAGAACGAGGACGAGTCAAAGATCATGGCGATGCTGCTCGACGACTACTACCAGCAGACGCTGCACGCGCCCCCCGGCGAGCCGGTCGAGGCCGCAGCCGCACCAGCACCGGCAACGGGAGTGGGAGCGGGCGGCAAGAGCGCGGCCCCCTCCGGCCGCCCCCCCAAGCGTGGCTCCCGCCGCCGCCCCCGGCGCGGGGGCCGCTCCGGCCGGTAGGGCGCAGCGCCCTGGCGGGCGCGTCGGGAGTCTCGCCGCGCGAAACTCCCGCGCCGCAAGCTCGGCGACCCGTCGCGGGGGGCGCGATACAATACGCAGGTTGGCCTCGCGGTGCGTTCCGCACGGCCGACCGCCCACCCGTCGCGTTCCAGGAGAGCACCGAATGGCCAGTCCGGTAGTTGAATCGATCCACGCGTACGACGCGGCCGCCCAGGCCGGGCGCGACCCGTTCAAGGTCGCCGACGTCCGGCTCGCGGAGCACGGCCGCAACGAGATACGGCTCGCGGAGCAGGAGATGCCGGGCCTGATGGCGGTCCGCCGCGAGCACGCCGGCCGGTCGCCGCTCGCCGGGGCGCGCGTCATGGGCAGCCTGCACATGACGGTACAGACGGCGGTGCTGATCGAGACCCTGACGGACCTGGGCGCCGACGTGCGCTGGGCGTCGTGCAACATCTTCTCCACCCAGGACCACGCCGCCGCCGCCGTCGCCGTCGGCCGGCCGGGAGACGGCGGCACGCCCGAGAGCCCGCGCGGGGTGCCTGTCTTCGCCTGGAAGGGCGAGACGCTTCCCGAGTACTGGTGGTGCACGAACGAGGCGCTCGTCTGGCCCGACGGCCGCGGGCCCGACCTCGTCGTCGACGACGGCGGCGACGCCACGCTGCTCGTTCACAAGGGCTACGAGTTCGAGCAGGCAGGCGCGATCCCGGCGTTCGATCCCGAGAGCGACCCCGAGGAATGGGGCGTCATCCTCGATCTGCTGCGCGAGGTCGCCGGCCGCAACCCGTCGCAGTGGCGCCGCATCAGCCCCGCCATCCGCGGGGTGAGCGAGGAGACGACCACCGGCGTCCACCGGCTCTACGAGATGATGCGCGACGGCACGCTGCTCTTCCCCGCCATCAACGTCAACGACTCGGTCACCAAGAGCAAGTTCGACAACATCTACGGCTGCCGGCACTCGCTTCCCGACGGCCTCGCGCGCGCCACCGACGTGATGCTGGGCGGCAAGGTGGCGGTGGTCTGCGGCTTCGGCGAGGTCGGCAAGGGGTGCGCGCAGTCGCTGCGCGGCCAGGGCTGCCGCGTCGTCGTCACCGAGATCGACCCGATCTGCGCCCTGCAGGCGGCGATGGAGGGCTACCAGGTCGCCACGCTCGACGAGATGCTGGAGTCGGCCGACATCTTCATCACCGCCACCGGCAACCGCGACATCATCAGCGCGGCGCAGATGGGCCGGATGAAGGACAAGGCGATCGTCGGCAACATCGGCCACTTCGACAACGAGATCGACATGGCGGGGCTGAAGAGCGTCCCCGGCATCAGGCACATCCCGATCAAGCCGCAGTACGACGAGTGGCGCTTCCCGGACGGCCACAGCGTGCTCGTGCTGGCCGAGGGACGGCTGCTGAACCTCGGCTGCGCCACCGGCCACCCCAGCTTCGTCATGTCGGCCTCGTTCACCAACCAGGTGCTCGCCCAGCTCGCCCTGCACAACAACCGCGGCGAGTACGAGAAGAAGGTCTACATGCTGCCGAAGCAGCTCGACGAGAAGGTCGCCCGCCTTCACCTCGACGCCCTCGGCGTGAAGCTGACCGAGCTCAGCCCGGAGCAGGCCGCGTACCTCGGCGTCCCCGTCGACGGCCCCTACAAGGCGGAGCACTACCGGTACTGACGGGGACTGTACGAAGCCACGGCGTCGACGGTGGCCGTTGGCACGGAGGCGCGAGGACGCCTTGCCCAAGCCCACCGGGATCACGGGAACGACCCGCCTACACGCTCGCGGAGGCGGCGCACTACGTCGGGGTCCCGGTCCCGACGATTCGCTACTGGGCAACCGGGCAAGACGGCTGCGGGTCACTGATCGAGACGCCGGCGCGCCGACCGACGCTGCTGTCCTTCCTCAACGTCGCGGAGCTTCACGTCCTGGCTGCCATTCGACGCCAGCACGGCGTCTCCATGCCCAAGGTCCGCGCCGCGATCCACTATCTCGCGAGACACACGCGCCGCGCATGGGACCGACGGCATCCGTTGATCAGTGCGCGGCTCGAGACCGACGGCCCGTCCTGTTTCTCGATCGCAATCTGGGCAAACACGTTGTCCCTCAGGCGCTTCGCGCGGTTGGAATGAGGGTTGAGGTCCACGACGATCACCTTCCGCCATGCGCCTGACGAGGACTGGATTGCGCCGTCGACACGTGCCAGCCGTAGCCGACGAGCCGCTACCCCGGGCGCCGGCGGGTGGCGTGGGCACGGAGCAGCTTTTCCTGGGCGTTGAGCGGCTTGGCGCCCGGCTTCGTGCGGACCGGGCGGTACGAGCCGTCGGTCCGGAGCACCATCGCGCGGTCGGTGTCGGCGAGCATCGCCTCGAGGACGACGTCGTGGAGGTGCGAGCGCAGGTCCGGGTCGCGGACGTGGCAGAGCGCCTCGACGCGCCGGTCGAGGTTGCGCTCCATCAGGTCGGCGCTGCCGATGAGCGCCGCGGGCTGGCCGCCGTTCTCGAAGTAGTAGAGCCGCGAGTGCTCCAGGAAGCGCCCGACGACCGAGCGGACGCGGATCGTCTCGCTGACACCCGGGATGCCGGGGCGCAGGCAGCAGACGCCGCGCACGATCATGTCGATCCGCACCCCCGCCTGCGACGCGCGGTAGAGGACGCGGATCATCTCGGGGTCGGCGACCGAGTTGTTCTTGATGACGATGCCGGCCGGTCGGCCGGCGCGCGCATGCTCCGCCTCGCGCTCGACCAGCGCCGTGAAGGCAGGGCGCAGGTGGTGCGGGGCGACCAGCAGCTCCTCGTAGTCCTGCTTGTTGGAGTAGCCGGTGAGGTAGTTGAAGACCTCCGTCACCTCGTCCAGCACGGCCGGCCGCGCGGTGAAGAGGCCGAAGTCCGTGTAGATCTGCGACGTGACGCGGTTGTAGTTGCCGGTGCCGACGTGCGCGTAGCGCACGATGCCGTCGAGCTCCTTGCGCACGACCAGGCACAGCTTGCAGTGCGTCTTGAGGTTCAGGAGGCCATAGACGACATGCACCCCGGCCGACTCCAGCCGGTGCGCCCATTCGATGTTGTTTCGCTCGTCGAAGCGCGCCTTCAGCTCCACCAGCACCGCCACCTGCTTGCCGGCGTCGGCGGCCTGGATCAGCAGATCGACGAGCGGCGAGTTGGGTCCGATGCGGTACATCGTGAGCTTGATGGCGATGACGTGGGCGTCGTTGACCGCCGCGCGGAGGAACGCCTCCACGGCCGAGAACGACTCGAACGGGTGGTGGACCAGGTGGTCGCGCTCCCGGACGGCGTCGAAGATGGCGTCGCCGTCGTCGTTCGGCCAGAGCACGTGCGGGGAGAACGGCGGGTCCTTCAGCCGCGGCCGGTGGAGCTTCGCCAGCGCGCTCCAGTCGCCGAACCCCATCCGTCCCGAGGTGCGCGCCACGACGTGTTCCTCGATCTCGAAGTTCTCGATCAGGATGTTCAGCACCCGCGCGGGCATGGACGACTCGACGAGGAGCTGCGACAGGTCGCCGTAGCGCAGCTCCTTGAGGGTGCGGTCGACGGACTCGAGCAGGTCGTCGGCCTCGTCCTCCTGGATCACCATGTCGGTGTCCCGCACGATGCGGAACAGGTGGGTGCCGCGGACGGTGGCGCCGGGGAAGAGGCTGCCGACGTTCAGCCGCACGACGTCCTCGAGGAATACGAACGACTCGCCGGGCTGCTCGGCGACCTCGGCCGGAATCGGCACGAACCTGGGGAGGACGTCGGGCAACTTGACGCGCGCGAAGCGGGTCCGCTCGTTGTGCTCGACGACGACCGCGAGGTTCATGCTGAGGTTCGAGATGAACGGGAAGGGGTGTCCCGGATCGAACGCCAGCGGCGTCAGGACGGGATGGACGTTCCGCGTGTAGTAGTCGCGCAGGAAGCGGGTGACGGCCGGCGTGAAGTCCTTCCGCTCCAGGATGCGGATGCGCTCGTCGGCGAGCAGCGGGCGGAGCACGTCCGACCAGCAGCGCTCGAGGTCGGCCATCATCCGGTTGGCGCGCACGCGGATGGCGTCGAGCTGCTGCTCGGTGGTCAGCCCGTCCGGCGACATGTCCTCGACGCCGTTCCGGAACTTGCGCAGCAGGGTCGCGACGCGGACCATGAAGAACTCGTCGAAGTTGGTCGCGACGATCGAGACGAACTTGACCCGCTCGAGCAGCGGGTGCCGGTCGCCCTGCGCCTGCAGCAGCACGCGCTGGTTGAACTCCAGCCAGCTCAGCTCGCGGTTGATGTACAGGGCGGGGTTGAGCAGATCGTCGGGATCGATAGGCGCGGGGGACGTGTCGGCGACCGCCGCCGCCGTGTTCGCAAGGCTGGTCATTGCGCTCGCGCGCCGTCACGGGCGCGGTGGGAGTCTGCGGCGCAGAATCCCGGTTGGCCTCGGTCTCAAGCGTACTTCGCGTCCATCATAGCAGCCCGGGCGCGCCGGGCACCCTCCGCGCGGCGGGCCCCGGCTTGACCGACCGCGGTCCGAGCGGCGCCTTGCGGTAGAATCGGCACCCCTTGACCAGCTCCGGACCGGCCGCCGTCGCCGCGCCGTCGCCCGCCCGCGGGGTGGGCACGCTGCTGGTGGCGGTCGGGCTCCTGGCCGCGGTCCACCTCCTCCCCACGCCCCCGCCCCTCGAACGGGCCGGCGACGTCATCGCCCTGACCGCCGAGGGGAAGGCGTGCCTCGCGATCCTCGCGTTCGCCATCACCCTCTGGGTCACCGAGGCGGTGCCCTTCCCGGTGACCTCGCTCGCCGTCCTGCTGCTCATTCCCACCCTCGGGATCGCGGGCTACGAGCGCGCCGTCGCGGCCGGGTTCGGCAACCCGCTCATCACGTTCTTCATCGGCGTCCTCTTCCTGTCGACCGGCTTCACGAAATCCGGGCTCGGCACGCGGCTGGTGCTGCACGTGCTGCGCATCGTCGGCACGCGCACCGACCGCGTGCTGCTCGGGTTCCTGGTGGTCGGCGCCATGCTCTCGATGTGGATCACCGACATGGCGGTCGCCGCGGTGCTGCTGCCGCTCGGAGTCGGCGTGCTGCGCGACGCGGAACTCAAGCCGCTCGAGAGCAACTTCGGACGGGCGCTGATGATCGCCTGCGCGTTCGGCCCGCTGATCGGCGGCATCGGCACCCCGGCCGGCACCGGGGCCAACCTCGCCTCGGTCGGCTACCTCCGCGAGCTCGCCAGCGTCGAGATCTCGTTCGCGCGCTGGATGGCCTACGGCGTGCCGGCCGCGCTGCTCATGATCCCGGTCGGCTGGCGCCTGCTGCTGCGCGCGTTCCCGCCGGAGATCGACCGGCTGCCCATCCGCGGCACCGAGATCGACGACCGGATCGCCGCCCTCGGGCGCCCGAGCCGCCTCGAGATCTGGACGCTGGTCGTCTTCGGGGCGACCATCACCGTCTGGCTGACGACGCCGCTCCTCGCCGCGGCGACCGGCGGCATCATCAATCCGCCCGCCCAGGCGGTGGCCCTCGGCGGCGGCCTGCTGCTGTTCCTGCCCAACCTGCGCGTCCTGATCTGGAAGGAGGCGCAGCGCGACATGGACTGGGGCGGCGTCATCCTGATCGTGGCCGGGCTGTCGCTCGGGGTGATGGTGTTCGAGACCGGGGCGGCGCGCTGGCTCGCCCAGATGATGCTGGGGCGGCTGGCGATCGTGCCGGGAATCCTGCAGCCGTTCGTCATCGTGCTGGTGGTTGCGGGGCTCCACCTGCTGTTCTCCAGCAACACGGTCACCGGCGCGATCATCATGCCGATCCTGATCGCGCTGGCCCAGGACCTCGGCCTCGACGTCTGGACGGTCGCCGCGCCGGCGGCCTTCACGTCGTCGCTGGCGTTCATCCTGGTGACCGAGAGCCCGACGAACGTGCTGCCGTACTCGGCAGGCTACTTCTCGATTCGGGACATGGCCCGGGTCGGCATCGTCATGACGCTCGGCGCCGCCGTCTGTGTCACGATCGCCATCGCGGGCGTGCGGGCCCTCGGCGGGGGGTAGACGGCCAGACCGCCGGCTTCCGCCCGGCGCCGGAGCGGCGGAGACCGAACCATGCTGGACACACTCCTGCGGGACGTGCGATACGGCCTGCGCGCGCTGCGCGGATCGCTGGGCTACGCCCTGATGGTGGTAGCAACCCTCGGGCTCGGCATCGGCGCGAACACGGCGATCTTCAGCCTCGTCAACGGCGTGCTCCTGCGGCCCCTGCCGTACGCCGACGGTCACGAGCTGGTCCTCGCCCGGCAGCAGGCGCAGCGGGCCGGCTCGGCGAACATTCCCTTCTCGGTCAAGGAGATCGGCGACTACCGGGCACAGCTCGCCACGCTCGACGGCTTCGTCGAGTACCACGGGATGTCGTTCACCCTGCTCAACCGCGGCGAGCCGGACCGCGTGCTGACCGGGGTGGTGTCGGCGAACTTCTTCGACGTGCTCGGCGTGCAGCCGCTGCACGGCCGGACGTTCCGCGACGGCGACGACGATCTGGGCGCGGAGGCGGTGCTCGTCCTCAGCTATCCGTACTGGCAGCAGCGCTTCGGCAGCGACCCGGGCATCGTCGGGCAGGTCTTCGAGATGAACGATCGGCCGCACACCGTGGTCGGGGTGCTGCCGCCGGTGCCGCAGTACCCGCGCGAGAACGACGTCTACATGCCGACGTCGGCGTGTCCGTTCCGCGCGAGCGCCGAGGCCCGGATGGAGGAGGACCGCACCGCGTTCCGGGGCATGACCGCCTTCGGCCGGCTCGCGCCGGGGGTGGCGGTAGACCGCTTCGGCGCGGAGTTGGCCACCGTCGCCGGCCGGCTGCAGGCAGGCCATCCGGAGACGTATCCCGCAGATTCGGGGTACACGGCGGTCACGATCCCGCTGGCCGACGAGCTGACGCGGGACGCGCGGCCGATGCTGCTGATTCTGCTGGCCACGACCGTGCTGGTGCTGCTGATCGCCTGCGCCAACGTCGCCAACCTCACCCTGGCGCGGATGGCCCGGCGCGAGCGCGAGCTCTCCCTGCGCTCGGCCCTCGGAGCGGGGCGCGCCCGGCTGCTCCGGCAGCTCCTGACGGAAGCGACCCTGCTCGCCGTCGCCGCGGGCGCCTGCGGGTTGCTGGTCGCCTGGCTGAGCCTCGACCTGCTCGTGGCGTTCGCGGGGCTGTTCACCACGCGCACCACGGAGGTGGCCGTCGACGGCTGGGTCCTGGCGTTCACCCTCGGCCTGTCGCTGCTCACCGGGATCGCGTTCGGGATTGCGCCCGCCCTGGCGGCGCGCCGCGACGCGGCCGTGGCTCTGAAGGAGGCGGGGGCGCACACCACCGACACGCGCGCCCGGCGCCGCGTTCGCGGCGTGCTCACGGCATCGCAGGTGGCCGCGGCGTTCGTGCTCCTGATCGCCGCGGGTCTGCTGCTGACGAGCTTCTACCGGCTGCAGCGCGTGGATGCAGGGTTCGACCCGGAGCGCGTGCTGACCGCGGAGATCTTCCCGAACTGGTCGAAGTACACGACCCCCGAGAGCCGGCGGCAGCTCTTCACCGGCGTGCTCGATCGGCTGCGGGATCGGCCGGGAGTGACCTCCGCAGCCGTCGCCAGCGGCTTCCCGATGGCGAGCGCAGTCGGGCAGCAGCGGCGGTTCGCCATCGAAGGGCGCACCTACGAGGATCCGGACCTGCGCCCGGAACTCGAGTCGCGTGTCGTCAGCCCGTCCTACTTCGCGACCGTCGGCGTCCCGTTGCTCGCCGGCCGGACCTTCACCCGCCTGGACGATGCGGCCACGACGCCGGTTGTCGTCATCAGCCGGTCGCTGGCCGAGCGGCACTGGCCCGACGGGGAGAGTCCGCTCGACCGGCGGGTCTCGCTGGACGACGGTGAGACATGGACGACGATCGTGGGCGTCGTCGGCGACGTGCGCGACCACGGGCTGGACCGCGAGCCGCCGGACCAGCTCTACGAGTCGTTCCTGCAGGTCGCCGGGACGCCGACGCGGGTGCTGGTGCGAGCGCGTACCGAGCCGCAGGCCCTGAGCGGCCAGGTGCGGGACGCCGTCCACGCCGTCGACCCCGAGCAACCGGTGGAGAGCTTCCGCACGCTCGCGGAGACGCGCGCCGGCGCAACGGCCTCGCGGCGGCTGTCCGTGGCGCTGCTGGGACTCTTCGCCGCGCTGGCTCTCGTCATCACCGTGACGGGGATTGCCGCGGTCATCGCTACGTCCGTCAGCCATCGGACCCGCGAGTTCGGGCTGCGAGTGGCCCTGGGCGCCGACCCGGCGACAATTCTGGCCATGGTGCTGCGGCAGGGACTGGCGCTGGTGCTGGCAGGGCTCGTGGTCGGCGGGGCCGTCGCCGTCGCGCTCTCGCGCTCGCTGGCCAGCTTTCTGTTCGAGACCGAGCCGACCGATGCCGGCGTCTTCGCGATGGTGTCGCTCGTGTTCGTCGTCACCGGACTCGCCGCATGCTACGTGCCGGCGCGGCGGGCCATGGCCGTCGACCCGCTCGTCGCGCTCCGCGACGAGTAGTCGGCAGACGTTGTAGGGCGGAGGTTCCGTCTGACGATTCACGCCGCGCAGCACGAGATCGACGCAACGCTGGGCGACGCCGCGGTGAGCGCCCGATGATCCGCCGCATACAGGCACTGAACTACGGTTGCTTCCGCTACGTGGACGTGGCGCTCGACCGTTTCCACGTGCTCGTCGGACCGAACGCCAGCGGCAAGAGCACGCTGTTCGACGTCGTCTCCTTCCTCGGCGACATGATTCGGGACGGTCTGCGGGCCGCGATCGACAACCGCACCCGCAACTTTCAGGATCTGTCCTGGGGGCGCCCGAAGGCAGATCCAGGGTTCGAACTGGCCGTGGAAGTCACCGTACCGGAGCTCGTCAGAAAGCAACTGCCGCAAGGGAACGACTTTCTCGCGTTTCGCTACGAGGTAGCGATCCAGGAGCGCGATGGCGAGGTGGGTGTCACGCGTGAGCGCGGAGTGCTGGTCGGAGGGCCGACGCCGCGCGCGCGACGGCACGGTCCGCGGTTTCCTGACCCGCCGACCGCGCCAGATGCCTTGGCGAACGGCGGCAGGTCGCGCGGATCACGAACCGTCCTCAGTCGGGATCGGCAGGGTAGACACGTCTTCAGACCCGAAGTAACTCCCCGCCCTGGGAAAAGCTCGGTGACGGGTCTCAACTTCGGATCGACCACGCTGGCGGCTTCACCAGGCAACATATCCAGCGCGTTGTACCCGGCCGCATCTCACTTCGTATACATGCTCGGCGCCTTCGTCGACCGGATCGTCCTCGACGGCTCGCGGCTGCGCCGCGCCAGCCCTCTGGACTGCGACCGGGCTTTCACCCGAAACGGAGCAGGCCTGCCGTGGAACGTGCGCCATCTCAAGGAAGTCCGCGAGGACGACTATCGGGAGTGGATCCGACACGTGCGGACCGTGCTTCCGGAGCTCCAAGACGTCCGGGTGGTCGAACGCGAGGACGATCGCCACGCGTACCTCATGCTTCGTTACGCGAACGGTGTCGAAGTTCCGTCCTGGATGACGTCGGACGGCACGCTCAAGCTTCTGGCCCTGACGGTGCTCGCCTACCTCCCGGTGGCGGATGCGTACCCGAGCGATCGGCGGTTCCTCCACGAGACGATCCTGATTGAAGAACCGGAAGACGGCGTGCATCCGCTCGCCCTCGATGCCATCTACGATTCGCTGTCCTCCGTGTACCACGGACAGGTGCTCGTCACGACGCATTCGCCCACGTTCCTGGGGCTCGCCAACCCAGAAGAAGTCCTCTGCTTCGGAAGGGCGCGGGACGGGTCCGTGGACGTCGTCCGCGGGACCGATCACCCGCACCTGAAGAGCTGGCACGGAACCGCAGACATGAATCTCCTGTTCGCCAAGGGCGTAATCGGATGATTCGACCCGTTGAGAACAGGCGTCTTGTCGTGCTTGTCCCGGACGCCGACATAGAGCAGTGCATGCGAGGGTTGTTTGACTCGAGCGGACAGCCTCAGGATTGCGCCCGTGGAGTTCGAAGTCACGCGGCACGCGAACAGGGACAACGGATGTCGAGTGCAAGCCGCGCAACACCTGCGGCCTTTCTTGGCCTCCTATCGCTATGGGCTCGTCGTGTTCGACCGCGATGGCTGTGGCAGCCGGCGTTCACGCGTCGAAATCCAGCAGGAAGTCGAGCTCGATCTGACGCGCAACGGCTGGAGGGACCGCTCGAAGGCGATCGTGATCGATCCGGAAGTCGAGGTCTGGGTGTGGAGCGACTCTCCGGAAGTGGCGCGCGTATTGGGCTGGGGCTCCGACTTCCGGGCTCTTCGGGCGTGGTTGACGTCCCGGAGGCTCTGGCTCTCTGAGCGGCAGAAGCCGCGCGACCCCAAGACCACCATGCGGAAGGCAATGGAAGGGGCAGGAATCGGGGGCAGGGCCCGACGATCGCCAAGCAGGTTCCGCGACTTGGCGGCGACGGTGGACTTCACCGATTGCAGCGACCCGGCCTTCGTCGAGCTTACGCGAACCCTCCGCGAGTGGTTCCCGCTTGACGTGGCAGTACGACGGCGAGCTTCGCGCTGACCGAGTTCGCCGTCGACCTGCACGAAGGTCGCGCTGGAGGTCCTCGTGCCGACCACCTCGACCCAGGCCGTGCAAAGAACAAACCAACGGAGGACGACATGACCTCGATGCATATCGTCGTGCGGATCGGCGCCAGCGTCGGCTTGGCTCTCGCGCTCGCGGGCGTGCCGTTCGCGCCGACACCGGCCGCGGCGCAGGAGGTTCCCCACCACGAGCTCGATCCGCTGTGGCCGAAGCTCCCGTTCGGCGAGCGGTGGCTCACCGGCGGTCTGGGCGGAATGTGCGTCGGCCCGGATGATCAGGTCATCATCCTCAACCGGCAGAACGTCGTCCCCGCCGACCTCGACGGGGCGCGGCCCGCTCCCCCGGTCATCGAGCTCGACCCGGAGGGCAACGTGGTTCGCGGCTGGGGCGACCCGGCGCTCATCGGCGACCGGCTGCACGACTGCCACGTCGAGGCCGACGGGAGCGTCTGGATCGTCGCCGCGGGCACCGGCGTGGTGCAGAAGTACTCCGCCGACGGCAGCGAGCTGCTGCTGCAGGTCGGGGAGACGGGGAAGTACGACTCGTCGGACGGGACGCGCGGGGGCCGGCCGCTCAACTCCGACCGGGCGCAGTTCTTCCTGCCGGCGAGCCTCGACGTCGACCCGCAGACGGGCGACATCTACGTCGCGGACGGCGAGACCGCGGCCGGCAACTTCCGTATCGCCGTGCTCGACCGCGACGGGAAGTTCCTGCGCCAGTGGCCACTCCACCGCGCCGCGGGCGAGGACGACATCACGCCGCTCCCGCACTGCCTGCGGGTGTCGAACGACGGCCTCGTCTACGTCTGCGACCGGCAGGCGGACCGCATCCAGGTGTTCGACCGCGCAGGCCGCTTCGTCCGCAACATCGACGTGCCGTTCGAGCCGGTCACGCCGCGCGACGCGGGCCGCACCGGCACGCGCGGCACCGCCGTGGTGCTGGGCTTCTCCCCCGACCCGGAGCAGCGCCTGCTGTACGTCCTCAACCAGAACCGCGTCATGGTCGAGGTGCTCGACCGGCGGAGCGGCGAGGTGCTGGCGAGCTTCGGCGGCGGCCCCGGCCGCTACCGCGGCCAGTTCACGCTGCCCCACGGCATCGGCGTCGACTCCGCCGGCAACGTCTACGTCGCGGAGCAGGAGGGGCGGCGGATTCAGAAGTTCGTGCCGGCCCCGGCGGCCCGGTCGGCCGAGCAGGATGCCGTGCCCAGAACGCCGTGGGGTCACCCGGACCTGCAGGGCGTCTGGGACTTCCGGACCATCACCCCGCTCGAGCGTCCCGAGGAGCTGGGGGACCGCGAGTTCCTGACGGCCGAGGAAGCCGCGAGCCTCGAACAGGATGTGGTCGAGCGTGACTCGCGCCTGCTGGACCGCGCGCCCGAGCGGACGGCCGCGGGCGGCAACGTCGACCGCCGGGCGGATGGATCGCCCGGGTTCTACAACAACTTCTGGCTCGACACCGGCACGAGCACGATCGGGACCCGGCGGACCTCGCTCATCGTCGATCCGCCGAACGGCCGGCTTCCGGAGCTGACGGCGAGCGCGCAGGAGCGGGCCGCAGCGCAACGAGCCTACGCGCGGGAGCACCCCGCGGACTCCTGGCTGGACCTCGACGCCGGCGACCGGTGCCTCCTGGGCCTCAATGCGGGGCCGCCCATCGTGCCGGCTGCCTACAACCAGAACCTGCAGGTGTTCCAGACGCCGGATCACGTGATGCTGCTGACCGAGATGGTGCACACCGTGCGGGCCGTGCCCCTCGACGGGCGGCCCCCGCTGCCCGAGCACATCCGCCAGTGGTCCGGCGACGCGCGCGGCCGCTGGGAGGGCGACACGCTGGTCATCGAGACGGCGAACTTCGTCGACGACCGCCGGTGGACGACCTCCAACCCGATGGGCGCGCTCGGCTCGAGCAAGGGCCTGACCCTGGTCGAGCGGCTGACCCGCATCGACGCCGACACGCTGGAGTACACGTTCACCGTGACCGACCCCGAGTGGTGGACGGGCCCTTGGACGGCGTCGATTCCGATGCGGCGCAGCGACGCTCCGCTGTTCGAGTACGCCTGCCACGAGGGCAACTACAGCATGCCCAACATGCTGGGCGGAGCCCGCGCGGCGGAGAGAGCCGCGGCCGAGCGGCCGTAAGCGACACCCGTCGAGCCGCATCGCCGCGGCCCGGGACGCCCGTCAGGGCGCGCTCTACGGCCCGGCGGGGTCCTCGTCCCAGGCGAGATAGGTCTTCTCGGGGATGAAGTACATGTGCGCCGTGTAGGTCCCCGGCGGCCCGTCGGGGCTCCCGTAGTGCAGGAGGTGCAGGTTGTCGAGCGGCGGAATGGGCACGCTGTTCAGCGGCAGCTCCGGCCAGGAAACCCCGGCGGCGAGGTCCTCCTGGCGGAAGACGTACTCGATGAAGACGAGCCGGCCCTCCGCCTCGCCGTAGATCACCCCGTCGTCACCGGTCGTCGCGGGGTCGCGCGTAGCGGACGCGGACCCATCGGTGAAGTGACGTCCCATCTGCGGGCAGAAGTCGTTCGGATACTCCCCGCACGCGAACAGGGTGAACCGCGGAGGCAGGCTCGTTACCGGCGGCAGCTCGCCGGCCGGCAAGGTCAGGGAGGCCGGACCCGCGGGCAGGAAGTGCCACAGCCAGAGGTACCGGTTGGCCTCCGTCGACTGCGCCTCGAGGAAGTCGACGCTCAGGTACTGGGGCGCCGGGAAGTCCAGCCCCCGCAGGCTCAGGTGCCGGAAGCTCCTGCCGGCCACGAGGTCCGACTGCCGGACGACGTACCCGGCGGCGACGATGGCACCATCCTCCACCTGGTACACGGCCCCCTGCGTCGGGTCGTCCTTCCCGTCCGACGCCCAGTGGCGCAGCGCGTCGAACCCGTGGTGCTCGCCACCGTCGTCCCGCCGAAACGACAAGCCGCCGCCGGCCAGGAAGACGCCCCGATCCGCGAGCTCCCGCGCGAAGCGGAACTCGGGCGGCAGATCACTCACGCGCGGCAGCGACTGGAGCACGGCCGCCCGGCCCGCATCGGGCTGCTGAGCGACAGCCTGGACACTTCCCAGCGTCGCGGTGCCACACAGGACAGTGCTCGCCGCGACCCAGGCGCCGGCGCGGCGTCGCGCCCTCCCGCGCGGGCCGAGCGTCATCGGTTTGCGCAGCGTGCTCATGACCTCGCCTCCCATGGTCCGTCCGTTCCGTGACGTCGCGCTGGCCACGCACGATACCACGAGCCACCCGCCTGCTCGGCCCCGGGCGCGCTCCCGGCGGGCCGGCGGGGACTCGGATGGGCGCTATGATCGGGAAGGTGAGACACCCCATGGCGAATCAGACCTCGACGAGGGCCGGAATCGGCTTCTTCGGCTTCGGCAGCGCACTGGCGATCACGATCTCCTGGTCGCTGCACGAGTCGATCCTGTGGGCGAGCCTCCACGGTTTCTTCTCGTGGTTCTACGTCGTCTACTACGCCGTCACCCGCTAGGAATCTGCGCCGCAGAGCCAGGCCCATGCGCAACCTCACCCCGGTGCTGCTCACCTCGTTGACGCTGTCGTTCGCCGCCCCCGCCCCGGCCCAGCCGCCCGCGGGTGCGCAGCCGCCCGGGGGGCAGCAAGCCCCGGCAACGGAATGGGGCTACTTCGGCGCCGACGCTGCTTTCACGCGCTATTCGCCGCTCGACCAGATCGATCACGGCAACGTCGGCGAGCTCGAAATCGTCTGGCGGCGGCCGGCCTCCGACCCGGAGCTCCGGGCGGCGTTCCCGGACCTGGCGGTGAACGCGTACCTGCGGTCGACGCCGATCCTCGTCGACGGCGTGCTCTACGCGCCCAACGCGCTCGGGCTGCTGGAGGCGTTCGACCCGGCAACCGGGGAGACGGTCTGGCGCCAGGCGCCGTTCGCCGCCACCGAGCAGGAGGTGGCGGGGAGCAGCACGCGGGGGGCGGCCTACTGGACGGACGGTACGGCGCGGCGGCTGCTGCTGGTCCGGGGCGGCTACCTGTACGCCCTCGACGCGGCGACCGGCCGGCGGGTGTCGGCCTTCGGTCTTGCCGACCAGGGGCGGGTGGACCTCGACTGGGAGCACGAGCTCGCAGGCGAGTTCGACTGGACGGGCGCGCCGATCGTGGTCGGCGACGTCGTGGTCGTCGCCGGCATCACCGGCGGCGCAGGTGACGGCGGCGTCGTGCGGGAGGCGGCGCCGGAGAACGTCCGCGGCTTCGACGTGCGGACCGGCGAGCTGCGCTGGACGTTCCACGTCGTCCCGCGCGAGGGCGAGCTCGGCGCCGACACGTGGGGCGACGGCTCGGGCGTCTACTCGGGCGACCTCGGCTCGTGGTGCTGCCTGGCCGCCGACGAGGAGCTGGGTCTCGTCTACGTCCCGCTCTCGGCGCCGACGGGCATGGTCTACGGCGGGCACCGGCCGGGCGACAACCTCTTCTCGGACACCCTCGTCGCGATCGACGCCGCCACCGGCGAGCGGGTCTGGCACTTCCAGATGGTGCACCACGACGTCTGGGAGTACGACACGGTGGGACCGCCGACCCTGGGCGAGATCACGGTCGACGGCCGGCGCATCAAGGCCGTGATGCAGCCGAGCAAGACGGCGTTCCTCTACGTCTTCGACCGCGAGACCGGCGAGCCGGTGTGGCCCATCGAGGAGCGCCCGGTGCCGCAGTCGGTGGTGCCCGGCGAGCGCACCTCGCCGACGCAGCCGTTCCCCACGAAGCCTCCGCCCTTCGATCGGCAGGGAGTCACGGTCGACGACCTCATCGACTTCACGCCGGAGCTCCGCGCCGCGGCCCTCGAAGCGGTCGAGCGCCTGGTGCTCGGGCCGCTCTTCACGCCGCCGTGGCCGCGCAACGCCGACGTCGGCGGCAAGCTGGGCACGCTGGCCGTACCCGGCGGGTGGGGGGCCGGGAACTGGCACACCGGCGCCTTCGACCCCGAGACCGGCATCTACTATGCCGTCTCGCACACGATGCCGACGGTCTGGAGCGTCGCCCCGCCGGACGTCGAGGACGCCACGCTGGCCTGGGCGACCCCACGGGGCGAGGAGCTGCGCGTGCCCACCCCGCGCCCGCACGGGCTGCCCATCACGAAGCCGCCCTACGGCCGCATCACCGCCCTCGACCTCAACCGCGGCGAACTGGCGTGGATGGCACCCAACGGCGACGGCCCCCGCAACCACCCGCGGCTGAAGGACCTCGACCTCCCGCCGCTCGGCATTCCCAACCGCCCGGCGCCGCTCGTCACCGGCAGCCTGCTCTTCCTCGGCGAGGGGAGCGACGCCGTCATCGGCACCCTGCGCCCCGACCCCGACGGCGACCCGGACGATCCCGAGCAGGACCAGTCCTGGCGCTGGGGCCGCAAGTTCCGCGCCTACGACAAGGCCACCGGCGACGTGGTGTGGGAGACCGAGCTGCCGGGCGGCACCACCGGCGGTCCGATGACCTACCTGCACGACGGCCGGCAGTACATCGTCGTCGCGGTCGGGGAGCGGGACCAGATCCCGGAGTGGGTGGCGCTGGCCCTGCCGTAGCGCGCCCTGACGGGCGCGTTGGGAGTCTGCGCGGGGACGGGCACTCCATGGCGCGCTCTGCGGCGCGGACTCCTAGCCAGCCGTCATCGGCGGCGCGCTGACGTCGATCACGCAGATCGAGATCTTCCGCGCCTCCTCGGGGGTGAGCTGCTGTTCCAGGCGTGGCCTCAGCGCATCGGGACCGGCTGGGCGCTTGCCCGTAGCCGGCGGCGGCGTTCCGCGCCCCTGGACCTCTCCGAACCAGAGCACCAGGTAGATGCCGTACCCGTCCGTCGCCGGGTCGCGAGCGTACTGGGCGATCAACTGCTCGTGAAGGGCGCTCCACAAGCGTGGATGGCCGTACTTCTTGATCTCAACCGGAATCTGAAAGTCGCGCGACGCGATGCGCAGGTCGGCCCGCTTGTCGTTCGCGTAGCGGCCTTCGGGCTGGACGTCGACCTCGTCCGGCAAAGAGTGCCGCAACGCCTCCAGAAGAACGTCCCGACACGACTCCTCGTGCTTGGGCGTTTCCGCGCGGCGATGCTCGACCTCGTTCCAGAACGGGCGCCAGCCGTTGCTGTTGTCGTTCCGGATCCGGGACGCCATCTCCTCCAGCCGGTCGGCGACCAGGGCCGCCAGATCGGCCGCGTTTGCCGGCGGTCCGTCGTCCAGCGTACGGCAAATCTGCTCGATGCCGGGGTGACGGTAGGACGCGTCCCGGCGGACTACGCGGTGGTCTTCCTTGGCTTGCACCAGCACAGACCGCCAGCGGGACAGCGTGGGCTCCGCCGTCAGCTCTTCCAGTATTCCGGTCACGTCCTCGTCAGGCAGGGCCGCAAGATCACCAATCATTCCCGAGACGCGCCGGGTCGCCCACATGGCCGGCGTCACAACCCCGGCTTGCAACCAACCATCCGGATCGGAGCAGGGCGCCAGCAGTCTGATGAGGAGCCGCTGTCCCTTCTTGCCCAGTGGAGGTCGCCACGGCGGCGCGGCGTCGTCGGCAAACAGGAAATCCGTCAACTGCCGTACGCGTCGCTCTCGCCCGTCGGCGAAGTCTCGCAGTCGAGATTCGTACCTCCCCGGCGCTGCCAACATCCCACACGCCAGCCAGCGGATCCGCTGCGCGTCGTTCATGCTCCGCCTGCTCAGCTTGCTGTCGACGAGATCCAGAAGGCGCGTCGTGTCGGCGTACTGAAGCCCAGCTCGGAGCAGGAGGTCCAGTGATCGAAGCTGCTTCGCAGTGCAGCGCGTCGGAAAGTGGGCCAGTAGACGTAGGCTTGCAAGTTGGGCCACCCGGGCGTGCGCGCGGTCGTGAGCAAGCATCCATAGCACGGGAGAATCTGAACCGTCGCTGTGGAATCCGGTCGCCGCGACCCCAGCCAGCGCGTCAGCCACCAGCTCCGGACGAGCGTCCAGAAGTCGCCCGTACCACTTGGGAGAATGGTCAGGCACCACGTGGCAGAAGTAGAAGGCGAGAGCCTTGCGCATCCGCCTTTCGTCCCACCTGGGGACGTCCTCCGGCGATTTCCGTTCGAGTTCCGCCAAGCCAGCCAGGTATGGCCAGGCGAGGTAGTGCATTCGATTCTGCCGGCGAAGATCGAGGATCGCATCGATCTCCGGAACGTCGGGCCTGTCAATTGCGCCTCTGAGTCCGGCGAGAGCAGCCCGGGTCAGGTCCCGATCCTCTCGAAGAAGTTGCGCAACCCCGGTTGGTCCGCTCGCCGTCCCCAACGTCCTGTCGACGCCGAAGTACGTGCACGCCATCCGAAACAGCAGTGCCGGTGCGGCTCGGTTCTCGTTCAAGGCCGGCTTCTCGGAACGAACCTGATCCAGCCACTCGTCGTCCCCTTGTTGTCGTCCTTCCGCGTCAATCCTCCGTTCCTCCGCCTCGTCCGGCAACGTGAGCGGACGAGTGACCAGGTCCCACACTGGACGCAACTTCTCGTTCTGCCGCACGTGAGTTGCCAGCACGTCGCGGGATAGGCCCTCATCGCCCTTCCCATCCTTGTGCGCCCGGCATGCCTCCCACAGCAAGTACTGGGCGACCAGCAGTTTCGAGTCCGCCATGGTCACCGCCTGCCTCAGGCACCAGAGGCCGTAGTCGGGTGGCCGGGGCGCGTCGTACAGGCAGCACCGAACTTCGAACGCCTGCTTCGAGAACTCCGCGCCCGCAGCACAGTGGCGCAGCCCCTCCAAAAGCACTGCCTTCCCAGTTTCCGGCCGTTGCTCCAGCCACCTGCCTATGTCCCGAACGGACCCGTCGTGCTTCCATTGGTCGTCGAGAACGCCCGCCACCCCTGTGCGAAGCCAGCCGTACAACCGCTCGATACCGACGGCATCACCGCAGAAGGGCAAGACACGAGCCAGGAGCCTCCTTGCGATTGCCCTCTCGCCGTCATGGGGCTCCAGGCTCGTACCTGCTTCGGAGACCCTTTGCGCCAGCCCATCCAGGAGCTCGACCGCCTCCGTGTCGCTCGATTCCTCCGGTATACGATGCGCCCAGAATAGTCGCCAACTGAGGAGAGAGTTCGGATCTGCCGTCGCCACGAAGTAGCTCCACACCGCGGACGGAGGCACCTCGCGCGGATACAGTCTCGTCAACAGGATGCCCCGGAGCTCATGGTCGGCGTCTGAAATAGTGCCGGCATGAAGATCCCTGAGCAGTCGCTTGAGGCTGTCCGTCTTCTCGGCGCCCTCCGGACTGTTGTGCAGGAAGGCCCGCAGGGCCGCCTCGCGGATCCAAGGCGACGACGCCTCGTCACGAACGAGCGCGAGCAGGCGATCCGCCAGTCCGGGCAGCGCTGAACCGTGCCGCAGGACATTGAGCACGAAGCCGAGGAACGATTCCTGCTTCGGTCCTCGGTGGTCATCCCGCAGGATCTCCTCGATCGCCGGCTGCATCACAGAGGTTGCAAGCGATTCGAACGCCGCACTTGCTCCGGCTGCCAGATGGAGACGGGACGACACACGCTCCAGAGAAGCGAGGAGATCGCGCTTCTCGGGGGTCGAGAAGCGTCCGACATCGCCGTACAGTCCGAGCCCGATCGGATCCCGCTCGAGGAGTTCGTTCCGCGCGAACGGTGAATGGGCGGCGATCCAGGCCGAGAGCCCCCGGAGTTCGGTAGGCACGCCGCCGTCGTCCCCTGTGATCAAGGCAACGATGCGCCTTGCGGGCACCCCCTGCCGCCCGCCTCGCCCGCTTCGTCTCCCGCCCTCGATGAGGCGTGCGAGATCCCTGCCCGCCAGGAACTCTGCAACGTGACGATGAACAGGCTGGAAACGACCTTCGGCGACCGGCCCTACGGCCTTGAACAGTTTCGAGGCGACCGCGTGCCGGCAGCGCTCCGCCTGTTGACCGACGCAGCGATTCAGGCCCGGATAGTCGGCGCTCTCCGGCGATGAGATCGCGCACCCGGGGGTGCCGGACGTGAGCAGCACGGCGCACAGGCGCCCGGCGGCATCCAGAAGATCGTCCTCGGAAAGGCACGGCGATGCCGATGGCTGGTCTGCGGCGGCAATGTGCTCTTCGTTCCGCTCGCGAAGCATCCGACGGCAGGCATCTTCGAAGAGCTCCCGACGGCCTTTCGGCCAACCGGCGCCATCTGATACGACGTCGGCCAGCAGGGTCAGGCTTTGCGGGTTCGTGAGAAATCCGGCCACGCCTTTCTCTCTGGCCGTCGCCACGAAGGAATCGGAGTCTTCGACGCCGGGATGGGAGCTCAGGATGCTCCGGATGTCGTCCTCGCTGAGTGGATCCAGGCGCAGCACGGCGAGGTCGGTTGCCGGCGACACGGCGGCCAGACGGTTCCGGTCGTTCGCCCCGAGCCAGTCGGCCTCCCGGCAGGAGAGCCGGAAGCGTGGCCTCTTGAGTGCATCGAGGCGACCGCGTAGTTCGTCGAGTGTCGTGATAAAGTCGCGGCCCCCGGCGCGGGCCTCGTCGAGACCATCGATGAAGAGCGTTTTCCCCTGCCACTCGGGGTGCTCGCGACTATCGAACGTGAGAAAGTCGCGCGCGGTGACGAAGCGAGCGTCATCCCCGAGTGCCTCGGACTCGGCCTCGAACGCGGTGGTCTTGCCGGAGCCGGGGTCGCCGAGCAGGACGTAGGCCGGCGCTTCGCGGAACGCGGCGAGAGGACCGGAGCGGGGAGCCCGATTCTCCCTGGTGTCGTCCTCCAGGATCTCGGTGCAGGTCCGTGGAACGATGAAGCTCATTCGTCCTCGAACCAGTACCCGGCAGGGACGGCCAGGAACTCGTTGAGCGGGACGCCGCCTTCGCCGACCAACAGCGTGCGCTCCGACCGGAAACGCGCCGCGAACTCTTCCAGCCCGCCGAGGGACCCGCGCCGCGGCCCGCTCTTCACCTCGATCGCAATCAGACGCCGGCCGCGCTGCAGCACGAAATCGACCTCACGCTGACCGTCGCGCCAGTAGTACAGGCGGATGTCCGACGTCGCGGTGTTGAAGAGATGGGCGCCAACGGCAGTCTCGACGATGCGCCCCCAGAACGTGCGGTCCGCCTTCGCTTCCTCGAACGAGTAGCCGGAACCGGCGGTCATGAGCGCGGTGTTGAGCACGGTGAGCTTGGGGCTCGATCCCCGCCGGTGCAAGCGGCTGGCGTATTTCGGGAGGCCGGTCATCAACCCGGCGTTCCGAAGCAGATCCAGATAGCGCGCCAGGGTGGTCGTATTGCCGGCGTCCTGAAGCTGTCCGAGCAACTTGGTGTACGACAGAATCTGTCCGGACCAGCCGGCCCCGAGGTCGAACAGGCGCTTGAGCAAGGCAGGCTTGTCCACGCGGGTCATCGCCAGCACGTCCCGCTCGATGTTCGGCTCGATCAGCGCCTGCAGGATGTAGTCGCGCCACAGGGCCTCGTCGCGAATCAGCGACGCGGCGCCGGGGTAGCCCCCGTAGTAGAGATAACCGGGCAGGTCGACTGCGAACGCATCAGACATTTCGGGGAACGACCAGTGGGCGACCTGGATCGGCTCGAAGCGTCCGGCCAGGCTCTCGGTCAGCCCCGACTGCATGCGCAACGGCGACGATCCCAGGACGACGACGTGCAGGGGCAACGCCGCGCGCCGGTCGGCATCCCACAGCCCCTTCACGGTCGTCGACCACTGCGGGATCTTCTGGATCTCGTCCAGGACGAGCACGGCTCCGCGCGGGGATCGTTCCGCCTCATGACGGGCCGTCGCCCAGTTGCTCACGACCCAGTCGGCATCTCGCACCGCCGGCCGCCGGAGGGTAGTTGCTGCAGTCGGCGGGACGCTCGACGGTGGATCCGGTTCGTCCACGGCGAGGTAGAGGCTCGGCTGCTCGATCCTTCGCAGCGCCTGTTGGACGATGGTCGTCTTGCCCGTCTGGCGCGGCCCGAAGAGCGCGATGATGTGCCGTGGCGGCTCGGCCAACCGGCCGCGGAGCGTTTCGACCTGAGCGCGCTGGAACGCAGCCATGCCCGGATGTTATGCTATTGAGTAATTTTACTCAATAGCATAACCCGACCACGCGTCAACTCGTCGGAGACCAGTCTCCACTCGGACGCGGTGCGGCGCCACGATACCGTCAGCCGGATGTCGTTCACGCGGCTGCCGCTCGCAGCGTCCGACGCCGCTCCGCGACGGCCCGGCGCTACTCGGCGTCCCCACCTCGCAGATGCTCCAGCACGATCCGGCCCCGAGGCGAGAGCTCGTAGCCGACCCGGAGGCTGATCGTCAGCCCGAGGTTCTTGAGCTTGCGTACCTGCGGCTTCAGCCAGCCCCGCTCGCAGCCGAGCCGCTCGGCGAGCGCGCTGGAGACGGCCCCGGGCTGGGCCTCGATCACCTCGAGTACCCGCCGGGTCCAGGGGCCTGCCGCGGCTCCGGCGTCGAGTCGCCGGATCCGGCGCAGCAGCTCCTCGACGTCGGCGTCCGAGAGCGCGTCCTGCTCCCGAAGGGCGACGCGCGGGTCGGCGCCCCCGAACGCCACCGCGACACGGTAGAGCGCCCGCCCCTCCAGCCGGCCCGCGGCCGGCCGGCCCGCGCGCGCGTCGAGGTCGGCCAGGAGCGCCGCCCGCGAGGCGTATCCGGCCGCGGTCGCGTCGGTATCGGAGACGTCCGCCTCGTCGACCACGGCGACGTCGAGAATGCGTAGCACGCCGACCGCAGTTCGCAGGCTGCCCCCGGTGCGGACCGTCGGCCGGCGCCAGCGGCGGAAGACGAGGGAGATCTCCCCCCGCACGATGCGCTCGAGCACCGCCATCCGCAGCAGCACGCGGCGGCCTCAGTCTTCCTTCCAGGGATTGTTGGCGAAGATGGCGAACTCGGGCCAGAGCGCGCGCGGGTGCATGCGGAGCACCGCCATGATCGCCTCCGCGATGTCGGCGGCGTAGAGTTTGTTGGGGTTGTTGCGGCCGGTGCGCCCCATCCAGTCGGTCTGCACCTCGGAGGGGCAGACGCAGGTGACGTGCACGCCGTGGGGCCGGAGCTCGGTCTGCCACGACTGGCTGATGCCGCGCAGCGCCCACTTGCTCGCGGCGTAGGCGGTTCCCGCCTTGCCCCCCTTCATGCCGGAGGTCGAGGCGATGTTGAAGACGTAGCCGCTCTGCTGCGCCTTCAGCATCGGCGCGACGCGGTTCGTCAGGTCGACGAGGCCGAAGACGTTGATGTCGAACAGCGCCCGCATCCGCGCCATGTCGATCGCCCCGATCTCGGAGAGGTAGCCGACGCCGGCGTTGTTGACGAGTACATCGATGCCTCCCATCCGCTCGACGCAGGCCTCGACCGTGCGCTGGTTGTCGGCCGGCCGCGCCACGTCGGCGCGCAAGCCGTGGGCGCCGCTCTCCGCCGCCACCCGGTCGATGCGCTCCTGGTCGCGGCCGGTGAAGACGACGTCGTGCCCCTCCCGGCGGGCGAGCGCGGCGAGAGCGGGGGCGATGCCCGGGCTGCCGCCGGGGACGAGGGATCGCCGCCTTGCCAGCGCGAGTCCGGCCGGGCGAGCGGGACGAGCGCGGCGCCGATCCCCTGGCTGCCGCCGGTGACGAGGAATCGCTGCTTGTCCATCGGGACTCTCCGTTCTGGATAGGGCGCACGCCGATCAGTCCGCCCACAGGGTCGTGACATGGGGGTAGCCGAGTATCCGGGCATCCGCGGTGACCACTGGTGCGGCCAGACGCCGCGCCGTGGCTACGATGATGCGGTCGGCCGGGTCCCGATGAAACGGCTCCGGCAGCGCATACGCCTCCTCCACCACATCGAGGTCGATCGGGAGCACGGTCCAGCCGTTCATCTCGACGTAGTGTCGGAACCAGAGGCGCCAGTGACGATCGAGCTCGAGGCGACCGCGCTCCGACGCGCAGGCGATCTCCGCGCAACTGATGGCCGAGGCGCAGACCTCCGTGTCGCCCCTCACGAGCACGTTGGCCACGGGCTCCGGCAGTCGCGCCGGATCCCCGACGGACCAGAGGATGGCGCAGGTGTCGAGCACAAGCGTCACGACGGCTCGTCCCGCAACATCTCCCAGTATTCCTGGGGAATCATGGGTTCAGTCAGGTCCGACTTCACGACGACCGTGCCCGCACCGCAGCCGAGGACCGTCCGATTGCGCTGGGGTGCCCGGAGCGGGACGACCCGCGCCAGCGGCACGTTGCGCTTCCGAATCTCCACCTCCTCGCCGGCCGCCACGGCGGCGAGGTACTCGCTCAGATGGTTCTTGAACTCCGCGATGTTGGCCACCTTCATGGCCACAGGATAGGACATTTCACCCCGGCCAACCCGGCGTGAGATGATCGGGGGATGCCTGGAGCCACGAGACCCGATCCGATGCGGGCCGTTCGCTGTCACCGCTACTCCGGACTGGACGCGGCGGGAAAGCCCGTCCCCGCGCCCGACCCGCTCCGCGACGTCCTGTCGCTCGACGAAATCCCGGCCCCGGCGTGCGAGACGGGGCACGTCCTGCTGCGGACCGAGTTCGCAGGGGTGCAGTACCCCGACGCCCTCCAGGCGCAGGGGCTCTACCAGCACAAGCCCGGCCTGCCCTACGTGCCGGGCATGGACGCGGCGGGGACGGTGGCGGAGGTGGGCGCCGGGGTCGAGCACGTGCGGCCGGGCGACCGGGCGATTGCGCAACTGGGCATCGGCTGCCTCGCGGATGTCGTGAAGGCGCCGGCAACGTCGGTGTGGAAGGCCCCGGAAGGGGTGCCGCTGGAGCGCTGCGCCAACCTGGGGCGCAACTTCTTCCCCGCCTACCATTCGCTGAAGGTCCTCGGCGAGGTCGGGCCGGGCAGCCTGGTCCTGGTCGACGGGGCGTCGGGCGGCGTCGGCATGGCCGCCATCGAGCTCGCCAAGGCGATGGGGGCCCAGGTGATCGCCGGCGTCAGCACCCCCGAGAAGCAGGCGCCCCCCGCCGCGGCGGGCGCCGACCGGGTGCTCTGCTACGGGCGCGACCGGCAGAGCTTCCGGCAGTTCAAGGACGCTGCCCGACAGGCGGCGGCCGAGCTCGGGCATCCGCAGGGCGTCGACGTCGTCATCGACATGGTGCAGGGCGAGCTGTTCGAGGCGGCGCTGGTCTCCGCCATCCGCCCCCTCGGCTGCATCTGCCTCGTCGGCTTCACGGCTGGGCAGCAGCCCATCCGGCCGGGGCTGCTGCTCATCAAGCAGGCGGTCGTCATCGGCAGCATCTGGGGCGGCTGGGCGAAGGCTTATCCCGAGGAGCATCAGCGCAACGTCGGCGAGATCCTCGCCTTCATGGCGAGCGGGGCGGTCACGCCGCGCGCGGACCGCATCTTCCCCCTCGACCGCTTCATCGAGGCCTTCGAGCTGTTCGAGCGCAACGAGGGCCGCGGCAACACGGTCGTCCGCTTCACCGACCCGTAGCTAACCGCCCGGCCAGCGCCGTGCCTGCCCCCGCGACTCCGCCCGCGACGGCGCCGCCCGACCCGCCGGGCGCGCGCAGCGGCGTCCTGTTCATCGCGGTCTTCGCCATCGCGACCTGCGGCATCGTCTACGAGCTGCTGGCGAGCACCATCGCCAGCTACCTGCTCGGCGACAGCGTGACGCAGTTCTCCACGATCATCGGGGTCTACCTGTTCTCTATGGGACTCGGGTCGTACGCCTCGCGCTACTTCCAGCGCGAGCTGATCGCCCGCTTCATCGAGATCGAGATCCTGGTGGGGCTGATCGGGGGCCTCTCGTCGCCCGTGCTCTTCTTCGCCTTCTCCGAGACGGCGGCGTTCCGCGTCGTGCTGTACGGGTGGGTCACGGCGACCGGCGTGCTGGTCGGGCTGGAAATCCCGTTCCTGCTGCGCATCCTGAAGGACCAGTTCCCGCTCGACGACCTCGTCTCGCGCGTCCTGTCGCTCGACTACCTGGGGGCGCTGGCGGCGTCGCTGCTCTTCCCGCTGTGGCTCGTCCCGCGCGTGGGGCTGATGCGGTCGTCGTTCGTGTTCGGCGCGCTCAACGTGCTGGTCGCGGTCTGGACGTGCCACGTCTTCCGCCGCCACCACCGGCGCCCGCGGCTCACGGCGCAGGCCTACGGCGCGCTCGCCGTGCTGGTCGCGGGGGCCGTCTTCTCGAACGACCTGACGTCGTGGTCCGAGCGGCGGCTCTACGACGACCCGGTGGTGCTGTCGCGGGCGTCCCCCTACCAGCGCATCGTGCTGACGTCGGGCGGGGGCGGCGTCCGGCTGTTCCTGAACGGCAACCTGCAGCTCTCGTCGCTGGACGAGTACCGCTACCACGAGGCGCTGGTCCACCCGGGGCTGGCCGCGGTGGCGGCGCCCCGCCGGGCCCTGGTCCTGGGCGGCGGCGACGGCATGGCGGTCCGCGAGATCCTGAAGGATGCCCGGGTCGAGACCGTGACTCTGGTCGACCTCGATCCGCTGATGACGGAGATCTTCGGTGCGAACGAGGCGTTCGCCGCGCTAAACGACTACGCCCTGCGCTCACCCCGCGTCGACGTCGTGAACGCCGACGCCTTCGTCTGGCTGGAGTCGAACACCAAGCCCTACGACTTCATCGCCGTCGACTTCCCCGACCCGCGCACCTATTCGCTCGGCAAGCTCTACACGACCACCTTCTACCGGCGCCTCGCCGTGCACCTCGCCCCGGGCGGCATCGCGGCCATCCAGAGCACCTCGCCGCTCGTCACCCGCCGGGCCTTCTGGAGCGTGGTCGCTACCGTTCGCGCCTCGGGCCTCGAAGCCGTCCCCTACCACGCGCCGGTCCCGACGTTCGGCGAGTGGGGCTTCGTGCTCGCCTCGCGGGAGCCGTACCGGTTGCCGGACGCGCTTCCGCCGGGCCTGCGCTTCCTGACCCCCGGGGGATTGCCTTCGCTCTTCGAGTTCCCGGCCGACATGGCCGCCCTGCCGGTGGAGGTGAATCAGCTCAACAACCAGATCCTGGTGCAGTACCACACCGAGGGATGGGGAGTCTACGCCGGCGCACGGCCGTAGGCCGCCACCCCTCCGGGGCCGCTCAGAGGTGCTTCCAGAAGACGACCTTGTCGCCGCCGGGCTCGTAGTACTCCCGGATGCGCGCTTCCTCGGCGTAGCCGCGGGCCCGGTAGAAGGCCCGGGTGCGCCGGAACGCCGGAGTTCCCATCGTCTCGACGATGAGAACGCGTTCGCCGGCGGTCCGGAGCCGGTCCTCCAGGTGGCGCATCATCGCGCCGCCGATGCCGCGCCCCCGGTACCGGGCGAGGAGGGCGATGGCGAGGAGGTTCCAGGTTCCACTCGTCATGCGCTCGGGCTCGCAATAGCCGAAGCCGACGACCCGGCCGTCCGCCACCGGGACGAACCAGATGTCCCGGGTGGTCTGCTCGAGATAGCCGGCGATCATGTCGTCCAGCATCTCCGGCGGGAACATCTCGGCGTCCTCCACCACGGACCGGATCGCCGGAATGTCCGACCGCAGGGCGGGACGGATCGTGTGCTCGATGGCCATGGCCCCGGCGGATCGACGGCGCGGGCTCCCGGCTGCGGCGCCAGAGTCGCCGCAAACTCGAACCTTCGTGCGCCTCGTCTCGGTCGGATCGCGGCCGGCCTGGTAGCCCTGCCCTGCGGCACCCTGCCCTACAGCACCCCGGCCTGCTGCATGACGGCTTCGCACTTGCCGCGGATCTCGGTGGCGACCGCGAAGGGATCGCCATCGACGTACTCCGCGCGGAACAGCTCGACCGAGAGCGCGCCCGTGAACTCCTTCTCGGCCAGCTTCCGGAGGATGCGCTCCACCGGCGCGATGCCGTCGCCGGGAATGATCCGCGAGTCGTTGTCGATCAGCTCGCGCGGCGTGTCCAGCAGGTCCTGGAAGTGCGCGTGGGCCAGCTCGCCCGGCTCCAGCAGGTCCAGGTCCTCGAACTTGCTGAGGCCCGACCAGAAGTGGAAGAAGTCGAGCATGGGGCGCACGGCGGGATGCGCCGCCTCGCGGATGACCGCGAGCGACGAGGTCAGCGTGGCGAGGTGCGTCGATGTCCGCGTGAACTCGATCATCGCGGTCAGCCCGTATTCCTGCGCGATGTCGCCCGCCTCGCGGATGCAGTCCGGGGTGGCCGCAAAGTCGTCGGCCGTCACCGGCCGGCGCGTGACCGACGGCGAGTAGATCCGCTGCAGCCCGAGGCTGGCGAACTGGTCGCAGCCGCGCCGCCACGCCTCGAGCGACTCCGCCCGCTCCGGCCCCGGCAGCCAGAGGTCCTGCAGGACCACCGCCGCCGACACCGGCGTCAGGTCGTGGTCCTCCAGCAGCCGGCGTGCCGCCGGCAGCGTGTCGGTGCGCAGGAAGTCCGCCAGGAGCGGCGCCCCGAGCTCGACGTAGCGGATGCCGGCCCGCGCCCAGCCCTCCAGCGAGCCGCGGAAACCGGCCGCCCGCGAGGTGTTCTGGTGCATTGCGAGCAGCATGCGGCCGGCCGGAGCGTTCTGCGCGGCAGCCCGCGCGGCGGGCGTCGGCGCCAGCGTGGCGGCGAGCGGGGTCAGCAGCAGCGTTCGTCTACTCAGCATGCGCGTACTATACCGGCAGGAGTCTGTGCCCAGGACGGCGAGCCCACCATGCGTCGCCTGACGGCTCCTCCTGGTGCCCGACCGACCCTGGCAGGAGTCTGCACCGTTCTACGGCGCGGACTCCTGGGGTTCAGCGGGCCTCGGGTCGGCGTGGCCCGGGTACCAGTACTGCGCGTGGCAGCGCTCGCACGCCAGGTCGAGCTCGGCCCCGGCCGCGAGCAGCGCGTCTACGTCGCGTGCGTCCACGGCGTCGAGGACCACGGCGCTCGTGTCGCCCAGGCCGCGCGCGGCTTCCGCCCAGGAGCGCCAGTCGTCGGCCAGCAACTCCTCGATGGCCTCCGGGTGGAGGTCGATGCCGGGCAACTCCGAGCGCGACTCCGGCGCCGCGATCCGGCGCCCCTCGACCAGCAGCAGGTTCGCCGACTCGGCGAGCAGTACCGCCTGGCGGCGCAGCCGGGTCCAGTCGCCGTCGTTCTCGGGCCGGATCTCCACGATGCCGTCCGGCGTCGACTCCGTCACGACGGCGTCCCAGACCGCGTCGGCGGCGGGGTCGATCATCGTGCGCATGAGATCCTCGACGGTCGCGGCCGGGCGCGGCTCGACGGGCGGTGGGCCGGCGCAGGCGGAGAGACAGGCTGCCAGAGCAGTCGCCGCCGACGCTCGCACTGCGGCGCGGACCCGCGTTGCGACGGACAGCGCCGCGGTCGGGTCGCGCGGCGTACACAGCGCATCGTCGAGGCGCATGGCCAACCTTAGCAGCTACCCCGAAGGGCGGTGGGGCGTTGGGAGTCTGCGCGGGTGCTCCAGTCCTGCAGCGCAAGCTCTGCGGCGCAGGCTCCTGGCGCGGGCTCCGACTTCGGTCGCGCTGCGACTGTCGCATCCCCCCGCCGTCCGGTATGCTGGGAAGAACGCATGGGACTCCGGGAGCGGCTGTTCGGCCGGCGGCAGGAAGCGGACGCGGAGCCGGATCCGCTCGCGGACCTCGTCCTGCCGAAGCTCAAGGTCGGCTACCTCGTCGACTACGACCTCCGGACGTGGCGCGTCACCGGCCACAACCGCTACCAGTTCTCCGGCCGCGACCGCATCGACGAGTGGGAGCTCACGGCCGGCAACGATCAGCGCTACCTGGAACACGCCGACGGCGGGTGGTCGCTCTCGACCACCATCGCCATCGGCGACGTCGGCGGCGACGTCCGGCAGCACATCCTCGATCACGAGGATCCGCCGGAGCAGATCATCTACGGTGGCAAGATCTACCGCCTCGACGCGGCCTACGCCGGGCACATGCATCCCGGCGGGGACGGCGCGGGCCGTGACGTGATCCGCTGGGAGTTCCTGGACGAGGCCGAGACGGGCTTCGTCGGCATCGAACAATGGAGCGAGACCGAGTTCACCGCCGCCGCCGGGTCCGTCGTCGAGGACTACCAGTTCACGCACATCCTGCCGGGGGGGACGGCATGAGAGCGCCCGGCCGTTCGACCGCGACCCGGCGCGTGTCCCAAGCCACGCCCCGGCGCGGGTCCGTCCCCGCGACGGCGCGCGACGCGGGTCGCGGGCGCACCGCGATGCTCGCGCTCGCGATGATCCTTCCGCTGGCCGTCGCGGCGTGCAGCTCCGGGACGCCGCTCGATCGCCTCCGCGCCCAGCTCGACGGCTTCCCCGAGTACACGGTGGTGCTGGAGGACATGGACTCGAGCCTGTTCGGGTACTCGCACCGCTACCGCTTGCTGGTCGGCCAGCCGCAGCCCGGCTCGGACGATCTCGACTACCGGGAGACCGTCGTGGACTCGGAAGTCGACGGCGCCACCTACTCGCGCTACGAGCCGTTTCTCGGCATGGTGATCCTGTCGAAGACGCGCGACGGCGGCGTCGACGAGGGCGCGCACCCGCCCGGCTACCAACAGGTGGGCGACGAGCGCTACGGGCAGTGGCGCGACGACGGCCGCGGCGGCTCGTTCTGGGAGTTCTACGGCCAGTACGCGCTGCTCAGCAACCTCCTCGGCGGCTTCGGGGGAGGCATCCGCCGGGACGACTGGAACGGCTACCGGGACTCCCGCGACCGCGGCCAGACCTACTACGGCCGCGGCGGCAGCACGTACGGCACGAACGGGTCCGCCACCCGCCAGTCGAACCCCGACTTCTTCCGCCGCCAGCAGGCGCGGCAGGCGTCGCGCACCCGGTCCTTCGGGCAGCGGGTCCAGGGCCGCACGTCGGGCGGTTTCCGCAGCTTCGGCAAGTAACCCTCGGGAGGCGCATGATGTCGGTCGAGCAGATCCTCACCGGGTTCGTCTATCTGGCCGTCGTGCTCGTGCTGCTCGTCATCGGCAAGTGGGTCTTCGACCTGCTGCACCGGCGCTTCGTCCTGCGGACCGAGCTCATCGAGCGGGACAACCTCGCCGTGGCGACCGCGGTGGCCGGCTACTACCTGGGCGTGGTCATCGTCCTGACCGGTGTCGTGTCGGGGCCGGCCTCGTTCAGCCTGCTCGACGACGTGATCGGGCTGGCGGTCTACGGTCTCCTGGGCATCGTGCTGCTCAACCTGTCGGCCTGGCTCAACGACAAGGTGATCTTCCGGCAGTTCGTCATCGAGCGCGAGATCGTCGAGGACCGCAACGTCGGGGTCGGCGTCATCGAGGGCGGCAACTACGTGGCGATGGGCCTCGTCACGGCCGGCGCTATGTCGGGCGAGGGCGGCCTGGCATCGGGGCTGGCATTCTGGATCGGCGGCCTCGTGGCGCTCCTCGTCGCGGGGCTGCTGTACGACCGGATCACGTCGTACGACCTCCACGACCAGATCGAGCGCGGCAACGTCGCGGTGGCGATCGCCTTCGCCGGGGTGCTCGTCGGCTTCGGGAACATCATCCGCCTGGCCGGCGAGGGAGACTTCGTCTCCTGGAACGCGAGCCTGACCGAGTTCGGCTACTACACCGTGGTCGGACTGGTCCTGCTGCCGCTGGTCCGTCTCTTCGCCGACAAGGTGCTGCTGCCCGGCGCGAGCCTGAGCGACGAGCTGCTGCAGGATTCGCCGAACCTGGGCGCCGGGATCATCGAGGCGAGCACCTATCTCGCGGCGTCGATGCTGATCGGCCTGACGCTCTGACGTTCCCGCCGGCCGATGGCCATCCGCACCCCCGTCGCGCGGCCGCTCGCGACGCTCCTGGCGTTCCTGCGCCGGGAGAACCTGTTCCGGTTGATGGGCGTGATCGTCGTGCTGATACTGGCCGGCGCCGCCGGGCTGACCTGGTTCGAGGAAGACCGGTCGTTCCCCGACGCCATCTGGTGGGCCATCGTCACCCTCACGACGGTCGGCTTCGGCGACATCGCGCCGGTCTCGCTCGGGGGACGCCTGATCGGCGTCGTGCTGATGTTCTTCGGCATCGGCGTGCTTGGCACGTTCACGGCGACCATCGCCGGCGTGTTCGTCGAGAAGCGACAGAAGAGGGAGCGCGGCATGGTAGCGTCGGACCTGGAAGGGCACATCGTCGTGTGCGGCTGGAACGACCGCACGCGCGAGATCCTCAAGGACCTGCGGGCCGACTCGCGGGGCGCCGGCAAGGACATCGTCCTGCTGGCCGAGGTCGAGACCAAGCCGGTGGAGGACGAGCAGCTCCACTTCGTGCGCGGCGAGGTCAACGAGGAGGACCTGAAGCGGGCGGGGCTGGATCGCGCGGCCACCGTCGTACTCGTCGGGGACCGCGCACTCGACTACCAGGCGCGCGACGCCAGGGCGGTGCTGGCGGTGCTCACGGTGAAGAGCCTGAACCCGGACGTCTATGCAATCGTCGAGCTCGCGGGCGAGGAGAACTCGCGCCACTGCGAGCGGGCGGGCGCCGACGAGGTCATCGTGGGCGCCGATCTCTGCAGCCGCGTCATCTCGACCGCGACCCTCGATCACGGAATCTCCACCGTGCTGCGCGAGTTGCTGAGCGCCCAGGTGGGGCAGAATCTCATCACCGTCCCGGTGACCGCCGGCCAGGCGGGGCGGACGTTCCTCGACGTGTTCTGCGAGCTCAAACGCGAGCAGGGCCGGATCGCCCTGGCGATTCAACGGCACGGAGTCGGAGAGCGGGGCGGCGAGATGGTGACCAACCCCGACGCGGAAGCGCGGGTGGAGGCCGACGATCGGCTCGTGGTCGTCTCGGCGCAAACCGGTGTGGCGGGCCGGCCTGCTCCCGGGCCAGCGAACCGCTCCGCCGCCGCCCTCGTAGTCTAGGAGAGGAAGCTGTGACGGCAAGTGCTACAGTCGCGCGGGGAGGCGCGGGTTTCGATGTCTGAGCATCTCGACAAGGTCCGGGAGTACCTGCTGGAGCTCGGGGTCACGATCGTGAAGGAAGACGAGGACGACGAGCTGGTGGTGATCGAGGACGAGGACGCCGGCATCAAGCAGATGGTCATAGACTGCGAGTCGCCCCTCGTCATCCTCGAGCAGTTGATCGGCGAGGTGCCGGCGGAGCCGGGCGATCTCTACACGCGGCTGCTGCAGATGAACAACACCCTGGTGCACGGTGCGTTCGTCCTCGACGAGACGGGCCGGCGCATCCTCTACCGGGACACGCTGCAGCTCGCCAACCTCGACGCCAACGAGCTGCACGGCTCGATTCAGTCGCTCTCGCTGGCCCTGGCGGAGTACGGCGCCGAGTTGCTCACCTACTGGCAGGGCACGGACCGCAGTTGAAGACGCGATTCTCGAAGCGTTCCAAGGAGGACACAGAGAAATGGCCGGGTTTTTCAGCCGATTGTTCAAGGTCGCGGAATCCAACGCCCACGCCGCGGTGGATAATCTGGAGGATCCCATCAAGATGACGGAGCAGGGCATCCGCGACCTCAAGCGGAACCTCCAGGCGGCGATGGTCAGCCTCGCCCAGGTGAAGTCGTTGGCCATCCGGCTGCAGAAGGAGGGTGACGACCACAAGAAGCGGGCCGCGGAGTACGAGCGCAAGGCGATGCTGCTCCTCAAGCGGATGGAGTCCGGAGAGATGGGGGCCGCCGACGCGGAGCGGCTGGCGACCGCGTCCCTCGAGAAGAAGGAGGAGGCCGTGCGGCTGGCGGCCCGGGTGAATGGCGATCACCAGACGCAGCAGCGGATGGCCGACCAGCTCCAGGCCAAGGTGGACGACCTGAAGCGGAAGATCGCGCGCTACGAGAACGACCTCGTCACGCTGCGGGCGCGCGCGCGCACCGCCTCGTCGATGCGCAAGATCAACCAGCAGCTCGCCGGCGTCGACGCCAGCGGCACGGTGGCGATGCTCGAGAAGATGAAGCACAAGGTCGAGGAGGAGGAGTCGCTCGCCGAGGCCTACGACCAGCTCAACGACGTCGGCCGCAGCGTCGACGACGACATCGACAAGGCGCTGACCACTTCGTCGCCCAGCGCCGCCGCCGATTCGCTGGCCGCCCTGAAGCAGAAGATGGGGATCGCGACGGCATAGCCTCAGAGCGAGCTCGCGAACGGGTGGCCGAGGTCGCGCATCACCTCCTCGGCCGCCCGCACGCCGTGGTACTGCGCCTCCTCGAAGACGGAGATCCCGCTCATGTCGGAGTGGGCGAAGCGGACCGCGCCGTGCCGCGCCGGCGCGCCGCGGCGCGCCGGGCCCCAGACGAAGCCCGGCACCGGCCGGATCATCGCGTGCCCCCACAGCATGACATCGACGCGGGTGACCAGCGACTCGATGTCGGGGTGCGCCTGACCGAGGTCGGCCAGAATCAGCGACACCCACTCGCGCCAGTCGCGCTCCAGCATCCATTCGCGCGCCGCGGCGGGGTTCGGCGCCGTGAGCGGCAGGTAGTAGGTCAGCACGCTGCGCCCCGGCGCGATGCGCAGGTCCTGGTGGGTGGCGACCACGTAGCCGAGCGACGGGCTGTCGACGAGGACGTTGTCCCAGGCCGCACCGTCCGGCAGGCGGCGCACGGTGAGGTTCGCGACCATCCAGGGGCAGTAGGTGAACGCGCCCTCACCCTCCGGCGCGTAGCCCTCGATCACGTGGGGCGCGGTGAACCGCGGCAACGCGTAGATACACTGCCGGGCCCGGAACCGCACCGCTGTCTCCGTGCGCGTCTCGAGGGCGTCGATCTCGACGCCCCGCGCTCCGGCGGGCCGCACCCCGCGGGCCAGCATGCCGGTGCGGACGCGGTTGCCGATGCGGTCCAGGTAGTGGCGGACGATGCGGCCGTTGCCCTCCGGCCACGTCAGGTATTCGACGTCGTCGGGGCGGGAGCAGAAGTAGTGCCAACCCGCCCAGGCCGACGTCGTGTCGATGGTGCAGCCGTAGTCGTCGCGGCAGCAGTAGTCGACGTACCAGCGGAGGTCGGGTGAGGCCCACCCCGCGCGATCGAAGTACTCGGACATCGACACGCGGTCGAGTGCAACGATCTCGGGGTCGGTCGTGCTGAGCGCCACCGGCAGGGCGAACGCCCGGCGACCCTCCGCGTCCCGGTAGTCACGGAACGCAGCCACCTGCCGCTCGAAGGCAGCGAGCTCGGCCGCAGCGCCGCCCCCGTCGCCGTTCGGATCCAGGACGTCCCGCGCTGACAGTCCCGCGCGCCACGCTCCGTCGACGAAGCGCCGTTCCTGCGGCGCGTGGCACAGGTGCCGCGGGTCGTAGCGGGGGGCGCCGTCCGGCCCGTATCCCTCGACGAGGCCCATCTCCTCGACCAGGTCGCGGACGGCGGTCGCCTCGGGCGGCGGCACCGGGAGGTAGTGCGCGCCCCACGGGTAGGCCGAAACGTCGTTCGCCCCCCAGCGCGCATTGCCGCCCGGCTCCGGCTCGAGCTCCAGCACCGTGAAGTCGCGGAAGCCGCTGCGCGCGAGCTTCCAGGCGGCCGAGAGGCCCGCGATGCCACCGCCGACGACGACCACCGGCACGTCCAGGGTCTGTTGCGGCACCGGCCATCGTGGCGGCGTCCCCTGCGGTGACTGTCGCAGACGATGGCCGGCCTGGTGCGAAGCGCCGACGATGGAGCCGGTGATGCGGCCGGCATCGAGCGCGCTGTCGGCAGCGGACGGGAGTCCGCGGGAGCAGCCGAACGCCGTCGCCGCCGCGGCGCCGGAGCCGGCGCGCAGGAACTCCCGGCGGGTCGGTCGGGTTCGGTTCCGACGTCCCGCGAGGTGGGATTCTGGAGGTTTGCGAGGCACGGGTGCGAATCACCGTATCACGTGGTCACGGTTTCGCCGGCGCAGTTCCCGGGGCCCCGATCCGTGTCGCTGCTACGATATGTTTGTGACTGCACGCGCACATTCCTCCGTCCAGCCAGCCACTTTCGTCACCCTGAGGAAGACGGCGACGGGGCGCCCGGGGCTCGCGCCAGGTCGCGGCCGGGGCCCCGCCGAGCGGCGCTCCGCCGAGCGGCGCTTCGCCGAGCGGCGCTCCGCCCTCCTCGTCACCTGCGTCGCGGCCGTCGTCGCCCTCGCGGCCGCTCCCGCAGCGGCCCAGACGGCGGGAACGATCGAGGGCACCGTCGCCGACGTGCAGGGCCTCGCGGTGCCGGGCGCCACGGTCACCCTCTCCAGCGATGCGCTCATCGCGCCGCTCGTCGCATTCACCCTCGTCGACGGCTCCTATCGCTTCCGTGCCCTCGGCCGCGGGTCGTACGACCTCACGTTCGAGCTGGCGGGGTTCGGCACCCTCGTCCGCGAGGGCGTGATCATCGAGGGCAGCCGCGTGATCCGGATCGACGCGGCGCTCGAGGTGGCGACGGTCGCGGAGACGGTCACGGTCACCGGCGACGCGCCGGTGGTCGACATCCGGACGACGGCGCTGGTGAACGACTTCGGTGTGGCGGAGCTCCAGGAGGTTCCGTCGGCCACGGACGTCTGGGCGGTGCTGGGCCAGACGTCGGGCGTCCGGATGCGCGGCTTCGACGTAGGCGGCTCGCACAAGAGCCAGCAGACCGGATACGAGAGCTTCGGCATCCGCAACCAGAACCGGATCCTCGCCGACGGCATCGACACGACGGAGGGCGACGGCGGCACCGGCTTCTACTTCGACTACTACTCCATCGAGGAGTTCACCACCTCCGCGGCCGGGGCCGACGTGGAGATGACCGCGCCCGGCTCGCTCGTCATGATGACCATGAAGAGCGGCGGCGACGACTTCAGCGGCATGTTCCACGGCGACTACGAGCACGAGAGCTTCGTCGGCGACAACCGCGACGCCGACCTGGAGTCGCGCGGCTACACCGGCAACCCGAACCTGCTCTTCTTCGAGACCCACGCCGACCTGGGCGGCCCGATCCTGCGCGACCGGGCCTGGTTCTACACCTTCTACAACCACTTCCGCATCGACAAGGCCGTCTCGGGCGTCGACCGCGCGGTGGCCACCGACCTCGGCGACTTCGACAACTTCGGGGGCAAGGTGACGGTGCGCCCGAGCGAGCGGGACCGGCTGATCGGCTATACGCAGTGGGGCCTGAAGGAGAAGCCGAAGCGGGGCCTGTCGACCGACGTCGGCCCCGACTCGGTGCTGGCGCAAGCCAGTTGGAGCTGGGCGCACAAGGGGGAGTGGCAGCGCATCTGGGACGACCGCACGTTCACGACGACGGCCGTCAAGCACTTCGGGTTCGGCTGGCCGATGGTGCCGCAGGTCGACCCCGGAGCGCAGCCGCCGCGCCTCGACACCGCCACGGGACGCCTGAGCGGAGCCGGCTGGTTCCCCGGCGTCGACGGCGCGCCGCCGTTCACGTTCGTCCGCTGGAAGCCGCAGGTGACGGTGAGCACCAGCCACTACGTCCCCGATTTCGGCGGCAGCCACGACCTGAAGATCGGCTACGAGTTCCAGATCGACAGCGCCCGGTTCGGCTCGAACGCCAACTCCGGCCACGTCCGCTACCTCGACGACAGCGAGAACGACCGGCCGTTCCACGTCGACCGGATCATGCTGTTCAGCATGCCGGCCCAAGGCGAGATCGCGTCCGACAACCGCAACCGCCACCATGCGGCGTTCTTCCAGGACACCTGGCGGCCCACGGAACGGCTGACGCTGAACCTGGGCGTCCGCTACGAACAGCAGCACACCTACTTCCTGGACGCGGAGGCGAGCCCCCACTTCGCCGACTTCTTCCCGACCGGCGCGATCGGCGGTCAGTCGGCCGTGGTCTGGAACACGTGGGCGCCGCGGCTCGGGATGACGTTCGCGCTCGCCGAGCGCACGGTGCTGAAGGGGCACTACGGCCGCTACTACGTCAATCTCGCCGACGCCCACGGGGCCGCCAACCCCGCCAGCACGTCGTGGATCCGCTACGCGTTCCTCGACCCGAACGGCAACGGGATCTACGACGGGGCGGACGAGCTCGGCGCCAAGCTCGCCGAGCAGGGCGCCACGGGCACGGAGCTCCGGACGAGCGGGACGCCCGTCGACGCCGACCTCGCGGCGGAGTACGTCGACGAGATCAACGTCTCGCTGGAGCACGAGCTGCGGCAGGACACCTCGCTGCGGATCTCCTACGTGCGCAAGGACCTGAACGGCGACAGCGGCCTCTGGAACGGGCCGCAACAGGCGGCGCTGATCGCGGGGCAGGGCATCGCGTGCACGGACGACCCGGCCTGGGACTGCCCGCTCAACGGGCTCACGGGCGCGCCCCTTCGCGTCCAGCGGGTGCCCGACGACGTCGCCGGCGCGGTGGACAACCGGATCGCGGCGTTCCCAGGCATGCACGCCTCCTACGACACGCTGCAGGTGGCGGTGGACCGCCGCTTCACGGGCGGGCTGCTGCTGCAGGCGAGCTTCGACTACCAGTGGCGGGACGAGTTCCGCGCCGCCGCCGGCGAGACGCGCAGCCCGTTGTTCGCCGACCCCCTCGTCGTCGGCTCCGGCGGACACGGGCGCATCTGGCAGAACCACAGCCTCGACGTCTCGGCCCGGCAGGCGACCACCAACTGGGGCGGGCCGCGGCCGGCGCGCGGCGGGCCGCCCGGGGACCGGCGTGGGTCCGGCCACGAGCGCCCGCCGCCCCGGGCACGGCCACCACCCAGCCGGTCTTCCTCGCGAACCTGTCCGAGAACCGCTCCGAGAACGTGACGATGGTCGACCTCCGCCTCGACAAGACGATCGCGGCCGGGGCGCGGGGCCGGCTGACCCTGATGGCCGACTTCTACAACCTGCTGAACGCCAACGCCGTCACCAACTTCTCGCTGCGGACCGGCGACTACGAACGGATCATCGCCGCCCTCGACCCGCTGGCGATGAAGCTGGGCCTGCGCTTCCAGTGGTGAGGCAGGGCGCCGGTCCATAGGGATCGTCGCCGCCCTCGATCCGCTGGCGATGAAGCTGGGCCTGCGCTTCCAGTGGTGAGGCAGGGCGCCGGTCCATAATGGTCGCTACGATCGGAGTGGCGGGGTCTCGCAGAAGGAGATTGTCATGAAGTTGGTGTCGAGGATCGGGGGCGCGCGGTTGGTGGTCGCGGTGGGGCTCGGGGGGCTGCTGGTCGGGATGGCGGCGGGGCCCTCCGCCGCGGCCGCGCAGGGCCGCGGCGCGGAGGGCGAGCCGGTGTTCCTGCGCTGGGTGGGAACCACCAGCCACGCCTGGGGCGCCTGGGTCCCCCCCGGGGCCACCGTCGAGGATTGGGTCGAGCAGGCGATCGCGCTCTGCGCCGGGGACGAGATCTGCGAGGTCAACGTGTTCGAGGGCTCCGAGCTCGTGACGCACGAGATTCCGGTGCCCGAGGCGAACCGGGCCGGCCTGAAGTGGGTGCTGCTCTACCGGCAGGACGAGACGCCGCGCGTCGTGGTCGAGGAGGCGCACGCGGAGCCGGGGCGCGAGCCCCGCATGTGGACCTTCGATCCGTGAGGGAGCGGAGCGCCATCGAGCTCGCGGGCGCCACGCCGGCCGCGTGATGAGGCAGGGGCGGCCGAGTGAGGAAACTCGCCGTCGCACCGAGTGAGGCCGCCGGCGAAGTGTCCTGTCTGCTCGGGCACGTTCGGCCGCCGCTTCGAGGGCGGCGATGTCGAGCCGCTTCGTCTGCGTCAGGGCCCGCCAGACCGAGGCGCCCGCGTGCTACAGTCGGCAGCGAGCATCCGCAAGCTGGAGCTCGGCCGACGCCCGGAGCAAAGTCCCACCAAGACCTCTTGTGGCTCCGGGCGTCGGGTCTGCCTGCCCCGCCGGCGGCCCTGACGGGGCTGCGATGCCGCCGTCAGTCCACTTTTGACGTCTCGAGATGGTTGTGCCATGGTTCCCGCGAGCCGGGCGGCTGTCGCGTCGGCGAGGAGGTGCGTCAGTCATGCACAGAACGCTTTCCAGTCGGCACCCGATGATCCTCTGCGCGGCGGTCGCGGCCGTCGCGTGTCTGGGAGCCGTTGGCGCGAGCGCTCAGAACGGCGCAGCCGATCAGGAGTGGCCCGTGTTCGGGGCGGATGCGGGCGCCACCCGCTATTCCCCGCTCGACGAGATTCACGCCGGCAACGTCGGCGACCTGGAGGTGGCCTGGCGATGGAGCGCCCGAGACCAGGGCACGCCGCCTCCCTCGGGCCGGACGCAGATCAGCCCCATCGTGGTCAACGGCGTCCTCTATACGACCATCGGCAACCAGCGCAGCGTGATCGCCCTCGATGCCGACACGGGTGAGCCCCTCTGGAACTGGCACCCGGGCGACAACGAGCGCCGGTGGGGCGACATCATCGAGCCCGTGGCACGGAGCGCCGGGCGCGGCGTGTCCTACTGGACGGACGGGGCGGGGGACGAGCGCATCTTCGTGGTGACGCCGAGCTTCCAGTTGGTGGCCCTCGACGCCCGAACGGGCAACCTCGTCGAGGACTTCGGTACCGCCGGCGTGGTGGACATGATGGACGACCTGCGCTGGGGCGAGCGACCCGCCGCGGAGAGGGCGGGTCGGGTGGCCAACACGTCACCGCCGGCGATACTCGGCAACGCGCTCGTGGCGTCGATCTCGATGCACACCGGCAGCATTCCCACCCGGGCCTCTCCCAACGAGGTCTGGCCCATGAACATGCCCGGCGACGTGGTGGCCTACGATACGCGGTCCGGCCGGACGCTCTGGCGCTTCCACACCGTTCCGAAGGAAGGAGAGTTCGGCGTCGAGTCCTGGCTGCAGGCGGACGAGGCGCTCTGGGACGTGCCGACCGGCACCCACGATTGGGTGCAGGAGCATCCGGAGCTCCTCGATGCCTCCTGGAAGTACACGGGGAACGTCGGGCACTGGGCACCGGTGACCGCCGACCCCGAGCTCGGCCTGTTCTACGTGGCGACCGAAACGCCCACCAACGACTACTACGGCGGCTATCGACCGGGGGACAACCTGTTCGGCAACTCCGTGCTCGCCCTCGACGCCGAGACCGGCGAGAGGAAGTGGCATTTCCAGCTCACCCATCACGAGCTGTGGGACTACGACATCCCCACCGCCCCCATCCTCGTGGACATCGAAGTCGATGGTGTCCCCATCAAGGCCCTGGTACAACTCTCGAAGCAGGGGTTCGCGTACGTCCTCGACCGCGAGACAGGCGAACCGGTGTGGCCGATCGAGGAGCGGGCGGTGGCGGAGTCGGACGTGCCGGGCGAGTGGACCTCTCCCACACAGCCCTTTCCCACCAGGCCGCCGGCATTCGAACGGCAGGGCGTCACCCCGGACGACCTGATCGACTTCACGCCGGAGCTCCGGGCCGAGGCGTTGCGCATCGTGGAGCAGATCCGCCTGGGGCCGCTCTATACCCCGCCGTCACTGATCGAGCCGGGCGTCAATCTCGGTACCCTCGGTCTCCCCGGCGCGGGTGGCGGCGTCAACTGGCCGGCCGGTGCGGTGGACGTCGAGGCGGGTCTCCTCTTCGTCCCGTCGCAGACGCGGCCGACGCTGTTCGGATTGACGGACGGCACCGAAGGGACCGGCGTGCGGTACCACATCTCGTTCTCCCGGGGTGTCCCGACCGTCCGCGACCTGCCCCTCCTGAAGCCTCCCTACGGCCGGATCACCGCGATCGACCTCACCGAGGGAGAAATCCTGTGGCAGATTCCGCACGGCGAAACGCCCGCCTACATCCGGGAGCATCCGGACCTCCAGGGCGTGGACGTGCCGCAGACCGGGATTCTCACGCAGAGCTCCGGACTACTCGCGACGTCCACCCTGCTGTTCGCGGGCGAGGGGCAACGGGGGGCTCCCGTGCTCCGGGCCTACGAGAAGCGCACGGGTGAGGTCCTCCACGAGATTCCGCTTCCGGGTGGGCCCACCACCGGTTTCCCCATCACGTACATGGCCGGCGGCCGGCAGCACATCGTCGTAGCGGCTCTGGATGAGGAGAGAATCGCGGAGCTGGTCGCCTTCTCTCTGCAGTAGCTGCGCGAACGCTGGCAGTTCTGCGCGGGCCAGCGGCCACGACGCGCATCGGTCCGTCAAGCACGAGTTCGACCACAGCAACCGGCAGCAGCTGCTCCGGACAACTCCTGGCGGCTACGGCAGCGCGAAGGCCGCCAACTGGGGGACGTCGCCGCCGACGGTCAGGGCGATGTACTGGCGCCCTTCGTGTAGATAGGTCATCGGCGTGCCGATGGGGCCGCCGGGCAGATCGACGGAGGCGAGGATCTCTCCCGTCGCCTTGTCGCGCGCGACCAGGCGGGGACCGTCGTCGGTGCCGCCGGCGGTCAGGCCGCTGACGACAAGGGTCTTCGTCACCACCACGCCGCCGCGCCCGTCGCCGCCGAGCGGCGGGAGGTCGAGGTCGCGGAGCAGCGGGTGGCGGCGGTAGCGGTTGCCGTCGCCGTTCGGCTGCATCCAGGCGTGCTCGCCCGCGTTGAGGTCGATGGCGGTCATCCGCGTGTAGGGCGGCTTCAGCAGCGGCAGCCCGTTCGGCATGCGGGGTTGCACGCCCGCCGCGAGACCGAGCATGGTGTGCCGGAGGTTGCCTCCCTCGGCCGGGTCGGGCGTGTAGTACTTGATCACCGAGAAGTCGTTGACCGACGGGACGTAGAGCAGGCCGGTCTCCGGGTCGACGCCGGACCCCGCCCAGCCGGCTCCGCCGCCGACGTGCGGTCGCTGAATCGTGCCCTGCAGGCCGCCGTCGGCACTGTGCATCGGTGGCGTGAAGAGCGGCCCGAGGCGGAAGTTGGCCACCGCTTCCACCGCCATCTGCCGGATCTCGGGGGTGAAGTCGACCAGGTCGTCGACGGTGACGCCCTGGTACTCGAACGGCGGCGGCTTGGTCGGGAACGGCTGCGTCGGCGACAGCACCTCGCCGTCGAGGTCGGTGTCGGTCTCCACCGGGCGCTCCTCGATCGGCCACACGGGATCCCCGGTCACGCGGTCGAAGACGTAGGTGAAGCCCTGCTTGCTCACCTGGGCGATCGCCTTGATGGCCCGGCCGTCGACGGTGATGTCGACGAGGCTCGGGGCAGCCGGGAAGTCGTAGTCCCAGACGCCGTGGTGGACCGCCTGGAAGTGCCACATGCGCTGGCCGGACTCGATGTCGACCGCAACCAGGCTCTCCGCGAAGAGGTTGTCGCCCGGCCGCTGGCCGCCCCAGTAGTCGCCGGTCGGGGTGCCGGTCGGGAGGTACAGGTAACCGGTCTCCTCGTCGGCCGTCAGCATCGACCAGACGTTGGTGTTGCCGGAATAGCGCCACGACTCGTTGCCCCAGGTCTCGGCCCCGAAGTCGTCGCCCTGGGGCACGGTGCGGAAGACCCAGCGGACGTCGCCGGTCCGGGCGTCGATCCCCTTCAACCAGCCGGGCGGCGCCTCCTGCGCGATGGCCTCGTCGGAGATGATGTTGGGGGTGACGACGACGTCGCGCGCGACGATCGGCGGCGACGCCACGCCCATCAGGTTCCGCCCCCGGTGGTTGGTGCCGCCGCGGACGGCGCGCGGGATGCCTTCCATCAGGTCGACGCGGCCGTCGTCGCCGAACTCCGCCACCGGCTCCCCGGTCTTCGCGTCGAGGGCGATCAGGTAGGCCTCGTTCGTGCCGAAGAAGATCCGCTCGTCGTCTCCGTCGGACCAGTAGGCGACTCCCCGCGAGTTGTAGAAGTGGGTCGGCAGGCCGGCGAGGTAGGCCTGCGGGTCGTGCACCCAGATCGTCTCCCCGGTCGCGGCGTCGATGGCCGCCACCTGGTGCAGCGCGGTCGAGATATAGAGCACGCCGCTCACCATGAGCGGGGTCGCCTGGAACATCCGGAACCCGAAGCGGGGGCGCCCGTCGCTCATCGCCTCGAGGTCCAGCGCCTCGTCGGCCGACGTCCAGCGCCACGCCAGGCGCAGGTCGGCGAAGTTCGACGCGTCGATCTGGTCGAGCGGGGAGTACTTCGTGCTGCCCAGGTCGCCGCCGTAGCTCCGCCACTCTCCGTCGGTCGCCCCGTACTGGGCCGAGACCATCGACGGCCACAGGAGGACGGCGCCAAGCGCCAGCGCCGCGCCAACGCGCAGGAGGAGGGCTGCCGCCGGTCGCTGGTTGCCTGAGAGCATGATGACCTCCGTCGCGAGAGTCCCGAACGCGGCGACGTGCCTGCGGGCGGACCTGGGAGCGACGCCCGCCGAGCGTCCCCACTCTGGCACGTCTCGGGCCGCGTGGCAACGCACTGAGGGCGGGGGCGGCAGACGGGGGCGAGGGGCTGCGCCGACCTGCTTGCCTCCGCTTTCGCGCCTGCGGGAGAATGGCCCGTCCCATTCGACCCTCCCGCGCGTCCAAACGGAGGAGAGGGAACACCTGTGAGGCCTTCGTCGATGAAGCGCGCTGCCGTTCTCACGCTGTCGCTGGCGCTCTGGGCGGGCGGTGCGGTGCCGGACGCCGGCGGCGGGACCCGAAAAGGGGGTGGCCGGCCGCAGAACCCGGCCGCGGCGCCCGCGCTGCACGCGCCCCCGCTGGCGCTGACGCCGTTCGAGTACAACAACACGATCGCCGACCTGCTGGGCTTTCCGCGCGACAGCGAGGGGTGGCCGGAGCGGACGGCCCTGGCCGAGCGACTGAGCCCGCGGCGGGCCGCAAGCAAGGGCGTCTTCCTGCCGCCGCCTCCGCCGCCCCCGTGGCCGTGGCGCTTCCCCGCCGAGCCGGGCGCGGACGGCTTCGAGGGGATCGTCCAGGGACAGAACCCGTCGTCCTACCAGGTGGAGGAGCTGCACCTGGCGGCGATGCACTTCGCGTCATACGCCCTCGTCTCGCCCACCTTCTTCGCCTGCGACGGGTGGACGGACCAGCCGGCCGAGGCGCGGGCCGAGTGTGCCTGGGCGAGCATCGAGCGCTTCGCGCAACGGGCCTACCGGCGGCCACTGCGCGCCGGCGAGCGCGGGCGCCTCCTCGACTTCTGGCAGGCCAATCGCGCCGCCGGCCCGCTGGACGAGGCAGTGGCCCTGACCGTCGCCGGCGTCCTGCAGGCTCCCCCGTTCCACTTCCGGGTCGAGCCGAACGCCGAGGGCGGGCGCGGGGGCGGCGACCGGGCCGGCGCCGGCGCCGGCGCCGACCCGTGGGCG
>MKWU01000106.1_pt1 | contig 145264 bp, 100 predicted proteins | sample 809101 | NCBI WGS metagenome assembly MKWU01 (sample SAMN05860141, study PRJNA318959) | sponge metagenome | host: Aplysina aerophoba | place: Slovenia: Piran, Adriatic Sea, Gulf of Piran | collected 2013-05-07 | reverse complement strand
AAAGCTCCTGGATGGCAAGGGGGTGATTGACCGGTCAACTGCAACCTGATAAAAGTACATAACTCCGGTGATCAGCGTGGCTGGATGTCTGTGAATATCACTGGCCTAATGTTCCTGATTATTGACACGCCGCAGCCGTTTCACGTAGGTTCGCAGGTTTCTCCGGTCTGCCGAGTACGCCGGGCCCCAGACCCGCTCCAACAGGTGATCGAAGGTGAGCACCAGTCCGGCGTTGATAGAAAGCTCGCTGAGCAGCGCGTATTCGGTGGGAGTGAGACTGACCGGCCGGCCAGCCACGCTGACCGTTCGCCTGGCGTAATCCAGGGTCAGATCCTCCAGCACGAAGGGGACGGGCGCATCATCCTTAGTCGGAGTCAGCCGTCGGCGCAGGGCCGCCCGGACCCGGGCCAGCAACTCGGTGGAGGAAAAGGGTTTGACCATGTAATCCATGGCCCCGGAATCCAATGCCTTGGCGATTACCTCCTGCCGCCCGTATGCGGACAGGAAAATCACCGGCACTTCGCCTATGCCTAACATATCCCCCATGAGGTCTATGCCGTCGCTCCCCGGCAGCAGCAGGTCCAGTAGCACCAGTTGGGGCCGCTCCGACTCGTGCAACCTGAGGGCCTCTTCCGGGTCCCCGGTGGCCAGGGGTGTGTAGCCCGCACCGTTGAGAATTTCGCGCACGCTTCGCAGTGTATTCGGGTCATCATCCACTACGAGAATGCACCCCTGCTCTCTCGTCGCCGGCGGTGAACTGCCAGCAGGAAGGGAGGTCCCGGTCGCCACCCTTTCCGTAACTTCGGCCACGGGCAGGGTGAAGGTAAGGCGGCTTTCCGTTCCCGCGCCATCACTGTCTGCCCGGATGCTTCCGCCGTGGGCTTCCACGATTCCCTTGCAGATGGCCAGGCCCAGACCCGCCCCCGTCACCTCTTGGTCCAGGGCGTCTTTGTCGGAGGGGAGAAACCCGCGGAACAGGAGATCAAGGCGTTCCGGCTCCACTCCCGCTCCTGGACCGGCCACGGACAGCGCCACGACGCCACCCTCCGGCGCGCCCGTCAGCCGGATGGTGGAGGTCTCCGGCGAGCGCCGGGCCGCGTTGGACAGCAGGTTGCAAAGCACCTGGACGATGCGCCTTCTGTCCGCCATGACCCACGGCAGGTCCGGGTCCAGGTCGAGGACGATGCTTCTGCCCTGGCCCACCGCAAGGAAGGCGCTCCTTGCTTCGTTCACCAGGGCAGTGACATCTGTCGGCTCGGGGGCAACCGAAAAGGCGCCGGTTTTGATGCGGGCCATGTCCTGCAATTCACCCATGAGATCCCGCATACGGTCGGACTGGGATTCGATGATTCGGAGGAACTGCAGTATCTCCGCCTTCTCCAGAGAGTCCAGGGACTCCCGCAGGCTAACCGCGGAGCCCTTGATGAAGGTGAGCGGTTCCCTCAGTTCCTGGCCGACCAGCCTCAGAAATTCGGCCCGCGACTGGTCCATATCTTCCAGGTCAGCCATGTCCTGCATATTCACCACCAGGGTCTCCACCTCGTCCGGTCCGGGGGAGGGCTCGGAGCGGCATCTCATCCCCGCCGGATCGCACGCCGCCGGTCAGGCGGCGGCCCCGACTATCCCTGGTCTTCCAAAATTGCCACCGAAGTGTCACCGAAAGCAGACCGACATTCACAGGTAGTTCACCAATGTTATGGTATTTTCCAATGACTATCAATACTTAGTCGCAATTACGGGGTCCAAATAATACATCGCTCTTGAGACACGCATGGCAAGCCCAATTATGGACGGCGTCAAGACGGCGTGAATGGGCTGCTGATGCCCGGCGCCGGCCGCATACGGTGGAGAGGTGATTCTCTGGACCAAACAGGCACGCAACCATTGCGACCGTCGGTACAAATAAACGGGCGGCGCCGGACAGTCCGAAACCCAAGGCGTCCGGCAGGAAAACAGAAACGGAGCAGCGTTGGCTGACGTAGCAGGTCAGCCATTTCCCCGGGGCGTTACCGCCCAGGGCGCTGCTCCCGGTATCCGAAACCCGGCAAAAGGAATCAGATACATAGGTATGAGTACCATATACCGGACACGAACGCAACTTTCCCTATTCGGGGCCATGGCCGCCCTGCTGGCAGTCATGCTGGCGGTAACCCTGGCCGCCGGTCCCGCCCAGGCCCAGGGCCTCACCCCGGTGGATCCGAGGACCGGAGACAACGAAGACTTCTACGACGAACCCTACCCCTGCTCCGAGGAGGCACAACCGGACGACGACACGGCGAGCGTCATCAGCGAAGGCTACTACGCCGTCTTCGACGCCTTCTGGGACTACGAAGCCGGGCGCCTGTCCGACAACTTCTGCCCCCCAGAGGTGACCGAGACAACTGAATACGACCCAGCCACGGAGAGTGTTGTAACGGTCACCACCCGCAGCGACACCAACATCCATATCAGCGAGACGGCCTTCTCCATCCCCGACAGCTACAAGGTCACGGTCGTCGACTCGGCCGAAATAAACGGCAACCCGTCCACGGCGTCGGAACCCAGGATCGACCTTTCCGACTATCCGTTCTTGAGGCAAGCCGTATCGGCCGTAGAGCCGGGCCCGGACAGCACGGCGGAGAATCCGACGACCGTCTTCGCCGACAATTCCGTCTGGTGGGTCAGGCTGGACCAGCCGTGGACAACTGCCGACGAGACGTCCCCCCTCAAGATAGGCTTCTCCACCGCCCTTATGAAGGAGGGGGACTGGCATAGTCCGGACGGCCTTCCGGTGCAGTTCCAGTTCGGGGCCGTGCGCGTGATCGAGCCCGGGATCCCTCAGAAAGTGCACGTAATGGGCGCTGACTTCTTCGCCTTCGACCAGCGGGAAGCCCACGACACGATTTTGACGAGGGCAAGCTGGAGCAACATCGAGACCGCCACCGAAGGCACGATCGACATGGCTGTCGATGAGTACCGGCCCATGCAGTTCCTCTTCACCAAACCCGGCGAGTACCTGGTGCAGGCCCGGATACGGGCCCACGTGCGGCGAGGCCCACCGGCTGGCTCCCGCCCAGACTGGACACCCATCAACCCCGGGGATTCCATAACCGGCCCGACCGAGGGGTACACCTTCCACGTGGGGCCGGTGGCCGACGTGGGCGTGACCCTCACGCACACCGACGAGACCCCCGGGGACGGCGCCACCACGGTGACCGACGGCACGGCGTCCTTCAGCGTAACCGCCACCAATCACGGCCCCCAGCCCGCTAGGAACGTCATGGTGAAGGTCAATCTGCCCGTGGGCCTGGACTTAGTGGCTACGGACCCGGGGCAGACCGGAGTCACCTACGAGTGCGGCGTCATCTCGTGGCGGGTCGGGGACCTGAATAACGGCCTGTCCCAAACCCTGGACTTCACCTCCAGCGTGGGCGCCGGAGTCCCCAGGTCCCTCACCGCAGACGCGGAGGTCCACGGCTCCACGGTGGACCATATCGAGGCAAACGACTCCGTCTCGGTCGAGGTCCTCTCGAGCAGCACGGTGGTGTGGCCTCCCTTCTTCCCGGGCGTGTCACGCGACATTGTGGAGCACGCCTTTGCCGGTACCCACGCCGGCGACCCGGTGGCCGCCAACAACCCCGACGGACGGGAACTCACCTACACCCTTTGGGGACGGTGCAGCCACTGGTTCCAGGCGCACTCCAACGGGCAGATCGTGCTGGCCTCCGGCCGGACCCTGGACTACGACGAGCAGTCGGAGTTCCGTCTGACCCTTCACGTCAGCGACGGGGTGAACGCCAGCGGCGCCGCTGACGCCTCCGCCGACGACAGCATACCGGTGACCATCCGGGTGATTGACACGCCGGACGACGCGGTCCACCCGGCGGTGACCTTCAGCTTGGGCAATGGCGACCCCGGAGGCTATCCCGACCTGGACTTGAGCAATCCGGTGGCAGGGTCCACCGTCGCCATCACCCCGGGGGTCCAAAACCTTCCGGCGGGAGTGCAGCCCAATGACTTCCTCTGGACAAACTCGCTGGGCGGCAGGGAAGAATTCCGGGGAGCCGATGGCCTGGTATGGGCCTCGGCGCCATCCGCCGGCGCCATAACCTACACGGTGCAAATCCAGTGGAGCGGCGGCGGCATAACCTCCAGCTACACCATCAACTGGGTTGCCCCGCCCAGCCAGGGCTGACATCGATGGTCTCAAGGGTGGGAAGCCGCGGCCCACGGTGAGTCCGGCCGCGGTTCCCCACAGGGAGCAAAACAGTCCCCTTTCCCCCTGGGAAAGCGTGTCGGTGTGGGCCTTCCCCTTTTTCATGCCCATGCGTGGGACGGAGGGCCATTGGCAATTCCCGCGAAAGCGGGAATTCTGCATGGACTGCCGCTGAATATCTATCAGGAGTCTCTACCGAATATGAACACTACCAATGTTTCGCAAATATCGATCAGGAAATCTGCCAGGAAAGCCCTCGTCCTATGCCTGCTCGCCGCTGCCGTGGCGGCTTTTTTCTTTTACGGGACCGCACAGGCCCAGGAAGGAGCGGAGTACGGCTACGTCGATTTACAGATGACTTATGAATATGACTCGATTGAGGTTGCATACACCGTTCGGAATGCTGGTACCGCGACAGCCACCGGAGTTACCGTTTCATTTCTGCTTGAGGACTTGGAAACGAATTCTCTCAATAAAACTCCTTCCGTTATAGATAAGATGACAGACAACGATACCAAAGAACAAAGGTTTATGTGGAAGGTTGGGGCTATACTACCGGGCGAGACCTCGGATAATTTGACATTCGCCACAGAAAATCACTCCGGTCACACCACCGCGGAACGGATCGGGGTCATAACCGCCACGGCCTCCTCCGATCAGCCTGAACCGGGGCTTTTGTTGGCCAATAACGTCAGAAGAGTATATTCATATGCTGCCTCCAGGTCGGGAGCAACTAGGCACATGCGTGGCAACAGACTGGGGCTCCTGCTGTCCCTAGACAACCTGCGGCCGGATGCCGGAGGCGACGTGGGCTTCGACTTGACCGCCCGTAACCAACTGGGGATTCCTACGAGCTCAGACATCAATCTCATCGCAGATGCAGCGGTGAAAGTGGAATTGTCCAAGGGACTGAAATTCAATGAGGGTTGGGATCCGCCCGATACGTTTGTGAAATCAGGCAGCCAATCGGCGATCTGGTCCCCGCCGGACACGGACACTAAATTTTCTGATAAGACAAATCCTGAATCTCGGGAGATTGAAATACAAGCCCAACTGACCTCGGACACCCTGGACAAAATCCCGCTGGAGGAGCGGTGCATCACCGCCCGGGTAACCGACAGCATTCCGCCCCCTAGCGCGGATTACGCCCTGGGCAGCCTGACGGAATGCTTGGGCGACGACCCGCCGGTGCTGCTTGAGGAAGGCTCGGTAGCCATTTTGACGTCGTTCCCCTGCATAAATGATAGCCATACCGATGCCCATCAATGCGAGAGCGTCCCCGGTGTTGCAGTGGCGGCGCGCCTGCCTTCTCGTCACGGAGATTACGTAGAATCCGATGACTTTTACGCTAACCTGCGTTCCCATGACGTGGGGCGCACTGACGAAACGACAGGTTCACGTAATCGTCATCTTACAGTCTTCCTGGACCCTGAGTCTGTCTTCATTCAGGTCAAAGACCCCGAGGGGCGCGTCCGGGACAGCCACACACAAAGCGTGTCCGACGTTTCGTGGCAAACTGCCAGAAAGGCCATCAGTGGAAAGAATCGCGCGGTGGATGGGGTAACGATAACCTACACGCGGAAGGACATCAAAGACGCAAGTGCGTGGAAATCCATGGGTCCCCGCACACTGACCGTCACCAGGGAGGATGGAGCAACGCCAGGAAAAGTGAAAATCCGTTTCATTTCCAACGGAAACACATTCTTTGACTTCAGCTCCACGAACACGGTTACAAAAGGCGCTTTTAATATAACGACGGTGGATCCGCAGGAATTCCCCTATTTCGCCGAATTCGAGACGCTGGGCACCTATTTAATCAAGTATGACTTAACGCTTACCGACTCCAGCAGCAACCCATACACCGACTCGGGCACCTACACCTTCCACGTCGGCCCCGTAGCGGATCTGGAGGTGCGGGACGGGGGGCCCGGTTCGCTGCCGCCGGGCCAGCGGGCCGTCAGCATCATGGCCGTGAACCACGGCCCGGACGCGGCCCCCGCCGCCAGGGTGACGGTGCCCGACCTGCCGGAGAACGCAACCGTCAATTACACCGCCAGCCGGGGCAGCTTCGACTTCGACTCCGATGCCGCCGACGGCGCCGGGGCCTGGGTCTGGGACATCGGCGAGCTGCTGTCCAGGGATACCAATCAGGCCAGGACCGGCCGGGACGGGGAGACCCTGACCATCGCCACCGGCGCCGCCAGCCAGGTCACCGCCGCCATCGAGAACACGCAGGACTACCAGGTCTGCATCAACAGCAGCGCCGCAGACGTGGACGCGGACAATCAGGAGGATTGCAAGACTGAGTCAGGCAACACGAACGCATGGCACGCTGCGGTCTGCGTGGACACCGCGGCCAACGAGATTGACACGAGCATCACCGTAGAAGGGACGTGCGACGGCACAACGGACCGTGAATGGACCGAAAACGTCTGCGCCTCAAGTGCTGGAGGTGTCCTGGCAGCCCGAACTGAGGCGGTATGTTTCGGCTGGCACAGCACGGTCTACTACGACTACGACGACGGCAATGACGAGGCGGTCATAAGGAAGGTGAGCGGCTCGGGCGAGGCCCGGCTGTCGGCCGCGCAGGTCCGCAGAGACCAACGGGTCACCTCCGTCTCCTGGCCCGACATCAGCACCTTCAACCAACGGCCGGTGACCCACTACGAGGTAGCGCGGTCCACGGACGGGGGCTTGAACTGGAGGCTGCTCTCGGACCGCTGGCCCATCAGCACCTTCTTCGACCAGGGGGCGGGCGCCGGGCCAAGCGTGCGCTACCGGGTGCGGACGGTGAACGACCAGGGCCATAAGGGGCAGTGGTCGGCCGCCGTCGGCTCCGGGCAGTCGGCCAAGACGCCGGCCCAGCCGCAGAACGTGATAGCGGCCACAGCGGCCACAGAGGGCGCCAGCACCATCACCCTGTCCTGGGAGGAGCCGGCGAGCGACGGGGGCTCGCCCATCACCGGATACCAGGTGCAGGCGTCGGCCACCGGCGAGGGAGGCTGGGGCAACGCCTGCGGCACCTCCGACGCCGCGGAGCTAACCTGCGATCACACCGGCTTGAACGTTGGGACCACCCGCCACTACCGGGTGGCGGCCCGCAACGCCAACGGCCTGGGGCCGTGGTCGGACCCGCCCGCGGCGGGTTCCACCGAGGTCGGCGTGCCGGACGCCCCGCGCAGCCTGAGAATCCAGACGATCCAGGCTGCATCCGGCGAAGCTGTCCATCTGACCTGGACCGCGCCGGCCAGGGACAACGGCAGCCCGATCCAGGGCTACGAGGTTGAAGGGTCCTTTGACGGCAGCGACTGGAGCACGCTGGGCAAGACGGATAGTAAGTCGGCAAGGGATCTGCTGGACATCGGGTCGATCCTGTGGTTTAACCCCGGGCAAACGCGCCACTACCGAGTCAGGGCTTCCAACACAATCGGCGACGGCCAGTGGTCCAGCGCCGTCCGCGTCACCACGGCAGCGGCGCGGCCCGAGGGGATGTCGGCGTGGGCCGAGCCCAACGGCCAGAACGCCATAGACATCTTCTGGGGAGAGCCGCACCTGAAGGGCGCAGCTACAATCGCCAGCTACGAGTTGCAGGTGTGCGTCCCGCCGAAGGAGTGCGCCGCCAACAACGACAGCGACTACTCGCGGGTGACCAGCCCCTCGGGCACGACGCTGTCCTACACGCACACTGGGCTGCAGCCTGGCGATGAGCGGTACTACCGGGTGCGGGCGCGCAACAGCGCCGGATGGAGCGAGTGGTCATGGCCGACCTCGGCAACCACGCTGGACCTCGACCTCGGCCCTGACACCGGATTGCCCGGCGCTCCGAGGCTGACGGCCCGGGCCAACGGCTCGTCGGAGATCAAGCTGTCCTGGACCGAGGCCGACGCCCGCGGGTCCGAGATTGACACTTACGAGCTCGAATTTTCCGGCGACGGCCTGTACTGGGACCGGCTTGCCTACAACTGGCCCGGCGATACGGAATACATTCACGAGGGGCTGGACGGCGGGACCAGGAATTACTACCGGATACGGGCGCTGATCCTGCACGAGGGTCGCCACATAGGCGGTCAATGGTCCACCGTGGTGAACGCCACCACCGTCGCCGGTGCGCCGGCGGAGCCACTGTTGCTCATCGGCGAGGGTGTGGCCCAGGAGTCCGACGACAGCAAGCACGACCATGTTGCACTGACCCTGAAGATACGAGCGGATTCGACGATCACCCGCTACCAGGTGGAGCGCAGTGTCGACGGTGGCAACTCGGCCTGGAAACAGGTGAGCGTCAGCAAATCGGCCCTCGTCACCGAAGATTGCACCATCGACGGCACGCAGACCAAGTGCGAGACGGTCACTCTGAAGGACAACGCCAGGGACCTCTTCCCGGGCACCTACTACTACTACCGGGTGGCGGCCGTAAACTCGAAGGGAATGGGCCCATACGCCTATGGGGACGCCCTGACCGCCGGCGATTGGGTTCACGCGCCGTCCAGGCCACGGCTGCTCAGCCTGAGCAATGTGAGCCGGAACGCCGCAACGGTCACCTGGATTGAGCCGGAGGACGACGGGGGCGTGGCGGTGACGGGCTACGAGTACCAGTACCTCAGCATCTGCGGGGAAGGCGAAACGGAAAACTGCGGCGACTGGCCGCAGGACGCTGACGGGTTCGACATAGTTACCAAGACGACCAGCAAGTCGGTGCGGCTGAGCGGCCTCGGCGCCGGGGGAGGGTACCACTTCCGGGTGCGGGCAGTGAATCTAGCAGAGGAGATTACCGGCAAGGGCGATTGGTCGCACGACGTCTACATTGAAACGCCGGACAGCTAGGGGCAGCCGGACGAAGGGAGGAGCGGTGGCAGGGGAGCCAGTGATAGTAATGGACATGCCGACCTGACCAGCACCAGAACTGGCTCCCCTGGGCAAGGAGTCGCCAAAGCAGGGAGTCGCTGCGCTCCCTGCTTATTTTCAGGACGCAATTCGCTGTGTTGCCGGAAGACCACCATTCTGGACTTCCAATAATGGAACCTCACAGCGAAAAGTTGGCAATTCGGTACGCTCAGGACCACCTATTAAATATATCGCCACCGGGACAGTCCAACCCGGACTTTCTCTCAGATACGACTCAGATACGAAAACTCGCTAAAACTTGCAACAACAATATAATTGGGTTTCGATTGGTGGATTGTGTTATTGCTCTGGCAAGCCTGACCCACTCAAAGAAACACTGCAAGATATTTGGACCCTTGGCACATGGCTAAGAGAAGGTCAGGGACCTGCTGCAAAGCTGAGTGCTCTTGTCATGAGCGAAAGATGTCCTCTGCCTGGGATTTTCGGGCCTTGGAGAATGTCTTATTCCACATGCTCTTTTCTCTTCTGAGCTCCCTGAACTGCCATGTAACGGCTCCAATCAACAAGGTTGATCCCAAGACCAGGAAGAGCGAAGGCCACCAGGGAGGCCCTCCGCCCATACTTGCCGCGATGACCATGGTCTCCCCCTCGGTATGGCCACCGGAGGCGTTTCCATTGTCACCTGCGTCCATTACAGCGGCGGGATTGTCACTGGACTCCGGGTCCGAGGCCCGGCGCCTGCCCTTTCCGAAGGTGGCTCCCGGGTCATTCGGCATGGCTTCATTTTCTGGAACTGCCCCGGCCCCCGTCTGGGGCTGAGTGAGGTCGGCAGAACGGGTTACCGCCGCCAGGCAAAATGGCGCATTCAAGTCGCGGACGGTAATGGCGACCACCCCCAGTTCGTCAACTTCCAGGAAGAAGTCAACGGATGACCAGTCGCCTTCTTTCTCCTGGTAACGGTGGACTTGAACGGCACCATTTTGATGAGCTGCGTTGGCCGCCACGTCGCCGCCCAGGGCCAGGGAGTCGAACCTCACTGCCGCAACTGCCCCCTTCAGGTCAATGTCGCTGACAGGATCACCCAGGGTATCAAAGACCTGGAGAGTAAACAGTGCCCGATCTTCACCTCCCGGCCATTGGCCTGCGCAGTTGACTGCTGCGGACTCCAGCCTGACAAAGAGAGGCGACTTGGTGAAGTCCTGCGGGATGTGGATGGCCGCCGTTCCGTCGGGGGTCTCCAATGAGAAGGGCGCCTTCGGGTCGACCAGGCCAACGGACTGGGAGGATGGGCTGGTGATTGGCACCTCCTGGACGTCGGCCAGGGTTATGGTGACTGTAATTGAGTCCATCCCGCCCCGGCCATCGGACACGGTTACGGCTAGGTCATAGGTCGGTTTAACTTCCAGGTCCAGCACTCCATAGGTGCGGAGTTGACCGTTTAGGGAATCCACGGAAAAGTACGATGCGTCTGGACCGGCAACAAAGTAGGTGAGCGTATCGCCGTCCGGGTCGGTGGCGGTTAAGGGCAGGCCCACTGCCGTTTCCCGGGCGGCCTGCTCCACGACCTGCCGTTTAGCGCTCGCTCCCTCGGTGAAGACTGGCGGACTGTTCTGGGACCTGTGATCAGGCCCGACCGCGGTCACGGCGACGTCATCATCCTCGATCTTGACCGTACCGCCGGCGTGGGGACCTGTGAGCACGTCTTCAGGCAGGGCGCCAAAGCCGAGGATGACCGTCTCATCGTCGGAGTCGTCGTCCTGACTGGAAGTGAAAGTAAAGCTCTCGGACCGGGCTCCTGGGCCGAAGTACAGAGCCCCATCGGTCAGACCTGATATGTGATAGTCGTCCGACTCGGCCGTGTGGTTGGTGGCGGTTACTGGTATTGCCAGAGTCCTGTCAGAGTCAGCGGACAGTCTGACAGTTACTCTGATGGACCGTCCTTCTCCTACGGCATACTGGGTGGAACGGTAATACACGCTAAGCTGAAGAGGTGGCGGGACCTCGTCATCGGTTATGAAAACGGTGGCCCTGGGGATGGCTCCCAGCGATACGCCCTGGGGCAGGTTTCCGAACCTCAGGTGCAAAGTTTCATCGGCGGCGTCGGTGTCCTGCTGGGCGATGACGTGGAAGCTAGCTGATCGGCTGCCCCTGGCAAAACTGAGGGACCTTCCTGAAAGTCCTGAGAGATGGTAGTCCCCGGCCTCCGCGCTGCCCCGGGTGACAGCAACCGGGATGCGAAGCGACTGACTGGCAGCAGAAGATAGCCGCACCGTCACCCTGACCGAATCCCCCTCTTGGACGGTGTAGGCGGCGGAGCTCATGTTGGCCTGGATGTTGCGCGGTATGGTGGAGGTCGTTTTGGGTGAAAGCGCATTGCCCAGCCCGTTATCGGGACCCTGGTCGGGACCGTTACCGCCGTTGTTGCGGGTGTTCGATGGCAAGCGGGCTGTGCCTATGGCATAGCGGGCTGATTGAGCTGTCTTGCCGGCGCCGTGGCCATCAGTGTATGTGGCCGTCGCCCAAAGGAATTTACCCAGGAATTCTGCCGTGGGCGTGTGGCTCCTGCCTGTGGCGCCAGCAATCACCTGTGCCGTTCCGTGGGCCGTATCGGAGAGCTTCCACTGCCAGGAGACATTGGCAAGGCCGCCGTCGGGGTCGGTCAATGTTGCCGTCACTGCGGAGTTCACCCTGGGAACCGAGGTTGAAAGCGCCAGCTGGCCAGCCTCGTCGACATTGGTGACTGTAATAGTGACGGTCGCAGTGGCTGAAGCGTTGGATGCGTCCGTTGCCTTGACCGACACGGTATGGCTGGGCTTGCGCTCGTAGTCCAGGCGAATCCGGGTCGTCAGCTGACCGGTACTTCGGTCTATGTTGAACGAACTACGGTCCGTCCCGCTCAGAGAGTAGGTCAGTACGTTGCCGGGATTGGGATCAGTGGCCGCCACAGGCGTTCCCACGTTGGTGCCCACGGCAGCATCCTCGGGCAGAGAACGGGCAACTGCAGCCTGCTGAAAGACCGGAGCCTGGTTAACCGGGGGAGCCGCCTGGATCGCGTTTGCCGGTTCTGCTCGGACGCTCTTTCCAGAGCCATGGCCGTCGGTATAGGTGGCGGTGACTCTTAGGTGCTGGTTGATGTGGCTGTCCAACGGGGAAAAGGTCGCCGAGGCAGCCCCGCTGATGTCGCTCCACTGGTTCTGGTCCGCCGAGCTGGCCCACTGCCAGGCGAGCCCGGTAATGCTCCCATCAGGATCAGACAGCGAGGCGGTAAGTTCAGCCTGTGTCTGGGGTTGCAGGGAGGAAAAGGTAATTTCTCCTTCCTCATCCTCGTTGAGTACGGAAATGGTCACTTTCTTGCTTGCATCCCAGGACGAGTCGGCTCGGCCGCTGGTATTCTTGCCGTCCCTGACGTAAACAGTGACGGTGTACCTGTTCAGGGTCTCGAAGTCCAGGAGGCCTCTGGTCTTCAGCTGACCGGAAGTTGTTTCGATTTCAAAGTGGCCTGCGTTCGCCCCTCTGAGGCTGTATGCCAGGGCGTCACCATCGGGATCAATGGCCGCCACTGGACTGCCGATGGCAACTCCTGCCTCAGTGTTTTCGTCCACCTCTATATCTGTTTGTAAGCCCTTGACGCCTACCGCCCCGGAGGGCAGGTCGGGGAAATAGGGTGAGCGGTTCGGGCCGTTATTCACTGCGCCCGAGGGACTGGCATGGATACTCTTGCCGGAGCCCTGACCGTCGGTGTAGGACACAGAGGCCCGCAGGTACTTGCCCACATCGTCGTCCGTGGGAGTGTAAGTTGCCGAACCTGCGTTGCTGATAGCCGTCCAGTTGGTCTGGTCGTCAGAAATTTCCCAGGTCCAGCTCTTTCCGGTAATCGCGCCATCGGGGTCGGTCAGGGTGGCAGTGAAAGCGGCTCGGGCCACCGGACGGGACGGAGAGAAGGTCACACCTCCCGCTTCATCCAGGTTGACCACATGGATCGTTACCGAGGCATTGGATGAGAGTGTGCCGTCCGACGCCCTCACTGTCACTGAGTAGCTGTTTCTAACCTCATAATTCAGCGCTGTCCTGGTCTTCAACTGGCCGGTGACCCGGTCGAAAGAGAAGAAGCGGGCGTCACTCCCCCGGAAGCTGTAGTGGATTGTTGACCCTTGAAGATCCGTAGCGCTAACAGGTTCGCCGATGAGAGAGTTCGCAGGCGTGTTTTCGGGGACGGTGCGGGTCTGCGAATAGCCCCCGGCGAACAGCGGCGGATCGTCGCCGTCGGTCACGGTAACCTGGACCCTCTTCCCATCTGTGGCAGCGTTCATGCCGGACCGGGCAAGGATCACCACCTCATATACGGAGCCCTGGACGCCGGGATTCTCGTAGTCGGGAGGTTCCCTGAAGGTAAGGACTCCGGACTGGCTGATCTGGAAGAAGGTCCAGTCATCGGTGTCCTGCACTTCCCACCGAAGGGGGTCTCGTTCCGGCTCAGTGGCCGTGAAGCGCGCCACCTGACCGGTTGTCTGTTCGACGAACGTTACCGCCTCCGGCCCCGTGACGAGGGGCTGTTCGTTGTAGTCAGTGACGACAATCTGTACGTTAAGTCTAGCCCTGTGGGTTGTCCCGTTGATCTCCTTGTCCGCGTTGATGGCAACGTCATATACGTTGTTGCGGCCACTGTCGCGGGGGGTCTCATAGTCCGGCTCCTCGTTGAAGGTCAGGGATCCGAAGTCAGCCAAGCCCAACGACCCCGATAAGGAGAAATGCCTGGCATCCGTTCCGGTCAGCGTCAGAGTGGCAGCTCTCGGTTCTATGGTGTAGCGGTGAAGAACAGGGGAGTAAACAAATTCGCCCTCGGAGAAATTGATTCGGGACGCGCCGTGTATCTCCACCGGCACGTCGGTGACGTTGATGGTCACGACAATGGAGTCGGAGAGCATAGAAGTGTTGGTGGCAGTCACCGTCACCGAATAGCTCTGCTTCTCGCCCTCGTAGTTCAGGGGAGCCTTTGTCCTCAGTTGTCCCGTCGCCGAATCTATGCTGAAGGACGTTGCATCCGCTCCTCCCAGCGTGTAAAGCAACACCGGGCCACCTGTGGCCCTCACGGGGCTTCCGATGTTAGAGCCGGCCGGAGTGTTCTCAATGATACTGAGGGTCGTGGTTGTCGACGGGAAACTAGGGCTGACGTTCTTACTCGCCACCACCGACTTGGCGGGATCGGTGAAGTCGTACCGGGCGGTCTTGCCCGAACCTTGCGGGTCAGTGTAGCTTGCCGTGACCCGAAGGTACTTGCCTTCATCTGCCTGGACCGGACTGTAGCTGTAGGTGGCCGCCTCAGCCCCGGCAATGTCCTCATAGGATCCACTGCGGCTGTCAGCCCGCGACCACTGCCACGCTTCGGCTGAGACCTCGCCGTCGGGATCGGCGAAGGTTGCGTGCAAGGCCACTCCCAGCCAGGGCTGTCGCCAGTCCAGCGACACAGTCCCTGGTTCATCCATATTGATTACCTTGATTATAACCAGGGCGGCGTCATCAGCCACCAGGTCCGTTCCTCCCCTGGGACCCTTCCCGTCCCTGACCCCCACGTGAAGCCAATACTCGTCCTTTGTCTCGAAATCCAGGGGAACCCTGGTTCTTAGTTGTCCGGTGGAGCTGTTCAGGGTAAAGGCATCCACGTCGCCACCGGTCAGAGCGTAGTAGAGCCGATCGCCAGCATCAGGGTCTATGGCTGCCACCGGTTCACTGATGTTCGTTCCGGCTGATGTGTTTTCTTCGACGGTGAGGTCAAACCTGAACTGGCTGAACTGTGGCGGGCTGTTCTCTGTGGTCTGGGCGTAGGAGAGGCCGGGGCTGGTAGAGAGAAATGACATGGCCAGCACAAGGCTGGAGAAGATCGCCAGTGGCAAAGCGGTCTTGCGGATATTTTTCCTAGTTGGAGTCATCCCCCCTCACACACACCCGAGGCTGTATCATCGGCGCTTCAACGAACCAGGATAGGTTCGCAACCGTGTCCCCTTCCCCTCAATGCCCCTTAGCTCCAAGGAAGCGCTAGAGCTTCTCCAGCGTACAGTTCATGGTAGGCTGTAGACCAGGTTGAGTCTCATTGGCATTCCAAGAAATGACGCCGAGGGATGGGTACGCCATAAAGTGTAAGAATCCGACGCAGGAAAAGGCAACGGAATTCCGTTGCGTGGTTTGGGGCTTTTGACTGCTGGCCATAGTCTGCTGTTAACTGAAGGTACATGATAATATCTGCAACCTTGAAGGTTGGATCGGAGCCTATTGACATCAGCTTCCTGCCTGAGACGCTGGACATTGGGTATTCTTCCTCCATGTCGAAGGCCCGCCAGATAGCGCTGCGGACCGCAAGGGAGCAGGAGGCCCGGTTCGGCCAGCACGTTGGCTATGCCCGATTCGTCTGCAACCGAACCCTGGGCAAGTTCAAGATTGGGTTGGAGGTGGGAGAGTGGCTGAGTGACGAGAGTTCCTAACCCCTATCCAACAGTTTGCATGGCACGTCCCCGCATCCCCTTCGACGAAGGCGAGTTCCAGAATGAACCTGTCCCGTTTCGGCAGTACATATTGCCGACCCCGCCAACAGTGTCTCCACAGCTATTCGGTTCCGTTCACCGAACTTGCTCCTATTGGGGATAGACCGCGCCGCTGTCTTCTTCAAAGACTGGGCTGGGGTCAAATCCATCCAGGGCCCCGGTGTCGCCGCCCAAGGCCACGGTAATGATCCTGACGTCCTCCAGGATCAGTCCGAGATAGGTGTGTTCCGGGTCCCCCGGCTCACCGGGGAGGTCATCGTCCCGCAATTGGTCCACGAACTCAGCGCCCCCTTCCTGGGCAATCTGCCGCAGCACCGGGCTGGGGAACACCTCTGAACCGAAGATGGCCGGCACCTGGGATTCCCTAACCTGTTCAATCAGGGCGGCGACCTCTCTGGCCGAGGGTTCGGTAAAGTCCGAGGGCTGAACGGCGCCTATTATCTCGAAACCGTATCTGGGGCCGAAGTAGGGAAAGGAATCGTGGTAGGTGAGGAGCAGCCTATTCTCCCGGGGGATGGTGGACACCGCCCGTATTATTCGTTGGTCGAGGTCGTTAATCTTAGCTGAGAGTTCCCCAAAATTATCGTTGTAATACTCCGCGTTGTCCGCGTCCATACGGACAAGCTCATTGCGGATGTGTATGGCGTATCTCAGCGCCAGGTGCGGGTCGGTCCACAGGTGTGGGTTGGGATGTCCGTCCTCTTTCGGAAAGGAGAAATCAAACACCCACTGGTCCTGGGTAATGGTTTTGGGCCCCAGGATCAGGTGCGCGGCCCCTTCCTTCTGGTTGGCCTCCGCCATTCTGATCGTGGGTTCTTCAAGGAAGAGACCGTTGGCTATAAACAAATCCGCTTCGGCCAGAATAGCGGCCACCGACGGGGAGGGCTCAAAGGTATGGGAGTTGGTGCCCTCGGGGACGATTCCTGTCAGCGCTATGCGGTTACCGCCTATGTTTTCTGCCAGGCTGGTAATGGGCGAAACTGTGCTCGCGACTCTCAACTTCGCTGAGGTGCCGCCGGGGGCTGAGACGTCCTCGTCCTGGGAAGCACTTTGCGATCCTGAACAGCCCGTTGATATTGCTAAAAAGGCTATGAGGCTGAGAAGCGAGAGTACGTAATAGCTAAGGCTCAACTTACCGGTGGCGCTCATTTTCGGTATGTTCCTCCGGGTCACGATATTTCGGACCAGTGTTTTGAGACGGTTCCAAATTAAGGAGATTGGATCCCGGGGAGGGAATCCACTCACTGGACGGGCAAGGGGGCTGAACAGCAAGCTTCACCTGGCGGTTGACCTCCGCGGCATGCCAATGAGTTTGGGTCGGAGGGAGGGAAGGATGGCGGACTGCACCCAGGCTGGTACATTTATTGTTGATATCGCAGCCGAACATCTACTGGCCTTGCGAGGCTACGACTCCGACGCCATCGTGGCTGAAGCCCAGGTTTAGGGTATGGAGCCAGCGATTCCACCGAGAGGCCACCGCAGGGAAACCCGGTACTGCGACCCGGTACTGTATTAAATGTCTGATTCAGTTGAGAACGCATCTCTATACTTCCCACTATGGAGAGCGGTGGCCGCCCGATACCCCAAGAACGCGGCTTCGTTCCTGGCCATCGATCAGATTCGGGCACTGACGCTCTGGACCAGACTATCTTGCCGACGTTGCCTGACACCTTCCATAGAGTAGCTGCAACTCTTCCAACATTTCCTGACGGGTGTCGGCCGGCGAGTGGTCATCTTAGTAGGGCCAACGTCCTGGTCAGATGGCTAAATGCGGTGCCTGCGCAGCTCCGAGAGTGCCACTGCCGGTCCGCCCCAGGCGACGCCGCGGAAGATAGTGACGAACGCGGAGCGCCACAAAATGTAAATCATTGCCATTGTGGCAAAGGGCACCAGAAGCCCGGACCACCATGGGTGCCAGACTTGACGGGCGATCAGAAAGAAGTTCGCCAGCGAAACCGCCGCCGCCCCACCGAAGAGAGCCGCGGGCCAGGCGCTGCCCATAAGCGCCAGCGTCGGCCCCAGGATGAAAGGAACAAACATCAGCCACAGCATGACTACGGTGTAGATCCCTGCCTTTACGATACTGTAGTCCATTGTTGCGAAGAAGTTCTTTTCCAAGCCTCTTACGAGGCCTTGAAAGGTGCTGTACCATTCGAAGCCAACCAGCGCTTCTCCCCGGACGAATTCCGATCTCATGCCTCTTCGCTTGACCAGCTTGGCGATCTGGACGTCTTCATCCGGCCGGAGGGCCACACTGCTGTGCCCCCCGATGGCGTGATAGGAGCGGGCGAGAAACATATTGAACGGGCCAACTCCAAAATAGACAGAGCTTTTAGGGTCCCTCACCTTCCAGGGTGGCAGGAGAAGATTCACTGTGGTTGCGAAAACTACTATGCAGCTCCGGAGAAACGGGCCGGTGACCGCGACCCGCGCCGAAAGGCTCAGGTGGTCCAGCCCGTTCCTCAACATATGGCGTACGGCGCACTCCAAGGCGCACGGCGCGAAAATCACGTCACCATCGGTGAACAGCAGCACTTCCCCGGTTGCCGCTTTGGCGGCATGGTAGGCGGCATGATTCTTGCCGAACCATCCAGGAGGCAGCTCCTCGATGTGTATAGTCCTTATCCGGCCGTCCATGGCCTGCAACCGCTCCGCTATTTCGCCGGTACGGTCGTCGGAGCGATCGTTGACATAGACGACTTCATAGTCCGGATAGTCCAACCTCATCAACGACCGAAGTGCCTCTTCCGCCTTGCGCTCCTCGTTCCTTGCCGTCACGATCACGGAGACGCGGAGCAGCGGCGGGTCAACCGGCTTCGGCTTTCCCAATTCATTCAGATATCGCAACTGCCGGACGCCGTTGAGCATGTGCGCCAATATCAGGATCCACGTGAAGAGGGTCAACCCCGAAATGACGACGAAAAAAATCTCCACAATTCCTGTCCTACCCAAATCATGGATTGAAGCAGGCTGACCGGCCTGGCTCGTTGGTTATGGATATACGGACTCTGTAGCACCTCAGTCCAGTGCTTCTGTGAAAACTGGGCTTTCTCGCTGGAAGCAGGGGTGCCGCTGTCGGTCTGTTGCAGTTGGCATCTGTTCCAGACCGATCGGTTCCTCTACGTCTCAGGCTGAGACCGCCTCACCTCATCAATCATCACCCCTTGATTTTGACGGCTCCCCGTAAGCCCGTCCTGGCAATATTGGGGGAGGAATCCGACGCTGCTAAAACCTCCGGAGTGGGTGCCGGCGTGGGTTCCAAGCCTGGGTCAAACCGCACGGGCGGAGAACGGCCCACTTCCAGCCGGATGGGCAGGTTGAAGTCACTCCACAGGACCGGGGGCCCGCCAGCCTGGGAGGTATTAGCGTTGAAGGCCAAGGAGAGGGTGAGAACCAAGCCCAATACCAGCCCAAACGGGGCGGAAAACCGGAGGAACCCGGCCCAGGGGCAAATACTTAGAGACGGGGCGGGGGCGGGATACTACGGGTTTCACGGTGGTCCTCCTGGGGATGTAAGGGGCGCGGGTCATCTCAGGTGAGTGGCCTGCCAGGCAGCTTCACGGCAAATGACGGCAAGTAGTGGTGCCGGTCTGCCTGCCAGGCATATGCTGTAAGCTTTCCTCGATGGACTTCTGGTTCCAAACTTGATTGACTTGATTGAATAGTGGTGGTTTCCTTTCAAAACCCTGGCCGGCAATAGTGGCCTCGGCCCATCGGCTGGCCGCGTCAACACTCAGGTCTCAGAGCACGAGGAAGACGCGAGCGAATCAGCACTCCAGACACGGGCCATCTGGGAATCAAGGAAGGCGGGTACAACCTCGCAATACGATGGTAGCACCCAGCCCATCACTTTTGAGTATCCTTATTGCCCATTATGGTATTCTTTTCGTAACCAACCCGCCCCAGAGGGGACGGACAGGTTCAGTCTTACCGTCCGGCTTACCTACGCGGGTCAACGACATGCCGGGCACGCTGAGATTACTTGCCGGCCCCGTGAGAAGGAGCCAACAAACGGCAACGGCCAACCGGAGCCGAATATCGGGGCACAGCGCCAACGCACCCCATCCCTCCCCAAGGTGTCTGGTCCAACAGATGAGGCCGGGCCACAACCGGAGTGCGGCAGTCTGTTTGCGCCTCCCACAGCAAGTCCAACAATGCTCCGGACATTACGTAGTTGACGCAGCGGGTGGCGAAGGTGGTCAACCAGGCTTAGGAGGAGAACGAAGTGGGGATCAGGTCTACGAAAAGGCCGCTTCACCGTTTCGACTCGGGAATCTGCGCGAACGGGTATCTGACAGAATTGCAGTCAGGCAAGGGGAAGCGGACGAACTACAGCCGGAATTGGTGTGGCCGATCTAAACTAGAGCCCGAGTGGGATGTGCATTTTGCTGGAAGCCTTGCCGGAATGTTCCGGACCTGGATTGCAGGACTGTCCGGCACTTCGGTCTCACCTTAGGCTGCTACCTTCAGGACCGCTAGAGCCATGCTCCGAAGGCTATTGCCTGGCACTGCAACGTTGGCCTACGACGAACTTGCGTACCGTCAGTTCGGCATGGAACAGAGGAGGGGCGCACCACGCCCTAAGTCGACTGACGCTATCGGCGAACAAAGCTGGAGGAGATGACGGAGTTCACCATTCTTAGTTCCTCAATCGCATGGAGGCATGTTCCCATCTGCAACCAATAGTACTTCCGTCCCTTGACCCAGACCCGCTCTTGAAACTCTTCCTCACAATAGGTGTGAGAGATCCGGAGCCGGTATTTGACGTGGGAAACCTGCTCACCATTGGCGCTCGAATCCGTCAATTCCTCAACGATGTCCAACCCATCCGGATAGTTTCCCGCCTGCTCGTTCAGGTAGGTCTGTAACAATTCCCTTCCCGTCGAGCTACCAATATCGCCGACACCCACCCAGACGTGGGTAAATCTCTGAGGGCTGTCAAACCGTACGCTTTTCCGGTCAGAATCGCGTATGGTCCAGTTGGAGGGTACGTCAATGGAAAAGTCGGCAGAGAGATTCGTGTACGTACGCCAGAACGCCTCCGGGGTGGGCGTAACGTATGGGGTCGTCGTCGGGGTGGGTCCGGGCGCCTCCACCCGTACTCCCTCTTTCAAGCCTTGGAGCAGTCCCTGAATGCTCTGCTGGGAAATGGCAAACCCGACGCCTTCAACCCGTTCTCCCGAGTATGACGAGTCATAGTTGTAGGTGTTTATGCCCAGGACTTCGCCGTTGGTGTTCAGAAGCGGTCCGCCACTGTTGCCCGGGTTAATGGGCGCGTCGGTCTGCAGGAGCCATACTTCACAGGCCTGGTCAAAGCGGACTGCGGAAACGATACCGCTGGTAACCGTAGACGATCCGGCAAGGCTCAGGGAGTAACCGACGGTAACAACCTCGGTCCCGGACTTTACTTCTGAGGCATCCCTGAATTCCAGCGGCACAAACTGGCCGCAGCAGATTTCCAGCACCGCCAGGTCCTTCACTCCGTTGTAACCGTGGAGCATTGCCTCATAGACCTGAGTGTCATCGACCTGAACCTGGATATCCTGTGCCCCGTCAACCACATGATGGTTAGTTAAGATTAACGCGCCGCCGTTCTCCGTCTCCTCAAATATAACTCCGGTCCCGCTGCTGAAGTCTGTTTCAATCCGCACCACCCCGGGCTTCACCCGGTCCACCATGGCTGCCAGGTTGTGGGACAGGGCGGCGAGGGGAAACGGCGTGCCCGTTGGGGTAGGGGTGGCCACCAACGCTGGTATTGGAGTGGGGGTGGGAAAAGGAGTAGGCGTAGGAATGGCAGCGAGGGCTCTTTCCAACTCCGCCTGAACCTGGGCCTGGAGTTGTGTCTGGACCTGGGCCCGCACCGTCGCCGGAATGTCGGGCGTCTGTGTGGGAATGGGTGTTGGCAGCGCCTTCTGCATGGTTGCAGTTACCGTGGCGGGAATGTCCGGGGAGGGCAATGGCGGCGGCTCAGCTGTGCAGCCCGTCGCTACAGACAGCGAAAGGGCCATGGTGATCAGGCATAGCAGGCTTAAGTAAGTCTTCAAGTGATTCATTCCAAGGATACAGTGTAGAATTGCATATATCTTACTACCAAGTGCGTGGCCTTTCCGTGACTTCGCCGGGTGCAAGTTCGTCCTTATTCTGTTACTCTTCGCAGCCCCGCTGGACCACTCAGGATGAGCCCGCCCAAGTGTGTGTTAGGTGAAGCGTGTCCTTCGACCGGCTCAGGCTGGTCGGGGAAACGCCATTGCTTCGGACTTTCCACTCTTCCTGAGGGGCGCGAGGGCAATCGCACAAGGGGCATCGTGCGATTGCCCGGGGCGTGGGCAGGTTTCCCAGCTCTCTGCTCTACGCCCACCTTGTCCTTCTCCGCCGCTCCCACAGTCGCTTGACCACAATCTTTGTCGCCAGGGCCATCAGGATCAGGAGCATCAGCAGCCAGGGCCAGGGCGTTGACAGCCCCTTGTCGCCGGTCACACGTTCCCAAACGCGGCTGGTCAGACCAAGCATACTGGTCTGCGTCTCGGCAGACCGGCCGGAAGCGTTGGTATTCCACTCCGTGGTGGTAGTAGTGGTGGTCGTAACCTTGGACATGCCCGGAGACGCTTCCAACCCATTGGGGTCTCCATTCTCAACCGCGGCCGCCGCCGCCGGTTCAGGAGTGGCTCCAGCGGGGACCGTTATGTCCTGGGGCGGTACCACGACCCCCAGAGTTCGTACCGGCAACGCGGACAGGAGCCGCCGCGGCGACGTGAAAGGCCCCGGCGGCGCCGGAGGTTGCTGCAGCCCCGACATCGTCTGACCCTCAGCCAGCTTCGGCTGCGAGGGCGGGCCCGCCAAGGGAGACGGCGAACCGGAATCGTCCGACTCATTCGGGTCATTCAATGATCCTGGCGGATTGGAGCCGCCGGGCGGCGGAGTGGACCCCGGCGGGTTATCGTCGCTTGGCGCCGCTGGCGTAGGGTTGCCAACTCCCGACGGTGTGGGCTGCGGTGTGGGCACAAGTGTACCGGACGGCAGCGGCGTGGGCGCAGGAGTGACAGTTGGCGGCGTGGGTTGTGCCGTAGGCCCAGGGGTGGGGCCAAGCGTCGGCTGCGGTGTGGGTACCGGTGTGGGTACCGGGGTGGGGCCAAGCGTAGGCGGCGGTGTGGGTCCCGGCGTAGCGGCCGGCGGCGTGGGGCCGGGCGTCGGTTCCGGCGTTGGCTCGGGCGTTGGCTCGGGTGTCGGCTCGGGTGTCGGCTCCGGAGTTGGTTCCGGGCGAGACGAACTTTCCTCCTGGTTCTTGCGGGTTCTGCCCTGGCCGGTGGGCGACCAACTGCTGCGGCCCTCGGCGCTGCGGGCGCGAACCTGCACCTGGTAAGTCGTTCCATCAGCCAGGCTTCCGATTGTGGTACGAGTTCCTGTGCCGCTGAAGGAATGGTTAGTCCAGTCAGTTTCTCCATCCTTCCTGTAATGGACGTCGTAATCGGTTATTCGAGAACCACGGTTGTTTGGCCTGCTCCATGAGACGTCCAGGGCAGACCGTGGCGAGTCGGAGTGACGGGTTACTTCCGGCGCGCCAGGCCGGGCCGGGCCGGGTATGTCGGTTACGTTGATCGTGAAGTTAATCTTAGCGGGCTGGCCCTGCACCGTGAACTCCACCTTGCCGGTGTAGGAATCCTTGGCTTCGCGGTCCAAAGTGGCGCCCTGGGCCACGCTTATCTGGCCGGTGGCCGAATCTATGGCAAACATGCCGGAGGTAGCCGCCTCGCCGGTAAGGGTGTAGCCGAAATCCGCATTACCATCATAGGGCCATGGATTGCCTCCCATGTGGCGGCCCACGTTGGTGCCGGCGGGAGAATTCTCCTTGATCTGCCGGACTGCTTCGGATTTAATCCTGATCCAGATTACCTTTGGGGTAAAGCCGCCGTAGCCGTCATGGGCATAGTAGGTGACTCTCGTGTCCTTCACGGCAGGATTCCACTGCCTAATCTGCAATCCGGGCTCATTGTTATCGGTCTGTTCAATTTGGGGCCGCAGTATGCCAGGGTATTCGGCCTCCGCAGTGAAGGTTAGAGTGTCGCCATCGCTGTCAGTAAATTGTGAAGGAGTAGTGAGCGACCAAGGCGACGTGATACCGCCCCACTTCATTCCATGAGTGGGCGGAGAGGCTACTTGTAAGGCGGTAGGTAAATTGTTCTGGGTGGCTTTCGGTGGACTGTTGGTCTGGCCGGTGCCGGCGTCGGACCAGGGGCTGGCGCCCATGTTGCTGGCGGAAATACGCACCTGGACCTCGTAGGTGGCGCCGGGGCCAACGTCCACCAGGTTGACGCTGGTGGTGTCCGCCGGTACTTCGCTGGTCAGGTCGCCCCAGGGGGTGGCGTAGGTGTAGGTCGTCCAGTCCGTATCGCCATTCTTGCGGTACCGGACCAGGTAGCTCTCGACGGTCAACCCGTCGGTGGTCGGAGCGCTCCAGGTTGCGTCCAGGGCCGGGTTGGCGCCCTGGGGAAACTCTGCCAATGGGAACCTGGTGCGGGTCGCTGCGGGCGCGGCCGGCTTCGTCGCCCCCAAGTCTATGATGGCGATTTCCGCGGTGCCCACGCTCTTTCCGGTGGTCGTGCCGGAAATGGTTATGGTCTCAGTACCCTCCGCCGAATCAGCATCGACTTCGGGAGTCAAGGTGAAGGTTTCCGTGCCGATATTCTCGTTGGCTAGAATGGTTATGTTGTTCAGGGACGTGGCAGAATAGTCAGCCGGGTCATTCGCAGTACCGCCCAGGGGCAAGAACGTAATGACTCGCTCTGCCGTGTCGCTCTCGTCATTTCGCGTGGCCGTAACCGTCACTACCGTTGCGCCGGCGTCCTCGAGAACGCTGGCCGGCTCCGCGCTCAGGCTGATGTCAAAGTCATCGTCAATGATGGTGAAAGTGGCCGGTTCCACTGTCAGACTGCCAGCCGTTCCTTGTACCTCGAATGTCTCATCTCCCTCCACGTCGTCGTCTTGGACCAGGTCGAAGGTCTGGGTATTCGACGCGCTGGTGGCCCCGTCCGGAATGGTTATGTCCCGCCCGGAGAACAAGACGTTCCAGTCCGTCCCCAGGGTAGCAGTGCCGGCAGCGCCGGCAGCATAGGAGGTCAGGACCTGGACTTCGCCCTCCGTGCCGGCCCGAGTCGCCGTCATGGTGACTTCGGTGGTACTGCCCTCGACGGCGGAGTCAGGCTCTACGCTGAGGATAACGTCGGGCTCGTTGTCGGTGATGGTTACGGTGGCGTCGGAGCCCACATCGAGGCCGGGCGACGTTCCCGTGAAGATAATAGTCTCGTCCAGTTCCTGAATGGAGTCGTCAACCGGCGTGATTTTCAGAGTATGCTCCTGGTCACTTTCTCCATCAGCAATGGTTATGGTGGTCAGGGGGTTATCTGAGATGGTGTAGTCTGCCGGGTTTACCGCCGTGCCGTTCACGGCGATGGTAACCACCTTTGCTCCATCTGTGCTTCCGTCGTTCCTCGTTGCCGTGACAGTTACGTCGGTCTCACCCGCACCCTCGGCAATACTGGCCGGGTCCACGCTCAGGGTAATGTCGTAGTCGTCGTCGGTGATGGTAATGGTGGCGGGGGCTACCGAAAGGTTGCCGGCCGAGCCGGACACGGTGATGGTCTCGTCGCTCTCCGCCATTTCGTCATCAACCGTGGTGATGGTCAGGGTACCCGTGCCCGAACTCTGTCCGGCAGGAATGGTTATGCTGGACAACTCCCCTGTTACAGTGTAGTCGCCCGATGCCCCCTCAGTGGCCGTGCCACCCAGGGAAAATTCGTCTATCTCGATGGCATCAGTTGTATCGACATTATTCCCCCGCGTCGCCGTGACGGTGATGTTCGTAGCGTTGCCGTCCTCGGAGATGCTGTCCGGGTCAACACTCAGAATAATCTCAGAGTCATCGTCAACCACGTTGATGGTTATGTTTGCGGCGATGTCCCAACTGTTTAGGGTCCATTTGACCTTTCCGGTGTAGGTAGTCCTGGTCTCGTAGTCCAGGGTGGCCCCGGACTTGACGGTAATAACTCCGGTGGATGAGTCAATCTCGAATGCGTCGGTGATATTTCCTTCCAGGGTGTATGAATAGACTTCGTCCGGATTCCCGTCTCCATCCTTGTCGTTAGGGTTGCCCTTCACCGCCCGGCCCACGCTGGCGCCGGCGGGCGAGTTTTCGATAATGCTGCGTTGCTCGTTTGTGGCAATAGTTACCCAATGACCAGGGGAAGGAGAATAGCCGCCGAAACCGTCAAAAGCCCAGTAGTCAATCTTTTCGCGTTTGACACTGGGATTCCAGGCTTGGTAGCGCAGGTGGGGGATTGTGCCGTCCCAATGTATCCAGGCGTGCAAGAGGCCGTGGTGCTCGGCCTCCGCCGCATAGTCAAGGGTGTCACCGTCGGTGTCGGCAAATTGGTGGTCAATCGAACCCGTGCCAATACGGCCCCAGTTAAGAGTGTGCGGATGAAAGAAGCTATTGGTGTGGTACGGCGGACTGTTGGCTCGCCCGGAGCCGACCTGGGACCAGCCGCCCAGGGGCTCGCCATCAGAGTCGAGGGCGCGAGTCTTTACGTGGTAATTCCCGCCAGCATCCAGGCCTGGCAGGTTGATGCTGGTGGTGGTGCTGTCCACGCGCCCGTTGCCCTTCCACTTGGTTTCGCCCTGCTTGCAGTGGTAGACCTCGTATTTGGACAGAGAGGTGGTGTCGTCGGGCGCCGTCCAGGTGGCGTCCAGGGCCGGGTCCGACCGCTCGGTGAACCCGGTGCGGGTAACCGTGGGTTCGCCGGGCTTTATCGTATGAAAGTCGTTGTCGAGAATGGCGATATCGGCGGTTCCTACCTTGGCTCCGTCGGCTGTTCCCGTTATCCGGATCGTCTCGTTACCTTCGCTGATCTCGTCATCCACAGGGGTAATGGTCAGCTTAGCGGAATTGCTGTTGCCTTCTTCGGGAATGGTAATAGACGTCAATGCTGTTGCGGTGTAGTCAGTTTCGTCGGTGGCCGATCCTCCGGCAACTGAAATGGTGACCGTCTTCTCGAGTTGTTTCAACTCACGGCTCACATAAACTGTGATCTCGGTGGCTCCGGCATCCTCCCTAATGGTGCTCTGGCTTAATGCAAAGATGATATCTTCGCCGGTAGAACGGTAATCGTCGCTGTCGGTAAGAGTAATAACGGCATCACTGACGGTCATTCCATCAGCTGAACCGGTTATCACGATAGTCTCAGGTCCCTCGTAAATCTCGTCTTCAAAGCCCGTAAAGGCTAGTCTAACCGTTTTGCTGCTCGCCCCATCCGGAATGATCAGATCGGGCAAAAACCAGGGCACCCAATCCTGGCCCGAGCCTTCTATTGTGGCAGTTCCCCCCATGGTATAGCCCACGGTTACTGCGCCGTCCGTTCCGGTGCGTGTCGCCGTTAGCGTAAGTCCTGCGGCGGCGTCGCTTTCAGATAAAGTGGAATGGCTTGCGGTCAGCGCAATATCGTAGGCGTTGCAACTGGGCGCGGTGGTCTGGGGAGAATAGGCCGGCAACCGTATTGGGTCCGGTGGGGTTGTTTCCTCAGCCACCACCACAGAAGAAGACAGGAAGGCTGCCAGCAGTATCGCCAGCAGGGCCGCCGTGGACGCGGCCAGTCTCAGATAATCGTACTTAAGGGCGTCGGTCTTCATCGCGCTTTACCTCAGTGTCTGTGTTCCGGTTACCAATCGCTGGACGAAAGGCGCTGGACGGAAGTGCCTTGGAGTAAGGCATTGCTCCTGTTGCCGGAAAAACGCGACACGGGCCTGGCATTCCCCCCAAGAGGGGAAGAAAGGGTGGAAGGAGAGGAGGGCTCGTTGGCAGCTTCCGGGAGGGGCGTGACGCTGAGGGAAAACCGGCGGAAAGAGGCTTTTGGCCGAGCCGACGTCTGAACTGGCCGGCGGAAGTGTAAACACGAAGTTAACAATCCCGCCAACCGCTTGCAACGGCAGGGGGCAACTGGGTAGTATGGGGTTGTAGCCGCTCCTGATGCCTTTTCGAGGTGAGAGTCGGAGGCATCGGGGCTTGGTCTGTTGGATGTCCGGCCCCTGGCGAGGGCCGGACATCTACAATTTGGGTCGTTCACCGATTGTTATTCCGCTTCCTTTAGGTTCGGTTTTCCCTCGGGCTTTTGGGATACTACTATGCAAGACAATGGTTGTCAACACCAACCATTGTCTCACCAGAAGTTTGTTTAATAAGGTGATTGGAGTAACAAATATTTTCCGGCACAATATTTGTGGTAAGATATGCTTGCGTTATATTACAATAGCTGGCGGCAAGCAGAACAGAAACACGGGAACACCTTGGTGAACTTCGAAACAAGCCCGGATACATCCTCGGACCATCATTTCGATTCAGGCTTATTTCACAGCTATTGCACCGTTCTCTTCCCGCCGGCGCCGGCATGACATCCTTCAAGCTACCCGGCAGGGTATCCTTTATCTGCAAACCGTCGGAGCCGGCGTCCCGGAGGGTGAAAAACCACCTCAAGAGTCGCTTTCGCCCATTAGGGCGTGAGGTTAGGGTGGGGCCCCCTGGAGATGAGGCTACCGGCCATAGCTGGCCAGTTGCCGACGGTACTGTGTAATAGTTCCGAAATAAGTCATAGCTAAACTATTCGCGTCCTGAGCCATGGTTCCGGAGGGAAGAGTAAGGGCGACAGTCTTGAATTGATGCCTTCATTTCAGTCAGGTTGCCGCTTTCAAAGGGCCGTGGTCCAGCTCTCACCCACTCAGGCGCAACTACTGCGTCGAGCAGATTTATCACACAGGTCAGCCTATCAGCATCCGACAGGCCGGAACTGAGACACCATTCCCCGACGGAAGGCAAGGTGGTAGTTTGACTTCTTCTAATCAGCCGGAAGGAAGTTCCTTCAGTGAAGCCCTGGAAACCCATGTGGGCAGTTTAATTACTGCCTTGGACAAGGGGATGGCGAAAGTACTTGTGCCCTACGGCTTGATAGTTCTGGAATTCAAGCTGCTAAAGTTCTGCCTGGGCCACGAGGAATGCACGGCTACCCAGCTCGCGGATGTGCTGCCCACGGACCCGGCTCGAATCAGCCGGTTGGTGAACAGCCTGGTGGAGATGGGCTTTCTGGCTCGCCGGCGGTTGCCCAATGACCGGCGCATCGTGATGCTGAGCCTGACGGATGCCGGCCGGGAACGTATTACCGAATCCGACCGAGCCATTCAGGAGTTTTTTCAGGCTCTGGTGCTGGGGATAAGCGACGAGGATCTGGGCGCCTTTGCTTCCGCTGCACTTACTATGACCGCCAACTACGACGCCCTGGCGCAGGGTCCGGCAACCGACGATTGAATCCCGCAGTGACGTTCCAAGCAGTCGAATATCTCTGAAGTGATTGATGATACTGCTTCTCTCCATCGTTCCGGCGAAGGCCGAAACCCGGAAATCCTAAAGGTACAGCCATAAAGGCAAGGAACGATGTCCGGCGCCAACCATCATGGATTTTGGGCTGCGCCACGTTGACGATTCATCCCCAGCCAACCACTTCAAAGCAGTCGCATTCACGTAGGGGCGCATCGAGATGCGCCCCTACGTTGTTCAGGAGAATATCAGGTCTTAGAGCCTATGGCTTCACCATAGGCAACGCCAACCGTCGCTCCGGGATGCGCTTTACACAGGTCATGGGCGCGGCGAATTTCATCGCACATTTCCCTTGTTGAAGCCCCATAATTAATGGCCGTTTCCATGACTTCGGGAGAGAGGAACCAGCCCATTACCAGGTTGTAAGAGAATTCAATGTCCCTGGGCGTGGTGTAATAGTTGAAAGACCCGCTGGCCTTTACGTCGGCAAAGCCGTCCTGAAGAAACTGGTTTTTCAGGTCCTTTCCCATATGGGGGTGCCCGTCGTTGGCAGCTAAAAGGTCCTCAAACATGTCCCATCCCTTTTGGATAATACCGAAGTCGGGGTGGGAAAAGCAGGAGCTGCTTATCATCTCACGGCTGCCGATGACGCCGCCGGGTGTCAGGACCCGCTTAACCTCTGCCAGAACGGCTTTGGTGTCGGGAATGTGCGTGAGGACGTTATAGCAATGGGCCACATCGAAGTAACCATCTTCAAAGGGCAGGTCGGTGGCGTCGGCAACGTGGAAAATGGCGTTCTCCTGAGCGGCGGAGCTGGCAATTGACCTGGCCAGGTCAATCTGGGACTCCTCCATATCTACCCCGTGCAACTCGCCGGGCGCTACAAGCTTGGCCAGTTCTGTAGATATGGTTCCCGGCCCGCAGCCGAAGTCCAGGACCCGCATTCCGGGCTGGAGAAAAGGGATCAGAAACGCCGCGTTGGCTTCCGCTGTGTGCCGCTAAAAAATTGGAGCATTTCTTCGCTGAAGCCCATGGTGTAATCAGGGGTTGCCGATGTCCGGTCGGTCATCTCCTTTATTCTCCCTGTGGTGGAATCCAGGCCTCCTGGTCGTGGTTTCGCCAGCAGCATCGGATATCTGAAGGGCCGTTGCCCCGGGTGCCAAATTCCTGGCTGCTACTATTGGCGAGTCGGTTTTCATGATGCGGCCTTAATGGTCAATGTTTGTCATTATCCATATGGTTTGCTGGCTACGGCTTCGCCAAAGGCAACGCCAACCGAGGCCCCCGGATCTTGCCTCCACCGGTCATAGGCGATGCGAATTTCGTCGCACAACTCCTGGCTGGAGGCGCCGTACTTTATAGCTGCCTCCACTATTTCTGGAGACAGGAACCATTGGATGGCCAGGGCGTGGATGAAGTCCACGTCCTTTTGGGTGCTGTAAATGTCGAAGGAAGCGGTCATTCGCAGGTTAGTGAAACCGGCTTCGATAATGTGGCCCTTCATGTCCTTGCCCATCTGCGGGTGGGCGTCGTCGGCGGCCAGCAGATCTTCAAACATGTCCCAGGATTTTCTGATAACTCCGTAATCCGGGTGGGTAAAGCACGACCCAACGATCATTTCCCGGCACGCGATGATTCCGCCGGGCTTCAGGACCCGCTTCGCCTCTTGTAGCACAGCCCGGGTGTCGGGAACGTAAAGGAGGACGTTGTGACAGTGCGCCAGGTCAAAACAGTTATCCTCAAAATCCAGGGCGGTCACGTCGCCCACGTGGAAAAACGCGTTGTGGTTGCCACTGGTTTCGGCCACTCTCCGGGCCAGCTCAATCTGGGACTCTTCCATGTCCACACCGTGCAACTCTCCCGGTTCGATGGCCTTGGCCAGTCCCACGGATATGGTGCCGGGGCCGCAGCCGAAGTCAAGAACTCGCATGCCCGGCCGGAGGTGGGGCAGGAGGTATCCGGCGCTGGCTTCAGCGGTATAGCGCCGGACAGACTCCATGAACTCGTCACTGAATCCCATAGTATAGTCAGGGGTACCCGATGCCTGCTGAGTCATTCTCCTTTTCCTATAATTAGAATCGGGGTCCATATTCGCTGGGGAGTAACGCGGGCGGCTAGCCCGGTGGCCCAGCCCACTTGGTCAGTTCGGCTTGTTTTACATGGCTTCGGCATTGACGGGAGAACGCCAGGGTCGAAGACTGTTCTCCCGCCGGTCCCAAGCAAATCGCTTTCCGGCGAAGTTCCTGGTTCGATGCTAGTAGCTTTCTGGCGTCCCTGGAGATCTCGGTCAAGATAATCTATAGCAATTCCGTGCCGGTAAATGAAGCGGTGGCCCGCCGCGGCCCAACTGTTGAAGTAGCATGTCTTCCACGTGTCAGGAACTCCCTCTCCAGGAATGTACTCCTCCTCCCTTGAGTAGGCGGCATCGCCACCAGCGAGCGGTTCCTCGTAATACCCACATTGCTTATCGATGGTGCCAACGGGGGGATGGCCAAAGCACAGGTCGGTTATCACTCGCCTCCAGAAATTCCTGCCGCCGTGTCCCTGAACCCGCCTCTCCACGGCCGAACCCCTCAAAAAGTCGCTAGATCTCCCGAGTAGACACGGGATGTAACTCTGCCAGGGTCAGGGGGCCTAGTGGTAGGACTCGGTGAGGCCGCTATGGAGCCAGTGGACGCCTTCCCCGTTACTCGGTCGGCCCGGTTAAGAGCGAGACATTCCAAAGGCCTTGTCCTCCCACCTGAAGGGTGGCTCAGCCCCCGCGGCCAAGCACCGACCCAACGGAGCGCGCAGCGCATTCGCATCTTAAAACTTCTGTACCAGTCCGGAGATAAAGGAGGGGAGGAAATGAAGGAATTCGAGGAGTATCTCAGGACAACTTCAAAGACTAATCAATCACGCCCATGATCCGGATAGGGTTCGCCATCGTGCTGTTAACCTCTGCCGTCCAGTGTCCCACCGCAAGCCACGACTTGCTGTCTCTTGCCGCGCTCAATTTCAGCTTGACCACTGAAAAAGCCAAAGACAACCAAGTGTGGCAGGAACAAGGGCTTGCCGACTGTCCAGCACCTGTCCCAGGGGGCTTGCGATTGCTCGCCTCGTCAAGCGAGGCAGCAGCACCGCGCGCTAACAAGTTCCAGGGCTGGCCAGGCCATCGTTGGTACCCGCATTGTCTCTGCCCGGCGTTCATTATTGCGCCCCACGGCCAGAGAACAGCCATTGCGCCCCAGTCGAAGAACCCCAAGCTGATTTGACGGCAGTCTCTCTGTTTGCGTACGGGTGCTACTGCTTCATGCAGGCTAAGCTGCTGCAAAGCCCGGATTGTAAGGGTGGTCAGTATGGCCGTGAGGCGTAACCGCATTGGTCAAGAAGGTCTCGCCACCGGGAAAAGCCAAAGCCCAATTTTCGGCGTCAAATCTACTCAATGATCCATTGCACATCAACCTCGCTCCGGAAGGGCAATCGGCATTGAGAATGCTGGCGTAAATCAACCCTCCTGAGTCAATTACACGGAGAATCCGAAGGTGTCTCAGTGCCACAGTCAAAGGCTCCAAGCTGGGTGGATTGGCCTAATATCAGGCAACTGCCACCATACGCCCTCCCTATGCAAGGAGGCATACTCTCGCCTTTAACGGGGGCAAGCACAACAATACCATAAGATGTGTATTAGTATCATGTTATTTAGGGCGCAGCCTGTATTATTAGTGTGTTTATAGATTGGGGGGCTATGTCTTTGACGGAACCCTCGATCTATTTCGGAATGGCTCACCGGGAGTAGGCGGGGCTTCATACAGGCTGCGCCCGTCGGTACTGAGTCCCGATTTTTTCTATGTAAGGTAGTGGAAGGACCAGGACACGAGGATCCCAGTACTTGACTAGAATACAAAACAGAAGGCCGGCCCTCTCGCCTCAAAGGCCGCGGACACCAATGCCCCGATTCGGGTTTTCTAATTGCCGAATACGGAATCCTGAACTCCGGAAATAGCCAGGTTCTGTATGCGCCGGTCCATTTCCCGGGGAGTGTCGGCGATGGCATAGGGTTGGGCGGTGAAATGGGCCGCCAGGTATTCCGCCAGCGCGTCCTGTTCCGTCCCTGGCTCCGCGAAGTCGGCCAGCCCAGGACGGACGATTGCCGAGCCGTCATCTTCGTTCATGGCTCCTCCAGAGGAGCGGGTGTGGCTCGGGTCGTGGCCCGAAACTCCGTAAAGGTTTACCCTTCCTGCCGCTGGCATGGGAAAGGGAAATCCGCTGCCCCCATCCACCAGAAAATTCATGGTAGCCATCTTTATCCTGCGTTTCGGATCGCCCGCGAGTTCGCCCTCTACCACTAACCGATCGGCAATTGTCCCGTCGGCGGCGACTATGGCAAGCGACTGAATACGGTCGCCAGAGGGCGCTGCAGGGTCGAAGCTGAAGCGCATGCCCGCCACCTGGGGAAAGCGGCCGGAATCCACAGTTCCAACTCCGTCGGCGGCGATGGAATGCTCCATGATCGCCAGTAACTCCTGGGCGGTCAGAGGGACGATCACAATCCCGTTGTTGAACCGGAGAGCGCCCTGGATATCCAACTGGGAAATACTGCCTGCGACCTTGCCGATTTCCGGGTTGGCCCGGGGCGGCAGAAGCTCAATCTCTGAGGGATCGTCGGAGCCGGGCGGTTGATAGATAAAGCCAATCTTGTCCCGAATGCCTCCGCTGTTCTTCAGGGCAACGGCCACATCCGGGTCCACCTGCCGGGCGGTCCACAGGAATGAGTCGGCAACCAGATTGCCCAAGTTGGTTTCCTGGGTTCGCACTGACCGGCGAGCACCGTTCAGGTAGACCAGACTATGGCCGAATATGTTACCGTCCCGTTTCATAACCACGTTCCGCAGGGACTCCGCGATGGCGGTTACCTCCGGTATCGGCTTTCCGGCAAATTGGTGCCCTCCCTGGGGACTGGTGGCATAGGCCCCGCTCAGGTGGGGGTCGATGGACTCCGGAACCACCAGTCCTTCTTGGTCAAAATCAACGACCAGCCTACCCAGATATTTATAGTCGCCGTCCGTGTTTACCAGGAGCACAGGCTCGCCGGAAGCGGATTGGAGGTGGAGGGGATAGTATCCGGCCGACACGTCACCAGGCCAGAGGCGGTCGGTCTCGTCGGTCAACAGCGTATTGGAACCTCCCGCCACGATGATGTCCACGTCAGACAGCAGGCCGGCCAACTCTCGTTCGATTGCAATCCGCTGCATATGCGCCAACAGGATGACCTTGTCGATGCCCTGTTCCGTCAGCGCGTCCACAGCGCGCTGGACAACTACGGCCAGGTCGGATGTGGCGGCACGGTTCCCGGGCAGGACGGCCACGTCTCCAGCAATGGTCAGGGTGGACAGGTAAGTTGTCGTTGCCCCGACAATGCCTACGCGTTCCCCGGCGACGGTGACCACGGCGCTGGCCGCCAGACTTCCGGCAACAAGGGCCGCCTCCTGACCATCGACGACTACCAGAGGAGCAAGCGCCTCATCGTTGGCGAAAAGCAGGTTGCTGGACAAGTAGGGGAACCGGGCGCCAGGATACTCGCCCTCGTTCTCATCATGAGCGATTTGGGAAGCAAAAGCTGCCGTGCCCCGGTCCAGTTCGTGGTTGCCCAGTGCCGACGCCTGAAACCCCATGGCGTTCAGCAGGGCAATGTCGCCCCGGCCTTCTCCGGAAACGCCCAGGACTGGGTCGTTAACTTCGTCGGCAGCAGCGTAGTAGCGGGGCCCGGGAATGTAGTTGTCGCCCGAACTCAACACCAGCGTGTTGTAGGGGAACTGATTGCGGAAGCCCTCGAGAATCGCGGAGAAGTTCTCCACGTTGGTCAGGGCCCCGGTTGTTCCATCCATATCTGCTGCATGCAGCAGCTGCAGGGTGTAACTTTGTTCGGGAGCGCCGCCGCCCGAAGGGCCCGCGGGGCCCACGGGCCCGGCCAACCCCCGTGGCCCTGGAGGTCCCACCGGTCCGTCTTTACCCGGCGTTCCAACGGCCCCCGGCACCCCCTCTGGGCCCTGGGGCCCAGTCAAGCCACGCCTCCCTTCTGAACCAGGTACTCCTGCTGCTCCACGGACTCCCTGCGGTCCTTCCGGTCCCTTTTCTCCCTGACAGGCTGTTGCCCCCAGAATTGAGATTGCAACAAGGCCCAACATCAAAGCTCTGGCTATTCCGGAAGGTGAACCCTTGAACCTGTTCACTCTTGTCTCCTCTTGCCTGGCATGGGGCGGCGCTGAAACCTCCGGAAGGAGGCTGCGTCGGTTCGTGGGGTAAAGATCGGCATCCGATGATAGGAACTCCTCTCCGAGGGCTCGGTCCGTCCCGGCAACTTCACTGATGCGGCTCCGGCAGGCGGCTAGTAAGGTCCCTCCTCCAGACGCAATCACAGAACTCAACCTTCAGGCGTGATCTTGACCCAATGGTAATGGTAATGGAGGAGATGTTCTCGGCATCACCGTCAACAGGGGAACCCATTTCAAGCCATATGGCGCTGCCCGTCCCTGACCAATCTCAGCCATTGCATACTCTCATTATTATCCGTAGGGAAGAAGCCACCGCCGCTAATCGACACTCGCAAGCGCATCGCGCTGGGTATTGTACATCCCGATGATCCCTTCAAAGCCGCTGATGATAAAGACATCTCTGACCATCTGTAGCGGTGAGCAAACGGCCACCCTGGCATTCCTCTTCTGCAGGTCCTTCGACACCATCAGGACGGTTCGCAATCCGGCGCTGCTCATAAACGGCACCTTCTCAAGGTCTAGGATTACCATTTGATCGGTACTCTCGATGGCAGCGCAGATGGCACTCTGAAACTCCGGGGCATTTGCGCTGTCTACGTGACCTTCGGCAATAAGGACCACGACTGAACCGGTGCGCTGAATATCTACGATCATCTCGTGAACTCCTGCTTGTATATTAGGGTGCAGTCATCCTGCATGGATCCCTTGCTACGGATGGGCAGAGATTTACGGGAATTGGCCGAAGTTTCTGGGCCATCACTTACGGAAATTCGCCCATTGGTTTCGTCCTCTGCGTTGCAGCCTGGAGAACCCCACGCCGGAAAATAGACAGCTTCAACAACCCTCAATTTCGAGGCTGAAGTTGCTCGAGCTTTTTCCTGCCGGGGCTCTCCCTGCCCAATTCGGGACGGGATTCTATTGACGATCCGGACCTTTGAACCATGTGTTGATGCCCTCACAAAAAGAATTGCAGGTCATGGCGACAGGTATGCCTGGAGTTGTCACCCCATGAAAATCGTCAGTCGAGGTAACTTCGACACCATATCGGGCACCGCGTTTCGAGCTCCGTCGGAACAGGGAACGGCATCGCTCATCCCTGGCACCAGCGAAACGATCGAGAACCGGGCTGTGTTCGCGGTAATAGGCCTGAAGCACCCCCTGAGTAATCGGTTGGCCAGGGGCCATGTGCCGGCTAAGGCGCAAGCTCTGCACGGTCGACGTCATTGAACTTTCGGTTACCGCGAGCCCCTTCACTCCGTGTGCTGAATTCCTTTCTCATTCGAAGAAAAGCGTCTGAATTTCCTCGCTGGCTGCTCGACGCCTCGCGCGCCTCTGTCCTGAACGAGTCATGGACCAGCTAAAGGTCATATCCTCTCTCCCCGTGAACCGCCACATCCAGTCCTATCATTTCGTCCTCCGGGTCAACCCGTATGCCGCCCAGCGTCAAGTCCAATACCTTCAGAATGATGAAGGTGAAAATTCCTGCCCATACCATGGACGCCAACACCCCTAGGAACTGCACACCCAACTGCATGATAATTGGGCGGCCAGCCACCAGGTAACCGTGGCCGTCCATAATCTCCAGGGCCAGCAGGGGAATCAGAAGAGTGCCCAGAATACCGCCCAAACCGTGAACGGCGAAGACATCCAGCGAGTCATCTATCTCCAGCCTCCACTTAATAATGCCAACGGCGAAGAAACACACGGCACTCGCGGCGATGCCCAATATCATGCCGCTCATGGGTCCCACAAAACCGGAAGCGGGAGTTGCCGCCGCCAGACCGGCCACGGCGCCGACAGTTGCTCCAACAAGGGTGGGACGGCGTAACTTGATCCAGTCGAGAAAGATCCAGGTCAGAAGCCCGGCACTGGCGGAGAGGTGGGTTACGGCAATCGCCATTCCGGCATTGCCGTCTGCAGCCAGTTCACTTCCTCCATTAAACCCGAACCAACCGACCCAGATCATACCTGCGCCTGCTGCCGCCAGGCCCGGGTTGTGAGCAGGAACGAGTTCGTGCGGGAATATTCGCCTCTTGCCAACGTAAACCGCCGAGATGAGCGCGGCAACACCAACGGTGGAGTGCAGGACAATGCCGCCAGCGAAGTCCATTATCCCCAATTGGCGCAGCCAGCCATCGCCCCAAACCCAATGACAGATGGGAGCGTACACCAGCAGGTGCCAAGCGGCGCTGAAGAAGAGTACTGCCGGGAACTTCATCCGTTCTATATAGGCGCCCACAATGATGGCCGGCGCTATGATTGCGAAAGCCTTCTGGAACATGACGAACACAATCTCAGGCAGATTGCCCCGCACATGCCCCTGGTGGATGGAATAGAAGAAGGCCTTGTCAGGCATGCCGATGAACCAGCCAATCGTTTCGCCAAAGGCCAGGCTGTAGCCAACGACGAACCAGAGCACGCTTGCTATGGCGGAGATGCTGAAGCACTGGATTACTACCGACAGCACCGACTTGGACTGCACTAGTCCACTGTAGAACGTGGCCAGGCCCGGCAGGGTCATGAACACAACACAAACGCTGTGGAAGTTAATACCCAGGCGGTATCGCCAGTATCCAAGTCGTTTCTACTCCGCTTTACAGAATCTTGTGACATCTCGCGTCAGTAAAATGCCCGGTGCCAGTACTCCTGGTCCGGGTTTACTCGACGCATCACTGACCCCAAACGGCCCAGCGGGAATTACGCGGTCTCCCTGTCCTGGCCCCGGGGAGACTCAAACCCGGCACTGGTTCCAGGTTTCGGGCCACGTCGGAATCTCGCCGGTCGGTTTCACCGCAGCCGTCACAGCGATTCTCTCCGTCAGAGGCGATCGGACTAACCTTTTTCCTGACACCCAGGGATCCGGATTTCCCAACTAGCAGGCCCGCTGAGGCGGTGGCCACCAGTCCCGCGTCCACGCCAATGGTCGGCCCGCCCTTCGCGCAGAACCAGGCAGTCATATCCCTGACGTACGGATCACCGCCGCCTCCCTGTCTACCCTTGGAACCGCAGGTGTTCCACCGACGCAACCGGCCTGTTTTTGGCAAAATGACCGCCCTGCCATTCTCTGGCACTGCGTTGGAACCAAGAGCGGCTCGGAAGACCTCCTCGTGACTCCGACGCCCTTTCCGGCGAAGACCCTCCCGCCGGACGGTCCACCCATTCCTTACTTTCTTCGGGTGAGTCCCTCAGGTCCCTGCACCCTGGCGCAAGAGCTAAGAATCGTACACGTGGCCCTGTCCGGGACAGGGTACGTACTCGTGAGCTTTCATTCGCTTGATGCGGTACCGGAGCGGTTTCTGATACCGCTCCATCGGCCTCTCCCATTTCCGCAACGGCCCGGAGTTCAGAAACCATTCATTTGAAAGTGAAACGGGCGTAGTCAGTGTGCTATTGGAATAGAAACGCTATCTCTGGGAGGCCAAACTCTATGCAATGGGACTCGAACTGCATAAAGCGCAGCGATACTCCGGGACTTTACACGAGCAACTCCCGTCAATTGTGCCGGTCCCAGTTCTGAAGGGATACAGCTATTAGCAGGAGTCAACGGATACTAAATTGATGCCGAGATGGAGTTTCCTTTTGTGGGCTGTTGAGGGTAAGCCTAGGTAAGCTCCTGCTCCCGTAAATTGAAGACAATACGCGTCTGCCGTTGAAGCTTCAACACCGTGTATTTCTCCCGGGTTTCACTTGAGGTTAAGGGGACGGTAGCTTAGCTTTCTGTGAACCAGTAGATTGCGGAGGGGCCTGCTTTCTGCCGCGCTCTAATCGCTTGTCAGTAACAAGAAATAGATAAGCTCTTCCGTACGGCGTTCTCAGGAGTTCCCAGCAAGTCGTTTCCCGCAGCCGACGAGCGCTGAAACATGTTCCTGGAGGCGCCAGGGTACGGGCTTCCTTCGCTTGTCCTCTCAGTGATTGGGTGAGGTCCAGGTGGGGCGAAAAGCTATCCATTGTCTACGTCTACCACTAGGTCCCAATGCCCGCCCAGGACTTGGCCGCTCAGGGCCTGGCGTATTGCTTCAAGAAGGCCAGCATCATCGGAGTAGGGCACAACCCTTCGGTAATGTTCTTCTTTGTCGCCGGGCATCTCACTATCGTATGCCAACCGGACATCCACGACGACATCGTCGAGGGAGACCATCCATCCTATGTGGACACTGACTCTGTACTGCACAGTTAACCCGAGAATGAATACAACCCTTCCAGATTCGAGGCGGCATAGCCGAAGATGATAAGCTCAGCCAGGAGTCCGGCCAGAATACTCAAGGCGCCGAGGTAGCCCAGGGTCTTTCCTGTTGTGGGCGTTTGAGAGTTGAGAATCAGGTGGCGCCTGAAGATGAACACCAATAGGAACCCGCCAATTACCATTACATGCGCTAGAAACTGGAGCAGTAGTATTGGGTGCATCCCGGACCTCCTATTCATCATGAACATAACAGTCGGCGCATTCCCTAAATCGGCCCATCCGCCTTGCTTCCCACAGCGTCACCCTGGCAAAATATTTGCCGGCTGTTCTGAGCTGGTCCAGTTGCTTGCAATCACGTTTCGTGTGGTATGTCCCGTCGAAGCTCTGGCTTAAGGAGTCGCCAGTCACGGAGACCTGCTCCTTCTGCAAGGACTTCGGCAATGTAATGGCCTCCGGGCGCCACCCGAATTGTCTTACGGGCGTGATTCAACCAATTGTGGTTATCAGGCATCTGGTTGAGAAATTCCCTGCGGGCATCGCACTTACGGCAGACACCCTGGCAGGTTCTGTCGGCAGTTTTCGGGATTAACCAGTAGTGCTCGCACTTTTCCACAACAGCCCTCCCTATCCATTCAGGACGGCGAACTTGTACAGTCCATAGACCACAAGAAGGATGCCCCATGTAGCCAGCCACACTGCCCTTCGAGTTGACTGGCGTCGATTGGTCTGCCGCGAATGGAACCACATTGCTCAGCCTGACCGAACCATGTCAATGGTGTTTTAGCTGCGCCACCCTGCAAGACCGAGCACATGGGGTCTTACTGTTTGGAAGGGCAGTCGCGAAACCTCCCCTGCCTGTCCTGGACATCGGCAATGACAGAATGGGCGACGTCGCCAGCAGGGAGTGACGCCCCTGGCTTATCCGGTTGCCCTGAGCCTTAGGGTCAACGGTCCCGACAGACATGGGAGGTTGAGTTGAGATAGCCTGCAAATACCGCGGATGCACCGTGGGGAAGGGAACTCTATAGAAGGTTTGGAAGGAGCTGTCCTATCCAACGGGTTGAGAGCGTTGAGCGGTAAAGGGGGGCCGCTCAATGCTCCTCGCCTTTGTAAACTCAGGGCTGTTACTAGTCTATTTCCCTTAATGTGTGAAACGTGTATTATTACAGGCAATAGGTGTGGTAATGTTGAATAAATTCCCGATGTTTCCCAGGTTCCAGGAAAATTAGTCGCCCAGTTGGCAATGGATGAGTCAGACAGTATCGGTGGGCGCTGCTGTAGTCCGGCCAGTTAGGGGGTGCTATGCAGAAAGGGAACGAGCGAGACCGCGAGGTTGAGGAACTCCGCGATAGACTTTCGCGGCTGAGCGAGGCCAGCCTTCGAATTAGCGAGAGTCTGGACTTTGATACAGTCCTGCAAGGAGTCCTGGACTCCGCGAGGTCCCTTACGGGGGCCCGCTACGGCGTGATGATTCTCTTTGATGAAGCGGGCGAAGTGCAGGATTTTCTGTCGTCCGGAATGACCGTTGAGGAAGCCGAACAGGTTTGGCTGCTGCCCGAGCGCTGGCACCTTGTCGAGTACTTGAGCGGCCTGTCCGGTCCCCTAAGGATCCCCGACTTGTTGGGCCAGGCCAGGTCCATGGGCATGACGGAATTCAGTGTGCCTTTACCGGTGGGACCGAAGGTCTCGTTCCTGGCTTCTCCGGTACTCAACCTTGGAGAGCATGTAGGCAACTTGTACCTGGCCGACAAGGAGAATGAGAGTGAGTTCACCCGTTCGGACGAGGAAACTCTCGTAATGTTTGCTTCCCAAGCGGGCATGGTCATCTCCAATGCGCGTCGATACAGGGATGAGCAGCGTGCCCGAAATGACCTGGAGACTCTCATAGACACCTCGCCGGTGGGCGTGGTTGTCTTCGATGCCAAATCCGGCGCACCTGTCTCGTTCAACCGGGAAGCAGCAAGAATCGTCGACAGGCTTCGGGAAAGCGATCAGAAGCCTGAACAGCTTCTGGACGTGTTGACCTTTGTGCGTGGGGACGGTCGCGAGGTGATTCTTGGTGAGGTCTCCATGGTGGACCTGCTAGGTCTTGGCGAGACTATAAGAGCGGAGGAAATAATCTTTAAGGTCCCCGACGGCCGAAGCGTTACCACTTTGCTTAACGCAACGCCCATTCGGGCAGATGACGGGGATATCGTGTCAGTCGTTGTGACCCTGCAGGATATGACCTCCTTAAAGGAGTTGGAGCGGATGCGGGCCGAGTTCCTGGGTATGGTAAGCCACGAACTTCGAACACCGCTGGCCACCATCAAGGGCTCGACCACCACGCTACTGGATTCGCCGCCGGGAATGGACCCCGCCGTTGTCACTCAATTCCTCCGGCTCATGGACCAACAGGTCGATCACCTGCAGGCGCTGATTGGAGACCTGCTGGACGTGGCCCGCGTTGAGTCCGGAACCCTCTCAATAGAACCGGGCCCAACAGACTTGGCTGACGTCATCGACGAATCCAGAAACAGGTTTATCAACGGTGGTGGCCGGAATAGTCTTGTGATAGAAGTCCCGCCCGACCTTCCTCCGGTTATGGCTGACAAGATGCGTACCGTCCAGGTGTTGAATAACCTGCTGTTTAACGCATCCAGGTACTCACCCGACGGGTCCCCCATTCAGATAGAGGTTGCCGTGGAGGGCCTGTTCGCTGTTATATCCGTCGTTGATGAGGGAAGGGGCGTGCCCGTGGATCTTCTTCCTCATCTGTTCAAAACGTTTTCTCGCTTTGGCGGCGTGGATCGCGGCAGTCTAATAGACGGCTCTGGCTTGGGGCTTGCCGTCTGCAAGGGGATAGTGGAGGCCCACGGAGGTCGCATTTGGGCAGAGAGCGACGGATTGGGAGAGGGGGCGCGGTTTACTTTCACGATCCCGGTCCTGGACCCGGAAACTCTGGCGTCCGGCGGACGACGGTTGGCCCTGTCAGCGCCATCTGAACGTCAGGCCGGGGATAAGGTGCGGGTTCTTGCGGTGGACGACGACCCGCAGGCTCTAAGATATATTCGCGACGCCCTGGTGAAGGCGGGCTACGAGCCGGTATTGACCGGGAACCCCGAGGAGGCTTTGCGACTGACGTCGGAAGAGAGACCAGACTTGATACTGCTCGACCTGATGTTTCCCGGAATTGATGGCATCGAGCTTATGAAGGAGATCCTCGAATGGCAAGAGATTCCCGTGATCTTCCTCTCGGCATACGGCCAGGAAGATGTGGTGGCTAGAGCCTTTGACCTGGGGGCTTCGGACTACATGGTGAAGCCCTTTTCACCAACAGAGCTCGCGGCAAGAATAAGGGCTGCCCTGCGCAAGCGCTCGAGAATGGAGCAGGTCGATGCTCCCGAACCCTATTTGGCAGGGGATCTCCATATTGACTACACTTTGCGAAGAGTAAATGTGGCGGGTGGCGCCGTTCAACTGACACCAACAGAGTATGGGTTGCTCTATGAACTCTCGGTCAATGCCGGAAGAGTGCTGGGCCACGACCAGTTGCTCCAGGCGGTCTGGGGACCCGAGAGGAGGGGTGAGCACCGGCTGCTTCGTGACGTGGTCAAGAGACTCCGCCGAAAGCTGGGGGACAGCGCCGACACTCCGCTCTATATTTTCACTGAGCCGCGTATAGGATACCGGATGATTGATAACCATGGTAAGGAAGATTGACGCCGGTTCTATAACGACGGTTCATGGAGGACAGCATTTAGGGCGGAGTAGGGGCGGGAGCTCGCTCCCCTCCGTCCCAAAGTTTTTGGCCGTTCAGGCGTCGCGGGGATCGGGCATACGGTAGCCGACGCCGCGAACGCTGAAGATCCAGGCCGGACTCTGGGCGTCGTCGCCCAGCTTGGAGCGGAGCTTCCTGACGAAGTTACGCACCAGGTTGACCTCCCCGGCCTGCCGCCCGCTCCAGACCTGACCCAGCAGGGCATCGTAGTCCACCACCCGTCCCGCGTTTTGTGACAGCACCCGCAGGAGCTCGTACTCCGTGACGGTCAGCTCCACTGGGCGTCCCGCCACGGTCACGCGCCGCTCCTGGTAGTGGATGGCCAGGTCACCCAGGACGAAGGGCTCGGGACGCGTGGCACGGCGCAGCGCCGCCCCCACCCGGGCGGTCAGCTCCGTGGGCGAAAAGGGCTTGACCAGGTAGTCCGCGGCCCCCGCGCTCAGGGCCTGGGCGATGGTCTCGTCCCGGCCGTAGCCGGAGATGAAGACCACCGGCAGGCCCACCAGTTCCGGCACGCTCCCCAGCAGCTCAATGCCATCGGCGCCGTGCAGCACCAGGTCCAGCAGAACCAGGTGCGGCCGCTCGGCGCGTATGGTGCGCGAGAGCCGCTCGTGATCGCCCGTGACCGCCACCGAGTAGCCTGCGTCGGTGAGCGTCTGGCGCACGTACCGCAGGGTCTGCGGGTCGTCGTCCACCACCAGGACCCGGGCGGTCTCCCCCGCCGCCGGAGGTGTGCGGTGTAACGGTGCCGCGCCGCCTGCTGGGTCGCTCTGGAGCGCATCCTCGGCCACCGGCACGGTGAAGGTGAACCGAGCCCCCTGGCCGGGCCCCCCGCTCTCGGCCCGGATCCGGCCGCCGTGGGCATCGACCAGCCCCCGGCAGATGATGAGCCCCAGGCCCATGCCGTCCCCAGACCCACCGCCCACGTCTCCGTCGAGGGTGTACCTGCGGAACAGGTGGGGCAGCCGCTCCGGAGCCACCCCCCGTCCCTCGTCCTGCACCGACACGGCAACGTGCGCACCGTCGCGCCTGGCCTCCACCCGAATCGGGGCCGAGTCCGGCGAGTGCCGGGCGGCGTTGAAGAGCAGGTTGTTCAGCACCTGCACAATCCGCCTCCGGTCGGCCATCACCCAAGGCAGGTCCGGCGGCAGGTCGATGTGCACCGTGTGCCGGCCGCCGGAGGAGAGGAAGGTACTGCGCGCCCCCTCCACCAGCTCGGAAATCTCCGAGGGCTCCGGTGACACCGACAGAGTCCCCGCCTCGATGCGGCCGGCGTCCAACAGGTCCCCGATGAGACCCCGCATGTGGTCGGCCTGCTCCTGGATGATCCGGTGAAACTCGCGCCGCTCCGCCGGGTCCAACCCGGCCGAGTCCTCCAGCAGGGTGGCGGCTGACCCCTTGATGGCGGTGAGCGGCCCGCGCAGCTCATGACTCACCATGCCCAGGAAGTCCGCCCGCAGCCTTTCCAGTTCCTGCAGCGGCGCCAGGTCCTGCAGCGTGACCAACACCGACTTCACCTCGGCGCCGCCGTCGGCGGAAGGAATGGGGGTCACGTTGACCAGGGCGGTGACGCTGCGCCCGTCGGGGACCGATATCACCACCTCCTCGGCCCGCAGCGTCCGTGCACTTGCCAGTACCTGGGGCAGCGTCAACTCGGTTACCTCGGCCTCGCTCCCGTCGGAGAAGCGGCAGGTGGCGATCTGCACTAAGTCCTCCGTCGGGCTGCCCGGCGGGAGCAGGCCTCCGACCAGTCGCCTCACCTCCCGGTTCATCGACACCGGACGCCCGCTGCGGGCATCGAACACGACCACCCCCACCGGCGAGGTCTCGATCAGGGCCTCCAGGTCCGCCCGGGCGTCCTGCTCGGCCCGGTGGGTGCGGGCGTTGGCCACCGCCGAGGCCGCCTGCGCCGCGAACAATTCCAGCACCTCCTCGTCCCCGTCGGTGAACTCGGGCCCCGTCTGCTTCTCCCCCAGGAAGAAGTTGCCCACCTGCACTCCCTGGTGATACATGGACGCCCCTAGGAAGGTGTTGATGATCACGCCTTCGGTGTTGAAGCCCATGGAGGCTATGAAGCCGGGCATGTTCGACAACCTCAGCGTAGACGGCACGTCCCGCAGGGCCTCGAAGACCCGCAGGCCGTCGCTCCACTCCACGATCTGCCGCGTCTCCTCCGCTGTGAAGCCGTACCTGACGACCTGCTCCAACTCGCGGGCCTCGTCGATAGTGACGATAACAGCAAAGCGGGCGCCGGTCAGCTGGCAGGCAGACTCGCCAATCTCGTGCAGCACGGTGTCCACGTCCAGGCTGGCGTTGACACGCAGGATGGCCGAGGAGAGTGCGGCGATCCGTTGGCGCAATTCCTCTATCTCCGACTCCCCTGCCCCTAGACTGTTGCTTCTCAATTGTTCCACCTTCGCTTTCTGATCTTTGATTCCGGCCGGCCCAGCCTGGAGGTATGCCTGCCCAGTCTGATCAGGTCGGTTACACAAAGAATACCATAATAGGTAAAAAAGATACACTAATTTGATGGATAGGGTGATAATATCGTTTTGCAAGCCTATAAATGTATCCGCTGCATTACAAAGGGGCCCTGTTTAGAGAGCGGGTTCGAACGCTTCGTTCTCAAGCTATGGGCGGTGATTGTCGAATTAACCTGCCGTGTCGCTTCCAGACAGATTTGAAAGTGAAGTCAATTGGTAAAGGCATGATGCTGAGGGATGCACAAAATGCTTTTCCACGGGGTACAGGATCCTGCGGCGTGCTCCGGATAGTGAGAACAATTACCAAGTGCTGGTGGATGACAGGGGGACACGGAGACCTCGTGGAAGGACAACAACGTGAACTCAGGGACCAAGTACCTCTACCGGGTCCAGGCTCTGGGCAATGACGGCAAGGAGGGTTCGATGTCCTTGCCGGCCCAGGTTGTGATTCCGGAATAGCCACTGGAAGCACGACTTGCCGCAAAGAAGCTGGATTTCAATGACGCGCGGAGCGGCAGGATTGAGATTGGCCAATGTCAGGCCAACTCAGCCTAGACCGCCCCGCGCGTTGCCAGCCAAGAGGCGAGCTGATCACTTGGGGCTATCCCAGAAAGGGTTATCAAAGATAGAGCCAGGCGTGGGACTGAGCAGGGCTTGTTGGAGCAAGACGCGATCAGAGAAACCGCTTCATGCGAAAGAAAGCCGTAGCGCCGAAATCCACGCACAGGAAGGTAACCTTACCCTCGGACAAGGGGAATTCCGGCGCGTTCCTGATGGACGCGCAATGGTTAGTTTGACAGAATAGTGTGCCAATGCCAGTCAAGTTATCGATGGCAACTGCTTTCTCAGCAACCAACTCCGCGCCAACATTGTGGTTCCTGACCACGATAATCATGGTGTTCATGTCTGCGAACCTGGCCTGTGGCGCCACGTCTCAGCCCGTGAAGATAGCTACGGAAGGAGCTTACCCTCCCTACAATGACCTGAATGAGGCCGGTGAAATCATTGGGTTCGAGCGGGCGATGGGTGACGAGTTGTGTCGGAGAGCTGAATTCGAATGTGTCTGGGAGGTCCACGGCTGGGAGTCGATCATAGCCGCTCTCGTGGACGAACGGTTCGACGTCATTATCGCCGGTATGACGATAACCGAGGAGCGGGACAAGCTCATAGACTTCACGCAGCCCTACGTCCCGCCCAGTCCTTCGGTCTATGTTGCGCAGTCCGGTCCCGGCGCCTCGGCAATTGGAGCCAGGTTGAATCAACCCACCGAAGGGGCTGGCGTGCATGTGGCTGCCCAAAGAGCCACGATTCATTCCGAATACTTGGCCAGGGAGGGTTTCGACCATTCGTTATACGACCTGGTGCCCAGTGCAATGGATGCCCTGTTGAGAGGAGAGGCCGACGTCGTCTTTGCTGACTCCAGGTTCGTCCGTGAAAGTATGGCTCAGTATGGAAACAAGTTGAACATCGTTGGGCCTGAAGTGTACATTGGAGCCGGGGTCGGGGTCGGCATTAGGGAAGCTGATGTTGATTTAAAGGAAGAGTTAAACCGGGCTATCACCTCTATGAAAGAGGATGGGTCCCTGAACGAATTGATCAGGGAGTGGTTCGGTCCGGACGCTCGGACCTTTTAATCGGTGTCGTCATGGCCTGCCTGCATATGCACCAAGATTGGGTAAGAGAGTTGGAGCAACCAGGCCAGCCTGTGCTTCAACGTCGGACCTTCTGGCAGAGCTGCGCCCACCTGGATAAGACCGGTACCACATTGCTGAGGCCCGGACTTCAGGACGATCCTTATCCAGTGTTGAATTCGAGGGCGGATACTAGGTTAGCTCGCCAATACTGATCCCGCCGCCCCAATGCGGCGCAGGGGCAGCGAGGTATTCCTCAACTGCCGCCGTCAGTTTATTCCCACTTTCCGCCATATCCCTGCGTCCATCTGCCGAGCACCTCCCCTGGAAACCATGACGCCAATCTACCAGAACATACGTAACTGCTACAGCAAGAGCGGTAAAACATAATGACTTCCATCGAGGCTGCTCTGGCAACCATCAACCACTGTGGCATACCAAACGCCCTATATCTGGAGCTGTTGCCAACCCCCTCCGTCAGTGGCTTATTGCCGGACTCTTACCTCCCCCCTTGAACCATCATTTCAATAGTTGGCTCCGGTTTGGCTGCGAAGCGACGGTTTTCCTCCGGCAGCTTTGTCCCAGAGTCAATTTTGGGGGTTTGACGTGTGACCGAACCAAAATTTGCAATTATTAGCAACTTCGGCATTGAGGTTGACAGGGAGGCGAGCTTCAAATATTGCGGCCGCTAACAAGTGCCATAGCGCTTTGAGAAGTCTGGAAATCGTGGAGGTGAAATCTTGGAAATCAGGACTGTGAGTGAAATGAAGGCCCACATTTTGGCCAGAGCGACCGAGGACGCCGGCTTTAGAGCAAGCCTGATTGCGAATCCCAGGTTGGCGGTCTCGGCGGAGCTGGGTGTTGAGATTCCCGACGAGTTCACCATATTCGTCCATGAGGATAGCCCTACCTCCGCCCACTTGTCCCTGCCGCCCAGTGACCAACTCACACCCGAAGAACTGGCGCAGGTTGGCGGTGGCGTTGAAATGTATAGATTTTAGAGTCAACTACTCTGTCGGGCTCCACTTGCCGGTAGTCCGGCGCACATTCATGGCCGCATAACCTTTGACGCTGACATTTTCACGGTGAAATACCAGCTTGACATGGTTGAGCAGTTGGCGCACCCGGTAAACGCCATCCCGGCCAAAGAAAGTCTCAATACGTGGCCATTCCGCCAGGGCTTCAGCTCTGGCGGAATGGCACCAGCCGTACTCCATCAGACGTTCGATGAGGGACTTCCAGCCCAAGGGGTCCGTCCGGTACCACTCAGTGGGTCGGAACATCTCCATCCCCAGGCGGGGGTGAGACTCCCCGGGAGCTAACATCCAGGCTGAGCGCCGCCCGGAGAGCTATGAATTCGGAGAGGTCCGATAGACACGCCGCTGCCAGCGATGAATCTCCGGACCATTTCAGCCTCTTCAGAGTCTCCTCCAGTTCGTCAGTGGTAATCCCTTGAAGTATCAATCGCACAGCAGGCCCGCCCCGGCCTGGCATTACGCCGGCCTGAGCCACAAAGGCGCCCGCCGCCGCCGTCCGCACCCTTTCGACCTCCTCCAGGTCAATTGCGCCCGGGTCCCAGCCTGCCACTGACTCCAATGCGGCGACCAACCGGGCGGGGTCACCGTCAAGCCTCGCCTTCCGCCCGTCAATTGAGCCGGAGGTCGCCATGAACACCCCTGGAGGTCCGTGCTGTCCGGGAAGGGTCTGCGCCAGGTCATATTCCAGGATTATTCCGGCTCCTGTGCGGTTGAGAAGGGATTGGGCATCTCGGGTCTGGCCCCTGAGAAAGTTACGAAAGCCTGGCCCCACCAACAAAGGCGCTGTTGCTGCCGTCTGTCCCTCGTAGAAGGCGGTGATTGGCGAACCGGGCATCAGGAGGAGACAAAAGTCGGCCGTAGTGTTGGGGTCGAAAAGGTCGAACTCAAACCCGAAGCGCGCATCGGCGGCGCATGCGGGCAGGCGTGTCGTCAACGCCTGTACCCTCTCCCAACCGCCTTCTCCAATCAGACCTGTCGGTACCAAGCCTTGCATGTCTGCCAGCAGGCTGCCCAGAGAAGTGTAGCCAGTTTCCACAGGTATTGGCCGGACCTCCGGTATGTCGCGAGCGGCGATGGACGCATTGGGCGGCAGGCCACACGTCATAGATCAAGCTATCTGACGAAGAACCATCTCCCGGAACACACCCTCCTGCTCCCTTAACTCCTCGAATGTCCCCCGCTGAATCACCCGTCCCTCTTCCAGGACGTAGATGCGATTAGCCCGCTGAATGGTCGAGAGTCGGTGGGCGCTCACGATGCGAGTCACGGAGAGTTTTTCGATCTCCTCCATGACCCTGGTCTGAGTCTCATTGTCTAGCCAGTTGGTGGCCTCGTCCAGCAGCAGCACGCTGGGGTTACGGACCAGGGCGGCGGTTAGCATGATGCGCTGGGTCTGCCCTCCAGAAAATGCTGAAGAACCCTCGGAAGTGATCGTGTACATGCCCATTGGCATCTCCGCAATGTCGACGTCCACCGCGGCCAGACGGGCGGCTTCCCAGGCGTTCTCGACGGTAAGGTCGTTGCCAGTCCCGATAATGTTGTCCAGAATCGTCTGCGGACGAAGGGAGGCATCCTGTACGACCATGCCCACGCCGTTACGCACTGCTTGACGGTTGAGCCTCCCCAGATCGTGGCCGTCGTAGTACATGACGCCAGACTGGGGACTTTCCAATCCCAGGGCCAGGCGAAGCAGGGTCCTCTTGCCGGAACCCGACTCTCCCACCAACGCAATGAATTCGCCGGGACGGGCGTGCAGCGAGACGTCCTGAAGGACCAAGGGGCCGTCTTCCGTGTATCGAAAGGTAACGGGTCTATGCGCAATTCGCCCTTCAGGTCGATCATGAGGGCTCCTGCGGTTGTCCTCCTGGGGCTTTCTGCGAAGATGGGTTCGGCTTGCTCGATGGTTGGCAGGATGGAGGCGATGCCGGAGAATGAGGGCCCGAACTGGGCTACCGCGCCGTAGAAGACCATGAAGGCGGCATAAGCGGTTAGGAAGCTGCCCACCGCAAGGCCGTGGTCGCTGCGGTACAGTCCCACCAGGAGCAGCCCTGCCATGGCAAAGGATGGAGCGGCCGCCGTGAATGCTATGAGCATGCTCGTTCAGGGCTCCCAGCTTCATCTCGGTATGCTTCTGCTCCCGGTAGCTGGTGGCCCCCATGGCGAAAGCCGAGGGCTCCGCGCCGCTGACCCGCAACTTGGCTACGCCGCTGATCAGCTGGAGGAGCACTCCAGTCAGGCGTCGCGAGGTCGCCAGGTATGCACGGTGGTAGGGCATCTGCCTAAGCCCCAGAAAAACCGTAAGGGCCAGGGAAAACAGCCCCATGGATAGGCCCAGTGCCCCCAAGACGGTGTCGTACAAGAGGAGGATAACAAAAGCCGTAAGGAGAAAAATCAGGGAAAGGAATGCACCGACGACAACGCCTGCAACCTGGTCCCGCAGGTACTGAAAGCCCATGGCCCTACTTCCCAAATCGCCGACGGTGAACCGCCGGAAAAATGCTGACGGCAGAACCAGCAGTCGGTCCCAAATGGCAGCGCTGATGCGGGCGGCGGCCCGTCCTTCCACTCGCATCAGGGCAGTTCCCTTTAGCATATTCAGGAGCGTGAAAGCCAGTCCTATTAGCAGCGTAGCCAAGGCCACCATTGCCAACATTTGCAAGTCCCCCGAGGGAAGGACCTGTCTGACGAATATGCCCAGCAGCACCGCCGGCGCCAGCATCGCAAGTCCGGAAAACACTCCTGCGACGAACAGGCGCAGCAAGTCTCCCAGGGCCCGGTTGAACACCATGCCCAGGAGTAGTGCGATGCGGCCGTGCCCTCGGTCCGGCAACGGGCGATAGAAAAAGTGAGCCCTGGGGCTCAGGGCGGCCGCGCGCCGGGCATTGAGGGCCATTGACCCCTGGGTTTGCGGGTCAAACATGACATAACGCCCCGTTGCCCCCGGAAGCAGCGCGACCGGGGAGCCGTCCTCCCTGCGGAAGGCCAGCATTGCACCGCTGTCGCTCAGCCACCACCGCTGGTGATGCCGGAGGGCAACGCTGCGGGCACGGACACCCGACGAGTTTATAATTTCATCCAGAGTTGTCTCATTGTCGTAAGATGCACTCTGTCCTGTACGGGGTGGCCCGCGAAACTGGATGCTCTCGTGGCTCCCCACTTGCTCAAGGACTCGCCATAAGGCCGAATCACCCTCCATGCGAGGGGGCTGTCCGCTCAATACACTGAACAGACTCCGGCGTGCCCGCTCCTCGCTTAATTGCCTGTGTAGGGCGCTGGCGGTCCTGAAGTTGAAAACATCCGCAAGGGCCAGTGCCCGGTTGGTGTCGTGCGCCCTCATGGCCAGCCGGTTGAATTCCATCAGGGCGTCGAGAATTTGACCTTTCAGGTACAGTTCCCTCGTGCTGGCGGCTTTCACCGACGCCGTACGATTTTGGACCACCCAACTCAGGGCGGTTACAGGGACCATTCCGGAGCCGGAAGGTTCAAGTTCCTCGGTCCCCAGGAACTCAAGCTCGCCGTCCTGGCTGGACATCCACAAGACGCCATGATGGGCGGTGATCGTAGCGCCCCCCACAACCTCTTCTGAGTCGCCGAGGTTCAGGCTAAGGTCCATGCGGAGACGGTAGGTTACGGCCTGGACTACGGACTCGGAAACTTCACTTACCCAGGCGTTTACCTGTTCGACTATCCTGGTGTCCAGCCCTGTCTCGTTGAGCGCGTCGAAGGGAACTTTCCACAGTTCGGAATCGGGCAGTCCCTTGACCACCAGCGCCTTGAGGCCCGACTCATGGGACAGGGGGAAAACGAGCCTTCCCGGCCCGGCCCTGAGCAGGTGGTTGAATTCGGCTGGAACGCCGTCCTCTCCCATGCGGGCTGCGAATACGTCCACAGAACCCCTAACAATTAGCCAGAAGGCATCGTGTCCCCAAAGCTGGATGGGATGGTTGCCGCCGCCCATGAAGCGTTGGCCACGGGACATAGCGACTTCCAGCAGCCGATCTGGAGGCGAGCCATCAAGATTTCCCCCAACCATTGCTCCTACTCCACCTCCATCAGTCGGCGGTACAGGCGCTCCGTTTCGGCCATGAGTTGACGGTGAGTACCGCGCTGTACTTCCTTTCCCCTGTCCAGGACAACAATCAGGTCGCAGTCCCTTATGGTACTCAGCCTGTGGGCCACTATGAGGCAGCTACAACCCCGACGGCGCAATGCATCATCAATTCGCTGCTCCGTTACTGGATCCAGCATGCTGGTTGCCTCGTCCAGAATCAGGAGCGAGGGGTTGCTCACAAGGGCGCGGCAATCTCCAGTCGCTGCCGCTGGCCACCGCTGAAGTTGCGCCCACCCTCTTCAACCGGAGAGTCTTACCCATAAGCCCGGGCCAGAATGTCCTCATGAATGGAGGCGTCCTCGGCCTCGGCAACGACGGACTGGTCAGGAATCTCAGGGTTCCACATTGTGAGATTCTCCCGTATGGAAGTTGCGAACAGGAAGATACGCTGGTCAACCATGGAGACCGAGTTGGTCATCAGGTCGCGGGAAATGTCAGCCCGAGGGTGGCCGTCCAGCAGGATTTCGCCCGTCCATGGATGATGGATACCCGCTACAAGCTGCGCCAGAGTGGACTTGCCCGACCCGGAAGGGCCTACCACGGCAACACGCTGGCACGGTTCGATGGAAAGGCAGAAGTCGTCCAGCAGAGGCTGACGGTTGGCCTTGTAACCAAAGCTCACCTGGCGCAATTCCAGGCGACCGCTCAGTCGCAACTGCCTGTCGAGTGAAACGCCTTCGCCGTTCGCGGACCGGTCGGGGCGGCTCTGGAAGAAATCGTCCTCGGGGGCATCCAGAACATCTTCAAGCCGTTGCAGGTTGGCTTCCAGTATCTGGAACAGGTCCGCAAATTGCACCAGGCGGCCGATGGGCAGGAGGAAGTTGGCGGCCAGGACATAGAACGCAATCATTACCCCCAGGGACATGTGACCCTCCATGACTCGCCAGCCACCGATGCCGATAACCGCGGCGTTGCCGGCGATGAGGAACAGGCCAGGGAGGGAAGTGATAACGTGCCCGAGTTCGGCGAACCGCTGCCGAGCCCGGAGCTCCCGGGCCTGGTAACCGGTCCAGTGGACAAAGAAGTCATTCTCCGCCGATACTGCCTGAATCGTGTCGATGCCTCTCAAGCCGTACATGCTTATGCCCTGGAGCTTGCCCTGCTCGCGCTGGAGGCGTCGGTTCTCCCCCACGCGGGAACGGGTTATCAGGCGTTTAGTCGCCACGCTGGCCACCCCCAGGGCGGCAACCACGCCCGCAAGCAGTGGGTCGTACCAGAACATGACTGCCAGGAAAACAGCGCTGGCAATCAGTTCGATAATGACTCCTACGAACTGTGTAGTCGCGACTACGGCAATGCCGTCAATTAGCTGAAGGCGAGAAGCAAGGTCGCCGGAATACCGTTGGATGAAAAAGCCCATTCTCATGCGGAACAAGCGCCTGATAAACCGGTCTGCGTGTTCGACAGACAGTCGTACTGCAAGCAGCCTGAAGCATCGCTGCCTCAGCCAGGTGAGCAGATAGACCAGGACCCCGGAAAGCATAAGACCCGCAATAACGGCCGTGGCCCAGGAGGTGTCGCCGCCAATCAGAATGTGGTCCACGAAAAAGCTTAGGAAGAGCGGCAAAGCAAGGGCCGGAATCGAGAGGGCCAATCCACAACATAACGCGAAGGCCAGGGGGCCGGTGACCTCCCTGAGCCAGGGCCAAAGACGGGGAGGGATACCCGGGCGGGAGCCTCCTGGACGGAAATGTGGACCTCGCTGGAAGCTCAGCACCACGCCCGTGAAATCCTGGTCGAACTCTACCTCGTCGATTACTCGGTAGCCGTTGGCCGGGTCGTTCACGAGGTAGTTCCCGCCCCGAAAACCTTCCAGGACCAGGAAATGATTAAACTCCCAGAAAACTATAATGGGCAGGTCCATGTCCCGCAGTTGCTCGGGTTCACGGCGCCAGCCCTGGACCTTCAGGCCGTAGTGTCGGGCCGCTCGCGCAATGTCGGCGGCGTCGCAGCCATCCCGTTTAACGGCGTAAGCCTCCCGCAGGTCTTCCAGGGGGACCCAGCGACCAAAGTACGCCAGGACTATGCCCAAGGAGACAGCGCCGCATTCGGTCTCCTCCTGCTGCAGCATGAGCGGCGTATGCACCCTTGACCGCCGCCACATTCGGTTCAGGGCGGGGAAGACCGTCAACCGCTGCCCCCAGGCACCAGCAAAGATGCCACCGATACGCGCTCCAGCACGATGCGCAGGGAGACACCGGAGCCTGCGGCTGGAAGGTCTGTGTCGGTAACCGATAGGGCCACGCGCAGCAAATGAGGTTCAACAGGTACGGTCAGGCCCTGATCTAACAACCATTTGGGGGCGATTTCGCCCGGGGAGATACCTCTGCCACCTTTCCCCGAAAAACCCGGTCAAAGGCGCCGGCTGGGCCGGCCACGGTAACCGAAGCTGACATGCCGGCATGAAGGCGCCCGGCGTCAACCGGTGAAACGAAAGCCACTACTTTCGGGGGGCCGGTCGATTCCAGGAATACGAGCCCGATGGGGTCCCCTGCCGACACCGGCTGGCCTGCCGTGAGATCCAGGGACACGATTCTGCCACTAATGGGGCTGACGATCTCGTTCAAGGGATCAGCTGTCCATCCGGCAGCCAGCAGTGTCAGCAGCAATTCATCCCGGGCGCCTTCCGTTAACTGCTCGCTACCCTCCAGGGTATCGATGACTTCCACAATGACCGATTCCCGGTACTGTGCCAGGAAGGTCTGCACATAGGCTATGATCTGCCCCGGGGCAACGGTGTCGGCCTCACCTACGAGTACATCCGTTACGGTGCCCGACACGGGCGCGGCCAGGTAGTGATGTTCGCCGGGAAAGGCCAGGACCGCCTCGTAAGAAACGGCGCGGTCCACCCGCCCGAACAAGCCAAAGGCTATGAAGACCACGAGCATGACTGCCAACCCGGCAAATATCAGCCACTCATGGGGCGCCGTAATCTGCAACAGGTCGTCCAGCGGTTCTTGCCGGCCCCGCCGCTGCAGCGCCCTTTCACGGAAAATCCGGTTAAACAGCAACCTGCTTACTCTCCCTTCAGGTTTGACTGGTTAAGAATGGAGGCCGGGGCGGCACGTTCCATTTGGCGAGCATGTGGCGTTAACGGTGGCCGTAATCCGACCATGAGACGTACCAAGTGACGAGCGCATCAAAGAATTGTCTCTGATGTCAGCATTCCCGAGAACGCAAGAATGCTTGAAGTGCGCCGGATGACGTTGCCGTTGCTGTGTGGCCCATAGGACCATTGTGAAAGGGATGACCTTTGTAGCGTAGGCACCGTCTGCCGCTTCTGAAAATCCGCCACCGGCGGAACGCCGCCCTAACAGTGCAAGACGGCTCCGCCCGGTACTCTCAGACGCGAACACCGATCGTATCCTCGCTCCGGCCGGAGCCTGTACCGGATTGGGTCTGCCCCTTGGCTTCCCTAGCAGGTGTCGCGCTGCAAGCGCCAGTCTCAGCTGTCCCAGAACACAACCCCACAGGGTCCATACTTGCTTCACCCGCTTCCTTACAGGTACGGTGAAGGCGACACGAACCCCATTGTTCCAGGGACACACCTCAAGGTGGGGGATGCCCTCAGAACAACCGAGCAAACTTCGGGCCAGCGTCAACAAAGCCGCCTGGTGAACTCTGATCCTTAGCGCTCCATGAACTTCACCCGGCCAATCACCGAACTAAAGGCCGGGTTTACCTGGTATACCTCCGCTCCCTGGCGATGGGCCCGGGACAGGAAGCAGGCCTTTAGCTTGCCGCATCTGAAATTGGAGAGCATCCGGCTGTAGCGGGGAGACTCCCCCTCCAGGGCAGCCTTCTTACGCCGGAAGTCCAGCTTCTCGATAGCTATCCTGCTGTTAAGGGCTGGCGTTATTGCTATCCAGCATTGGACCCATGCCCCCGGTGGCGAATTGCAGATTCACCTTCTTCGGCGTTTCTGTGGTGGAGAGACCATATTCACGGTGGTAGCGATGTTTTCATGGGCCTGGATGTACAGGGGGTGTCGTCAAAATAATCTTGTCCACATTGCCATTGCTCGAATCTGGTATGCTGCCAGGAATGGGGCTTCATTCTTGGCGTATCTGGTAGCTACTGCGCGCCACTGTTTGAAGTCCGAAATCCGTTCTCCACTAAGTGACGCAGCTTGTACAGTGCCCGGTCGTAGTCTCGGTGTTCCTTGCGGTTTCGCCGGGGCGGTATCACCGCCTCCATTCCCCGCTCCTCGGCTTGGGCTACTATGGCATCGCTGTCATAGCCCCTGCCCACCAACAGGTACTGGGCTAGCACGCCGGCAATCAGGCCCCCGGCCTGATTGCAGTCGGCGGTGGTTCCCTCGGTCAGGATCATACGTACCGGCATCCCATGGGAATCCAAGGCCAGGTCCAGTTTGCAATTCAGCCCCCTTGGTGCGGGCTATCGCCTGGTTGCCACCACGGGCCCCAGTTCCGTCGGGTTGGGGCTCGATGTGGCTGGAGTCAATCATCAACAACCACTCGAAGTCCGGCTCATCAATGACGGTATCCAGAAGGTCTTTACATACCCCACGGTCCCGCCAGAGCCTGCCCCTTACTTGATACGGGGGTGCCCCAGTGCGCAGGTTCCAAAACACAGCGTTCAAGAACAACCGGTTGTCTTTGGCGGGCCGGCCCTTCTTCCCTGACCTACCAGACAAATGAGGCTCAAGAAGTTCCCAAACCCGGTAGGACATGTCGTGGCGTCGATGCGGTGCTGTCATGTCCCCACCCCTCACGTTCACTCTCCCAACAGCGATGTACTATCATGTTATTCCTCTGACCACACACCACTAATCGGCACGAATATTCACGAATGGATGTTTATTGCAGGACCTACTTGGCCAATCGGTTGATGTCTTCCCAACTTAGGACATTAGCGGTACACAGCCAACCCTTGTCCAGGACGAATTTAGCCTGGTAAGTACGCAGGAAGCTCTCGCGGTTTTTCACCACCGAGAATAAAGCCACCTTCTTATTCGCATTCCCCGAAAAATGAAGCAGGACTTTTGCAGTCACATACTGGCGAATGAGCTGGTGCACAAGCACCAAATCACTGTTTGCTCCAAGCCTGCTTTCGTCTTTAGCTTCCCCGACCAATAGATATCCGGGCGTATCGAGCACTATATCCATCTCCGTTCCATGGAGGTTATGGAACAGCTTTTTCACACTCTTTTCGTCAAAGGCTTGATAATTCCATTCCTTTCGTAGAGTTAGCGATTTAGATTTGTCGATATCACTTCTCAGGGACGCAAATAGCTCTTGATAGGTCTTGGCGAGGGGAGTTGAGTGCCTGTCCTCTCTCTTTTCTTTCTTTGACGTCGAATTTCCTTGTTCGTCCTTCCAATGAAGGTAGTCCCGCACACCGTTCCAGAACAGTTCGAGCTTAACTTCTTTCGTTGAACAATTCAGGTTCTCATGTATATTTTGGAGCAATTTCTGTGCCAAACGACATCGGGCTTCTTCGTTGCTAAGCATTGGCGTGAAAGCCTCGACCGTCTTCCAGTTCTCAGTTCGGTTCTCAATGTCAATTATGCTCATGACCTGCACCACCTTTGGTTCCTCTCATCTAGTATTACAACGACGATACCTCGTATTGGTCTGCAAACGGCCAGAATTCGCTTCAAATGGGACATGTAGGCATAGATATTTGACCAATGGAAAGGTCTCCGAAAGATCGCCGACCTTGGATGCTTCCAAGCTGGGCTTCTCCGTTTATCGAACCTCCGACGACCCGAGTCTTTCCGTATCCTCGCGCCAATGCGGGCATCCCAGGGCTCGACGAACTTCCATCCCAGCGTGGGACCGTTTCCGCTGACGCAAATCCCTTAACGCTAACAGGGATCAACTTATGCCACAAAGGATCATCGCCACCGTATCCACCGGAAGCGAACTGCAGAGCAACTTCGCTCAGTTGGCCTGTGGGAGGCAGGACCAAGTGCGTAGCCGTATCGGTGTCCTCGTGCACTGCCACGTTAAAATCACCGGGTATGGGGATTCCGAACTCCTCCAAGATTGCGGCCCGTGAGTCCGAGAGCAGGCGGGCGCGAAAGTCCTGGTCTGCGGCGCCTCTGGCAATAATCCGGGATTTCATGTCGTTCAAGACATTTATACTCCTGCTGTACATCCACGGGGAAATTCAATGGGCTAATACAACCAAGACTTACTCGATATATGATAAGTGTGTAATTCTCATAGTGGAAGCATATTTTCTTGTATTAATCTCAGTTGCCATCGACCAAAGACAGCGCAATGGGGTTTGTAGCTGTTAGGCGGAATCTACTGTTAACAGATGATGCTGGATACAATCTGCAAGCTTGGCGTCTGGGGAGCAGACTATTGACAGCAGCTTCTTGCGGGAGGCGCTGGCCAATGGTTACGCTTCAACCATGCTTATTTCCCACCGGATAACATTGAAACCCACAAGGGAGCAGGAAGCCCGACTCGCGCGGCTGCGGGCCGTGCCCGGTTCGCCTTCAACTGGGCGCTGGGGGGGTGGCTGAGTGCGACAGAAGCCTGTGGCCCCTGTAGGGCGTGGTCAGACAATAAACTACCCCAGGCAGATCCGGTTCAGGCTGCCCTGCGGGCTGAGGCCCGCGGGGCGGCTTGAGCGGGGATCCGCTCGTTGTTCTTGGGTGTGAGTCCCCGGCGGAGCCGCCTTGTACTGTTGGGGCGGCGTCGCGGCTCACACCGCGTCTTCAGAGATGGCTAACGGAACTCCTGCGACTATAGTCAACCATTTTTACAACGGCAGAAGAATCTGCACGGTGGCGCCATGTCCGGGCCCATCGCTGGCCACAGTTAACACCCCCCCGTGGGCCTCTACTATGGCCTGAGTGATGGCCAACCCCAGGCCAGTGCCTCCGATTCCGAGGCTCCGAGACTGGTCCGTGCGGTAGAAGCGATCGAACACGTGGGGGAGGTCGTCCGGTCCGATTCCAATGCCTTCGTCAGTTACCGAAATTGCCAGCTCTTTGCCATCATTTATCGCTCCCGCGACCACAATGTTCCCACCGGGCCCGGTGCACTTGATGGCATTGCTCAAGACGTTTCCCAGGGCCTGCCTCATCCTCATCCGGTCAAGGGGCAATTGGGGCAGTTCACAGGAAACCCGAAGAGACACGTTCACCTGTTGTGACTGGGATTGGGGCTGCCATCTTTGTACTTCTTCCGTGAGCAGTTCGGCAACGGAACTTGGTTCCAGGGCGAGTCTCAACTCGCCGTGGTCGGTCTCGGCGAGCCAGTTGAGATCGGTCACGAGTCCGCGGAGCTGGTCCACCTCCTGGATGATGTGGGCAGAAGCGCTTTCGGCCGCCTGGAGCCCGTCACGCAGCCCAGCCGCCTCCAGCTGTATGACTGCAAGCGGCGTGTTCAGCTCGTGGGAAACATCGTTGATCAACCGCCTGCGGAGTTCGCGCTGGGTCTCCAGTGCCAGGGTCATCTCATTGAAGGCCGCGCTCATGCGTCCTAACTCGTCGGTAGAGGTAACGGGCAGCCGGGTCGGGTCTCCCTGAGCGATGGACTGGGTCGCCCGCGTCAGCGCGGCTACCGGTGCGGTGATTCGCTGGGACAGCCAGGCAGCCACCAGCAACGCAACGCCCACCGTGAGCGCTCCCCCAATCAATGTGATGTACAGGAGGGAGGTCAGGAGCCCGTGGGACTCGGAAGACAGAAACTCCCTGTTGACGTCGACGAAGACCTGGCCCACCGGTTGGCTGGTTCCAAGGTCGAATATCTCTCCTCGGTATCCGTCCAGTGGCGGCGACCTGGACCCGGGAAAGAGTTGGGACAGGTTATCCTTCACCAGGATCCCATTGTTGTCAACAATTACGACCCTTACCTGTTCCAGGTGAAATGCCTCGGAGTGCTCTCCCTCTCCTTCTTCCAGACGCCTCCCCTGGCGTGTCACGTCGTAGATGTATCCGGCTTCAGCAAGCGGCCTTTCCACCGTTGTCCAACCGCCGGATGCGGTATATTCCTGGCTCAGATTCATTGCCAGTTGGCTCGCCTCGTCGCCCCCTACCTGTTCCACGAACACACTTAGCCGGGCCTGGGTCGCGAAGTAACCCACAGCTACTGTTGACAGGACGGTCAGAAAGACAACGCAGACAATGGCCCCCATGATTCGCCAGCGAAGCGACATTATTCAACCTCCACGACAAACCTGTAACCGGCGCCGTATACCGTCTGGATAGGCTGTGTGCCGTCCCGGTTGATCTGCCGTCGCAGGCGGGCGATCTGGCTGTCGATGGCCCGGTCAAGCCCATCGAATTCGTCGTTGAAGGACAGGGAGATCAACTGGTCGCGGGTGAGCACCTGGTTGGGGTGCCGCATGAAGGTGGACAAGAGGGCGATCTGGGCTTGGGACAGGTTCACCGGCCGTTCATCGACGGTGACAGTACCGGTGGTCTCATTCAGGGTGATGCCATCGTGGGTCAGGAGTTGCTGGACCCTGCCCTTGACGCGGCGGAGCACGGCTCCCGCCCGGGCAATGACCTCCTCCGGGGCGAAGGGCTTGACGATGTAGTCGTCTGCCCCGCTGTCCAGGCCGATGACCCGGTCGGCATGGGCTTCCCGGGCCGTCAGCATGATTATGGGGACGTCCGACTCCCGGCGCAGGATCCGGCACACCTCTACGCCGTCCAGGCGGGGCAGCGTCAGGTCGAGGACAATCAGGTCGGGAGCCAGTTCCCTGGCCAACTCCAGGCCCGACTCCCCGTCGCGGGCAACCTCGGCAGAGTAACCCGCACGCTCGAAATACACCTGGACCCAGTTGGCGATTCTGCTGTCGTCTTCGATGATCAATACGTTGCCGCTCATTGCCATTACCTTCGAAACTTGGTGGACGCGACGCAGGTTACTGCGCCGCGTCATTTAACCGGATTCCCGACTGGTCAGATTATAACCGCAGGTAATTCTCAGTTGTTCATTGGCCGGTTTCGGATGGCCCTAGCGGCCTCCCGACTGCTCGCCGCGGCCGCCCTGTTCGCCGCCGGCGCCATGCTCTCCTCCAGCTTCTCCACCGCCACCGGAACCGTGCTCGCCGCCCGACTGGCTGCCTTCACCTCCTCCGACCTCGGAGTGAGCAATCCACCCGGTGAAGGGAGTCGCCGTTGACGGCAGATTGACTGCCAGCGTCTGCCCAGGGACCAGGTCCACCGGCGTGGTGGGTCCCAGTTCCGTACCGTTGGAGAGATGGATCTCTATCCTGACCCGGTTCAGGACATTGCTGGTGGTATTCTCCACGGTTCCATTGAAGGCATTGGTGGCCGCGTCATAATTCAGGATGAGCCGGGCGCCGCCCCGAACGGCGTCAAAGGTCTGATTCGGGGCCAGGGTTGCACGGCTCCCCTCTTCACCACCGCCCCCTTCGCCTCCGGATTCGCTGCCTGAGCCTTCCCCACCAGGGCCATGGCCCTCGCCGCCGGCACCCTCGCCAGCCCCGCCTTCGCCGCTTTCCCCGCCAGTGTGGGGGACAGGCCCAGGACCGCCGCAGTCGAATACCTCCAGGTGAACGACGTAGCCGTCAAAGGATACGCCTGCCAGGTTCGGTTCGCTGTCCACACTGACACTGGACAGGGCCTGCTGTCCCGGGTTCAGGTCGCCCAGCTTGTCCGGGCCCAGCTCTCCTGCGGTCTGCGTCCCCGACTTCAGGTGCGGTTCCGACTGCACGTAGCACTGGGTCTGGGAGAGGGTGTTCTGTACCGTTGAGTTGACAGACTTGGTGGCCGCGTCGTACCACGCGGATACGGCCAGGCCGCCTAGAACGCCTTCCCACGTTTGGTCGAGGGGGGTGATGGGGCTGGACATGGCGGCTTCCATGGCAGCCTCATTGGCGGCCGCACCGCTCTCGGGCCCTTCGGGGCCATCGGGGCCGCTCTCAGCGCCGCCGGCTTCGCCCATCCCCTGGCCCGCCTCGGCGCCGCTGCCAACCTCGGCGTGGGCCATCCAGCCAGTGAACGAGGCTTGGGTAGAGGGTAGATTGATCTGCGCTATCTCGCCCGCCGCCAGGACTATCGGAGTGGTAGGTCCCAGCTCAGTGCCGTTAGAGAGATGCACCTCGATTCTCACCTGGTTGAGTACAGCGCCGGTGGTGTTCTCCACCGTGCCGTCGAAAGAATTGCTGGCTGCGTCGTAGTTTAGGATGAGCCGGGCGCCGCTGCGCACCGCGTCAAAGGTTTCATTGGGGGCAAGGCTGGACCCGCCGGCTTCCTCACTACCGGACCCGCCAGCTTCCGGGGACTCGGCGCCAGACTCTCCTACGGAAATCTCCTGGCTGACGCCTCCCCTTTCCGAGCCCTGGTCGGACCCGGTGTTGCCGCCGCAGGCCAGCAGGACGCCTGTGCTGAGCATCAGAGCTAAGGCCGGAGCGATCAGGAAGGTCTTTGCGGTCAACTTCTCGAGTTTCATCATTTCACCTCCTTAGTGACTCACCTTCTGGTGATGAGAGAAGGTTAAAGGTGAAATGTCGCAGAATTTTGTCACCTCGATTTCCGGCGATGCCGGATGGCAAGACGGATTTCGTCAAGGGACAGACTTGCCGCAGGACTCCCGATGGGGACTGCACTATCGTCCGCTCTGCCTAAGGCGTCGGCTGCGCCAACTGGAGTACCAGGCCAGGTAGCGTGGCGGACCTTTCCTGAAGGTCTCCGGGGACTTCCCTTCCACCGGCTGTACCACGAATGTGGGCATAGAAACGGTAAGCTGGGCTTGGAGGACCGGCGGTGGCTCTGCCCCGGATGTGGAATGGCGCATGACCGGGACGTCAATGCAGCCCGGAACATCAGAGATTATGGGCCGTGAGCTACACGGTCCCTGCCTGTGGACGCCGGTGTAAGACCCGCCCCCCGCGGGCGACAGCGGTGGAAGCAGGAACGAGGCTAACCTGTGCCACTGTCACTGGTCAGTAGATTAGTGCAGGTCGTGTAGATTAGGTTAGATTCTCATTAGCGGACAATGAGATGGCGGTTCTCCTTTTGTGTTGCAGAGGCCCTGTTGGTTCGTGGTCTTCGTGAAACGCTCCGCACCAATTCATCCAGAATTCACAACACCAGCTGGCATTATAGGTTGAACCAAGAGCGGAACTTCGGCATAAGACAAATCGAGCAGGGAGATTTTCCACTCTAGCCGTGGGAGAAAGTCGGTTGGTGTGAGACTACGCGCCCGTTGCTTCGTTCCACGGTATAAAGGGAGACGCCATATACAAAGATGGCCGAAGTTCGAAAAGCGAAACTATTGTTGGTTTTAATCGGGGACCCACGCTCTTAGAACAAGCGTCACGGACTGGTCTCAACATCGCCTTCTTTTTTTCCTGTCGAGAATATACCGTGTTCCCGCAAGGACATAAGAATTGGCAACGGGCCCAGCCGGCGTTCCGGCCCGACAGTCGGGGAGGGCAGCTTGATCTCGCGCGTCTGGCGCCATCTTGGTATCGACGCCACGAGGAGTACTCCTGCCATCATTAGCAGGACCAAAGAGAGCCCGATAGTCCAGTTCTCCAAGGACCCAATACCAATGCCTCTGCTGTCGGACAACCCCGCCTGTCCCGGTTCGCCGGTCGGACCTGCCGTGTCTGCTGCCGTATCTTCCACCAGGGAGAGAAGTGGCGGTGGCTTCAAAATGGATGCCGACGCCACCAGCTCATCATTGGATGCAACAATTGGGTCTTCCTTAGCCACGGGTTTTTCCGCCCCTTGGGGGACGGTATCAAGGACCAGGCCCGGATCCTGCCGCGCCGGTTGTGGGAGACCGAGTTGTGGCTCAGCGGCCAGGACCTGTGCCTGACTGCCGGCCGGCGAAGTGCCCGTCACCTGTAATCGAAGGTCTTGATGATTTAACGAGGATGTTCGTGAGTCGGTGACTGGTGCTTCATGATCTTCAGTAGAAGGCGACCCTTCTGGGACTGACTCCTCTCCAACTGTCGACTCCGAAGTCGAAGCGGGGATTTCTCCTACATCGACACGTAGTACCTTCGTTGTGTTGCCCCCCTTGCCGTCAAAAACGTGCACTTCTCCAAAGTATCGGCCTGCGAATTGTTCATTCAGGGCACCCTTTGTCCTCAGTTGACCTGTGTGTAGCCCAATCTCAAAGAACAGGGAAGCCTTCCCGGTGAGCCAGTAGGTCAGCAGGTCTCTATCAAGATCGCCAGCCAACATCGGCGGCCCGACCAGTTCACCCGAAGATGCGTTCGGGCTTATGGTCCGTGTCCCTGACTCCGAGAACGGGAATTCTGGCGAATGGTTGTTTCCCTTTAGCAGACTTGGGCCAAACAGGGTGGCGGCCACCTTTCCGGGGCCGTGGCCATCGGAATAATTGGCCTGTGCCCGAAGGAACTGGCGTAGATCCTCTTCCCTTGGCACATAGGAGGCGGAATTCCCACCTTCGATATTTCTCCAGGTGGTTTTGTCGGAGGAGACGGCCCACTGCCAAGAAACATGAGACAGGCTGCCGTCAGGGTCAGTGAGAGTAGCGAGTGCACCTGCCCCGATGTTGGTCGTTATGGGCTTCAGAATTACTTCTCCCACCTCATCCACATTGGTCACTCTTATGTTGACGGAAGCGGTGTCATAGAGTCCCCGCGGGTCGGTAGCACGCACTTCCACCTGGTAGCTCGACCTGGTCTCGTAATCCAAAGGCATTCTAGATTCAAGCTGCCCCGAAGTTTCCGAAACGTCGAAAAAAATAGCGTCTTCACCGGACAGGGAGTAGGAGATCTTGTCCAAAGGATCCGGATCGATGGCCACGACCGGAACGCCAACCGGGCGATTTGGAGCCGGATTTTCAGAGGAGGGCAACAGGAAAGAGGCCGACGAGAATTCGGGCGGAGAATTGGCTTGGGAGTGAGCAGTGATAGTCGGAGTAAAGAGGATGCAGAGCATAAGGGCGAAGACCGAGAGAGTCCCCAATCCCCAGAGTTTTCCTGGCCCAATCGCAATCCTCATGCCGGTCCCCCCCTCCCATCACTACGCCCAACAAGTGAAGGAAATATATCACAGTTCCGCTCCCTCCTTAGTCTGTTTCTTCGTGCGGCTTTCCGAAAGTTTGTGATTGCGAACCAGCGCGTTAGCCGAGGGTGGGCCAAACCCTGAGGTTTCCAACCGTCGACCAAATGCGACTGTTACACCTTTCGGCGGGCGTACTTCCAACGGAACGGCACGAAAGCTTGGTACGGGCTTGTAACTGTTGGCCAGAATTTACTGTTAACTGATGATACTGGATACAATCTGCAAGCTTGGCGTCTGGGGAGTAGTCTACTGACAGCAGCTTCTTGCCGGAGTCGTTGGCCAATGGTTACGCTTCCTCCATCCTTAAGGCCCACCGGATAACATTGAGACCCACCAGGGAGGAGGAAGCCCGGTTGGGGCAGCACGCTGGCTATGCCCAGTTGGCCTACAGCTGGGTGCTGGGCGGGTTAGGAACTGTTCCCCGTGCCTCATTTAAATGGTATGCATTGGTTGTGTTCAGTCATCTGAAGAGGGTGTGTCCCCTGGGCAACGGGTCCGTGTCGCCTTCACCGTACCTGCAAGGAAGCGGGTGAAGCACGTATGGACCCTGTGGGGGTGCGCTCTGGGACAGCTGAGACCGGCGCTTGCAGCGCAGCACCGGCTGGGAAAGCCAGGAGGCAGACCCAATCCGGTTCAGGCCGTCCTGCGGGCTGAGGCCAGGGGAGTGGCTTGAGCGGGGATCCGATCGGTGTTCTTGGGTGAGATTTCCAAGCGGAGCCGCCTTGTACTGTTGGGGCGGCGGCGCGGCTCACACCGCGTCTTCGGAGATGGCTGACGTAAGTCCTGCGACCAAAATCAACCATTTTTTCAACGCTTCGCCAGTCACAAGGACTTGTACGTCCTGCTTGACGACTGACGTCAGTCGTATCTACGCTGATCCTGGCATGATAGAAAGTTACCGGGACCGACGGACCGAGGCGTTTGCCGCCGGAGAGTTTGTCCCAGCGTTTCAGGGCTTTGAACAGCAAGCGGCACGCAGGCTCTCAATATTAAACGCGGCCCGGTCTCTGGACACGCTGAGGGCGCTGCGCAGCAATCGGCTGTAAGTACTGAGAGGGAATCGGGCCGGGCAGTACTCAATCAGGATTAACAGACAGTAGCGGATCTGCTTCAGTTGGTCAGAAGGTCAAGCAGGGCCATCCGACGTTGAGATCGTGGACTATCACTAAGGGGGTAATAGGCGACCATGTTGAACCGAGCCGTTCACCCAGGGGATATCCTGAAAGATGAACTGGAGGAGAGAAGCGTGTCTCCGGCGAGTTTTGCCAGGCAGATTGACGTGCCAGCCAATCGCATCAGCCAGATACTGGCCGGCAAGCGTGCAGCGACGGGTGACAGCGCTCTCAGGTTTGGTCACTGGTTTGGCATGGACCCTCAGTTCTGGCTGAACCTGCAGGCACAGTACGACCTGGCGCTGGCGGAGGAGTTGGTGGGGGCAAAGATACGCGTCCTGCCAACCGCGGCTGGTGCTGAGTAGGGTGGGTACGTCTAGTTACGAACCGCGAGCCGCCAGGATTGCCCGAGACGTCGAGGCCAACGGCACGTGGCGACATCGTCCGGTCTTGCGACGTAGCGCAGCATTGATATCAGGCTGATAAGCCAGGGATAATCTTGAACATCGTCCGGCTATTCCAAAGATGGACACGCAGGGGCGGCAACAGCGAACAGAACGCTCCGCGTGTGCTGCCCTCTACTACTTCGATACCTACCAGAGCCTCCAGAACCTGGGAACAAGTGGACAACAACGGTCCGGCAAACGATGTGGCTCACCAGGTCGCGATACAGGTGGTGGACCATGCCACCGCGGTCGGCAGCCACGGCGCGCGATGAATCGGGCCGCGCGACACCGCGATGGTAGCTGGTAGGGACTTTGGCGGGATGGTTCATCTGGTCCCGGATCAAAATCAATCTGTCCGAGGTGTCAATGCCCTACGATTATGTCCGGGTAAATTGCTCAGGGAAAATGTCCGTCTATGAAGGACGTGACATTGAACCAAAGAGAGCAAGCCAGACTTCAGGTACTCAACAGCGTGCTGGAATATCAACTGCCCACAACCCAGGCTGCCGAAGTTCTGGGGATCAGTGAACGCCAGGTCCGGCGAGTCCTGGCGGCCTACCGGAGGGAAGGGGCCGCCGCACTGGTCCACGGCAACCGAGGCCGCCAGCCCCGCAACGCCATTCCCGAAGAGACGGCCTCCGCCGTGGTCATGCTGGCCAGCGGGAAGTAAGCCATCTCCTCAACAGCCACGGTCTGTCCAGCGCCAGACGGCACCGTCCTCCCAAACACCGGGTACGGCGGGAGCGGATGCCCCAGGAGGGTATGCTATTGCGGATCGACGGGAGCCACCATGCCTGGCTGGAGGAACGGGGACCCCGGTTCGTCCTGCTGCTGGCCATGGATGATGCCACCGGCACGGTAGCCAACGCCGTCTTCCAGACCGGGGAGGATACCAGGGGCTACTTCCTGTTGATGGAAGGGGTGATCCGCCGCTATGGACTCCCCATGGCCCTCTATTGCGATCGCCACGGGGTCTTCAAATTTGCCGGAAGGCCCCGCCATATCCAGCAACCGGTGGAAGCCACCCACTTCAGCCGGGCAGTGCAGGAGCTGGGCATTGAGCAGGTATTCGCCCGTTCTCCCCAGGCCAAGGGCAGGGTAGAGCGTATGGCCGGCACCTTCCAGGACCGGCTGGTCAGCGAACTCAGGCTGGCGGGCGCCACCACCATCGACCAGGCCAACGCTTTGTTGCAAGAATTCCTGCCCCGCTTCAACAGGCAGTTTCGCGTACCGGCCCAGCAGGCCCAGGCAGCTTACCGCTCCCTGGACTCATCCATCTTCCTGGAACGCGTCCTCTGCTTCAAGCACACCCGCCAGGTGGCCCGGGGCAACACCGTCAAGTTCCAGTGGCGCACCCTGCGGTTGCTCCCCAGTCAGGAACGGCCCAGCTATGCCGGGGCCAGGGTGGAAGTCCTGGAGCAAAGCAATGGCCAGCTTATGGTCCGGTACGGTGGTGAAGTGATTCCCCACCAGGAAGCGCCGCCCAGACCCGGAGCCTTGAGGGCTTCCAACGGCGCCCTCGCGCCCACATCGGAGATGGCACAGGTGGTCAGGAACCTGGCACGGCACGGCCTCTCCAGATTGCAGCTTCAGCGGCTGGCCGCCCTGGAAGCCGCGGTTCCCCAGCGCCAGGAGGAGGCTGAACCCCGCAGGACCGATACTCCACCGCCCCGGGAGGCTACCCCGCGCAAGCAGGCCCTCTGGAAAGCCATTCACCACGCCAGGCTCCAGGGTGTCTACCTACGGGGCATCGCCAGGGACTTGGGTATTTCCCGAAACACGGTCAGGAAGTACATCGACTCACCGGCGCCGCCCGTCAACCGGACTGCCAGACGGGCCGCTTACCTGGCCGCTCAGGACAATACTGATGGACATTTTCCCTGAGCAATTTACCAGGACATAATCGTAGGGCATTGACATCATACCTACTTTAGAATCGATCCCCGGCGATTGCTGGTGCGCGTAGCAATTCCAGAGGACCGGGTATGGCATTGTCCTGGATGCCGGCGTCCCCACCTGTACAATCCGGGAGTCTGCACCAGTGGATTTTGCCAACGAGACCTAGCGGCCGAACCAGATTCGACTTGTACAGATCTCCACCAGCGGAATTACTATGCCAAAGAAGCTGCCGAACGAAGGCCACCGATACGTATCCACGCCGAGGAACTCACTGCCCAAACAGATGACCAGCCAGAACGGCAAAGGTTATTCCGTGACATCACGGTGGATCTAAGAGACGACCCGCGCCGGCCGCTGGTTCCAGTAGTCGACGCCATCGACTTACTCAGCGTCACCACCACAATGGAAGTAGGCGTCGACATAGGTAGCCTACAGAGCGTTGTACAAGGCAATATGCCACCACAGCGTTTCAACTACCAGCAACGAGCCGGACGTGCTGGGCGGCGTGGTCAACCTTTCGCCACGGTACTAACCGTGTGCCGTGGCCGGAGCCACGACGAGTTCTATTATCAGAACCCGGGACGCATCACCGGTGATCCACCCCCGGTTCCTTTCTTATCTACTGCTTCCTTTCTTATCTACTGCCTGCCAAGAAATTGCCCAAAGGCTGATGGCAAAAGAGTGCTTGCGCCGGGCGTTCAGGGTAGCAGGTGTGGAATGGTCGGAAAGCGCCCGTCCGCCAGATAGCCACGGCGAATTTGGCCTTGCGTCTACTTGGATTGACGACCAAGGCCGCCGGAACACGATCCGAGAATGGCTTGCAAACTTAGGGGAGGTAGACGAGATTGCCAATGCCTTGTGCGCTGGACTTGAAACATTGATGCCACCAGAGCGTCTAGTGGATTATGCGCGTCTACAACTTTACGATGCCATAGAGAGTGCCTCCGTCGATCCCGAGATTACTAGCGAAGGGCTGGCCGAACGGTTGGCAGAATACGCGGTGCTTCCGATGTACGGAATGCCATCCCGCGTAAGACTTTTTTATCACGGGCTTCGTGGTGCCAACTCCCTCACTATCGACCGTGACCTTGATTTGGCCGTCACTGAGTTCGCTCCAGGTTCACAGCGAACTAAGGATAAGCGTATCTACGAAGCTATCGGATTTACCGCTCCGTTGCTGCGCCGAAACAACCGGTGGCAGTCGAGTTCACCCGACCCGCTGCCTTCGCGGAGATGGATGATGCTTTGCGGGCAATGCCACCATACTGAGACACGCGACGCGGAGCCGGCAGACTCCTATTGCCCCCAGTGCGGTTGCACCATCGACGGCACCCCTGCATTCAGCACGTTCCAGTTCGCAGTGCCACTGGGATTTCGGGCCAGTCTAGGACCAGGTTCGGACGCTCAAGAAGAGGCAGAATTTCTTGCTACCGGTGTTGCCACTGTCGCCGAATCCGATCCTCAACCCTGTCAATCTGTAACGGGTACCAATAGTGCTGTCGCGTTTTCTAGTTCGGGCAGGGTGTACCGTGTAAACAGTCGGAACGGGCATCTATTTAGCGGGGCAACAGGCACCACGCAGAGAGGTGACAACAGCCAACAACGGTTGGATAGCCAGTGGATAGATAAACGCTTCCAGCAGGAAGATCGGCTCAGCTTTAGGCCGTCTACAGATGAAGAATCCATCGCAATCGTGGCGCCCAAATCAACCGACGTACTGCGAGACCAGCCGACGTCCGTTCCACCCGGTCTGCGAGTGGATCCGGTAGCTTCTGCTGGGGTAAGAGCCGCTTATTATTCTGCAGCATTCATTGTAAAGGCAGTAGCCGCGAGCGAACTCGACATCGACCCCGACGAATTCGACATCAGTAACGTTCGGCAAATCGATCTGCCCAGCGGTGAAAAAGCCTGCGAAATCATCATCAGCGATCACCTACTCAATGGGGCTGGATTCACTGCTTGGGTAAAAGACAACTGGCACGACTTGCTCGTATCAGCAACAAATATCAATGCTTCTCCAAACACATTCACGGGCACGATGACCAGTGCTTCCCACAGGTCTAGCTGCGATTCATCTTGCTACACCTGCCTCCGCAACTACCGTAACATGGCTTACCATGGTCTGCTGGATTGGAGACTAGGACTCTCGTTGTTGGGCGGGTTACAGTCAGCCGGATTCCTCTGCGGGTTGGACGGAGATTTCTCTACGCCTGACTTGGATGGATGGATCCAACAAGCGACGAGCCTAAGGGACTCGTTCTGCGCGTCATTCAACGCTAAGTCACATAATTTTGATCAGCTACCAGGCCTGACAATTGGGGAGAAGCGGGTTCTGGTGGTCCATCCGCTTTGGGACCCATCACATCCTAGCGGATTGCTAGCGGAGGCGATAGCCGCCTGCGGTCAGTCAAATCCGATAACTTTGGACACCTTCAACCTGTTGAGGCGCCCTGCATGGGCCTACCAAGACATTGGGCGGCACACATGAACGCTACCAAAGAGCACCTCGAATTCCTCAAACCTTTGCGTAACATCTCTCCAACCACGTTCAGCGCTATCAAGAAGTGTGCTCTCAAGGTGGTGTGGCAACGAAACGGTAGTCCACCGCTTTTGCCAACGTCGCCAAAAACGCGCGTGGGAACAGTGGCACATAAGCTACTCGCAGTGGCAGGTCGAGGCCGGCTAGAGGCAACAGCGGATAGCATCAACGCAAGATGGCGCGAACTATTGGAGGAAGCCAGCGCAGAAATCAGCCACTCTCTATTGGAACGCCACTTGTTCCCACTGGAGAGTTCAGTTCCTGATATTGAGGTGCTGCGAATCCGCACCACACGCATGGCTCTCGACATTGCGCGTGAATCCCAACCAACTCCGAGTAAGGATCGCAGCCACGTAATCCCACCATCCTACGGGCACGAGATTCCGGTGCAGTCAGCTGATAGTTTAGTCAGAGGGATAATCGACGCCGTCATCGGGAGGATGGGACCGGCCCCATTATCCAAGACTACAAGTCGGGGTCGATAATGGAACTCGAAGACGGTAACGAACTCCATTCTAAGGAAGACTATCAGACTCAGATGAAAATGTACGCCGGGCTTTATGCTGAGAACTTCGGTGAATGGCCGGCTTCCCTCGAATTAGTTTCTCTGACGGGAGGAAAGCAAGGTGTTCCTTTTGCAAAGAACGACTGTTCAAATCTGCTAGATGAAGCCAAGGCAACCTTGGAGTGGATTAACGAGACTGTCGAGAATCATCCCTGTAGCTCCCTGCCATCAATTTTGGCTAGCCCCAGCTCAGAAGCCTGCGTCTTCTGCCAATTTCGCCCGGGCTGTGAACCTTACCTCCTAAAGGTTGAAAAGCAAGGGGAAGACCGATGGCCCATAGACGTTATCGGTACAGTCCAAAGTGTTAAACGCCTTGGGAACTCCAAGGTGATGCTGTCTCTCGACACTGGCACCGACTCAGTGCATATCCCACGTCTTTCTTCTGGCGATAGACACCCTGCATTGATGGCTCTGCAACCCGGTGACATGGCCGGCGTATTCAACCTGCGTCGCTCAAGGCCAACTGCTCCCTACTCCGAATCTCGCTTGACGACGGTACACAACTTGAGGCAGACGGCAGATAGTGGCCAGCGCTCCCCGCCTGACAGCGTTCGATCAAATTAGGACGGTGACACACACTATTGCCACCAAGGAACTCAAACATGACACTATTGACTTGCCGCTGACTAGCAGCGGAACCATCCCGTTCAAGTGAGCGTCGGACATGAGGTCAATAGTCACATAAACGCCCACCATTCCAAGACGAGAATTGTTGCTTGAATGACAGGACGAGTACCGGCCGGGCGGCGAGGCCAGCTTAAACGTAAAGACGACCTACGAACGTCCCGATGGGAGGAAATGAACAGTCCTGCGGCGGCACTCACCTGCATGCTCCAGAGAGAACCAACGTACTGGACTCGAATTGCCTTGGAGACTCCATAACTGTCTCTTACTGCCAGTCATGGCCATGGAGCATGTAGCCTTGCATTTTCTTATGTGTTGCATGTCGGAAACAATGATGGTGGCGGCTGCAATAGATTCCCGCACTCGGCACTTGTCGGCGATCCGTTCACAGGGGGAAGTGGGATACGCTTGGCGGCCGCCTGGCAATACCGAGAAGAGATTCAGAAATGCTGCAACCAGGAAGTACCCCTAACGGGTAGGACGGAGCAGAAAGAGGCCCTTCTGCAATTTAGTCCATAATAATAAGGAAAGTAAAAACCGCCGTCGCTCGACGGCGGTTTCGTATCTGAAATCAGGGTGTCCTGGAGCGGGCGATGGGATTCGAACCCACGACTTTTTGCTTGGGAAGCAAACACTCTACCACTGAGTTACGCCCGCGCTGGCACCTGGCAATTATACCAAGAAAAGGCAGGGGTTTGGTAGCGGCCGCCCTTCGACCAACGCAGACCAATCGCTGCGCCCCGCAGGGTCCGATACACGCCAGAGGGGACACCGCCGGATTCCCCGTCGAGGGGGGGACCAACAGCGCTGCATCTCCCTGGCCGTGAGAGGGCAATCACAACTTGTTATTGCGTCTCGGGGCGGTCGGCCGGTGTCGACGGAAAATCGCTATGGAATTACGCCTTTCGTAATACTCTTCACAATTTAGAGGCTTCACGAGGCATAACCAGCCTTGAGTTATGAAGATTTTGTGATGGACGTGCCTGCGGTATAATCAATGTGTTATATTGCATAGCGGTGCGATGTAATCTATTTATAAAACTAGTTAATAGACTTATCAACCCGTCACTCAGAATTACGAAAGTGTTTGATTATGCTTAAGGAAACGGATTGTCCGGCGCTGCAGCAGGATTCTGCTCTTGATACCCTTTCGCGGTTGGGAGCAGCCGCCCTCAAAATCAGCGAGCATCGCGAAAGCAGGCCTGTAGCCCAGGAAATTGCTCACCAGGCACGCTTTCTCACTGAAGCCAGGTACGGCGCCCTGCTCTGCTTTGATGAACATGGCAACACCTCGGACTTTGTTATCAGCGGCATGGCCCCCGAGCAGGCAAACTTAATCACGTCGTCGCCATGGGGGCGGGGAGTACTCAGCAAGCTGCACGATGCCGACAAGCCGTTGCGAATCGGGAACATCGGCGATCATCCCGATTCGGTGGGGGTGCCGCCGCATCATCCCGTTATGGAATCGTTTCTGGGCACGCCCATCCGCTATCGCGGCAGGCATCTGGCTAACCTGTACCTGGCCGACAAGCAAACGAATGCGGAATTTACTCTGGAAGACGAAGAGTTGGTAACCATGTTCGCTTTGCAGGCGGCAGCGGCCATGTTCACTGCCAGCGAATATGACCAGGTGGTCAGCTCAAAGGCGGAACTGGAAACCCTCCTCGATTCCTCTCCCATGGGTGTGTTTGTCCTTGATGCTCAAACGGGCCGGCTGAAGTCCCAGAACCGGGAAGCTCAGCGCATTGCGATTTTCACGGGACTGGAAGGGCTCCACCCTGAAGAGGCAGTGAAGGCATTATCCATACGCCGCCTCGACGGGAGCGAGGTCAGCATGGAGGAAGGGTTGGTGGCTCCGGTCGTCTGTAACGGTGAGACCGTTCGGGCTCAGGAGCTTCTGGTGAACTTTCCCAACGGGCGGACCCTGCACCTCCTGGTCAACGCGGCTCCAATCTATTCCGATGAAGGCGATGTTGTGTCCGTGGCCTTTGCCACGCAGGACCTGGCGCCGCTTGAGGATATCGACCGTGAGCGAAGGGACTACCTGTCCCTCGTCGGTAAAGAACTGCGCTCGCCTTTGTCCACCATAAAGGGTTCGGTTTCGGCTCTGGCGGAGGCACTGACCCATTCCTCCTCGTCAGAGTCTCACCAGCTATTGAAGATAATTGATCTGCAGGCCGACTTGATGCGGGCCCAGCTAAACGGGGTCTCCGACCTGATAGACATCGAAGCGGGTAAACTGGCCATCAACCCTGAGCCTAACCCGGTTGCAACGCTGCTTCAGGCAGTCTGCACTGAGTTTCAACGCCTGCACGGGGGGCGAGACATACTGGTGGACATCGAAGCGGATTTGCCCAGCGTAATGATAGACCGGCAGAAACTGGGACATTCCATAAACACCCTGCTGCTTTGTGTGCTCAGGTGTTCGTCCCCGACTTCGTCCATGATGGTTTCGGCCCGAAGGAAGGCCGGACAGGTTGCGGTAACGATTTCCACCGAAGGGCTCGTTGCGCCGGACCACGAACTCTACGAGTCGATCCGGGAAATCTCGCGCAACCAGGTAAAGGGCGGATTTGAGAGCAAGAGCAACGAGGATATCGCCCTTGCAGTTTGCAAGGGAGTGCTGAATTCGCACGGAGGAAAACTCTGGGTGGAAAGCGGGGAATCGGGCCAGGGAATGACCGTGGGTTTTACCATGCCGGTGGAGGCTGAAACTATCAGCCAGGTGGTCGCTCCTTCCAGCCCTGCTCCCGTGAAACCCTACCCTGTAGAGGGCGGCAAGGCCCGAATACTCTCAGTGGTTGAGAATCCTCGAATGCTGAGCGCCATTCAGCGGACCCTGTCCCATTGCGGTTACGTTCCCATTGGCACTCTCAATTATGCCGACCTGGACCGGTTGATAACCGACGAAAAGCCCCACCTGGTGCTGCTGGATTTGACGGCGCCCAATGCCCGGGACTTTGACGTTATTCAAAAGGTCACGCGGGACTACGGAGTGCCGGCCATAGTCCTTTCTGGCCAGGGCGACGATGAATGCATTGTCCGGACCTTCGAGAAGGGCGCCGATGACTATATAGTCAAACCCTTCTCACCATCGGAACTGGTTGCCCGGATCAAGGCCTCGTTCCGCAAACGCTCCGACAGCCGCAACGCCCTGGCGCGCGAGGAATTCGTCGTTGGCGACCTGTCCATCAGCTACCCCGAGCGGAGAGTTGCCGTTGCGGGCAAGAAGGTACACCTTACGGCTACTGAGTACCAGTTGCTCTACGAACTGTCCACCAGGGCAGGCCGGGTTCTGACCCAGGATGAACTGCTTCGCCGCATCTGGGGCGAGGAATACATGGGCGATATCCAGCTGCTGCGGGCCTTCGTGAAGACGCTGCGCCAGAAGCTGGGAGATAACGCCAGGCGGCCCACATACATCTTTACCGAACACGGCGTGGGCTACCGGATGCCCAAACCATAATCTGAATTCCCCGGAGGCCAGGGGGCGCCGGCACGGCGCACGGGAAGTGGCGGGGAAAGCAGGGTCTCCATGCTGGCGGGGCTGCCTTGCCTCAGCAGGAACTGTGCGGTTGCGACCGCCAGGACCCTGCTGGGATTACGGCAGTCCCGTCCTTCTTTGTGCGAGGAACGGGATTCTGCCGGTCTTCCGGTTGCCGCAGGTCACGCCTGCCGGTATTGTTCCAGCTCGGCCCACTCGGGCTTCAACAGGGCGAAGAGCAAGGTATCCCACCACCGGCCCTTGAAATACTCGTTGCTGCGAAGACACCCCTCCTGTCGGAAACCCAGGCGTTTCAGCACCCGGGCCGAGGCGGCATTGTCGGCGATGCACCAGGAGGAAATGCGGTCCAGGCCCAGTTCCAGGAACCCAAAATCAACCAGCGCCAGCGCGGCTTCCGTGGCGTATCCCTGTCCCCAGTATTCCGGCGCCAGTTCGTAGCCGATATCCGCTTCCCAGCTGTTGTCCGGCTTGCGTCGGATTCCGCAGTTGCCTATCAGGGTCCCACAGTCCCTGAGGGTGACGGCCAGCTGGAACCGGCGGCGAGGGACTTCACCCTGCCATCCCAGGAACATCCGGACAAAGGACTGGACATCCGCCTCGGTACGCTCGGTCCAGGGGTAGTAGCGCAGGTAGCGGGCGTCCTGCTGGTAGGACAGGACGGCAGACCAGTCTTCTGCATCAAACTCCCGCAGTATCAGCCTCTGGGTGGCGATCCTCAACTGACTGTCCTTCGTTCCAGGGTTACGACGTAACCTCAAACTCCGCCTGCGCCACCTTGCGGCCTTCGTGAAGAACGTAAATCCAGTGCCGGCCGGTTGCCCATCCCTGGCCTGGCCCTGGCCCCACCGACAGCAACTGGACGCCGCCCGAATACAGGCGGCTGGCCTCAATGGTCAGGGTATCGCGCCGGTAGGGGAAGCCGTCCTGGTAGTATTCCACCACCTCAAAGGTCAGTTCCGTGGGTGGGCCGGCGTAGTCGTGGGAGTAATCCAGGGTCAGCCATACCCAGTCTCCCGCCTCGGCGGCGGCAAAGCTCTTGACTGGCTCGCCTTCCTCCTCCAGGGAAATGTAGGCGCGGTTGATCCAGCCGTTGACTTCCGGCAATTCGGCCACCACGGGACGGCTGTCGGGTCCATACGTGCTTCCCGTTCCCTGCCCGGTGTACCAGCGGTTAATGGCGCTGGCTTCGGCCGTACCCGCAAAGGCCTGCCGAAGTTCGCCTATTCCGGCCAACTGGGACTCCTGGCTGATGCCCACGTCCGAAACTATGTCGTAAAGACGGCGAAATCCCTGCAGGAATGGAGACCGTCCCGGCGAACGATCCAAGTCCAGAAACAATCGTTCCCCTATAGCGTAGTTGCAGGCGTAGCCGGCATCGTACTCCTGCAATCCCTGACGCTCCAGCTGGCTTATGGTTGCCGAGGAGGGGCACGGATAGTTGACGGGTTCCAGGGGAGCGCCGGTTCGAATGTGTTCCACCATGGCCGCGGTAAACTCTGCCGCCCCTTCGTCCAGCCACGGCTCCGAGTGGCGCCAGTAGTAGTGGGCCACTTCGTGGGCGATAACCCGCCCGGCGGTGGCTGCTTCGTAGCTTCCGTCGTCCACGTCGTAGTCGGGAATGATGGTCAGGTTAAGGCCGTTGTGGATACCGCTGAAATACCCGGGAACTGCGTTCTCAAAGAGCAATGCCACGTACTCGGCAGGAAAGGGGCGGTCGATAACTGTCTCGGTAGTCCTTACTGCTTCCTCCAGCAGGTCCATGCTGCGGGCGGCCCCGGGGCTGGTACGGGTAATAGCCAGGGTAACCGGCCCCGACAGCGGCAAGTTGATTGTCCTCTGTTCTGTATGAGTCCTGGACGGGTCCAGCAATACACCCACCAGCGACGGATCAACTTGCGCTGCGCCTTCCAGGAGGGCAATCACGCGGGCTTCTGCGTCATCGATTCCGTCCAGAACGGAAGGGTGTCGCATTACCCTTCTGAAGACCGGCATATCCCGAAAAGCCAGGTAGGATAGGGACTCCACCGCCAGCGGGTCGGCTGGCTCCAGGGTGTCCAGGAATGGCATGTTTAGCAGCCTCTGGGCGGCCTCCGGGTCTTCCTCTGCAAGGTAGCTGAGGGCTACGATGGTCGGCGCTCCCCGGGATATATCACTGACATCAATCCAGGGCTTTTCAGAAAGATCATCGAAAAGTTCGTCCTGGGTTGCCGCCAGGTAAACCAGCGACTCGGCAGCTTCTTGCTCGGAGTCGTCAATACCATCGTCGATCCAGGGCAATGACCGGATGGCGCGAGCCGCGGGCAGGTTACGCTGTTCCAGCGCCCTGGCGTTTTGCAATGAATAGAAACCTGGGGAATTGGTCGAACGCCTGGTGGCGCGGGGAAGTTCAGGTGGCACGGTTGTGGCGGATGGAGTGGAAACTGGCGCGGCTGTTGGCTTTGGCGATTCTCGCGGGGGAGCCGAAGAAGATTGCAGCCGCTGGCCGTCATCACCACCGTTCCTGGGCAAGAGGGGTATGACCAGGGTGGAAAAGACGTAGAGGCCGCCGAGGACGGCAACTACGGCCAGAAACGCGACAATGGATGTACGAGAAAACAGCCGACTCACCTGGGCTTGAACAATTCGCGATAGGCAGGGCTGTGCTTTATTGGGATGGAATTCGCTGGGATGAAACCCGCCTTCCCTGCCTTCCCTGCGCCTGGCTACAAAATCTGGGACAGGAACAGTTGCGCCCGCTCGTTCCTGGGGTTGGTGAAGAACTCGTTGGGCTCCGCTTCCTCAACTATGTTGCCTTCGTCCATCATAATGACCCGGTCTGCCACTTCCCGGGCGAAACCAATCTCGTGGGTTACCGTCAGCATGGTCATGCCGGTGCTGGCCAGTTCCCGCATCACGTCCAGCACTTCCTTGATCATCTCCGGGTCCAGTGCCGAGGTGGGCTCGTCGAACAGCATAATCTTGGGCTGCATCGCCAGGGCCCGGGCAATGGCCACCCGCTGCTGCTGGCCACCCGAAAGCTCTGCGGGAAATTTGGCGGACTGCTCAGGGATTCCCACACGGGTCAGCAGTTCCATGGCAACCTCTTCGGCTTGGGACTTGGACCAGTGGCGCACCTTGGTGGGGGCCAGGGTGATGTTCTGCAACACCGAAAGGTGGGGGAAAAGGTTGAAGGACTGGAATACCATCCCCACTTCCCGCCGTATGGCGTCGATGTTGCGGATATCGCCGCTAAGCTCGATGCCGTCAACGATGATGTCGCCCCGCTGGTGCTGCTCCAGGTGGTTAATGGTCCGGATAAGGGTGGACTTGCCCGACCCTGAAGGTCCCAGAATTACCACAACCTCGCCGGGCTTGACGGTGGTGGATACTCCCTTAAGGGCATGGAAGTTGCCGTACCACTTGTGTACGTCGCGGCAGACGATGATGTCCTCCACTCCCTGGTCCGTGGTCGTTTCCTCAACTGCCATGACGCCCTCCTGTCGTTGACTTGGCTGTCATCCTGTTTCGCCCGTCCTTGCTGTTGCGCAGGCCCGTGTGCTATCTGATGCCAACCCCGAGGTAGTCCTCAACCTTTCCGCTGACGTAGGACATGCCGTAGGTGAAAATCCAGAATACCGCCGCCAGGAATACGAATAACTCCCGGGCGCTGGGCAGGAATTCGGGATTGCTCTGGATGAATGAGCGGCCAATGGCTACCACGTCCAGCATGCCGATGATGTAAACCAGGCTGGTGTCCTTGAACAGGCCGATGAACTGGCCAACGATGGCCGGTATAACGTTGCGAATGGCCTGGGGCAGGGAAATAAGCAGGGTGGTCTGCCAGCCGGGAAGTCCCAGGGCGCGGGCCGCCTCTGCCTGCCCCGGATGCAATGCCTGCAGGCCGCCCCGAATGTTTTCCGCCATGTAGGCTGAACTGAAGAGGGTGATTACTACGGCGGCCCGGAACAGCGAGTTCTGGGGCATATCCTCGGGGAAAGCCAGGGGCACCAGCGTCTGCGACATAAAGAGCAGGGTAATTAGCGGCACCCCGCGGAAAACTTCAATGAAGAATATGCACAGGACCTTCACTACCGGCAGGTTGCTTCGCCGCCCCAGGGCCAGGGAGATGCCGATGGGCAGGCTGAGGGTAATTCCCCCCACCGCCAGTATCAGGTTCAGCGACAGCCCGCCCCAGTAAACCACCGAAACCGGCTGCAGGAACGGCAGCCCCGGCAGGCCGCGCATAAGTATCAGCGTAATGAAGAAAATTGCCACGCCCAGGATAGTTATCCGGGTACCGGTGCCCAGGGGCGTGTATCGGGCCAGGGCCCAGCCCAGTGGAACGGCAGGCAGGTTCAGCAGCAGCAGAATTCTTACGTCCAGCCCCATGGTTTCCAGGCTGTAGGGCAGGAAGGCAAAGGCAGCCGATACTCCGGCCACCAGCCAGGCTATGGTGCGCGCCACCTGGTTGCTTCGCAGACCCCACGCAGCGCCCAGCAGCACGCTGACCATTATCAGCGCGGCCTGGGGACGCCAGAAGCAGTTCTGGCCATCGCAAGCGGCCTCGGTGTTGTACCGTCCCAGCAGGAACCTGCCGCCCAACTCTGATATGACTGTCCAGTCGGCGGCAAAGAATATCCATTTCAGGCCGAACCACAGGCCCAGGAGCAGCAGCGCTCCGGAAACCAGGGTTAGCACGGAATTCAACAAGCTGCTGAACAGGTTGGCGTGCAGCCACCCGATTACTCCCACCTCGCTTCGAGGCGGCAGGATGGCTTCAGGACGGCTGGTGGGCTGGGAGGCCATTGCGCTAACCTCCCACGAACCGGATACGCCGGTTGTATATGTTTCCGATCAAAGACCAGGTGAGGCTCATAGCCAGGTAAGAGGCCATTATCAGCATAAATATGGAGACCGCCGGCGCCGTCTGGGTCATGGTCACGGCGATGTTGGTCAGGTCGCTGTAGGCGACGGCGCCTCCCAGGCTGCTGTTCTTGGTCAGGTTCAGGAACTGGCTGATCAGGGGGGGAATGATAACCCGCAACGCCTGGGGAAAAGTGACGTTGCGCAGCGTATTCATGGGAGACAAACCCAGGGCCCGGGCCGCCTCGGTCTGGCCCCGCCCCACCGACTGGATTCCCGCCCGTACGATTTCGGCAATGAAGCTGGCGGTGTACATTACCAGCCCGGTGAGCAGCACCATCAGACCGGCCCGCGCCGTAAATCCTCCGACTATGTTACCGAAACGCCCCTGGGGTTCGGGTACCGAAATGTCGAAGGGAGAATTGCCGGTGGCAAAGCTCAATACCAGCCAGGTAATCGCGCCGATGACGATGGCGGTTGCGAAGGAATAGATCAGCGGGTATCCGGAGCGGCCGGTCTGTTCCTCCATTCGGGCTTGTCTCCGGTACACCAGCGCTCCGGCCACGATGGCGATTGCCGCCAGCCCCAGCCATATCAGGGCGACAGTGTAGTCTGTGGGCGTAGGCCAGGGCATGGAAAAGCCCCGGTTGCTGAGGTAGAAGGCGTCGGCCACCACGACACTTTCCCGTATTCCCGGCAGTTCCAGCACGATGTAAAACCAGAAGAACAACTGCACCAGCAAAGGTACGTTTCGGAAGAACTCGATATACACCATGGCCAGCTTGGATACGATCCAGTTGGTGGACAGGCGGGAAACGCCGATGAAGATGCCCAGGGCGGTAGCCAGGAAAACCCCGGCAACGGCCACGATGGCAGTATTGGTGATGCCTACCATGAGGGCGTAAAGGAAGGTATCCGAGGAGTCGTAGGGAAGGAAATGCTCGCCGATGGGGGTCTGGTACTCGCGGGATAGGAAGCTGAAGCCGGAGGGGATGTCTCGGTCCTGGATGGCGCCGACCATGTTGGAGAAGAACCAGACCACCAGCGCCACCACCACGATACCCGACATTATCTGGACGGCCCATTGAATAATCTGGACGTGTCGCCAGACCGGGATACCCTGGTAGGTTAGTATTCGTGGGGCGCTGACCATATCTCCAGGCCAAACCTAAATCGTGAGAAGTTTGGTCTCCACCAATCAGCTTAGATTGTATCGCATTTGCGGAGAGATTGCCCACGCAAAAAGAAGAGGGGCGGGCCACTTTGGCCCGCCCCCGAAATATCTAAGCCTTCAATGCCGCCTTCAGGGCATTCCTAGCGAAGAGGCGCGGCGTAAATCTGACCACCCTTGGGGCAATCGGTACAGGGAGCGTTAGCCCACAAAGCGTTGCGGCCACCTTCCCGTGGGAGGTTAATGCCGCTGGGTCCCAGGTTGCGGTCGTAAATGTCGCCATAGTTGCCGACGGCGTTCAGCACGTCCTGGGCTACGGTCTGGCTGAGTCCCAGTTCTTCCTGGCCAAAGGCGCCGCTCAGTCCCAGCAGCCGGTCAACCTTGGTGTTGCCCGTTTCTGCGCTGGGTACGTTGTCCTGGCTTACCCCGTAGGCCTCACCGTAGATGAGGATGGCCATAACCGTCTTTACGACGTCGAACCACTGGTCGTCGCCGTGGGGGACCACGGGGCCGAGAGGCTCTTCGGAGATGGTATTGGGCAGAATCACGTGGTCAGCCGGGTTGCTCAGGGCAGTCCTCAGAGCCGCCAGCTGGGAGTTGTCGTTGGTGAAAGAGTCGCACTGACCCGCGTCGTAGGCAGCCACCACCGCGTCGGTGTCTTCAAAGGTGGCCACGGTAATGCCCAGCCCGTTCTGGTCGCTGAAGTCCTGCAGGTTCAGTTCGGTCGTGGTGCCCAGGGTTACGCAAACGGTCGCGCCTTCCAGTTCCAGCGCGTTGGTGACGCCCGAGTCCGCGCGGACCATGAAGCCCTGGCCGTCATAGAACATGGTCTGGGCGTAGTTGCCCCAGCCTGCGTCACGAGAAGCGGTCCAGGTTACCGTCCGTACCAACATGTCAACTTCACCGGACTGGATCGTGGGACCGCGCTCGGCGGCGCTGATCAGCCGGATCTCGATGGCGTTGGGGTCGCCCACCACTGCGGTAGCAAGGGCGCGGCACAGGTCGATATCAAAGCCTACGTTGTTACCATCGGCATCAATTCCGCCGTAACCGGGCACGTCGTCGCGGCTGGCGCAGATAACTCTGCCCCGTTCCTTGACGGTATTCAACCGGCTGCCTTCGCCTCCCGTAGGCAGGGTGCCGGCGGCCAGCATGGCCATGCCCTCTTCAATCTGTGCCTGCATGGCTTCGTTTTGGGCCTGCATGGCTTCGTTCTCGGCCTGCATGGCCTCGTTCTCAGCCTTTAGATTGGCATTCTCGGTCTCAAGGGCGGATGTGTCACCACACCCGACCAGTACCAGCACGAGAGCGCTCAACGCTACAAACAAAAGCAGTGTTCTTTTCATGAGCCTTTCGTATCCTCCCTAAATTCAACCACATTATCGGATTCGTCAATACTGGTTACGAATTCTATCATCCTGCTCAATGCCCAGTCAACAGGAATACCTCGTATCGCAGAGCATTCTTGCTGCCTTGAGGTTCTGTGTCGCCGGTTATAGCGGTTGGACTGCGTACTGCACGGCAGGCACAGTGTCCATACCCGGAAAAGCCGCGCCGTTAACGTGCCAATTGGCTCTTCTTTCCAAGCTCTCCCTACCTGCCCTGGCCCCGGTCCAGGTAGTCTTGCGCCGAACCCAGGCCCTCCAGGGCCAGGCCATAGCCCAGCAGGTCGTGCAGCTCCTGTTTCAGCTTGTGGGTCAGCAGCGTCCGCGAGTAGCGCAGAACCAGGCGTGGTTGACGTGCCAGCTGTCGGGCCAGTTCCCACGCCCGGGGCAGCAGGTCCTCCTGCGGCAGTACCTCCGCCACCAGCCCCAGTTCCTGCGCTTTGGCGGCGTCAAGCTGCTGCCCCGTCAGCAGGAAATAGCGTCCCCGGTTAATTCCCAGCAGCAGGGGATAGATGATGTGCATCCCGTCGCCCGGGGTGAGGCCGCTCATAAAGTGGCCCGAATCCTGGAAGGTGGTGTGGGGCGCCGCCAGCACAATGTCGCTCAGCAGTGGCAGTTCCGAGTGGCGCAGGGCCGGCCCGTTTACCGCGGCAATGACTGGCACTTCGATGTCCAGCAGGTTGCCCAGCAGATGCTTGCCCTCCCAGTAGGTGGCGTCCCACTGGGCGGGGGTGCGTCGAGGCACCGTGTCGCTGGATCCGGCCGGGCCGGTAAAGCCGTCGCCGACTCCGGTCATTATGACCACTTTGGCATCCGGGTCTGTTCCCACGGCGTGGAAAACCTCTACCAGTTCTGTGTGCGGACCCGCTCCCCACTGGAGGGTGTTGCCGTCGCTGTGCAGGGTCATCTGCAGGATGCCGTCCTCCCGTTCCAGCCTGGCGAACTGGAAGCGGTCTGCGTACTCTTCAAATCGCGCCATGGGCATTCTCCTCCCCGTGTGCTGGTGCAGCCGATTTTAAGCCGGTTGTTCCGGTTCTCTCGCCGCCGCCAAGCCGCCGGAGTGGGTGTTGCCGCCGATAGATTCACTTGACAGTCAGCTTGGCGGTTAATAGTATGGAATATACCCTCAGGCAACCCGCCTGACCAGTCCGAGTGTCTCTGGACTGGCGACGGATAGCCGCTCTTCTTCGCTGGGGATTAGTCCAGTGGTAGGACGCCTGACTCTGGATCAGGAAGCGGAGGTTCGAACCCTCCATCCCCAGCCATTTCTATTCCAGGATTACTATGAAGGTGGCGGTGGGCCCCTTCGGCTGCTCTTTACACCCTTGTTAAAATTCGTGATGATCTGATTCACCAAGAAATGCGCTATGACGTCCTTCAACCGGATATTTATATGCAAGCGCGGGAGTTGGGTTTGCATTATGTAGAACTAATGCTCCTTAAGCAGTTTGGCTATGATGGTTCCTATTGGAACCGAGCTAAACAGGTGGTCGAGTCTGTACCTTGGGCGCCAACAAGTGCGGTTAATCCATGATCACCATACTCAAAGCCGACCCTAAGGCTGCCGCCCTTACCTGGCAGGTCGCACTACAGCTCTACATCGGGGGTCTCTCAAGTCTAAAGAAGCATTCGCCATGAGCCGAAACGATGAACTACAACAGAGGGTACTGAGCGGGCGGTCTGACGCCAATATCCACTTCGATGATCTACGGTCTTTGCTGTTGCGCTTGGGCTTTGCTGAACGGACACGAGGGAGCCATCATATTTTCAGGAAGAATGGGGTACGTGAACTGATAAATATCCAGCGTGATGGGAACCATGCCAAGCCTTACCAAGTACGGCAGGTGCGGCAGGTAATCCTGAGATATCATCTGGAAATGGGGGACTGATGCACAAGTACGAAATCATCATCTACTGGAGTAGCGAAGATGGGGCGTTTGTTGCGGAAGCGCCCGAGCTCCCGGGGTGTGCGGCCCACGGAGACACCCACGAGGCAGCGCTCCGGCAAGTCCATGACGCCGTAGAACTCTGGCTTGAAACGGCGCGGGAGTTCGGCGATCCGATCCCCGAACCCAAGGGTGAGCGCCTGATGCTGGCATAGCGATCTGCCATGGCCACCATCAACAAGAACGACCTGGACAGGACCCCTCGCTTCGCTGGGGATTAGTCCAGTGGTAGGACGCCTGACTCTGGATCAGGAAGCGGAGGTTCGAACCCTCCATCCCCAGCCATTTCTTGGCCAGCTTTACGTTACCCCGCCTGCTTTGCCGGCGTTTCCGAACTTACCGCGTAGAATGTGGCGGCCTTGCTGTCTCCGTTGTCCAAAGTGGCAATGACACGGTAGGCCCCCAGCCGGGGCAGTGGAGTTGTGACATTGACTACCGTCATTACCCTGAACATTTGACCGGAGATGGCCTGAGCGCTGCGTCCAACTGTAAGCTGGCCTTGAACCTGTTGACCCACCGTGGTCCCATCCTCGGTTTGCAGAGTTAGCCGAATGGTATGGGGCTGGTTTGTCAGGTTCCAGGGAACAAGCACGCCTACCACCATCGAAAGTGTCAGAGGGACGTCCATGTTGTCGATTGTCCGTCTGTCATAACCTCCGCCCATAACGTACAGTTTGCCATTCAGTACCTCTGCGCGGTCTGCAAGCATCAGGAATTCTAATGCGACGGTTTCCAGTTCCATTGACTTTTCCCTTCCGGTTTCCCTGAGTTTGCCTCTAGCCTACGTTGGCGGCAGATAGCGGTCAACCCAAACCGCGCCCCACGTTCTGCCCGTCTCGGCCCAGCCGTTATCCTGCCCCGCTTTGTGAAATCCCTCCGGCATACCGGATACGCCTGCAGCCTGCCCCATCATTCCTGGGGCCGTCGGTATTCAGTCCCCCGCCATTTGAGATTCGTGCTTGCTCCAGGCGCCCTTGCCGGTCTCGCCCCAATTCCAGATTGCTGACACTCTCCCCTGGCTTTCCTGCATGACCCTTCCCTACCATGAGAATGGACTACCATAAGAATGAAATGGAGGCTCGCCAACCCATGCAACCGCCCGCAGACCAGGCGCTTGTCGCTCGGTCCACTACTACATAATGCTGGCAGATCCTTTCATCGTCGTGCCATTTGCTGCCAGCCTGAAAAATGTCCAGATACGAAATGGACAAAAATGAGCGGAAATGGTGGGGAAAATCGAATTTTTCCAGGTGAACGTTAGTACGCCGTTCCGAAGAGTGGTTTGACCTGGTCGGCGGCCTGACCAGGTTGTCAACGCTACTGACCGCAGATACACTCTGCACAAATGCTGTTGCCCATCAATCTTCACCTTTCAATTTAGGAGGCGCCCCATATGCAACTAGGCGTTGTTTTTCCCCAGACTGAAATCGGGTCCGACCCCGGGGCTGTTCGCGATTATGCCCAGGCCGCCGAAGCCCTGGGATATGAGCATCTGCTGGTTTTCGATCACGTCCTTGGCGCCGATGCCAGCAAGCGCGAGGAATGGAACCGGCCCTACAGCCACGTGGACACTTTCCACGAGCCCTTCGTCCTCTTTGGCTACCTGGCCGGCATTACCGAAAATCTGCAGATGACCACCGGCATTCTCATCCTGCCCCAGCGCCAGGCGGCCCTGGTGGCCAAGCAGGCCGCCGCAGTGGACGTCCTGACCGGCGGGCGGCTGCGCCTGGGCATAGGTGTCGGCTGGAACGACGTGGAGTACGAGGCCCTGGGCGAAAGCTTCCGCAATCGGGGGCGCCGCTGCGAGGAACAGATCGAGTTGATGCGCGCCCTGTGGACCCAGAACATCGTTAACTTCGAGGGCCGCTATCACAAGGTTACCCACGCCGGCATCAACCCCCTGCCGGTGCAGCAGCCCATCCCCGTCTGGTTCGGCGGCGGGGCCGACCAGGTGGTGGAGCGCATCGGACGGCTGGGCGACGGCTGGTTCCCCCAGTTCCAGCCCGACAGCGCCGGCCAGGAACGCATCGGCCAGATGCGGGAACTGGCTACCAAGGCCGGCCGGGATCCGGATAATATCGGAATCGAGGGCCGACTCAACTACGCCGACGGCGCCGACGCCTGGAACCGCGCCGCCGAGGCCTGGGCCGAGTGTGGGGCCACCCACCTGTCCATCAACACCATGCGGGCCGGGCTGCCCAACCCCGACGCCCACATCAAGGCCATTGAAGAATTCAAGCAGGCGGTGTCGGGTTAACAGGGCCCTGGCTCTCTCGGGTTCGGCCGGTCATGAAAGGCAGCTACATACTGGTCATTGACCTGGCGGAGAGCGCGAGCCTGGAAGTCGGCCGGCTGGGGACCTGCGAGTTTCCCGCCGGCCGTTATCTCTACTGCGGCAGCGCCACGAACGGCCTGGAGGGCCGAATCCGCCGCCACCTCCGCCAGGACAAGAAGCTCCACTGGCACATTGACTACCTGACTGCCTCGGCCAGGGTAACCGAAGTGTGGTGGCTGGCCAGCGAGGAGCGGTGGGAGTGTCGTTGGGCCGAAGCGATTGCAGGCCTGGGAGGAGAGACTATTGCCCGGGGATTCGGTTCTTCAGACTGCCGCTGTTCCACCCACCTGTTGCGCCTGAATGACGTAGCTGGGCTTCCCGACACGCGAAAGAGGCTAAATCTGAATGCCGAAGCGGGAAGGCACGGTGTCTGGGCGGTGGATGCAAAGCAAAACTCCCAAAGCTTTGAGCTTCGGGAGTAAGTTATTGCAGACTAACTGACCATAGCGGTTATTCGCTCATCCACCGCTTGAATCTCTGCCACGGTGATGGTCCCTGGGACTCTACCGACCTGCCCCGCCACACCTTGTCCCGGTTAATCGGACGGGGGCGGACGAAGAACAGCAGGTAGGCTCCGGCAAGGCCGAGCAAACCCAGCCACACCAGCCACCCAAATCCCACCGAGTTCAGCGCCAGGCCAAGGATCAACAGTGCAAATCCGGCCAGGGCCACCCTGCCGGGGGTGATGTGCTTCCACCGCGATGTTGAGCCACTGCCCTCGCGGGACTGGTCGCTGTACAACGGGGCGTCCTGCCGGGCTTCGCGGGGCATGTCATCGATTATCGGCTGGGTTCGGCGTGCCGGCCGGGGAGGCTCTTCTTCCTCAATGCCCTTGAGAATCTCTTCTATTTCATCCTGATACTTGTCAGGCATTACTACCCCGCCACATGCTGCAGATTAGGTCAATTACCGCAAGCTGTACGACCATTAGCCTTACCTGTCCAGAGATTATACAAGACATCCCTGTCTCAAGGGAATGGTGACTGAATTACGAGTCTCCCCTGGCATTTCCGGCGCCAGCCAACAGGGCGTCGAGCGGTTCCGGTTCCCAGCGCGAGCGGTTCCGGCAACCTGTCCCTCCGCCGACTCTCTCCATGGAGAGGTCCAGCGTTTTGGAGTCTGCCCCTTCCACCACCACCCGTGCGTTCACGGGAAACTACTTCAACTCTCCCAACTCCAGCCCTGCCACGTGTTCATGGAGCCATTGGGCTGCTACGCGCCGGTGGCAAGGGTCCTCGCCCCGCTCGAAGCAGAGCAGGGTTACGTCTCCCATACTTGGCAGTTGCGTGAGCCACCTCCGCATCCGGAAATCTACCAGCAGCTTCTGGTCCAGGTCCCGGCGATACTCCCGGCTCAGCCCCTCAAAATCCAGTTCCCCCTGCCGGTAGGCGCGTAACAACTCCAGGGGCGGATAGAGAAAGGGCAGTGTCTCCCACTGGGTTTTGCGGCCCCTGGGATGGGCGCGGGAAACCCGGCAGGCTTGTCCAACCCAGTCCGCGGGGTCATAGTAGCTGGCCGTATAGATCATTTGCGTTCACTCTTCCCTGAGGTTATCTACGCCGGCGTGAGAAGTCGCGGTTTTCCGCATTTGACGAACCGCCCATCTGGCCAGGAACAGGACGGCACCCACCGCAATTACGCTCAGATAACTGATGGACCGGTCAACCAACACCAGGGCCGCAACCGCCGGCGTGGAAAGGGTGGAAAGTTGCTTCAGCAAGCCGGTCAGGCCCGCTTCCACTGCCCCAACACCTCCCGGGGTGGGCACCAAAGTCAGCAGAGAATTGGCCAGGGTGGCGAATACTATCAGGGCCGGGGACAGGTGAATGTCCAGCGCCTGGGTGACCAGGTAGAGACGGGCAATCTCTGCCAGCCATCCCAGCAGCCCGAAAACCCCGGCCAATGGTATTCGCCTCAGGCTGAGCAGGGCCCCGTCGCGGAACTGACCGTAGCGTTCCAGTATCCACCCTGCCAGGCGGTCCGGCAGCCAGGCAGAAAAGCGCTGAAGCAGGCCGCCGCCGCTGTCCCGGGTGGCGGCAATGACCAGTAGAGCCAGCGCCAGCAACCCCAGCAGGGATGCGGCGGTGGCCGCCACAGTCCAGGCCCCTCCCCCTCCCGAGCCCGCCACGAAGGGAAGGCAAACCGCCAGCAATACGACCACAGTGGTGATGTCCAGCAGTCGTTCGGACAGGATGGTGCCGACGGTACGGACGAAAGGCGCGCGGCCTTCCTCGTGGTACAGGTAGGCGCGGTAGGCGTCCCCCAGCCGCAACCAGGCCACCGAGTTGGCAAACCAGCCCAGAAGCACCAGTTGGCTGCACTGCCATACCCCGGCGGTTTCCTCGCCCGCGTCCCGCGTGTTGTTCAGGAGCAGCCTCCACCGGAGTCCCCGGAACAGGAAAGTGGTGTAGTGAATCGCCACTGCCAGTGCCAGATACCAGGGGTTGGCCGAACGCACATGCTGCCAGGTTGCGCTGAAGTCAACCTCCAGGCGGGTGGCAACGAAAGCCAGGAAGGCCCCCGCCAGCGCCAGCGCCACCAGGGTGGGCAGGGAAAAGACACGGCGGACTAACGATGGGGGAGCGCCCCGTTCCTGGGAGAGGCTCAAGTCAGCCCCGAAGGAAGGCGTAGAATCGCCGTTGACGATCTTCAAGAGACCGGCGCGAACTTTCTGGAAGGGGACGTTGACTGAACATGTTCACGAAAATGCCGGCAGGTGCGCGTGCCGCTTGCGGTCCCTTAACGCGGGTAGCGGGTGATTGGAGCTACCGCAGTTCCCGGGGCATGGTGAAGCTGATATCTTCATCCACTACCTCCAGGTGGGTCACCTTCCCGGGGTCCAGGGCCCTGATAACGGCTTCTACCAGTGCTTCCGGGGTGGATGCGCCGGAGGCAATTCCCACCCGGGAAACTCCCGCAGTCCATTCCGGATCAAGCTCTTCGGGCCCGTTGATGAGGTAGGCGGGGATTCCCAGGGAAAGGGCCAGTTCCAGCAGCCGGTTGCAGTTGGAACTGCTCTGGGACCCGATCACCAGGGCCATGTCCACCATGGTTGCCATCCTGCTTACCGCAGCCTGGCGGTTGGTGGTGGCGTAGCATATGTCGTTGCGTATCTCGGCCTGGGGAAACCGTTCTCGAATATGGTCAATGGCCGCCGCCGTGTCGCTGGTGGAAAGGGTGGTCTGGGTCAGCACGGCCACCGGGGTTTGCTCGTCCCAGTCGGGTACACCGTTGTCTGAATTCTCGTCCACCAGTTCCATGGGGGCCTGGCCCATGGTTCCCTTCACTTCCTGGTGCCCATCGTGACCCACCAGGATGATTCGGCGGCCCTCACGATGATACTTTATGGCTTCGTTGTGTACCCGGGTGACCAGCGGGCAGACCGCGTCAATTACCTGCAGGTTGCGGTCTTTTGCTTGTTCAAAGTCCTCGGGGGGAGAGCCGTGGGCTGAAAAGACAACCCGGGAACCTTCGGGAATTTCCTCCACCGTTTCCACGGTAATTGCCCCCTTGGCCTCCAGTTCTCCAACAACGTAGGGGTTGTGGACAATCTGGTGCTTGACATAGATGGGGGGACCGAACCGATCCAGGCACTCCTCAACCACCTGGATGGCCCGAACTACACCTGCGCAAAAACCACGAGGGGAGCACAGTATCACTTCCATGACCATCTATCCCTCAACTCCTTTCGTCTCCCGGGGCACCGGATTGTCCCGTCGGTGCCCCATATCCCGTCCGCCCAGGGCCCGCCGAGGGGCTCACCAAAAGCGGACTCACCCTAACAATCAATACAAAGATGCCGAACCACTAGTATTTCAACAGCACTGCAATTATGGGCTGGGGTTTAACCGTCATTCCGGCGAAAGCCGGAATCCAGAGCCCCTCTTGTACCATGCAGTTGACCATCAGCAACCTTTCTGGATTCCGGCTCAAGGCCGGAATGACGACACAGTTTTAGCTGTATTCCTTTCAAACCTGTTGGCCTGCTAGTTGCTGTCGCGAATCAGGTCCAGGTACTTGTAGCCGGAACCCGTATTCAGCAGGACTATGGACTCGTCGGCGCCCAGGAACCCCTGCTCCAGCAGCTTCTTGAGACCCACCAGGGTGGCCGCGCCCTCGGGACAGGCGATGATGCCCTCTTCGGTGGCGATTTCGTACATGGCTTCCACCATGTCGCCGTCCTCAATGGCCAGGGCAGTGCCGCCCGTCTCCCGGATGGCCTTCAGGATCAGGTAATCGGCGAAGGGGCCGGGCACCCGCAGACCGTCGGCCACCGTGGCGGCGTTCTCCCACATCTGGGCCGTGTCCGCGCCGTCGTTGAAGGCCTTGACGATGGGCTGGCAACCGGTGGGCTGGACGGCGATGAATTTGGGTGGCGTTCCCTCAATCCATCCCAGTTCCAGCAATTCCTGGAATCCCTTGTACATCCCGATGATGCCGGTGCCTCCCCCGGTAGGGTAGATGATGGCGTCGGGCATCTTCCAGCCCAGTTGCATGGCGATTTCCAGGCCCATGGTCTTCTTGCCCTCGGCGCGATAAGGCTCCTTAAGCGTCGAAAGGTCGAACAGGTCCTGTTCCTCGGCAACTGCCACGGCAATGCGGCCTGCATCGCTGATCAGACCGTCCACCAGGTTAAGCTCCGAACCGGCCATTACCGATTCCTTCTTGTTGGCCGAAGGGGCGTCCTGGGGCATGAATACCTTCATGGGCCGGTCGGCCCGGGCCCCGTAGGCCGCTGCGGCGCCGGCGGCGTTGCCGGCCGAGGGCATGGTGAACCCGCCTATGCCCAGTTCCACCGCCTTGGAAACTGCGGCGGAGATCCCCCGCGCCTTGAAGGTTCCGGTGGGGTTCAGGCCTTCTTCCTTGATGAACAGGCTCTTCAGGCCCAGCTTTTTCTGCAGGTTGGTGGCCGCCAGCAGCGGCGTGCCCCCCTCGCCCAGGGTGACCACATTGTCGTGCTCGGTCACCGGCATCAGTTCAGAAAAACGCCACATGTTGGAGTCTCGGCCGGCAAAAACGTCCCGGCTCACCTCGCGGCGCAGGCGGGGCAGGTCATAGCGGGCAAACAGTACCTTCCCGCAGCAGGCGCTGATCTTGCTTACCTGGTCGTGGGGATACGTATTGCCGCATTGGGTACACTCCAGGTGGTCGATATAGCTGAACATGGGCCGGATAACCTCCCCGAGTCTGGGTTGATGACCTATATTAACACGCCTGTTCCCACGCCCGCATACCCAAAATCAGGTTGATGAAGCTGGGAGTAACGGCCTGGTTATGGTTAACCATCCTGTTTGCCAATATAATTGAGACGACATCGTAAGAGTCTCCAGCGGGCGTACCCTGCCGGTAATGGCATCACCCATCGGCGCTTTCCAGATGCCGGACGGGCCTTCCCTTGAGCCTCCCTCTTAACCTTTCCGGCTCGTCGGCATGGTACTGAGAACCTGGTCCCGACCGTAGCGTCCCGGACTCCTGCCTCAACCTGAAGCGTCCGCGCAATCTGTCCAGCCAGTAAAGGAGAGAACCATGTTCAGACTGCTTAATTCCCTTCCCACGCCGCGTCTCGCCGTCATAGCCGCTGCCACTGGTATTGCCACGGTGGCTCTTCTGCTTGTCAGGCCGTCGGTGGCTTACGCCGCCGGCGTGGACGAGGAAGCCGCCTTCGTGTTCAACACCTTCTCCTTCCTCATCTGGGGCGCGCTGGTAATGTGGATGTGCGCCGGCTTTACGATGCTGGAGTCCGGTTCGGTGCGTACCAAGAACGCCGCCATGATCTGTCTCAAGAACATCGGCCTCTACTCCATCGCCGCCCTGGCCTACTTCTTCATCGGGTACAACCTTATGTACACCGACGTTATGCAGGTCATCGGGATGCCCGGGTTCATGTACGGGCCCACCGGCGATGAGGTGGCGCTGCTGGGTGGCGACGACGGGGCCGCAGCGAAAGTGCTGGCCAACGGGCCCGGTTACTCCTCAATGTCCGACTGGTTCTTCCAGATGGTCTTCGTGGCCACGGCGGCGTCCATTGTCTCCGGCGCTTTGGCCGAACGGGTCAAGATGTGGTCTTTCCTGCTCTTTACCCTGCTGCTGACGGGCATAATCTATCCCGTAGTCGGCGCTTGGACCTGGGGCGGCGGCTGGCTCAGCGAGTTGGGGTTCTCCGACTTCGCCGGCTCCACCATAGTTCACAGCACCGGGGGGTGGGCGGCCCTGGCGGGCATACTGGTAGTAGGCCCCCGGCTGGGCAAGTTCCGCGCCGACGGCACGGTTCGGTCCACCCCTCCGTCCAATATACTGCTGGTTACCCTGGGGGTATTCATACTGTGGTTTGGCTGGGTCGGGTTCAACGGTGGCTCCCAGCTGGGCCTGGCCAGCGTCAAGGACGCCGTGGCCATGAGCATAGTCATCGTCAATACCAACCTGGCGGCCGCGGCCGGAGTTATAGTGGCCCTGGCGGTTTCGCGACCCCTGCTGGGCCGGATTGACCTGTTCGCCATCCTGAACGGGGCCATTGCCGGCCTGGTGTCCATCACCGCCCGTCCCGACATAACCGAACACTATTGGGCGGTGATAATAGGAGCCGTAGGCGGCCTCGTTGTTGTCCTGGGATTGAAACTGCTGGAAAAGTTAAAGCTGGATGATGTGGTAGGGGCAGTGCCGGCTCACCTGTTCGCCGGCATCTGGGGCACCCTGGCGGTGAGCATTACCGGGGGCGCGCCCATCCACATCCAGGCTCTGGGTATCGTGTCCATAGGCGCGTTTGTGTTCGCTGTTTCCTGGGGCATCTGGAAGCTGATGGACCTGACCATCAAGGCGCGGGTCTCCTACGACGTGGAACGCCTGGGTCAGGACGCTGGCGAACTCCACATGGAGTCCTACCCCGAGTTCGTCCTGATGCCAGATATGGACGAGGACTAGGGATTTTGCCCACAAACGGGCACGAATGTTCACAAATGAAGGCGTTCTTGCTCAAGGAGGCGATACGGGGATTTTGTGAATAACCGGGCTTTGTATTGACAGGCGGGTCTGTAACCCGCCTGTACGACAATTTGCGGCTGAACGGTCTCGCTTATGCCCTGGCTTCCCGACGTCCGCCAACACGGGCCCGTTACGGGCGAAAATATTAGTGGCATGCCTTATGGGGGCTATCCTCCGTAAGCAATACAGGCCCTCGGCCAGTCTGCACTCCCGAAACCCTGGGGTCAGGCGCCAAAAAGCGCCAGGTCTCCCACGGCCCGCACCCGCACCAGGGTGGCGTTGCTGGGGATGTAGGTAAGGGGAACCTCCTCCACGTCCACCACTTCTATGGTTGACGGGTCAGCGCCGGCGGCAGCAGCCCTTTGCACGGCCCCTGCCGAGCAATCGGCAATTGCCTCGGCACGGCCTCCCGACTCCAGCGAATAGACCCGCTCCATCTGACCGCCCACCTGGGCTATGGCGGCCCCAATTGCATTGGCCACGCCAGCATGTTCGGGCCGCAACACCCGGGAAGCCCCGGCCAGCGCATCTCCCAGCAGAATGCTGCCCCCGCCTACCAGAACCACCGGCACGTCTTCTCCGCTGAGTTTCACCCGGTCCACGGCGGTCTCAACCCGGGCCTGAATTTCGGCCATGGCCCGTTCGACCAGTGACGGGTCCAGTCCCGCCACCCGCTGGGGGTATCCGATGCTGGCCCGTCCGTCGGCGACTGCCAGGTCCGTGGTGGTCAGGGCGTCTCCGCCAAAGACCCGCGCCGCTTCGGTAAGACGGTAGCCCACGCTCTCCGGACCCATGCGCCACGGGTCGGGTGTTACCACGGTGCCCCCGCCCAGGGCGATGGAAACCATGTCGGGAATGCGGAAGTTGGTCCGGACGCCGGCCAGGTGCACGGCCACCGCCGACTCACGGGGAAATCCCTTCACCAGCGCCCCCACATCGGTGGAAGTCCCGCCCACGTCCACCACAATGCCGTCGGTGATGCCCGACAGGTACGCCGCGCCCCGCATGCTGTTGGTGGGACCCGAGGAGATGGTCAGCACGGGAAAGCGGGCGGCAAAGTCCGTGTCCATCAGGGTACCGTCGTTCTGGCTCATGAACAGGGGCGCGTCAATGCCCAGCCTCTTCAGGGCCTCGGCTATGCCCTGGACGGTCCGGTTAGCCACCTCGCCAAGGCAGGCGTTCAGGGCGGCGGCGTTCTCCCGCTCCAGCAGACCCATGCGCCCATTGTCGTGGGAGAGGCATACCCGTAACTCCGGCGCTTCCTCGCTAATAAGGGCGGCCGCCTCGTTCTCGTGGGCCGGGTCAACGGGAGAGAAGACACCGCAGACGGCAACGGCCCGCACTCCCTGGCGCACCATATCCCCTACCGCCTGTCGCAGGCCGTCCCGGTCCAGGGAGGAAATCTCTCTGCCGTCGAACTCGTTGCCGCCGCCGACCATATAGGTGAAGCCCCCGATGGCGTCCTTCAACTCCTCGGGCCAGTCCACCAGGGGTGGCAGCAACCGGGTGGCCGGCAGGCACAGCCTCAGCACTGCGGTGGGCGACAGTTCCCTGCGTTCCAGCAGGGCGTTGGTGAAGTGGGTGGTGCCAACCATCACTGCGTCGATGGTGTGGTCAGGGTGCTGCCGGAGCAGTTCGGTTACCGAATCAACGATTCCTGAGGTTACGTCGCCGGTAGTAGGCACCTTGGCTGCGCCAACCAGTTGATTGCCGTCCATCAGGACGGCGTCGGTATTGGTGCCCCCTACATCTACTCCCACAAACATTTCAGTCTGCCGCGACCTGCAGGGGTATGTATTCGGTGTCGTAGCCGAAGTGCTGGGGCCCGGACTCGTGCAGGCCCTGGGGTGTCGTCCACAGCGCAGGAGCCGGGAAGCCCAGGATGGTCACCCTCAGGCCGTAACGCATCAGTTCCGTGGTTACTGGTTCGCCCCCGTCGGTGGTCACGGCACAGATTAGGTCGGGGACAGTACAAACAATCTCCCTGTCCACCCGGGCAATGAGGTTCTCATTCTGGAAGTCTATTACCATCCTGTGGCTGGTGAAATCGTCCAGCCCTTCAATTGCCAGCGTGCCCCGGGCGAAGCCGCCCGTGGTGCGCCGGTCCAGGTCCGCTACCTTTCCGGAGAATAGAATCCTTCCCGGGCAGGTGTTCAGGATGGCTTCCATCGGGTCTCTGCCGGTGTCATGGGCCTGCTGGACGGCGTTGCCCAGGTCGCGGGCCAGGGAAAGGGTGTTGGGAACGGCGGTGTTTCTCACCTGCTCGGCGGACATGGGCGCCACGGCGTAGCAGGCCACGCAGCCCATCTGTATGGTGGCCGCCCGGGCCAGCCTTTCGGCCCAGGCCGGGGTGATGGTCTCCCGGATGATGATGGAGTTCCCCTTCTCGTCGGCAATGGCCATGGGGCAGCAGGGCACGCCGTACACGAAGAAGGTTTTCATCTGGAACTCGGGGAAAGCGCGGCCCATGCCATCGGCATCCACGATGGGAAGGCCGGCCTTGGCGGCGGCGATCATCACTTCCACCGAGTTGCTGCCGCCAATTTCGTTGGAGATGAGGGCGGTGGCCTGCTCTCCCGTGAACTCCTCGATGGCGCGCAGGGCATGGTACGACTGGAGGTCTCGCACCTTCTCAATACCCACCGTCGGCGCCCCGATGCCGCCCACGCAGATTACCCGGGCGTCTTCAGGGACCTCTTCCGGCGCCAGGACGGTTACCGGACCCCACCGGCGCAAAGCCTGCCGCGCCCGCAACTGCCCGATGTATGGGTTGCCGCCGCCTCCGGTACCCAATATACCGGCGCCAATGGCAACCGCCTCCAGCACATCCTCAGGGGCCTGCCACATTCTCTCTTTGGCACCTGCTCGAGAAATTCCTGAATGGGTTCAAAACGCCGTCCGACTGACCCGTCATTCCGGCGAAATCCGGAAGCAACTCCACCGCCATACGGCCAGGATTTTCAACAGGGAAGTCCTGAACGCATAGGGTCGGTAAGTCAGCAGTGTATGGAGGGGGTATGGGGGTGTCAACCTGAGGGCGATACCTGCGCAGGGTCTTTCGATTATTCTGGTAGAGTCGCTTCCTCCGTTCGCCCTGAGTCCGTCGAAGGGCCGCCCGGAATGGTTCTCCAAGCTCACCACGATCGGACTTGAGGAGTTGCCACCGACAATCGAAAGACCCTGGATACCTGCCGGGTTCGCATTCGGCGCTGAAGGTCGTATGGGCAGCCCTCGTGGGTGCCATTGCGCTCTTGGAACCACCTGTATCAGGGCATGGCTGTCCTGTTCGCGAAGCACAACCACAGCCCGCAATCGTGTCGCCCTGGACGCAGCCGAAGGGCCTGATATCTCTCGGGTTTAATACGGTATTGGATCCTGACAATACCTTGAAGGGTAGCCGTCAGCAGTCAAACTGCCTGGTCCGTATGGGCATGCCGCGCGCCTTTCGGCCAGCAAAAAGTCCCGCCCATCTCAGCCTTTGCCGAAGGGAAACCCCCTCAACAAACCCGAGATGGGCGGAATTCCAGTTATCCTGAATTGCTGGTGGTACGGCGGGTCTTACCGAGGCCTGCCGCCGCTGTTGCCCAGGAAGCGCCGGTCGGAAATGCTGCCACCGCCGCCGCCACTGCCGCCACGGTTGCCGCCACCGCCCTGGCCTCCCCTGGGGCCACCGCCGCCACCGCCGCGGTTGCCGCCACCGCCCTGGCCTCCCCTGGGGCCACCGCCGCCACCGCCACGGGGTCCACCACCGCCACCGCCGCGGTTGCCGAAGCCGCCGCCACGGGGTCGGTCGCCGCCCCGGTCCTGGGGCGGGCGGGAAGGACGCGGTGGCCGCTCTCCGCCGTCGTCGCCAAAGAGGGCGCGGCGGGAAACGTTGACCCGTCCCATGGAGTCAATCTCCTGGACCATTACCGTGAGTTCCTGGCCAACCTTGAGTTCCTCTTCCATGTCGCCCAGGTCCTCGTTGCGTACCAGGCCGTCCTTGCCGGGGATCAGTTCCACGAAGGCGCCGAAGCTGGTCAGGCGGTTGACCTTGCCGGTGAGTATGTCGCCCACCACCAGTTCGCGGGTCAGACCTTCAATCCGGCTGCGCGCCAGTTCGAGGGACGTCTGGTCCGAAGAACTGATGGTCACGCCGCCGTCGTCGGCCACGTCAATTGAAGCGCCCGATTCCTCGATGATGCCGCGAATTACCCGGCCGCCTGGGCCGATGACCGCGCCAATCTTCTCCACCGGAATCTGTACCCGGATGGTCTTGGGGGCGTAGGGGCTCATCTCGGTACGGGCCTCGGTGATGGCCTCGGACATCTTGTCCAGGATGTGCAGCCGGCCCAGCCGGGCCTGTTCCAGGGCCTGCCGGAGGATGTCCTCGTCCAGCCCCTTCAGCTTGATGTCCATTTGCAGGGCGTTGATGCCGGAGGCCGTGCCGGCCACCTTGAAGTCCATGTCGCCCAGGAAGTCCTCAATGCCCTGAATGTCGCTCAACACGGCATAGCGGCCATCGTTGTCGGTCACCAGGCCCATGGCGATGCCGGCCACCGGGCCCTTCAAGGGCACACCGGCGTCCATCAGGGCCATGCTGGTGCCGCACACGCTGCCCATGGAAGTGCTGCCGTTTGAGCTGAGCACCTCGGAAACCACCCGAATGGTGTAGGGGAACTCGATATCGGAGGGCAGTGAGGACAGGATTGCCCGCTCTGCCAGCGCGCCGTGGCCGATCTCCCGCCGACCCGGTGAACCTACCCGTCGGGCCTCGCCCACCGAATAGGGCGGGAAGTTGTAGTGGTGCATGAACTGCTTGGTATCGTCAGGAGACAGGGTGTCCAGGGTCTGTTTCATGCTCACGGGCCCCAGGGTGGCTGCGGACAGCACCTGGGTCTGCCCCCGGGTGAAAAGACCCGAACCGTGGGTACGGGGCAGTACGCCTACCTCGCAGGAAATGGGCCGGATTTCCGACAGGCTGCGGCCGTCGGGCCTTACGCCCAGGTCCAGGATGCGGCGGCGGACCTCGCCCTTGACCACGTTCTTGAACCCTTCGGCAACCTTGTTCTTGCCGAATTCCTCGGTTAGTTGCTCGGCGACCTCTTCCTCAATCCGGTCCAGGCCCTCGTCCCGTTCCGCCTTGAAGGAGTTCTGCTCCAGGATTTCGGTTACTCGGCCGTTGACGATGGCCTTGATCTGGGAGTCCAGGCTCTCTGCCGCCTCGGTGTCCTCCGAAACTTCGAGCTTGGGCTGGCCTACCTTGCCTACCAGTTCGTCAATCAGGTCAATGGTAATCAGGTTGGCGCTAAAGGCCTTCTGAATTCCCTCCAGGATGACCTCCTCCGATACCTCGTAGGACCCGGCCTCCACCATCATTATGGCGTCGCGGGTGCTGGCCACCACCATGTTCAACTGGCCCTCGGCAATCTCGGCGTAGGTGGGGTTCACAATGAACCCGCCGTCGTTGTAGGAAACGCGGCAGGCGCCGATGGGACCGGAGAAGGGCAGGTGGGAAATGGACAGGGCTGTCGATGCGCCGATCATGCCCAGTATTTCCGGGGGGTTCTTCTGGTCGGCGGAAAGGACGGTGAGGATTACCTGGATTTCGTTGTGCAGACCCTTGGGGAAGAGGGGGCGGATGGAGCGGTCGGTGAGACGGGCGGAAAGGATTGCTTCCTGGCCGGGGCGTCCCTCCCTGCGGAAGAAGCTGCCCGGAATCTTGCCCGCGGAATATAACCGCTCTTCGAACTCCACCGTCAGGGGCAGAAAATCTATGTCGGCTCGGGGCTTGTCGGCCATCACCGCAGTGGCCAGCACCACCGTATCTCCGTAGGTGAGAACCGCGGAACCGTGGGCCTGAAAGGCCAGCTTGCCCGACTCGATTACCAGTTTCTCGTTGCCGATAACTCGTTCTACTACTGTAGCTTCAGGCATGGGGATATTACATAACCTCGCACATTAAAGATAAATGGAGAGGAGACAAACGCGAAGCTAGCACGTTGAGCAGAGGGCGGCTATTACCGGGGCAAGAAGACGGCGCGCGGGGATCTGGCCGTGCGCCAGGCCGGCACTGTCGGGACTATCGGCGAAGTCCCAGCCGGCTGATAAGGGTTTGATAGCGGTTAACGTCTTCGTTACTGAGGTAATTGAGTAGCCTGCGGCGTTTTGACACCATGCTGACCAGTCCACGGCGGGAGTGGAAGTCTTTCTTGTGGGTGCGGAGGTGGTCGGTTACCTGCCGAATTCGCTCGGTCAGGACGGCGACCTGAAGCTCAGTGGACCCGGTATCGTTGTTGTGGGTCCGGTATTCCCGCGTTATTCGTTCTCGTACGTCAGCATCCAGCATTACTAATGCAGTACCTTCTATCTCATCTTCTCTAACACCGCGAGATTATAGCACGGGGCGGATTAGTGGCGCAATGAGTTTATTCCGGTGAGAAAATTCCGCTACTCCTGGCAGCAACGAATGTTGTCTCACACGATGTCGGATTGTGTCAGGGCGGTGCCGTCTTAGACGTGACGATTTCCGCCGATTCTTGATTCTCGGAAATTGGGCCTTCCTTGGTTGATGACCAGGCCCTGACCGGCGCCGACCGGGACTGCGAGGGCGCCGGCGCCAAAGGGAATCTGGATCAGGCGCAGACCCGGGTCAATTAGTGGGAGGTCGCACGCCGTTGGCGAAGCCCGGCTTTGAACTACTGGCGAAGCCCGGCTTTGAACTACGGGGCTTCATATCCGGTCAGTCTATCGGCTATTTCCGAAGCCCCTTTAATTTGTTCCAACATATTCTCGGGTCCCGATTCTAGGTATTTGGCAAATAAGCCGTCGACTGTTCCAAATACACTTCATCTGTCCCGTCTAGCGGGTCCCGTTAGGTCGATCTCTGCGGCCCTGCCACCGGCACACAGGTAAATATAGTTTCCTACTTTGACGACTGGGTAACAATCCTTCTCATTTTCCCAGATATGTATCACGCCACGGCGTGTTGGTTCGGGTATTGGAATCGGTGTTCCTCTGATGAGGTACGTTCGGGCTACTAGCGGGTATAGTTCAATGATTCTGGACATCCACGTTGGAGATGTCCACATCTGACCGAGTTTCTCCGGGGATGGGGATAGATATGTTCCTCCCAGGTTGAACCATACGTTGCCGAATCTCTTAGGATCTCGGAAGGCGAACCACCTGTAAGCTGACCGCGGCCCCTTGCTGCGTTTCGCCTCTAGGTGGAAATGATGTACCAAGCAGTGGTCCCGCAGGAGGTCTTTTTTCTGACCGGTCTCGAATGCCTGCCAATCGTTCTCTTGAATCATGTCTTCCAAGAGGGGATGGATGTCATCCCAACTGCAAGGTGGTTGCCATAATTCGCTTTGTGGGAACGGCCAGTCATTGCCAGGTACTGCTCCGTGGGGCAGCATCAGCAGATTGAAGTATCCCCCTGCGGGGAATATGGCCCTCAGTTCGTTGAAGCTCGTTATGACGCTCCCGAATTGCAGTTCGTTGTAAAAGGTGGTGTTCATTGCTGCTCCGGTATTCGCCTACTTTTCCGGGTCGTCCGGCGCGTCAGACGCTGGCGGTAGCGGAGGCGGGACGCAGGGGAGGTCGGGCAAACAGCAGGGCCACCGCCGTCAACCCTCCCAGGGACGCGAAGATGGTCAGGGCGATATCGTAGCTGCCGGTCAGGTCGAAGACGAGGCCCGCCGCCACGGTGCCGATGGCCTGCTCCAGGCTGGTGAAGGGCTCGGTTACGCCACGGATGGCCCCCAAAGACCGGCGACCGTAGTAGTCGGCGTAGGCCACCGGGGGCACCGACAGCATCCCGCCCACGCCAAATCCGAACAGGGACGAGAAGGCCAGTCCCTCCAGGGGCGTGTCGGCCGTCAGGAAGAGGAGGGCCGGTATTGCGACGGCGACGGCCACTGCCATCAGTACGTAGCGTACCGGGAAGCGCTCGGCAATCCAACCCCAGGCCAGGCTGCCGGCGCCCATGAAGGCGGCGGAGAGGCTCAGGCCCAGGCCCGACTGGAAGACGCTCAGTCCTTCGTCGCGCAGCAGGGCCGCCAGGTGGGTGTTGATGCCGGCCTGTACCAGGAAGAGGGTGCCTACTCCGGCCGCCAGGATCCAGAGGGCCGGGGTTTTCATGGCCTCCTTCAAGGTCCAGGCGGGCTCTTCCGGAACGGATGCGGTAGCAGAAGCCTCAGCCGCAGCTTCCGGTTTGTCGGTCAAAGTGGAATCGATGTCGGGAGCCGGATCTCCGTCAGGGCGGAGGCCCAGATCTTCCGGTTGCTGCACTATGAGGAACGTCACCGGCGCCAGGGCGATAATCCACACCAGCGCTCCCAGGACAATCCACGCCATGGGCCAGCCGTGGGTAATGATGACTCCAGAGGCTATCAGCGGGAAGGCGACAAGGCCGATGGAGTGGGAGGCGAAGAGGATTCCATTGGTCCGTCCTCTCATTCGAACGAACCACCGCGAGACTACCACCGATGCCCCGATGGGTATGGGGCTGGCGAAGATAACCCGGCTTATGCCGTAAAAGATGTAAAAGAAGATGGGAATGGTGGCCCAGGCCAGGGATATCGTGGCCAGGCCCATAATGAATACGCTGGAGGCCAGCACAAAGCGCGCGCCGTATCGGTCAATCAGCCAGCCCACCAGTGGAGACAGGGCCGATGCCGCCAGGCCGCCAACGCTGGCCGCGCCGGAAATCAGGGTGCGGCTCCAGCCCAGTTCCGGGTCGGCGGCAATGGGATAGATAAACACGGCCAGGGTAAGGCTGGCGGAGGCGTTGCGCACCACCTGGGTGCTGCTGGCGGAGGCCAGCACGATCCACCCGTAGAAGAAGGGAAGGCGGTTGGACAGGCTCTGCAGGGATGTGTTCATGGCATCCAGGCCCTGCGTGGGGTCACGCTGAACGGAGTCTGGCCGATACCTTCAGGTGCAGGTCGAGTCAAAACTTGCTCCGGGGAGTTGCCTGAGGGCCCAGTTTAAACGGACGTTCCTGTAAACCGGCGTGTTGGCCTCAAGAGTGACGTGTCAAGTCCTGAGCCGTTGCATACTTTAACATAATGCCTGACAAGGTTTAAGGCGATGGATTGAGTCCTTCCTGGGTGGCGGGGCTATCTCATGAATTCTGATTCGTTCCTATCACCCCTCCTACCGTCTTTCCCGCGCAGGCGGGAATCCAGACCCCCGTCCTATGTTCCCCACAATATCCTGTTGACCGTTCCCTGGAAGTTTGGCCAATTTGGCGCTCATGCGATTGCCCTGTTCTGGGTGGCCAATTCACTTTTTAGGGCTTGGCCCCTGTGCTATAATCGCAACGCTTTCGGGCGGGGGCTGGCGGTGCGGCGAACGCCTCGGGACGGTGAAGAAGGGTGGTAGCCTTTGCTCCGGGTATTTGTTCCGGCAGACTGCGGGTACGGAAAGTGTTTCACCCGCGTAGGTAGTCGAGGCCGGTTGATATCAGGAAGGGGGTAAGGCTGCTGTTACCCGGTCCAGGCAGCCCACTAGTATGAACTTCACCAAGAGCCCGTTAGTAGATACCGACGACCTGCGAATTTTCAGCGGAAATTCTCATCCCAGCCTGGCAAAGAACGTTTGCAGCTACCTGGGAATGCCGGTGGGGCAGGCCGAGGTGTTCAAGTTCGCCAACGACAACTCCTTCGTCCGCATCATGGAGAACATCCGCCAGCGGGACGTTTTCATCATCCAGCCCACGGGCGCGCCGGTCAACGACAATCTGATGGAACTGCTCATCATGATTGACGCCTGCAAACGGGCTTCGGCCGGACGCATTACCGCAGTCATCCCCTACTACGGCTACGGCCGCACCGACAAGAAGGACCAGCCCCGGGTACCAATTACCGCTCGCCTCGTTGCCGACCTGCTGACCACCGCGGGGGCCGACCGCCTGCTGACGGTGGACCTGCACGCCGGCCAGATCCAGGGTTTCTTCAACATCCCTGTGGACGAACTTACCGCCATGACCCTGATGGCCGACTACTTCAAGGCCAAGGAGATCGAGGACTTGGTAGTAGTGGCGGTGGACATCGGCATCTCCAAGCGGGCTCGGGATGTGGCCGAGTACCTGGACTGCCCCCTGGCCATCATTGAGAAGCGCCGCATTGACAACGCCGACCATTCTGAAACCCTGAATGTCATCGGCGACGTGGAAGGCAAGGTGGCCCTTACCTTTGACGACGAGATTCTGACGGGCGGCACCACAATCAACGCCGGCGAAGCCCTGATGGAGTGCGGTGTTACCCAGGTTTACGCCTGCGCCACCCACCCCGTCTTTGCCAGTCGCGCTTACGACGCCATCGACCGAAGTGACTACAAGGAGGTGGTGGTGACGGATACGCTGCCTCTGAACCCGGACAAAACCCAGGACAAGGTCAGGGTCTTGTCGGTAGCTTCTCTGCTGGGAGAAGCCATCAGCAGGATTCACGTGGGGCAGTCGGTGGGAGAACTATTCAGCACCCGCAGCTTCCCCGACTTTCCCAACCGCCCGGTTTAGGACCAGGTTCCCTCGGTTGAGCGGGATATGCGGCGTTCCCAATTGGCGTTCGTCGCCAATCCTTAATGCTAAAGCGATTCGCGAAATTGCTCTATGTTGAGACCCGACTTGGCAATCAGACCGCCCATGGTAATCGAATGAACCGGGTTATGGCGGGGAATGATTAGAAGAATGTCACCATTTGACATTGCAACATGACCGCTTTGGCGGATAACTCTGTATCCCAGCTTGGCAAAAGCTGTAATTGGTCTCTGGTGATTAACGCCTGGGCAACGGGGCATCTAAGCAATCGCAGTTTGACTAATCGATATTTCGCAAAGTTCGACTTGTAGGCCTTCCTCGGTAGCTTCACTAACCAGACAGTTCCTTCGCTCCTTGGTTTGTTCCAGGGTGAATTCCAGGTACAAAGTTATGGCGTCACCTATGTTAACCAGTGCATCGTCCCTGGTGGCTCCTTGAGACCAGCAACCCGGTAGTGCCGGGCAAGTAACCGCATAGCCTTCCTCAGACTTGAATAGAACTACTTCGTAGCGCATTTTTCTTCACCTGGAGCAGGATATCTGGCATTGCAGTTCGGTTTCCACTAAGGTAACACACAGTATAGGCTTCTCTAAAAGTAGCCTGGCCTGATGGATCGCACACTCTAATGTAAGGAGTCTTTCCATGTACGACCTGCTGATTAAGGGTGGCACGGTAGTGGACCCGTCTCAAAACATCAACGGCGCCAACGACGTGGCAGTGGAGGACGGCAAGATAGCCCGGGTGGCCCCGGACATTCCGACCAGCGAGGCCGCCAGGGTAGTAGAAGTAAAGGGAAAGCTGGTTACGCCCGGCCTCATAGACCTGCACACCCACATCTATGACGGCGTTAACGGCAACGGGGTGGAGGCCGACCTGGGCGGCGTGCGGGCCGGGGTAACCACCATGGTGGACGCGGGCAGTTCCGGCTGCGACACCTACGGCGGATTCCCCAGGCACATCATCCCAAACAACGCCACGGAGATCATACCATTCCTGCACATCTGCCGGACCGGTCTGGCCACCACGCCGGACATCTTCAGTCCCGCCAGCATTGATCTGGACCGGACCATCCAGGTGGTGGAGGAGAACCGGGACACTATCTTTGGCATCAAGGCGCGCATGGTGTCTCCGGCCCTGGAGATTATGGGCATGGAGATGCCCCGCATGGCCAAACGGGCGGCCGTGGAGGCAGGCGTCAAGCTGATGGTCCACATCGGCGACACGGAGAAGCGGTACGACGAGAAGGTTATCCACCAGCTTCTGCCCATCCTGGAAGAGGGGGACATTGTCACCCACCTGTTTACCGCCAACCCCGGCGGGGTCATCGATTCCGAAGGCAAGCTGGTCCCCGAAGCCAAAGAGGCGCAGGAGCGGGGCGTGTGGCTGGATACGGCCCACGGCCGCATGAACTTCAGCTTTGACGTGGGCCAGCGGGTGCTGGACCAGGGGTTAATGCCCCACTGCATCAGCACCGACCTGACCCTGCCCGGCCGCCAGTTAACCGTCCACAGCATGACGGAGATGATGACTCGCTTCCTGGCCATGGAGTTCACCCTGGAGCAGGTGGTGGAGATGTGCACCATCAATCCGGCCAGGGCGCTGGGCCAGGAGGACCGCATCGGTTCACTGGCCGTGGGCCACCAGGCCGACATATCGGTGCTGGACATGGCGGAAGGAGACTGGGTGGTCTATGACGTGGTAGGCGGCACCCGCCGGACAGAGAGGGCAGTGGTACCGGTGCTCACGGTAAAACGGGGCGAGGTGCACGAGGCAGGCTGGGGCCCAAGGCCATGGGGGTGGGAACCGGACAGCGTGTAGTAGAGAATTTTTCTTGCTTCAGGCCGAATAATATTATTCGAGAGGAACAAGCAGTGAAAGTGACTCTCAGCGACCATTCACTAAAGTTGGTTCTTTCCTGAGAATCCATGACTTTGACAGACGGTATGTCTAGGCGAGACAGTGCTACGTATAGGCAGAGTGATTTTGCTAATCACGAGCAATAAGATGTCGGAATCATCAAAGAAATTGAACGAGGCGCCAGTAAAGGCCTCAACTTAGTGGGCAACGATATTTGTTCGGACAGTCGCCAGTAGAATTTGGAGATAATCGTAATGCCACTGAATTCCGAGTAGGTGGGAAATGGGGCCCTTTTGATTGGAAGGCGCAATCATGGAGGTTCTTTTCAGATTAACTCAAGTGGGTTTCATTCTACACTCGCCCGCAATCCGGTGATGAATTTATCCACCTCATCTTTGGTGTGGAAGTAGCCTCCTAGTCCAATAGCTCCTTCTCTCTCAGCTACAGAACTACCGACCCAATTGGAGGCATCCAGCTCTTCCACGTCGTCAGGCAACCAGCCTTTCAATGTCCCGATATCAACTCCCAAATGTGAACTAAGCCAAGTGGCTTGAATTTCGAAGTACATCCCAGGATTGTCTTCGTCAGTATCGGAATAAGCATACATTACCGCGCGGGTGCTTCCGTTGCTTAATTGGGCTTGATATCTGACGTAGTTACTCAGTGTGGATGAAGTGCCCCGAGCTTTAAAGGTTTCGCTGACTCCGTTAGCAAGTTCGCGGTATAGTTTACCGATGCCATTCTTCTCCGCAAGCGACTCAAGAAACTGCAGACTCTTACGAGTGCGCCCACGAGAATTGCCAATGGCCTTGACCTCCGCTACTTCTGGTTCAACTAAGAATATTTGAGCCAACATTTCTCGGTCATCTGCGGTCTTGAAATGCTGTACCGTAGCTATGTTGATAGGTACGTTTAGATCTGACAAGTACCGCACGATGCGCTCGGTGCTGTCGTCCATAGATTCAGCTACAACTAAAGAACGATGTCTTAAGTTAATCGTTTCAGGTAAAGGATCGCCAAATTTCTCCTCGAAAGACTCCTTGAGAGATCCCCCTATCTTGTCGTAGCTGTTAGCCAAAGCAATGACTTGTTCAGGTGATAGCTCCTTTACCCACGATGCGTATTCCAACGCTTGTGCGGTCACTTGGCGGGGTGTTTTTCCTTTCTTTAATTCTACGACGACGGTTTCTCCGGAGCTGTCTAGACATAATAGGTCTATCTGACCACCGAAATCGGTACTTACTTGCCGCCCAATCACCAGCAGGTTTTCATCCAGCATGGAAATGTCGCTTTCAAGCCAATCTTCCAGTTGTTCTTCCAAACTGATTTTGTCACTGGGAATCTCAGTAAGAGTCTGTTCATCTGTGACTTCCCACATACGAATCTTCTGAGGCATTTCCTTTCCCCTAACTCCGGCTCTTTTGCGAACCCTTAAACTTCTGGCTCACCTTCCTGCCCCACTGCCTGGCCTTGGCCACCGGCCGGAACCGGGCTTGCATGTTGTGGGCTATGAGGGGGGCCACCTGCTGATTGCCGGCTACCAGGGGGGCTGCCCACTGGCGCAGTTCCTTGAGCGTAGGCGGGGTATCCTCCCAGGTGGGTACCAGCGATTCCATGGGGCGCCACTGCTTCTCCCCCTTCAGCTTGGTCATCACTGTGCCGCCCGCTTCCTGGACAGCTATAACCCCAGCCAGCATGTCCCACATGCGAGGGGCGCCGATGATTGCGTACTGCAGAACTCCGCAGGCCGTCATTGCCAGCTCGTAGGCGATGCTGCCGGTGGTACGCAGTTCGCCGGGGTTTCGGCCCACGGGCTTGCCGAACTTTGTGGTCTGGACGAAAAAGCCGGGGAGTCCTATCAGGCGATTGCCCACAGGCTTTTCCGATGCGAAAACGGAAACGGGTTCGTCGGGGCCGCCTTCAGACAGAGTGAATCTGGAGCCACCGCCCTGGCAGCAGTGGAGTACGAAGCCGCCGCCGGGGGATGGCCAGGGGATGTAGAGGGCCCCAGCCACGGGCCGTCCCCGGTGCAAAATTCCTATGGACGAGGCGTAAACGGGCAGGCCGTTAAGAAAGTTGGTGGTGCCGTCCAGGGGGTCCAGCACCCAGAGGAAGTCGGGCGCCGGTCCGGCGGGGTCGGTCTCGTCGGAACCCTCCTCGCCCAGGATTCCGTGGTCCGGGAAGAGGCGGGTGATTTCCCTTACGAGAAACTCCTGGGTGGCCTTGTCAGCGGAGGTTACGGGATCCAGATGGTTCTTGTCTTTGTATTCGATGGAAAGCTGCTTGCCGAACTGTTCCGAAAGAATCTTGCCGGCGCCCCAGGCCAGTGACACCGCAGCGGTTTCAATTTCCTGCAACTGTTCCTGGAAGGTATGCGTATCTGCAATCATGGGAACTCCCTATCCTGCCGCCGGTGAACCTGTTCGGGGAACGGAGGGTATGGGCTGAAAATGAGCGCCCACCCGACTTCAAGCAATCAGTGAACATTCGCGCCCATTCGTGGACTACCGTTCTAGCGGTACATGGGTTTGAAGAAGCTGTGCAGGAAGTTGCGCTGGTGAGCCCAGGAATGGGTCCGCTTTACCACCGCTTGGGGTATGGGCTCTCCCTGCCGCTGGGTGATGCGCATGGTCTCGTACCCGTTCAGTTCCGGCGGCGCGTCGGCGGTAAAGATAACCTCGCAACCCTCGGACTCGATGAACATCTTCAGAGACTCGTACCCGGTTACCTTTTTGTTGGGAGTCTGATAGACATACAGCTCGGTGCAACCGTAAAGGTCGTCCACGTGGTCGTTGCCGGTGCCGCGTCCACCGCCCTGCCGCAGCTGCTGCCTGGTGAAGCCGTGTCCGCTAAGGTTCATGCTCATGAGCCAACCCCGCAAGATTTGTTAAAAGTTAGGAGTTAAGAGTTGAGATTTTCGGCGGGCAGGCCTGTCAACTCTTGACTTGCGATTTTAGACTTTTCCTCTATGGATAGATAGCCCAGCCTACCCGGTCGGTTTCGGCGCGGTAAAAGTGACCGTCGGTGGAGGTAACGTACAGGGTGGACAGGCCGGGGCCGCCGAAACAGACGTTGGTGGGACGGTTGCAGGCGATGGGATGGGTTTCCAGTACCCTCCCGGTGGGCGAGAAGATGTAGATCATGGGCCCCGGGCCCCCCAGTTCCCAGCCGGCCGTGGCCACGATGTTGCCGTCGGCGTCGAAGCACATGCCGTCAATACCCCGGTGGACAGCGTTGGCATCCCGGCCAAAGCTGTGCAGCGAACGGTAGGATCCCAGGCTGCCGTCGTCGTTAATCGGATAGGCCCGCAGTTCCCGGTTGATGTCGATACGCTCGCTGTTGCTTTCCACCACGTAAAGGGTGCGCTGGTCCGGGGAAACCAGGATGCCGTTGGGCATGGTGGTGTCGAAAGTAACCCGGGTGGTGGTGTAGCTGCCGTCGGGTTGGGGGTCGGCCCGCAGCACCGAGCGGTTGTCCAGTTCCTCAACCTCGCTGGGGTCTATGTTGCCTGCATTCCAGGGGTTGGTGAACCAGATGCGCCCGCTGCGGTCTATGGCCAGGTCGTTGGGAGTGTTAAGCTTCTGCCCGTCCACGCGGTCGGACACGGTCACGATGGCGTTGTCGTCAAAACGGACAATGGCGCGGCCGCCGGAGCAGCAGCCGAAGAGATTGCCCCGGGCATTGAAGGCAAGACCGTTGGTATGGTTGGTGCCCGTCCGGGCCTCGGTAATGGCGCCGGAGTCGGGGTCGTAACGCATAATCCGGCTGGAGGGAATGTGGGTGAACAGGATTGCCTCACCATCCCATACGGGGCCCTCGCTGACGCCGCCGTAGGGTCGGGTGAGCAGTTCGAAGTGGTACTGCCAAGCCATTCTGTCTTGCCTCCTCAACTGGCTGATGGAATAAGGCAGTTTAGCCACCAATGCGCGGGTATGTCCACCAGGAACGCTGTGTGGCAGGGTCTTTCGATTCTTTTGGTAGAGTCTCTTTCACCGTTCGCCCTGAGCCCGTCGAAGGGCCGCCCGGAATGGGTCTCCAAGCTCACCACGAACGGACTTGAGGAGTTGCCACCGACAATCGAAAGACCCTGGCTGTGTGGAGCGGGGCTGGCGTTGCGGCTGCCTGGCAGGGTTTGGTATGTCGTGATACCGGGGACCACTAGGGCGTTCCCTGTGGGTGGGAATACAATCAGGGAAAGAGGACAATGCCCCTGGTCCGGCAACCCCAAATCCCCGCCTGGTTGCATGGGCGCCGTTCCAATTCAGGTGGATTGGATCCAGAACTGCAGCCGGTTCCAGCGCCGGGGGTGGTTCGCTGACCGCCCCTGCCGATGTTACTGCCACCTGCCGGGGAACGCTTTTGCCGACAAGTCGATGACATGTCGCTATTGATATTGCCATTCCGGTGGTCTAAATTAAACGGGCATTTTCCGGGGGCGAATTGGTGAAGATAAGAGTGAACAGGGACGCGAGCGAACGGATGGAATGTCGGCGGTAACGCGGGAAATTCTGGAAGCCCTGGCCCTGGCTGTTGTGGTGTTCATCCTCATCCAGGCCAGCGCGCAGAATTTTCGGGTAGAAGGCTCCAGCATGGCCCCTACTCTCGAGGGGCAGCAGTATCTGCTGGTCAACAAGCTGGTCTATTTCAAGTTCGATGTGGAACGCTTCTCCCGGGTTATACCCTTCTGGGAATTGGACAAGGCCGACGTCAGTCGCCCATTCCGGCCGCCCAGGCTGGGCGAGATCATTGTCTTCGAGTTCCCGGGTGAGCCGCGGCGGGACTTCGTAAAGAGGGTTATCGGCCTGCCGGGGGACAAGGTGGAAATCGTTGACGGCACGGTGCTGGTTAACGACGTGGTCCACCACGAGCCCTACCTCAACGACCCCTTCACCGACAACATGCCGGCGCGCCGGATGGGCGATGGCGAATACTTTGTGATGGGGGACAACCGGTCGCACAGCAATGACTCCCGCAACTGGGGAGGGGTGCCGGAGGAAAACGTGGTGGGGAAGGTGTGGCTGATCTACTGGCCCTTCCCCGAGTTCGGCACTCCCCGTTAGCCTCGTTCCACCAGCTGCGCAGGGTGTCATCTGTTGCCAGGGCAAAGAATTATCCACGCTCGTTCTGCCATCGGCGGGGGGCGCACCTGCTGTCAGGGCAAAAAATTATCCACGAAGGAAGGCCGGCGGAATCAGAGCCGCTTTACGAGTCCCTTCGTGGATAAATTGTTTCCGGGCAGTTTCCCTGGGTAGGTGGGGCCCTTACTCCTGGCCCTCCCGGGCCGGGCCGACGAGTATATCGTCGCCTTCCACCCGCACCTCGAAGATGCGCAGGGCGTCCACCGCCGGCGGGGTAAGTACCTTACCGGTCCTGACGTTGAAGATGGCGCCGTGGAGCGGGCACTGGACTTCCGCGCCGTCCAGGTCGCCCTCGGACAGGGAAGCGTAGGCGTGGCTGCAGATGTCGTCGCAGGCGTGGACCTCGCCATCCACGTTGACCAGGAGAATCTGGTCGTCGCCCACGTCCACTACCTTCATATCCCCCGGGGAAACCTCGCTGACCGCGGCAACCTTAACGAAATCGTCGGGCATAACTCCTCCTTGCGTTGCATAACAAATGGCATCAATTACGCCCGGCTACCCGGCCGGGCCAGATTATTCGCGGGTGATTATATATGAGCGGGGCTTTGGGGGGAACCGGGGGAGGAGAGGCAACACGGTCTTTCGATTTTCCAAGATGTCCCTTCCCCCTCGAAGGGGGAAGGTTAGAGCCTGTCCTGAGCCTGCCGAAGGAATGGGGGTGAAAGTGCAAGGCAACGAGTCATCTGGCCGAAGAACGCCCCCCTCACCCTAACCCTCTCCCGAACCCTCTCCCGCCAGGGGAGAGGGAAAATCGAAAGACCCTGGGAGGCAACACGGTCTTCCGATTATTGTGTATTTTGGTAGAGTCTCTTCCACCGTTCGCCCCGAGCCTGTCGAAGGGCCGCCCGGAATGGTTCTCCAAGCTCACCACGAACGGACTCGAGGAGTTGCCACCGACAATCGAAAGACCCTGGTGGATAACCACCTCCCCTTGACACCACCCCCTTCCCACCCTGGATAACCCACCCCTACCATTAAGAGACAATACTAGGCATCCCCCCTCGCCCTATGGGAGAGGGGCAGGGGGTGAGGGCCACCCTTTCACCCCCGCCGCCTGGCAATCTGGGCAATGGCGGACCACCCTTTCATCAGCCTGTCATCTGTCCCCATCCCCAGCTACAAAACAACAGGAAATGAAAGGAAATAACAGGAAAAAACAAAATTCACCCCTTTTCCACGTAGGGGCGGGTTTCAAACCCGCCCTTGACCCTGCCAACAAAGAAACCCAAACTCACCCCTTGCCCAGTCGGACAAGGGCCAGGTGACCGGGTATTTCGATTATCTTGGTAGAGTCTCTTCCACCGTTCGCCCTGAGCCTGTCGAAGGGCCGCCTGGAATGGTTCTCCAAGCTCACCACGAACAGACTCGAGGAGTTGCAACCGGCAATCGAAAGACCCTGGGGGAGGCAATCAGGGCAATCGCGTTATGGAGAAATGTCGTCCTTAGCCCTTCGGCAAGCTCAAGGTGATATTCATTTCTCGCTGAAGGGCGCTGGGCAATTTACGAACAGACTAAAACGCGATTGCCCTTAATTAAGTTGACAATCCCACCTGCCCATAGTTACCATCACCCATAATCGGCGCAGCCTATTCAAAAGCGCGACGGAACCAGTGGAGGTGGTTGGCATGGCCACTGTGGAAAGCAGGACCGAGTACTGGGAGCGGGCAAAGGAACAGGGATTCGATCTTTCCTGGCTGAGCCAGTTGCAGGAGCACGTGGCCGGGGAGGGCGTTGAAGAGCGTTCCGCCAACGACACCGGCCGGGTACAGGGCTCCATCCCCCGGGGGAATGTGGCCAGATTCGGCGCCTACACCTTCCGCACCAAGAGCGAGGTGTGGGCTTACAATCTGACCAAGCTCTACGAAGAATTCATCACCCGCCAGTGGAGTTCGGCCACAGACATCCCCTGGGACACCATTCAGCCCCTCTCCGATGACATCGAGGCGTCCCAGTGCCAGCTGGCAACCTTCTTCACTCAGGTGGAGTTCGTCGCCTCCGACGTGCCCGGGCGCTTCATCTCCACCATGTCTCCCGACTACCAGGAAGTAAGGCTGGCTCTCCTGGCCCAGGTTATGGACGAGTCTCGCCATCTGGACGTGTTCCGCAAGCGGGCCCTGGCCAACGGCGGCGGCCTGATGCGTATGATTGACAGCGTCAGCGACGTGGTTGGCGGCAGCACTGACAATGCGCGGGAGTTCACCGAGTTTTCCTCCCGCCTTCACATCACTGGCGAAGGCAACGTGCTCACCCTGTTCCGGCTGGGCGAGATGATGGCCTACAACGAGGCCGAAAAGGCCATCTACCGGCGGTGCGCCCAGGACGAGGCCCGACACGTGGCCATCGGCGTCCTGCATCTCCGCTATATGAACGAATTTGCGCCCGAACGCCGCGAGGAGATTCACTGCTACCTGGACGAGGGCGAGTCCCGCCAGGCTACCGGCGCCGGCGGCGAGAACCCTGCCGGCCAGAGCCAGCTTACCAGCCAGGCCCTGGCGGTGCTGCTGGGCGGCGGCAAGGACAAGATGGACGAAGGCCAGAACATCCTGCGCGCCATTCGCCAGCGGCAGACCAAGGAATACTTCCAGCGGCTCAAGTCTGCCGGCTTTGACGACCGCATTCACAACGGCCGGGTTAATCCGGCCCTGCTGGAGCAGTACAAGGCGGCCGCGTAACCAACCTGGCAAGTAACGGAAAGACCTCCCACGGACACTCGCGGGAGGTCTTGCTTTTGGAATGAGCCGTGGATCTTCCCTATCTGGTCGGATTGGTTCGAGTTTCCGGCGCTGTTTCGGTGGCTATGGGGTGGGGAATAATATGCCGCCAGGTATCCGGCGATCCAGCCCGCCATCTCCCCGGATTTCCGTAGCATAAGGTCAACAACAGTAGCAGAAAGCGAGGTTGGTTTTGGCGCTCGACGAGGAACAGAAGCCTGCGGACAGCACTGAAGAAGGCGACCAGAGCCAGGAATCGGAAACTGCCCCTGCCGTCAGCTCCGAGCCCCTGGCCTGGATGAACGACACCTTGCAGTGGGGCGTCCGAGTCCAGCCGGGCAGGAAGGGCCTGACCATGCGCGACCTCAACGTCGGCATTTACGGCGAAGTGCCCGAGTCCAGTTCCGACATGAGCCGCCGTCCCCGGGGCGCCTTCCCCGTTTCCGGCATTCCCCGCACCGACCTGTACGCCCTCAGCGCCAGGGTTGACCTGTGGGCCGACAATGCGGTGGACCTCTATGAAGAAGCCATCCAGCGCCGGTGGATGGGCCACCTGGAAATCGGCTGGGACGAAATTACCCCCCAGCCCTATGAGTTTGAGCTGGCCATGCGCCAATTTTGCACCGAACTGGCCCAGCAGGCATCCATTGAAACCGACGTCATCGGCCAATGGCTCCACAAAATGAACTACGCCTACCACGAGGTCAAGACCTTCCTGGCCTCGGAGATATTCGACACGGGCCGCCACTACACCACTTTCCGCAACCGCGCCCTCCACAACGAGGGCAGCCTGGGCCTGGAGAGCGCTGGCCAGTTCAACCGCCGCATGATGGAGACCCGCCCGGGCTGGACCGAAGTTGGGATGTTCCTGTACTTGGTGCGCGGGCCCCTGACACTGCTGCTGTACCGTTACGGCGAGGCCTACGCCCGCAACCGCGCCGACAAGTTCCTCTTCCGCAAGTGCATTGAAGACAAGGCCCGCCACATGGCCTACGGTATGGCCCACGTAAAATACGCGGTGGATAACCAGCCCCCCGGCTTTGGCCAGGGCCTGGGCAACCTGATGCGGGGCGTGGAGCGGGACCTGGTCCAGGACCTGAGGGATCCGGTGCTGTGGGAAGCCCTGGCTATAATCATTGGCGGCAGTGTCGCCAACATCGCCCAGGGCATGGCCGTGGTGGATGACCTCAAACGCCAGTACATCGAAGACTATCTGAAGCGCATGCAGTGGGCCGGAGTGAACAAGACCGAGGCCAACCTTTCCCCCGACCTGGCTGCCTTCCTGCGCCGCGAAGAGACTGCCCCGACGGGAGACTGACCGTGCCCATTTACGAATACCGGTGCGAAGGCTGCGGCGGAGTCAACAGCGTTTACCTGCGCTCCTTCAGCGCCCCGGACCCAACCCAATGCAGCCTGTGCGGCGCCGAGTCCCTGCACCGCATCATCTCCCGGGTGGCCTACATCCGGTCGGAAATGGACAAGCTGGAGCAGCTGGACCCCAAATATCACAAGATGGTGGACGAGGCCATTGGCAAAGCTCCCGCCAACTCCGACCCCGACTACCACATGGACCGCATGGTGCCCTTCAGCCGGGCGAAGGAAAAGGGCGAGCCTTACTTCAAGGAGTAAATCGCTCACCTTGAATAGTCCATTGATCATCCTCTTTCACCTTTCCAGGAGACTCTAGATGACAGACCTCAACTCCACTGCCCTCACCTTCCCCTCGGTAGAATGGTTCCAGGCCCTGCAGGAACTGGTCAATAACGACGAGGAGTTCCGGCGGCTGGGTAATATTGACGCGGTCATGGGGGTAATGGTCGGCGAAAAGGTTTACGTGATCACCTTCGAGGCCTTTGAATGCACCGAGGTCAGGGAAGGGACCGAATACGACCTGATCGACGCCGATTTCTTCCTGAAAATGACGGTGGAGCAATGGCAGGACCTGGTAACCAATACCAGGGACAACAACGGCGCTGACCTCAACCACACCCTCAACACCCTGGACCTGATGATTGACGGGGGGATTTCCGACAACGCAACGGGCGACCAGCTGCGCGCCGACATTTTCTTCCGGGTTAACCAGAGCCTTCAGCACTTCTTCGACAGTTCCGCCAGGCTGAATACCGTGTTCGAGTAACCTGTCCCGGGGTGAAGAGTCCTTTGAACGCGGCGAAGCGCGACTATCGGGCCGTATTCATCAGCGATACCCACCTGGGCTTCGAGAGAGCCAGGGTGGATGCCCTGGCCCACTTCCTGGCCAGCCACCACAGCGACCACCTGTACCTCGTGGGCGACATCGTTGACGTCTGGCGCATGCGCCGTAAGGTCTATTGGCCCCAGGCTCACTCCGCAATAATCGAGGGGCTGCTGGAAAGGTCCGGCAATGGCACCCAGGTCCACTACATCGTTGGCAACCACGACGAAATGCTGCGGGCCAGTGGTACATCTCTTCTCCGCCCTTGACAGCAATCACTCTGTCTGCGGGTTCATGTCAGGTGGATTCACATTCGAAACGGTGAACGTATACTCGCCGGTGTGAGAGACAGCCAGCAGTGCCTTGTTGTCAGGACTTCGACCAAGCCTGAAAGCTACTATACCTTTACGGGCGTCCAAACACACGACCACCAGTACACTGCCTAGCACGAAGGCCTCTTGGCCTGCTTCTGACGGCGCCAACTCGCGAAGCAGATTGGAGCGAATAGCAACCTCAGGACCGATGCCTTGTTCGAGATCGATGACCGTAGGGGCAAAGTGAATGTTAGACAGGAGTTGGCAAAGCGCCCTGAAGTCCCGATCTGCTTCCTTACGGACCTTGTCGTCGTCGAGAGTGAGTATTTTGTGCGCGATCACGTCTCGGCGACTAATCAGATCTTTCCACGATGAAATCTCGGGGAACAACTCGTTCAGCCCGGAGTGAAGCTTCTTGAGCCGGTTGTCTACTTCCTTCAGAGCTTGTCCTGTGTCCTCAACGTATCTCTTTAGGGCGGCTAGGAGGTGCGGATCATCTTCGGTGTTTAGGCGGTCGAGAACTTCGACCCCAGCGGCTGCGAATCGTGACGCGGCAGAGATGAACTCGTACATCTCGACGCACGGCTCAGCGAAAGGTCTGCTGGTGGAAGCTGGGAAAACGACGACTGCATCGTTAAACATTGAACCCAGATCCACCCTTGTCGCGCCGCGCTTTTCCCGCTCAGCTAACCAGTTCGCCGAATCTGCGGTGCCCTTGCTTAGATTATCCAAAGGATACAGAAGCTCGGCGGTCCCACAGGGTGGTCTTGCCTTTCGTGCCTGGCGAGCTTCTCGTCGTCGCTCGGCTCTGGGCTTTCTACTGCTCAATCGTGCCTCCTCAACTTGCTCGTCTCACGGTTCCTTTCGGGCATACTAGATTATCGACGGCACAACCACCCGGTAGCGAACGACTCCGAGGTCGTCCTCAGTTATGGGTTCGGGAGCTGGTGCAGTTCCACCACCGGCAGGCCGAACTGTGCGACTACTTCTGTGATCTAACGGGCGCAGTCAATCGCGCCCTTGTGTGGCCGTCCGGCAAAACTGAGAAGAGATTCAGAAGAGGTTCAACCTTGGGAGACCTAGAGCCGGGCCGGATATCGGAGAAGGCAGCTCTTTTGCTATTTCAGCAATAGTGATAAGAAAATGGCAACCGCCGTCCAGCGACGGCGGTTTTATATTTCAAACCAGGGTGTCTTGGAGCGGGTGATGGGAATCGAACCCACGTGGCTAGCTTGGAAGGCTAGAGCTCTACCACTGAGCTACACCCGCTGGCAGAAGACAGGTTTGCGCTGAACAGCACCCATTATAAACCTGCCAGGCCCAGTTTCACCAGTGGCCCCGTCTGCTGGGCGGCGTTCCATTGCTGGTTGTTCGGTTGCCAGCAGGGGCGATTCGCGAGTCGCCTTTGCCGTGGCCAGCGCCCCAATCCTTCCGGGCCAGCCCCGGTTCGACAGTTCAGCCCGGGCTGACTATCATAACCTCAGCAATTGGTCTGCCTGCCCCGTATGCTGATGCTGCGCACCGAAAGGAGGCGCCCCATGCCCGAAGCGCCGGACCTGGAAGTTATCAAGGACTACCTTAACCAGCGCGTGCAGGGCCGTAACGTAGCTACCGCCCAGGTGCTGCGCCCCACCGTCCTGAGGCCCATGGCCGGAGACTTCGCCGCCGACCTTCCAGGAAGGCAAATGGGGGAGTTCCGGAGAGAAGGCAAGTTCCTGATCAGCCAGTTGTCGGGCGACCGGTGGCTGGCCATCAACCCCATGCTGACCGGCGCCATCCAGCACTGCGAACCAAAGGCGCGGGTGTACAAGCGCACCTCCTTCGCGCTGGGCCTGGACGACGGCATGGAACTGCGGTACCTGGACGACCGGCAGATGGGCATGGTCTATTACGTGGACAGCGAGCAGCTTGAGGGGATATACCGACTGGAAAAGCAGGGCACGGACGTGCTGGCCGACCTCACCTTTGATGAGTTCAAGGCTGGTCTGAAGAAGTTTCGGGGCGAAGTTAAGGGGGTGCTGACCCGGGGGAGTTTCATCTCGGGCATCGGGAACGCCTACTCTGATGAAATCCTATTTGCCGCCGGAATATCCCCTTTTCGCAAGGTTGGAACCCTGAAGGAGGATGAACTGGCCCGCCTGCACCTGCAATGCCGGGCGGTGGTGGAAGATGCCATCGGTGTCCTCAGGGAGCGCATGGGCGACAACATCCACGTCAAGATTCGCGACTTCCTTAAGGTGCACGGCAAGGGCGGTGAACCCTGTCCCGTCTGTGGGGGCAACATCTCCCAGCTGAACGCCAACCAGCGCCTGACCAACTTCTGCCGCCGCTGCCAGCCGGGAATGCTGATACGGAACTGATCGCCTGGCAATGATGTAGCGATGGGTTAACGGGTGTTTCTACCGGCGCCGTATCCACGGGAGAACTCCCCGCCGTTCGTGGCGGGCTTGTCGAACTTTGGACGGGCGGCCCTTTGACCGGCTCAGGGCGAACGGGGGAAGGTTGGGCCTGCCCGAACGAGCTTGATTGCCAGCCCAAGCTGAAGGCACAAAACATTCCGCCCAGCCTGTAACTGTCTGATCCCCCATAGCCGGGACGATTGGACAGTATCGGGACGAGCGGAATATTCGTTTTCAGGAACTAATGAGGGGCTGGAAGGGACGTCGTTCCCTAACCCCCGGCAACCGCCGGGACAATGCTGATCTCGTCGCCTGCCGCGGCCGAGGTGTTGAGGCCGTCCAGGAAGCGCACGTCCTCGCCGTTGAGGTAGATGTTTACGAAGTAGCGCAGTTCCCCGTTCTCGTCGATCAATCGTTCCTTGATCCCGGGGTATGATGCTTCCATGCTTTCGATCATGGCGGACAGGTTAGACTCTTCCATTTCCACCTTGTCCTGGCCATTGGTCATGCGGCGCAGGGGGGTGGGGATACGAACCGTAACAGGCATTTGGGGGATTCCTCCTAGTCAATCGCGTATCTAAAGTCGGCGGTTGCGAATCGGTTTACAAAGACTGGCGCCGGTGCAGGGGGCATACTTGTCGGCGCCGTGCAGTTGTCATTCAAAGGGTTCAATTGTCAATGGCTTCGTCACTGTTCAGGACTTCCTGCCGCATTGACTTGCCAGTTCTAGCCCTGCAGCACGTCGCCGCTAATCGGGTCCACCCGCACGCCGGTGGAGCTTACCCATTGCAGGCCTCGCTCAATCTCCTCTTTCTCGCCATCCACCTCCAGCACCACCCAGCCCAGGGCGTCGCCCACGTCGGCCCGGCGGATGTTGGTTACCAGGTGGAAGTCGCGGCCCAGCATGTAGATAATTGGCTCCTTGACCAAGTCTCCATCAAAGGTAAACTTGACCCTCTGCCTGCCCATCTCACCCTTCCTTACTTAACCAAGAATGCGGACTTAACCAAGAACGCGGAACTCCGAAATTTCACTGGCTGGCCCGGCGGCTGCCGGCCGGGCAGGGGCTGACCGGAACCCGGTGTGGCCCTGCCTGCTAACTGCTTACCTTGGCGGCCCTGCCCTCCAGGGCTTCCTCAAACGATCCCATTGTAGGCCGTATGAAGAGGGGATCTACCACCCCTTCCACCGCCTCCTGAGTCTTCAGGCCGTTGCCGGTAATGTAAGCCACGGTCAGTTCGTCGGCGCCGATGGCCCCGCTCTCGGCCAGGTACTTGAGGGCCGATACGGTGACTCCTCCGGCGGTTTCAGTGAAGATGCCCTCGGTCTCCGCCAGCAGCTTGATGCCCTCCACCACTTCGGGTTCGGGCACGGCGTAGGCTGAGCCGTCGGACTCCTTGATGACCCGCAGGGCATAGATTCCGTCGGCGGGATTGCCGATGGCCAGGGACTTGGCGATGCTGTCGGGGCGAACCGGACGAACCTGGGTCTGGCCTTCGGTCCACGCGTTGACGATAGGAGAGCAACCCTCCGCCTGGGCCATGTGCATTTTTGTGGTAATGGCCGGGTGGTGGACCGTGTTCTGGTCCGGACCGAAGGTCATCGAATCCACGCCATCCAGTAGTCCCAGGCAGGCCAGTTCGTTAAAGCCCTTCCAGATCTTGGTGAACATGGCTCCCGAGGCTGACGGGATGACCACGTGGTCAGGAATGCGCCAGCCCAGCTGTTCCGCCACCTCGTAGCCCAGGGTCTTGCTGCCCTCGGCGTAGTAGGGGCGCATGTTGATGTTGACAAAGGCCCAGGGGTAGTTGTCCCCCACCTCGCTGCAGAGGCGGTTGACCTCGTCGTAGGTGCCTTCCACGGCGACCATGGTCGGCCCGTACACGGCGGCGCCGATAACCTTGCCCCGCTCCAGGTCTGACGGGATGAACACCACCGAGCGCAGTCCGGCCCGCGCGGCATGGGCCGCTACGCTGCAGGCCAGGTTGCCGGTGGAGGCGCAGGCGATGGTCTCAAACCCGAACTCCCGGGCCTTGGTGGCCGCCACCGATACCACCCGGTCCTTGAAAGAGAAGGACGGGTTTACGCTGTCGTTCTTGATGTAGAGGTTCTTGAGCCCCAGCCGTTCGCCCAGGTTGCGGGCCTTCAGCAGGGGGGTGAAACCGGCCATGATGTCCACCGGGTCTTCCCCGCTGGCCGGGAGCAGGTCATGGTAGCGCCAGATGCTCAGGGGCCCGGCGGCAATACGGTCACGGCTGACGACCTCGGAAATGGTGGCGTAGTCGTACACCACCTCCAGGGGGCCGAAGCAGAAGTCACAAACATTGAGGGCCTCGCCCGGGTATTCCCGGCTGCACTCGCGGCACCTCAAGCCACTTACGAAAGCCAATTTGCAGTTACCTCCTGTTTCGGCTAAGCCATGCGCTGGGGCGGGACAATTATAACGCAAACGGCACAAAAATTCCGTCCCTCAGCGGGGCCGGAAAAGTGGGATGATACTACCAAAGCCCCTATGGGATGTCAACTTGAAAGCGATGCCGGGCCAGGGCAACGCGCTGCAACTTGTTCGTACATTTCACAGGACCCTTTAGCAAAACATAAACGTCACCCTGAGCGCAGCCGAAGGGTCTGAAATCCTTGCCGAAAGCCGTTAAAGGGGAACCGAAACCGGGTTATTGTGATGGGGTTCAGATGCTTCGACAAAGTCTAACCTGAGCTTGCTGAAGGGCCCAGCATGACATGTCGCCATAATGGGTTAGCTCTGTGTCAGCCTGCCAGCCTAGTCGCTTCATCTAACAGCTTCCCGAAGCCGGTTCTGGCAAAAATCAAATTTCCCAGTCGTTTCCTGGCATTTCCTGTTATTTTGTATCTGGAGATTTTTCCAGATGACGGGATAGTTGCTCCAAATGAAAGGGTTTGCCGCGCATAAGTCCTGACCGGGGCGCGATTGCCAGGGTTCTCCCGAGTTTCTCTTACTCCATCCTCAGGATACGCAAGGGTAATGCAGCCTGTACAGGGGGTACGGTCATTAACCTGGATTTGGGGCCCGGCCGGAGGCGGCGTTTTTCTGGCCCGTGCGTAAAAACTCCGCCGTGCCGGGAAGGCCGAGATTAGAGGGTCGAGGCAAGCACGGTACAGGTCCGGATCCAGCCGCCTTCCTGGCAGCCAGTGGACTGGTCCTGCGGCCTGGCGGGTGCGCCTCGCGGCAGGGCCAGGCCCCGGTGAGGACTGCGGTAAGGACTATTGGGGCAAGACGACCAGGTCTTCGTTGGAACCGATAATGCGTTCGCCCAGGTAGTCCCCCAGGAGTTGTTGATACTCGGCCAGTTGTTCCTCGGCGTCTCTGCCCTCCTGGCTTTGGATTTCCACTTCCAGCACCCGGCCCACTCCTTCTACTTCGTCCAGGTGGAATTGTACGTTGTCCTTCTCCCAGTGTTCCCGCTGCTTGCGGACCACCGCCCGAATGCCCAGGACGGCGTCCAGCATGTCTTTGGTTTCCAGGCCGTTCATACCCCAAACGCGGAAGCTGCTGGTCCTGGCTCCCTGCTCCTGGCCCTCCACGTAATAGATCACCTGGGGCGGACCGATGCCGTCTATCCGGATCTTCAGCCGCCGGTGGGTTTCGCTGTCCTTGTCGCTGGCCAGGTTGTAGTAGTAGTCCACCTGTTCCGTGTTGTCCACAAGGGAGGCGCCATGCCTGGACAGGATACTTCGAATCGGCTCAAAATCGGGGCAGTAGGCCTTTATTTCCCGGTTTCGTTGCATGGTCATGCTTCAGTTTCTCCCCGGCTGTCGAAGAGAAGGAATATAGCCGGCCTCAGATTATGGGCGTCGCCTTCCCAATATTATAGACGACGCCCCTCCCCCCAATTATGACGGATGCGGCCAAATCGTTGCACTTTGCGCCGTTGTTGTTTTTGCCGTCTTCACGAATTCTTAAGACTTTTGCCGGTAAATCGAGTAAAATAGCAGCAATCTAGCAACGATAAGCATATAAGGAGGAGGAGAGTTATGGCAGACAACGATGTGCTGTTGATGGCTCACCTGATGCGTCGGGCTGGCTTCGGCGCTTCCTACGGCGAACTCCAAGAGCGGGCCGCCAGGGGCTATGAGGCCACGGTGGAAGAACTCCTGAACCCCGAAGAACAGCCGGACCTGGAAACCGATGTAATGCAGCGCTACATGGGCTGGCGCGACATGGGGTATCTGGCCGCCAACCAGGGCTACTGGACTTTCCGCATGGTCAACTCCCCGCGCCAGTTGCAGGAAAAGCTCTGCCTGTTCTGGCACAGCATCTTCTGCGTTGGCGACTCCAAGATCATGGCTCCCCACAACATCCTGGAGCAACTGGAACACTTCCGTCATCACGGCATGGGCCGCTTTGACGAACTGCTGCTCAGGATGGCCACCAATCCGGCCATGCTCTACTACCTGGACAACCAGCTAAGCCACAAGGAAGCGGTCAACGAGAACTGGGGCCGGGAACTGCTTGAACTCTTTTCCATGGGCGTCGGCATGGACGGCCAGCCCAATTACACCGAAGAGGATGTCAAGGCCTGCGCCCAGGCCTTCACCGGCTGGACGGTGGGCAACGGCATGCCCCGCTACCCTTACGGCCGGTACTTCAACCAGTTCCTCTACAATCGGCTGGACCACATCGAGGCCGAAAAGACCTTCCTGGGCGAGTCGGGCGACTTCAACGGCGACGACATCATCCGCATCATCGCCAAGCAGCCGGCCACGGCCCGGTTTCTTGCCCGCCACCTGTACAACTTCTTCGTAGCCGATGAGCCCCAGGTTCCCGCCTGGCAGGACATCCCTCCCCGGGATATGGCGGCCATCAAGCTGCTGGAGGATGAGTATTTCCGGTCCGGCTATGAAGTCCGGTCCATGCTGCGGGTCCTGTTCAACTCCGACTTCTTCAAGGAAGCCCGCTTCTCCAAGGTGAAGAGTCCGGCGGAACTGGTGTGCAGCACCCTGCGCTTCATGGACGACTTCAAGAGGCCCATGCCCCGAATGTACGACATGGCCCTGGAAATCCGCTATATGGGCCAGGACCTGATGAACCCGCCCACGGTGGAGGGCTGGCACACCGGCAAGGAGTGGATTGACAGCGGCACCCTGGTGGAACGGGTCAACTACGCCGCCAGCGAAATGGGCCGCCTGGAAGCCCCGGGCATTCAGGCGGTGGTGCGGCGGTTCAACGAAGCCGGACCCTCGGTTACCGCCAACGAACTGGTGGACGGCTGCCTGGAAATGCTGGGCGGCTACCAGCTAATGGACGACACCCGCAACCTGTTCCTGGGACACCTGGGTCCGGACAAGGAAATATCCACCCAGGACGAGGACTTCACCCGGCAGGTAGGGCAGGTGCTTCAGCTGATCGTCTCCACCCAGGAGTACCAGTTTACCTAGCATCCGCTTCAAGGCTCGTTGGCCTTGATTCCGTATTCCTTTGGTTGCCAATTACCAGCAGGGGCGGGTTTAAACCTGCCCCTTTTGCATGCCAAACTCCCCCCTGCCACCGGCCGTCCCATCACGTAACCTGCAGCTCCATAGGACCAGCCCTGCCAACCGCAGGGGCGGCCCTTGCGGCGGTCCGGCTTCCCGGATGAAACTACCTTTGCCACTGGTGCAACTCGCGCCACCACACTCTGCCAGGTCCCGTTCTGCCGCAAGGCAAGAAAAAGGCCCCCGATATTTTCGGGGGCCGGACTTTTTACAGATTGTCTAGGTAAATAATTGGTGCCGGAGGAGGGATTCGAACCCACACATCGTAAAGATAGCGGATTTTAAGTCCGCCGCGTCTACCATTCCGCCACCCCGGCTAATCAGCGATGGCCCGGCGCCGGTACGCCCGACGCTTGAGGGTTAGAACTGCAACCGACAGTCGGCAAAGCGGCTGTGCAATTTCCGGCGGAAATAAAAATGGAGGCGACGGGCGGATTCGAACCGCCGAATAGAGGTTTTGCAGACCTCCGCCTTAGTCCACTTGGCTACGTCGCCTCAAACTGCGCCGGTAATTGGGTGCCTGGTCCCGGGCCGATCATGGTGCCGAGGGCGGGACTTGAACCCACACGAGCTTACGCCCACGGCCCCCTCAAGACCGCGTGTCTACCAATTCCACCACCTCGGCCTGTCGACGCAAGCCGCATTATACCATATTTGCCCGGCGCAACAAGATTTTTCCGGTATGTGTTCATATGCAGAGGGCAGAAAAAGAGGGGTCCGTTATGCCGCGCAAGAGCGTTGACCGGCAACCAGTTTGGGCCCCGCATCCGGTGTCCTTGTCGTCCTGTTACTCAACTGGATACAGTACGGTTTCGGAAATCGGAGGGTGGCGGCGGGAAGTTTCGCCGTCACCCCCGGTTAGAACTCTCCTTTGGCAACCCTCGGTTGTGCCAGGAGTTGAAGCGGTTGTGCCAGGGGTCAAGGACCGCTGGCCAGGATGCTACTCTCTGAAACAGATGCTACTTGCTGAAATACATGGTGTTGGCACGAACGCGCGGCGCGTAGTGAGGCGTCCATTCCAGCCCCTCGGAAAGGGCATAGACCGACACCACCTGGAAGCCGTGCACGAAATGGAAGTTGTCGTGCACATAGTCGGCGATGGTCTCCATGCGCTGGACGCGCAGGTCGCCCGTAGGCGTAGCCCCCGCCTCCTCGATCATGTCCTGCAAGTCCTGGTAGCACACCCCGCTGGAGCGGCTGTAGCAGCTATTCCTGAGCACGGCCTGCCTGGAATAGTCCAGGGACTCCGTTGAAGTGGGACCGGCGGCAACGGACAGGGAGGCGTGCCGTGGGGGCCCGGGGCCCAGGGTGACGCACTTGGCGTGCAGGTCCGCCCCCGCCGCGTTGGCTATTTCCTCCCGCGTCCGCTGGTGGCCGCAGGTGGACCGGTGGATCTGGCTGTAAACGCTGGATTCCACCACATTCAGGGTGGCCTTGATTCCCACCGCGTTCCAGGACGTCACGTATGCCTCGCCAACTTCCACGTCCTTGGGAATGCGGTTAGACCGCATGGTGAGAACAATCTCATGCTCCGGGTCGTAGTTTGCCTGCTGGAGCAGTTGCATGGCCAGGTCAGGGTCGTAGGCATGGGGCGCCGAGTTGTACTCGGTAATGCCCACGGTGCCAACCTGGGCGATGTTGCCGTAGCAGCTTACCAGGCCGCCGTAAATCTGCTCCAGGATGGTTTGGCAGTCCACGGCGTGGTTCAGGGCTGCCCTGACGTCCTTCTTGGAGAGTTCCGGGTCGAATATGGTGTCGATGGTGAACCGGAACACCTCGTTGTTGGTGGCCGAGACCCACTTGGGGACACGGTCCCGGTCGTCAATGGCGATTTCCGCCCAGTCGGCCTCCCCTGCCTGGAGCATTGAAGCCCTGACGGCGGGCTCGTTGCGCCACTGCTGGATCACCGTGTTGATGGATGGGGCCTGGGAAAAACTGGTAGCCGGGTTGGGGTTATAGTCTTCATTGGCTTCCAGTTCTATTTCAATTCCGGAGCGCCATTCAACAATCTTGTAGGGTCCCAGTCCCACGCTGTTGCGATGGATTTCCGCGGGGAACTCAATGGGCAGGTCGTTTGCGGAGGTCGCTCCCACCGCGTCCAGGAACCACTCCACGTCCTGGAACTTGGTGAAGATGGTGGTACGCGGCAGGATGGGACAGGCGGTGCCGCAGACCACGTCCAGGGTGTAGTCGTCCACCACCTCGCCGCCGATAACTCCGTGGAAGCTGAAGTCGTTGGAGTTATGGTGGCCGCTGGTCTCTTCGTCGCCGAAGAAATCAATCCAGAAGGCGGCCTGCTCCGCGTTCCAGGGCGCGCCGTTATGGAAGGTTACACCCTGGCGCAGCTGGAAACGCCAGCGGTCGGCATCAATCTGTTCCCAGCCTTCGATGCCGGTCATCCCCACCACCTTGAAGTTGTTATGGTCGTCAATCCAGGTCAGGGGGTCGCTGACCATGTCGTCGCAGATGGTGTTCTGGATGTTGCCGCCGCAGTTGGGGCTGGCTGCGCCGATGGTGGTAGGCTCTTCGTTGGTCACGAAGATGAGGGTATCCCGCACACTCTCTACCTGGGGCGGAGGCGCTGCAGTAGGCGCGGGCGCTGCGGTGGGGGATGCGGCGGAGGCGGCAGCCTGCGCCGGTTGTGCCGGATCGGACTCGGCAGCCCTGGCCATGGTGTCCGCTGGCTTGGCTTCCATGGACTCGGCGGGCTTGGCCATGGTTTCCTGGGCCGCCGGAGCCGTCGTGGCCGGAATTGCCAGGGCCGCCGGCTCTGCCAGTTGCGGGGCGGCGGCGGGTTCCGCAGCGGCCGGGGCTGCCTCTTCCGGCGCTGACGCTCCGCAGGCTACGGCCAATATCGCCAACAGGGCGATCAATGACATTACAGTACGGATCAAAGGTCTTTGTATTCCGGATATCTTATCGGTCATACATCTCCTCCCTTGTATTTACCAGGGATGAAGTCAACCTTTGCGAAATGCAAACATTTACATTGTAAAATTATCCTCCTTTTTTATAATATTTCTGTGAATGCTAAGGCTATTCGTGAATTATATTCCAAAACATTACGAGTATCAATCTTGGACATCGGTGCATTTAAGGGATTCGTTGCGTCCCAGGAAAACCCGCTTGATTTCGCAGCTATCTTCTTTCCCCAGTCGCCGCCAGAAGCCTGGTCAAGCCTATCCCCCGAAGCGCAAGCGGTCCACAACGGATGGCATTTCTGTGAATACTTGTGCGTTTCGTATAGTCTGTTGAACCGTATGGTGCTATGGTTTGGGGGCGTCTCCAGAAAGGAGACGCTGGCGACTCAGACGCGACCACCAACCACCGAACAGCAGCCACCAACCAGCAATCACCAAGGAGAGAACCATGTCCTACTTTAAGCACGCTGAAGACCGGGAGTCGCTGGACCTTGCCCCCGGCGCCCGCACCCACACCTTCTGGGGGGAGAACATGCTCCTGTCCCTGGTGGAGATTGACGCCAACGCCCTGGTGCCCCTGCACACCCACCCCCACGAGCAGGCCGGCATCGTGGTGGAAGGCGAATTGGAAATGGGCGTAAACGGCGAGGTAAAGGTTCTGATGGTGGGCGATATGTACATCATTCCCGGGGGCGTGGAACACTACGCCCAGGGCCTCGACCAGCCCTGCAAAGCCCTGGATGTGTTCAGCCCGGTACGCGAGGAGTTCAAGTACTAGCAGGCCAACGGGATTCAAATGATTGCTGCTAAAACTGCCCCGTCATGTCGGACCTGCTCCGAAATCCAGGCAGTTTGCGCCGAATGTCTGCCAATCGAATATGATCACGAACTACAGCGGGATGAATAAAACTGGCATATGATGACACTGTCCAGCAGTCTGCTATCCTTTGGTTGACCGGTAAGGGCGGTGTCACTTTTATTCTGGAAAGCGAAGCGACGACAAAGCCCAATGGCTGGGGGCCCGATTGCTCAGGAGGACTGGTAGTTCAACAGCATTGTAATGAAGGGTTGGGGTTTAACCGTCTTTCCAGCGAAAGCCGGAATCCAGAGCCTATCCTGTACCATGCAGTTGACCTTTGGTATCCTGCCCGGATTCCGGCTCAAGGCCCGAATGACGATACAGATGTAGCAGTTATCATTTCAAACCTGTTTACCTGCAAGCACAGTACAGGGCAACGGGGGACTTTCGTCCTGCAGCGGCCACCCATACAACACCGCTGGGACATAACACTTGCGAGGCACACTGACTTTTGAGTGCCACCGACGCAGAACAACCGATACTCTTCGAGCCCGAGGAGGCCTGTCCGCACTCGGCAACCCTGATTGTCGGGTTTCAGGGCGCCTTGCTCATACTGGCCCCCATGGTGCTGAATGTGGCTATCGCCATTCGCGCGTCGGGCCTGGATGAATCCTACCTGGCGTGGAGCGTCTTCGCCGGAATGCTCATCTGCGGCGGGATCACCGCGCTGCAGGGGATGCAACTGGGCAGGTTCGGGGCCGGCCACGTTGTGCTGTCCTGGCCCGCGGCGATGTTCATCGCCATCATGGTATCGGTAATCACCACCGCCGGTCCCGCCACCTTCGCGAGCCTGATGATCGTCTGCAGCGTCATTCAGGTCGCCCTGGCCTGGTGGCTGGCACCGCTGCGGCGCATCATCACGCCGACTGTTGCCGGCACGGTCACCATGCTGGTCGCCATCAGCGTTCTGCCCATCGCCTTTGAAGCCGTTCTGGACCTTCCAGCCGACGCTCCGGCCGTCGCCGGCCCTGCCATTGCCGGGGTGACGCTGCTGGTATCGGTCATCGTAATGCTGCGGGCCAGCGGGCGCTGGCGCCTGGTAGCTCCGTTCATCAGCATCCTGGCGGGATGCGCCGTCGCTGCTCCTTTTGGTGTGCTTGATGCAGACCGGATTGTCAGCGCCCCCTGGTTTGGCATACCGCCGGTGCCGGACCTGGGCGTGGACCTGACGCCGGGCAAGGAGTTCTGGGCCCTGTTGCCCCCCTTCGCGATTCTTACCCTGGTGCTGGGCATCAAGACAATCAGCGACGGGGTGGCAATTCAACAGGGTTCCCGCCGGAGGCCGCGGGCCATAGATTTTCGCCAGGTCCAGGGCATGGTCAGCGTCAACGGCATCGGGATGCTGCTTGCCGCCTTCACCGTCACCCTGCCCACCATGGCCATTTCCTCCCTCAGTGTTTCGCTGGTCAACCTCACCGGGGTAGCCGCCCGCCGGGTTGGCATAGGCGTGGCGGTGGTGGTCATAGTCCTGGCCTTTTTTGCCAAGTTTACTGCCGTGCTGCTGACCATTCCCGGGCCGGTGCTGGGAGCCTACCTGATCCTTGCCATGGGCATCCTCTTCGTCGGTGGCTGCCAGACCATCGTGCGCGATGGCCTCGACCCCCAGCGGATGGTGGTGGTTGCCCTGGCCACGGCGTTAGGCTTTGGGCTCCACGGTCACCCCACCTTGCTTCACTTGTTCGGGTCTGAACTGGGCGTCCTGCTCAGCAATGGCGTTACTATTGGCGCCGTGGTCTCCATCGGAATGACGCTCCTCTTCGAGGCCATGCGCCCGCGCCGCGCCCGCCTGGAGGTGTCGCTGGACATGGCATCCCTGCCCGCCATCGACGGGTTCCTGGTCAGGATCGCCACCGGCCTGGGGTGGAACGAAGCTTCCACCTCGCGGCTGCGTTCCGCCGGAGAAGAAACCCTGGCCACCCTGCTGCTGGAGGGGGACTCCACCGATGGCTCCGAAAGGCCCCGATTAGTAGTCGTAGCCCGACCCCAGGCCACAACGGTGGACCTGGAATTCGTTGCGACAACCAGCCAGGAGAATATCGAGGACCAGTTGGCCTTTCTGTCCGATGAAGCTGCCCTGCCCTCCTACGCCGACCTTTCCCTCCGGCTGCTGCGCTATCACGCCTCTGCCGTGCGCCACCAGAAGTTCCACGGCGTTGATATTGTTACCGTTCAAGTCGAGGGCAGCGCCTGATTTCGCCACCTGACTTCGCCAGTAGTAATCGCCTTTGGAGTCTTCTGCTGGCTTCGCTGCTCAATTGAGAATTGAAGCGGCCCCGCCAGGACTTACTGCCTCCCTCTCCAGCTACCGGCCTTCCTTGATGTAGTCTGAAACCCTTTCGGCAATCATCAGGGTCGTGGCGTTGGTGTTGGCCCTGATGCAGTCGGGCATAACCGAGGCGTCGGCCACCCGCAATCCCTCAACACCCTTTACCCTCAGGCGCTGGTCAACCACCGCCATGGGGTCGCTGTCCGGTCCCATCTTGCAGGTGCCGGATACGTGGTGGGAAGTGCCGGAATTGTGTCGCAGCCAGTTATCCAGCAGTTCGTCCGACGCCAGTTCCTCGTCCGTTGGCATTATGCGTTCCAGCAGCATACCGGCGAAACCGGGCTGCTCGGCCACCTGCACCCCCAGCCGGATGGCCTCCCGCATCCGCCGCAGGTCTTCCGCTTCCTGGTAGTAGTTGTAATTCAGCCGGGGCTGCACGTGGGGGTCGGCGGACTGCAGGGTCAACTCTCCCTTGCCCAGGGCCAGTTGCAGGCTGGCGCTCATACCGATGTAGTTGAGGTCATCGTCGATTTCCACGTGGGCCGGACGGTGCTCGCTGGTCATCAGCATGGGGCTAAGCTGCATGTCGTTGCTGAGGCCGGACCCCTCGACGGTGTAGCGCAGGCCCACCTGGATTACCGGCGCCTGCACGTCCGGCTTCTCCCCGGCCGCCATGTACAGGACGGCGGCGGCGGGATGGTCCCTCAGGTTTTGCCCCACGCCGGGCAGGTCCTGGACCACGTCGATGCCAAAGTTGCTGACCTGTTCCGCCGGACCCACGCCCGACAGGAGCAGCAGGTGAGGCGAACCGATGGCCCCGCTGCTGACTACTATCTGCTCGCCTTCCACCGTAAAGACTTCGCCCCCGCTTTCCGCCTCCACTCCCACGGCCTGCTTGCCCTCGAAGAGAATGCGCCGGGCCGTCACGCCGCCCCGGACGGTCAGGTTCAGCCTGTGGCGGGCCTGTTCCAGGTAGGTCAGGGCCATGCTCATGCGCACCCCGTCTATCGTATTGCGCGCCCGTGGTGAAACACCCGTGGACTCCGGGTGGTTCTGGTCCTCGCTGATTGGGAAGCCCAGGTCAACGCAGGCCCGCTCGAAGGCAAGGGCGTGGGGCATCCACTCGCTGCGGGGCGAGCGGCGCACCGGCACCGGCCCGCTGGAGCCGTGGAAATCATCGCCCCCGAAGTCCAGGTCCGTTTCCAGCTTGTTGAAGTAGGGCAAGACGTTGGTATAACCCCACTCGTCGTTGCCCCACTCTGCCCAGCGGTCGTAGTCCTCCGGAATGCCCCGGTACATCACCTGGCCGTTCACCGCGCTGGAGCCGCCGGTGGCCTTGCCCCGGGGAATGATCAGCTCCGTCTGCTCCGCCGTAACCTGGGCGGTATAGCCCCAGTTGTGGGGGCCATAGGCCGAAAGCCACACGTTGTTGCCCTGCTTCAGGTCCTCGGGCAGGGTCTCAAAGTCGGTATAGTCGGGCCCCGCCTCCAGCAGCAGCACCGACCGCTCCGGGTCTTCCGACAGGCGGGCGGCGATGGCGCCCCCCGCCGAGCCGCCTCCTACCACTATCACGTCATACTTCATGCTTGCCTCCCTTCCTGTTCCAGGCTGTTACGTCTTATTTCCGTTGGCGTGCTATTCTGCCCAATCATAATACAATCCCCAAAGGCCCGCATCCCGAAGGAATTCGACAAGCTTTCGCCCGAACAAATACGACATCTGTCAAACCTTTCCCTGCCCCTGCCCCTGCCGTATCGCCCCACCCTCGAACCCGCCCCCCCTACGGGCAGACCCCCGTGTCTCCCCTGGCTGCTACCCCTTTCACCACCCCCCACTCCCAAAATACGCCCCTCCCCCTGCCCCTGCCGTATCGCCCCACCCTCGAACCCGCCCCCCGTAGGGGCAGACCCACGTGTCTGCCCTGGCTGCTACCCATTCAACCAACCCCATTCGCAAAAATGCGCCCCCCTTCGTTGACACCGCCCCCCGTTCGTCCTGAGCTTGTCGAAGGATGTCCCCCACTTACACCACCCCCTTCCCACCCTGGATAACCCACCCCTACCATCAAAAGACAATACCAAACATCCCCCCCTCGCCCTATGGGAGATTGGCCGGGGGTGAGGGCAAGCCCTGTCACCCACCAAACCATGTCATCCTGAGCGAAGCCGAAGGATCCAAAATCCATGCCACATGCCATGCCCCGCCAACCGCAACCAACATCAAACCCGAAGTTCTCCCCTCGCCCTATGGGAGAGGGGCCGGGGGTGAGGGCCGTCCCCCCCTCCCCCAGGCGCAGGGGAAAGACAGAGGCCATTCCAATAATCCCTTCCCCCTCGACGGGGGAAGGTTAGGATGGGGGTGAGGGCCCCCTCCACCAGCCAATCTGCGCAACGGCGGACCACCCTGTCAAAAGCCTGTCACCCACCCCCACCCTCAGCTACGAAACAACAGGAAATGAAAGGAAATAACAGAAAAAAACAAAAACCCCCTCTCCCGTAGGGGTGGGTTTCAAACCCGCCCTCGACCCCGGCAACAAACAAACCTGAACGAACCGCAATCAACCCTGAAACCCAAACTCACCCCCCTCGCCCAGAGGGAGAGGGGCCCGGGGTGAGGGAACCCCCCGCGCGCGCTGCCCGTTGCCGGATGACAGCCCCAAGGCTAAATGGTAGAGTAGGCAAAACTTGAGCCCGCTAAATCCGAATCTACCTACAGAAAGGGAGACTTACCTATGACTATTGACGCCGCCACCGGCATAGCCCGAATCCTGAAGCAGGAAGGGGTGGAATGGGTTTCCACTTTCCCCGTCTGCCGCGTTAACAACGCCCTGGGTCGCGAGGGTGTCCCCATAGTTATGATGCGGGACGACCGTTACGCCGTGGCCGTAGCCGACGCCTACTCCCGCATTACCGGCGGCCAGAAGATTGGCGTCTGCACCTTCCAGGGCGGCGTAAACGCCGCCGGAACCCAGTACGCCTACGCCGGTATGGCCCAGGCCTTCGAGGACGGCTCGCCGGTGCTGTGCATCACCGACGGGGTACCAGTCGGTTCGTCCAACAACAGCCAGTACGACGTCTTTAACGCCCTGTCCACCGTATCCAAATGGTACGGATACATAGACCGCCCCGAGCGGGTGCCTGAATTCATGCGCCGCGCCTTCACCATGCTGCGCAGCGGGCGGCCCGGGCCGGTAGTCCTGGCCGTCCCTGACCCCACCGGCACCTATGACGAGACGGCCGACCCCTACCAGCCGGTCAAGGGCTGGAAGCACGGCCCCGTGGGTGAGGACGTGGCCCACGCCATCAACCTGCTGACCGAGGCCCGGAACCCCCTGATCTATGCGGGTGAGGGTGTCATCTATGCCGGGGCTTCCCAGGAACTGGTGGCCTTCGCCGAAATGGCCAACGCTCCCGTGGTCACCACCCTCAAGGCCAAGGGTGCCTTCCCCGAGAATCACCCCCTGTTCGTGGGCGTCCGGGGCGGCCAGGTAAACAACTTCCTGGAAAACTGCGACATGGTCTTCGCCGTGGGCACCAGCCTTTCCCCCGGCCGGTTCAGCCACCGCATCCCCAACGCGGGCAGCAAGACCATCGTCCACTGCGACGTGGACGACCTGCACGTCAACAAGATTTACAATACGGCCGGCGTCGTTATTGGCGACGCCCGCTACACCCTCCTGGCCCTGACCGAGGAACTGTCCACCCGCCCGGTGAAGTCGGCCCGCTCCCTCGAGGACGTGGCCCTGGAGGTCAAGAACGAACGCGACTCCGGCATGGCCCAGTACGTTGAGGCCATGGCCTCCGACGACAAGCCCATCAACCCCTACCGCGTGTACGCCGGGCTGATGGAAGTGCTTGACCCCTACAACTCCTTCGTAACCCACGAGTCGGGCAACACCCGCGACCAGCTCAGCACCGTCTATGACACCCTGGTGCCCCGCGGCTTCCTGGGCTGGGGCAACGTGTCCACCCTGGGCTTTGGCTGGGCCGGTTCGGTGGCCGCGCGGCTGGCCGACCCCAACCGTCCGGCGGTGACGGTAACCGGCGAGGCGGGCCTGGGCTACATGCTGGGGAACCTGGAAGTGGCATTGCGGCAGAACCTGGGCGTCACCGTGGCCCACATCAGCAACGGCGGCTTCGCCGGTTACGGCCCCGGCTTCTGGGGTCCTGGCCACGACCCCTTCACCCACTCGGTGCTGGGTCCCGACGAAGTGGACATGTCCCGGGTAATTGGCGAGCTAGGCTACCACACCGAGCGGGTATCCGAACCCTCCGAGGTGGTACCGGCCCTGCGCCGCGCCCTGGAAGTCAACCAGTCCAACCGCCCCGCCTATATCGAGTTCCTTTGCAGCCAGTTCCCCGTCTACGGCGACTGGGTGGGAAGGTAGGCGGGCGGGCTTCAACTCTGCCCGTGCCAATGGGAAGAGGCCGGGCAATAAGTAGGAAATAAACGTTAAACCCGGAAGCAGGCGCGTCGATCTTGATGATTCAAGGTAGGCGCGCCTTTTTCACCAACCTTTTTCATAGCCCGCCCGTAGAGGAAAGAAGCTGCCTGGATAAGACTCTTTCCCAATCCCTAATTCCCTGAGAGTCCTCACCATGAACCTCAAGATAATTGGCTCTGCCATAGCCGTCGTAATTCTCCTGATTGCTTCACTCGTAGCCTTGGTGTTTGTAGGCATCCTGCCCAATCCTCTGATTGGCTTGTTACTGGACCCCCCCGAACATTCAGCGCGCTATTATCCCCGGGATACGATCGCCTACGGCTGGCTGACCCTTTACCCGGAAGACGGACAGCTTGACCAGATGGTTGACCTGTTTGAACGGTTTGACGAATTACCTGAAATGCAAGACAGGTTGGATGACCTGCAAGACGATGTCGAGGACGAATCCGGTTTTGAATTTGAGGAAGAACTGGAGAAATGGATTGGCGCCGACATCTCGGTTGGGCTCCTGGAAGAGAATAATGACCCGGTTGGAGTGATGACGGTTTCTGTTCGTGACTTCGGCAACGCTCTGGTCTTCATGGAAGATTGGACTGACCACTTGGAAGATGAAGAGGGGTTCCGCTTTGATCTGGATAACGCTGGCGGTGCCTGGATCTGGACCGATGAAAACCGGGACCTGTCATTCGCCCTGACTGAAGAAGTACTGTTGGTTGTAGTTGCGGACGATCCCGAGGATCCTCAGGAGGATATGCTTGACTTGGTCATGGGCGGGTCCGACCGATCTCTTGCAGAAACAGAAGAATTCAAGGCTGCAAGGCAGGAATTTTCCAATCGCCGGTTCACCTCTGCCTTCGTGGATATCGAGGAATTGTTGGACCTGCTGGAAGATTCGGACTTGGTTTCAGAGGAGGTTTACGACTTTGCCGCTGTCTCTGACTCCGCCGACTTGCCACGCTGGGCCGCATTGTCGGCTCAATGGATAGATCGAGGATTAGTATTGGAAGCGATATTGCCGAACACGGAGGATTTTGGCGACGACTTACAGGTGCTAGACGGCCCGGCGGAACTGGTTCCCGTAGAAACGGTCGCAATTCTCGCTACCACCTTTGATCCGGATCTGAACAACTGGAAGAGTATGATACCGATGGAGGCTCGTACTTCGTAAACGATATCTACGATGAGTTGTACTGGGAAGTGGACCAGCATAGAACAGATCCGCTTCGACGAAAGGCTAACCCGGATATGGCAGATGTCCTGGATCTCCTCCTGGAGTTGGTGGAGGCTTATACCGACGTTGACCTGGAAAGAGACTTCATGGAGTACTTGGATGGAAAGTTCCTGATGTCAGTGGAAGAATTCGATGCTGCCAGCATCGAAGAAGACCCTTTGGAAGAAACGGTGAATGCTGTAGCCATGCTGTCTTACCTTCCGGAGGCAGAAGCACAATTAGGGGAGACGCTCGAGGACTTTTCCGACTTCCTGGAGGACGAGGCTCCTATTGATGTTGATTCAGAGGATGTAGGAGCAGACAATGACGCGGAAATTTTCAGAGCGGACCTCTTCGGAATTGAAACCGATTACGCTCCGGGGTACGTTCTGAATGACGGCTATCTGGTATTCGGCACCACCGAGGATGCGCTGGAGAACGCCGTAGCAGCACAGGCTGGATACGAAGAAAATTTGGCTTCGCTGGACGAATATCAGCGTGCGGTGGGGGCTTTGCCTGGGGACAGTCAGCTTCTGGTCTGGCTGGATCTGCAGCGTATCGTAGCTGAGTTAGATGCCGAAGACATGGACATGACTGATGACGACTTCGAGGCGCTGGAGGAAAGCCTCGGGTCCCTTGCCATAGTCTCCAGCGTCAATGAAGAATTGATACGCGTTGGTCTGGCAATTACCTTCTTCCCTGAATAGAAATATTATCTTGCAGGGGCGCACGGCCGTGCGCCCCTGCGAGTAGTTCAGAGAGTTTCTGAAGTAAACCAGTTGTGCCGGTCAGTACCCGATGGCGCAGCCGTCCTTCCGGGGTTCCGAGCCTGCCCACAGCACGCCGGTCTCCGGGTTGCGCTGGATCACCTGCCCGCCGCCCATGCCTACCCGCGCGTGGCCCTGGATCATCTCCAGGCGGTGGCCCAGGGCCTGCAGCCCGCCGATAACCTCCGGCGCCAGCCCTTCCTCTATTATTGTGGTGTCCCCGATTACCTGGAAGCGCAGGGCGTTCAGGGCCGCCTGGGGCTCCATGTCAAAGTCCACCATGTTGGTAATTACCTGCATGTGGCCCTGGGGCTGCATAAACCCGCCCATAACCCCGTAGCACAGGTACAGCTCATCGTCCTTCGTGGCCATGGCCGGAATAATAGTGTGGTAGGGCCGCTTCCCCGGCGTCAGCGCGTTGGGGTGGTCCGCCTCCAGCGAGAACAGGGCTGCCCGGTTCTGCAGCACAATCCCCGTGCCGGGCACCACCAGCCCGCTGCCAAAGTTAATGTAAACGCTGTTAATAAAGGAACAGGCGTTGCCCTTACCGTCCACCACGCTGACGTACACCGTGTCGCCGCCGCTGCCGTTGCCAAAGGCCGTAATGTCGCCGTGGGGCGCGTGGGGCATGGCCCGCTCCGGGTCAATCATCTCCCGCCGCCTGGCCGCGTAGGCCTTGTCCGTCAGTTCCGTAATGGGCACATCGGCCATCCTGGGGTCTGCCACGTACCGGTAGGCATCGGCGAAGGCCAGCCGCATGGCCTCTATCAGGTGGTGGTACCGGCTCACCGTCTGGGGCCCCATGCTCCTGATGTCAAACCCCTCCACGATGTTCAATGCCTCCAGCGCCGCTATCCCCTGGCCGTTGGGCGGGCACTCCCAGCAGGTCACCCCCCGGTAGTCCGTGCTGATGGCCTCGTCCCAGTCCGACGTATGCGCCGCCAGGTCCTCGGTGGTAATCCAACCCCCCTGCTCCTGCACAAACGCGGCAATCTTCTCCGCAATCTCCCCGCGGTAAAAGGCGTCAGACCCGCCCTCGGCCACCGCCCGCAGCGTCTTCGCCAGCGTCGGCAGCTTCATAACCTCTCCCTGCACCGGCGGGCGGCCGTTCAGCAGCATCTCCGCTCCCCCGGGCCGCGCCGACAGCCGGGGCCCCTGACCCGACCACTGGTACGCGATGTAGTCGCTGACCGGAAACCCCTCCTCGGCGTAGCGGATGGCCGGCGCCAGCACCTCCCCCAGCGGCATGGTCCCATGCTCCGCCAGTATCGTCTCCCACCCGTGCACCGTGCCGGGGATGGATACGGAAAAGGGGCCGTCCTGGGGCATTTGCCGGTGTCCTGCCCCTCGCAGCTGGTCAATCGACGCCGCTCCCGGCGCCCGTCCGCTGCCGTTCAGGGCGTGTACCTTGCCGTCGTGCTGGTGCCGGACCAGGGCGAACATGTCCCCGCCCACGCCGGTGGACTCGGGCTCCACCACGTTGAGGGCCGCCGCCGCCGCCACTGCCGCGTCCACCGCGTTGCCCCCCTTCATCAGCGTCTGCACCCCCGCCTGCGCCGCCAGTGGCTGGCTGGTCGCCACCATCCCGTTCAACGCCAATACCGGCGACCGCCTGGAATCAAAAAACATCTCTATCTCCTGCTGCAATCCACCAAGGATACGAAGGATTATGGTTGGTGCATTTTACCACCAGGAAACGCAAGCGCACTCAAAGCAGTCAATGTCGCCCTGAGCCCCCCAGGGTTGCGCCTGTCCGCGTGGGAAGCGCACGCGCCTTCGCCACAAGTCAATGTCGCCCTGAGCTTGCCGAAGGGCCTCAAATCGCCGCCACAGTAGAAGGCCGGGACAACTCAACCATCGCCATCGTTAACCTCTCCGCAAAGGAATCATGCCGCCCTGAGCCCCCCGAACAAGGCCCCCGCTCGCATGGGAAGCGCAAGCGCCTTCGCCACAAGTCAATGTCGCCCTGAGCTTGCCGAAGGGCCTAAAATGGTGGCAATCGAGGTGGTTAAAGGGGGCAAGTCGAGTTCAACATGGCCGGTGACTATGGAGAACGGCAGTATTACGTCTACATAATGGCCAATAGCAGGCATCAAATCTACGTCGGCGTTACCGGCAACCTGGTCCGGCGGGTCTATCAGCACAAGAACAAGCTGACCGAGGGCCATGCCAGCAAATACAATATGCAGATGCTGGTTTACTATGAATCCACGTCCGACGTTAATTCCGCCATCGCTCGCGAGAAGCAACTCAAAGGGTGGAAACGGCGCAAGAAGGATGCTCTCATTGCCACAAAGAACCCCAGGTGGGTTGACTTGTCCCTGGAGTGGTTCGACAGTGAAGGAGTCTAGGCCCTTCGGCAAGCTCAGGGCGACATAATTGGCCCTCAGGGCGATATAGTTGCCGTTCAGGGCAAACCCACCATTCCTGTCATTCTGAGCGAAGTCGAAGAATCTCAAATCCATCCCGCAAGATACGTTCCGGATCCGAGTCACGGTCTGTAGTGAAGGAGTTTAGGCCCTTCGGCAAGCCCCCCATTCCTGTCATTCTGAGCGAAGTCGAAGAATCTCAAATCCATCCCCCAAAGACCCGTTCAGGACCCGAGTCACGGTCTGTAGTGAAGGAATTTAGGCCCTTCGGCAAGCTCAGGGCGACATAATTTCCGTTCAGGGTGACATGGCAGTGTTCGGGGCAGTATGCGTTGGCCCCCCACCCTCAAACCCGCCCCCGTAGGGGCAGACCCACGTGTCTGCCCTCCGCCCCCCTTCATAGACAATCGTGCTAAAATCCCCCCATCAATATCTTTCAGGAGGTTCCCCCTATGCCCGCAGAGGTTGGCCAGCCGGCCCCCGATTTCTCCCTTTACGATACCGACCGCAACGTCCGCACTCTCCAGGAGTTCCGCGGCAAAACCGTCGTCCTCGCCTTCTTCCCCGGCGCCTTCACCGGCGTCTGCACCACCGAGGCCTGCACCCTTCGCGACTCAGTCCCCGACTTCGATGGCATGAACGCCCAGGTCCTCGGCATCTCCGTCGACGGCCCCTTCGCCCAGAAGGCCTGGACCGACGCCAACAGCGTCAACTACCCCTTCCTGTCCGACTTCTCCCGCGACGCCGCCAACGCCTACGATGTCGCCCTCCCCGGCCTGGCCGGTATGGAAGGCTACGTCGCCTGCAACCGCGCCGTCATCGTCATCGACGGCCAGGGCACCGTCCAGTACCGCTGGGTCGCCCCCGCCCCCGTCAACGAACCCGACTACGACGAGGTCAAAGCCGCCGTCCAATCCTGCGCCTAACCCCCACCCCCCCGTACCCGTACCCAAATCCCCCCTCTCCCTCAGGGAGAGGGGCCGGGGGTGAGGGCGTCCCCCCGCCAACCAATCCCCCCCCCCCCCCAAGCCCGGGCCCCGGGGGTGAGGCCCCCACCCCAACCCCCCCAAAACCCGCATCCCCCTTCCTTGACAACCTCCCACCCCCAATGTTTAATCTATTGGTGTTATTTTCCGCCCGCCTCCCTTCGCGGGCAACAGCAACGGCAGTCTGGTTGTTGGGTGGTGCTGCGATGCCAGGAATCATCATTAATTCTCACCGCTTGGACCCCTCGGTTATCCCAAGACATCCCCCCGCCGTCGGCTGGAAGTGAAATGTTGACAGTTAAAAGTTGAACCCCCGTTTCCCACCCCCCAACTCCAGACCTGCAACTCCCAACTTTTAACTCCCAACTCCCCACTTCCCCCCACGCGGGGTAACACTGGCGTAATACAGGGGTGGTTAGATTATCTTCACCCCATATAAAAAGGAGAGGTTTTTATGGCAAGAGGGGCGTTGCACCAAAAATCGGTTCTGATGCAAAAGTCGGGCCGATTGATGCAAAAATCGCCTGGCGATAGGTGCGGGCTCCGGAACAGTATACCCCAACACTGGCCTTATCAAGGTTAGCAAGAGTTAGATCAAACAAATAGGAGGATATCCATGGCGAAAAGTTTTACCCCTGTAATAGGCCTGGCCGTGGTTATGGCCCTGGCTCTCGCCGCCGTCTTCGGCAGTATGAGCCTGGCGAACCCGGCGATGGCCGCCGTTGGCCAACCGGCCGACGGTGAGTTGAGTGAGCGGACGTCTGCGCCGCAGCAGGCGGCCGCGCCTACCGGGCTAAGTGTCGAATCTGTTGGCTCCCAGACCGTAATGATTTCTCTGGACTATGATAGTGGTTTTCCCGCAGCTGCTAACTATGAGGTCAGTTTTAGGGAAAACTCGGCTAACACCTCGTTCAATAGTTGGGTTAATGGTTCAGGGACAGGAATCACTTTTGCTCCTGGCAATACCACGACTGACGTCATGATTACAATCGCTCATGATAGTAGCCGTCCGCTTAACAACGACCAGGAGTACGAGTTCCAAGTCCGGACTTTCGACACTGTCAACAATAGTGCAGGCATGTCCGCACTCATTCTAGCCACGCCGCAAGCTGCGCCGTCCGGTGCTTTGGTGGCCACCAGCAGCGCGGCGAATATACCTAATAATAGCGCCGGCCGCATTGAGGTAAAATGGGAATACACGCCAGCTGCAAATTCGACGCCTGTTGACAGTTGGCTCTATACCGCTACACAACAGGGTGGTGGCACTACCGTCACTGACCAACCGATAAGTTTGAGCGGAAATGGCCCCCACACTTTCGTCATAACGGGCCTCGTAGCAGATCCGTCGGGATATGAAGTGACTCTCAAGCCGGTTGCTGCCCCAGTTAATGCAAACCAGCCCGGCGCTATTCAGGCGACGCCGCTTACTGTTGCAACTTCTGCGGCTGTTTCTGCTGCCACTGTGTTGGCAATGCCCTTGAATGTCATGGCTGCCCCCGGCGACAAGCAGGTAGAGTTGACTTGGGACATTGTTGCCAGCGCCGCAAGTTATACGGTTACCGCCGAGGCTGCAGGTCGGAATGATGTGGTGGTTATGGCTAGTACGAATTCGGCGACGGTTACGGGCTTGACCAACGACGTTGTCTATTCTTTTACCGTTGTCGCCAATCCTGCTGCCATTGACCAGATGAATGCTTCCAGCATGGCATCCATAGCTGTCTTAGCCAGACCGGAGGCGGTTGTGGTGCCACCGGCGATTACCACCAGCCTTGAGGCTGGATCCTACGAGCCGGGTGAACAGACCCGGTACACCTTCAAGTTCAGCGCTGACAAGAACTACATTCCCGGCGTTGATAACCTTGTAGTGGAGTTTCACGAAGACTTTACCGTTCCGGGAAACATCAACGAGTCTTCCGTCAACATACAGGTTGGCAGCGGAGGCAATGTAACCAATCCGGCATCGGTTCTGGTCGATGGTGAAGAAATTACCCTCGAACTGGGAGACTTGACCGCACCCGATGACGGTACTCTCGGCATGATCGAACAGGGTAAAGTAGTAACCGTCATTTTCAAGCCTTCGGCCGGTCTCAAGAACCCCGTCGAAGGTGGTGGATTTGGCGAAATAAGCGCCTTGGGAACTGCCATAACCAGTTTCCCGGGTGACGGCATGCCTACCAACAATAAATTTGACATCATCCGCAAGATTACCCTCAATGAGGACGAAGGTGGCCGGGGCGATGTCATAACCGTTACCGGCAAGGGCTTCAAGAACGGCACCAGCGTCCACTTCCTGCGGATGCCTGGTTCGGGTACTACTACGTCGGACTTTGCCGCTGCAACGTCTCTGTGCAGTGATACGGCCAGCGACGGAATAGCGTCCTGCGAGTTCACGATCACATCCCCGCTGTTTGTCAAGGGTGACAACTTTATAAATGGTATCGATGGCCGGAGTAACCCCGGAACTGCTTCAAAAGCCTTTGACCTGCAGCCTTCGATATCAGTCAGCCCCAAGGAAGGAAGCCCGGGTGACAGCCTGCTGGTCCAGCTGTACGACTTCGGCGGCGGCATTACAGTTTCGAGCATACAAATTGCAAGGCGGGACCTGTGTGTGCCCACTGCCGGTGGCCCAATGGCGCTGATGGCAAAGTGCGGCGCGGGATACACCAACTTCCAGCCCAGTGGCACCAGCTTCAGGGTAGTGATTCCCAATGATGCTCCCTTGGGCGTCCAGGACATCAATGTTACGACCAGTGGCGGCGATGACAATGACAGCATCGTCATTACGGGACCGCTGATAACGTCCACTCCGTCCACCGTGCTGGCCAACCAGCGGTTGAGCCTGGTGGGCAATGGATTCACCGCCGGCGGCAGGATTCATAAGATCACCTTCGCTGGCGAAGAAGTTCTTACCAGTCGAATTGCCGGTGGAAACCCGGTTCCGATAGATAACGGCGGGAACTGGAACGCCTCGGTGAACCTGCCTCTGAACACGAGCACCGTCTCCGCGGGCATTCATGCCGTCCAGGTTACTGATACTTCTGGACGGGTCGGCGAAGTGAAGGTAACTGTGCCGGAGCGCAGAATAACCATTACTCCCGACAGCGGCCGCGTGGGCACCCTGGCGGTAGTGCGGGGGGAGAACTTCCCCAGCAAGAACGACGAGGGTAACAGCTTCAACGTGACGGTTATTTACGGTGGCAGTGGAACCGGCTCCACGACCGTTTCTGCGGTTCCCGATGCCAGCGGCCGCTTTGAGGTTCAGCTGCGCATTCCCACCACGTCGGCTATTCCCTCCACCAACGACGTAACGGTCAGCTTTGGGACTGCCACCGATGGTTCTGGCGGACCCTTCACGCTGAATGTGAGTCACCGAGTACCGGAAGGCATAATCACGCTGTCCGATACCAGCGGGGGAGCTGGTTCTACCATTACGATCAGTGGCGAAGGCTTCAGGGCTTTCGTTCCGGTCAGGGAAGTTACGATTGGCTCGATTGACATCACGCCGGCGCCGAGGCCCAGTAGCGACGCCAACGGCATGCTCTCCTTCAGTGTGCTGATTCCTGGCTTGGACGTGGGAATTCAGACCGTCGAAGTAGATGCGGGGCAGACCACTGCCAGCGCAGGCTTTACGGTTGTAGAGTCCGGTGTCAACCCTGGCGATATCGTAGCTGTGGCCAAGGGTGTTGAGGACCTTGGCGACAACCTGGACGTCATCTGGCACTTCAACAACGACACCAAGGAATGGAGCTTCTACGACGGCCAGGAAGGCAGCACCCTGACCCACCTGATCAGCGGTGAGACCTACCTGATCCATATCTTGTCCTCGGTCGAGGTAATCCTCAACCGCGACACCAGGAGCCTGACCTGCGTAAGCGGCAACTGCTGGAACCAGATAGTCTGGTAAGACAAGGCCAGGAATTGGCGCTGTCAGGGGCGGACCATGAATCCGCCCCTGACCCCCGGCTCGTAAGTACGGAGTGACCGGAAATGCAAGGGTTTGAGTGGATAATTTAATTTTCGGTTTGCTCCCCCCCTTTCCCTCAGGGAGAGGGGCCGGGGG